>ERZ777306.156-NODE-156-length-138247-cov-8.019907_pt1 | contig 138247 bp, 167 predicted proteins | sample MGYA00374966_ERZ777306 | MGnify/ENA primary metagenome ERZ777306 (study PRJEB29329, sample SAMN06343882) | mouse gut metagenome | isolation source: Mouse cecum | place: Austria: Vienna | collected 2014-11-15 ... | reverse complement strand
TGTGGTGGATCGTAATCCGGAAATTATTCAGGAGCTTGCAGATGATGTCAGCTATGCGATCTGTGCGGATGTGGAGGACCCGGATGTATTTGAAAATCTGGGGCTTCGCAATCTCGACGGCGCTATTATTGCAATTGCAGAGAATCTGGAGGCAAGTATCGTGACGACAATGCAGTGCAGTGAGATCGGCATTCCGCGGATTCTTGCGAAAGCAAAAAACAGTCTGCACGAGAGAATCTTGAAAAGTGTCGGAGCGAACAAGATTATTTATCCCGAAGTGGAAATGGGGCGTAGGATAGCCAAGTACCTTGTGGCAGACAGCTTTACAGATTGGATTGAGTTATCGCCGTATTACAGTCTTGTGGAACTGGATATTCCGGATAAGTGGGTCGGCAAAAGCCTTAGCGAGTTGCAGATCCGTGAAAAGTATAACCTGAATGTAATCGGCATTCGCGATGGAGATCAGGTGACGGTCAAGCTGGACCCAGGCGCGCCGATGAAGGCGGGAATTGAACTGATTGTGGTCGGTGAAAACAGTGATCTGGAACATTTTCAAAAGTAGCAGACGGAGGCATGCATTTGAAAGCGAATCTGATACGGTATCTAAAAGAATACGGCGGGAAAACATTTCAGGAGTGTCCGTTTTCGGAGGTTGACGCGCTGTTGTTTGCGTCGCTTTCCTATCTGAAAATGCAGGGGATTGTTCCGGGCTTTCGAAAGGGTGAGGGCGTTAGATGGACAGAGATGGCGCAGCATCCGGAAGTAGAAAAGATGTTTACAGATCCGCTGTACGGAAAACAGCACCGCCGCGTATTTTACTTGGTGCTTGGCAGCAGGAGATACCGCAGTGTTCGGGTCAATTATTATAAAGAGTGGTTTGATGAAGGAAGGGAAGCACAGTTTGCGGCTGTGACATTTTTACTGGGACCGACCAGTGTTTTTGTATCGTTTCGTGGCACGGATGAGACCCTTGTGGGATGGAAAGAAGACTTTAATATGAGCTGTATGAGGGAGGTTCCGTCGCAGCACAGCGCGCTTGCATATTTAAAAGGCGTGGCCAGGTTTACAGATGGCCGGATGATTCTTGGAGGGCATTCCAAGGGGGGCAATCTGGCTGTCTATGCAGCTGCGTATGCGCCAAAGCAGATTCAGAGACGAATCCGCCGGATATACAGCTTTGACGGGCCGGGATTTCGCAGAGGTTTTTATGAGAAGCCGGGGTTTATACAGATGGAAGACCGTCTTTGTAAAATTATGCCGGAGCAGTCTTTGATTGGCGGACTTTTTGTAAATTACAGAAAATATCGCGTCATTGAGAGTTATAAAAGAAGCAGCATATGGCAGCATGATCTGATGCAGTGGAAAATTCGAAGTGGACGGTTCGTGTACTGCAAAAAACTGGGAAAACGGAGTATCCGCAAAACACTTGTTTTCAATAGCTGGATCAATTCGCTGAGCCGTCGCCAGAGGTCAGAGTTTGTAAATACTTTATATAAATTGCTTCGTGATACACATGTCTCAGATGTAGGGGAACTTTTTAAAAAACCGGTCTCGATTTTAGGCGGGGTCCTGGCAGGCCTTTTCCGGCTGGAACGGGAGCGGCGGCAATTATTCCTGCATACGATCGGACGGTTGTTTCAAGCGGCAGTGCGCCAGTTCGGGCGATGAAAATTCTCTTAATCTTAATAAGGAGTGTTTTAAGATGAACAAATTGAACATAGGGGAGAATATTACACGACTGCGTCACAGCAGAGGAGTTACGCAGGAGGCGCTGGCCGATTTTGTCGGGGTGACGAAAGGTTCTGTGTCAAAATGGGAAAATCATCAGAGCATGCCGGACGTTTCACTGCTGCCATTACTGGCAGCGTTTTTTGATGTTAGTATTGACGAACTGATCGGGTATGAGGCGCAGCTTGATAGAGAGCAGATTCGTAAAATATACCAGGAACTTGCGGCTGATTTTGCCAGGCATCCATTTGAAGAGGTGATGGAAAAGAGCCGGAAGCTTGTGAAGCAATATTATTCCTGCTACACGTTTCTGTTTCAGATCAGTCTTTTGTGGCTGAATCATTTTATGTTGGCGGACAGTCCGGACGTGCAGCAGAAAGTGCTTGGTGAGGCACGCGAGCTCTGCCGGCATATTTGTAATGAATGTAAGGAAACGGCACTCAGCAGTGATGCGGTCATGCTTCAGGCATATATTGATCTGCAGCTTGGCAAAGCGGAGGCTGTAATCGAAGCTCTGGAAGAGACGATCAGTCCGTATCGGATGACAGGGCGAAGCGAGGGCGTTTTGATTCAGGCATACATGTTGGCAGGAGAAAAGGAAAAGGCGGTCAGTTATACGCAGTATGCTATGTTCAGCCACCTGATTAATCTCGTGAGCCATGCAATCATGTATTTAGAACTCCATGAAACGGATTTTACTGTCTGTGAGGAGACCATCCGGCGTGTGGATCAACTTGACAAAGTATATCAGTTTGCTGCCCTGGACGGGAATGCAGCCGCTATATTTCAAATGCAGGCAGCCTGTTTCTATGCGCGGTATGGCAAGGCAGAGCAGGCTGTGGAACGTCTGGGACGCTATGTGTCTGTGATCCGGTGGATGTTTTCGAAAGAGAATTTAACCAACCACGGTGACGCGTATTTTGACAGGATTCAGGCGTGGTATGAGGGCTGTGACCTCGGGAACCGCACGCCGAGAAGCAGAAAAGTGATACTGGACAGTGCGTTGCAAATTTTTGACTATCCTGTTTTTGATGGTGTGAAAGAACGCCATGATTTTCAAAAACTGCAACAGTCTCTAAAAGAGATCAGGATCTGATTTTTGAGTACGCACCTCAGGCAATTTTTGGGTTGACACACCTGAGTGAGTGTACTATAATATTGAAGGTATGGCCGGTTTATTGTATAACTGTGCCCGAAAGTTATGTGTATAAATGCTTTAGCCAAAGCCCCGGTGAGGCATTTTATCATAAGATTCCCGTCACGGGAAATCAGCGGGAGGACGGAAATAAGCCTCTGTCAGTCCGAAGCAAGTTCACTATGTTCAAGGAGGAAGACCAATGAAAAGTTATATGGCTAGCCCAGCAACGATTGAAAGAAAATGGTATGTAGTTGACGCTACAGATATGACACTCGGCCGCTTGGCTTCAGAAGTGGCAAAGGTATTAAGAGGAAAGAACAAGCCGATCTTTACCCCTCATATTGATACAGGTGATTATGTAATCATCGTAAATGCAGAGAAGATTCAGGTGACAGGTAAGAAGCTGGATCAGAAGGTTTATTATCATCATTCTGATTACGTAGGTGGCATGAAAGAGACTACACTGCGTGACATGATGGCAAAGAAGCCGGAGAGAGTTATTGAACTCGCTGTAAAGGGTATGCTTCCGAAGGGACCGCTTGGAAGAGAGATGTACAAGAAGCTTTTTGTATATGCAGGTCCGGATCACAAGCATCAGGCACAGAAGCCGGAAGCGCTGACATTCTAAGAAGGAGGTAGGAAACATTGGCTACAGAAAGATTTTACGGAACAGGAAGAAGAAAAAAATCAATCGCAAGAGTATATCTTATTCCGGGTACAGGAAAGATTACTGTAAATAAAAGAGACATTGATGAGTATTTTGGTCTTGAAACTCTGAAGCTCATCGTTCGTCAGCCGCTTGTAGCGACAGAGACAGTTGATAAATTTGACGTTCTTGTAAACGTTCGCGGTGGCGGTACTACAGGACAGGCTGGTGCAATCCGCCATGGTATCGCAAGAGCACTGCTTCAGGCAGACAGTGAATACAGACCGACTCTGAAGTCTGCTGGTTACCTGACACGTGATCCGAGAATGAAAGAGCGTAAGAAATACGGTCTCAAAGCCGCACGTCGTGCTCCGCAGTTCAGTAAACGTTAATTTCAGTTCACCAAGAGATAATATCGGAGAACGTTTTACAACTACCCAAAGAGACGAAAGCCCCCTGGAATGGACGATTCCAGGGGTTTTCTTATGCCTGGAGATACATCACAAAACCGGATGGGATTTGAAGGGATTTCACGGGCAAGTAGCGTATATGCAGCGTATATGTAGCAAAAATATCATATCTTTGCAAAATCCCCCTCTGGAACCATGTCCCAGAGGGGGGAGCTGTTTTATATTTTGTTGATTGCCTCAACGAGGACTGCGATATCAAGGTGTGTGTAAATTCTTTCGGTCAAAGTCATTGCTCCAGAGTGGCCGACGATCTTCTTAATCGTGGTGGCATCAACGCCGGCTTCGGCCAACATAGATATGCAGGTATGCCTGCAGCAATGCGGTGTCCGTTCAAGTCCGATCTGGGTCATAAGGGGTGTGAAATAGCTGTCGTAGTAATTCCGGTATTTAAAGTGCTTTCCATCCTCAGTATGTAGAAGATATTCGCAGTCAGGGCATGAGTCATACCATACATGGTAAAAGGGAAGTACCTTGTCTGCAATCGGGACTTTTCGCAGGCCATTCTCGGTCTTGCTGTCGATCACATCAAAATATTGTTCGTCCAGATGGACGTTTTCTTTTTTTAGGTTCAGAAATTCTGAAATGCGTGTCCCGTTGTAAATGAGCATGAGGACAATCTGGTAATACGGATCATCCTTCAATTCCCATATGCGTTCAATCTCGGCTTTCTCAAATTTGTTCCGATCATACTTGTTTGGGTTCCGATCCTTATATCGCAGGATGTCAACAAAGGAAGAGTAGTCCTTATTGCATATCTCGTTTTTTAGAGCGAAATCGTATAGCTGATTGAAGAGAATTTTGATCTTTTTCAACGTGGGGTAATTCTTGCCGCATCCGTCGATTACATCCTGGAGGTCTTTGAGCTTAATGTCTTTGAATACTTTGTTGTACAAAGGCCCGCAGGCTCGGTAAGAGGCAGTGTACCCTTTTACGTTGGAGTCAGAGACGGTTGGGTATTTCTTTTTGGACCACTCTGCATACACATCTGCGAACGTCATTTTGGCAGCCTTAGTATCAAAAGGATTACTGTTGTACTCAGCCAGCATACGCAGCCCTTCCGCCTTAGTTTTCGCATAACCAATAATTATATAGTCTTGTACCTGCCTGTCTTTTTCAGCATCGTAATGATAGCCGGCAGTTTTCCGGACGATATATGGCTTCCGGCGTTTTCCGGATTGCTTTACAACACTTCCATAGCCGTTAGGCAGTCTCATGTTATCACTTCCTTTACAGTTGAATAGTTTCTATAATTCCACCAAGTTCAGAATAGTTTGCTTTGATAGGACACAATTTTTGAAGGGATTGCAGACCGATTGTTTTTTGAACCGGGACCCTTTCGTTCAGAACAGAAGTTGGAAGAACATAAAAATCCCATAGATCAAGGTTTAACATAGATTCGTCTCTACTGAGTGCTGTGTAGACACAGAACACGTATAAGTCGGAATTTCGTTTTGCCTCTGGAGCAAATCCGGTTTTAGCATCCCATGCTCGGTGAGGAGCAATGTCAAAGATAATTTTGGAATAATAATCTTGTTCCCAGGATTGGAGGTAAGCGGCAGATTTTACCTCAATCCGCCTCCCGGTTGGACTGATTAAGTCGTATGGGGCCCAGTCAACTCGCATTTGCGTGCGGGGGGGGGGTATTTTGAGCCAGAGATTTTTCAACAAGGAACTCTGCCAGCACTCCACGGTATGTATTATTGAGCAGATCAGAATACGCCCAGCTCCAGAATTCATTAACTGTTATTCCGGAGTTTTTACCACCGAGAGTAAATTCCTCGTTTCCGTTAAGTTGATTCATTTTAGCCTCCATTTCTCACAGGGCTGTTTTCCAGAACCGAATAAATTCCGGATAGACAGCCGTGGATAGAAAAATACAGCAGACACCTGCACTGTATATCAGTGAGCGGTCCATACGAATGGATCAGATCAAATACCTGATAATCCGGAATGCTGAGCCGGAGCTGTAGTTTTCGGATTTTTGCAGTTTCCCGGTAAGGATAGCTTGCCGATCCGTTGTTAAATTTTGCGCAGAAGGAAGAAAGGTAAAAAAGAAGAGCGGCGGCATCATGGCCGGCACACTCTTCCGCCCTTGCAAGTGTGAAATATTCTGTTTGGTTACACATATGGCCTCCGTGGTTTGGATTTTTTACGCCTGCTGTGCATATGGCACCAAGTTATATTGATAATCTTTTCCCTTCGTCGAGATATTTCAATTCTTTCGTGTAGCTTTCAACCTCATTTTCCAAACGCCCGAGATATCGTTGTTGTCTTTCGACAGGCAACATACGGAAGAGGTCCAATAATTCGTCTTCCGTGCTGGTAGTCTTCTGGACTGCAGGTGGCTCCTGACCTGTCAGCAAGTAATCAAGCGAAACGCCGAGAAACCTTGCGATTGTAGGCATATAGCGTGCAGGTGGGTCCTTTTTGCGAGCTTTCCATGTTGACATAGTGGAAGTCTGGATATCCAGTGTCTTACACAGATCAATAGCTGTTTTATCCCGCTCTTTGAGAGTCTGCGAGATTCGTTCGATGATTTCCATGTTTTACCTCCATATAGTAAATAATACGCAAATACGAGCAAAACTATTTACAAACTCGCAAAAATGTAGTATAATATATACATGAAACATCAATAAATTCAAATTTGCGAGATTGGAATTGCGCTGTTTCATAGTACCTGCGAGTTTGTAAATAATCGTAATTGTATTATAACACGCAGGCACGAAAAAGTAAAACACAAATGCGAGAAAGGAGTGAAACGCAAGTGTATGTTAGTCTTTCAGAGTGGAGCATAGAAGTGAGGTCTGCGCTCCCAAAAAAGAAAACGAACCTGCAAAGTGTGTCAGAGAAGATTGGCTACGGCTATACGGTGGTGGCGGCTCTTCTCAGCGGACGTATTGTAAAGAGCAATTACCTTGACATTGCGAAAAAGATCAACGAAGTCTTGGATGTGCAGGTATTGCCGGAGAAACCGCCGCTTCCATCGGATGAATGGTGCGGTGAGGTGAGATCAAAGATGTATGTTCAGAAAATGAACATGGCCCATCTGAGTAAAGCCGTAGGTTTCAACCGTGACAGATTATCGCTGGTGCTGAACGGACACGCAATGGACGAACCTGTTATTGAAAAAATCAATGAAGTTCTCAAAATCGAAGTGCCGGTAGTTCCAACAGGTGCTAAGTAAATTATAAGTGAAAGACAGGTAAATGAGAATGGGAAAGAACCCTATAAAAGAAAACCAAAATGTGTATTACCAGGCCAGAAAACAGGCGGCAAGATGGGACGAAAGGCTATCAAGCCGGGAGATGGCATCTGAGCTTCTCGGAATAGCGGCATATACACTTGGCGATTACGAGCTTGGAAATGTCAAACGAGTACCGCCAGACAAGGTCTTACTCATGGCCGATCTTTACAATGCACCGTGGCTGTTGACGAATTACTGCAAGAATGAGTGCCCGATATGCGGATTCCTTCCTTTGGCAACGGAGGAAAAGAACATACAAGGAATTGCGCTTCGGCTCCTAAAGGGGCTGAACCAGAACGATCTTGAGAAAATGAAAACCCGTTTAATAGATATTACAGAGGATGGGAGCATAAGCGATGACGAACTGGAAGCGCTAAGAGGGATATCGGAGTATCTGAATAGCCTTGTAGAAGTGATAAGCGAATTCAAGATTGTCTGCGATAAGCACTTAAAAGACGGGGAGTGAGGTGGAGAATGTGAAGAAGAAAAGAATACACTCAGAAGCAAAGCTGATAGCGGTATCTGCGTCGATGCTTTTTCTCGGGGCGACGTTGCAGGGTTTAAATGGGAAAGAAGTATGTCCTATGGCAATGCAGCCAGAGACAGTAGAAGCGGCGTCAGATATAAAAGAGGATTTGCCGTCTGATGTGATTACAGCCAGTAATCTTGATCCGGTAAATTTCACATTTCCGTATAACACGATGTCGGCAGATTGGGGAGCAGGTGAAGTGATATATCGTTTCTATGAATTGCCCGATAAATGCTTGGAGACAGGAGGATGCTTTCCGGAGGTAGTGCAGGTATATACACAATGCCTTTGTGAGCAAAACGGTATTTCTTATCCGATGGTAGTGGCCCTCATAGAGAGGGAAAGTCAGTACCGATACGATGCGTTGGGAGACGATGGAAAAAGTAAAGGATATATGCAGATTTATCAGATGTGGCATGAAGAACGAATGGAGAAGCTGAACTGCACAGATTTGCTTAATCCATACCAGAACATCAAAGTTGGGATAGACTATTTGGCTGAGCTTACAGAAAAGTACGAGGATGAAAGGCTGGTACTTATGTATTACAACAGGGGCGGCAGAAATTCGTATGGAACGGGAGCCTTGGATTTGTGGGAAAAAGGCATATACGAGACGGAGTATTCAAGAACGATTTTGGAAAGAATGTCCGAGATCGAGAAGGAGCTAGGTGCGACAGAATGAAGCGGATAAGAAGAGTGGTAATTAAGAATTGGATTCCATTAACCATAGGCTTTTGTTTGACAGCTGTGGCAGTGAAAAGTGCATATGAATGGCGGGGGTATGCCGCAGTGGGGAGTGAATGGTTGGTTTTGCCATTCACTGTTTTTGCTTTTGATAGGGGGAAGAAATTTCTCAGAAACGCCCTTCCTGTTTTGGTTGATGCTATCCGAGAAGAGAGAAGGTGCAAAGGAAGATAATGTGTGCAATATGTAGAAAAGAGCCATGCGATAGCAGATGTCCGAATGCCCCGGAACCACAGCCAGTTACAATTTGCATTGGCTGCGAAGAGGGGATATACCCAGGAGAAAAATACTTAGATTTGCCAGAAGGTGCGATATGTGAAGCGTGTGTTGGGGCAATGAACGGAAGAGAACTTCTGGAGTATTTAGGGCAGGAGTTATGCGAAGCACATGAAAGCGATTTTTAAAGGAGGATGATAAGAATGGTTACACAGCAGACAGCAAACAGACAGCAGATGCCGGCCACTCAACAGCAGGCACCGCCAGTTCCTATAGTGAATCAGGTAAAAGCAATGCTGTCAGAGGATAAGGTAAAGAAAAAATTCACAGAGATACTGGGGCAGAAAGCACCTCAGTTTATGGCATCAATTACAAATACGGTGTCAGGCAGTGCGCAGTTAAAGAAGTGTCCGGCAGCATCAATAATTGGAGCTGCATTCGTGGCGGCAACATATGACCTTCCAATAGACAGCAATCTGGGCTTTGCCGCTATTGTTCCGTACAACGAAAGTGTACTAAATCCCCAGACCGGGCAGTATGAAAAGCATCCGAGAGCACAATTCCAGATGATGTACAAAGGGTTCATCCAGCTGGCAATCCGCTCCGGATACTACGAAAAAATGAATTACGCAGTGGCCTATGAGGACGAGCTTCAGTCGTACAACCCGATCACAGGGGAGATTAAATTTGTGGAGGATTTCAGCAACTGTACACAGAGGGATGTCGGTGACGCTGCGCATGTGGCTGGGTATTACGCATGGTTCCGGTTGAAAACCGGGTATAGCCAGGAACTATATATGTCAAAGAAAGCGGTTGACAATCATGCAAGGAAATATTCACAGGCATACAGATATGATCTGAACAAGGGCAAGAAGTCGAGCAAATGGACTACGGACTTTGAGGCAATGGCATTAAAGACGGTAATCAAGCTGCTTCTCAGCAAGTGGGGAATCCTGTCAGTAGACATGCAGAGGGCCATCCAGGACGATCAGAAAACCTTTGACGGAGAAGGGGATGGAAGCTACGGAGACAATAAGCCGGATGCTTTACCGCCAGCACAGGACCCATTTCAGATTGAGCAGCAGGAAGAGGAAGAACCAGAAGACGTAGATATTGAAGATATGTAGGAGGTAGGGATATATGATTTTGACGGCAGAGAATTATTATAGCCAGGAGGCAGACAAGGAGTACATGAGTGTATCACAGTTCAAGGATTTCAACGGTACATACGGAAAGATGCCTTGTGAGTTTACAGCACTGGAAAAGTTGGAACGAAGATGGGAAGAACCAAAGTCTACGGCGCTTATGGTCGGTAGCTACGTGGATTCCTATTTTGAGGGAACGTTGGATACGTTTAAGCTGGAGAATAAGGATTTGTTTAAGCGTGATGGAACCTTGAAAGCCGAGTATGTAGGAGCAGAAAAGGTAATTGAGCGAATTGAACGGGACTCGTATTTTATGAAATTCATGTCCGGCGAGAAGCAGGTAATTATGACCGGAGAACTGTTCGGGGTAAAATGGAAGATCAAAATAGACAGCTATCTTGAGGATATTGCTATTGTTGATTTGAAAGTTATGGCCTCCATTACGGATCTGAAATGGGTGAGAGATATCGGCTACCTCGATTTTGTCCGGTATTGGGGATATGACATTCAGGGAGCGGTTTATCAGGAAATCGTAAGGCAGAACACCGGGAAGAAACTTCCGTTCTACATTGCCGGGGCCACGAAGCCCACAACGGCACAGAAAGAGCCGGATATTCGCATTATTCATGTGACAGACAATTATCTTGCAGAGGCGTTGAACATGGTAGAAGCGAACATGCCTAGGATTCTTCGGGTGAAGAGTGGAGAGGAAAAACCGGATAGATGTGAATTGTGTGATTGCTGCAGGAAGTCAAGAGTGCTGACCGGTCCTATCTCCATTACAGATTTGACTGCAGCGATCTGACGAGGTGAAGAATGGCGGAAAAAAGATACTATTGGTTGAAACTGACGGAGCAGTTTTTCAAGGATAAACCTATGAAAAAGCTAAGGAAGATAGCTGGGGGCGATACTTATACCATTATCTATCTGAAAATGCTTTTGAGGGCGATATCACAGAAAAACAGGCTGTACTTTGAGGGGGTAGAGGAGAATTTCATTGATGAGTTGGCTCTGGATTTGGACGAAGAGCCGGACAATGTATCGGTAACAATAGGCTATCTGAAAAGTAAGGGGCTGTTGAAGGTTGTCGGAAATGACGAAATGGAATTGCTTCAATGCGAAGAAATGACCGGAACGGAAACAGATGCGGCCAGGAGGAAACGTCTGCAGAGGGAACGTGAAAGGCAGAGAGAAATCCAAGGAACATCGCAGGAAATGCTTCCGGAAGAAAGCGTACCCCCTCAGCTCCCGGATACACAAAAACCAGAGAAACCCAAGAAAGAGACGCAGGTGCAGATTTTCCACAGGCTATCTGGGAATTATCAGTTGTCAGAGCCCGTGAAAGAAGAGATGGAGCTGTGGTTCAAATACAAGACGGAGCGAAAAGAATCTTATAAGGAGCAGGGAATGAAATCGCTGCTGAAGCAAGTAGAAAAGCGTTCCGCTCAGTACGGAGACAAGGCAGTGATAGACCTGATCGAAACCTGCATGGGAAGCAACTGGAAAGGAATTATCTGGGACATTTTAGAGAAGAACAATTCCACAAGAGCAGGAATCCAGAACAGAGTGAGCGAGGTGGATAACTGGTAATGGAACGAGAGGAATTCAAAACGCTGGTAAAAGGGATGAAAGCGGTGTACGCACAACCTACCTTTATTCCGGATCAAGACGCTTTTAATGTGTGGTATGAGCTTCTGAAAGACTTGCCATATAAACAGGTGAGTGTAGCCATCCAGAAGTATATGCTGACGGAGAGATTCCCACCAACGATAGCGGACCTAAGGTCAAAGGTAACAGAGATTATAGAGCCGGAGTTGGAGGGAATGAGTGAACTGGAGGCTTGGTCCATCACAAGAAAGGCCATTGGAAATTCCGGATATCATGCAGAAGAGGAATTTGCAAAATTGCCGGAGGCCTGCCAGATGGCGGTCGGCAGTCCGGCGAATCTGCGGGAATGGGCGTTGATGGATTCCGACCAGGTAGGAACTGTTGAGCAGTCTCACTTTATCCGAAACTACAGAACAGCGGTAAAGCGGATCAGCGAGGACAGGAAAATTCCGAACCAGATAAGGAATTTGATTTCTGAGATTCAAGCAGAAAAGCGGATTGCGGCAATGGAGAATGTGAAACTGCAGCCCCCAGAAGAACCCGTAAAGCTAGAGGCGGAGGAAGAAGAAAAAACCGTAGGTATGAGCGAGGAAACCAGAAGAAAACTGGATGATTTGCTCGGAAGAATGAAGAGAGCATAGGAGGATTGATGGTATGGCATTAGAAAAAATAGCGGAGCTTAGCATCGACAAACTGGAAGACAGAAAGACGGTAACGGCAATTCTGCATGAGAATGGCTACACGGTTGGTCCCGGAAAGAGAAAAAAGACAGAGACAGGGAAGCAACTGGACTATTATCTCAAAATTTACAAGGAGACAGGAAATGTTGGATAACCAAGGAACACCAGAGGAGGAGATAATGCGTAGCATACGGTTTACGATTCCAGGAGTGCCGTTTGGAAAACAGCGGCCGAGAGTTACGGTCAGAAAATATAAAGAAGGCCAAGGGAAAGAAAAGGCGTTCAGCAAAGCGTACACGCCTAAGGAAACAGTCAGCTACGAGAACCTGGTTAAGCTGATGTACCGTGAGGCGGCCAAGGGAAAGCGCTTCAAAGACGATGATATGCTGGATGTTCGCATTATCGCATATTACGAGATTCCTCAGTCAACGAGCAAGAAGAGAAGGAAGCTGATGTTGGAGCATAAGATCAGGCCAACCAAAACGCCGGATTGGGACAACATTGGGAAGATTGTGTGCGATAGCCTGAATAAGATCGCCTACCACGATGATAGTAGAGTGGTCGATGCACAGGTAAGGAAGTTCTATTCTGAAACGCCGAGAGTAGATGTTACGATCCGGAGGATTGATCCGGGAGAAATATAGGAGGCAAGCATGAATAAATCACGGAGAAAGAAACTGGGAAAGGCATTTGATAAGTTGTGCGAAGTTGGAGATATTCTCTCTGAGGTAAAGGAAGAGGAAAATGAAGCAATGGAGAATCTTCCTGACAATTTCCGTTTTGGAGATCGTGGAGAGGAAATGCAGAATTATATTGATATGCTCGAAGAAGTTGATGGCTATGTCGAGGATGCAAAGTCGGTTATTGAGCAGATATGAGGTGAAGTAGTTGGAAAACCGCTTGGAAGATTATAGTTTTAGCCGGCTGGGAAATTCCTATGTGAAAGGCAGAGGGCCGAGGGGCGGGAAGATTTACGGATTTAGGGAAATCTACAAAACCAAAGTCGGTGATTTTTCCACGGAAGAATGGAGAAAGACGGTTCGGCAAGCTATTGAGGATGCAGGAGAAAAGGAACTGCTGGAGGAGATTAAGCGGCACTGTAGATCGCATTGCGCATGGCTTCATAGAGAGGCGGATATCGAGGAATATTCAATGAAGTGTTTGGTAGAAAGAGCTTATCGGCACTGGAAAGATTTTAAAGGAGGATTACAAATGGCAGAAGAAAAAGTTGAACAGGCGGAAGTTGTGGAGAACGTACCGGCCAAGATGGAATTTCGTCTGATTAACCCGACAGAAAAAGGCTTTCTGAAACATATTGAGTGGAATAAGGCGGAGTTGGAAGCCGCAGTTAAGGCAAAGGTTGCGGAATATTCCGGAGTGGCCTATACAGAGGAGACTTTGAAACTGGCAAAGAGCGACCGGGCAGAGCTGAATAAACTGCTGAAAGCGATAGAAGAACGCCGGAAAAAAGTGAAGGAGATCATCAACAAGCCATACGCTGATTTTGAGGCAGAGCTGAAAGAAGTAACTGCTTTGATTCAGGAACAGATGGATGAAATTGATCAGCAGGTAAGTGTCTTTGAGAAAAAGCAGAAGGAAGAGAAGGAGAAAAAAATACGGGAGGCTTACGAGGAGGCTATTGGTGAGCTGGCGCCGGTTCTTCCGTTCGAGAAAGTCTTCGACAGTCGATACCTCAATAAGACGTATAAGCTCAGCACGGCACAGGAGGAAGTAAAGCAGAAGATTCAGCAGGTCCGGACGGATTTGGAAACTATTGACAGCCTGGATAGTAAGTACAAACTGAATGCAAAAGACGTTTATATTAAGACACGGAATCTCAGCAAGGCTTTGGCTGAGAATAAGAGACTTACTGATCTGGAGGAAAAGCTGGAGGCTGAACGTATTCGGAAGGAAAAGGAAGCAGAGGAACGCAGACAGGCAGCGGAGAAAAGAAAAGCGGAAGAGGAGAAACGCAGAGCCGAGGCAGAAGCGAGGAGACAGGAAGAAGAACGGAAAAGAGCAGAAGCTGCCAGAATTGCCAAAGAGCAGGAGGACGAAAACCAGAGTGTAGCAAAACAGGTAGAAATCGGATCAGAGCAGCCGGAATCCGGATCAAAACTGGTAAAAACAGAACCGGAGCAGGCAGAAATCGGAATGGATGGAATAGATGGCGGACCAATCACTACAATGGGGAGGACGATTGAGAGCATTGAGAGATCGGCATTTTCTTCTGCAGTAGACCCGTTTGCTCAGAAGCCGGAGAAAAAAGCCAGGGTAAGATTCTTCGCTATTGGTACGAAAGCGCAGTTAAAAGGCTTAGTAGAGTACATGAAGGAAAACAACATCAAATACGGAAAGGTGGAGTAGGCTATGAATGATTTCAAGAAAGAGCTGAATTTTGAGAGTGATACATTCAGCAATGTTAAGCGGGATATGAACTTTGTTCTGCAAAGGCTTCTGGGTAATATGCAGGAGAAGGGAGCGACAGAGGGCAGTATGACTTTGAAGATAGATGTCAGTTTCGATACGGCATATATTCCGAATTACGATCCAAGTATTGAAGGAGAGAGCCGCAGAATTGAGAAGCCAAAGTTTGCGCATAAAGTGACCTCTTCTGTTCAGATCAAGGATGAAAAGAAGGGGAACATGGATACAGAGATGGAGCTGATGTTTGATGATGATTCCGGAGAGTATATCATGAAACCTATTGCGAACACGGAGCAGAGAACCATTTTCGATGATGATTTTGAGGACAACATACATCCGGGCAAAGATTCTGAGGAAGCAGATCAGGAAGAAAATCATTCGAGCGGAATACCTCAGCTTCCGGGACCTACAGATGGAGAAGTAATTGACGCTGAGTACACCGAAATGGAAGAAACCGCAGAGCCGCAGGAGAATGCACCGGAGCCAGAGAACCCGGAAGGGGGAGAGGACGAATCTTTGGAAGAGTTCGAGGATATGACAGACGAGCTTCTGGAAGATGGCAGTACAGAGGATGATGATTCGGATGATTACGACTATGAGGAACCGGAGGACGAGTAATGAAGAGGCTGAAAGAAAAACGGATGAAAAGCTATGTTAATCGTGGAAATAGTCTCCTTCAGGAAGGAAAGCAGAAGGAAGCTATGAACATGGTTGCGGACGGCTTGAAGTATTATTCAAATAATATCATCAATGCAATTTCACCGTATTCTGCAGCGGATGCGTGGCTGATCGTAACAGCCCTGCGTCACATTGCGAATGAAGTGGAGGTAAAAAATGCAGGAGCGAAGGAATTGGCTGATTACTTGGCTAAGAATGTTAGTGCGCCGACTCTTACGGAGGAGCAGAAAGTCAAAAAGCCAAATATGCAGTGATGGAGAAGAAGGGATGAAAAACGGCCAAAAGATTCAGGAAGGAAGCCTTTATATAATGGGTGAAGATGGATCACAAAGAAAGATCGCAACAATTTCAGAGGCGATTATCCAGACAGAAAATCTTCTCATGGAAGCCCAGGAAGAGACGGGGCGAGAAGTGCGCTCAATCATGGGAATTCAGGAGAGTTTTGAGATAACTCTGGAAAATGTAAAAATACCGTATCGAACCAGACTAAGCCTACTGTATGGGTTCAAGGTAACAAATAACTGGTTGAAGATGCATGGTGGCATTATGGAAAGAAACGGCGGCAAGAGAAAACGAAGATCGGAAGGAAAGCACAGAAGGAAGTGAAAAAGTGGCCGGAAGAAGATACATATTTATTCATGAAATAATTTCCACAGAAGAGGAAAAGTTGCTTGAAAAAATGAAAAAGCTCCCGGTTGATGGACGGAGAACGAAGCCTCAGACGATTAAGCAGGTGAGACAGCTCATTAACGATGCTTCATTCCAGATCGCCAGAAAGTACAATGTGTTGGTGAACTATCCATGTATGACTATTCAAGGCAAGGAAGTTGTTCTTGGGAAAGCATCAATTCTTCTTCCGAGCGGAAGGTTTGTGGACTGGGATGAATTGAGGGTGATGGAGTTAGAGCGGGAAAATAAATATAGTACCGGGAAAAGTCAGATCCAAAAGAATTGCAGAAAGGCAGAACGGAGGTGGTGATTATGAGAAAAGCTGCAGGAGGAAACTTCGGACAGTGCAGAACTTGTGGAGCACGGATTGTGTGGATCAGGACAAAAGCAGGCAAAAACATGCCAGTTGATCCTCAGTTTGTGGATTATAAGAAAGTCCAGAACGGCAAAGAAAGAATTGTCCTGCCAAGCGGAGAGGTAGTTGCCGGGGAGCGATGCAAGGCTGGGGAAGCGGATGGGTATGGCTACATATCACATTTTGCAACTTGTCCGGGATATAAGAAGTAGAACGAAGATTTAGCGAGGTGAATCATGGATAGAGAAAACATCATGCCGTTTTACGTGGATTACGTTAATAACGGTGGAGTAATATCGCCAATGAATACGGAAAAGTGTAGAAAATATTTGCAAGAAAGAGCGGGAGTGAAAGTCAGCCATGAAGATGTGCTGTGGCTTTTCTATCATGCAAAACAAGGAGGAAAACATGAGAACTAAATCAGAATATGCTGGATGCAAAGTAAAAATAAAAGAAAATGTCGGACATGGAATGACTGGAGATTTGTCAGGCCAGGAATTTGCTGTAGAGGACTGGTGCGAAAATGTTTTAGGGTGCTCATGGATGTATGCAAATGGGAATCCGGCAGCATTAGAATATGCAGTAAGGTCAGCTACGTTTGGAAAAAACAACAATGTACCAATGTTCTCAAATGATGTGTTGTACGGGAAAGTTGGAATGTTCGGACACCTGATTCATGTAAACGAGTTGGAATTGGGCTGAGAGATAGTTTAATGCTTTGCGGAGGATGTAGAAATGAGCAAAAAGACAGTAGTATTTGACTTTGACGGAGTGATACACAGCTATTCAAGCGGTTGGCAGGGTGTAGATGTTATTCCTGATCCGGTTGTACCGCATATACAGGAGGCGATCAATAGACTGCGTATGGATGGATACGAGGTGATTGTAGCATCTACCAGGTGCGCTTGCTCGAAGGGAATGGGAGCGGTAAGACGTTACCTGCGAGACAATGATATTGCGGTTGATGATGTAATGGCAACGAAGCCGCCTGCAGTTTGCTATGTGGATGATCGGGCGATATGCTTTGATGGTCACCCGGAAACACTGGCAGAAAAGATAAAAGATTTTAAACCGTGGAATCGGTGATTCGGTCAAGAAGGAGGAGACGGTGTGAGCAACAGATTAAGAAGAATGCAGAAGAGGATAGGGCACATGAGAACGGATCAGGATGAGCCAAAGACGGAGCAGAGCGAAGTTCTGGTGCATGGAGCGATGATGTATAAATGTGGAACCTGCGGAAGAGAATGGTGGATGTTTTTGGAAAAGGGAATTGAGGAGTTTGGAGAAAATCATAAGCCTACCCCATTCATAATCAGATGCAAGTGCGGAGGTCAAGCCAGAGACATATCGGGTATCTGCAAATTGCCTGGAGGTGGATATGAGCCATTGCCAGCCGGAGAGAGTTATTTTGCAAACAGAGAGGATTCTGAGTGCGGAGTGGCGGTATTACAGTGACATACGCTGAAATAAATCAATGAGGAGGCGATAAATTGGCAAAGTATAGAGTTGAAGTCGGTTCATTTGTAACAAGGTTTGTTCAAAGGAAAATAACCGTTCATGCAGACAATGAGAAAGAGGCAGGAGATAAAGCACTTGAAAAATTCTTAGAAACAGAAGCAATGCTGGTTAATTCAAATGATCCAGGAGAGCCGCAGGTAGATGGTATAGAGTTGATGCCATAGTAAATAAAAAAGCCAGCCCCTTGACGGAGCCAGCAAACCCTACTGAGATTGTATCTCAGAACCAGAGCAAAGTCAAGGAGGTGGCATCATGACAGAGGAAAGTATTGTAATGACAGAGACGCCGCAGGAGGAAAAGAAGTTCGTTGTCATATCAGCGGAGGACTTGGATAATCTGATTAAGGCGGCAGGCAAGGAAGGGGCGAAGAAAGGAGTAGAAGCCTATGAGCGAAGGAAGGAAAAGGAACGGGAAGAGCTGGCAGATAAGGTCAAGAACAGCGCAAAGACGATTATCATTCATTACCGCCAGTTAAAGAGAATGAGAAATACATCCGTGACAGGGAGCGACACGGTGACAGACCCCACACTGAAGGAGATTCTGGATGGAATCCTGGATAGAGTGAGAAAAGAGGAATTTAATCTGACGAGTACGAACAGGAACCGGATCGTGACGGGAATGCTGCTGAACCATGTGGATGTACAACTGGAGAATTATAAGAAGGAGTGCAAGAAGTCAAAAATTCAGGATATCCAGCGAAGATACAGAGTGGTTGAAATGATTTACCTGAGAAAAGAGCCTATGGCCTTAGAGGAAGTAGCGGAGCTGGAGCAGATCGACAAGAGCACGGTATATAGAACCCTGGAAAAGGCGTATGACGATTTATCGGTATTGTTCTTCGGAATAGAGGGAGTGAAGAGCATAGAAACGAGGCGGAGCGTCCGGAATGCGAAGAAAAAGAATGTGCGAGAAAAGAGAACGAAATAACTCGCATATGCGAAAAGGTTGCACTAGACAAGCAAAAGGCTTCGTGTTATTCTGGTAAAAGCCCGATAAGTCATATGTCACCCCTAAAAAACGTGTTGTTTTTCTTCCCTCCGAGGCAGGACCGGGAGGTACAGACCTCCCGGAAGCAGCCTTTGGAAATGTGAAAAATCGGTTAAATAAGGGTATTTCAGTGTACTTAGACCTGCTCGCATAGTATAATAAAAGTATAACATATACTTGCATTTGCGAGAGAAAGGGAGTATCAGACATGGCTATTTGGACGAGCCGGTACAGCAATAAGGAGCTGACCGAGAACAAAGAGAAGTATTACTGCATTGGAATCAGCATAGGAGCGCCGAAGTTCCCGCTCGGGTACGAACTGGTGACACAATGCTATTCACTGGCACCGAAAGGGTATATGCTGAGAATGGATTATGACGCATTCAAAGAAGCATACTACCGGAAGCTGGAGGGAATCGGAGCAGACAGAATCGTTGATATGGTTATGAGGTTTGAGAGAGAGGCCGCAGACCAGAACAAAGATTTAGTGCTGCTCTGCTACGAGGATGTGAGAATACCGGAAGACTGGTGCCACAGAACGGTATTTGCTCAGTGGTACATGGAGCAGACCGGAGAAATCATCCCGGAGCTTTCAGACCCGAATCCTCCGAAAGAGAAGAAACCAACAGCTAAGAAAACACAGAAGACAGACAGTAAACGCCCTGCCGCTCAGAAGGAATCCCAAAGGGAAGACGAAGGGTTCCAGCAAATGAGTTTATTCGGAATGGCGGGCATGACAACATAATATCCGGACTTGGTGAAAGAATCACGCTTTCCTCCCAGGAGAGAGTTCCTGTTCATTGCAGGAGTCCGGTCCAAAAGAAACGGCATCGTATTTGAAACAGTACGGTGCCTTTATTTTGTGCAATCTGCCAAATCAGTCTCGGAAATTACGGGGGTAGTACAAGAGACTTGTTTGGCTTTTTGTATATTTTCAACAAAGAGAGAAAGGAGTGGAAGAGAAATGGCGTTTTTTAGGGACCCAGGAGAGATGTTTCTCGGTTGCCTTGGTACTGTGGAACAAAAGTATCTGGTGAAACTGATCGAAACAGCGGCGAAATCGGGCTATACAAGATTTGTTGAGCCGTGTGCAGGAACCTTTGCAATGGCAAACCTGGCGGTACGTGGTGGCTTCAAACCAGAGCAGATAGAGACAAGCGATGTTTCTATGATGACCTCTGTGCTTGGGTATGCCATCACAGGACAGTCTTTAGCGCCTCTGGAAATTCATGCACAAGGCTTCTCAGACGAAGAGCTGCTTGACCCTGCAACGGCTTTGTACGCACAGATGTACCTCCGCACTTCAAAGAGTGCCGGCAATGAATATTTTCACAATATGCTGATGGACTTGAAGTATCGCAGAGAAGAACATATAGCGAATATTCAAAGGCAGATCGACAGCACCAGAGAGCTTTTGCATGGAATGAGCTACCGCCCTCTGGATATGTGGGACCATCTGAAAGAGGTGCTTGACGATCCTCATGCGTTGGTTATAGCGAATCCTCCAACATATTTTTCCGGATATGAAAAGTTCTACGATACCCAGGGGAAAATGACATGGAAAGAGCCAGAGTATCAGCTGTTCAATCCGGAAACCGGACACCAGCAACTTTATGATATGTGCATGGATGCAAAGGCTTTGGTTATCTGCTACCAAGAGAAGCGTGTAGGTGAAGCGGTAGGCTACACAATCTTTGCCAGATCAGGAACCAGAGCAGACCTCAACAGCTATATCACTACGAACCGGGAAGAAGAGGCAGTTGCCCTGGCAAATGGAAAGAAGATCAAGCGTCCATCAGAAAGCAAGCTGGAGCCTCTGGAATGTAGTATGCTGCCGAGGGACTATGAAATTACAGAAGAAAGCAAGGTCCAGATTATTCCGATAAAGGGCGCAGAAGCTCAGTATTACCGGGTATTGTGGACTCACAATTTCGTAGGCTCCTCAGCTACATATAACCGGGCGTTGCTGATTGATGGGTATGTGGCCGGAGTATTCGGTATATCGAAGATGGCCGCTGATTCGCTCTTTGTCTGGTATGTGATGAAGGTTCCACATGAGAAGTACCGGCTCGGGCGGCTTTGCTACATGCTGGCGCAGAACCGGGAGTTTGCCGATTCACTTCTGGATGATCTTGACAAAGAAAAGGTTGTGAAGATCAGAACGGCAATGCTGACGAAGTATCCGGAAAATAAAGAGGTACGAGGAATTATGAAACTGGATTCGAGAGTGCCGGACAAACAGAATGGCTTCAAGCTGACCTATGAAGCTCCGCTGATAGATGGACGGTCTGAGCAGGAAACTCTTATCCAGTGGCTTAGAAAGGAGAAACAATGGCGGGAGAACAGAGCAAAGGCTATGAAGTAATATATGACATGGGCGCAGGTCTTGTGATTGCAAAGGTCCAGATAGACAGCATGAAAGAGCAGGATATTAACGCCAGGATTATGAAAAATGAGATGCAGGACCAGTTGACAGCGAATATCAAGAAGAGAGGGCAGTTGGAGAGCCTGCCATTTTTGGTATTGGTGGATGATAAGCTGGAAATCGTATCCGGGCACCACAGGATCAAGTCGGCAAGGGCAGCCGGTTTGAAAGAAATCATTGTCATTCTGGATGTGAGTGGTCTGTCAAGGAGCCAGATTGCGGCGAAGCAGTTGGCCCATAATGCGATTGCTGGATTCGATGATGATTCCACCCTAAGAGAAATCGTGAAAATGATAACGGATGTTGACGATATGCTGGAGAGCTTTATCGGGAAGGACATCATGGAAGAACCGCTGGAGCAGTACGATAAACTGGCATCCCCTGCGGTTCATTTTGATTTTAAGAATATCACGTTTGCGTTTCTGCCGCATCAGATCAGCGACATGGATGTCCTGTTGAAGAATCTGCAGAATACCGGAGCTGAGATTATCGGAGTAGCGGCATATGAGCAATGCAAGCGGTTCGTAGAGACGCTGGATAAGTACCAGAAGTTCACGGACATACGGAATGTAGGCGCTGCAGTGCATTCCATGATTGAGGCTGTCAATGAAAAAATGGATGCTGTCGGCTTCAGCGAAGACGAAGATTGGACGTACCTTACGAAGCTATTCGGGAGTAGTGCTGTGCCGGCTGAGTCTGCAGAAGTAATAAAGCAGGCCATCAAGAAAGCTGAGAAAGATGGAACGGTTACCAGCAAGAACAAGTGGCAGTTAATCGAATACCTTTGCGCTGATTATCTGAGTGGAAAGTAGATAAGGGATGGCAGCTAAGGTCAAATACAATCCAGATTATCACGATGACTGGGCGTGGTCTTTGGCTGCCATGGGAGCTACCAATGAGGAAATCGCAAAGGCAATGGGAGTTTCCAAACGGACAATCATCCGATGGAGTAAGGACCATGAGAGTTTCGGTGTAGCTCTGGCACAAGGGAAAGGAGTTTCCGATGCAAAGGTAGTAAGGAGTTTGTATCAGAGAGCCACAGGGTATGAGTACGAGGAGGAAAAGAAGATAATCGAATATGACAAGGATGGGAACGTCAAGCCTGTCAAGATCGAAAAGATAAAGAAACATGTTCCTCCGGATGTGGGTGCGCAGTGCTTCTGGTTGAAGAACAGGCAGAGAGACAGATGGCAGGATAGACCGGAATACATACCAGAATCAACAGGTGACGAGGATCAGGTGCAGTTCTATCTTCCAGATAACGGGAGGGACAACATTGGGGAGAATAATTAGAATCGGGCCGCAGAAAGGTCCGCAGGAAAAGTTCCTTGCCACTTCTGCTGACATTTGTATTTACGGTGGAGCCGCAGGAGGAGGCAAGACTTTTGGATTACTGCTCGAACCGATCCGGCATATGAATAACAAGAATTACAATGCTGTGATTTTCCGAAGCAGCTATACCCAGGTTACAGCCCCCGGAGGTTTATGGGATAGTGCAGGAAAGATTTATAGCCTCGTGCATGGTTGCTATCCGTTAAAGACACCAAAACTACATTGGACCTTCAAAAGCGGTGCAACGGTCAATTTCGCACACTTGGGTACTGATGCTGATGTTCACAACTGGCAAGGCTCCCAGATTGCCATGATCGGATTTGACGAGCTGACGCACTTCACGAAGCATCAGTTTTTCTATATGCTGTCACGAAACCGTACAGATTCCGGAGTGGCGCCATATGTGAGAGCAACCTGCAATCCGGATGCTGATAGCTGGGTGGCCGACTTCATTAAGTGGTGGATCAATCAAGAGACAGGATATCCTATTCCGGAAAGAAGCGGCGTTATCCGTTATATGATCCGGGTAAACGATGAAATTATATGGGCTGATTCCAAAGCAGAGCTGGCAGAGCAAGGATATGATCCGAGAGATGTAAAAAGTGTAACGTTTATAGCCAGTACATTGCAGGACAATAAAATCCTGATGCAGATGGACCCCGGATATTTGGCAAACTTGAAAGCACTGCCTACGGTTGAAAGAGAGCGATTGCTGAAAGGAAACTGGAAAATCAAAGCGGCGGCCGGTCTGTATTTCCGTAGAGTGCAAGTCGGTGCAATGCTGGAAGAGTTGCCGAATGATGTTATTTCTTGGTGCAGAGGTTGGGACCTTGCCGCTACCAGTGAAGACGAAGACGGTGATCCAGCATATACGGCAGGCGTGTTGATAGGTAAGTGCAAGAACGGACGGTACATTGTGGCAGATGTTATCAATAAGAGATTGGCGGCATCTGATGTGCGGAAACTTATAAAAATGACGGCACAGGCGGATAGGGCAAAATACGGAAGAGTAATCCAACGGCTTCCACAGGACCCAGGACAGGCCGGAAAAGAGCAGGCACAATCGTATGTAAAGATGTTGGCCGGCTTTCTGGTGAAGACCATAGGAGAGTCCGGAAGCAAGGAATCCAGGGCAGAGCCTTTTGCCGCACAGTGGCAGGCAGGCAACGTAGATGTGCTTATAGCAGAGTGGAATGAAATGTACTTCAATCAGTTGGAGTCATTTCCGGAATCAAAATTCAAAGATATGGTGGACGGCAGTAGTTCTTCATTCAACGAGATTGAGAATGGAGCGACTTACTCGGCACCGCCGAAGGACACATTGAACAAGAGCAGTTACTGGAGAAAGTGAGGTGAGAACAGATGGCGAGTAACAGAAAAGAAATAGGACGTGTCGGACAAAGACGGTACGGGGGAGTAATTTATGAGGAGTTTCTGCCTGAGTTGGTAGGGCATAGAGGAATAGAAACATTCCGGGAAATGTCAGAAAATGACGATGTGATCGGAGCTATTCTTTATGCGATTGAGATGCTGGTAAGGCAGACTGAATGGAATGTAGAACCGGGAGGCAGTTCAGTAAAAGACAGAGAGGCGGCTGAGTTTGTGCGTTCCTGCATGGATGATATGCAGAATACATGGGTAGACACGATATCTGAAATCCTGTCTTTCCTCACCTACGGTTGGAGTTTCCATGAAATCGTCTATAAGAGGCGTATGGGGAATACCAAAGACACCCGGACACGGAGCAAATTCGATGATGGACTGATCGGATGGGCGAAAATACCTATCAGAGCACAGGAGACTTTGTATCAATGGGAGTATGACGATACAGATAATCTGGTGGGAATGACACAGATGCCACCACCGGACTTCGGTCTGCTTACGATACCGATGGATAAAGCGATGCTCTTCCGGACAAAGGCAAGGAAGGACAATCCGGAGGGCAGGAGCATTCTCAGGAATGCTTACCGTTCATGGTATTTCAAACGCAGAATCCAGGAGATTGAAGGAATCGGTATAGAAAGAGATTTAGCAGGTCTTCCAGTAATCTATGCACCGGAAGACCTTGATATCTGGAATACAGAGGACGAGAATATTGCAAGGATTCTGGCTGGCCTGGAAGAAATGGTTCGGCAGATCAGGAGAGACGAAAAAGAAGGGATAGTTCTTCCCGGAGGTTTCAAGCTGGAGCTTCTGAGTTCTGGCGGAACAAGGCAGTTTGATACCAATGCCATTATAGACAGGTATGATACGAGAATTGCAATGACCGTTCTGGCAGATTTTATTTTCCTCGGCCATCAGCAAAACGGTTCCTGGGCTTTAAGCTCAGACAAGACAGAGCTGTTTGCAATGGCATGTGGTGCCTATCTGGATATTATCGCAGAGACATTTAATAGCCAGGGCATTCCGAATCTGATTGATATAAACGGAGATCATTTTGCTGGAGTTACTGACTATCCGAAACTGACGCATGGAGATATTGAAGATGCAGACATTGCAAAGGTATCCACATTCATTAAAGACATGGTTGGCATCGGTGTTCTGGTTCCTGATGATGGCTTGGAAGATTATGTACGCCAGATTGCAAAATTACCAGAGAGGACAGAGGACACCAGAAATATTGATGATAAGAGGCACGAACAGCAGAATCAGAATGAGCCGCCAGAACCCGAAACAGCCGCAGGCAAGGAATCGGAAGAGGGGGACGAAGAAATCCTGGAAGACGAGGTAAAAGCGGCTAAAAAGCGATTGGGGAGAGTGATAACATGACTTTCCTAATTAGACCGCCGCACAGGGTAAAAAAGAGTCGGACAAAGAACGCCCAGACAATTCTTGACCGGTTAAAGAATTTTCTGGATCACAACACAGACGAGCCGGTAGAAATTCTTTGTAGTTTCTGGGAGGACCAGAGCAATGCCGTTACCTATCACGAATTGCGGGATGCGGTAAAGGCAGGAGAGTTTAACCAGAGGCAGTTCGAGGAATGGCAGCAAGATTACTCTGTGTTGGTTGCGGAAAAGCTGACACCGATATGGGAAATGGCAATGGCGGCTGGACCTGCGGGACAACCGCTGTTTGACAACCTATCGTTTAGCATCAACACGCAGAATCCGGGAATTACAAACTGGATAAAAGAACGTGGTGCAGAGTTTGTAACATCGTGTAGCGCAGAACAGAAGAAAGCTATTCAATCACTCCTGGCAAAGAAAATTATCGAAGAGCACACGGTTGACGAGCTGGCACGCTTTATTCGTCCTTGCATTGGTCTGACGGATGGAGATACAAAAGCTGTCTTGAAATTGTATGACAGCGTAGCAGAAAAACTCAAGACAGAGCATCCGAGAATGAAGCCTGAGAGCATCAGGAAGAAAGCGCTGGACGCTGCGCAAAAATATGCCGAGAAGAAACACAGGCAGCGGGCATTCACAATCGCACAGACAGAACTTGAATTTGCCTACAACAGAGGAGCTGATTATGGCGTAAGACAAGCACAGGAAGCTGGCCTGCTAGGAACCACACGGAAGCGCTGGATCACATCCGGCGATGATGCGGTTTGCCCCACATGCGCAGCCTTGGACGGAGTTGAGATTGAAATGGATGATAATTTTGACTTCAAAGGACGGTTGCTGTTTGCAGGACACAAGATGTTGCCTCCAGCACATCCGAGATGCGCCTGCGCTGTAGAGTATATCGAAGTTGATCCTCCAGTATTTTCATGAAAGAAGGTGAGAAAAATGAGAAAGTTTTCTGAAATGGTACAGAAATCCGGAGAGAAAATTCAGATAAAGCCGAGGGAATCACCCAGAACAGTTGTGAAGGGACGATTTAAAATTAGTAAGTCAGACAATGAAAAAATGCTGGCTTTTGGTTGGGCCAACGTATCGGTCCGGGCCAATGGCGAGGTTATTGAGGACTGGCAGAAAGACATTGTTGAGCCGGAAGATTTGGAAAAGGCTGCTTATAATTTCGTGGAGTTCTATCGTGAGGGCGGAGAAATGCACGAAAGAGGAGGTGCAGCGGTTCTAATTGAGAGCGTAGTATTCACAGAAGAGAAACTGCAGGCAATGGGAATCCCAGAGGGAACACTTCCTGTTGGTTGGTGGATTGGATTTCATGTAACCGATCCGGATGTATGGGAAAAAGTCAAAGATGGTACATACCCAATGTTCTCCATCGAAGGAGAGGCCGAGAGAGTAGAAGCAGAAGACGAAAATACCGAATAAAACAGGGGCGTATTGAGTTTTTCAGAGTGTCAAACCTACCAACTATACCTACGAAGCTGTCAAAACGGCATAGGTAGCCCCTTTTTAGGGGATTTTCCAGATAATCAGGGAGACATCCGTAAGGGTGTCTTTTTGCATTATAAAAATCAAAGAAAGGAGGAGCTGCATGGCAACCAAATTGAAAAACCTTAAAGTCACAAAGGTAGATTTTGTGGATCAGGGAGCCAATCCGGATGCTCACATCATGCTTTACAAGAATAAAAGCGGAGTACCAGGAGCGGAATCTAATTCACCAGAACCCGAAGAAAAAGGAAATGTCTGGAAACGCCTTTTCGGAGCTATTGCAAAAATGGCCGGCATGAAACCGGAGGAGTTAGATAATGCGGTAGAGCAGATAGAAAAGAGCGGTTCAGAAACGTTTGCAGATAAAATGGCCCAGAGGAAAAATCAGAAAATCGCTGATGAAATGTGGGACGTTTGCTTTGCATTGCATTCTTCGCTCTGTTCTATCATGTGGGACGAAGAGCTGGATAGCACCAGTGCTTCAACATCCATGCTGGAAAGCCTGGATGATTTTTACTCAGTAGCAAAAGAATCTGTAAGCCAGTGGGCCAATGGCAAAGCAACAGGGATTGCAAAGAGTGATGAAGAAATCACAGCAGATAGTCTGGAGATTATGAAAGCTGCTCAGAGCAGGTTATCTGAGGTAATCGAAAAGGCTACAGCTGAACCGAAGAAAGAAGAACCTGAAAACAAGGAAGACCCGAAAGGAGAAGATGAAATGAGCAAGATCGACAAGAGTAAATTGACAGATGCGGAGAGAGCATTTCTGGAAGATATTGAGAAACGCTGCAAAGTGGAAGAGAGCGCACCTGCCGAGGAGCCTGAAAAAGAGGAGAAGAAAAAGGATGATGCCGTTACAAAGGCGCTGCAGGCTCTTGGCCTGGGAACACCTGCACAGCCGGAAGAATCCGAGGATATCTACAAAGGAATCCACCCTGCGCTGAAAGCAGAGCTTGAATCCCTGCGGAAGTTCAGACAGGATACGGAGGAAAAGGAACTCCGTGAGGTGGCGAAGAGCTATGAGATCATTGGAAAGAAAGAAGAGGAGCTGTACCCGGTTCTGAAAAGCATCAAGGCTGTAGGCGGAGACGCTTACGACCAGTTGATTGCGGCTCTGGATGGTGCCAAGAATGCGGTGGAGAAATCTGGTGCATTTACGGAAATCGGGAAGTCTGGCTACAGACCATCGGCCACCCCTGTCGTGAACGAAAATTCTGCAGAGGCGAAGATCAGTGGTATTGCGAAAAGCTATGTAGAGAAGGACCCGACTATGAGCTATACGGATGCTGTTGCTAAAGCATGGGAGGACAATCCGGAACTCATGGCCGCATACGAAGAAGAAGCTGGATTTTAAGGAAAGGAGGTAAGCATGATGAATAGAAATTTCAATGGAGTACAGATCAACCAGAGCGTGACTATCGTTGAGCAGGCGGGCACAGATATTGCCGACTGCCGTAACAGAATTATGGTCTATGACGATACAGGGAGTGTGGTTTTGGCGACAGACGCTACCAAAGTGCCGGTTGGTATTGCCCTAATCGAAGCCGGATACAACGATATTTCTGGAACGGAATCCGGAAAAGTGGTGAAGGGCGATGATGTGGATATCCAGATTAAGGATATCGGATACGTCATTGCCGGAGAAGAAATCGCAAAAGGCGCAGAAGTGGCCGCAGGAGCAGACGGACTTGCTGTCACAGCGGCTTCTGGAAATTATGTTCTGGGAATTGCCCTGAACAAGACAGCTAAAGACGGTTACTGCAGAGTGCAGATCGCAAAATATCAGAAAGCGTAAACATGAGGTAGAACAGAATGAAAAGAACAGCAGCAAGTATTCAGGTAGATATTGCAAAAGGTCATTTCAAGCCGCATACGGCATTATCTAACATGGCTCTGGCATACTACCAGAACGACTCAAATTACTTTGCAAGAACGATCTTTCCGATTTGTCCGGTAACATTGTCCTCGGATAATTACTACATTTTCGACAAGGAAGATCTGTTGCGTGATGATTGGCAGAGAAAACCTGCATATGGCAAGGTTGATCCGGCAGTGCTTTCCGAGCATACGGATACCTACGCTTGCCAGGTGGATCAGATTATCATGGGTATCGACCAGATCAGGCAGACGGACCTTACCAGAAGAATGGGGCCGGCATCCCGTGATCCGAAGCAGCAGAGAACCAGAGCGATTTCTGCAAAGGCAAATATCCATCAGGACAATATCTTTGCGAGAAATTTCTTCAAGGCTGGCGTATGGAGCAATGAGGAAACGGGAGTTGATTCCACAGCTCCGGGAGAATCGCAGTTTATCAAATTTTCCAATGGCAACTCCGATCCGGTTGCTTATATCAACGAGAAGAGCACGGAGATGGAGGAATCTACCGGACGCAGACCGAACAGACTGGCTCTTGGCGTGAACGTATATAATGCGCTGAAAAAGCATCCGGCAATTCTGGAGAGGGTGAAATACGGTGGAACAACTGCAAACCCGGCCAGCATCAATACGAATGTACTGGCGCAGTTGTTTGAGATGGAAAGAATCTCTGTACAGCGGTCCATTATGAACAAAGCGGCTATGGGAGAAGCACCGAAGATGTCCTATATCGGTGATCCGAACGCATTCCTGCTGGCTTATGCAACAGATTCACCGGCTGTTGACGAACCGTCTGCGGGCTACATCTTCACATGGGATATGCTCGGCAATGGAAATATCCTGCCGATCTTGAACTACCTCGGTGAACCGGGTACTCACTCTGAATTTGTCGAAGGTCTGATGGCAGCCGATATGAAGAAGACAGCTGACGATCTGGCAATGTTCTTCAAGGATGCTGTGTAAGGGAGGTACGGCTATGAAGCTGATCGCAAAAAAACCCTGCAGTTTTGGAGGCAGGCAATTTTACATCGGAGATTCAATTCCGGAAGAACTTGTAGCTGAACCTTCCGTTCAGGAGCACATGGGAGTGCTTTCCGTTGTTGCGGACGAAGGGATTCAGGAGGGCATACTTCTGGAAGAGGATGGATTTGCAGGCAAGGTGATTGTTCCCATTGTAGGGAAAGAAGACGGAGATACTGCCGAAGTCATGGCCGTTCCTTTAACAGAGGGAGAAGTCCAGAGCGTATTTTCAATCATGCAGATGGGCGTTCCGGAGGCAGAAAAAGCCATCAGTGCGGTTTCGGAGGAAAATATCCTGATTGTGCTTCACGCCTGCGATTCACGCTCCGGAGTAAAAAAAGCGGCTCAAAAGAGAGCAGACACTTTATCTATCCCGGAAGAGAAAACGAACGAATCCGTAGGCGGTAACGACTTTACAGAGGAATCTACTGACGAACATAACATAGAAAAATAATCTGGAGGTGATCCCTTATGGCAAAAGGCAATTACACCTATGAACCTGGGAACATCACAGAATCCGGAAAAGACCGAATGAGGTTTGAATTAGGAGACACAATGACAGAGGGCGGTTCTGATACGTGCGCATTGACGGACGAAGAAATTGGAGCCGCCCTCGGTATGTTTCCGAAAAGCTGGAAGCGTGCAAAACTGGCATTGCTGGAGAGCATTTGCCGAAGATTTGCTTATGAGGTTGATACGAAAGAAGGACCGCTTTCATTTTCGTTGTCTGATCGGGCGAAGTTATGGAGAGAAGATTACGAAAAGCTGAAAAAAGAGGTCGAATTGGAATCCATCAGTATTCCGAGTCCTCCAGGATCAGAGAGAGGAAAGCGTCCGTATTTCTATACCGGAATGATGCAGAACAGGAGAGCAGGGAGGCTTGATAAAAAGTGAGAAGGGCATTTATGTACCTGCGGCCGGGAAATCTGTATAAGTATTTTATCATTGAGGAAAACACTTCCGAAGTTGGAAGAACGGGCCGACCTCAAACCTCTTATAACAGAGAAGGGAGCCGGATGCTACGGGGAGCACTTGCAGAAGCGACACCGAAACAGAAAATCGAGTGGCAACAACTGCAGCATCCGATTACCCATACGGTTGTGCAGGATGGCAGGCCAAAGGCGAAAGCAGAGGACAAGCTGATACTTGGCAATCGTGTATTTCTTATCCAGGGGCTTGAAGAGCCGGGGAGCATTGGAGTTTGTACAATCTATTATGTTGAGGAAAGGGTGGATGTGCAGTGAAACTATGGATTGATACATCTGCCCTTGGTACGGCAGGAAGAGTGGTACAAGCAAAGGTTGGAGAAATGAAAGCCAGGGTAAATCAGCAAGTATTGTCGAGAGGAACCAGAGCAGTCAATCAGTTAAGAAACGCAGAGCTGGAAGTGTTGAGAGGTCAGGGCGGCGGCAGGGTGTACCGAAAGCCACACAGCAAGGCAACTTACACAGCATCAGCTCCCGGACAGCCTCCGGCAAGAAGGACTGGGAATCTACGTCTTCATTGGAGTGGGAACGTTACTGGCGGTGGTGGAAACATCAATATTGAACTGGAAAGCCAGGAGCATTATGCAGGGTATCTGGAAAACGGTACAAGCAAAATGGCACCCAGGCCTTTTAAAGACCGGATCACTCAGAAAGCATTACCGGCCATCAAAGCAATTTTTAATGAGCCGTATGTATAGGAGGTGCAATTTTGAGTTTATTAGTAGAAAACACGAATAGCGTGTTTAACACCGAGGCAATCCGAAAAGGTTTTCTGATTAGTGCGAAGCATAAATGTTGGGAAGAGGCGAAGACAGGAATTGTCTCGGCAGTAGATCAGCAGACGTTAAGAGTGCTGCATCACCCGGCAATAGCGAATGTTACCTGTTTTTTTGAAATACCTGTTGCAGAAGTAGCAGATGGAGTATGGGAGATTCGTTGGTCGGAGAATTTATCGGTAATAGAGGAGTATGTTCCGGGAGGTGATACTGGCAGTGACGCTTGACGAGTTAATCTATCAGAGATTCTCTTCCGTGAAATGCTTTGAGGAGAATTTGGCAAAGTATGCAGGTAACCCGGCAGTATTCTATCAGATTGCTCCGGATGATCGGCAGAAAAGCTGGAAGGGTGCTCAGTATCCACGAATCGTATATACGATTGACATGCAGGCAGACGAGGAGAGGAAAAGTGCTGGCGTTATGCAGGTGGATTTGTATTGCGATGAAGCAAAGACTTTGCCGGAGGACATAGAACCGCATATCAGAGAATGTTTGAAGAACCTCATTGTGAAGCCAGAAGGAAATTCACATTTTGCTTTCGCATGGGCCAGGACAGAAATGTTTGACATGGAAGGAACTGGTAGAGACAGAGGCGTAGTAACCAGAATTGCGGGAGCTACGCTTAGATTTGACATTCTGGAATACAGCCTGCAGACAACGAGCAATCCTGATCCGGCGCAGGCAGTACAACGGTGGCTGAAAGAATTGGAACCGGATTGCATGGTAATAGGCGAAAACAGAATAGAGTCATTTTATGAGCCGAGTGGAGAACACCCGGCTTTTTACGTGCGTATTCAATCGTACAAAACGAACAGGTCAACATATGCGTTGACATGGGTGGACTGTATTTTTTCGGTCCATGTGATTGCGCCGGAACCGGAAATGCGTAACAGCTGGTCGAGGTATCTGGCAGATAGCCTCCAGCGGGCGGGAGAAGTGATGATGCTTGACGATAGCCCGATGCTTATTTTCGAGGTATCTGTTGAAAACGCAGCTGACTATTTGACAAGAGGGCAGATCACGGTTAAGGCGCAATATTCAATTCCGAGACTCGAAGAGTGTATGCACCCTTTGAGGAAAATAAATATCGACAAAAAGGAGGAGCATTAGCATGGCAACAAAGAAGAACGCAGAAGCCGCAAATAAAGCCGAGAATAATGAGGCTGTAAATTCCGGCACGGCTACTGAAAAAAACGAAGCCACGGGCGGTAACGCAGTGAAAAAGGCAGAGAACGAATCTGTTTACACTGTCAACGAGTTTGTAAAAGCATCGAAAACTGCTTTCGACAAACCGTATAGCCCGGATATTGTTCGTGCAGCAATGAAGATGGCGGGAAAAACAGAGGCAACCAAGAGTGAGGCCGCTGAGATTATCAAGAGATTCTTGGGAAAAGAAAAGGAGGAGTAAAATGAGCGGAACTTGGAAAGTAGGAGAAACCAAAGATCGTCCTGGCGTATATAGGCGTTCCGAAAATGCAGGAGGTGTAGAAGTTGCCGGCGCTGCAGAGCATGTCGGACTGGCAGTAGTAAAAGGTACATGGGGACCTCTGAACAAAGCAGTGAGGACCGAAAATGGTGATGATATCGCAACGATCATTGGCTCTGGCAGCGGGGCAAAGGTGATTACAGAACTTAGAGCCGCAGGAGTCAATGAAATTGTCGTTGTGCGTGTAGGAACCGGTGGAAAGAATGCAGAGGTGAAGCTGAAGGATGGAGCCGGCGCAGACGTTGTAACGCTGACTACACTGTATCCGACTAGCAGAGAAATCACTGTTTCCGTGAAAGAGTCACTGGACGATGAAAGCAAAAAACAGGCAACCATTTATGACGGAGCCAAGGAGCTGGAGACAGTAACATTCGAGGCTGGCGAAAATGAAGTGGAAGGTATTGTTTCTGCGTTCGCAAATAGCGCTTACGTTACTGCGAAAAAGAATGCGGCCGGGGACGGTAAAATCGCTGTTGTTTCTCAGCAGGCGTTTACTGGTGGCGCTGATCCGACAGCGGATGTTGAGGCATACAGTGCCGGATTCGAGGCGAGCGAGGAAGAGAGCTGGGATGGTGTTGTAGTTGATTCAGAAGAGTCGGCAGTTCACGCCTTACTTCATGCATTCATTAACAGAAAGTTTGATGAGGGCGAATACCCGTATGCTTGCGTTAGTGAAAAGAAAAGCGTTGCGCTGGATACAAGGATGCAGCACGCCGCAGCGTTCAATGACGAAAAAATGCACTATGTTCTCAATAGTTGGACGGCCACAGACGGCACGGTGTATGAGGGGTATCTGGCGGCGGCCAGAATTGGTGGAATGATTATTGCCACACCGTCAAACGAATCTCTTACCCATGTGGTAGTCACAGGAGCCGGAAGCCTTAATGAAAAGCTGAAAAATGCTCAGATTATTAAGGCGCTGAAATCTGGATGCCTTGTGCTTTCCCTCAGCAAGAGCCGCCAGGTGTGGATTGAAAAAGCGATCAACTCACTGGTTACACCGTCTGGGGACCAGGATGCTGGATGGAAAAAGATTCGCCGCATGAAGACCAGATATGAATTGATGAATCGTGTCGATGCTACGGTGGAGCCTATGGTTGGCCCTGTGGATAATGACGATGATGGACGGGCCGCTGTTATTTCTGCGATCCAGGATGTAATCAATGCGATGGTTGGCGAGAAAAAGATTGCTCCTGGAGGAACGGTATATCTTGACAGCAGTAATCCGCCGAAGGGAGACAGCGCATGGTTCCTGATCGCTGTTGATGATGTTGATAGCCTTGAGCACATCTATCTTACATATCGGTTTAGATTTGCTCCGGAGACAGAAGAAGAATAAAGGAAAGGAGATAATTGAGCATGGGTATCATGAACACGAAAGCGGTAGCAGATGCCAGAAAGGTAATGACCGGAAAGAACGGCGGTCTGTATAACGCTAAAGGAAAGTTACTGGCAACGATTGAGACATTTCAGGCACAGATGAATGTAACCAATCAGAAATACCGTCCTCTTGGAACCCCGAAGGAATTTGAAATCTTTGATTCTTTTGGAACGACTCTTACGTTTACAGAATGTGTAGTAGAAGATAGCGGATTTATCAGTGATCTTCTGGCTATGCAGTCTGCCGGAGAGATGCCGGAATGGAAATTCCAGGGTGTAATCAAGGGAAGAAACGGTTCCGAGGAACGGTTTATCTATCCGAACTGCATTCCTTCCGGGAATATCGACCTGCAGAATATTTCGGTTGGTAGCATCATTAAGCGGCAGTGGTCTTTGTATGTAAATGGAGATGTTCAGCCGCAGGGCAAACTGAGAGCCTAAGAGTGACAGCATAAAAAATAATCGTAGGAGTCGCAGCCGTGGAAAGCTGTGGCTCCTTGTTTTCATTTAAGGAGGAATTTCAATGAAAAATAATGAGGAAAGAACGGAAGCAGTAGATGTTGAAATGACGAAAGAAGAGGAAAGAGCGTACATCAGGGCGTATGAAGACGATATTCTGGGAGGATTGCTTGCGGCCGCATCCTATAAAACGGATATGGACGAAGTAGCAACAATTCAGATTGTGAGAAAGAAACAGATCGTCTTGGAGTTTAGAATCCGTCCGATGTCAGAAGAAGAGTACACTAAAATCAAGAAGAAAAACACCAATTACAAGCGGAACAAGGCCAATGGCCTGCGCATTGCTGAAAGTGTGAATGCAGCGGATTACCGGTCTGAACTCATTTATGAGGCAACCATCGAAGAGGACAAGGCAAAGATTTGGGACAGAACCGATGCATGGAACAAATTTAATGTTGTAAATGGAATCGGCCTGATCGACATGGTGCTGAAGGCAGGAGAGAAGGATGCAGTTTTGGAGAAACTGGACGAAATCTCTGGATTTACTCCATCAATGGAGGATGTGGCAAAAAACTAATTGAGGCCGGCGGGAAGTCAACACTGTTACACATCATATTTCAAAGGCACCACATCCCACCGGATGAATTTCTGGGAAAGGAAAAATGGGCGCAGGTATTTATGCTGGAGTCAATGAAGATACAGCTTAAAGCCGAACAGAAGCGCCGGGATGAAGCGAATGGAATCATAAGAGAAGAGGAAGGAGGTGAGTGATATGGCCGAAACGGTAAAAATAGAAATTCCTGTCAGTGTGAAAGATAATACCGCAGCGGGTGTTCAGTCTGCAAACCGCAATATGTCGGCTTTTGAAAGGAGCATGAAAAAGACAGAACAGCAGTTGAATAAACTGGATAAGGCACACAGAATCAGAGTAGATGCAGACGATCAGGCGTCCGGTAAAATAGACCGGGTGTCTGCGTCAGCTGGTGCCCTGGATGGAATGACACCCGATATAGAAGTTGGAGCGAGTGACGCTGCCAGTCAGACATTGGACCAGATTTCTGACAAAGCGGAATCATTGGATGGTTCTGCCGCAGACGTGGATGTAGGAGCCAACGATACCGCAACCGGGGTAATAAACGAAGCCGGAGATGCCCTGGAGAGCTTTGACGGTTCTTCCGGAAACGCTGACGTAGGAGCTAACGACACGGCCACACCTGTTATTCGGGCTGCAGAGGACGCAGTTGAGAATTTCGATGGAACGTCCGGAACTGCAGAGATAGGGGCGAGCGATACCGCAAGCCCTGTTATAGATGGAGCAAGAGATAAAGGGGAGTCGTGGGGAGGCTCCTCTTTTGATGCGGTAATTGGAATCGTAGACAATGCAACAGCGCCCCTGCAAGGCATTTTGAATATGCTCAAAAATCCATTGTTGCAGGGAGCCACGATTCTAGGAGTAAGCCTGGGGGCAGCGGACACTATAGGAACTTACACTGATTTTTCGTCCATGATGAGTCAGGTATCGGCCATTAGCGGAGCTACAGGTGCGGAACTGGATATTCTAACAGCAAAAGCGAAAGAGATGGGAGCCACTACGAAGTTTACAGCGGCAGAATCAGCAGAGGCTTTCAACTATATGGCTATGGCCGGGTGGAAGACACAGGATATGACAGCCGGAATCGGTGGAATCCTGTCACTTGCCGCCGCTTCCGGAGAGAGCTTAGGAACAACGTCCGACATCGTGACAGACGCACTAACTGCATTCGGCTTGAAAGCCAACAGTGCAGGGCATTTTGCAGACGTTATGGCGCAGGCATCAGCAAACGCCAATACGAATGTTAGTATGCTGGGCGAGTCGTTTAAGTACGTGGCACCAATCGCAGGAGCCATGAATTACACCATAGAGGACACATCCCTTGCCCTGGGCCTTATGGCAAATTCCAGTATCAAGGGTTCAATGGCGGGTACATCTTTGAAAACGGCTATCGCAAACATGGCATCTCCGACCGACAATATGAAAGCGGCTATGGATAAATATAACCTGAGCCTGACAGACAGCAAAGGCAGAATGAAAACCTTGGGAGAAGTAATCGGAGACATGAGAACGAACCTGGGCGGCTTGTCTGAAACTGAACAGACAGCGGCGGCAAGTACCATATTTGGCAAGGAAGCGATGGCCGGTATGTTGGCAATCATCAATGCCTCAGAAGAGGACTACAATAAGCTGGCAACGGCCATCAATAATTCCTCTGGCGCTGCGGACGAAATGGCCGATACAATGTTGGACAACCTTGGCGGCTCTATTACGTTGCTACAGAGTGCGCTTGACGGAGTGAAAATTTCTCTCGGAGAGCGTGTTGATCCGTACCTGACTGACTTGGTGCAGTGGCTCACAGCTCAAATGCCGGGTGTAGAGGCTGGGTTGAATAGCTTTATGGACTTTGTAGACGGCAAGGTGACTGGCGTTAAGCGTGAAATAGGTAGCATGACAAAATCAGAAGAATGGCAGAATGCGGATTTCTTCGGAAAAGTGGATATTGCATGGAATAAGATTGTTGCGGAACCGTTTATGGAATGGGCTGGATCAGATGGAGTCAATCTTATGTCAAAAGGACTTGGCGGCCTGTTCTCCAGTGCATCCAAGATAATGCCCGGAGGCGAGAAGGCCGGACTTACAAGCTGGCTGAGCGCTGGACTACTTGGAATGGGGGCGACAAAGGCAATCGCAGGAGCCAGAAATGTAGCAACGGTATTGTCACCGATTGGATCAGCAATAAAGACCATTGGAGAGGCAGCATCGACAGCGCCGAGTATCGGTGCTTTTGTTAGTGATTTAGGTACTATGGTTCCAACAGCGGCAAAATTTGGGATTGCTGCAGCGGCTATCACAGCGGCGTTAGTTGCTATAGGAACTGCTGTACACAATTACACGCAGGAGCAAAAGGAACTTGATCTTGCTGAGCATTTTGGCGATATTGCCTTGTCTGCAAAAGAGGTGGAATCGGTAGCTTCCGGAATCTTAAATGCGAGATACCTGGTAAATGTAGACCTAGCTATGGGAGCAATCGAGAAAGCAGATGATTTTGCGGCAAAAGCACAGGAAGCATTAGAAGAGAACAAAACGTTGACATGGAAGAGCAGTGTCGGAATAGAACTGACAGCTGACGAACAGCAGAGCTATACGGAGAACATAGAGACTTTTGTAGAGTCAAAGATATATGAACTGGAGCAGCGGACCTATGCAGCACACCTTCAGGTTGAGACATTTCTTGGAGGAACGGAAGAGGGCAAAACTCTTGCGGAATCTATTGAGGAATGGGCGAGAGCGGATCAGCTTGAATTGAGCGGACTGTCTTCTGACTTGCAGACGGCCGTAGAAGCGGCACTGCAGGATGGAATCATCAGTGTAGACGAGGCTCGGGCTGTAGCGGCACTGCAGGATAAAATGAATAGTATCACAAGCCGGTGGAAACAGGCAGAAGAACAAGCGCAAATGGACTGGATCACAAGCGAGTACGGCAATCTCAGCGGGAAAGACTTGGAATCCGGTTCTTTTACGTCTGTGGTTGAAGCCCTGGCAGAACAGAGGGAGGCGGCGGCTGAAACCGTAGAGGCATCAGCAAAAGAGTTCTATGCAACCCTCAATGCTATGGAGGATGCCGGAAGGATTACAAGCAAAACCAACGATCATTACAAGGAGCTTGCTTCTCAGGCAATCCGAAATCAACAGGCATCAGACCTTATGACGAGCCTATCATTTGAGACGAATACACTGAATGACACCTATGGCGAAGCGCTGGCAAATAACCAGGCAAAGACAAAGAGTAATATGGAAACTCAGCTTTCGTACCTGTCCCAGTATGCTCAGAATGGAGATATGGGGAGTATGCTTCAGCAAATGAGTATGGGGTCTAATTTTACGCAGCAAGGCGGCGGTTGGGATTGGACGCAGAGTGCGACTCAGAACAATCTGGATGATTTGTGGGAGACAATGAAACCGGATGCAAGTGCAATGAGTAGCATGATTGACGAATATGTGAGTATGGGTCAGGCAGTTCCAAAACAGATCATGGATAGCTTTAATCAGGCAATGGAAATCGGCGCCGCTTCCGGAGATACTGATGCGGCATGGCAGGTTTATGCCAATTCCATAGCGAAATCAGGCGATAAGGCGCTGATAGAGGCAGTTGACGAAATGGCGTCTAATGGAGTGCTGGGCGAGGAATTTTCAGAAGCATGGAAACGTGCGACAGCAGAGGTCACAGACGAGGAACTGACGCTTGATGGTCTTACGGCAGAGCTTGGAGATGTAGAAGTAAACTCCGAGGAAGCGAGGGCGGCACTTTCAGAGGAAATTCAGGGAGTGCTTAATGATATTGAAGCCGAAGGCGATACGGTAGAAGTGACCGGATCGGAAGTGCTGGTGACCTTGGGAGAGGTTTCTGTTGACGAAGGGGACGCACTTGGCAAGCTGGCTGAGTCCGTTGGAATGACGGTAGACGAGTTGGCAGCTTATAACGGAATTGAGGCCGGAGAGGTAGATGTCGGAATGACAATCAGAATACCTACAGACCAAATCAATGTTGACACTACAGAGCTTAATTCGGCGGTGGATCAGACTGTCGCAGAGGCATCGTCAGTAGAGCCGGCAGAAGTGGACGCTACGGCCAATGTGACGGTAGAGGCATCGTCAGTAGACACTTCCGGTGTTGAAGGTTCTGCGCAGGAGGCATTGGATTCCGCAGAAGGAACAGCATCAGCAACCATGTCTGCAGATGTAACAGTTGATGCAGCAAGCGTGGATAGCTCTTCGGCAGTAGAGGCGACTCAGACAGACCTCGAAAGCCAATTCGCAACAGCATACCCGGTAGATGGAACTACAGACGTGACAATAACAAAGGCGAGTGATAACATTGCCGCTGTTTACAGCCAGGTCGGGAGTGAGCTGCAGGCGGCATTTAATTCTCCATACTCAGCAAGCGCTACAGTCAATGTGACGGTGGCGTACCATATCACAAACCCGACAGCTTCAATCGGCACATCGTCCAGCGGCTCTACTGTGAGCGCATACATCGCAGGCCATGCATCCGGAGGTGAAGTTGGAACGAACGGACCGGAACTGTCATGGCTAGGCGAGGAAGGTTTGGAGTATGTTATCCCTACCGTACCCGGAAGAAAGCAAAGAGGAATTGAACTTTGGAAAAAGGCCGGCCGTACATTGGGTGTACTTGGAGCAGACGGAGAAATATCTGCTCATGCCAACGGCGGTATCGTGGGAGCAGGAAGTAATCTGATTCCGGAAGATGCAAGCCAGTTTGAGCAAATACCAGAGAAGGAAGACGTGGTATGGAATGTTTTAGGGCGTTCAGAAAAGAGCGACAGCAGCCGGGACGTTTCCGAGGGAGATGGAACGACAGTGTCGCTTAATGCACTTCCGCAGGAATCCGGAAACGGAGATGGCAGCGTGGAAGTGAATGTAACTATGAATCCGGTTATCAAAATCGAAGGCGGCGATATGGACGAAGAAAGAATCTTCGAGGTACTACAGAGCCGGATTCGTGAGATGGCGGACGATCTGGGAGATGAAATTGCAGAGCGCATGGGTAAGATTTTCAACAATATGCCAGTGGCGCAGGAGGCGTAAATATGGATGCTTATATTACACCGTCAGGAGGTTCACAGACGAAGTTTCCAATGATGCCGGAGAAAATCACGCTGGGCGCAGATGCAAAATTCATGACGTACAGCATTATTTCCCTTGGGGATGTAAAAATCCCCAGGGGTAAAGGCGTTAAGGAAATATCATGGTCAGGAATCTTTCCGGGCAAGGCAAGGGAAAATAATCCTTTAGTGTCAGCATGGGTTAAACCAGATACGCTGATAAAAAGAATGGAGCAGTACCGAGATAAAGGAACTGTCTGTAATTTGTTGGTAACAGGAACCTGCATAAACTACAGTGTTTATATATCCAGTTTCAAAGGGAAATACACTGGTGGCCTCGGAGATTTCCAGTATGAAATCAAGTTTATCATTGCTACGGAGATTAAGATTTATACCACAAAAGAGTTGAAGATTAAAACCCCAGCAAAAACAAAGAGGCCAGCATCGAAGAAAAGCACGAAGAAGTCAACTACCGGGAATAAAACCACGACTTATACGGTAAAAAGCGGAGATACGTTGAGTAGGATTGCCCTACAAAAGCTAGGGAAAGCCTCAAGATATCCTGAAATATACAAGCTCAACAAGAACACCATAGAGGCGGCGGCTAAAAAGCATGGAAAAAAATCATCAAACAATGGTCATTGGATTTATCCTGGCACAAAGCTGACGATCCCAAAGAAGTAAGGTGGTGATAAATCATGGTAAATATAAGCAATGTTTCTTACACCGTAATTGTCATTACCGAAAAAAAGCTTCAGTTGGATATCACCCAGGCTGTTGAAAATTTGGGCTGGGAAGAAGGAGAGGACGAGTTGGCAATGAAGATACATTTTGATATGTACAATGCCAAGTATAATGGTAGTCGGCTATCCTCTTTGGTAAAGATTGGAGCCATCGTAGGTGTCAAAGGGTATTGGGGGAGTGGAAAAGGTATTTGTGCAATGGGAAATATCATTGAGTGCGAAAGGAAAACATCGAAGAGCGATGAAGTATTCAATGTAGTAGCATACGACAATCTATACAATCTGCAGAAAAGCAGTGACAATGTATATTTTGCGAAAGGAAAGAAGACAAAGAGTATTCTTTCCTCAATTTTTAAATCCTGGGGCATTACGATTGAAAAATATAGTGGGCCAGATGTATCACATTCTAAAATTATGTATAGAAACAAAAAGCTCGGTGAAATTATCCGAGGTGTTTTGGATGAAGCGAAGAAAAAGGGCGGATGTGCGGCCATTGTACGGAGCGTAGAAACGAAGATACAAGTCGTTGAAAAGGGAAGCAATACAGAGATTTTTCATTTCGAGGGAAACAGTGCTACAGAAGTAAGTCATAAAACCAGTATAGCCAATATTGTAACGAGAGTAAAGATCGTATCGTCTGAAGATAAAGATGGAGCGCCAAAGCTAGAAGCAACCGTAAATGGTAAAACTCAGTACGGAGTGTTTCAGAAAATTATCACTCATTCAAAAAGCGATAATCTCAGCGACACAAAGAATGAGGCAAAGGAGATTCTTGACGAAGACGGAGATGTGGAGGACACATCAAAACTACTCGCACCTGACGTTCCATGTATCCGAAAGGGCGATATGATCCATGCGGTTGTAGGCGCTCTTAATGGATTTTATCTGGTGAACAGCATACAGCACAACGCCAAGGCCGGTAAAATGACAATGGAGGTTGAGAAGTTTACGCCCAGAGTGGTTAGTGAAAAGAAGAAAGAAACTAAGAAGAGCTACAAGGTAGGCGATGTTGTCAATTTCAAAGGCGGAACTCATTATGTAAGCAGTTGGCCTGGAGCAAAAGGCTACAAGGCGAAAGCGGGCAAGGCTAAAATCACGCTTGGACCAGACTGTAAAGGAAATGGAAAAGCTCACCCGTGGCACCTTATCCATGTTGGATCGGGAAGCAATGTTTACGGATGGGTAGACGAAGGAACATTCGAGTAGGAGGTGCAGATATCATGGCAGATACAGCAGGAGGTAATCCGGGATTAAATAAGCTGGCAAGGACATTATCCAGTAGAATGCGTGAAGTGTCGGAAGGAAATATGGCAGATGTTGAACCGGATTTCGGAACCATCAACAAAGACGGTAGCTTGACAACGGATATGTTCCCAATTCCCATACCGAAGGGAGAATATCACCTGGGAAGACTGGTATCTGGGTTGACGATCAGCATCTCCGGTGGCTCTCATGGAGGGCATATTTCCGGAAACGGAGGTCACAGCCACAGTGTTACTCTTCCGAGGGTGAAAGCTGGGGACAGAGTGCTCGTTGTATGGGTAAAGAACGAGGCTGTTGTTGTTGATGTAATAAAAAAATCATAGGAGGAGAACATGGCAGATCAATTATTTCCTGTGTTCGACCTGCCGGAAATACCGGATGATCCTGAATACGAAGAGCGATATCGCCCCTCAGTCTATTTTGACTTTGAGAAGGGCGATTTTTTACGGGATGGAGCAAATAAACTGGTCCGGGCAGATGGCAGGGAGGCATTTATGCAATGGTGCCATAAAGTAGTTGCCACAGAGCGAGAGGAGTTTTTGGCTTACAGCGATGAAATTGGTACAGAGTTTGAAGATATGGATGATTTCCCGGATAAAAACGCAAGGGAATGCGAGATAGAGAGGACAATTACCGAGGCATTGTTGGTCCATCCGGCCACCGAATATGTCCGGGAGTTTAATTTTGATTATAGTTCCGGAGCAGCGATTGTCACCTTTGTTGTAAAAGGGTATCAGTGGGAGGAAGAGGAAACAATGTCAACAAATTTTTGAGTAAGGAGGTGAAGCGGATATGGAATACGATTTTGTTTTGCCGGACTTCCTGCAGGATTGCGATGTAGACACTATACATAGCCGGATGATGGATATGCTTCCGGATGATATTGATAAAACGGAGGCGGGTTTTCCGTGGGATTTTACCAGACCGACAGCAATCATTTCTTCGGAGTTGCTGGAGTTTTACATTCCGGAGGCAATAAAGCTGATGTTTCCACAATGGAGTTCAGGAGAATTTCTTGACTATCTAGCAAACATGGCAAGGCTTTCGAGGAAAGCGCCGAATTTTGCTACTGCTACGGTTGTGGTGGAAGGCGAACCTGGAATACTCATTGAAGCCGGAACGGTATTTTCGACAAGGTCTACAGATAGCAGTGAAGCCGTTGAATTTGCAACCTTGGAGAGCTGTGTTTTGGATTCGACAGGAAAAGGAAGTGTTATTGTACAGGCATTGATTGCCGGCAAGGAATCAAATGTAAATGCGAACACAATTACCCTTCTGTCAGTCCCGATAGAAGGGATCAGCGCCATCATCAATCCGGAAAAGGCGAGCGGAGGAACCGAAGAGGAAACCGATGATGAATTAAGAGATCGCATTATGGAAGCAAATGAAAATATGGATGATTCGTATATCGGTAATAATGCTGATTACAAACGATGGGCTGAGTCAGTACCGGGCATTGGAGCCGCCATTGTTGTTCCGGAGTGGAACGGGCCTGAGACTGTGAAAATAGTAGTGCTTGATGCCAATGGTGAGGCGGCAAATGAGACTCTGCAAAGAGCGGTATATAACTACATTATGAGTCCGGACAGCCCCATTGATCGTCTTGCTCCGCCGAATACCATATTGACGGTAGCAGCTCCCGAATTGGTGTATATCTCATACGTCATTGAGGGGCTTTCGCTTGAAAGCGAGTACGAGGAGGAGATGGTTCTTGCTGAGTTTAAGAAGGGATTAGCGGCATATTACAAGACTGTCAGCGAGGACAAAGAGGTGAAATACAACTGGGTGCATTCCATTCTGACAAATACCCCAGGAGTGGAGGATTTTACGAAACTTTGGGTGAATGGCGATACGTCTAACATTGCCGTGAGGATGGACGAGTACCCATATACGGATCAAGTGACCGTGAAGGAGGGGAGTTAAGTGATTGATTTAGAGAATTTCCCGACCAGAGAAACCGCAAGAGACATGATGAGCATGATTTCGCCCATCTATGACGAAGCCTATGTTGCAAAGTGGATATTTGAAGTTATGAGCGTTCCGCTGACTCTTGCGCAGGAAACGGTTTACGATTTGAAAAATCAGGCGTTCCCAGAGACGGCGACATGGTCTTTGCCTTATTGGGAGCAGAGTTATGGAATCGCCACAAATGAAGCTTTGAGCATTGAAGAAAGGCGGAGCCAGATCATGCGGAAGAGAAATTTTAGAAAGCCCATGAATCCGGCCCGAATTGAAATGCTGATTAAAGAGTTATGCGGTAGGGAAGTAGAGTTTGTTGAGAATGTAGCCCCTCATACTTTCGAGATAAAGATAGCGCCGGGAGAAAGTGGCGTAAATCTGGGACAAGTTATGGATTTGGTTGACGAGGTGAAGCAGTCACAAAAAAGCTATCGGGTGGTGTTTGAGACACCGATAACTGTGAAAATCCGGGCAGAACCGAGAAAGCAGACATTCCCTTACCGCATGGCATCCAAGGCAAATAAGACCGGACGGTATCCACATGAAAGCACGGTTGGGAAAATCAGTAGGAGTGGACTCCGCATAAAGGCCGATGGCGAAGGACAGGAATTTCCGTATATCTTGTCTGGAACAAAGCCTGATGTGGCAAATATAGGCGCTATCACCTCGTTACAGCTTCAGGCTTCGATTTTAGGGGGCGGTACTGAATTTCCCTACCCTATAACCGGAAACGAGCCAGAAACAAGCAGTATAGGGGTGATTGAAGATGGCGGATTATCTGCAAAAGTCGAAGGGAAGGCGGCCGACATCGTATATAAAATCTGCGGTGCTAAGAGATTGTAGCAGAAAGGAGGCTGAAATATGCTGACAACAGCAGCCCTCAACGGGTTTAAAGACCATGTGAAACGAACAGTTGCCTACGCAAAGTATAAGGTGGGTTCCGCCTACTACAATGCAAAGATCACAGATATTTACGTGAAGAAAGATGGAAAGGTTGCGATAGATTTCACTATTGACCATCCAACGAGCGGAAACATCAAAGTGACAGAGGTGCAGCTGTATAACACGAGCGGTATTTTATGGTGCAGTAAGACAGAGAACATTGAAAGAAAGTCCTCGCAGTCCGGCATCTTCTACCGCTTCACAATCAATATTTACGAGGAGTAGAAAGGAGGAAAAGGCAGTGTATGTACCTTTAGACTGGAAAGACGAGGTTGTAGAGCATCCATACCGGTACAGAGAGTCGGTCAACGGAGACGGCTCCATTGAACACGTTCCTGATCCGGGAGAAACCATGCAGGAGGGAACGCCCCAGAGTGCCACGAATTTCAACCACATGGAGAAAGGAATTTTTGAAGCGCATGAGATTTGTGCCGAGAATACCAGAATGCTCAACAGCGCAGGAAAAAAACTGGATGGCATCGTTGGAGAAACGCTGCAGGTGACATTGAGCAACAATCAGGAATACCCATTTAACAATTCGCTGAAAACAGTGCAGCTTGCAACGAAAAGAAACACCAAAGACTACACCATCACCCCGGAGGTAGTCAGTGTAACCGGAGGAGCGGTTGGTGACATTGTGTTCAGTGACAAGCTGCTCAATGGATTCAAAGTAGCATTTACTGGATCGGCAACAAAGGTTGTCCTTAATCTGTATGTAAGAGGAGGCATGTAATCATGGCAAATATCATTATTCCCAATGGGGTGCGGAAAGCGGAAACCGAACATATCATGAAGTCCTACGGGGTGGATCGCAATGATAAGTCCATGCGTGAGGCCGCAGAAATCGTTGCGGCCCGGACCAATGAAGCGGTAAACATGGCAAATAACAGAAGGAGGTATTTCTGATGAAAGTAACGCATCTGCCGGAGAACGGCAAGACTTTTATTCCCTATGAAGTGCTGGGAAAGAACATTGATTTCAACGATGGAGATTTGATGTTCAATGTATCGAAGAAAGAGCGTGATTACGAGGTGGTAATCGACATCTGCCAGGACTACACTGGCGGCCTGGTGATGGGAGCTGAGACAGGTGATAAATACATCGCACAGGTTATTATCCCGGCCAGGGAGTACACGGAAACTGAAATCGCAAATCCGAGTTACAATCCGGATGCAGAAGAAGGAGGCACTGAGAGTCCAACGATCACACAGCGGACTCCGGTGCCTTTTAGTATGGATCGTTGCGAACTGAGACTATGGGAAATGGAGGTATAAGTATATGGCAAATTTTGATGATATGAAACTGGCTATAGAGGCTTTATCAGGCGGGAAGAACACGGTAATTCTGGACGACAGAGAGATGCCGTCCGTCATGGTGGCGTTTCCGGCATATAAGATGGCAGATGTTATTACTGGTGGAAGCCAGGAAAACCATCTGGGCTTCAAAGTTGGAGGAGCTGACAAGAAGAGTATCTATGTTTCAAAATTCCAGAATATCGTAATGAACGACAGGGCGTATTCCTTGCCATTCAAGGACCCGAAAACCTACGTCAATTTCGATCAGGCGAACACATACTGCAGAAATAAGGGCAATGGTTGGGGCCTGATGCCGTATTCGTTATGGTGTGCGATTGCTTTGTGGTGCAGGAAAAACGGAACCATGCCGAGAGGTAACAATAACTGGGGACACGATCATGCATACCCGCACGAGAAGGGCGTTCCCACGCTTTACGAGAGCGCTTCTGCTGCAAGCCATCCTGGTGAGCCGGCACGTTGCGCTACTGGCTCCGGCCCGGATACTTGGAATCACAACTGGCTTCCGGACGGAATTTGCGACCTGAACGGAAACGTTTGGGAGTGGTGTGCCGGTATGCGTTTGAAAGATGGTGAAATTCAGATTATTCCTTACGCAAACAGCCTGCTTGCTGATATCAGTATGGCTGCCGGCTCTACGGAATGGAAAGCAATTAAGGCAGACGGTTCGTTAGTTGCACCTGGTACGTCCGGTACACTGAAATGGGATTGGGTGTCAGGAAAGCTCCAACTTACGAGCGGAGCTGTTACATTTACTACAGACGAGTATCATGGAATACAGTACAAGGATATGACTCTTGCTGCTGGCTTGACAGCGCCGGAAATTGCTAAAGCTCTGCTCTTATATCCGGATGAACCAGGTGGAGATTATGGCGGTGATTACCATTACGCAAACCTCACGGGTGAGCGTTTGCCGCTCTGCGGGGGCTGCTGGTACTACACTTCCTTTGCTGGCGTGTTCTACGTGGACCTCAGCTACCCCCGGTCCAACGCCAACCGCTTCATCGGCTTCCGCTCCGCTTTTGTAAACTGAGAACTGTAAACTGATTGCCGCCTGGGAAGGCGGCGTTTTTAGCAAAGGAGAAAGAATGTGGCAGAACAGAGATCCGACAACAACATGAGTCCAGAGATGGAAGAGGATGGATTTAAGCTCCTGCAGAAAATTGAGGATATGATTGTTTATGCTCTTCCACTCATAGAAAAGTGGTCTATACCGCACCAGAAATTGCTTGGGGATGATATAGCCCATTGTATGAACCAGATGTCGCAGCTGGCGTCGGCATTGACGGTTGCATACTATAAAAAGACCTCTATCAGCGAATTGGATGAGAAAAACAAGGCTCTCCAGTCGTATATCCGAGTAGCGTTCCGATTGAAATACCTGAAAGGTACAAGCTCAAGGAATGAGTGGGAACGGCGCTCTACAGAGATTGGAAAAATGATAGGGAAATATAAAGAATGGGTGTACGGCGATCAGAAACCATCTCAAAGCAAAAGCAGTAAGACACGATACAGCCGCTAATAGAGTGGCATAAAAATATTGGGAACAGGCTATTTCGTTTGCCGATCTGCGGGGGCAACTGGAACAACACTTCCAATGCTGGCGTGTTCAACGTGAACCTCAACAACCCCCGGTCCAACGCCAACAGCAACATCGGCTTCCGCTCCGCTTTACTCTCATATGCCAGAATCGGTCAGTTTACGAACTGGGCGACAGTGCGAGAGAATAAAGGAGTCTGTTTCCGCTCCGGGCCGCATGGCAGGAGAAAAATGGTTCTATTCGTGCGTGGATAGAATCGTCCCTGCGGAGACACACAAAACAGGGACACCTATGGAAGCTGCAAGTAGCGCAAGCGAAAGCTGCAACACATAGTTTTTATGAAAGGTAATGACAACACTATGAAGATTAAGAATGTATTTGACCTTATCTTCTCAATGGATAATCTGTATGGAGCGCTAGAGGATGCTTCGGCCGATAGGAGATACAACAAAGATGTGATGTATTATAACTTCCATGCATGGGAGCTACTGAGCGAAATCCGACAGTCAATCTATGATGGAACGTACCGAATTGAGAAATATTATATTTTTTACGTGTACGAACCAAAGAAAAGAATGATTATGTCTATCAAATTCCGGCACCGAATCGTCCAGTGGGCTATATACAGAGTTGTCAACCCTATGCTAGTAAAGGGGTACATTAAAGACTCTTACGGATGTATTCCGGATAGAGGGCCGCTCATGGCGGCGCAGAGACTCCAATACTGGCTGATCCAGGTATCACGTCAGGAAAATTCCCGATGGTTTTACCTAAAGCTGGATATCAGTAAATATTTTTATCGGATATCACACCGGATATTGAAAAAAATACTTGCAAAGAAAATAAAGGACAAGCGGTTACTGAAACTGTTGGAATCTATTATTGATTGCGAGCATACACCGTTTGGTTTGCCGCCTGGACGTTCACCTGGGGAAGTTCCCCTGGAGGAACGTCTTTTTGATGTGGGAATGCCAATAGGCAATTTGTTATCACAGGTATTTGCAAATGTATATCTGGATGTTTTGGATCAGTTCTGCAAGCGGGTGCTTCAGATCCGTTACTATATCCGATACATGGATGATGTGATTATTTTATGCAGTAGCAAAGATCAGTTGAGAGAGTGGAAGGACAGAATCGCTTCCTTCCTCGAAACTGAATTGGAGCTGCAGCTGAATAATAAAACCTGTATTCGTCCGATTACCCAGGGAATTGAATTTGTAGGCTACCGGGTATGGCCGGACAAACTTGTGCTTAGAAAGAAAACGACACTCCACATGAAGCGTGTTCTAAAGGCAAGACAGGAGGCGTACCGGGTGAAGAAAATCACTTTGAAACAGGCATTTGATACATTGAGTTGCTATGTTGGAATGCTAAAGTATTGTGATAGCGATTCCTTGAAGGAAAAGATGGTGGAGGATTTCGTGCTTACACACGCAGAGAAAACCAATAAAAAATTGAGAGGAGGAGATGTTGATGAAAATATCCATTATGGAAGCGCTGGAGAAGATGTCAGAGATTATCAAATTACAAACGGATATCATTGACGCACTGGCCGCAGAGCTTCTGCAAAACGGCATGATTACAGATTCGGACTTGGATAAAATCAAAACAGCTGCCGATATGCAGAAGGAGGTCTTTGAATGATATTCAATAGACCTATCCTTATACGGGCCGGCCCGGTAAGAGACACTTTGCACATACTGTAATGATTAGAGATAGGAGGTATAAAAGTTGGACGTAGGAAGCGTTTTGGCAGCTCTTATCGTTGCCGCATCCATACCCTCAGCGATAACGGGATTTTGTTTTTGGCATCTTCAGAGAAAAATCGAAAAGAGAGATAAGAAACTGGAGGAAAAAGAGAAAGCAAAGGAAGAAAACGAATTGCTTTTGATTAAACTTGCCGGAGCTTCATTGTCGTTGGGAGAGGCTACAGCCGCAGCAGTTCAGAGGATTCCTGATTCGCATTGCAATGGCGATATGCACGCAGCCTTGGAATATGCCAGAAAGGTAAAGCATGAACATAAGGATATGCTGTACGAGGCAGCAGTAAAAAACCTTATCTGAGGTGTGGATATGGAGAATAGAAGGCCACGCAGGAGGCGGGCAAGGAAGGCCGGCCCATTAAAAAGAATAAGAAACCTTTTAAACAAGGTAGGCACTCTGAACATTATTCTGTTCCTGGTAGGTGCCTTTTTTGTTTGGTTTAACTGGCAGATGTTATGCATATTCCGGGAATGCGGTAGCATACCGGAAAGCTATGCTTGCGCCGTGATCGCTGCAACGATAGGCGAGTGTGGTATCTGCGGTTGGATTCGCACAAATAAGGATCGGCATATGGAACGGAAATGGGAGGAAGAGGACAAAGAAAATGCAGAAAAAGATCAGGAGGAATTTGAATGAATTTAGAAATTTTTTTGTTGATGTTGTTGGTTGTTTCAGTTTTGACCGGTTTGTTTACGGAAGGAATTAAAAACTGGATGAAGGAACGTAATAAAACATATTACCCCAATGCTTTGGCCGGATATGTCGCAGCGGCGTTATCTGTATTGGTGGATGTAGCTTACGTCATTGTCACAAATGCTAAACTTAATGCATATATGGCGGTATATTTAATAGCATTGATTCTGCTGTCATGGTTAGCGGCAATGGTAGGTTACGATAAAGTAATTCAGGCAATTATGCAGTTCAAACAATATGAAAAATAAAAGGAGTACGATATGGGAAATGCAGTGAAAATTATCGGCAGTACGCTGATCTTGGCAGGGATATGCTTCCTTTTATTTATCCGTGAGTTTGGGAGATTTGCCGATGAAATATATCCCTATGACGAGTAGTGAAAGGAGGTTACCTCAATGAGTATTAACGTGGCAGCTGAGAAAAGAGCGTATCAGAAGTTTGTTGCGGCAGGCATGACTCCGGCAGGAGCCAGTGCCCTGATCGGTAACCTGGAGGCTGAATCTGATGGTTTTTACACAAACCGAGTGGAATACCTGTGCTTGAAGAGACTGAAAGAGAACGGAAAAACGTATTCGGATTCAAGCTATACTGCAGCAATAGATGCAAGGAAAATCAGTTGTGAAGAATTTCTACATCCTCTTCCGGGGAAACAGTACGGATACGGATTGGCACAGTGGACGAGTCCTGGAAGAAAAGCCGGCCTCTGGAATCTTGCGAACACAAAAGGTGTTTCGATTGCAAACGAAGATATGCAGATTGAGTTTCTTTTGTGGGAGATGGAGAACAATTACCAGAGCGTCTTGAAAGTGCTGAAAAGTACAGCATCCATTCGGGAGGCGTCGGATATTGTGTTAAAAAAGTGTGAGGCTCCTGCAAATACCGGCGAGACAGTATGCGCAAGTCGGGCGGCAAGAGGGCAGAAGTTTTATGAAAATTACGTGAAAAAGGAGGAATCAAATATGGGAGTAAGAATGTCGAATTGCGGACACGATGAAAACAACAGGTATTCTGGAGGAAAAGCAGGAGACCAGACTGGGACGGAATGGTATCTTCGTTCATGGTATTCTTATCCGTGGAACTATATCTTACGATGGAAGGATGAAGAACTTGCCAATCTTTTTGCTGACCTCGCAGTAGAAACGGCTCAGAATAATAATGTTGGGTACGATCAGGGACAGAGAACCACGTTTGGGGTTGAGTTACAGAAGGTAGGTTGGCGGCCTTCCAAAATCAAAACACCTTGCGAAGCAGATTGCTCAAAGGGAACGATTGATCTTATTAGAGCCGTCGGCCACATTAAGGGCATCGCAGAATTACAGAATTGCCACAATGTAATGAGCTACACCGGAAACATGATGACTTGGTTCAGATCAGCGGCCGGCAAGAAATATTTTGAAATTTTGACAGGTAAGTATCTGACCAGCCCCAGCCTTGCCAAGAGAGGTGATATCAATCTGAATACATCGCACCATGTAAATATTACAGTAGATAATGGGGCAAATGCGGGTTCAGAAAAAGGATATTTGGAAAAAGGAGACAGCGGATCAGCGGTCAAGACTATGCAGACTATGTTAATTGCATGTGGTTATTCCTGCGGAGCGTCTGGAGCGGATGGAGATTTTGGCTCTGGAACAGATTCCGGATTACGGTCCTTTCAGAAAGCCAATGGATTGACCGTTGATGGTAAGTATGGTCCAAAGGCCAAAGCTAAGTTGGAAGAGCTGTACAACAAGAAAACAGGTTCAGCGAAAAAGAGTGTGGACGAGCTGGCGCAGGAGGTAATTGCCGGGAAATGGGGAACTGGCGATGCAAGGAAGTCTGCTCTGAAAAAAGCAGGGTATGACTACGATACTGTTCAGAAGAGAGTCAATGAGATTTTGTCTGTATCTACACCCCAAAAATCTGTCACAGAAGTTGCCAAAGAAGTAATCGCTGGCAAGTGGGGAGTTGGCAATGATCGGAAAAAGCGGCTCAAAGCCGCAGGCTATGATTATGCCAAAGTCCAGAAAAAAGTAAACGAATTGCTTAAATAAAAAAGACAGGTGTTTTCTAAGCGCCTCCAAAGCAAGGAAAGTATATCACATATGCCCTGGTCCTTCGGGATCGGGGCATTTTTTGTTGGAGAAAATGGTTAGCATGTTTGAGGTAAAAATCAATATACAAAATTCACAAAAATAGGCGGGTATTTTATGCACAATTTCAAAAATCAACGATAGAGTTTTTTCCTACCTACACTATGCCTAAAAGACAAAATCCAGTATAGAACCGTGTACGAGCTTCTAGCCCCATATGTTATTTTGCAGAATTTCATATGACGCAAATGCGAGAATTATCCACATTATCCACAGAAGAATGGGGATTAAACGCAAATGCGAAAAGCCTTTGATTTTAAGGGGTAGGCGGTGTTTTACTTAAAAATACTGTGACATTGTCACGAATGTGTCACAAAAGCGACACATTACTATTACTCTATATCTTTTTCTATATCTAAACTCTTTTTTTCTCTCTTTTTCTTTAATCAACAATAAAACGCAAGTGCGAGAAAATAATTGAAAAATAGAAGTAAAACACTTGACAAACTCGCAAGTGCGAGTTATAATATATACATAATCAAACAACAAATAAAACGGATAGGAGACAGAGATTATGAAGAGCGAATATAGAGAAGTAAGAAGAATTTTTGCAGAAGACCTTAGAGAACTTTGTATCAGAAATAATTGGTACACCAGAGGGGATTGCAAAGCATACAGCCACTTGCTGAACGAGCTGGCGCACGAGAAGGAGAATATCACGACAGACGATATCGTGGAAATCGCTCAGGATATTTTGGAACACAGCAACACAGATCAGGAACTCAAAAGCATCTGCTTTGAGGTAGCAAGAATCGCAGTTTCATTTTTCGAGGAAAAATAGATTGGGTTATTTTTTTGACTGAAAGACTCGCAAATGAATAGGAAATGTTTCACGTGAAACATTCATATGCGAGATTTCGAAAGGAGACAAAATGGAAGAAAAAATGAAAGAGGCAGAAAAGCTGATTGAGAAATTGAACTTCAGTGATTGTGAAAAAATGTTTAAACAGTTACCATCCGGACACCCAATGATTGACTTAGTGTTCGACAGGATGGAGAGCATTGATCCAGAGAGATTTGAAAAGTGGCTTGGATGAAAGGAGAGGGAGAAGATGAAGAAATTCTATGATCCGGAATACGACAGAATCGTTGATGAATCGGTTCCTCAGAAACAGTATGAGTGGTTCAGAAAGCAGAGCTGGTTTCATCAAAGTTATGAGCAGTTTTTGGCAGATAATTTTCTGAATGAAGATATGACAGAGATTGCAAGGAGTTGAGGAGGTTATCATGGCAGTACAGAGAACGTTCTATCAGGATCGGTGGAACAAAAATAAGGTATGGGAAGTAGCACAGTTGGTTGGAGGCTATTATCTTCGTCAGCATGTATGCGGGCAACAGTGGGGAAGAGGTCTTCGGACCACAAAGAAGTTTATCAAGAGTTTGGGGATTCTGGAATTTGAGCAGGTCCCGGCAGTTCAGTAAGGAGGGCTAAGAAGTATGATGAAATGGGATGTAAAACACGACAGAGCTAAGAAAGTAATTGATGCGTTTCTGGATAACGCAGGGTACTGGCAGGAAAGAGAAGATTTGTCAGAAGGCTTGTCAGAGGAAGAGAAGGAATTGGTAAATGAGGAAGTTAATCTGATGATTACCTCTATCCGCAAACGTTACAAGCTGGATGTGAGACTGCCTCAGCAGACCGTCCAGATTCAGTCGAAAGAGGGAGAGACGGAAATTCCTACGGCGGAAGCCAAAAAATTGAAGCCTGAGCCCGTTAGCAATGTAGAAATGGAAGATAAGCCAAAGAGGACAAGAAAGAGTGCAACAGGCGAAAAGAAAGTACCAGTCAGAAAAACGAGAAGCAAGAAAAAGGAGGCAGAGAAAACGCACAGATATTACAGCACACAGCGTCCGTTCGGGCCGGGAACATTCCCCCAAAAGGATGGCCGAGAGACAGTCGTAAATTTTGATGGTAAAACATACTGCGAAGAAATTGGCAAAGAAGCATGGGGGTACATTGATTATCCGGAACCGCTTACGAAGGAAGAAGCGGATTCCTATGAGCTGGTAGAAAGCGAGGGCAGATAAGATGCCAATGATTCGGTGGGCGGCATATGGGAGATTTGGAAGAATTGGGGGCGGAAGGATGCCTGCCTCCCAGGTACTCCCAGATATCCAGAAAGCAGAACGGAAAGCGTCAAAGGTTCTTAAACAAACCGGCGCTGACCATGTTCTGTATGGGATGAAGATTTACGATGAAAAGAATCGGTTGCAGATGGTTCATTTCTATATGTGGCCGATGCAGGAGGAAGAGTTTGATAAGCTGGCAACAAGATGTCGCAATGCGCTTGTATATGCGTTACACAGGAGATAGGGAAAGGAGACATAGAGCGGTGAAAGATAAGATGATGTTGGAACTGTTTCAGCTCGTAATGGCGGCTATGGAAGACACAGAAGATTATGTACACATTGAAATTGGAAATTATGGGTTCTTGTGTTCTGTGATGATTATGGAAGGTGGTTTTCAGGAAAGAAAGAAATACGATGGCTGGTATGACCTGGTAAGTGGAGACGGCGAACTGGAAAAGGAAATGAGAATGGAAGAGTTCCTAAAGGCAAAGGAGCACTTGAAACGGTTGATTGAAAAGGCTAGAAGAGACAGATTGGAGGTTGCAGTATGAATGACACGGTGAGGCTGTCAGCAGAGCAGATCGAGGAGCTGGCGATGGAAATTAGAGAGTTCCTGTTGGAGCATGGCATGTGGCAGGATGTTGATATTTATTTTAATCACAAGCGGTTCGGATGTAAGGACCCTGTGAGCGGCAAATACTTTCACAATGACCGTGAGCATCTGTTCATTGAGGAGAATATTGAGCCGCAGACTTATTTTGAATACGTCAATCCGGACCATATCCTGAGCATGAGTTTTGAAGGACCGGTATGTGAGATGCTTTACTACGGAGAATATCCGAGCATCAGAAGAAAGTTCGATGCTATCTTTGAGAAGTACGGACTCTATTATGAGTTCGGGCATCATTGGAATTTCAGTTGCTATTACATTTGAGGTAAGAGTATGAGAAGAGTAGTTGTAGGAAGACATATAAACGGAATCCCACTTAATCCTCTGGAATTTCTGCTAGACAAAAAAGAGAGGCCAATGGTGTTTGAATCGGAAGAAGCAGCAAAACATTATCTGAGAGAGAATGGTGTAACGGATCAGGAAATGTATTGGATGAAGTTTAAGGAGGCAGGAATGGTAACGGTAAGAGAAGAAAAAAGCTGTATAGAAGTTTGTTCGGAAATGAATGAATGGATAGATTGCATTTTTCTGGTTGATAAAGTCGATGAAGAATCGGCGGTAAAAGCCCTGGAAAAAGCATTCGATGAATTTTGGGAGCAGGAAGATGTTTGCTATGGAGATTGGCTGAAAGAAAAAATGGAGGAAGCCGGGATAGAATTTGAAATCTTTTATGCAGAGGAATAGGAGGGGAGTTGATGGAAAACAGAAAGGCTATCGGAAAGTGCCGGATAGATCAAAATGGAAACATCTTGGAATTGGTACGTGAGTATTACGGACAGGGAATGATTTTTAAGGACTGGAGAGCCTACCAGAATAAGTCGGAAACCCCGTGTTATGTTCCGGAGCTATCAGATACAGTTTATTGTCGGAATGATTTTCTGCGGATATGCAATGGCCAGGAGAATTTGGCAGAGCAGTTATTTGAAGGATGTGATTGGCAGCATCCAGAAACCCTGTTTGAAGACTGGGTAGTGAATGATGAGTGTTTTGTATGCAAGAAATGCGGTTGGATAACTGATACCGGAGGCGAGGAAATCACAAAATGCCCGAAGTGCGGTGCAGAGATGGAGGAATAAGGATGGAAGATAGAAAAGTTGTTGAAACGCTGTTTATTAGAAGAGCGATAGAGGTTACGACAGAGGATATTGACGATATCCTTTGCGGCTCCCTGGAGGGAGGTAGTACATTTTGGTGCGACAGAGTTGAGGTTGCAGGAAGTTATCTGGGCGAATATGCAAGCGAACAGATCAGCAGAGGCGGAAAGCTAAGATTCCATGTGTATGAGCCGTTTGATGATGAAAATACCGAATGGTATGAGTTGGATCAGGAGAAATTCTTGCATGGACTCCAGGAGTGGTTGAACAATTACGCCCGTGTAGATAATTGCTTGTCCGAGGGCCAGCTTGACTGCGGGATGATTGACGCAGGAATGGCGGACAGCATTATCCAGTACGCATTATTTGATGAAGAGATATTTGGATAGGAGGTGGGGAAATGGCTGCTGTATTGGTATTGATCTTTTTGGTTTACGCAGGAATGAAAGGAAGATAAAGAATGGAAAGCATAGTTACAGAATACAAGGAAATCTGCTTCTTCTGCGGACGGCCCGCTGAAGCAGAGCACCACCTGATTTTTGGAACTGCTGGCAGGGAACTTTCAGAGAAAGATGGATTGAAGGTTCCCACCTGCAATGCCTGTCACAACATGGGAGAGAAACTCAAAAGAGTACATGACAATCCTATGGCAGAGAAACTATCAAAGATGCTGGGACAGGCAATCTACGAGGCGAAGATTGGTACTAGGGAGCAGTTTCGGAAGAGGTATGGGAAATCTTATTTGTAGGAGGCGATGGAAAATGAGAAATGATCTAATCAGAGCGGTTCTTGCCTGTGGCGTCGATGATTTGAGCATGTTGGACGATTCCGGTGCGGACTTGTTTAAGGTGGTAGAGCGGATGCGGTTTGAGGGTTTGGAGATTACCCTGAACGGGATTATGGCTGAAATCTTCCGGGAAGGCATCTTCCGCATGGGCGAAGCCGTCAAGGAGGCAAAGGAAAGGCTGGTGAGCGAGGAAAGAAAGGGTATTCTGACAGAGGCAGGGTATGAGCAGCTGGAGGCGATACGCCTGCATGACCTCAGCCCTCAGAATGACTTTACATATTATGTGAATTGCCTTGATACGCATTTACACTGTGACAGCAATAAGAAAAAGGTCTATGAGGAAATGTTCGAGCAGGAAATTCAGGACCTCATAGAATACACTGGATTTGATATTGAGGGGTAGGTGAACAAACTATGGGAGCTTATATGGGAGTTGGATATAGTGGGTATGAATATAGGACTTGCCCCCTCTGCGGGCAGGGGATGTGGAATGGAAGATGTGAAAACCCAGATTGTCATTATCATTGGGAGCCATTGGATGAAGAAGAGGAGGATGCGGAATGAAAGAGTTGCAGAAAAAATATCTGGAAGTTTTGGAATTGCATGATTGGTCTGTCAGTTCCTATACGGATGATGGCCGAGTTGAACTTGAGAAGTATTCGCCGGCAGGAGAGGACTTCTTAATGTGTGTAGACATCGAAAAGTTTCCGGAGGCAGTTACAGAATACGCAGCGGGTTTTGATATTGACGATCACATTGCTATGTGGATCGAGGCAAAGAGAAATGGAGTCAGCGGAGTGCCAGAAACCAGAGAGTTAGTACATGATGCGGAAGATATCGACAAAATGCTGCAGGAGCTTGCTATTGCATTATCTGAGGTTAAGGATAAGCCCCAGGTTGTTTCAAGAGATACAGAGTATGGGATGTTTGCAAAGCAGATCAGTAACGGAGAGGAGCGCCTGATCGGACGCACAGTCGGCACAGAACTTCTCTGCAGAAAAAGATTCGAGGAGAAGGTCAGAAATCGGGAAATCATGCTTGACATCGACCTGAGTACGGCGGTGGTTATGAAGAGAGAAACCATCACTTATGCAGGAGAATGGGAGGTGGTTGGTGATGCAGATTGTTAGATGCAACGCTTGTGGCTGGATCGGTAAAGATGGAGATTTGGGACTTCATTATGGAGACGATACAGAATATTGTCCGAGATGTAGAGACACGGATCGCCTTATGAATGTGGATTCTGGATGCAGCTTCGACAGCCAGGAGATAGAGATGTTGTGGGATTTACTGGGAGATATTCCGGTAGATGGCAATGACAATATAGAGGAGGAGTTTCTGGGATTCCAGAAAGGAACGCACAAAGAAGATGTGTGGCACTGGTTTGATGAAAACTATGTTGATGGAGTAGTGAGCTTAATGGGAAAGGAGTGAGAGATCTGTGTGTAATACAGAGATTTATTATTTGTACCGGGATGCGGGCAATTATAAGAAGGGCAATACGGTTGTTATAGAAGGCACCTTCAGCGAAGAGCAGATCAGAACCATAATGGAGTGTTTGAATGAGGAAGAATACTTCATACCGAAGCAGGTAGGCTTGCCGGAAGAACGATTCAGTAAATGGACGCCGGACGATCACTGTTGGTTTGAACTGAGCAGAGAAGGTTTCAGGAAAACAGAGGCCGCAGCAACTGTTGCAATTACTGCGGAAGAGCTGGTAAGTAATTTTATCAAGGCGAAAGGAGCGTGGAGAGATTGGGAGTAGAGCGTATGCAAATAGAGCGGGAGATCAGGGAGAAAATAAGTGAGCAGAATGGGATTACGGTATGCCAGAACAAAAGTCTCGTAATCGAATTGACGGATTCAGAGATTGAGGAAGCATACCGCATCAAGGAAGTAGAGTATTTGCGCACAGATATTTTGGTTGAACTTGCTGAATTTTGCGAATACATGGATATATCAGCGGCGGCGGAAAGTAGCATAATGGAAAATGAAGAAATCATCAATCGGATTGCTGCGAGGTACGAGAAAACACGTAGTAGAAATGTGGCCCAAAACGATACAATGAATGATGCAATCAGAGAGGTATTAAAGGAGGCGGGAATTTGGAAGTAATCTGCAATAAGGGAGCAGCAGAAGCTATTAGAGAAATCCTCGAAATCGAAGACCTTAATCAGAGAGAGTTAGCAGATAAGATGGGAGTTACCCGGCAGAATGTAAGCGATTTTCTGAACAGGGGAATAAAAAGTATGCGTTATGACAGCTTTGAGAGAATGGTGTCAGCTCTCGGATACGAGATAGTGGCACGTAAAAAACTCGAAAAACAGAAGTAAAACACTTGACAAACTCGCAAGTGCGAGTTATAATATATACATAATCAAACAAAACATATCCCCTAATACGGAGGCGTCAGCATGAACAAAAAAATGTTAAAGTACATCAAGAACGATATGTGGGAAGTCCTCTACAATAAGAAATATTTGCAGGCCACTTTGAAAACTAAGCTCCATGAGCTTGAAACTGAGAGAAAGGAAGCTATCGAAGAAAATGGAAATAGTGAGTTTTCGTTGTATTGGAATGAACTTACAAACAAAATCTTCGACAATCGTAGGGCAAGGCTTATTGAAAACGAATTTAGCCAGTGGCACAATGATCAGAGCTATTACTTGATTTATAAAGATGGCAGTGAAACTTGTATTTCGGCAGAGGAAATTCTGGGAGGTGAAAAATTCCCCAAGATGTCAGATATTGTGTATGCAGAATTACAGAGCGCAGATGACCATGTTGACACAGAAAAAGGTGATCTTGATTGGTATTCAGAAGAAGCAATGGAAGCTTGTGATTATGACTACGAAATCGAGGACGAGCGCAAGTGGCAGTATGAGACAGCAATCCAGTTTAAGTTTGGTACGGATTGGAGCAGAAGATACCATATGAATCATCCGGAATTTGTACCGGCAGAAATTTAGGAGGCGAGAGAACTGGACTGAAAGTAGGTATATTTTTTTACCAAGAAGACTCGCAAATACGAGATTTAAAAAGAAAAAAGATTCAAGTGCGAGAAAGGAGAGGGCGATGAAAATTAAAACAGAGTTCAGAACGTATGAGGGAGCGTATCTGAAAATTGGAAATTATGTTACGGACGATAGTCTGGCTATTGAAGCATGGAACCGGAAGGACGGATGCATTGCGAGATTGACTGTGTGCTTGTCTGATCCATTCCTGAGAGAGAACGAAGCATATGTTGACACAAATAATTGTCCGTGGGTGCTGAATTTCATTCGGGAGTATCAGTTGGGCGAGGAGAGCGGATATGTGAAGCGGAGCGGTTACTGTAACTATCCGGCAGTGCTCTTCAATATGGAGGAGCTGAGAAAATACGAGGAGGAATAAGGCATGGCATACCAGAGAAAGACAATAGACCGCTGGGACATCATGACAAACTGGGGTTATGGCTGGGAGTGCGAGAACAGCGAGTACACAAGAGAGGATGCAAAGCGTAGCTTGCGAGAGTACAGAGAGAATCTTGCTGGCCGTGCAGAGGTAAGGATGGAAAAGCACCGTGAGAAAATTACAGCATAGAAAGGAGATAAAGCGATGGCAAATAGATATGCAGTTTTAAGAAAGAGGCAGCAGGAGGAGTTCGACAAACTCCCTCTTGGATTTGCATTCAGTAACAAGCAGTTTGATGAAATGATGAAAAGGTGGGGACTTGATCCGGACAAAGACTTGGATAAAATCTACCGAATACCAGGAGGCGGATTCGTGCAGAAAAAAGACCATGCGCTTCTACATGAGACGATGGAGAGACATCAGAGGGAGACGGAAGAGGCCATTGCAGCCGATCCGGATGGAACCGGGTTTGTTTATGAGATGTTCTTGTATGAGATGGATAACCACGAGTACGGATATACGGGAGACATGGAAGACACTCTGAACGCTCTGGGAATGACCATTGAAGAGATTGCGGCTTCTGAAAAGCTGATGGCTGGTCTGGAGAAAGCAAAGAGAGCGGTATGGAGCAGAGAAGGATTTTAGGAGGTGTGGTATGACATTAGGAACAGCAGCGACCGGAGTTGTCCGGACGGGAGGCGGAACCTACAACATCGGATTCAACGATGGGGATGAAACGCAGTTTGATGCGTATGATTTGGCGGAATTGTTGGATTTATGGATTGAGTTCTGCGCAGAAAATCAGTTCAGCACAAACAGCGTTGACTATGTGGAAGAGGTGCAGGAGTGAAACGTAAGAGGCAGGTCAGAAAGTTTCTGGAGGACAATTACTGCATGATAAACAGCCTTATGTGCGAAGAAGAGGCGAAGTCATTTGACGGTGATGTTGTGAAAATTATATTAGAGGATATCGACAGACAGACTAAGGAAGAAGGGAACAGAAGTGGCAGAGACGCTGACAGTGCAGATAGCAAATGAGTATATAAGCAGGGCCAGAAATCTTCCTGACAAAAGTAGGCAGGATGTTGGGGAACGCAGAAAGCTGAGAATTGAATTGCAGAACCGCTGCAAACTGACTGAGTTGCAGGCTGTCAATATTATCAATGGTTTTCATGTGAGAGATTATATCGCAATATGCGAAAGGAGAGAAGAAAATGAGCGAGAACAACAAGGACAGAATGGAAATTAAGACAATCGAAGGCTGGGAGACTTGGGCTGACAGCATCGGATCATCAGGAAATACGAGCTGGGATAAGTATTGCAGGCCTGGAGATTTGGTGGACGAAGGAGTATATGACTATTTCCTGGATATCCTTCCACCGAGAAGCATGAGTTATGGGTATCTGCAGGTGGGAGAACCGCATAGCCATTGCCTGAATCCTGAAACCGGAAAATATCAGGCAACCTATGCTACTTTCACAAAGGTGGATAAAGGAATCTGGAGATATTGCGGAAACTGTTTCGCTGGCAAAGATAGAAACGTAGAGGAGGGAGCCTTATGAAAATTTTCGGATATTGCTTATACGGCGCAAAACAGTGTGTGGCATATACTGATCGGGATTGCGGAATTGACAGTATCAAGGTAACAGATGGATTTCACGATAAAATTTTGAAAAAAGACAGCGTGAAAGCCGGAAAACTTCGGTGGGTTAAGAAATCTGATATTGATCTGGAAAGAATCGTGAAACGGATCAGGGGAGCAAGGCCGTGGCATCCTCTTCTTGGAGTATTGAGAGAGGAGGTGAGAAAATCGTGAATGAAATGATGTTGAACATCAGTAAGGATCAGGCTGAAAAAATCGCAGAGATCATCAAGCGGATTGCAGATGGCGAAGCGGAAAGACAGGAGACAGAACCTATGACAAGCTGGGAGATGGCAGAAATTTTTCAGTGTACGCACACACGGATATTTAACCGTATATCAAGGTTTGTAACAGCGGAGGCAACAGATCAGGAGAAAATGGAGTTTGAAATTGCACAGCGGGAATACCGAAATGGAAGGAAGCATCCGATCTGGAAGTTGACAGAAGAGGGATGCAAGCTGTATGCAGATAAGATTTGCTCGGAAGAAAAAAGAAGTAAGGCATTTGTGGACGGAATGGAAAAATTTAAAGAGCGAATTGAACAGATATTTCATGGAAAGCCAGTAGGAAGTCAGAAGATTATCCTTATGCAGGGGCGCTCCAGATCAGAATGCGGGTACATAAAGGAGCTGTTTGATAAGTTCGTGACCGGGCCGGCGATTGAAAACCGTGAGATAGAGGAACTAAGTGTGAAGTACGAGGAGTTTTACCAGGCAATGAGAAAAGCCAATGTTGCTACGGCGGACAGGAATAATCTGGAAGATGCAGTTATGGGAGTAGCAGTAGAGGCGGAGATGCAGGGATTTATTTATGGATTCAAGGTATTTGAGGCGCTTGCGAATAGAGCATTAGCAGCAGTTTAAGAAGGAGGAAAAAAGAATGGCAAAGATGGAATTTCAGAGCGAAGACTTTAGCTTGAAAATTAAAGGAGAGGATGCTTTTGTAGCAGGACAGGCCGGAGCAATCAAAAAGTGTATTGAAGGATACGCTAAGGGCGAACAGGAGATTGTGCTTCCAATTTTCCTGATGGGAGGAGGCGTTACTCTTCCGGATGAAAAGAGGAAAGGGATCACAGAGCCAATCTCAGAGTCAAAAGAGATTCCCGGAGGAATGGAGCATGATGTTGTAGTAATCTACGATGAAGCCGGTATTCCGTCAATCATGCACAGATTCAGAAAGATCACAAATAAGGAATTGTTCGGAGGAAGCGATAAGACAAATGCAGCGTTTATTATCGGGGATGATGAATATGATGAAATTTACATATCTGTGTATGAAAATTGCGAAATAAACGGAAAGCCGTACAGCCTGCCTTACCAGAAGCCGTGGACCAATATCACGAATGATGATGCCGCAAAGGTTTGCTTCTCCAAGGGAGAGGGATGGCATCTTATGACACGTCCGGAATGGGGATTGCTGGCAAACCTCAGCTTAAAGAACGGCACGTTGCCTCATGGAAACACGAATTATGGGAAATACCATGAGGACGCAGACGAGAAGGGCGTGGATGCAGGGAACGGAACAATAACACTGACTGGATCAGGGCCGACAACGTGGACGCACGATCATACCCCTGAAGGAGTGCATGATTTATGTGGAAATGTTTTGGAAATGGTGAGAGGATTTCGGATTAAGGATGGAGTTTTGGAAGCCTGCAAAAACAATGATGCAGCCCTGGATATTGACTTATCAGAGAATAGCAAAAACTGGAAGCCGATTCTGGACGATAAGAATGGAAGAGCAATAGCTGTATCTGTGGAAGACGGAGAAATTACCATTAAAAGCGAGGGTGTTGCAAAGGAAGGATACACCGGAGACAGATGGGAGAATGTGACAATTAAATGCGAGTCTGAACGATTGAAAGAGCTGGCTATGTTTCCCGGAGAGCCAAAGGCATATTGTTATATTGACAGCACTAACGGCGAATATTTGCCGGGCTGCGGGGGCGGCTGGTACGGCACTTCCGGTGCTGGCGTGTTCCGCGTGAACCTCGCCCTCCCCCGGTCCAACGCCAGCAGCAGCATCGGCTTCCGCTCCGCTTATTTCAGAAAACGGAAAACTGAATAACTGATGTGGCGGCTGGGAAGCCGCCATACTACGGAGATAAGACAAATGGTAAGTGCAAATAGATATGAGTCTGTATCTTGCATATGTGGAAAAAATGCCAGGGTGGTTGAATGTGGGGTAGGCACTTATATTCATTGCCCATGGTGTGAAAGAACTACATATATGCAGTCTACAAAGAGAGATGCATTGATAGTGTGGGAGCAGATCAAAAATGAAACAGAGAATCAAAAGGAGGAAATCATGACAATAGAAGAAAGAAACATTGTTTATATCGGGGTGGATCACATACACACGCATCCGGAAAATCCGAGAAAAGAGTTGGGTGATTTGACAGAACTGGCAGAATCGCTCAAGAAAAATGGGTGCTTGCAGAATCTTACGGTTGTACCGATTGAAGGCAAGACTGGAGAATACTATGCGCTGATCGGGAACCGAAGACACGGCGCAGCGCAGATGGCAGGACTTACAGAATTGCCTTGCAGGATCGTAGAGGGAATGAGTCAGCGGGAGCAGCTGTCAACGATGCTGGAAGAAAATATGCAGCGGAACGACCTGACAATTTATGAGCAGGCGCAGGGATTCCAGCTTATGCTTGATTTGGGAGAGACAGAAGATAGCATAGCTGAGAAAACCGGATTTAGCAAGACAACGATTCGGCACCGGTTAAATATTGCGAAGCTGGATCAAAAGGAATTGAAGAAAAAGGAAAAGGACGATAGTTTCCAGCTGACCTTGAAGGACTTATATGAATTGGAGAAAGTCAAGGATATCAAGGTGAGAAATAAGATTTTGAAAGAAGCCAATAGCTCCAGAGACCTTGTCAGTCGGGCGCAAAGTGCGGTATCTGAGGCAAAGCGGGCTGAAAATTCCAAAATTATCGCCGGTATGCTGAAAAAGCTCGGGGTCAAAAAGGCGCCGAAAGAAGTGGAAAACGAGCAATGGACCGGCAAATGGAAAACCGTGAAAGAGTTTGAGTTGGATAAGGACGTTCCAAAACAGATCAAGCTTCCGAAAGAAGAGGGAGAGCTACTGTATGTGATATGGTACAGAAGTCTGAAGGTTATCGTAAAAGCTCCAAAGGAAAAAAGACAGCTTTCTGAGGCTGAGCTTGCGCAGAAGGAGAAAGATAAGAAAAAGAAGCGGATTAAGGCAATCCTCAGAGAGAGTTCTGCCAGACGGAAAGAATTTATTGAGAACATTATTTCCGGAAAGATTGATGCCGTAAAAGACGAGGGAAAGGTGAAAGATGCGATCTGGCAGGCAATGATCTGTCTTGGTGCATATGCATACGGATCAACACTGAGGCGCTTTTTCCTCAGCAAAGACGAGTATCAGTGTACAGACGAGGAAAAACAGGAAGCACAGAAAAAAGTGGATGGCCTCAGTACACTCCATCAGATGATGATTATTCTGAACGATACCATGAAGAGCACAAACGAGACATACGATTGGCAGGGTAGGTTTAAACAGGAAAAGGGAAGCGCATTACTGAAAGGATATGAGGCCCTGGAGCCGTATGGTTGGTATTTCGAGAGCGAGGATGAAAAAAAGGTGCTGGATGGAACACACGAACTTTATGAGAGGGACGAAGAAAAGAATGAGTAATAGGCATGAGATTACAGCGTTACTGTCGTTGTCTATCCTGAAGTATATAAATCCAAACAACGACCCAAGAATTTATTGGGCGAGAGAAGTTACATTTGATTACGCCACAAGTAATGCGGTCCGAGTGGATTTTATGAAATTCAAGCCGGCCAACAACACGGTATCCGGAATAGAAAAAGGAGACTTCTACTGCTATGAAGTGAAATCATCAGTAGAAGACTTCCGCTCGAAAAACGGTCATAATTTCTTGGGTGATTATAATTACTATGTTATGCCGGAGGATGTTTATGAGAAAGTGAAGAATGAAATCCCATATAAGGTAGGAGTATTTGTTCCGGAAAAGCAGAATTACCGGGGAGAGTGGTATGATCTTAAATCAGTTAAAAAGGCAGTCAGGAAAGACAGAGATAGACCAGTATCGGAAATGTTGCTGATGATGTTTAGGTCGGCGGCAAGGGAAAGGAGTAAATAAATGGGAACAGGAAAATTTGCTGCAGATGGAAGGGAAATGCTGGAAGGCGATATTGTTCATTTTCGGTACATAGGTATTTGCGGAAGAGGCAAAGTGTACTTGAATCGGGAATCGGATGGACTTGGAGAAGACGCATTTAGAATAGTAGATACCCGGCCGGGAAGAAATTATGGAAGGGTATATCCGTATTACAAGGATGCTAAGTATAGAATAGACGAGCGCAACGGGGAAAGGAGTAGCGCATGTGAAGAACAAAATATTTGTTGACGAGAGCGCAGTATAAGAAAATTAAGAAAATGGATCATCAGCAGGTATCGGATTACCTGGAGACATTTTATAAAGAGGCGTACCTGCATGGAAAGAAGTCCGCAGAGGGACTTAGTGAACCTCAGTTGAAAGAAGTTCTTCTTTCGGTAAAAGGAATCGGAGAAAGGAAAGCAGAAGCTATCATTTCGGCAGTAAAAGAGGCTGTCGAAAGAAAAAATCAGGGAGACAGAGAGACAAAGGGAGAAGATGCAGATGTGGGCAAAGAAAAATAAAATCAGCGAGAGGGCTGAAAAATACGGATGTAGTGGTGAGTGCTATGGAGCTACTGGAATGTGTCCGGCTGTTGAGTGGTGCGAAGAAACGAAGAAGGGCGAGTTTTTTGCAACAGTAGTAGCTACTTTTCTCTGCATTGTTATAGTGGTAATGCTGGCTCCGGGAATGCTTATGCTTAATTTAGCGGATTGGCTATTTGAAAAATTGGTTAGAAGATAACAGAAAGGGGTAGTTGACGAATGGAAGAAAAAAAGGTATATTTGGAAGTACCAAAGTTTAGCGGAGAGAACGTGCCGGTGGCGGTGGCAGCGAGAGTAATGAAGAAAGACAAGCAGTTTGTCCGGCAAGGAATCATACAAGGGCTTTTGAATTTTGGAGTTGCCTTTAAGAAAGAGGGGTCCTCAACATATGACTATTACATATCGCCGTTGAAGTTCTGGAAAGAAACCGGGTATGTATATGATGGAGCGACTGAGTGAACTGAAGACGGCCTTGGAGAGTCACTAAAAGGAGTGCTGGGTATAAAGCAAATAAGAAGCACTCGGAAGAATCGACAGCGATTTTGTGCAGTAAAATAGGGCATTCGTACCATGTCCGCAGTTCTGTAAACGATAAGCAGAAAAATTATACAGATTCAAGTATATGGACTCCGCAGGATTTTCCTGCGGAGTTTTTATTAACTTTTCAGGAGATTAGGGGTATAATAAATTCAATGTAATATGAATTAAGGAGGTGATGTTATGTGTGATGTTAAAAAATATGAAAAAATCTATGAAGATATACAAAAGCTACAGCCAGAAGACACTTTACAGCTTGTACTAGAGGCAGAAACAGAAGAGCAAAGAAATTTTTATGAGATGGTTGGTGATTTTCTCCTACAAAAAAAGCAGAGACAGGTAATAGAAAGGAATCTTTTCTAGTGAAAAAATATATTTTGATAGCAGGAGTCAATGGGGCAGGTAAATCAACTTTGTACGAGTCATTGCAAACTCTGCATGATATACCGAGAGTGAATGCAGATATTGCAAAAGAAAGAGTAGCAGGGCGTATAAAACATGGTGGTCATGGTATCGCAAAGCAGGATATAGAAAGAAGATTTATTGAGACATTTGATAATTTGAAAAAGGTTTTGCCGGAAAGTGATTTGGCAGCATTCTATGATAACACGATAGAATTTCGCAGGTTTGCAATATACAAGAATGGAAATCCGGTCAGAATTTCGCATAATGTGCCGAATTGGTATAAAAAATTTGCGGGAGATATGGAGTAAAATCCCAGGTCTGTCCTACCTATCTTTATATTTAGATAGTCAGATCCGTTGCAGATTTGCCTTAGCCCTTTAATTGTTTTCTGAAATATTACAAAAAAAGAACAGGGCACATTTCTGCATATGCTCTGTTCTTTTTTTAATTCTTATCTAAATGACATTGGGAACTTTCCTGTCTTTTTTCTTATGAAACATCCCGCAATACCGTATACCCATCTTTCCCGTTCCGTTTTGTTTCATACAGTGCCTTATCCGCAGCGACATACAGCTCCTGATAGCTCCGGCCATGGATTGGGGAAATGGCGACTCCGACGCTGATTGTGATGTTGCCGGAGGGAATCGCGCTGAATTTGTGGCAACGGATGCTCTGGCACAGACGGTCGGCGCGGAGGGCAGCCGTGTGTTCAACGGTGTTATTTTTGGCAAGAATACAGAATTCATCGCCTCCGATGCGGCCAACAATATCTGTTTCGCGGAATTCCTGGCGAAGCAGAGTGCCGAGCTCCCGCAGGATCTCGTCTCCGGCGATGTGGCCCTGAATGTCATTGATATTTTTGAAACCGTCAATATCCAGCATCATGAAGACCTGATATCCGATGCAGCGTTCATCTGCAAGCCAGTCATTGATTTGATCTTCTGAACTTTTTTTGTTCAGGATTCCGGTCAGAGCGTCCGTTTGTCCGAAAACAATGAGCTCCTGCTGTTTTTTGTTGTTTGAACGGAAAATCACGAACAACAGCAGCAGGGTTGCGACAAACAAGGTGCCAAAAAGGATAAGTTCATAATCGAGGACAAACTGGTAGGACTGCTGGGCGATTGAGACAGGGACAATGTAGCAAAGGGACCAATCGCTGAGCTTCAGCGGCCGGTATGCCATATAGTAGGTGGAATTGTCTTTTTCGAAAAGAACAAGTCCTTCGTGAAACTGCGAAAAATCCTGACGAATTGTCTCAAGCGTGACTCCTTCCCGAAACTTTGTGGCACTATAATAACGGAAAAAATTGTCCTCCGGCTGTACACCGGAATTGTCCTTCTCCATCGTACAGGAGATGATTTCCCCTTCTGAATTAAGGATTAAAATAGAACCGGCTCCATCGTAAATATCACCGAAAAGCATTTTGCTTAAAGATGATACATCACAGGAGCCGCCAATGACACCAATGACATTGTCACCACGGCAGATCGGAACTGCCAGGATAATCCGAGTGGTTTTGTTGTCTACTTTGCTGATAATCGGGGCGCTGAGAGCCCGGTGTCCGGCGATTGCTTCCTGAAAATATCTTCGTGAGGCCACGGATTTCTGCATCCCGTTGCTGTAGGTGCTTGTCCCGTCCGGAGTAATGACAGCCAGAAGCTCCAGACTGGATTGTTCCTTGACGGATTCCAGGAGCTGAAGATTGTTCTCAGAAAGGAGATCATCGCTGGCGGCAAAGTGGCTGGCGATACCTTCCAAATATTCAAAATGAAGAGTGATTGTGTCGGTGAAGTGAATACTTTGTCGATCTACATTATTGATAATAATTGCTTCTGTGTTTTCTGTGACGTCTTTTTGAATCAGACAAAAAAATGTGAGAAAACTGGCCAGCATAAAAAGCAGGAAGACACTGAGTGACTTTAAGTGCATCCGGAAATCATCTTGATACGTCTGTTTTTTGTTAACCATATCTCGTACCTTTCTGGTATATAAACAAAATATAGTGCAAGTATATCATATTTTTGTGTAATATACAAAAGAATCGAGTAATTCTTGAAGAAAATATACAAGCCTGAAAAAAAGGGGTCTCTATCGACGAATGCCTTTTTCTGTGCTATGATGAGGAAGATACGATCACAAACAACAGAAAGGGGCATTTTCCATGGGAGATACCTCAAAAGATAAATTAAACGAGCAAAAAAAGCATATCTGTCTGGGTATTCTGGCCCATGTGGATGCGGGAAAAACAACGCTGGCAGAAGGAATCCTTTATCTGACCGGAAGTATACGAAAACTGGGCCGGGTGGATCATCAGAATGCTTTTTTCGATAATTTTGAGCAGGAGCGTTCCAGAGGGATTACGATTTTTTCAAAACAGGCTGAATTGGTTCTGGATGGGCTAGCGATGACGTTGATGGATACGCCAGGACATGTGGATTTTTCAGCAGAGATGGAGCGGACATTGCAGATTCTGGATTATGCAGTTCTCGTGATCAGCGGTGCGGACGGCGTACAGGGACATGTGGAAACGTTATGGCGTCTGTTGGAACGCTACCGTATTCCGGTGTTTTTATTTGTCAATAAAATGGACCAGCCGGGGACTGACCGGGAAGCATTGATGCGGGAGCTGGAAAAGCGTCTGGATGGAAAATGTCTGGATTTTGAGCCGCTTGAAAAAGCTGAAACAGATGCAGCGGTTTGGGAAGCGTTTCAGGAAAATCTGGCGATGTGCGATGAGGTGCTTTTGGAACAATATCTGGAAACCGGAGCGATTGCAGACGATGCGATTGCAGGATTGATTGCTGCGCGCAAGGTATTTCCGTGTTATTTTGGTTCTGCTTTGAAGCTGCAGGGAGTGGAGCAGCTGCTTGCAGGAATCCGTAATTACAGCTATGTGGCAGAGTATCCGCAGAAATTTGGCGCGCGGGTTTTTAAAATTACGAGGGACACGCAGGGAAATCGTCTGACCCATATGAAAATAACTGGAGGAAGTCTGAAGGTAAAGGAGGTACTGACAGACAGAAAGCGGTCTGGAACCGAAGGGCGGGAAGGTATGGAGGCCTGGGAACAGAAAGTTGATCAGATCCGGGTTTATTCCGGAGGCAGCTTTCGTGCCGTGCCGGAAGCGACTGCCGGGATGGTGTGTGCTGTGACCGGGCTGGAATATACATATGCCGGAGAGGGACTTGGAGTAGAGGAGGAAGCGGAGCTTCCGTTACTGGAGCCGGTGCTTTCTTACCGGATTGAGGTGCCTCCGGAATGCGATGTGCACCGTGTATTTTTACAGCTGCGGCAGCTTGAGGAGGAAGAGCCGGAGCTGCATATTGTGTGGGATGAGCAGCTTGGCGAGATTCATGCGCAGTTGATGGGGGAGGTGCAGATCGAGGTTCTGAAGCAGATCATCCATGAGCGTTTTGGCATCTGGGTTGCGTTTGGTTCGGGCAGTATTGTATATAAGGAAACGATTGCAGCACCAGTTGAGGGAATCGGGCATTTTGAACCACTTCGTCATTATGCGGAGGTACACCTTTTGCTTGAGCCCGCAGAGCGTGGAAGTGGTTTGCAGTTTGCAAGTGTGTGCAGCGAGGATGTGCTGGATCGCAACTGGCAGAGGCTGATTCTGACCCATCTTGAGGAAAAATTGCATCGCGGTGTGCTGACAGGGGCGGAAATTACAGATATGCGCATTACTCTGACGGCAGGAAGAGCGCATCAAAAGCATACAGAGGGCGGAGATTTTCGGCAGGCTACGTACCGTGCAGTTCGTCAGGGGTTAAAATGTGCAAAAAGTATCCTGCTTGAACCGGTGTATGAATTTTCTCTTGAGGTTCCGGTAGAATGCGCTGGCCGTGCCATGACAGATGTTCAGAAAATGTATGGAAATTTTGCTCCGCCTTTCATAGATGAAGCGGTGGCAGTGATTCAAGGGAGTGCGCCGGTCATCACGATGCGGGATTATCAGAGGGAACTGGTTTCTTATACAAAAGGACGCGGCCGGCTTTCATGCAGGCTGAAAGGCTATGAGGAATGCCATGATGCAGAGGAGGTAATTGCACAGATCGGGTATGATTCGGAGGCGGATTTGGACAATCCCACAGGGTCCGTGTTCTGTGCACATGGCGCCGGTTTTGTGGTTAGTTGGGATGAAGTGCCGGATTATATGCATATGGAGCGTACCTTGCAACAGGAGGAACAGGTATTGGAAGAAGGGCCGGAGTGTCCGGTGCCTTCACGGCCAAGGGAGAGCCAGACAGGAAGAGGCTACCGTGTTCCAGACACAAATGAAAAAGAGCTGGAAGAAATTTTTGCGCGGACCTATGGGGCAGTTCCAAGGGAACGGAACCGTTATACAAAGAGCCGCCGGGTGGAAGCTCCCACAGGAGGAGCGCGGGCCAAACCGAGACAGGAGCAGGAAGAATATTTGCTCGTAGACGGTTACAATATTATTTTTGCCTGGGAAGATCTGAAAGAGCTGGCAAAGGCGAACATCGACAGCGCGCGGGACAAACTGATGGATATTATGTGTAACTATCAGGGCTATAAGAAAAATCATCTGATTCTGGTTTTTGATGCCTATAAAGTGGCAGGGGGACCCGGAGAGGTGCTTGCGTATCACAATATCCATGTCGTTTACACAAAGGAAGCGGAGACCGCAGATCAGTATATTGAAAAAACTGTGCGGAAGATCAGCAGGGAGTACCACGTGACCGTCGCGACTTCCGATGCGTTGGAACAGATCATTATCATGGGAGCCGGAGCTACGAGACTGTCGGCAGCAGGGCTTCTGGAAGAAGTGCAGCAGATGCAGCAGGAGATCCGGAAAAATTACCTGGAAAAGCAGACGGGGGGCAAAAATTATTTGTTTGATCATTTGGACGAGCATCTGAATGATCTGATGGAGGATGTTCGGCTGGGAAAGAAAAAGCTGGAGTAGAAAACTGGAATAGGAGAAATGCTGAACTGGTATGAAATTTTATTTGGCCCCGCTGGAGGGGATTACCGGACATATTTACAGAAATGCGCTGGAAAAGTATTTTCCGGGTACGGATCGTTATTTTACGCCATTTATTGCGCCGGATCAGAACCGGATTTTGCGGACAAAGGAGCGCAGAGACGTTTTGCCGGAGCACAATCATGTACCGGACCTAGTGCCGCAGATCCTGACAAACGACGCGCGGGAATTTCAACGGACGGCACTTGTTTTGCAGGAAATGGGATATCAGGAAGTAAATTTGAATTTGGGATGTCCTTCCGGAACCGTAGTTTCCAAGAAACGCGGATCTGGTCTGCTGGCATATCCGGATGAAGTGGACCGTCTGCTGGAACAGATATTTGAGAACGTCGATCTGAAGATTTCTGTAAAAACGCGAATTGGAAAAGACGATGCATCGAAGGCTTTAACTCTTATGGAGATATACAGAAGGTATCCGCTTTCGGAACTGATTGTGCATCCGAGGACGCAGAAGGATTTTTATCGTGGAGAACCAGATCAGGAAGCGTTCGGGGAGATTCTTTCTTTATCGTATCCGTTTCCGGTCTGCTATAATGGAAATTTGCTGACAGTTCGGGACTATCGGGCTTTTTGTGAACGCTTTCCAAAGGTGACATCCGTTATGCTTGGCCGTGGCGTTATCGCGAATCCGGGTTTGATTCGATACTTAAAGACAGGGGAGGCGATTCAGAAAGAAAGCCTACATTTGTTTCATGATGAAGTACTGGAGGGCTACCGTAACGTTTTTGGCGAGGATAAAAATGCGCTTTTCCGGATGAAAGAGATGTGGATTTATATGATTCATCTGTTTTCGGATCATGAAAAGCATATGAAAAAAATCCGCAAGGCACAAAATCTTTTAGAATACCGCTGTGCGGTGGATGCATTGTTCAGGGAGCAAGAACTGCTTACGGAAGGTCCTCGGCGGTGGAATCTTCCGCAGAGATAAGCGGATTCTGTGCAAATATGGTGACAGGAGTACTGGATTTTGGGGAAGCTTTCGGAGCTTCTCCAAATTTTTTGCGGTAAGCACGGTAAAAAGCGGCATAGCTTGAGAAACCGCTCTGCATGCAGGCCTGCGTGACAGGAACTCCAGACTGAATCATCGTGCGCGCGGCGAAAAGTCGTTTTTCCGTAAGGTACATGCCAAGCGTATAGCCGGTTTCTTTTCGGAACAGGTGCATCAGATAAGAACGGCTCAGGTAGCAGGCGTCAGCGATCTGGTCAATGCAGAGATCCTCGTAGAGATGGCCATTAAGATAGGAAAGAATCTGCGAGATCTGAGGGTTGGCTCTGGATGCAGCTGGGAAAAAACTACCGGTTCCTTCAGCCAGAGTATTCAGCAAAAGAAGGAATTGCAGCAGGATACAGGACTGATAAAGCGAGGCAGCTTCCACAGAAAAAGAAACCTCTCCTGAAAGACCGGCCTGAACAGTACAGAGTAATTCCCGGAGTAACGGATACAGACGTGTTTTCCGGAAGTTTGTAAGACGTATTACATGAGCCCGGCGATCCGCACACAGAGAAAAACAGTGGCCGAGATCTGCGCCCTTGTACTGTTCAAAAAAGGAAGGAGAGAGGTAGAGAATCAGGCGCCGATAAGGCTGGGCGCCGTGAATAACCGGACGGTGTACTTCTCCGGCAGGAACAAGCACAATGTCTCCGGGCTGCAGATGGTAGGTTGCGCCTTCGATATAATAGCTGACACTGCCGTATTCAAAATACAACAGTTTGTGAAAATCGTGATAATGACTCTGAAAATCACGTTTTTCCGTACTGGTCAGATAGAAAATCCGAAAATCCTCGGCCAGATATCCTGATTTTTGTCTCTCTATCTCTGTTTTTGGTGGAAGCATGGCATTCTCCTTTGCTGCTTGCCGGTTTTAGCTGGTAACTGTCTGCATTACGTTTCAGCAGGGCTGGTTTCGCTGCAATCGTATATTTTATTCAGTATAAAGCATTATTTGCAATATATAAAGCATAATATTAGTTTTTATTGCTGAAAATGTTTTTTATACTTAAGGAAGCAACGTATTTTTCAAACAGAATAGGGGGATTTTATATGGAACTGACTTTGGGGATGTATCACAGCTTTGGAAACGATTATCTGGTATATGACTGTATGAAAAACAGCTATGAACTGAAACCGGAGGATATCCGGAACATCTGTAACCGGCAGTTCGGAGCAGGCTCTGATGGGATTCTGGTTGGACCGGTACAAATTTTTGGAAAGCAGGGTGTAAAGATTTATAATCCGGATGGCAGCGAGGCGGCCATCAGTGGAAATGGTATCTGTATTTTTGCAAAATACCTGAAGGATGCCGGGTACGTTGTGAAAAAAGAATTTGTACTTCAGACACAGAGTCGTGAGGTCTTTGTACGGTATCAGAACGAGGAAGGAAAAGAGATGACGATCTCTATGGGCAGACTGTACTGCGGGCAGACGGAGCCCCTGGAAAAAGAAGCGGAAACTGTTGAAAGTTCCAAAGAAAAGAGCGAGCACGTTTCTGTAGACTACCAGGGGAAAAAGTATGAAGGTACGTGTGTGTGGATGGGGAACCTGCACTGCATTATTCCGATGGAGAAGATTTCCAGAGAAGCCGTATGTGAAATTGGCGCGGAGCTTGAAAAATCAGAACGTTTCCCTGACGGAATTAACACGCAGATTATCCGAATCGCGGATAAAAACAATATTTACACAGAAGTGTATGAACGGGGCGCTGGCTATACACTGGCTTCTGGCAGCAGTTGCTGTGCAGCGGCAGGTGTAGCTTACCGGTTGGGCCTTACCGAACCGTGTGTATATGTGCACATGGCTGGCGGTACGCTGACAGTGCGGGTTGATGAGGAAATGAATGCGAGCATGACCGGCAGCGCAGAATGTATCGGCAAAATCACACTGTCCGATGAATTCCTGCGGAAATATCAGATAATGGCAGAATAAACAGAACAAAACGGAGCTGAAATTGCGGCTTTGGTGGCTTAGAATTGGAACAGATTGCATAAAATCAGGGGCAAAAAAGGGTGTATTCTTTTTTGCCCCTGATTAAATTTAATGTCAAATTTAATGCCAATTTTAAAAGTGTACAAAATGAAGGAATGCAGGTATAATAATGACGGGTTATTGTGTGCCATTGTATTGCTTGGGAAACATACCGGAATGAGCGATGCAGTCTGGGAGGCATGTCGGAGTCGCAATGCAGCTTAGGCAACACATAATATCACATGGAATCAAGGAGGGACTATGAAAATCAGGAAAACAATGCTTCAGGATCTTCCTGAGATTATGCAGATATATGCGCAGGCGCGCGTGTTTATGGCGCAGACCGGAAATCCTCATCAGTGGCCGGAGGGATATCCGGGGGAGGAGCTGATTCGGGAGGATATTGGGCGCGGCATCAGTTACGTCGCTGAGGTAGACGGGGAAATAGAGACAGTATTTCTTTATTTTGAGGGAGATGATCCGATGTATCAAAGGATTGAAGACGGCGTATGGAAAAACGAAGCGGCGTACGGCGTCATCCACCGGATTGCTTCCAGGGGCAGAGTAAAGGGCGCCGGTTCCTTTTGTCTGCAATGGGGCTTTGCCAGATGCGGAAATCTGCGCATGGATACGCATGATGACAATCGCGTGATGCAGCACGTTTTAGAGAAAAATGGGTTTGAACGGTGCGGCCGCGTTTATACAGAGACGGGAAGCCCCCGGATTGCGTATCAGAAAGTCCGATAAATTGAGTCAAAACAAGAATATTGGAGTGGTGGAAATGGAGCAAAAAGAAATCTACGAGTTATTCCGGCAGGTTGAGGCGGGAACGCTGACTTCTGAAGAAGCAATGAAAAATGTGGACCTTCAGCCAGAAATGCTGGTTGGAAATTATGCGGATATTGATCTGCATCGCAGCATCCGGCAGGGCATGCCGGAAGTGATTTACGGAGAAGGGAAGACAGCTGAACAGATTTTGGGAATCGCTTCGGCCATGAAGGAGCGGAAGACAGACAATATCATGATTACACGTCTGTCTCAGGAAAAAGCAGACTGGGTGCGGGAACGGCTGGAACTGGATTATGATGCGGTTGCGCGGATTGGAATTGTGGGGCGCAAGGAGGTACCAAAGCTTGGAAAAATTGCTGTGGTTGCCGCTGGGACCAGCGATATGCCGGTGGCGGAGGAGGCAGCAGTGACAGCAGAGTTGTATGGGAATTACGTGGAGCGCATTTATGATGTCGGCGTGGCCGGAATCCACCGGTTGCTGCACCGGCTTCCACTTCTGGAGGATGCAAAGGTCATCATAGCAGTGGCCGGAATGGAGGGAGCACTGGTGAGCGTGATTGGAGGGCTTGTCTCCTGTCCAGTGATCGGCGTGCCGACGAGCGTTGGATATGGCGCAAATTTTGGCGGCCTGGCAGCGCTGCTGTCCATGCTGAATTCCTGTGCAAGCGGTGTGAGTGTGGTGAACATTGACAATGGATTTGGCGCAGGGGTCCTGGCAGCTAAAATTAATAAGCAGTCTCTGTAGTTTCAGGTCATTGCGAAATGAAAAAACGGATGTCTCCGGTAAAACATGGAAAATACATAATTTGGGGATGAGGAGGATGAGAGAGTATGAAAGCATTGTGGGAGCTTTATATTTCCTTTTTTCGCATTGGAATTCTGACCTTTGGCGGCGGTCTGGCCATGCTTCCGATGCTGAAATATGAGCTGGTGGAAAAAAGGAGCTGGATTACGGAGAATACACTGCTGGATTGTTATGCGATTGGTCAGTGTACGCCAGGGATTATTGCGGTAAACACCGCGACCTTTGTAGGGTATAAAAGGAAGGGGATTTCCGGAGGGATTATCGCGACGCTTGGCATGGTGAGCCCTTCGCTTCTGATTATTACAGTAGTAGCAGTATTTTTGCAGGCATTGATTGGCGAGCCGCTTGTACAGCATGCGCTGGTGGGAATCCGCGGCGGAGTCTGCGGTCTGATGCTGAATACGGTCTATATGCTGGCTAAAAAAAGCCTTGTAAATCCGTTTTGTATCGCTGTCTGTGCAGGAACGTTTCTGCTCGCATTTTTCACGAAGCTTCCTACCGTACTTATTATTGTGCTGGCCGGGGCGGTTGGAGTTCTCTGCGACCGGGTGATCGGAGGTGCAAAATGAATCAGGCATTGCTTTTGATCTTTGAGTTTTTTAAGACCGGGCTGTTTGCAATTGGAGGCGGACCGGCCACAATTCCGTTTCTCATGGATATGGCAGAAAAATATCCGTGGTTTACGATGCAGGAACTCAGCGATATGATAGCGATCAGCGAAAGCACGCCGGGCCCGATCGGAATAAACATGGCAACCTACGCTGGTTTCCGGTCTCTGGGACTGTTTGGTGGATTGGTTTCCACACTGTCTCTTGTGTTTCCAAGTGTGGTTATTATTATACTGATTGCAAAATTTTTGGATGGGTTTCAGGAAAACCGTATTGTAAAAGCTGTATTTGCCGGTATCCGTCCAGCTGTGACGGCACTGATTGCAGTAGCTGTGATCCAGCTGATTCAGGTCTCCCTGTTTACAGAAGAGGCGGGCGGTTCCGTGTTCAATTACAAAAGCGGCGCGCTGTGCGTAATTATTTTTATACTGATGCAATGGAAGAAAACGAAAAAGCTGCACCCTGTGGTATGGTTTTTGCTGGCAGCTGCGGCAGGGATTCTGTTTCAGCTGTGATATGTGATTGAACTTTTGTGGAAAGAGGACGGAACCAGTTTTGTTGGGAAAGGAGTATGTGTGAAGACATATCATTATATTTTATTTGATCTGGACGGGACTTTGACAGACTCGGCGGAGGGGATTATTAATTGCGTGCTTTACAGTTTAGAAAAATGCGGAATTCAGGAAAGTGACAGGGAGAAACTGAAAGCGTTTGTTGGTCCGCCGCTTATGGATTCTTACAGGAACTGTTATCACGTGTCAGAGGAAGAAGCGCTGAAGTTGACAGCGTGCTACCGGGAGCGTTTCAGTGTGACAGGATGGAAAGAAAATCGTGTATATGAAGGTATTCCGGAGGTGCTGGATGCATTGAAGAAGGCCGGGAGGCATCTGATTCTGGCTACGTCCAAGCCGGAGGTTTATACGAAACAAATCATGGAGCTTTTCGGGCTTGCGCAGTATTTTGAATTGATCTGCGGGGCAACTCTGGACGGAAGAATTGTTCAGAAGGGGCAGGTGATCGCGTGTGCCATTTCGCAGATCGGCTTAGAGCATAAAGATGAGATGGTTATGGTCGGTGACCGCAAGTACGATGTATACGGCGCGGCAGAGCATGGAATCCCGTGTATTGGCGTGCTTTATGGGTATGGCTCGCGTGAGGAGCTTGTAAGCGCCGGGGCAACCATGCTGTGTGAAACGGTATCGGAGCTGCCGGAGCTTCTACAACTGTAATGGGGCGGCTGCACAGTGTAAAAACTGTGTGGCGGCCCTGTTTTGTGTCATGGTTCTGCTGTTATATTTTGGAATCCCTGTACATAAGATAGAGAGAACGCGGCCCATCCATCCGAATCCGGGCCGTGTAGAAACGGGGGAGCAGTATGAATGACAGAGCTTTAAAAATACTGGAGCAGTATGATCTTGAGATTCTTAGCACAAGGCGCGGACGTGGTTCCTATATTTGTGAGACACCGCAGGGGCTTCGGATTTTGTGTGATTATACGGGCTCTGAAAATAAAGCGCTGTTCCAGAATTGTATCATGGAAAAAATCCGTGAGGGTGGATATGAAAAGGTAGATAAGATCCTTCCGAACCGTGAAGGCGCTCTGATTTCCAGGGACTGGGAACAGAATAAATATGTGGTGAAAGAATGGTATGTGGGAAGGGAATGTGATACCTCAAATGAAAACGAGATTCTGGCAGCGGTTACAAATCTTGCGCGGTTGCATCGTCTGATGCAGCTTGGTGAGGACTGTGAGTTTCGCAAAAACTTTACAGCGACAGCGCCGACAGAAGAGATCCGGGCACAAAATGCAGAACTGCGCAAAATCAGAACATTTATCCGCAAAAAAAATGCCAAGCAGGATTTTGAGCGGTTGTTTCTGAATTATTTTTCACAGTATTATGAGCAGGCTGCGGAGGCAGAACAAAAGGCAGATGCGCTCTCTGAATACGGGAATGCTGCTTTGCAGAAATATCCGGGTGTCTGCCACGGCGATTATAACCATCATCACGTACTGATGTCGGGCTACGACATTGCGACAACGAATTTTGAGTGCTGCCGTTTTGATTATCAGATCAATGATCTTTACCGGTTCATGAGAAAAATTCTGGAAAAACATGACTGGAATCAGAGACTTGGCATGCGTATGCTGGAATATTATGCGCAGGTTCGGCCAATTCCGCGTCAGGAGCGTCAGCTTCTGTATATCCGGATGCTGTATCCGGAGAAATTCCGTAAGCTGGCAAATCATTATTATGGAAGCAATAAAGCATGGGTGTCCGGGCGTTTCCTGGAAAAGCTGGAGAATCTGAACCGTCAGGAAGAGCAGAAGAACAAATTTGTGAGGCTTCTGGAAAAGTAGTTTCTTTTTCCTGTTTTTCGTGCTATCATGTACATAAATTTGAATCTAAAAATACAGGAGGGCAACTATGGAGGACTACAGAAAAGCTTATGAAGAATGGCTTTCTAACCCTTACTTTGACGAAGCGACAAAAGCAGAACTGAAAGCCATTGAGCATGATGATAATGAGATAAAAGAGCGGTTTTATACAGAGCTGGAGTTTGGTACAGCAGGTCTTCGCGGCATTATAGGCGCAGGGACAAACCGCATGAATCAGTATGTGGTACAGAAGGCTACACAGGGGCTTGCCAATTATATCATTCAGGCAGGCGGTCAGGCAAAGGGCGTGGCAGTTGCATACGATTCCAGAAGAATGTCGCCGGAGTTTGCAGATTTTGCGGCGCTTACCCTGGCGGCAAATGGAATCAAGGCTTACGTATTTGAGTCCCTGCGTCCGACACCGGAGCTTTCTTTTGCAGTACGGACACTTGGCTGTATCGCAGGAATCAACATCACAGCCAGCCATAATCCGCCTGAATATAATGGCTACAAAGTTTACTGGGAGGATGGCGCCCAGATTACGCCGCCGCATGATACCGGAATTATGGCAGAGGTAAAGGCGATCACGGACTATACTGCGGCAAAGACAATGACTAAAGAAGAAGCGGAGGCAGCAGGCCTTTACGAAGTGATCGGCGAAAAGCTTGACGACGCTTTTATAGAGAGCCTGAAAAAGCTGGTGCTTCATCCGGAGACGATCCGCGAGGAGAGTAAAAATCTCAGAATTGTTTATACTCCGCTTCACGGAACAGGAAATATCCCGGTGCGCCGTGTGCTGAAGGAGCTTGGCTTTGAACATGTATACGTTGTTCCGGAGCAGGAGCTTCCGGATGGAGATTTCCCGACGGTCGGGTATCCGAATCCGGAGTCAGAGGAAGCATTTACGCTTGGCCTGAAGCTGGCGAAAGAGGTTGATGCAGATCTGATTCTTGCTACGGACCCGGATGCAGACCGGCTGGGTGTGCTTGTGAAAGATTCCAAAACAGGCGAATACCATACGCTGACCGGCAACATGTCCGGCTGTCTGCTGGCTGACTATGAGATCGGACAGCGAAAAGCGTTGCAGGGGCTGCCGGAGGACGGCGTTCTGATTAAGACGATCGTTACAACGAATATGGCAGATGCCATTGCAAAATATTATGGGACAGGCCTGATCGAGGTTCTCACCGGTTTCAAATATATCGGACAGCAGATTCTTGGATTTGAGAATGGGGGAAGGGGAACGTACCTGTTTGGATTCGAGGAGAGCTATGGTTGTCTGATCGGTACGCATGCGCGGGATAAGGATGCGATTGTAGCGAGCATGGCGCTGGCTGAAGCCGCTGCATTTTACAAGGCGCAGGGCAAGACGCTCTGGGATGCAATGCTGGATCTGTATGAGCGGCACGGATACTATAAGGATGATATTAAGACGATTACTTTGAAGGGAATCGAAGGACTCAAGAAGATTCAGGAGATTCTCGAGACACTGCGCAAAAACCCGCTGACAGAGATCGGTGGTTATCAGGTTTTATCTGCGCGTGATTACAAAGCAGATACCATCCGCGATATGCAGACGGGTGAAGTGAAGCCGACCGGACTTCCGTCCTCGAATGTACTTTACTATGATCTGTCTGACGATGCGTGGCTGTGTGTTCGTCCGTCCGGAACAGAGCCGAAGGTAAAGTTCTATTACGGAATCAAGGGAAATTCCCTTGCAGATGCGGAAGAAAAATCGGCAGCGCTCGGCGAACAGGTGCTGGAAATGATTCAGAAAATGCTGTAAGATACGATTCATGTACAGCCTTTTCGGGAAAGATATTTCTGAATTTCAGGTGAAAGGTTTTCGTGACAGGGATATTTTATGGAGATGCGGGAAAAAAAGGAAATGAAAAACAGTGCCAGCCGCGATGCGGCAGGGCTGTTTGCGGATTTTTGTCAGATTATTGCGACTTTGCGGGGAGAACAGGGATGTCCGTGGGACCGGGAGCAGACCTTTGGGAGTCTGAAACCGTGTATGGTAAATGAAATGACCGAGGCTCTGGCCGGAATTGATCTCTATTACAGTTCCGGAAAAGCGGAAAACCTCTGTGAAGAGTTGGGGGATGTGCTTCTTCAGGTGGCGCTTCTTTCACAGATTGCACAGGAAAAGGGACTGTTTTCCATAGAAGACGTGATAGCCGGTGTTTCCCAAAAAATGATCCGCCGTCATCCACATGTATTCGGAAGTGCGAAGGACAATTCGTCTGTGCCGGCGCAAAGTGCAAGTCACACGGAAGAGGAGCGATTCGCGTCAGATTCTGCTATGCCTGTATGTGCCGGGGAGGTTCCGGGACTGTGGGAAGAGATCAAACGAGCGGAGAAAAAGAGCAAAACACTGGAGGAAATACGGGCCGAAAAAGAGGCTTTTGGCACAGCCGCTTCGTGGGCAATTGCGCATCTTTGTTCCCATGCAAAGGGCACGGGGAAAAAGCAAGGAAAACCTTGACAAACAAAGAATAACATTATATAAATATTAGCAGGGCCATATTTATATGGAAAAGATTCAGAATACAGAATCTGCATTTGGTTTTGTACAGGAATCGAACTGTACATTGCAGATTAAATCCAGAGGAGGAAACTACAATGAATAAGACAGAATTAGTGGCTGCTATTGCAGAAAAGACAGAATTATCCAAGAAAGATGCAGAGAAAGCGCTGAAGGCTTTTACTGACGTTATTACAGAGCAGCTGAAAAATGGCGAGAAGGTACAGCTTGTTGGATTCGGAACATTTGAAGTATCTGAGCGTGCGGCAAGAGAGGGAAGAAACCCGCTGACAGGCGAGGCAATGCAGATCAAAGCTTCCAAGACACCGAAATTCAAAGCAGGAAAAGCTCTGAAGGATGAATTAAACTAATTCAGAATATTCAGTGATTACAAGATTTGTAATAAAGCCCCCAGGATTTCACAGGAAGTTCCGGGGGTTCTTTTGCGCAAAGGTGCGCATGGAAATTTATTCCTTTGTCGTGTGTAATGGGCGGGGAACAGAGGAAAGGAGTGTCAATGCGTCTCGATAAATATTTAAAAGTATCACGTTTGATTAAACGTCGCACAGTGGCAAACGAAGCATGTGACGCTGGACGTGTTCTGGTGAACGGAAAGCCTGCCAAGGCATCGGTTGCAGTAAAAGCAGGAGACCAGATTGAAATTCAGTTTGGAAGTAAGGCAGTGAAAGTAGAAGTGTTGAATGTGCAGGAGACCGTCAAAAAAGAGGCTGCATCTGAAATGTACCGTTATTTGTAGTGCATCGTCTGTGTCACAGATGGCAGGATTGTATGAGGAATATTTGACGGGAACCAGTCATATGGCGCCCGGAGGATTCATACAATAGAGTAATGGAAAGACTGCGGAGCGTGGCATGGAAGAAAAGAAAAATTTAAAACCGCACAGTATCATGTGGAAGGATCGAAAACAGGGGAGCGTGACAGGAGTTACGGATGTTGTTTCTTTTGACGATGGCTGTGTTGTATTGGAGACAGAGCAGGGAATGCTTACTCTGAAGGGAAAGGATATGCATGTCGGCCGACTTTTGCTGGACCAAGGGGAGGTAGAGCTGGAAGGCGAGATCGAGAGTGCGGTATATTCCGGACAGAGTCCTGCGAAAAAGGGCAGTATGCTCAAGAGGATGTTCCGATGATGAGCGATGTCATCCGCCAGGAGACGCTCGTATTTTTTCTTTCGGTTCTGCATGGTGTGATCCTGACACTCGGGTATGATGTGTTGCGGGCGCTGCGGCGGGCATTTCATCACAGCACGGTGGCAGTTTCAGTGGAAGATTTTCTGTTTTGGCTTGTTGCGGCATTTTTTACCTTTTGTCTTACTTTTTTCTGGACAGATGGGGTAATTCGTGGCTATGTGGCGGTCGGAATTGTGATCGGAGCTGTTTTGTATCATGTTTCGCTGAGTGCTCTGGTGGTTGGTGTACTTGCCGGGATGTTGCGTGGGGGAGCGCGCGTCATCTCATTTGGGTGTCGGATATTGTCAAAACCGCTGACAAAAATCTGTGCCTTTTGGAAAAAACTGATTGAATTTGTTTGGAAAAGAGTTTACAATATTTTTAGGGGAAAAAAGGGAAATAACTCATTAAAGGAAGATAAGAAAAAGAAAAAATCGAAAAAGGAAGTTGATGAAAGAATAAGGGGAAAACGCTATGGCAGGAAGAAGGGGACGGCCAAGCAGAAGCAACCGTAGGGGAATGGTTGCGATTGCAGCAGTCGTTATGGTACTGCTGCTTAGTTTGCTTGTGCAAAGTCAGAATTTAAGTGCGCAAAATGAAAAATATGAGGCCCGCAAGGCTGAGTTAGAGCAGCAGAAAAGAGACGAAGAATTACGTGCGGAGGAGATCACAAAGCTGAAGGATTATGTGAGTTCTCCGGAATACATTGAAATGGTAGCCAGAGACAAGCTGGGACTTGTGTACAGTGATGAGATTTTATTCGTAGCGGAAGGATAAGGAGCTGCAATTTGCTGTTAAAAATATCACGGATGATTCCGAGTGTAAGTATATACTTCGAAAGAAGGCTGTTGTGGAACAGATAAGTTTATCTGTACACAGCAGCTTTATTTTTTGCAATCCACACTTTTGTTACAGCCTCGATTGATTTTGACAGATCTCGCATCGCAAATGATATATAGTAGTCAATAAGCCGTGAGGCATAGAGTGACAGAGTAAGGGGAGGAACTGATATGGGAGATTTATTTGCATCGGCGCTGCTGTCGGGAGGCAGGCCGCATCTTTTGGGGAACAGGGAGATGACACGGCAGAACAAAATGGAGACCAGTATGTATCCGGTGCCGGAAAAAGAACAGCTGGAACGATACGCAGAAGCGTTCTATGGTTTGTCAAAGCTGTTTCAGAAAATGCCCTGCCAAAAAGAGCGGTTAGGGGATGCGGACCTGGAACTTATTTTTGACCGTGTACGGGAACGGGTCTGTGCGTACTGTGGAAAGGCTGGAAAATGCTGGGGAGGGGATTATTTTCAGAGCTGTCGCATTTTGTATGAGATGGCGGCTGAGCTGGAATATGACGGTGTTATATCAGAGGAACTGGAGGCTATGCTGCGGGAACGCTGTGGAAGAACCGAACCGATTATGCAATCGTTGCATGAAGAGTATGGACAGGCCAGGATTAATCTGATGTGGAGCAATCGCATGATGGAGCAGAGAATGGCGGCCGGAGAGCAGATCTTCCAGACAGCAGAACTTCTGCGCCAGGTAGCGTCAGGGTTTTCGAATTCACCGGAACAGGAACAGCGAATTGGGAAAAGGCTGCGCCGTGAATTGAAATATCTCAGTGTTGAGGTGGAAAGTGTCCGGGTCTTTGCGTGTGAGGGGGAACGGACAGAGATTTATCTGTTTTTGCGGGCAAAAAAGCATACGTGTGTGTCGGCAAAGACAGTTGCAGAGGTGCTTTCCGGATGCTGCGGACAGAAAATGAGACCGGCGTGGAACTGTCAGGCAGCGGTGGGAGAACAGATGGCCAGCTTTCATTTTGTGCCGGACACACGGTTTCAGATTTTCTGTGGGATTTCAAGGATTACAAAAGCAGGAGAAATGGTGTCCGGGGATAATTATGCATTTTTGCAGAAGGATACGGGAAAGGTGGTTATGAGTCTTGCGGATGGAATGGGGTCCGGTGCCGGAGCATGCCAGGAGAGTGAAAAGGTCATTGAACTTCTGGAACAGTTTCTGGATGCTGGATTTCCGCAGGAGACAGCGGTGCGGATGATTAATTCATGTATGTTGCTTCAAAATCATCAGCAAATGTTTTCAACGATTGACTTATGTATGGTTGATTTATATAATGCAACATGTGATATCATGAAATCAGGCGCTGTATCGACGTTTATTCGGCGAGGCGATGAGATTGAAGTGATCGGCGGAAGTGCTTTTCCGGCAGGTGTGATGCAGCAGTCAGATTATGAGAGTATGCACAGACAGCTCGATTCCGGCAGCACGATTATTATGATGACGGACGGTGTGCTGGAAGCGTTACCGGAGGAGAACCGGGAGCAGCAGATGGTGGAGCTGATTGGCAGAACCGCGACGCGCAATGCAAAAGAACATGCGCGCAGGCTGATGGAAAAGGTGTATCTGATGCAGGAGCTTCGGGCAAGGGACGATATGACGATTCTTGTCGGGAGCATCTGGGAAAAATAAAAGAACGGTACGAAAGAGGAAGGGGTACAGAATGCGCAGAATCTTTGAGACCATAGAAGCGTATCATATGATAGAAGCAGGTTCACGTGTGATCACGGCAGTTTCCGGCGGGGCAGACTCAGTCTGCCTTTTGTACGCGCTGAAAGAATTTCAGAAAAAGATTCCGTTTGAATGTACTGTGGTGCATGTGGAGCATGGGCTGCGGGGGGAGGAGAGTCTTGAAGATGCGCGTTTTGTGGAGGAATTATGCCGGGAATGGGGAATTTTGTGCCGTACTGTGCGGATCAGGGTACGTGAGCTTGCTGCAACGCAGGGGATTTCAGAGGAAGAGGCAGGGCGTTTGGAGCGATACCGGATTTTTGAGGAGATCAGGCAGGAAGAAGGGGCGCAGCGCATCGCAGTGGCGCACAATCAGAATGACCAGGCGGAGACGGTTCTGCACCATCTGGCAAGGGGAAGCTCCTTAAGAGGACTTTGCGGGATTCGTCCGGTACGGGGAAATATTGTTCGTCCGCTTTTATATCTGGAGCGAAAGGAGATTGAACAGATTCTTTGCGCCGCAGGCATTTCCTGGCGCACAGACCGGACGAATCTGGAACAGGAATATACAAGAAACAGGATTCGGCTCTCCGTTTTGCCGCAAATGGAGCGGGAACTGAACAGGCAGGCTACGGCTCATATCGCTCAGGCTGCGGGACGTCTTTTGCAGGTGCAGGAATATCTGGACCGGGTGACGCTCAGGGCGGAACAGGCTTGTATTGTGCAGGAGACGCACGGTCAAACCATAAAATGGAGTGTACGGCTTCCAGTCTTTTTTGAGGAAGATGCACTGATTCAGCAGGAACTTTTGAAAAGAGTGCTGGAGCTTTGCGAAGGACAGAGGGATATCGGGGCAGTACATATAGAGGCGCTCATGGCGCTTGCACGTATGGATTGCGGAAAAGAACTCTGTTTGCCGGGCGGAATACGGGCGGTGCGGGAGAATGAAAAACTCTGTTTTGTCAGAAGGGGCGATCGAAAAGAAAACAGAGTGCAGAAGGACCAGGGCAAAGACGCTGGGTGCTGCGCGGAGCTGAATGGTAAGGAGAATGACGGATGTGCATATCAGCAGGAATTTGCGCTTACGTCTGCCGGCACTTATGATACGCCGGACTGGGAGGTCGGCATAGCGTTTTCACAGAAGAACCGTGTTTCTGAACAGGAGATTATCGAAGAAAAAAAGTATACGAAATGGCTTTCATATGATACAATAAAAGATACTATTGTGTTTCGCACGAGGCGTAAAGGGGATTATCTGGTCGTAAACAGGCAGGGTGGAAAAAAGAAACTGAAGGATTACCTGATCGACTGTAAAGTCCCGAGAGAGCAAAGAGATCGGCTCTGGCTTCTCGCAGACGGTTCGCATGTGCTTTGGGTGGCAGGTTACCGGATCAGCGAGGCGGCGAAAGTTACAAAAACAACAGAAAAAGTGATCAAAATACAGTTGAAGGAGAAAAGGAAATGAAAGAGAAAGTAAAGATTTTTTTGCAGGAACAGGACGTAAATGCACGAATTGCTGAGGTTGCAAAGCAAATCAGCAGCGATTATGCGGGCCGGGAGGTACATCTGATTTGTGTGCTGAAGGGCAGCGTCTTTTTTATGTGCGAACTGGCCAAACGGATTACCGTTCCGGTGACCATGGATTTTATGTCTGTGACAAGTTATGGAAATGATACGAAATCCAGCGGCGTGGTGAAAATTATCAAAGACCTGGATGAACCACTGGACGGTAAAGACGTGCTTGTAGTGGAAGATATCGTGGATTCCGGGCGTACCTTAAGTTACCTTCTTGAGATTCTTCAAAAAAGAAATCCGAAATCTCTGCGGCTTTGTACGCTGCTTGACAAGCCGGAGCGTCGGGTGACACAGGTGGCAGTGGATTATACGTGTTTCAATATTCCGGATGAATTTGTTGTGGGATATGGCCTGGACTATGCGCAGAAATACCGCAATCTCCCGTTTATCGGTATTGTAGAATTTGTCGAAGACTAGAAAACGTGTAAAAGGTTGCGGGAAGAAAGGCGGAAGCAGTAGAGGAAAAACGGAAAAAGAACAAGACAGAGGGAATACTAGAATATGAGAAAAGGGAAAGGTAATGCGAAAGGAGACAGGAATTGAACAGGAATTTTAGGGGAATTGTTTTTTATCTCGCAGCGATTCTGGTGATCTTCCTATTGGTAACGACGTTTCGTGACCGGCTTGAGGCAAGTCAGGCATGGAACAACAGTCAGCTGGAAGAAGCTCTTGAAAAAGGCAAGGTAGTAAAGGTTGCGATTACACAGAACCGGGAGGTGCCTACTGGCGTACTGCGGGTAACCACCACATCGGGAGAGGTGAAGAGTGTAAATGTTACGGATGTCAGGGCGGTGCAGGAGCTTTTAAAAGCGTATCCGTCTGTGAGTATGGAAGTCAGCGATGTGACGCGGGACAGCGTATTTCTGACGTCGATTCTTCCGATTCTGCTCATCTGCCTGCTGATGTTTTTCGTTTTCAGTATGATGAATCGTCAGGCTGGAGGCAGTAATGCTAGGATGATGAATTTCGGAAAAAGCCGCGCCAGGCTGATGAGTATGGCGGCTGGACGCGTGACTTTTAAGGATGTGGCAGGACTGCAGGAAGAAAAGGAAGAATTGGAGGAGATTGTTTCTTTTTTGAAAGAGCCTGCAAGGTTTCTTCAGGTGGGCGCAAGGATACCGAAGGGTGTAATTCTGGTGGGCCCTCCAGGAACTGGTAAAACGCTGCTGGCGAAGGCGGTCGCAGGTGAGGCAGGAGTTCCGTTTTTCAGTATTTCCGGTTCTGATTTTGTGGAGATGTTTGTCGGCGTTGGCGCTTCCCGTGTGCGGGATTTGTTTGAGGAAGCGAAAAAGCACCATCCGTGTATTATATTTATTGACGAGATTGATGCAGTTGCAAGACGCAGGGGTACCGGTATGGGAGGAGGCCACGATGAGCGGGAACAGACACTGAATCAGCTTCTTGTGGAGATGGATGGTTTCGGTGTGAACGAAGGTACCATTGTCATGGCAGCGACGAACCGTGTTGATATTCTCGACCCGGCAATTCTGCGGCCGGGACGTTTTGACCGCCAGGTAGCAGTGGGACGGCCGGATGTCAAAGGGCGCGAGGAGATTCTTCAGATCTACGCAAAAGGAAAGCCGCTTGCGGACGACGTTGATCTGGAGGAGATATCGCGGACGACAGCAGGGTTTACCGGAGCAGACCTGGAAAACCTCATGAATGAGGCGGCAATTCTGGCAGCCCGGGAGCAGCGAGCTTATATCAGACAGTCTGATATCAACCGTGCGTTTATCAAAGTTGGAATCGGCGCTGAGAAAAAAAGCAAGGTCATTTCAGAAAAAGAAAAACGGATTACAGCGTACCATGAAGCGGGTCATGCAATTCTGTTTCATCTTCTGCCAGATGTGGGGCCTGTTCATACGATTTCCATTATTCCGACAGGGCGCGGTGCAGCTGGGTATACAATGCCGTTGCCGGAAAAAGATGAGATGTTTAATACGAAAGGCCGGATGTTGCAGGATATCATTGTGAGCCTTGGAGGCCGTGTGGCAGAGGAGCTTGTAATTGGTGATGTGACGACAGGCGCGTCGCAGGATATCAAGCAGGCGACCGGAGTGGCACGTGCGATGGTCACAAAGTTTGGTATGTCAGAACGCATTGGCCTGATTAATTATGACAATGATGACAATGAAGTTTTCATTGGACGTGATCTGGCCCATACACGTTCCTACGGAGAGGAAATTGCTTCGCAGATTGATCAGGAGGTAAAACGCATCATTGACGATGCTTATGCAAAAGCAAAGACAATGATATCTGAACATGAGTCGGTGTTGCATGCGTGTGCGAAGCTTCTGATCGAGAAAGAGAAGATCGGACGTGAGGAATTTGAGACTCTGTTTACAGCATAAAGAGGCATGGCAGCTTTTTCAGCAGATAGGAGAAAATATGCTGATGGAAATTTATGTATGGAATGCAGCAGGATGTAAATGTGCACAAAAACGAAAGGCATTTTTTGTGAAGTTTATGCACACTTAATTGGCATACTATGGTAATATAATTATCGTAAAACCCCCCAATACATTATATAGTTTTTGCTACACCCCAATTTGAGAAATACCTTCTCCAAAAGGAGCAGTCGCGTGCGACTGCTTCTTTTCGTTGTGTCAAAGTAAACAGAAATCCCTGTTTCGCGAGTGGTTATGACTGAATTTATAGGAATAGAAATTGCGGAAGTTGAACACAAGGCAGACTGTACTTTTATAAAAAATGATTGTATAATGAAAAGAAGATATTTATTTTTCGGTCAAAAATAAGGAATCAGGGAGGAAAAGGCATGAAGTTTCGGACACTTTCCATAAAAAGGAAGCTTTTTCTGATTCTGATGGTTTTTACATTGATTCCTGCGTGTCTGTTGTCGGCCTGGATTTATACGAAGGTCAGCGGAAACTGGCGTGAGAAGGAGTACAGCAATCAGTCGAATGAGCTAGGGAATATTCTAAAGACGACGGAACTTCAACTGAAGGAATACGAAAAAGTAATTTATCGTTTTTATCAGAATGAAGACTGTGCCAGAAGGCTTCGTACTGCGCGCGAAGAAAGAAGCCTGCTTGATTATGTTGAGATTACAAAGTATTTCCGTGATATTGTCAGCGACAATGAAAAGATCGCTTCCACGTATTTTTTTGCCAAAGACGGTGAGAATTTCAGACAGGATGCTACGACGACGGAAAGGTACATGTCAATGTATAAAGAGAATCCGGCATGGGAAGAACAGATTCAGTTGAAAAACGGGGCCATTACCTGGATACCGACTTTTATGATTACCACGAGCAGAAACACCTACCGTTATCTGTCATGCGGCGTTCTTGTGAAAGATCTGGAATCATCTGCATGGAAGCCGCTCGGGATTCTCGTATTAAATATCAATGTTTCATTTTTTGATGAGCTTTTTGAATTGCTTGGTCAGAAAAACGACCTGACGACGTATTTGATCACAGATGATGCCGGGAATATCATCTGGAGTAATCACGAGACATTTCCGGCAACTTTGGACTTGGACTTTTTTGCGTGTGTGCAGTCAGCAGATAAGCCATACAGTGAGCAGCGCTATCGGGACGATACGTACATTGTCACAAGAATGCGGTCCGAGTATAATGGGTGGAATTATATCTCTATGAAGAGCAAGGCAGAGGTACTGAAGGCAGCAAATTGGGTGCTACTGCTGATTGCAGTAGAGCTGATACTGCTTTTGCTGGCAACAGTGCTGGGCGCGTACATTATACAGCACTACATGCTCCATCCGATTCAGAAGCTTGCGGCTGCTATGAATGCACCGGAGAATGAGCTTGTGCGTGTACAGCTTTCCACAAATCAGGAGGATGAGATCGGACTGCTTTACCGCAGTTTTAATGAGATGAATGACAGGCTGGAACGTTTTATTGAGAAGACTGCTGTAATGAACAAAAAAGAAAAAGAATACCAGATGCAGGTTTTGAATGCGCAGATCAATCCGCATTTTATTTACAATACGCTGGATACTGTGCAGTGGATGGCAATGGCAGTTCCGGCCCCCGATATCTGTCGATTGATCGCCTCTTTTTCGGATATTCTCCGCTATTCCATCAGTAAAAAGGAGAGTGTTGTCACACTGGAGGAGGAACTCAGCTGTATTCGTAATTATCTGAATATTTACGAGGAACGGTATGAAGCAAAGTTTTGCAGTTTTGAGATTGACAAGCGGATTTATCCGTATCGTACGTTTAAGATGCTGCTTCAGCCGATTGTGGAAAACTGCATTGTACATGGTTTTGAACAGAATGTAAATGAGGCTTCGCTGGAGGTGAGGGGGACACTGGATGATGATGAGGCCGTGATATGCATTGAAGATAACGGAGTTGGCATATCGGAAGAACGGATTTCTTACATTCTTTCCATGGACAGTGACCGCGTGGGAATCAGCAATATTAATCAAAGACTCAGACTTTTGTACGGAGAAGAGTACGGTCTGCAGATATACAGTGAAAAAGGAAAGGGTACAACGGTGATGCTTCGTTTTCCGAAAACCTCTCTTTCGCTGTAAGTATAGTTTGGGGGTAGAAGGATGTTAAAAGTATTGGTCGTGGATGATGAACCGAAGGTGCGGCGTGGCGTTTCCGGATTGATTGAGGCATATCCGGACAAGTATGAGCTTATGGGAAGCTGTGCGGATGCAGAGGGCGTCATTGGATTTCTGGAAAAGGCAATTCCGGATGTGATCGTGACGGATATCTGTATGCCGAAACAGGATGGGCTGGAATTGATCTATTATCTCAAGCATCGGTATCACAATCTGGACTTCATCATTCTGAGCGGGTACGGTGATTTTGAGTATGCGAAAAAGGCATTGCAGTATCAGGTGTTTGATTTTCTGCTGAAACCACTACGGCCGGAAAAACTGTATGAGGCGCTGGACGGAGTTTTTGAGAGAAGAAAAAACAGCCGTATTACAAAAGCAGAGAGTATGGAGGACAACTGTTTCTTTCATCTGATTCGAAGCGGTGAGAAAGAAGCGGAGGAAAAGCATCTGAAAGCGCTTGGTCTGTATGACCGGAAAGGAACGTACCGCGTGGGCATTTTTGATCTGGGCGATATACCAGCAGTGTGCCGGGCAGGGATTGAGCCACAAAAGTTGGCGGAGCAGGCCGGGCTGCCTGTTCCGGAATATATCTTTACATGTTTTGAGTATCAGATTGTCTTTGCATGGAATACGGAACCGGAGGAAACTGCGCTGAGAACAGCGCTTAGGGAGCTGGAAAAAGATCTGGGAGGGGCCGTCTATCTTGGTATCAGTCGGAAAATGGAGGGATGCCTGGAATTCCGAAAAATGTATTTTCAGGCGCTCGATGCAGTAAAGCAGCATATTTATAACAAAAAGCAGAGACTGTATTTCAGTGAAAAGGTGGCCGGAAGTGAAAGGCTGGTTTTCCCGGATGAGGTATGTGATCGTCTGCTTGGAGCAATCCGGCTTGGGAATGCAAAGCGCACGGAGCAGATGACAGAAACGCTGCTTGGCTATTATAGGGAAAATGCCTGCCATATTCTGCTTTTGAAACGGCATTTGCTGCTTTTACAGAAACGAATTGAAATGCTTTCAGAAGAACTGGGAATGGAACGGAGCAGGGCAAAGGTGCTTTTAGATTTTGTCAGAAATATTGAAGAGGTGAATCATTTTGAGGAGATTCTGGAGTTCTGGAAAGATAATTTGCGGCAGATGGCGCAGGAGACGGCTTCTGCTGCGGAACGGAAAATGAATTCGTTTTATCTTGATCAGATTCTGAGTTATATTCAGAAAAATTATAATCAGAATCTTTCTTTAGAGGATGTGGCGGAGCATGTAAATCTGTCCGTAGGTTATCTTGGCAACTATTTTAAACAGAAAACAGGCATGAATTTTACGGATTATCTGGGACAGCTTCGGCTGGAGAAGGCGAAGGAGCTCTTGCTGCATTCCAATCAGAAGATTTACCGGATTGCGGAACTTGTCGGATATCAGAACTCACAGTATTTTGTGACAGCTTTCAAGAAAAAGGTCGGACTTACCCCCATGGAGTACAGAAAATGCCTAACGGAATCCGATACGGTGCACTGATACATGTCAGAAACAGAAAATTACAGGGTTGTTGCATACGATCGCTGGAAGAATACGAAAGATGGTAGAATAAAAAATAGACAAAGAATAGAAAAGGAAGAGGAGAAACTGCCGTGTAATATGATAGTTTCTCTTTTTAATTTTGGTTTCTTTTGTGGATATTGACAAAAAAGTAGGATCATTATAATAAATATAAGGTATTTGAAATGGAATTCAGGGTTTTTGTACCGTATAATAAAGTTATCCGAAAGGGATGAAGTGAAAAGGCGCCAGTTCTCATCCAATTCAAATGAGTACAAAGAATATGGAGGAAGTGTATGAAAAGAAAAGCGATAAGTCTGTTGTTATGTGCAGCGATGTTGGTTCCGTGTGTGAGTGTTCAGGCTGAAGGTGAGAAAAAGCAGCTGAAATTCGCAGTATTCAGTGAGAATCTGGAGTTGGAGTTTTTTGAGGATTGTATAGCAGAGTACAATGAACTTCAGGATGAAGTGGAAATCGTACTGGAGCAGATGCCGCAGGATGATTATCGTGGTGCAAAACTTGCAACCGCATTTGCATCAGGCGAAGGCCCGGATATTTTCTATTCATATCCGGGAATGTTCCTGAAATATGCGAGCGCAGGTACCATGCAGTCACTCAATGATTATATTGATCCTGCAGTTCTGGATGATTTTCTGGAGCCTGCCATTGATGCGTGTACGGTAAACGGCGAGATTCTGGCTCTCCCGTATGAGCTGGAGCAGGTTGGATTGTATTACAACAAGGAAGTACTGGCTGAAGCTGGTATTGAACCGCCGACTACCTGGGCGGAGCTGTATGATGCAGCTGCAGCGCTCACGACAGATACGAGATATGGTTACACGATGGAAACGGTAAAGGGCGGACATCAGCTCTTTGAGTGGTACCCATTCCTGTGGATGACCGGAAACGAAGTATTTAAGGATGGCAAGCTTGCACTGAACGAGCCGGGTGTAATCGAAAATTTTGAACTGAAACGTAAAATGTTTGAAGAAGGCTATGCAAATATCAACCCGAGCCGAAGCAACACAGATATCGGAATGCTGTGTGAGGGCGAGACGGCAATGCAGCTGATGGGAACCTGGGGAATTTCACAGATTAAAAACAGATATCCGGAAATGGAAGAAAAGATTGGCGTAGTACCGATTCCGGTAAGCGAAGGCGGCACACCGACAACGGTTGCAGGTGGATGGAAGCTCTGTGCAAATGCCAATTCCGATTATGCAGAGGAAGCGGCAAAGTTTGTGGTATGGATGTTTGGTTCAGAGGATAATTCCAAAACAGCTAGATGGTGCACAGAAGTGAAATTCGCTTATTCACCGAGAAAATCAGTAACCGCTGACCATGAAGAATTCTACCATGAAGGTCTGAAGGGCGTATTTACGGATAATATTCTCGGAACAGAGATTCCGGAGCTGAGACTTCCGGCAGAGATTTCTGATACGTTGCAGGATTTGCTGCAAACGGTTTATTTTGATACCAGCATCAGCGTAGAGGATGCGATTGCAATTGCAGAAGAAGAAGTAAATGATTTCCTCAGCACATATGACGGGGCACTGTAAAACTGATTGACGCAGGAGAATGAGAAAGGGACATTCGGGGTTGCTCCGGGCGTCCCTTTTTCAAAGAAAATTCCGGTGTTAAAAAAGGAGGGAAACCATTTTATGAAGAAGAAAAAACAGATCAGTCCCAAAAAGCGCAGAGAGGTATTGACCGCATACGGAATGCTGCTGCCTGACGTGCTTGGACTGCTGGTTTTTGTATTTATTCCGATTGTTTATGCGTTTTATATCAGTTTGCACAGCTGGACCGGGCTGTCTGACATGGATTTTATTGGTTTTGGAAATTATTTTAAAATGTTCAAGGATCGGATGTTTCGCAAGAGTCTGATTGTGACTGCGAAATATGCGTTCATGTACGTGCCGTGTGTGTTTCTCATGGCATTGATGATGGCGAATCTGCTGAGTGCGCTGCACAAAAAGGTTCAGACGTTTTTCCGGACCATGTTTTTCCTGCCTTATGCGATTTCCACGGTTATTGCCGGTATCGTATGGTCCTTTATCTATAATCCCATGCAGGGATTTCTGAATCAGATTCTCGTGTTTGCAGGTATTGAAAAACAGAGATTTCTGGCCTCGCCGACGCAGGCGCTGCCTTCGATTGTGGCGGTAAGCGTATGGCTTGTGCTTGGCTATAATACGATTTTGTTTCTGTCTGCGATCAAGGATGTTCCTAGGGACTATTATGAGTCCGCTGAGCTAGACGGTGCCGGACCAGTGAAAAAATTCTTTTCCATTACGCTGCCGTTGATCAAAGAAACTACGATTTTTGTGCTGATTACATGCACAATTTCTTCGTTCCAGGCATTTGACCAGATCAGGGTTATGACAGAGGGAGGACCGGCAAGTGCGACGACGACATCCGTGCTCTATATTTACAAAGAGGCTTTTTCCACGTACGAGATGGGCTATGCGTCCTCGCTTGCGTTTGTGCTGTTCCTGCTGATTATGGTGCTGACTGTTTTGCAGATGGTACTGACAAGAAAGAAGGAAAGGTAGGGTGAGAGTATGAGGAAAAAAAGAATACGACAGGCGATTCTGATTGCTCTGGCTCTGGTGCTTGCAGTAATTATCGCATTTCCCATTTATCTGCTGGTGATCAGCGCGCTAAAGCAGCCGGAGGACATCTTTGGCATGAATATTTTTCCGCCGCTTTCGTCCCTGACGCTCGATAACTTCAAGACAGTTTTCAGCAAGGAAAGTTTCGGAACGTATATTGGCAATTCATTTTTTGTAGCGACGATCGTTACGGTAGTTGCACTGTTTTTCCACGCAATGGCCGGTTATGCAATTGCACGGCTGGAATTTCGCGGAAGAAAGCTGATTTTCAGCTGGATTTTGAGTACCATGATGGTGCCGTTTTCTGTTTTGATGATCCCGCTTTTTATTATGATAAAGAAAATGGGCCTTGTGAATAATCTGTGGGGTGTCATCATTCCCATGATTCCACATGCGTATGGTATTTTCCTGTTCCATCAGTTTTTTCTGGGAATCCCCAAAGAGCTGGAAGAGTCGGGATACATAGACGGTGCGTCTTATTTCGGCGTGTTCCGTCGTATCGTACTGCCACTGGCAAAGCCGATCTCCGTGACACTGGCCGTCTCGTTTTTCCTAACAAACTGGAATAATTACCTGTGGCCCTTGATTGTGGCGCAGGATAAGAAAATATGGCTGGTACAGATCGCGATTGCGAATTTTAAGACCGGAAATGCGGTAGACTGGAATCTTGTCCTGGCCGCTTCCTGTATCTCGGCATTGCCGATCATTATACTGTTTTTCGTGTTCCAGAGATACATTACGGATGGGATTAAGACGTCAGGAATCAAAGGATAAACGAATCAAAATTTATGGAATCAATGAAGGAGGAGAAGAGGATGAGCAATACGAACACACCTGCGTCGCTTGCGACAATTGCGCTGGCAAGGGATGCAAAAAGGATGAGGGAATCGAGTTATGACAGGACAGGCGGGAATGATGACAGGATTCATATTCAGCCAGGAGAGACGTTTACATTTTTTGATGTACCCGGGTGCGGATGTATCACGCATTTTTGGTGTACGCTTGCACACGAACCGGAGGAGGTAAAATATTACCTGAGAAAATCAGTGCTGCGTTTTTATTGGGATGGCGAGAAGGAGCCGAGCGTCCTGGCGCCTGTCGGCGATTTCTTCGGTATGGGCCATGCAATGAGCAAAAATTTCGTCAGCGAGCCGCTGCAGATGAGTCCGGAGGACGGTAAGGGCTTTAACTGCTGGTTTCCGATGCCATTTTCGGATGGAGCGCGTATGGCGATCACGAATGAGAGCGACCGGGAACTTCTGTTTTACTATTATGTGGATTATGAAGCGTACCAAAGCCTTCCGGAGGAAATGCTGCGCTTTCATGCGAAATGGCACAGGGAGTTTCCGACACAGGGGCAGCCGGAGAAGAACTTTGAGCCGCACAGAGAATGGTGCTTCGGCGGCGTCAATACGACCGGGGATGAGAATTATGTCATCATGGAGGCCGAAGGAAGAGGCCACTACGTGGGCTGTAATATCAACATCCACAACCTTCACAAAAACGCACTCTGGGACTGGCCGGGCGAGGGCGACGATATGATGTTCATCGACGGAGAGCCGTGGCCGCCAAGGCTTCACGGGACCGGAACAGAGGACTATGTGAACATGGCCTGGTGCCCGACACAGGAATACTGCGCGCCATACCATGGGCTGATTCTGGGCGGAAAGGATAACTGGAAGGGCAAGATCAGCTATTATCGTTATCATATTGCAGATCCGGTCATGTTTGAAAAATCAATTCGTGTGACGATTGAGCATGGACACGCAAATCATCGCAGCGACGACTGGTCATCCACCGCATACTGGTATCAGACAGAGCCGCACAGACCGTTTGAGGAGATTCTTCCAATGGAAAAACGTCTGCCGATCGAGGATTCCGATTATCTGTGGGAAGGAGAACTGGATGGGGATCATAGAAAAAATGAGGATTAACGGAAAAATTTGTCTGGTGGAGGAATAAGTTTCTCAAACTCAGGGGTGTGAAAAGATAAAGACAGATGCTGCGGTTTCGGATCAAGAAAACTGCAGCATTTTAAGTTTCCATTGCATTTTGTATGGAAATGTGTTGAAATGATTTCAGAAGCAATCATTTCAGCAAGGAATTCTAAAAATGAGAATGGAGGAATTATACGATGAAATATGGTATTTATTTTGCATACTGGGAGCAGGAATGGGGTGTGGACCAGAAAAAGTATATTCCGAAGGTAAAAGAGCTCGGATTTGATATTCTGGAAATCTCCTGTGCGATGCTGAAGCAGATTTCGCCGCAGGAGCTTACGGAACTGCGAAAGATGGCGGAGGATTCGGGCGTGACACTCACCGCAGGATATGGGCCGAATGCACAGGAGAACCTGGCAAGCAGTGATCCTGCTGTTGTAGCGCATGCGCTTGCATTTTACACAGATATTCTGAAAAAACTTGAGGTTCTGGATATTCATACCCTAGGCGGGGGTATCTACTCCTACTGGCCAGTCGATTATTCAAAGCCGATTGACAAGCAAGGAGATTGGCGCAGAAGCGTGGAAAATGTCCGCAAAGTAGGCCAGATTGCAGGTGAATGCGGCGTTGATTACTGTCTGGAAGTATTAAACCGTTTTGAAGGGTATCTGCTGAACACGTGTGCAGAGTGCCGCAGATTTGTGGAAGAGGTTGACGTGGACGCTGTAAAAATTATGCTGGATACATTCCATATGAACATTGAAGAGGACAGCATGGTGGAAGCGATTTTGCTGGCAGGCGATAAGCTGGGGCATTTCCATGTGGGAGAGAACAACCGACGCGTGCCTGGAAAGGGAGGCTTCCCATGGTATGAGATCGGTATGGCGCTGCGGGCCATCGGTTACGATAAAAATGTGGTAATGGAGCCGTTTGTAAAGAGCGGCGGAGGCGTAGGCAATGATATTAAAATATGGCGCGATCTGAGCGGAGGGGCATCTGATGCACAGCTCGACGAGGACGCAAAGAATTCCGTCGCGTATCTGCGCTATGTATTTGGCGGACCGCAGTCGGACTATGCAAGCGTGTTGAAACGAAGATAAATTTTATTTGTTTTTGTAAGAACTGAAGCTGCTGCATGAAAAATAAAGGATTTCGGATATGGCCTTTCTAAAAAAAGTATTCCATATTCGATATCCTTTTTTCATGTTATCGTTTTCTATTGCAGTAAAGGGTTTTCCCTGTAGCACAAAAATCTGTTCAGGGAAGCGGTCTGTCGTAATATGAGAGAGAAAAATTAGTGAAGTCAGGTGAAAAATGCTGGGTTGTACAAAGCTTGAAAATAGCGTAGAATATATGGAGATTTTTGGGACAGCTCTGTCTGCCCGGGGAGGTATGTATGGACCAGAAGACAAAAACTGTCATGAAAAAGCTGCGCTATGCGATGCTGATGCGCCCTGTTTTTAATATGAATGCGTTGTTCAGTGATGAGACGGAAAATTATGTGACGCCAATGGAACCAAAGCCCGGCGACCGGATCAGAATCCGTCTCCGGACGCAGAAGGACAATGTGGACTGTGTCTATTTTATCAGCGGTGCGCTGAAAAAGGAGATGACGTTAGAGTTCTGTGAGGGTCGTTTTGATTATTATATGATTGAGATAGAAGCAGGAACGGAACCGATTTATTATTATTTTGAAATCCAGAACGGGCAGTTTCGATGCTTCTATAATAAATGCGGGGTGTCACGGGATTTGCAGCAGAGCAAATCGTTTTGTATCGCCCCGGGGTTTGCCACTCCGAAATGGGCCAAGGGAGCGGTCATGTATCAGATTTTTACAGATCGTTTCTGCAACGGAGATACGGGAAACGATGTGCTGGATAAAGAGTATGTCTACATCGGAGACTATACAACACAGGTGCAGGACTGGAATAAGCTTCCCGCTGCTATGGGCGTCCGTGAATTTTACGGGGGAGATCTTCAGGGGGTTATGGATAAGCTTGATTATCTTCAGGAACTCGGGATTGATGTGGTATATTTTAATCCTTTGTTTGTCTCGCCGTCCAATCACAAATACGATATTCAGGACTATGATTATATTGATCCGCATTTTGGAAAGATTGTCAGGGATGCGGGTGCGCTTGTGCGCGACGGGGAACATGATAACCGGCAGGCGACGTGCTATATTAACCGTGTGACTGGGCTGGATAATCTGGAAGCCAGCAATGAGCTCTTTATATCCCTGGTCGAAGAGCTGCATAAAAGAGGGATGCGGGTTATTCTGGACGGGGTGTTTAACCACTGTGGTTCATTTAATAAATGGATGGATCGGGAGCGTATTTATGAGAACCAGAACGGTTATGAGAAGGGAGCTTACGTCTCGGCAGACAGTCCGTACCGGAGCTTTTTCCGGTTTCAGAATGAACACGAGTGGCCGTATAATCCGTTTTATGACGGCTGGTGGGGACATGATACACTGCCAAAGCTGAACTATGAGGATTCTCCGAAGCTGGAAGAATATATTCTGAGAATTGCAAAAAAATGGGTATCGCCGCCGTACAATGTCGATGGATGGAGACTTGATGTGGCGGCGGATCTTGGCTTTTCGCTGGAGTACAATCATGAGTTCTGGAGAAAATTCCGCAGAGCTGTGAAGGAGGCAAATCCGGATGCAATCATTCTGGCTGAGCATTATGGAGACGCGTCGGGATGGCTACGCGGAGATCAGTGGGATACGGTGATGAATTACGATGCTTTTATGGAGCCGCTGACCTGGTTTTTTACAGGTATGGAAAAGCACAGCGATGAGTTCCGGGAGGGGATGCTTGGAAATGCAGACAGTTTCATCGGAGCCATGAAATACCATATGGCCTGCATGATGGCGCCTTCGCAGCAGGTGGCGATGAATGAGCTTTCGAATCATGACCATTCCAGATTTTTGACAAGGACAAATGGCAGAGTCGGCAGAGTGGAAACTTTGGGAGGCAGTGCTGCGAAAGATGGAATCCATCCGGAGGTTATGCGTGAGGCTGTTGTGATGCAGATGACTTGGCCGGGAGCACCGACGGTATATTATGGAGATGAGGCCGGAGTATGTGGCTTTACCGATCCGGATAATCGCCGGACCTATCCATGGGGACAGGAGGATCAGCAGATGCTTGCCTTTCACAAACGGGTGATTGCACTGCATAAACGCTACCCGGTGTTTACGAATGGTTCTCTGAAATTTCTGTATGGGTCCTACAACTGTCTCGCGTACGGACGCTTCAGCCGCGAGAGCCAGATTGCTGTGATTTTTAATAATAACCCGTATGAGGAGGAAATCCGGGTTCCGGTGTGGGAGATCGGAGTGACAAAACAGCAGGTTATGCGCCGCGTATTTGCGACCGGGCCGGAAGGATTTACGGAGGAACCGGCGATTTATCCTGTTTATTCGGGGATAGTGTCCGTGCGTTTGCAGGGAACCTCGGCCGTTGTACTGGTTGCAGAAAAAGGGGACTGGCCAGGCGACAGGGCTGGAATTATTTAGAAAAACAGTGTGCCGCTGTTCGTTTTTAAGAAAAAAGCAAGATTGTTTTAACCGGGACTTTCTTTTATTTCCAGCCTCTTTGCTTTAGACTGGAGATAGAAAATACGACAAGCAGGAGAGCGAAGGGGAGAACTGACCTATGAGAAAACGAACAGCAGCGATTGTGGCAATTATAATTATTTTAATCCTAGGCGCCGTGGGTGCATATACTGCCATAGGGATACATTACCGGACCCATTTTTTTGAACATACGACCATCAATGGGATAGATGTGTCAGATCTGACGGTTCAGGAAGCCGAGGGGCTGATTGCAGATCAGGCGGAGGATTACAGCGTGAAGGTCCGGACAAAGGACGGCACGGTTGAGATTATCGAGGGAGACGAGATCGGATATCAGTTTGTCTCCAAAGGAGAGGTGCAGGGTTTTCTGGATAAACAGAATTTTTTTGCATGGCTTCCGGCTTCGTTTGGCAGTGGAAGTGAGTATGTGATGCAAGCTTCTGTTACCTACGATGAGGCGAAGCTGATTGGGGCGGCAAAGGCTCTTGCATGTATGCAGGCAGGTGAAGAGGCTGCGCCGAAAAATGCCTATCTGACCCGCGAGGAGAGCGGTACGTATGTGATTGTGCCGGAGCAGGAAGGAAGTCAGCTTGACCACGGGAAGGTCGAGGATCTTTTGAAAAATACGGTAAAAAACGGAGGAAAGACGGTTGATCTTGTGGCCACAGATTGCTACGTAAAGCCGGCCGTACGGGCAGATGACAAGAGTCTGAAGACAGAGGCAGATCTTTATAACCGTTACAGTACCATTACAATCACGTATCAGATGGGTGGAGGAGTTACAGAAACACTCGAAGCGGAGACTGTGGCGTCATGGTTTTCACTGGATGAAAACAAACAGCCTGTATTTAACCGGGAGGCGGTTGCAGCCTGGGTGAATCAGCTGGCAGATCAGTATGATACGATTGGGGCTTTTCTGCCATTTGTGACTTCCAATGGCGAGACGGTTTATCCGGAATCCCGCACGTATGGCTGGCAGATGGACCGCGAAGCAGAGACAGAAGCGCTGTATCAGCAGCTTCTGACCGGAACAAGTGCGCAGCGCGTTCCGGTTTGGCTGGAAGGTGCATGGAGTCGCGGAGCGAATGATATTGGAAATACATATGTAGAAATTGATTACACAAATCAGAGAATGTGGTATTATAAGGATGGTGCGCTGCTAGTGGAGACGTCGGTCGTTACCGGCAATGTGAGTGCAGGAACGGCCTCGCCGGAAGGAGTATTCTGTCTGGTGGGCAAAGAAGAGGATGCGACGCTGGTTGGGGAGGATTACAAGACGCCGGTCGATTACTGGATGCCGTTTTACGGAGGTGTCGGAATTCATGATGCGGACTCGTGGCGCAGTACATATGGCGGCGATATTTACATGTGGAGCGGTTCCCATGGCTGTATCAATACGCCGACCGCGCAGGCGGCAATTATTTACCAGAATATCGAGGTCGGCACCCCGATCATCTGCTACAGCTCCGAAACGAGTTATGATTACGGGCAGACAGGAGCAGGAAGCACGGCAGGAGACGGGAATGTAGTTATTTCAGGAACGGATTTAGGGAACGTAGATCTTGGCGGAACTGATTCAGAGATCATCGATATCGGTGGAACCGATTCAGGGAGCATGGATATCGGCGGAACTGATTCAGAGATCATCGATATCGGTGGAACAAATTCAGGAATGACGGAGATCGGGGGATCTGGTTCAGGAAATGCAGGGGACGGGATTTCACAGTCCGGTTCGGAGTTTCCGATTACGATTCAGGATGAGTGGTCAGGGAGCGGGAACGATGAGACCGTTATCTGGTGACGGGACAGAGTTTCTATCTGGCGGAATAAGAATATTTATAAGGATTTCAGGAGGGCATTTCGAATGAAAATAGTAGTTTTGGCAGGAGGAATCAGCACAGAACGTGAGGTTTCAATTACATCAGGGACGATGGTCTGCAAGGCGCTGAGGGAAAAGGGACATCAGGCAGTTCTGGTGGATGTTTACTGCGGAGTACAGGGAATGCCCGGGAATACGGTCCGGACGGCAGAGACAGGAGAAAAAGTCGAAGCGCAGAGTAATTCACATACAGAGGGAAAAGAAGCGGCGGATATCTGGTCAGCACAAAGGTATGACGTGGAGGAAGCAGCGGCATATATGCGTGGCTTCAATGATAAAATTCCGGAAATGAAAAAGGTCAGAAGACAGTTTTTTGGACCAGGGGTACTGGAACTTTGCCAGGAAGCGGAGCTTGTGTTTATGGCGCTTCATGGGGAAGACGGAGAAGGCGGAACGGTGCAGGCGTTTTTTGATCTGATGGGAATCCGGTATACGGGATCGGGCCATCTTGGGAGCGCCGTTGCCATGGATAAGGGGCTTTCGCGAAAGCTGTTTGCGCAGGATGGAATCCCGACTGCAAAAGGGATCGTGCTGAGCCGGACGCAGGAAAGGCTGCCAGCTTTAGAAAATGGGGTGGGGCTGCCCTGCGTGGTGAAACCGTGCTGCGGAGGTTCGAGCGTAGGCGTGGCGATTGTACATACACAGCAGAAATATTCTGAAGCGCTGGAAATGGCTTTTGGATATGAAGAAGAAGTTGTTGTGGAGCAGTATATCGAAGGAAGAGAGTTTTCGGTAGGCGTTGTGGAAGGAAAGGCCTATCCGGTTATCGAAATTGCACCCTTGGTGGGATTTTATGATTATACAAACAAATACCAGGCTGGCTCGACGATCGAGACGTGCCCGGCGCAGCTCGATGAGCAGACGACAGCCCGGATGCAGCGGTATGCGGAGATGGCGTACCATGCGCTGAAACTGCAATGCTACGCGCGGATGGATTTTATGATGGGGAAAGACGGAGATCTGTACTGCCTTGAGGCAAATACGCTGCCGGGTATGACGCCGACGAGCCTCCTTCCGCAGGAAGCGGCAGCGCTTGGGATGAGCTTTGCAGATCTGTGCGAGCTGCTGATTGAGGTATCAATGAAGCATCAGAGTTGATGGAAGGATTGCGGAAACATCAAAAATAAGAACAGGACGAGAGGAAAGAGATATGAAGGGATTGACATTGCAGCGTATTGCCGAGGTTTGTGCGGGTTCGTACGTGGGCAGGGCAGAGGATGCGCAGCGGGAGGTAAGCGCTATTACGACAGACAGCAGGAAGGCGGAGCCGGGAGGCCTGTTCGCGGCAATCAAAGGCGCGCGGGTGGACGGCCATGATTTTATCCCGGCCGTGTTTGAAAAGGGAGCGCTCTGCGTGCTTTCAGAGAAGGAGCTTTCGAATGCAGAAGGCAATTATATTCTGGTGGAATCTACGCTTGAGGCATTAAAAGCGATTGCACAAGAATATCTGGAGCAGCTGCAGATTCCGGTCGTGGGGATTACAGGCAGTGTCGGAAAAACAAGCACGAAGGAAATGATCGCTGCTGTGCTTTCACAGAAATACCGTGTGCTGAAAACGGCCGGCAATTTTAACAATGAGCTGGGACTTCCTTTGACGGTTTTCCGGCTTTGCGAGGAGGATGAAATTGCCGTTCTTGAGATGGGCATCAGCAATTTTGGTGAGATGCACCGCCTGGCAAAAATTGCGAAGCCGGATACGTGTGTGATCACAAATATCGGGCAGTGTCACCTGGAATTTCTGGGGGACAGGGACGGTGTGCTGCGGGCAAAATCAGAAATTTTTGATTTTCTTCGTCCGGATGGGCATATTATATTAAATGGAGAAGATGATAAGCTGTCAGAACTGACGCAGGTCAAAGGGATTTGTCCGGTGTTTTTTGGATTTGGAAAAGAGAATGCGGTATATGCGGACCGGATTGAGAAAAAGGGATTTGACGGGATTTCCTGCCAGATTCATACAGAAAAGGGCAGCTTTACCGCACAGATTCCCGTACCGGGTATGCATATGGTCCTGAATGCGCTGGCAGGTACGGCGGTTGGATTGCACTACGGGCTGACGACCGCACAGATTCGCGCCGGGATTGAGAGCCTGCAGCCGGTAAGCGGCAGGTTCCACATTGTGCATACAGAGGACTATACGATAATTGACGACTGTTATAATGCCAATCCGGTCTCCATGAAAGCGTCACTTGAGGTTTTGCAGGATGGTCTGGGCCGGAAGGTTGCGATTCTTGGCGATATGGCGGAGCTTGGGCCAGAAGAGCGTGCGCTGCATCGGGAGGTCGGTGAATTTGCCGGAAGTCTGGATATTGACTGCTGTATCTGTGTCGGTACTTTGATGACAGAGCTGGCAGACGGGATTTCCAGGGTAAATTCCAAAATACAGGTCATTCAAATGGACAGTTTGCAGCAGCTTTTGCGGGAGCTGCCGGGGCTGGTGAAGAAGGATGATACGATTCTGATAAAAGCGTCGCATTCCATGCATTTTGAGAAGGTCGTGGAATGGCTGGGCGGGAGCCAGGCATGAGACTGTGGAAATCGGGGAGATACTCCGGGGACGACAGTACCGTTATGCAGGCAGTACGGCGGTTTTTTAATTACAGACAGAACGGAGAGAATAGTATGTACATCATAGCAGGACTTGGCAATCCGGGGAGCAAATATGCTGGCACGAGACATAATGCCGGCTTTGAGACAGTGGAGCGTCTGGCAGAAAAATACAGGATTGATCTCATCACAAAAAAGTTTCAGGCGCTTTGCGGCACCGGTGTGATTGAAGGACAGAAGGTACTTCTGTTAAAGCCGCAGACTTACATGAATTTAAGCGGGGAGAGCATCCGGGCAGCATGTGATTTCTATAAAATAGATGTGACAGAGGAACTCATTGTTCTGTATGACGATATCAGCCTTGCGCCGGGACAGCTGCGTATCCGCAAGAAAGGAAGCGCCGGAGGCCATAACGGAATCAAAAGTATCATCAGCTATCTTGGAACAGAGACATTTAAGCGTGTCAAAATCGGAGTCGGGGAGAAACCGGCCGGATTTGATCTGGCTGACTATGTGCTGAGCCGTTTTTCAAAGGCGGAACGGGATGAGATGGAAGACGCGTTTTCGCGGGCAGCCATGGCAGCTGCACGTCTTGTGACGGAAGAAACAGAACAGGTTATGAATGAATTCAACATAAAAAGAAAAGGACCTCTTATATGAATGCATTTTTAACTCCCATGCAGCAGCTGGGGGAATTTGAAGAGATAAGCCAGAGGCTGGCCGGCAACCGTGGAATGCTCCAGGTTACCGGCTGCATTGATTCTCAGAAACCTCATTTTATTTACTGTGTAGGCGAACAGCTGCGGCGTATGAAGCTGATCGGGAAGCGGTTTGCAACGGTTATTATTGCGCACAATGATTTGCGTGCAAAAGAAATATTCGAAAATTTCAAATTTTTTGACCATGAGATTCTTTATTTTCCGCCAAAGGATCTGATTTTTTTTCAGGCTGATATTCACAGCAATCTTCTGGAACAACAGCGCATCGCAGTGCTCAAGGCGCTGCTGGAAAAGCAGCAGGTTACAGTTGTGACCACGATGGCCGCGTGTATGAATCACCTGGTAGCTTTTGCGGACTGGATGAAGCATATCATGGTCATTGAAAGCGGCTGCGAGCTGGATATCGAGAAGCTGAAAAAAGATCTGGTTCTGTTTGGCTATGAACGGACAGGGCAGGTAGAAGGCCCGGGACAGTTTGCCGTGCGAGGGGGTATCATTGATATATTTCCGCTGACGGAAGAAAATCCAATCCGTGTTGAGATGTGGGGAGAGGAAGTGGACTCTCTGCGTAGTTTTGACGTACAGAGCCAGCGCTCCATCGAGAATCTTGCATTTGTGCGGATTTATCCGGCGGCAGAGTTGATTCCGGACGAGGAGCAAAGAGAAAAAGCGCTGGAATGGATCGCAAAAGAGGCGGAGCAGTCTGAAAAAATCTTCCGTAAGGAAAGAAAGACGGAAGAGGCTGCACGGATACGGAGTCTTTTGCAGGATTGCCGGGATCAGATTGAGGAACTTGGAGAGCCGCTTTCCATGGAAGGGTTTATTGATTATTTTGTGCAGGAAAAGACGAGCTTTCTGGACTATTTTGACCCGGAAACCACGCTTTTTTTCCTGGATGAGCCAAACCGTCTTCTGGAATCGGGTGATGCGGCGGAACTGGAATTTCGGGAAAGTATGCAGCACAGACTGGAAAAAGGATATGTGCTTCCCGGACAGGCGGGGCTTTTATTTTCCTGCCAGGAAACAGTGGCTGCGCTCTGTCGCAGAAATGCAGTGGGGCTGTGTACGCTGGAAAATGCCCGCGCGCCTTTTTCAGTATCAGGAAAATTCAGCCTCACCGTGCGTTCTGTGAATCCCTACAACAATAGTTTTGAATTTCTGGTGAAAGATCTGAAGCAGTGGAAGCGGGAGGGATACCGCGTGATTTTGATGTCTGCTTCTAGGACGAGGGGAAACCGTCTGGCCGGAGATCTGATGCAGGAGGGACTGAGCAGTTATTACACGGAAAATCCCGAGCGTGATGTGCAGCCTGGCGAGATTCTGATCACGTGCGGCAATATCAAAAAGGGTTATGAATATCCTCTGATTAAATTTGTTGTCATTGCCGAGAGCGATATTTTTGGACAGGAACAGAAGAAAAAGAAGAAACGTAAGCGTTATGAGGGAAAGCACATTGCGAGCTTTACGGAGCTTTCAGTCGGGGATTTTGTTGTGCATGAAAATCACGGACTTGGCGTGTACAAAGGGATTGAAAAGGTAGAAGTTGACCACATTACAAAGGATTACATGAAGATTGAGTATGCGGGAGGCAGCAGTCTGTTTGTCCCGGCAACGCAGCTGGATGTGATTCAGAAATATGCGGACAGCGATGCAAAGCCGCCGAAGCTCAATAAGCTGGGAACGCAGGAGTGGAACCGGACGAAATCTCGTGTGCGCAGTGCAGTTCGTGTGATTGCGCAGGATTTGGTGGCACTATATGCAAGAAGACAGAGAAAAGAAGGCTTTGTTTACAGTGAAGATACCGTATGGCAGCGGGAGTTTGAGGAGATGTTTCCATTTGAGGAGACAGAGGATCAGCTGCTTGCAATCGAGGCGGTCAAGCAGGATATGCAGAGTCATAAGATTATGGATCGCCTGATCTGCGGGGACGTCGGTTACGGCAAGACAGAAATTGCCATCCGGGCTGCTTTTAAGGCAGTTCAGGATGGAAAACAGGTGGCTTATCTGGTTCCGACAACGATCCTGGCGCAGCAGCATTACAATACGTTTGCGCAGAGAATGAAAGATTTTCCGGTGCGGGTTGACCTCATGTGTCGGTTCCGCACAGCTGCGGAGCAGAAAAAGACGGTTACTGATCTGAAAAAGGGCATGGTCGACATCGTGGTCGGTACGCACAGGCTTCTTTCGAAGGATGTGGAGTATAAAAATCTCGGCCTTCTGATCATTGATGAGGAGCAGCGTTTTGGTGTGACGCACAAGGAGAAGCTTAAGCAGCTGAAAAGCGATATTGACGTTATGACGCTTACAGCGACTCCAATTCCGCGAACGCTGCATATGAGTCTTGTCGGGATACGGGATATGAGCGTGCTGGAGGAAGCGCCGCAGGAGCGTGTGCCGATTCAGACCTACGTTATGGAATACAACGAGGAGATGGTGCGTGAGGCAATCAGCCGCGAGCTGTCTCGCGGCGGACAGGTGTATTACGTTTACAACAAAGTGAATTCCATCGTGGATATGACGAATACGATTGCCCGTCTCGTTCCGCAGGCGCAGGTGGCGTTTGCGCACGGTCAGATGAAGGAGCGGGAACTGGAAGGAATTATGTATGACTTTATCAACGGTGATATTGATGTGCTTGTGACGACGACGATTATTGAGACAGGGCTTGATATTTCAAACGTCAATACAATGATCATTCATGATGCCGATACGATGGGGCTGTCGCAGCTGTATCAGCTTCGAGGTCGTGTCGGTCGGTCGAACCGGACGGCGTATGCATTTTTAATGTACCGGCGCAACAAAATGCTCAAAGAGATTGCGGAAAAACGGCTCTCAGCGATTCGGGAATTTACAGAGCTGGGAAGCGGTTTTAAAATTGCAATGCGGGATCTTGAAATTCGCGGCGCCGGAAATCTGCTGGGCAGTGAGCAGCATGGGCATATGGAATCCGTAGGCTATGATCTGTATTGCAAGCTTTTGAATGAATCCGTCAGAGAGTTACAGGGGCAGACGGTGGCTGAGGAAGCGTATGAGACGGTGGTCGATATGGATGTGGATGCCTTTATTCCGGAGCGCTATATTAAAAATGAATATCAAAAGCTTGATATTTACAAGCGGATTGCCGGAATCCGGACAGAAGAGGAATACGACGATATGCTGGAAGAGCTGATGGACCGTTTTGGTGAACCGCCGCGCTGTGTGCAGAATCTTCTGATGATTGCCCGGCTGCGCGCACTGGCGCATGAGGCCTATGTGACCGAGCTGACGCAGAAGGGGGACGAAATCAAAATAACGATGTTTGAGAAAGCCCGGATTGATACGACCAGGATCGATGGTCTGCTCAAAGCGTATAAAGGCAGGCTGAAGTTCAAAGTGGATACGGTTCCGTATTTCCTTTATCAGCGTCCGAAAACTACAAAAAAGGATAGCGAGACGGTGATACAGCTGGTGAAGGAGCTGGTGGAGGCAGTCCGGACGCTGAGCCAGTGACAATCACAGAGGCAAAAGGCGGTATGTACATCTGCGAGAAGCGCCGAAGGAAGGTCAGAATGGTAAGTCCCAGGGTCTTCTGGGAATCAAAGAAACAGGGGGCAGTACAGAAATAAAGTAGTTGCAGGATGCAGAAAAAACGGATATAATGATAAAATGAATTTAATACAGGAGAATTCTGCCAGAAACCAGGGCATATTTACCTGTTTGCACCATATACGGGGCGAAGAATGGAGGATATCATGAGAAAAGGTTTAAAGAAAGCAGCCGTTTTGGGATTGAGCGCCGGTCTTGCGCTGACATCTGTTGCGGGCTGCTCCAAAAAGGACAATTTTGATGCGGAGGCTGCTGCTGTTACGGTGAATGATGCCACGGTTTCGGCAGGTGTGTTGAATCTTGCGGTACGTTATAATCAGGCAGGATATGAATCCATGTATATGTCATTCGGACTTACAGATCCGTTTAACCAGGATTTGACCGGAATGGGAACTACGATCGGAATGGATCTGAAAAATCAGCTTGCGACAGAGATGACGCATGCGCTGCTGGCAGAGCAGAAGATGAGTGATTACAATGTTTCGGTATCTGATGAAGACAAAGAAAAGATCAAAGCAGCGGCAGCAGGGTTTATTGCGGCGAACGAAGAAGAAGTGCTGAAAGAAATGGGCGTTACGCAGGAAATTGCAGAACGTTATCTGGAACTGATCACGATTCAGTCACGGGTAGAGCGTGAAATGTGTGCGGACGTCGATACAGAGGTGTCCGATGAAGAGGCAGCGCAGAGAAAGGTGCAGTATGTACTGTTTACACCGGAATCTGAAACAGAATCCGAAGCAGTAACGGAGCAGGAAAGCGCTGAGGACACTACAGAAAAAGTTACGGAAGCAACAACAGAAGCCCAGACAGGTTCAGAAACGGAGACCGAGGCACAGACAGCAGCTCTGACCGAAAATAATGCAACAAAGACGCAGACAGCATCTGAGACGGAGACCGAGGCTGGAGAGACGGAAACTGAAGCAGGCGAGACAGAAAAGGCCGTGACAGCATCTGCAGATGGCGAGACCGAAGCACAGACCAAGGCTGATGATACGGATGCTTCAACAGAAAACGAGACGGAAGTAGCTACCGAGGCTGAGACTGAGACTGAAGATCCGGAGACGGCGGCAGCGAAGGAAAGGGCTCGCGTACATGCAGCGGAAATGATTGAGAAAATCAAGGCTGGCGGGGACTTTGAAGAAACCGCAACCGAAATGGGTAAGACAGCAAATACAACGACGTTTGGCGCTGATTATTCCCTGACAGAGCTTGTGACAGCGACAGACGGGCTGGCCGATGATACACTGGTAGAAGAACCAATTGAGACAGCAAGCGGATATTATGTAGTGAAGCTTGTTTCACAGCTTGACCGCGAGGCCACAGACAATGCAAAGACGAATATTGTAAATCAGCGCAAGAATGACCGTATCTCTGAACTTTATACCGAATGGACGGAAGACGGAGACGTATCGGTTGACAGCGAAGTTCTGGCTAAGATCACCTTTGACTATCACCTGGTATTGCCGGAAGAGGAGCCGGAAACATCAGTTGAGGAAGAAACAGAGGCAATATCCGAGGCTAAGACTGAGGCAGGAACAGAAGCGTCTACTGAGGCGAAGACAGAAGAAACAGAGACGGAAGAGGTACAGACAGAGAGTGCAACATCCGCGAAAAAGAAAGAAGTAAAATAAATGAAGCAAAAATAGTCGCAGATCCGGAAAGCGGGTTTGCGGCTATTGTTATAAAAGGCTGTCGTAGAAAAGGAATTTCAGATTGCGGCGGCACAACTTTAAGCTTAATGCAGGAGGCAGAATGCGGCAGAATATATTTTTAATTGGTTTTATGGGAGCAGGCAAATCTACAGTTGCGCGGATGATGCAGGAACGATTTCATATGGCTCTTGTCGAGATGGACGAGCAGATTGAATGGCAGCAGGGCAAGCGCATTTCAGAAATATTCGCAGTGCATGGCGAGGAATATTTCAGACAGTTGGAAACAGAACTTCTGGAAGGTTTGTCGCAGAAGGAAAATACGGTCGTATCGTGTGGCGGTGGCGTGGCGATGCGGGAATGCAATGTAGAAGCAATGCGAAAAAGCGGTACAGTTGTATATCTGAGCGCAGAACCGGAAACGATTTATGAAAGAGTAAAAAACAGTCACAATAGACCACTTCTGGAAGGGAATATGAATACTGCATATATCGCAGAGCTTTTGAAAAAAAGGCTGCCCTTTTATCTGGCTGCCGCTGACGTGACTGTGGAAACCGACAAAAAGGACGGAATTGCTATCTGCGATGAGATTTTCGAAAAATGTACCGGCAGATTGTGATGGAAAAATGAAGTTTATTGGGAATGGTGATGGTAATTCATTGCCATAAGCAGAGAAATCATTTATAATCAATAGTGTTTGCATACAGACGGTAAGAAGAAAAACGATTTATGGTTAGAAAAAATACGGTATTTGGTATTGGAGTGAAAGAATACTATGGGTGATATAGGTAAGCTTTCGGGAAAGGAAAGCGGTCATGCGACGATGTATTCCGGGAAAGCATACACGCCGGGGACCGGAAACGCGCCGCGCAGAATCGTTCGGATGGACACGGAAAATGGGTATGACGACCAGCCAGAGCGACGTGTACCAAGGCTGCGGCCCGAGGCTGAAGGAAAACACAGAAGCGATTCAGAAACACAGAGAAGACACGTGCGGGAACATACACGTGGGACGAACGATAGCATGGAACGTGGTCATGACACGGACACCGGGCGCAGGCGTATCGCAAGACTGGTGGAATCCCAGGAGCAAAGAGAACGCCCTCGTCATTCACATGAGAAAAGGAACGACCGACAGGAACGTTCGCAGTACATGCAGGAGAAGCATGAGAGTTTAAAGAATTTGTCGCAGGACAGCTCAGAGAAAAAAACAGATGCAAAGAAATTATCGCGAAATGGTGGTGTGTCTTCAACGGGCTGGAAAGAGCGTGCAAAACAGAGACGTAAGAAAAAGCTGTTGATTTTCTTCGGCAGTGTTGGTGTGATTCTGATTTCCGCTTATATTGCAGTGGCAGTTTATTTCAGCGGACATTTTTACGAGGATACTGCGGTTTACGGAATTGATTGCAGTCAGAAAACGGTAGAAGAAGTAAAAAGCGAAATCGAGGACAAGTTGGACGAATATGTTCTTGAGATACAGGAACGTAAGGATAAGACGGAACAGATTACGGCCTCACAGATCAAGCTTCAGTACGTTGACGATGGCGGCATTGATCGGATGATGAAAGCGCAGCGCGCGTATATCTGGCCAATCATGCTTTTTTTGGACAGGAAGCCGGGGGAAGCGGTTGCTTTTTCTTATGACAGAGAACAGGCAAAAAACAGGCTGATGGGGCTGGACTGTATGAATCCGGCTTTGATTGAGGCGCCGCAGGATGCATATATTACAGCGACAGATACCGGGTTTGAAGTAGTCCGTGAAGTGATGGGTACAACGCTTGATACAGAAAAGACGATCGATGTTGTTTTACAGGCGCTTGATGATGGTGCGGTCCATGTTTCTTTGGAAGAGGAAGCTTGCTATGTGAATCCAAAGCTTTACCAGGATGATGAAAAGCTTCAGCATGATGCGACAGGCATGAGTGAGCTTGCGCGCGCAAATATTACGTATACCTTCGGTGATCAGAAAGAGATTGTAAATGCAGCGTTGATTTGGGACTGGATTGTAGAGCTGCCGGATGGTTCGTTTGTAATTGATGATGGTTGTGTCAGTGATTACGTAGAATCGCTTGCAGCAAAGTATGATACATTCGGTCTTCCTCTTGAATTTTATACCACGATCGGTACGACGGTTACTCTGTCAGGCGGAGATTACGGCTGGTGTATCAATCAGAGTGAGACGGTGGTAGACTTGCTGAATGCGTTGGAAGAGGGATATCGGGGCGAGAAAGAGCCAGTTTATCTTTATTCAGCAATGAGCCATGAGAACCAGGGGATTGGTTATACCTATGTGGAAATCTGTATTTCACTTCAGGAGATGTGGTGTTATCAGGATGGTAACCTTGTCGTGGATACGGCAGTTGTGACAGGAAATCCAAACAAAGGCAATGCAACGCCGTCAGGAGGCGTCTGGGCTATTGATGCGAAAAAGCGCGATGCAATTCTGACTGGCGAGGGATATACGTCACCGGTGGATTACTGGATGCCGTTTAACGGTGATGTCGGTATTCACGATATGCAGCAACGATCTGCTTTCGGCGGAAGTATTTATCTGTCAAACGGTTCACACGGCTGTGTAAATACGCCATATGACCAGGTACAGATGATATATGACGTTGTGTCAATCGGTACCCCGGTTATTGTATATGAGTAGCGCCAGAAAAATGAAGCAAAAAGCAGGGAAATAGATTTGTTTGCCTGGCATAGATGGCAGAAAGGATATTTTAACACTTTACTCTGAAAAAATGTCGTGCTATAATCAAAAAAATTGCAGGGCTGTATTGGAATTGTAATTGTGCATCCGGATACCACATGGAACGGAAAGGGCACAGAAGGGGAGCAGCATGGGGAAAAAGAAAAAGCAGGAAAAAGAAAAGAAAAGTAAGGAAAAAGAAAAAAAGCTGCTAAAAACAGGAAGAAAGACGGAAGATAAAAAAGAGCCCAAGGCAGAAAAGGCGCCGAAAGTCGAGAAAAAGCAGAAGGCAGAAAAGGTGCCGGAATATGAGAAGGAGCGAAAGGCAGAAAAGGTGCCGGAAGCTGAGAAGGAGCGAAAAGCGGAAAAGATGCCGGAGGAAGAAGCGCAGCGGAAGAAAGTTTCTGAAGTTGCACCGGAGAATCTGGCCGGAACGGCAGCGGTTTTCCGTGCGTTGGGGGATGAGAGTCGCCTTCAGATTCTGAATCTTCTGGCGCAGAAAGAATTGTGTGCCGGAGAGCTTCTGTCCTCGCTTTCTATTGTACAATCTACCCTGTCGCATCACATGAAGATTCTGACAGAATCCGGTATTGTGAAGTGCAAAAGACAGGGAAAGCGGTCCTGCTACTCGATTGACAAGGAAGCGCTGGAAAAAATTCATGCATGTATCAGGTGGGGTTAGCAACAGGATCTTGAGTTTAAGCAAATGAATGACAACAGGGAGAATAATTATTATGATACAGACGGATACAGACAGAAAGATAAGAGACATCAGGCTGGCAGAGCTGGTTAAATACTGTATGATTTCAGGGGAACTGGATTTGAACCTGTATGAAGAGTACGATGTAAAGCGAGGTCTGCGCGAGTCCGATGGAAAAGGTGTGCTAACCGGTCTCACTGAGATTTCAGATGTGGTTGCGTTTCGGACAGAAAATGGAAAAAAGGTGCCGCAGGAGGGCCAGCTTTTTTATCAGGGTTATAATATCATGGACCTCAAAGCAGGTTTTGAGAAACGGAAATTCAATTTCGAGGAAATTACATACCTGCTTCTTTTTGGTGCCCTGCCGAATCGTCAGCAGCTGGATTCCTTTGTTGAAATACTGAGCCAGTACCGTGAGCTTCCCAACAAATTTGTGCGGGATGTAATCATGAAAGCTCCCAGTATGGACGTAATGAATGCATTGCAGAAAAGTGTACTGACGTTATACTCTTACGATGATAATCCGGATGATATTTCCATTCCGAATGTACTGAAGCAGAGCTTGTCTCTGATTGCGACATTTCCGTTGATTTCGGTGTATGCGTACCATGCGTACCAGCACTATCACAATGACAAGAGTCTCGTAATCCGTTATCCGAAGCCAGAGCTTTCTACGGCGGAAAATATTTTAAGAATTCTGCGCGCTGACGGACAGTATACGGAGCTGGAAGCAAGAGTACTGGACATTGCGCTTGTTCTTCACGCGGAGCACGGCGGTGGTAACAATTCTTCCTTTACAACCCATGTTGTATCATCAACGGGAACCGATACGTATTCTGCAATTGCGGCTTCGCTTGGATCTCTGAAAGGACCAAAGCACGGCGGCGCAAATCTGAAGGTAGAGAATATGTTTGCGGATATTAAAGAGCATGTCCACAACTGGGGAAATGAGGATGCGATTCGTGATTATCTGATAAAAATCATAAAGAAGGAAGCGTTTGACCAGACAGGACTGATTTATGGTATGGGTCATGCCGTTTACACGTTGTCTGACCCCAGAGCCGTTATTTTAAAAGAATACGCAAAGTATCTTTCGATTGAAAAGGGCAGGGAGGATGAATTTGACCTGTATGAGAAGGTAGAGAAGATTGCCTCAGATCTCCTGACAAGCCGCAAGAATCTGCATAAGCCGATTTGCTGTAACGTCGATTTTTACAGTGGCTTTGTATATTCGATGCTGGGGATTCCGAACCAGATGTTCACGCCTATTTTTGCGATTTCCCGAATCGCAGGATGGAGTGCACACCGGATCGAGGAGCTGGTTAATACAGGAAAGATCATCCGTCCGGCTTACAAGTATGTTGGGCATCACAGGGATTATGTGGAGCTGGACGAGCGTTAATCGGCGTGCGGGAAAAGAGTCAAAAAAAGAAATCAAATAAAAGAAATCAAATAAAAGAAATCAAAGAAAGAATAAAAGAAAGAGGCCGTTACAGGAAGATGGAACGATACAGGATCTGGAAGTCCTTGAAGAAGGAATCCCCCGTATCTCGTATGTTCTTACTCTCACTGTAACGGTCTCTTGTGTTTTCCGCACAGATCTGGTTGCTGACTATTTCCAGGAAAGCAGCGTTTTCTTCCGGAATATATAATAGAAGATACCAGTCATATCCGCGAGAAACCAGCCAATCGGTACAGACCACCAGATACCTGTGACACCAAAGAACGGGATGGCTGAAAGCGCGTAGGCGAGTGCGACACGCGTGCCGAGGGAGATAACGGTCAGTACTACGCTCATTCCCGGTCTTCCAAGCGCCCGGTAAAGCCCATAAAGCAAAAACAGACAACCGATTCCACAGTAGAAGGCGCCTTCAATACGCAGATAACGGACACCTTCGCGTATGATTTCTGTTTCGCCCGCCTCAATAAATAATGCCATCAGTGGGCGTGCAAAAATCCATACCAATGCGGATACGATTATGCAGAAGATCAGGGATACCTGGACAGCGCCTTTGAGTCCGGCACGAATGCGGTCTGCTTTTTTTGCACCGTAGTTTTGCGCAATAAACGTGGAAAAGGCGTTTCCAAAATCCTGGACCGGCATATAGGCAAAAGCGTCGATTTTTACGGCAGCTGCGAACGCTGCCATAACGGTAGGGCCAAAACTGTTGACCAGACCCTGTACCATGAGAATACCAAGATTCATGACAGACTGTTGTACACACGTCAGAATGGAAAAACTGGCGATCTCCTTGACACATTGCCAACGGATGCGGCAGCCTTTGCGGACAGCCCGCAGCTGCGGGCATTGCATCAGGGCATAGAGTGCAATTCCGATACCAGATACGTATTGAGCGATCACGGTTGCCTCAGCGGCTCCGGCCACGCCCCGTTTGAGTACGAGAACAAAGCAAAGATCAAGCAGAATGTTCAGTACTGCGGACACGGCAAGAAAAATGAGCGGAACAATGGAATTTCCAACTGCCCGCAAAAAGGATGCAAAATAGTTATACAGAAACGTAGCAGCTATCCCGCAGAAAATAACAGCAAGATATTGCCGCATGTCTCCCCATACCTCATCCGGAACCTGGAGGAAGACGCGAATATAATCCAGACAGACAAACGAGAGCACGTTGAGCAGAATGGTTACTGCCGCAATCAGAACAAAAGAGGCACAAATACTCTCCTGCAACCCGGCTTCGTCGCGCTGCCCGAAGCGGATAGAAAACAGCGCGCCACTTCCCATGCAAAGCCCCAGAAGAATGGAGGTAAGGAATGTCATTAAAGTAAAAGAAGAACCAACGGCAGCCAGGGCATTTTTTCCCAGGAACTGGCCGACAATCAGAGTATCTGCAATATTATAGCACTGTTGCAGCAGGTTTCCCAGAATCATAGGGATTGCAAAAAAAAGCATAGACCGCATTACCGGCCCACGGGTCAGATCTTTATTCATTTCTTCATCTCCATCACATTCATATAGAAAGTTGTATCTTACGTTTCGTAACTATTATACTGACCATTCCTACGAAAGTCAATCAACCGTTTACATTGAGCGTACGAAATAGTATGATAATCAAGGAATATAATTTTGAAAGGAGCTACCTTATGTTTCTGGAAGGATTAGACGCACTGGATCAGAAAATTGTCCGGCTGCTGATTGAAAATGCCCGCATTTCCTACTCTGACATTGGGCAGAAAATTGGTATCTCCCGCGTAGCCGTAAAAGCTCGTATTCAGGCTTTGGAAGAACGGGGGATTATTGAGGAATATACGACAATTATCAACCCGCAGAAGATCAGCGGAGCTGTGTCCTGTTATTTTGAGATTGAAACGCAGCCAGGCAGCCTTGCGCAGGTTACGGAGATACTGGAGCAGGATGAAACCATCACGCAGATATATCGTGTGACAGGAAAAAATAAGCTTCATGTTCATGCAGTGTCCGCGTCCAGTGAGGACATGGAGAAACTGATTCAGGAGGTTATAGATCCCTTGCCTGGTGTGGTAAGCTGTAGCTGCAATATTATTTTATCACGGATTAAGGATATCAAGGGGCTGAGGCTGTAGGCGGAATTGACGCTGCCAGCCAGTGAGAAGAATACCTGAAGTTCAGAGAGATTAAATTTTTATAAAATGATTGCAGGCTATCAGATAGCACAGTAAAATATAGAGTATGGGTTGCAGAACGCAAGACTTTTATGGATTGATATTTATTAACAGATTTTGATTGACGGATCTTAATTTACTATAGCGAAAAGAGGCGTATCAGATGCAGGATGCATTCGTAAAGCTTGAGCGTGTGACAAAGGTTTACCGCATGGGTGAGGTAGAGATTCACGCGGTGGACGGGATTGATTTTGAGATACAAAAGGGAGAGTTTGTCGTGATTGTCGGACCGAGTGGTGCGGGAAAGACGACGGTGCTCAATATTCTCGGCGGCATGGATACGGCCAGCAGTGGACGTGTTGTTGTAGATGGACAGGATATCGCGAAGTACAGTCAGAAAAAGTTGACCGGATATCGGCGGAACGACATCGGGTTTGTATTTCAGTTCTACAACCTTGTCCCGAATCTGACCGCGCTGGAGAACGTAGAGCTTGCCATGCAGATTTGTAAAAATCCGCTCAATGCGTCAACCGTGCTTGAGGAGGTTGGTCTCGGACAGCGCATGAAGAATTTTCCATCCCAGCTTTCGGGCGGCGAGCAGCAGAGAGTGTCAATCGCCCGGGCGCTTGCAAAAAATCCCAAGCTTCTGCTGTGTGATGAACCGACAGGTGCACTGGATTATCAGACAGGCAAGTCGATTCTAAAGCTGTTACAGGATATGTGTCGGCAACGGGGCATGACCGTGATTGTAATTACGCACAATTCAGCGATTACACCGATGGCGGACCGTGTAATCCGAATTAAAAACGGCAGAGTGGACACCGAACAGATCAACGAGCAGCCAATCTCAGTTGAGACGATAGAGTGGTAAGTATGAAGAAGAGAGCACTGAAAAAAGATTTTCATGTTGAAATTAAAAAGAGCCTGAATCGGTTCCTTTCTATCTTTTTTATTGTAGCTCTGGGCGTGGCATTTTTTTCCGGGATTCAATCAGCGGCGCCGGATATGCGTGCGACAGGCGACTGGTATTTTGACGATAGCAAACTGATGGATCTCAGGGTCATCAGTACCATGGGTCTGACCGGGAAAGATTTGGAAGCGCTTGGCAGCATAGAAGGGGTGGAGCGTGTAAATGGCAGCTATATAGAGGATGTTTACTGCGGGGAAGGAGATACCCAGGAGGTCCTTCATGTTGAATCCGTGCCGGAGGAGCTGAATCAGCTGGCGGTGATCGCGGGCGATGAGCCCAAAACAGACAGAGAATGTTTCCTGGATGCCAGTTATGCGCAGAAACTTGGCATTCAGCCCGGTGATGTGATTGAAATCATGGTATCGGATGAGGAAAACAGCAGCCTGAAGTACAGGAAATTTACAGTCAGCGGTTATGGTTATAGTCCATGTTATATTTCCTTCAGCAAGGGCAGTACGACGCTTGGGACCGGTGCGGTGGCAGGCGTCATGTACGTACCTGCACAGGCGTTTGATGCGGAAGTATACAGTGTTGCGTATATGACCGTTTCCGGAGCGCGGGAAGAGACTGCGTTTACGGATGCTTATGACCGTCTCATTGATGCTGTTCTCGAGCGCGTGGAGGCGATTGAAGATGTCCAGTGTGAAATCCGTTACGATGAGGTTGTAGGGGAGGCAGATGAGAAGCTGGCAGAGGCAAAACAGGAGGTTGCAGACGGGAAGAAGGAGCTGGAGGACGCCAGAAAAGAGCTGGAAGATGGGAAAGTGCAGGCGGATGAGGAGCTCTCAGAAGCAGAATCAGAGCTGACAGACGGAGAGAAGCAGCTGGAGGATGGAGAACGTGAGCTGAAGGATGCACAGAAGGAACTTGCAGATGGAGAAAAAGAGCTTGCAGACGGTGAAAAAGAAATAGAAGAGAACGAAAAGAAGCTCGCGGATGGAAGGCAGCAATTTGCAGAAGGCCAAAGCGCACTGGAACAGGGAGAGCAGGAGTACCAAAGCGGTCTTTCAAAGTATCAAAAGGAATCGGCAGCAGCTCAAAAAAAGCTTGAAGCAGCGCAAAAAGAGATCAATAAAGGAAAAAAGGAACTGAAAAAGGGCTGGGAGGAGTACCGGACCAATCTGGCCGCTTTGGACGCAGGAGAACAACAGCTTGTGCTGGCGGAACAGGAGCTTGCAGAGCAGCAGGCACGATACGATGCAGGAGCGGCACAGCTTGCAGAAGGCAGGGCGCAGTATGAAGCCGGGGTTGCACAGGCCGCAGAAGGCAGGGCGCAGTATGAGGCAGGAATGGCTCAACTGGAAGCAGGGTGGGCAGCGTATCAGCAGAGCTATGACGCTGTGATACCAGGATTGCAGGCCGCTTTGGAAGGCGCAAGCAGCCAGTTGGCAGCGTGTGAACAGGATGTGGCAGCCAGGAAGGCGGCTATTGATGAAAATGCCGGCGCACTTGCAGTATGTGCGGAAAATATTTCGTCATATGAAGCGGCGCTTGCAGCGGCGCAGGCGGCCAGAGACGCGCTGGATGATTCCGCAACGCCGGAGGAGGTTGCGGCAGCAGAGGAAGCAGTGCAAAGTGCGGCGTCTGTGCTTACGTCAGAGAAGGAAACATATGCAGAATTGAACAGCAGGGCTTCCGAGTTGCAGTCCGCATACGATACTGCCGCAGCGCAAAGAGACGGGGCTGCTCAGGCTGTGGAAGCAGCAGAGGGCGCACTGAATCAGGCATCTGCGGAATTTGCGGCGCAGGAGACGGTACTGAATGGAACGGCTGCTGAGCTTGCGGTGGCAAAACAGCAGCTGGATGCGTCAGAGGCGACGCTTGCGTCAACACTTGCGACACTGGAAGCAAAGGAACAGGAACTTGCGGCGGCAAGTGAGCAGCTGTCAAGCGGCTGGGAACAGATCAATACAAAGAAAGAAGAGATCGCTGCAGGGCGTACGGCGCTTGCGGAGGGAAAAAAGACACTTGAAGATAATGAAAAAAAGCTCTCAGATGGTCAGAAGGAAATTGACAGAGGATATCAGGAGCTTGAACAGGCAAAGAGCCAGCTGTCTTCCGCACGTCAGGAGCTGGACCTTGGATGGGCGGAACTGAACGCTTCTCAGAGTCAGCTGGCAGATGGAGAACAGCAGCTCGAAGAAGGACGCAGACAGCTTTCGGATGCCAGGGCAGAGATTGCGGATGCCAAGCAGCAGATTACAGATGCCAAGAAAGAGTTGGAAGAGAACCGCCAGAAGATCGAAGATGGCTGGAAGGATTATGAAACGGGAAAACAGGAGGCAGAAGAGGAGATTGCGGACGGGGAACAGAAAATCCGTGATGCAGAAAAAGAGCTGCAGGATGCGGAGCAGGAGATTGCCGATGCAGAAGCAGAGCTTGCAGATCTGAAATTCCCGGAATGGTATATCAATGACCGGAGTGTGCTTCCGGAGTATTCCGGTCTAGGAGAAAACGCGGAGCGAATGGGCAATCTTGCCAAAGTAATTCCGCTGCTGTTCTTCCTTGTGGCGGCGCTGATCAGCCTGACGACCATGACGAGGATGGTGGAGGAGCAGCGCACGCAGATTGGCACTTTGAAAGCACTTGGCTATAGCAAGTGGGCCATTGCTTCCAAGTATTTAAAATATGCGTTCTGGGCAACCATGGGCGGCAGTGCGGTTGGAATTCTAATCGGAGAGAAGCTTCTGCCCTGGGTAATCATTCATGCATACGGGATTATTTATCTGTACCAGCCTAAAATTATCATACCGTACAATGTGGCTTACATAGCTGTTTCCGCCGGCGCGGCACTGACCTGTACGCTGGGGGCGACTTTCATGGCCTGTTGGCGCGAGCTTCAGGCCGTTCCGGCACAGCTGATGCGTCCGCCAGCGCCGAAGCAGGGGAAGCGCGTGCTTCTGGAATATCTGCCATTTTTATGGAGGAAACTCAGTTTTTCGTGGAAATCCACAATCCGGAACCTGTTACGCTATAAAAAGCGTTTTCTGATGACAATATTTGGAATCGGCGGCTGTATGGGGTTGTTGATGGTAGGCTATGGCCTGCAGGATTCCATTATGGATATTGGTATATTGCAGTTTGATGAATTGCAGCAGTATGATGCGATGGTGATTCTGGATGCAGATGCTTCGGAAGAGAAGCAAAAAGCTCCCAGGGAATTGGTTGGCAGTGACACGCGAATCGCTCAGGCAAAAGAATTTTACATGCATCAGGAGGACATCCGACAGACAGACGCTTCCGGAAAAAACTGGTCGGTCTACGTTTATGTACCGGAAAATCTCGAGGATTTGGATGCGTTTGTGACTTTCCGCGACCGGGAGACAAAGGAAGTGTATGAGCTCACCGATGAAGGCGCCATCATTACAGAAAAAATTGCAGGAGAGTTGGATCTGCATCCTGGAGATACGGTTTATCTGAAGCAGGAGGATGGTGAGGATGTGGCGGTACCAATTGCGGCTATCTGTGAAAACTATCTGTCCCATTATCTCTATATGACGCCTGCACTTTACGAAAAGGTATATGGAAAACAGATGCACAGCAACAGTATTTTCCTGTGCAGCGATGAGGGGCAGGGGGTGATTGAAAAAATCGGAGAAGCACTTTTGCAGATGGATGCCGTACTGAATATTACGTATACCGGAACCATGGCGGAGCAGATTGACAGTATGCTCGGGGCAATGGATATTGTTATGATTGTACTGATTGTATCAGCGGGAATGCTGGCTTTTGTTGTTTTGTACAATCTGAACAACATCAATATCAATGAGCGGCGCAGGGAGCTTGCGACTTTGAAGGTTCTTGGCTTTTATGACGGAGAGGTTGGCGCCTACGTTTACCGCGAAAACATTCTGCTGACGTTTCTTGGAGCGCTGCTCGGTGTATTGATCGGAAAGCTGCTCCATGCCTATGTGATCAGTACGGTAGAGGTGGATGCCTGCATGTTCGGGCGCAACATCAATCCGGACAGCTTTGTGTACTCTATTCTGTTCACAATTGGATTTTCCGTGATTGTAAATTTTGTCATGTACTTTAAATTAAAGAAGATTGATATGGTGGAATCGTTAAAGAGTATTGAATAAAGGATGGGCTGTCGCCAAGCTATAAATTTTTAGCCAGTGCGACAGTCCCTTTTGTTCTACAGAAAGCTTCAATTCCTACACAAAAGAGTTTTTGGTAGAAACCCCTGGACGAACCAAGGAAAAACGTGTATGATAGTAGAAGCAAATTTCATAAGGAGGAAGCTATGTTAGAGGAGCTGAAAAAGCAGGTGTATGAAGCCAATATGGAACTGCCGCGCCGCGGTCTGGTCACATATACCTGGGGAAATGTCAGTGGAATTGACCGTGCAACCGGATATTTTGTGATTAAGCCGAGCGGCGTAGAGTACGATAGTCTTACGCCGGACGATATGGTAGTGATGGATCTGGATGGCAATCGGATCGAAGGAAAATACAAACCATCCTCTGATACCGCGACACATATCGAGCTGTACAAGGCATTTCCGGAGGTGGGCGGCATTGTCCATACACATTCATCCTGGGCGACTTCATGGGCACAGGCCGGCAGAAGCATTCCGTGTTACGGAACGACACATGCCGACTATATGTACGGGCCGATTCCGTGTGCAAGAAGCCTGACTGAGGAAGAGATTAACGGAGAGTACGAGAAAAATACGGGTCTGGTTATCATCGAAACGTTCCGGGAAAAGAAGATCAATCCATCTTATGTACCGGCCGTTTTGTGTTCGAACCATGGTCCGTTTACCTGGGGAAAGGATGCACATGAGGCAGTTCATAACGCGGTTGTCCTGGAAGAGGTAGCGAAGATGGCATGCCGCACAGAACTGATCAATCCACGCGTGACACCTGCGCCAGATTGCATAAAAGAAAAGCATTTTATGCGTAAACATGGTGCAAACGCCTATTACGGACAGTAAGATCATGTGCTGCCCAAGAAGTGGATGGCCAGGAGCCGGCCGGAAGGAGCAGGGGCCTGGCGTAAAAGAAAAAAGAGAAAGGAAATAACCATTATGACAATATTGGAATTACAGAAAATTGCGAACGAAGTCCGCAAAAGTATTGTGACAGCTGTATACAGCGCGAAGTCCGGTCATCCGGGCGGATCACTTTCCGCCGCTGATCTGTTTACGTATCTTTATTTTGAGGAGATGAACGTTGACCCGAAAAACCCGGCAGATCCGGACAGAGACCGTTTCGTGCTTTCAAAGGGCCACACGGCTCCTGGCTATTATTCAGCTATGGCGCACAGAGGATATTTCCCGGTTGAGGATATGGCGACGCTTCGTCATGTTGGTTCCCATCTTCAGGGACATCCGTGTATGCAGCACCTCCCGGGCGTTGATATGTCCTCCGGTTCCCTCGGACAGGGAATCTCCGCAGCAGTTGGAATGGCAGTGGCAGGAAAGCTGGACGGCAAATCCTACCACGTGTACACGCTGCTTGGCGACGGCGAGATTCAGGAAGGCCAGGTATGGGAGGCAGCAATGCTTGCAGGTCACAGAAAGCTGGACAATCTTACCGTGATTGTTGACAACAACGGCCTGCAGATTGACGGAAGGGTAGCGGATGTATGTTCCCCGTATCCGATCGACAAGAAATTCGAAGCATTTAATTTCCATGTGATCAATGTTGCAGACGGCAATGATATGGAGCAGCTTGCAGCGGCATTTGCAGAGGCAAAGACCGTGAAAGGGCAGCCGGTTGCCATTGTCATGAAGACCATGAAGGGCAAAGGCGTATCATTCATGGAGGATCAGGCATCCTGGCACGGCTCTGCTCCGAACGATGAGCAGTACGCCGTTGCAATTGCAGATTTAGAGAAAGTGGGGGAAGCATTATGTCAGAAGTAAAGAAAATTGCCACGAGAGAGAGCTATGGAAACGCTCTTGCAGAACTTGGTGCACAGCACGACAATATCGTAGTTCTTGACGCTGACCTTGCAGGAGCTACCAAGACAAGCGTATTTATGAAAGCATTTCCGGAAAGACATATTGACTGTGGTATCGCAGAGGGAAATATGATGGGCGTAGCAGCAGGTCTTGCAACAACAGGCAAGGTGCCGTTTGCGAGCACGTTTGCCATGTTTGCATCCGGACGTGCATTTGAGCAGATCCGCAATTCCATCGGTTATCCGCATCTGAATGTAAAGATCGGCGCGACCCATGCGGGTATTTCTGTTGGTGAAGATGGCGCTACGCATCAGTGCAACGAGGATATCGCTTTGATGCGTACAATCCCGGGGATGACGATCATCAACCCGTCCGACGATGTGGAAGCAAAGGCAGCTGTGAAAGCGGCTTATGAGCATGAGGGACCGGTTTATCTGCGTTTTGGCCGTCTGGCTGTTCCGGTGATTAATACGAATCCGGATTACAAATTCGAGATTGGCAAGGGTGTTGCGCTTCGCGACGGAAGTGACCTGACGATCATCGCGACCGGCCTTTGTGTAAACAGTGCCCTTGAGGCTGCGGAAATGCTTGCGAAAGACGGTGTTTCTGCAAAGGTAATCAATATCCATACGATCAAGCCTCTGGACGAGGAACTCGTAGTAGAAGCAGCAAAGGCAACCGGTAAGGTTGTAACCGTGGAAGAGCATTCTGTCATTGGAGGTCTTGGCGGCGCTGTCTGCGAGACACTTGCTGCAAAAGCTCCGACACCGGTTCTTCGTATTGGTGTGCAGGATACGTTCGGCGAGTCCGGTCCGGCAGCTGCGCTTCTTACAAAGTATAAGCTTGATGGCGCAGGCGTTTACGAGCAGATTAAGGCTTGGCTGTAAGATAAAAGAACAAAAAGTTCGAATATAAAAAAATCCCGGAAGTTTTCAGCAGAGGAATCCAACCATGATTCTTTTGCAGAAAGTTCCGGGAATTTTTTATGGTCATCTGTTTTAAAGAGTCGCCCTTTGCAGCGAAAAGGTAAATTCTGTGCCAACATTCTGTGTGCTGACGACATTGATATTCTGGCCATGCGCATGAATAATCTCTTTTACAATCGACAGACCCAGCCCGGTTCCCTTCTTATCGCGTCCTCTGGATGCGTCTGATTTATAAAACCGATCCCAGATTTTCGGAAGATGCTCTTTCGCAATTCCTTCTCCATGGTCCTTGACGGAAACGAAGATGCGGTTTTTCTGGCCGTATACCCGAATCAGAAGGACGGAATCACTGTAGCTGAATTTGATGGCATTGTCGAGCAGATTGTAGAGCACCTGCTGGATTTTGCCACGGTCTGCGTGAACCTGGATGGATGAAGCATAAAAAAAGATTTTGATATGCACATTCTTTTTCTGGCAGATACCTTCAAACAGATCAGCAGTGCTCCGAATGACCGGAACAAGGTCAAAATCTGTCATTTCAAGATAGACTCCGCGGTCGTCGAAGGTATTCAGCGTCAGAAGGCCTTCTGTCAGTTTATTCAGCCGTTCCGTCTCATCTACAACAATGCTCAGATATTTTTTCTGCATTTCCGGTGGGATCGTACCGTCGAGAATGGCCTCTACGTATCCTTTGATGGAGGTCAGAGGGGAACGGAAATCATGGGAAATGTTGGAGAGAAACTTCCGCTGGGAATCCTCGGAATTGTGCACGGCCTCTGCAAGATAATTCACAGAGGCGGCCAGTTTGCCGAGCTCGTTATCATGGTCGTATTCCAGGGCCGGGTGATTGTACCCGTCCGTGTATTTGGCCGCTGCATCCGTAATCCTGCTGAGCGGGCGGTAAAAGGCCAGAAAGAAGATGCCGGCAGGAAAAAGTGAGAGAAGAAATACGACAAAAAGCAGCAGATAACAGACATTTTGAATGTCAACAAAGTGGCTGTTCAGATACCGTATCACTTCCTTGGGCGCAGCGGCAATGAGATAGTCAGTGATCAGCGACGGAGTCAGAAAGAGGACAGCGGCGAAACTGCCCAGGAGGAAAAGGATGTATGCTCCCAGGCAGGTAAGAAGCAGTTTATGTTTCATGACCGCACCTCGAATTTATAGCCGATTCCCCATACTGTCGCGATGGACCATTTTTCATGATCTTTAATTTTTTCGCGGATTCGTTTGATGTGGACGTCGACTGTTCTGGTATCTCCGATATACTCATAGCCCCAGATATGGTCGAGAAGTTGTTCCCTGGTAAATACCTGGTTGGGGGAAGCAGCAAGGAAATAGAGAAGTTCCAGTTCCTTAGGTGGCATCTCGACGGTCTGTCCTTTGTAAATGACGGAATAGTTTGTCAGGTTGATCAGAAGCTCCGGGTACTGCACATACTTTCCGGCAGGTTTTGGCTGGGTGGCCGGATAGGGCTGGTAACGCCGCAGGACTGCTTTGACGCGGGCGACGAGTTCTTTTGAGTCAAAGGGCTTGATGATATAATCGTCTGCGCCGAGTTCGAGGCCAAGTACTTTATCGAATATCTCTCCTTTTGCCGAGAGCATGATGATCGGAACACTGGAACGCTGGCGGATTTCCCGGCAGACCTGGTAGCCGTCAATGCCGGGCAGCATCAGATCCAGCAGAATCAGATTGGGCTGAAAGGATTCAAAGGCTTTCAGGGCAGCTTCTCCGTCGTAAACCATCTTTGTGTCATAAAATTCCTTCGTCAGATAGAGGGAAATCAGTTCTGAAATATGTTCATCATCGTCAACAATCAGAATTTTCTGTCTGGCAATCATATAAACGCTCCTTTTATTTAAATTCCACAATTGTAACGCCCGCGTCGCCCTCGCCGTATTCGCCCAGGCGGAAGGAAGCGACGTTTTTCTGCTTACGCAGATGCTGATGTACGGCCTTGCGCAGAATACCGCTGCCCTTTCCGTGCACGACACGTACCGGGGAGAGGTGTGCGAGGTAGGCATCGTCAAGGTATTTATCGAGTTCGACAATAGCCTCATCTGAATTCAGACCGATCAGGTTGATTTCCGCGCTGATGGAGTAGGATTTTGCCATTTTGACCTTTCCGGTGCTTGCATGGGCCGTTTTTTTGGCTTTGAAAGCTGGTTCGTCCTCGAGCTTTTCAAGATCTTTGATATTGATCTGAGAGCGAAGGATTCCCATTTGAACAAAAAGGTTCCCTTTTGCGTCAGGGAGTGTGCTGACGGTACCTTTGAGGTTCATGCTGAGGACGCGCACGCTGTCGCCGATGCGAAGGTCCTTTGCCGTGAGCTCTTTTCCATGTTTTTTCGCTGCCTTTATCCCGAGCTCTTTGTCGATGCCGGACATTTTTTCGCGCAGTCGCGTGCGTTCCTGCTCCATCTTTTTGGAAGCGTCGGATTCTTTTCCGAGTTTGTTATATTTGCGGATGGTGTCGTCCGCATATTCCTTTGCTTCGCGCAGGATGCTCTGTGCTTCTTCCCGGGCTTTTTGCAAAATGGCGTCACGGTTTGATTCCAGTCGGTCTTCCTTACGCTCAAGCCGTTTTTTCAGCTCTTCGATTTCCTGTTTGTAGCGGTTGATTTCCTGCTGTTCCTGCTCAATGGTGGCGCGGCTTGTCTCAAGATTTGCGATGACGTCCTCAAAATCCTCCGCATCCTGCGTCAGATGTTCTTTTGCCTCTTCAATGACGTAATCCGGAAGCCCGAGCTTTTCGGAGATCGCAAAGGCGTTGCTCTTTCCAGGAATACCGATCAGGAGGCGGTAGGTGGGACGTAAGGTTTCCACGCTGAATTCACAGCAACCGTTTTCCACGCCGGGAGTTGACAGCGCGTACACCTTTAATTCACTGTAATGTGTTGTGGCGATCGTGCGGGTGCCGCGGCGGTGCAGGTTGGACAGGATGGAGATCGCAAGAGCGGCTCCTTCCGTCGGGTCTGTTCCGGCGCCGAGCTCATCAAACAGTACAAGGGAGCGGTCGTCAGCCTGTTCCCAGAAGGATACAATATTTGTCATGTGGGACGAAAAGGTACTGAGGCTCTGTTCAATACTCTGTTCGTCTCCGATGTCTGCGTACACTTCATGGAAAACGGCGAGCTCACTGTGGTCGAAGGCAGGGATGTGAAGCCCAGCCTGTCCGAGCAGTGTGAAAAGACCGACTGTTTTGAGGGAAACAGTCTTACCGCCAGTATTCGGTCCGGAGATGACAAGCAATGTGAAGGTATCTCCAAGATGAATGTCAACCGGCACGACAGATTTCGGGTCCAGCAGCGGATGACGGCCTTTTTTGATGCGAATCCGTCCTTCTTCGTTAAAATCGGGCTCTGTTCCGTTGTAAGAGAGGGAGAGCTGTGCGCGGGCAAAGATGAAGTCAAGCTCTGTAAGCAGCAGTACGTTGTAATTCAGAGGCTCACTCTGTGCGGCAACTAGGCTGCTCAAAGTTGCGAGTACGATTTCAATTTCTTTTTCTTCTTTGATCTCGAGTTCCCGCAGGTCGTTGTTCAGCTTTACGACAGCCATCGGCTCAACAAAGAGCGTAGAACCGGAGGAGGATTGATCGTGGATCATACCGGGAATCTGCCCGCGGTATTCTGCCTTAACCGGAATACAGAAGCGGCCGTTTCGCTGAGTGATCACAGCGTCTTGCAGATAAGTGCGGGACGGGCCGTTTACGAGGCCGGCCAGCTGTGTGCGGATTTTTTCGTTTGCCAGACGGATGGCGCGGCGTACCTGACGCAGGCCAGGGCTGGCGTCGTCGCTGATCTCTTCTTCAGAGATGATGCAGCGCCGGATTTCTGCGGCAAGCGGTGTGAGTGGCTGTAGATCTGTGAACATCTGCTCCAGGGAGTCCTGCGGCATCTCTTCGCGGTTTTCACTGCGGGACCAGGATTTTACCCGAGCAGTCACCTCAAGCAGCTTGCATACGCGAAGCAGTTCTTCGATGTTCAAAGAACTGCCGATTTCCAGGCGCTTCAGTGAACTGCGGATATCGCTTAGTCCGGAAAATGAGATGTTTCCTTTGCGGCAGATCCGGCTTACAGCATCCGAAGTTTCCTTTTGCATCCGGCGGATTTCCGAAAGGTCGTCTGACGGGACTAGCTGCTGGCAAAGGGATTTGCCCGGCTGAGAGCCTGCGTACTGCGTCAGCCGTTCTATGATTTTATGGTATTCGAGTACCTTTAGTGCTTTTTCGTTCATGAACCATACCCCATTACTTTCTGTTGAATTTCCTGTCTTTTATTTTACCTTATTCTTCCCGGTTTGAAAACTGAAACTTTCTATATTCTGGCGTTACAATTTCTCCCTATATAAAGTAACAATTGTAGTTGCATAACTTTTGAAAATGTAATATAATCAAACCGTCTATCTAATTAAAATGTAAGACAAATGTAACATTTCATTAATAAAAAACGGAGGGTATTATGAACGAATTAATTGAAGCCTTAAAAAGAGTAAACGCGAGTATTGATTATGAAAATGAAAAGCATCTGGTGACAGACAAGCTGATTGATTCGATTGATATGTCCGCAGTTCTGGCGGAGCTGGAGGACACGTTTGATATAGAGATTGATATGGAATATATTGTTCCGGAAAACTTTGACAGTGTAGAAGCAATGTGGGATATGATACAGGAGCTGACAGGAGAATAAGATGACGTTCATACAGGTAAAATTTCTGATTTTCCTGATTGCTGTCTTTTTTACGTTTTATATATGTCCGGTCAAACATAGATGGATCGTACTGCTCTGCTCGAGCATAGTTTTTTACGCGATAGCAGGTATCCGGTACCTTCCATTTATTTTTGTGACTTCGTTTACGGTTTACCTGGCAGGCCGGAAAATGGGACGTATCTATGACGAGCAGGAGGAGGCGGCGAAAGCGGACGGGCTTTCCCGAAAAGAAAAAAAGGAGCTCAAAGATCAGGCAAAGGCCCGATGCCGCAGTACCATGATCTGGGTTCTGGTGCTGAACCTTGCCATTTTGATCCTGTGTAAATATCTGAAGTTTTTTGTGGAACCGATCAATGCGCTGTGGCAGCGCGCGGGCGGGAGCGGTGAGTTCACGGCAGCTTCGATTATTGTGCCGCTTGGAATCTCCTACTATACGTTTTCCGCGCTCGGTTATCTGCTGGATATTTATTGGAGAAGAATATCGTGGGAGAAGAGCTATCCGCGTTTTTTATTGTATCTGATTTATTTTCCGCATATTCTGCAGGGACCGATTGAGCGGTACGGCCGCCTCGGCCAGAGGCTGAAAGAGGAGCTGCGCTTTGATTATCAGAGAGTGACCTTCGGCATACAGCTGATTGTGTGGGGATTCATGAAAAAGCTGATTCTCGCAGACCGGCTCGATGTTTTTATTTCCGGAGTTTATAAGAATTATGAACGTGCAGAAGGGCTGATCTTTGTGGTTGCAGCTTTGTTGGACGTGGTGTACATATATGCGGATTTCTCTGGGTGCATGGATATGGCGCGCGGAATCTCACAGATTTTTGGCGTGGAGCTTGACCTGAATTTTGATCATCCGTTCTCTTCAAAGGACATTGCGGAATTCTGGAGAAGATGGCACATTACGCTGGGCGAGTGGTTTAAGGACTATGTGTATTATCCAGTGTCCACCTCGAAGCTGGTCAAGAAGATCAGTAAAAAGACGAGGAACAACTGGCCGCCGCGGCTTTCGCGTCTGGCGATGAATGCTCTGCCAGTCACGGTTACGTGGATTCTGACCGGATTATGGCATGGAACCGGGAAAACGTACCTGGCATGGGGCGTTTATTATGCCGTTCTGCTGCTGATCTCGTCCACATTCGGGGAAGATCTGCATCAGCTTGCAGTAAAATGCAAAATTCGGACAGAGACGATGTCCTGGTCACTGTTTCAGATGGCAAGAACTACGCTTATTTTTGCAGGCGGCCGGCTTTTGACACGGCCCGGCGGGCTGCGAAAAACGTTGCACATAGGAAAGAGCATTCTGACCGATTTCAATCCTTGGGTACTGACGGACGGTACACTGTACAGCTTCGGGCTGGAACAGGATGCGATGCTGCTTTCGGCTGTGTTTATTGCTGTTTTCGGTGTAGTGGGCTGGTATCAGAAAAAGGCTTCCATTCGTGAGACGATTGCCGCGCAGAATCTGGTATTTCGCTGGAGTATTTATCTGGCGGGCGTGCTCGCCGTGATGATTTTTGGTATCTATGGACCAGGATACAGCGCCGCTTCATTTGTTTATATGGCGTATTAATTGCACAGGGGATGTTTATGACTAGAAAACAGATTGGTAAGGTGGCAGGTTTTTTGCTGGTGCTGCTGGCAAGCGTGATCTGTCTGACGTATATTTTTATCAATAAATGGACGTCTGTCTGCTATGAAAGTTCGGTGCCGACAGAATTTTATAAGCTGGATAAAAACAGCATAGAGGTCGCTTTTTTTGGCAGCAGTCAGGTGGCGCAGGGAATTTCCGGGATGGAACTTTACGAGGACTATGGAATTTCCGCCTATACGCTGGGCACTGCGAGACAGCCAATGCTTGCAACGTATGCCTGGCTGAAGGAATGTTATAAAACGCAGAAGATCAAACTTGCGGTGATTGATACAGCGGCGCTTTATTACAAGACAGTTCCGGAGACAAGATACCGGCAGGCATTTGACAATATGAAGCTGTCGTGGAACAAGATTCAGGCGCTTCTTGCGCACAGGAGCCATGGGGCCAAGGATCCGTTTTTCAGCTATATTTTCCGTATTTCGAAATACCATTCCAGATGGAATGATCTCGATGAGGAAGATTTTACGTTTTATCTGGATGACCATATGGTATTTCGGGGCAATGCGCTGTATTCGGATAAAGTGACGCTTGATATCAATGCGCTTGCATACGATAACGATAAGCCGTCCGCTACAGCTGCCATGAACAGCTTTGAGGTGGAATATATGGAGAAGTTTATTGATTTCTGTGAGGAAAACGGAATCGAGCTTCTTCTGATCAAAACGCCGCGTACGGACTGGAACATTACGCAGCATGAGCAGGTGGCGGAATTTGCGGCGCAGCATGAGCTGCCGTTCCTGGATCTGTGCTCCATGGATGCACTTGAGGCCATGGGAATTGATTCGGTGAATGATTTTATGGACAAAAAGCATCTGAATATTTCCGGTGCGGAAAAAATGTCCAGGTACATCGGCGCATACCTGAAGGAAAATTATGAGTTGACGGATTTCAGGGACGTGGAAGGTTTTAATGAATTAAATTATGACAGGTACTGTGAACGAAAAGAAGACAGTAAGCTTCAGATGGCTGTGGATGTCATAGAGTATCTTCCATATCTGAAAAATGAACGCTATGATGTTCTGCTTCAGACAACGGCTGATGTGACAGGGCTGTTTTCACCGGAGATGCTGGAGGTGTTTTCCGATCTTGGTTTGCAGGGGCAGATCAACGGGCTTTACGGACATACGTATATCGCTCAGGTAAACAGTGGAGTCTGTGTTTATGAAAGCACATCGGAAAAGAAGATGAAGCATAAAGGATATTTGTCGGATGGTACGGAATATAAGCTCGACAGCTCTTACAAAGAGGAGGATGCTCCTGAACTTGAATTTCATTTTCAGGATGTGGATTTCGCAAATCGGGGGATGAATATCCTGGTTTACGATCATCAAAACGGGATTGTGGTAGACCGGAGTACACTTGCCTACAGTGAGGCGGCTGGCGGACTGGTGCTCATCAAAGAAAATCCGCGGCGTATGCTGGTGGAATTGGCTGGAAAGTAATAGAATAAAAATATCTGGGAAGAGCAGACAGTTTGACCGGCAAATGCACAAGGCGGTTGCGGTTTCACTGATTTTGCGGTGAAATGAGAGAGGAATAGGAGACAGAGATGAAATATATAGGGACATTTCGCGAGGGCGATAAAATAAATGAGATTTATTTGTGTAAATATAAGCAGTCGGCTACCGCGAAAAACGGAAAGATGTATGAAAACGTAATCCTGCAGGATAAAACAGGTACGATTGATGCAAAGATATGGGATCCGAATTCCTCAGGGATTGAAGACTTTGAAGTGATGGATTATGTATTTATCACCGGGGATGTCAACTGCTTTCAGGGAACGCTTCAGATGAATATCAAACGGGCGCGCAGAGCACAGGAGTCAGAGTATGTGGCGGCAGATTACCTTCCTGTCAGCGAAAAGAATATTGACGCAATGTTTGAAGAGCTGATGGACTGCATGAAGCAGGTGGAAAACCCGTACCTGCAGAAATTGATTCAGATGTATTTTGTGGAGAATGCCTCCTTTGTGGATGCTTTTAAGAAGCATTCCGCTGCGAAGACGGTACATCACAGCTTTGTGGGCGGATTGCTGGAGCATACGCTTGGCGTTGTGAAGCTGTGTGAATGTTATGTGAAACAGTATCCTTATCTGAACAGAGACCTGCTTTTTACGGCAGCTCTGTTTCATGATATCGGAAAACTCAAGGAAATTTCGAATTTTCCGGAGAATGACTATACGGATGACGGGCAGCTTCTGGGGCACATTGTGATGGGGTGCGAGCTGGTTGGTTTTGGCTGCCGCCATATTAAAAATTTCCCGAAAAAACTGATGAGCGAACTTCAGCACTGCATCCTGGCACATCACGGCGAACTGGAATTCGGTTCTCCGAAGAAACCGGCTCTGGCGGAAGCAATGGCGCTTAATTATGCGGACAATACGGATGCCAAGCTTGAGACCATGCGGGAGATACTCAAAGGCGCGGGAGAGAATAAAGAATGGCTGGGGTATAACAAGCTTTTTGAGTCGAATCTGAGGAAGAGTACAGAATTTTAAGGATTGCGGGAACATATTTGAGGAAAAGGACGCCCCTGGTACCAAGGGCTGATTTTTGCAAGATGATTCACATAGTGGTTTTTGTAATATAGTAGTTTTGTAAATGAAGGGGCGGAAGATGAGAAAAGATGATTTGGTAGTTGTGTCGGTTGAGGATATGAGCAGTGAAGGTATGGGAGTCGGGCATGTGGATGGCCTGGCTCTTTTTGTAAAGGATACTGTGATCGGGGACGTCGCTGAGGTCAAGATCATGAAGATGAAGAAGAATTATGGGTATGCGAGGTTGGTTCGCCTGATTACGCCGAGTGCGGATCGCATCGAGCCGCCGTGTCCGGTGGCTCGTCAGTGCGGCGGCTGTCAGATTCAGGCGATGAGTTATGAGGCTCAGCTTCGCTTTAAAGAGAAAAAGGTACGGGAAAATTTGCAGCGGATCGGAAAATTTGAGAATCCGCCTATAGAGCCGATTATTGGAATGAAGGAGCCGTATCGCTATCGCAATAAGGCGCAGTTCCCAATCGGAAAGGATAAATCAGGGAAGCTGATTGCGGGTTTTTATGCGGGGCGGACGCATGCAATTATTGCATGCCGTGATTGCCTGCTGGGACATGAAATCAATCAGAAAATTTTGGATATTGTTTTACATCATATGGAAACATACAGGATTCCGGCCTATGATGAGACAACAGGTACCGGACTGGTGCGCCATGTGATGACGCGCGTGGGGCAGCAGACCGGACAGATCATGGTCTGCGTTGTAATCAATGGCAGAACGCTTCCGGGCGGAGAGGCTCTGGCAGAGGAGCTTATGCAGCTTCCAGGTATGTCGAGCATTACCTTAAGCAGCAATCTGGAAAAAACGAACGTTATCATGGGCAAGACACTTTCCCTACTTGCAGGCAAGGAGTATATCGAGGACTATATCGGCGACGTCCGTTTCCGGATTTCCCCTCTTTCTTTTTATCAGGTAAACCCGGTACAGACAGAAAAGCTGTACGGCAAGGCGCTTGAGTATGCTGCTCTGACCGGTGAGGAGACCGTATGGGACCTCTACTGCGGTATTGGAACGATTTCCTTGTTCCTGGCCCGCAGGGCAAAGCATGTTTATGGTGTGGAGATTGTGCCCGAGGCAATCCGGGATGCCCGCAGCAACGCAGAGCTGAACCATATTACAAATGCAGACTTTTATGTGGGGAAAGCAGAAGAGGTTCTGCCGGAGAAATTTGAGAAGGAGCATATTTTTGCAGACGTAATAGTGATCGACCCGCCCCGCAAAGGATGCGAACAAAGCGTGCTCGATACCATGATACAGATGGCTCCGAAGCGCATTGTGTACGTAAGCTGTGATTCTGCGACTTTGGCAAGAGATTTGAAGTATTTGTGCGAGAAGGGGTATGAATTGAAGAAGGTTTGTGCGGTAGATATGTTTGGGAACAGTGTGCATGTGGAGACTATAGTGGGACTACAAAGGCGAGATATGTAGAAGTCCTTG
>ERZ777306.152-NODE-152-length-138869-cov-30.620924_pt1 | contig 138869 bp, 111 predicted proteins | sample MGYA00374966_ERZ777306 | MGnify/ENA primary metagenome ERZ777306 (study PRJEB29329, sample SAMN06343882) | mouse gut metagenome | isolation source: Mouse cecum | place: Austria: Vienna | collected 2014-11-15 ... | reverse complement strand
TTCGCACGCTCACGATCCATGATCTCTGTCAAACGCTCACGCAACAGGTTCATCAACCGGAGGCCGGAAGGAACCTCGCACGTCTCTCTCTCTTTTCTCATATCTTTCATTTATCGCTATGCGCAACTTTTACTTATCAACTGATCCCGTGTCCGAGCCAACGGTCGTAATCACGTAAACGACGTATCAACACGGACTTGCTCTTCTTGGGCGAGGCCTCCTCCATCCAAGGGTCAACCAACTCGTGCGCCATGCGCTGATAGAGGCTGCTGTCCGTACAGCCGTACAGCGTGACCAGCAACAAGGCACGGGATTGCGGCGCTTTTATCACGGGGAGCATGCTGCGCATCGTGGAGCGCAAACGATCGAACTCATCCGACTCGCCCAAAAGCAGATAGGCAGGAAGGAGCAAAGAGTAAAGCTTGCAACGGATCACGTCGGTCTCACCACGGAGAGAGGCGTAGCCACGCAGGACCTCACGGGCCAGACGGGCATCCTCCTCCACTACGCTGCCGGACGAATGGTAACGCCCCAAGGCATCGTGCAAGCCTTCCGACAGACGGTCGTTGTCCAAATGGGTATAGACGTGCTTGCCCCCCGTGTTCAACTCGATCAACTCATACTCCCCAGCTCTCACCTCGAACAAGGGAACCCACATGCAATCGAGGATACGCACCATCACGTCCTTATGGCCACCGCCCGGCTGTACCACCACCTCCGCCTCCATGTCGGCAAACGGGCCGGAGGTGATACGCACACGGTCGCCTTTCAACAAGCGGCCGCTATCTGGCACGTATACGGGAAGCTCGTTGGAGTAAGAAGCCGCGACCCAACGCAAGGTATCCATCTCACGATCCGAGAGGTACGGGAAATAAGACCGCCCGCCGGAGGAAACCCGGGGGAGGAAATTATACAGGGGAAGCGTACGCTTCAGGCTAAAGATCTCGTCCTCCGAGGCGTGGACGAACACGTAGTTGTACAACAGGGGCCGTTTCGTGTTGACCATCTTGCCGCCCACCTTCCTCGCCTCGACATACGAGGGGGAGAAATACTCGAACAAGGCCTCCCCACGACGCTCACGGCGGGAAAGCTCAGCGTCCAGCCCCTTCGAGGGGCTGATCCTGTCACGCCCGCCACCGGCGGTAGGGAGCGTGAGCACGTACCAGCGGACAGCCTCCTGGTCACGTCGCTTCAGAACATGCGCCATGAACCTATCCGAGCACTTGCCTGTCAATATATCCATCTCTATGATTATCTTTTCTAGTGGTTATCCCATGGCCCGAAAACAGACCCCATGGCAATTCAGAGCCCTACCAAGAATCATTTATATCATCTTGATAAACAGCGTTTTATATTTTCAAATATGGCATTACTGAAAATTACCATCTCTCGAAATCTTAGGCTACTTGGAGAGTAGCGTAAAAAGGTAGGAGAATAGTTATTACCCGGTTGTAGAGACGGAGCGTGCTCCGTCTCCCACCGTCTGGGAGTAATTTTAAATACCATTTTGAAGGGATGAGACGGGGCACGCCCCATCTCTACAGGGATACACACAGATTATGAGACATGGCGGAATGATACCGAAAACAAGGAGTCGTTTCGCCCGCATCACCGTGTCTATACGTCTAGGAAAAAATGGAAAAATCAAAGAATAGAGAGGGTCAAACACCAATAATGAACAAACAAGCGGATCTATTCGCTTGTTTTTAGCTATTTTTTATTACATTTGCGCCGTGAAAGAATACGCTACTCTCCAAGTAGCCTCACCCCGCTTGAGATTCATAATTATAGACACCGCCAAAGCAGGCGCTATTAACCTCCGTCATTTTCCCTAAAGAGAAACTCCTTAAATAAATTTGTGTTGTCTTGATAGATTTATGCCCCAATAGTTCGCTGATCATTTCAATCGGGACATTTTGTTCTTTTAATGTCATGGCAAAAGAATGGCGAATCGTATAAGAGGTGACATCCGAGGTAATTCCCGCAAATTCTTTCAACGCTTTTAAATTCCGGTTAAATCGAAATAGCGCCGCATTGTATTCGAGGTATTCCTCACGCCCCTCTCTGGTGCCACTCAGAAAGGGAAATAAATATCCGGAATCTCGCACTTTCTCTCCTGACAATTCCTTATACATTGTCTCGGCTGTCTCCAAGATCTCCAGTCTCATCGGTGTCCCGGTCTTCTGACGGTTGTAATCTAATATACCGTTTTTGATATTACCGGTCTTCAAGTGGGCAAAGTCAACGAAAGACATACCCCCAAACAGAAACATCAAGCAAAGCGCCAACTGTGTCTTTCTCTGCTTCCCATCCTCCACCGGGACTGTCATCAGACGGTGTAAATCCTCGATAGGCAAGGACTTCTTACGCTTACTTTCCACACCCGTAAAAATCCCCTTGAATAAAGTGGGAATAAATTCCGCCTTACCGTTCTCCACCGCTTTGTTATAGATACAACGCAAACGCCGCATATAAGTGGAAATCGTATTGCGCATACAGCCGTTCTCCAATAAATAAGCCTCGTACCGGCGAAGATTATCCTTATTAATAGCCGAGTAAGCTATACAGTCGGTTCCGCTATACCTTATAAAGGAGTTTAATGCGTCTTGATAACTCTTAGCCGAGGAATATCGCTTTTCTCGATTCAACTGGGCTATATACTCCCTCATACCTTCTACAAATCCTTTCTCATCCATATCCCTATTTTAAATACTGTTTTGTAAATGAATGAACAAATGTATTTAAAAAGAGATCCCCTTTACCCTATCTCACGAATGAGAATAGTAAAGGGGGAAGACTAAAGTTATTTCTTCAATTTTATCTCGATAACACCATTACGACCTTTCTCTCCGAATTTAGCGATCGCCTCGTTTCCTTTGTACACATTCATAGACGCAATACGATCGGGATTCAAATTGTCCATCCTCTCTTTAGATGATTCCACTCCATCGATGTAAACAATACCGGAGAAAGAGGATTTTACCTTTGATGCCTCCTTAGCAGCCTTCTCATTGATATCTATGGCTTTCATGGCCTCCTCTATGGTTCGATTGATCTCCGGTTGGATCTTCTCCATTTCGGCGGCAATAGTCTCATCTATCTTGGCTGCCTCTATCGCCGCTTGCACAGCCTTGTCGATCTCAGCTTGGTGTTTCGCCATTTCCGCAGAAACGATCTCGTCGATATTCGCCGCTTTCACAGCCTCTTCGACCGCCTTGTCAATCTCCGGCTGGTATTTCTCCATCACGGCCGAGACCTTTTCCTGTATCGCTTGCATATCTTTTTCAAAAACGACCGAATCCCTTGCGAGGGTCTCAACCTCTACATTTCTTTTAGGCTCTTTTTTTTCCTGAACCGGAATAATTTCGCTAATTTTGACACTCGAAATCTTCTCCAATTCGTGAGAGATTTCCGGACGGGCAAAGGCTACCACCGTTAAGGCTGCCAACGGGAGTACATACAGATACTTCAACCGTGCCCATGGACTTGATTTTTGTTTTAACATCATAGCTATTCGCTTTTTAAGTGAACTGTGATTAAAGCTGTTGGCCATAGAAGTGAAGCGCTGTGCACCAACAGCTTTTTTGATTAATAATAATTGATATCTTTTTGCGTCGACGCCTTGATTTAATACGCTCTCGTCGGCCTCGTATTCATGGATATTTTGTAATTCCTGCCTCAACAACCAGACAGATGGGTTGAACCAATGGAACAGGATACAAATCTCGGAGATCAGCAGATCAATGGAATGACGGGCTTTTATATGCGCCATCTCGTGCGTCATGATCTCTATCCCACTTTCCTCAAAATCCTTCCGGCTTATTACGATCGTTCGCATCCAACTGAACGGGACGACTGGTTGGTCCGTAAGAATCAGATGGATTCCGTCCACCAGCTTCGGTGTACCTTGTCTCATCAACCGAAACAAGGCATAAAATGAATATGCGAATTGACAAAGCGTTAATATCCCTCCGATTATATAAGCTATCACCATAACTCGTAACCATACAGGTTGGCTAGCGGATTCTGCCGACGTTCTCATGGAAACCGCCGCTAGCAAATTCTCCAAATCCATGACCGGACGCTGAATGGCCGTCGCTTCCTCCAAAGTAATCTCACAAAATGGGATGATAACCGAAAGCATGATCAAGCTTAATAAAGCGATCCGGTTGAAACGATGGAAGGTATCACGGCTCAACAATAGCTTATAAAACAGATAAAATATCGTCAAGCACACGGATGATTTAAGGATATATACAAAGAAGATTCCCATATTCGTTCTTATTTACGATTCCCTTGTTCTACATCATCTATTAGTTTTCGTAGATCATCCACAGAGATATCCTCTTCCTTGATCAGCGTAGAGACAACCCCCAGATAAGAATTATTGAAATACTTAGCGATCACATTTTTCAACGTACCGTTGCTATACTCCTTTTCTGTTAAGACCGCATAATATTGATAGCTATTCCCGAAATTCTTATGGGCGAGGAAACCTTTCTCCTCCAAGCCTCGGACAATCGTAGAAAGGGTATTGAAATGAGGTTTAGGCTCCTCGTAATATTCAAGTAGCTCCTTCACGAACAATGGGCCTTTCTGCCAGAACCAGCCCATGATTTCTTCTTCTTTCGCCGTAAGTCGTTTCATAACCTTATCTTGTTTGCGACAAAGTAACTAAAACTTTTAGTTACCAAACTAATTCGTATAGTTAATAAACTAAAAGAGATAGTTTATTCATTGATCCAATCAAAAAAGCCGCCCCGGGAATGTCCGGGACGGCCTTTATTATATCCAGATGTTTGAATGATTAGGCGACAGGAATCGTTCCGCCAATCAAGATCACAACCAATAAGGCCAAGATAGCGTATAACTCAGGGAATACGGCCATTACCATCGTAGCACCGAATACGTTGTGTCCGGCACCAACACCAGCGATACCATTCGCGCAAACTTGAGCTTGGCGGATTGAAGAGTAAAAACCAGCGAAACCTAACACTAAACCAGCGCCGAAAACAGCCGTAGCGGCCAACATGGAAATATCAGCGACCAAGAACTTCTGCATCATAAAGTAGCCCACGAATCCATACAAACCCTGTGAAGAAGGCAACGCACTTAAAGCGATGTACGTACCCAGAGCATCCGGATTTTTCTTCATCGCACCTACCACCGCATTACCTGCGATCGTAACACCATAACTACTGCCGATAAAAGTTAAACCTGTCATCAACGCAATACCTACATAAGCTAATAAAATTGGTTCCATAATAAAATGTGTTTTTAAATTATTCTTTTATTGTTTTATTTTCTCGTTTAATTGTTATGCTTTTCTGAATGGCTCATAAGCCTTACCTCCACCTTCGAACTCTGCGTTCTTGTAATATTCCACGAAGATCAAACGAAGCGGGTGTACCAAGGAGCTGATCGTACAAAGAGCGATATTGATGGAGTGACCCACTAACAAGATCAACAACATACAAATCGCACGTGCCACGATATTCATACCGTCTGTCATCGTAACCGCCAACGTATTAAATACGCCACCCAAGATGGAACCGGTCAGACCGATAGCGAACAAACGAATGTATGATAACGTATCACCCAGCAATCCGGAGGCCATATTGTACGTGTTCCAAAGTCCGGTACCAAAGTTCAAGAATACGTTCTTGCCCGGTGTATTGTACAGATAAGCGACAACCAGACCCAAGATGGCGATTCCGTAACATACCATAACGACAGCGTTCGGCAAGTGAACGTTTAACATCGGAAGTCCGAACGCCAATGCCAAGGATATGATCACGAACACCCAAGCGAACGGAGCGATACTGTGTTTCGTTCCTTTCTGTATCTTGATCTTGTAAGCAGCGACACATTTACCGAATATGATCTGTACCAAACCGATGACAATAGAGAATGTCATCAAGTTGTCGCTATTCACAAAGTAGTTCTTGATCTTTGACAAAGCCGGGATATCCGCCAAGGCCACTCCGAAGAAAGATCCCGTACAAGTACCCACCAATAAGGCGGCGAAACCTAAATACTGGAACAAGGTCAAATAAGGCTTGAAATCCGGGTTCACCTTCTTCTTCAAGATCGTACAAGCGATCATGACCAGCAAACCGTATCCGCCATCGCCGAAACAAAGTCCGAAGAACAGCATAAAGAACGGGGCGAACAACGGGGTCGGATCAAGTTCACCGTAATTAGGCAAGGAGAACATCTTCGTGATAGGCTCGTACAGCTTACTGAATTTATTATTCCGTAACTTGATAGGCACCTTATCCCCATCCTCGATCTCTAATTGCTGGAAGAAATAACCTTGCTTATCCAGCTCGTGCTCCAAGGCCGGAGCGTTTTCCGTCGGCACCCAACCTTCCAACAGCATGAGCTTATCACCCGCTTGCCGGTCTGTCTGCACTAACGCATTAGAAAGATTAAACTCGTCCTGCAGGTTCTTATCGAATTCCTCCAACGTCTTATAATCCTCCACGGCACGATGTTTTAGCTCATCCTCCACATTCTGGATATCCTTGGTACGTTGATCCAGACGGGCACGCAACTTCGCCAATCCTTGAACCGGCATCTTCGGACGTTCAGCGTCTATATCGATCAAGGTACCTTCCTTGGTAATCGTGATAAAATACGTTACCGATTGGAAATTATTGATCAGAATAGCGTTATACAGCACGCCCCATTCCGGCTCGTACTTAGCGGTAGGACAGGTAAAGAACGTAACATCGTATCCCGCTCTTTTCAGACGGTTGATATTCTGATAACTGAACTCACCCCATATTTCCATATAAGCCAGATCCTTCTCGATCGATTGCTTGGAAGCGATCAATTGCGCTTTCTTATCTTGCAATTCCTCTATCTTACGCACCAACTTCAAGCCTTCCTCTTTCGTCAACTCACGGGCCGGGGCAAACTTAACGTCTTTCTCCGCCGCATGGAGGTTCTTAAAGTAACGCATCAGCGTATTGACCTGTTTACGCTCAGCCAGAAGCTCTTGCAACCTCTCGTTATCCATCACGGAGTTTGTCTCCTTGATATGGACGACACCTAAGTCACGGAGCGTAGAAAGGAACGTATCATACTCCTTATGGTACACCATAAAGGCATATTTACTCATCTTTACTATCATACCTCGGCCTCCTCTTTTTCTTCTTTTGCCTTACGTTTCTCCTGATTGGCTCTCATGATCTTCTGTGAGGACTTAGAAAGACTCTCCTCGTCTTCCATAAACCGTTTCACCTTACGGATCGCATCCTTATAACCCGGAATCTGTACCTTCTCAAACAGGTTCACCTTCTGAGTGGTCTTTTTCCTAGCATGCTCCAACAACTCCAGCTTCATGCCCGAGAACTCCGCCTCGATACCGGTACGAGCCAGCTTTTTCAGCAACTCGATACCATCCGTATACCATGCGGGGGCATTAAAGAGACTATAGTGTCCGATCTCGAACTTGATCTCGTCCAATAACGGGACGATCACGCCGGCGATCTTCTTCGTGGAGAGCGTAACGTCCTTCACGGAGATCAGCTCCGGATTGAACTCGTTCCACAAAGCCACCATATTCTCGTAACTCTGAATCTCTCGTTCTAGCTGAAGTTCCAATTTATTCACTTCGTCCTTGGTCCGCTTCACCTCGATACGCAGGGCGCTCTCCTTGCTCTTGATCGTAGGCAGGGAGCGTTCACGCATCTTCAGTTGCTTTTCCAATTGCTGAAGAGAGGTTTTATTATATTGAAACTTTATTGCCATGTTTATTTAATTTACTTCCAGTACTTATCAACCAATCCTTGTTTGATATTTACCTCCTCCGGGCTGAAATATCTAGCGAACAATCCCCAAGCTACGTCCAGCATCTCCGTCGTATCCAAGTTTACGTCGATAGCCAACAGCTTAGAAGAATAATCCTTGGCGAAAGACAAGGTACGGTTGTCATAGTCGGTCAAGTCGAAACCGTTCTCCAGCTTGGTCTTAGCGTTGGCGGCATCGGCATACAAACGTACGGCGGCGTTCATTACCTGTGGATGATCCTCACGGGTCTTCTTTCCGGTTACCAGCTGTTTCAAACGAGACAAGCTTCGGAACGGATCGACGATGACCTTACCCACATCGCTATCACGACGCAAATACAACTGACCTTCCGTGATATAACCCGTATTATCAGGTACGGCATGCGTGATATCACCACCGGATAAGGTCGTTACGGCGATAATCGTGATGGAACCTCCCGCCGGGAATTGAACGGCTTTCTCGTAAATCTTCGCCAAATCCGAATACAAGGAACCCGGCATAGAGTCCTTAGACGGGATCTGGTCCATACGGTTTGATACGATCGCCAAGGCATCGGCGTAGTTGGTCATATCGGTAAGCAATACCAAGACCTTCTCATTCTTCTCCACGGCGAAATACTCAGCGGCGCTCAACGCCATATCCGGGATCAAGATACGCTCTACGGACGGGTCCTCGGTCGTGTTGATAAAACTAACGATACGGTCTAGGGCTCCGGCGTTACTAAAAGTATTCTTAAAGAACAGGTAGTCGTCGTTCGTCATACCCATACCTCCCAAGATAATCTTATCGGACTTCGCACGCAAGGCTACCATCGCCATAACTTGGTTGAAAGGCTGGTCGGGGTCGGCGAAGAACGGGATCTTCTGACCGGTTACCAAGGTATTATTCAAGTCGATACCGGCGATACCCGTAGCGATTAATTCAGAGGGTTGTTTACGACGTACCGGGTTCACGGACGGACCACCGATCTCGACCTCACGTCCCTCGGGTATCGGTCCGCCATCGATAGGCTCGCCATAAGCGTTGAAGAAACGTCCGGCTAACTGGTCACCTACTTTCAAGGAAGGGGCCTTCCCCATGAATACCACCTCGGCATTCGTACGGATACCTTCCGTTCCGGAGAATACCTGCAACGTCACCTCGTCGCCGATAATCTTTACCACCTGAGCCAGCTTTCCGTCTACAGAGGCCAACTCATCATACCCAACTCCCGTTGCTTTCAGCGAACAGGTAGCTTTTGTAATCTGGGTAATCTTCGTATATATTTTTTGAAATGCTTTTGTTGCCATAACTCTTTTAATTTTCGATTCTCTCCTTCAAAAGTTCATCCAATTCCGTATTAAACTTCTTGAATTGGTCACTCTCGTATTCCGAATAGTTCATCTGCTTAAAGATGTTGATCATCTTCTTGAAGTAGTCCATAACCTCTAGGAAGGTATCAAACTTAAACTCTGAACGGCAAACGTTCACGACCCTATCCAGCATGAATTCCTGACGTCGCAACGGAGTAACCGCATCGATGGCATCGAAAGCATCCTGTTGCAAGATCACGAAGTCGATCAACTCGGACTTCCAAAATGTAACGTGATACTCGACAGGCACACCATCATCACCCAAGATATTGATTTGCTCGGAGATCTCCTTACCACGCAACATACGGGTCTTGATCTCGTTTACTTTCTCGATCCATTCCGGGGAGATATGTTTAGCGATGTATTCCTGAAACTCCGGATACTCGATATACTTGGAATAACTCTCGATCGGGTTTACGGCCGGATAACGTTTACGGTCGGCACGCTCCTGCTCCAAGGCATAGAAACAACGGGCCACCTTCTTCGTATTCTCGGTCACCGGCTCCTTCAAGTTACCACCGGCCGGCGATACCGTACCGATGAAAGTGACGGAACCTGTAGCGTTGTTATTCAAATGGACGAATCCCGCACGAGCGTAGAAGTTCGCCACGATAGCGGACAAGTCCATCGGGAAAGCATCCGGTCCGGGCAACTCCTCCAAACGGTTGGACATCTCACGCAAAGCCTGTGCCCAGCGGGAAGTAGAGTCGGCCATCAACAGAACCTTCAAGCCCATGCTGCGATAATACTCGGCGATGGTCATCGCCGTATATACGGATGCCTCACGAGCGGCTACCGGCATGTTGGATGTATTGGCGATAATGATCGTACGTTCCATCAATTTACGTCCCGTATGCGGGTCTACCAATTCCGGGAACTCCGTAAATACCTCTACGACCTCATTCGCACGCTCACCGCAGGCGGCGATAATCACGATATCCGCTTCCGCTTGTTTAGAGATAGCGTGCTGAAGCACCGTCTTGCCCGTACCGAACGGACCGGGGATAAATCCGGTACCACCCTCAACGATCGGGTTCACGGTATCGATCGTACGAACGCCCGTCTCCAGCAATTTGAATGGACGGGGCTTTTCCTTATAACAAGTGATGGCCTTCTTTACCGGCCATTTCTGGATCATCGTCACGTTTACGTCCGTGCCATTTTCGTCCGTAAGGACAGCCATCGTATCATTGATGGTATATTGTCCGGCTGGAACCACCGATTTCACAGTATAAGATCCCTCGAACTTAAAGGGGACCATAATCTTATGAGGTTGGAAATTCTCGTCCACCTCTCCCAGCCAATCACCGGCGCTCACGGTATCGCCCGCTTTAGCCAGAGGCTTGAAATCCCACTTCTTATCATTGTCCAACGCAAACGTATAATCGCCACGTTTCAAGAATACACCTTCCATCTTGTCCAAGTCATTCTGCAAACCGTCATAGTTGCGGGACAACATACCCGGACCCAGCGTAACTTCCAACATATGCCCTTGGAATTCAGCCTCATCGCCGACACGCATACCACGTGTGCTCTCAAATACTTGTACAAAGGCATTCTTACCTATCACCTTGATTACTTCCGACATCAGCTTCACGCCTCCGACAGAAATGTAACAGATCTCATTCTGAGAAACCGGACCATCCACCTCTACGGTTACTAGGTTGGATACGATTCCTTTTACAATTCCTTTCGTAGCCATAATTTATTTTATATTGTTTCTTTTAAATTCTTCCAACGCATTCTCACTACCCATCTTCATGGCGCCTACCAATTCACGGAAAGTCTTCTCGCCTCTCGCCTTATCCAAGGTTACCCAGCGCTCTATCATCTCCAATTTCAATAAATAAGCGAATACACTCTCTATGTCGAACGTCTTGAAGAAGGTATTATCGTCCAGCCATTTCCATTTCAAAAGATCGATTTTCTTCTCACGAACGATCAGATCGGTCTCTTCGGCGATGCGTTGTAACTCGGGCAAATATTCCACGGAATCGCCCAAGCCGAAATCACGGGCGTTCGACGTACGGATATTTTCTGCTATCTCATTATGCCCCACGATATAATTGGCCTTATCAAATCCATATTTACGGCAAGTGATCGCAGTAAGAACATTGTTGATATTCAGGTTAAGCTCGAACCAATCAGCCACGAACTTATTCCCACATTTCATGGCATATTCATAATATAACGCAGCCAAGCGGTCTTCCCATGATATATATTCTTTCTCGCTTTTGGTGTCCTTAGCCTCTTCGGCTAGATACAGTTTAAAGAATTGCACGAAATAAGGCGGGAGATTATCATTTTTGGGAATTTTTTCCTCATCCTTCAACGCTTTATATAAAGTATTGAACTCATCATACGTTATTCTTCCTCTTTGATCCGGATCGGAGTCCGGTCTTTTAGCGTGAGCCAGCAGATTTATATTATCATATTTCAAATAAAATAAATCAATCAGCTTTTTATCCTTAGAAGATAGCATATCCTCTATTTCCGTCCGGAACTCACAGACCGAATAGGCTAGTTTACCATCATCCAACGCTATGTTAGGAAGTCCGGAGATTAAGTAGTAATACTTACTCATATCAGAACAGCATTTCTACTAATTGCGGACGCAAGAACTCTTTAAAGAACTCGATAAACTCGTCTTCGCCAAACGTCACTTTATAAGACCCATCCGCCGGGATAATAGAGAAAGACGCTTTCTTTCCGCTTACCTTCTCGATCTTATACCCTTTCTCTAGCAAGCCTTTGGCATTGGCCTCAAAATACGCCTTCAAGCCATCGGAATCAGAAGCTTGGATAGTCAAGAACTCATTAGCGGGCCAGCTTTTCACAAGCTCAAGGATCACTTTCTGCATATAGGCGGGATCCATCAACGCCGCTTTCACATTCGAACTAGCGATATCACCAGTGATAAGGTTTGTCACCTCGCTCTTTAACGCCTCGACAGACTGGGTGGCGAACAATTTCAATTCGGCTTCCGTATTCTTCTTCAACTCGGCAGCTTGTTTCTCGGCAGCCGCTACGATACGTTTCGCTTCCGCTTCCGCATCTTTAAGAATCGTATCCTTTTGAGCATTGGCCTCGGCGATTATACGCCCCGCTTCTTCGTTCCCCTTCTCTACACCTTCCTTGTAGATCTTGTCTGTTAGTTCCTGAATCTTTGTATCCATTTCCTATTATGTATTTGAATTGTATTTTTCAATAGTAAACGCCCACAAAGTTATTATTTTTCGCGGATTAACATCAAAATAAGTGTGAAATCAAGCTAAAAAATAACACTAGTCAAGTAAAATTCTATTTACATTCGTCTATATTGTATTTTTGTTCGTCTATTTGTATCTTTGTGAGTCAAAATACAAAATTAACATGTTTACGATTAAAAAAGCGACTATTGATGACCGTTCTCTTATTCATGACCTTGCCTCACGCATTTGGGAGAACACGTATGGAAAGATACTTTCTAAAGAGCAATTGGATTATATGTTCGATATGATGTACGCTCCGGATAACATTCTTAAACAAATGGAAGAGTTACATCATCAATATTTTATTATATTGGCGGACGATATGCCGGCAGGCTATTTATCCATAGAGAAAACAGGTGAAAACACGTACAATTTTCAAAAGATCTATTCCCTACCGGAAATGCATGGTACGGGAATCGGGCGTTTTATCATCGAACAAGGTATTAACTATTTGAAGGAGGTACATACCGGACCTTTCACTATAGAATTATACGTAAACCGCTACAATCCCGCCATAGGCTTCTACAGACATATGGGATTACGGGAAATAGGCACACGGGACCATCATATAGGAAACGGCTATTTCATGAACGATTATATCATGGGCATGGAAGTGGAGAATAAATAGACAGTCATCCCCTATTCATATATTTATATATAGAATAGGGGATGATGATTGTCAACGGGTCTTCCCTCTTTTCGGATTACGAGGTTTCTCTAGGATTCGTACACTACTAACTTTTACAGAGTAAATAACAGCGATCCTATCATTCTTCGGATTCTCAATCGCAAGTTGAGAGTTCCAGATTTTCTTTTCTTGTTTTTTATCCATAACGCTACAATTTAATAGTTCATATTTAATAAGTCAAACCTTGACTGTTTGTTTCTCTTTTCCTTCCGCTATCTCAACCAGATAAACCCCGGCGCAAATACAGATAATGGCGAACGTCTGTGTCCAACTGAAACGGTCTTGCCCGATCAATAGGGATGTAATCGTTGCCACGATCAAGATCAGATAGCCATAAATAGCCACCAACGTAGTTTTCAAATACTTCAATCCGATAGGAATCAACAGATAACTAATTACCGTAGGGAAAATAAGCACAAACATCAATACGGCAAAAGGCCACCAATGAAATGGCTCCGAGAATAAAGGAGCATGAAAGCCCTCTATCGGCAAAATCAATAGACTGGAAAAAGCGGCGCCCGTGAATGTATATCGAAGCATCGTCATCGTCCCTACTTTTTGTAAGATCCGCTGGCTTAAGACCAAATACACGGCATAAAACACGGAGCTAGCCAGACATAGCATATTCCCATTAAAAGCGTCCGCCGCTAAATCGTCGCTTTGCTGGGTCAAGATGCAAACCAAGGCCCCAGATAAACCAATCAAGATACCGAGTATTTTCATCCAAGTAGCCTTTTCCTTATAAAAGAATACCATAATCAAAAATACCCAGATCGGTTGCAAGCTCGTGAAAATAGAACTCGAGACCGGCGTTGTCTTGCTAAGCCCCACTAAATAAAGAAACATAAAACCATAGATACCGATAGCGCCTAGTAAGAATAGCCACACCTTATCTTTCGTCGTAGAAACCTCCGGTTTCATAAACCAGCCGATCACCCAAAACGCCACGGCCGCAAACACGCATCGGAAAGAAGCGCCCGTCAACGGGCTCATCCATAAGGGAAGCAAGTATTTCAAGGCGTTCATATTCAATCCACTGAAAGTTTTTGAGACCACCATGCTAATATTAGCTTCTGTTTTCTTATTTTTCACTATCTATCGTTTTTTTAGTTTTATATTCGTAAATCATATTTTATCGTTGAAAAGGAACGAGTCTCGTTTTACATAAGCCCAGATCGTAGCGACCAGCGCAATACAGAGATTAAAAATAAATGCGAATTGCTGGCTCTTGACATGGAGCATAGACTGGAAGAAATCGATAATAAACGGACAAAGTAATATCGCCAAATAATTCATCGCCATCACGAAAGCTAATGCCAATGTAACTTTCTCAGGAATGGCCGTACGAGTCGTTTTATCATAAGCGATTGGCTGGATAACACCATATCCGAAACCGATAAAAACACATCCCAATCCAATTAGCCATTCCGTACGAGATATCAAAATCAAGGCCATCCCTAAAGCGATCGCCAATAGACTGACAAATTTTGTCTTTTGCTTAAATAAATCAACGATCTGATTCAAGATAAAACCGGGAGCCATAATAGCCAAGAAAAACAATGATATCATTAATCCGGAATTACCGCTTGTAAACTTATATTCCTTCATTAAAAACGGTAAGTTAAAGCTGACTATAATCACTAAATACGTAGCCAATCCATAAAAACACATGATTTGTACCAGATGCTTTATATCCACACCATATTTACCCCGAACCGTGACGGGATCTGCCGCGACAGGGGCTTTCACTTCTGATTTCGATACGATCGCCGGCTCATTCTCCATACTCCTTTTCAAGTATACGGAAAGTACGATGGAAATCAAGGGTAATAGATAAACGGCAAACGGTAAATGCCAATTCACCTCCGCCAGATATCCCGTTAAGATCGTGGCTAATACCAACGTTACATTTGTAATAGCAGAACTTAAACCAAATTGCTTCGTCCGGTATTTCCCGATAAAGAAACGAGAAATCAAACCGGTCGATAAGGGTACGATCAAGCCAGATCCGATTCCCATTAAGGCGCTCACCGCTATCAACTGCCACATCTTATTAGAGAGTAAGTATAGAATACCACTTAGGGCAAAGATCACCAAGCCTAATTGCAATAGACGTATCTCATTTACTTTCTCCGTTAATTTACCCGACAATATAATAAATGGAATTATCAATAACGATGGCAAAGAGGAAAGCATCTGAATATCCAGTTCCGTAGAATGAGGAAAAATAACGGAAAGTTTCCCTAATATCGGAGAAACCGCTAAACCCGGTAATGCATTTAAAGCGGAGATAGACCATATCCCTACCAGAGTTATAAGGGGAATTGTGCCCCGGCCTGTCTGTATTCTCATAAAGATTTAGTTTTACGTTTTTATCTAATCAAAACAAACATTTTATGTGAAAGTTCATCATTTTCGCTCTTTCCAAGAGGACTGGACTTGTATCGCTAATAAACCCCAAATAATGTAAATCCAAAAAACATTCCAATCCATAATCTGTTTTGGCATAAACGCTCAGTGGAAGCTGTATTCCATTGACTCAAATCATTTTATTAACAAAAAAACTAAAGAAAAATGAAAGACTCAAATTTCAGAAATGGCGATGCCAAAACAGCGATTTTTGGCTCAGAAGTGATGTTGACACCCTCTCCAGTAGATAAGATTCCTGATGGCCCTACAACCCCGGAGATCGCTTATCAAATGGTTAAAGACGAGACTTTCGCACAAACACAGCCTCGCTTGAACCTAGCTACATTCGTTACTACGTATATGGACGAGTATGCGACAAAATTGATGAACGAAGCTATCAACATCAACTATATTGACGAAACAGAGTATCCGAGAATCGCTGTTATGAACGCCAAATGTATTAATATCATGGCGAGTCTTTGGAATTCTCCCGAGCAAGAAAAATGGAAAACCGGAGCCTTGGCTATCGGTTCTTCAGAGGCTTGTATGCTAGGTGGTGTAGCCGCTTGGTTACGTTGGCGCAAAAAGAGACAAGCACAAGGTAAACCAACTGACAAGCCTAATTTCGTGATCTCTACTGGCTTCCAAGTCGTATGGGAGAAATTCGCCCAGCTATGGCAAATCGAAATGCGTGAAGTTCCCTTGACTTTAGACAAGACGACACTTGATCCGGAAGAAGCGCTTAAGATGTGTGACGAGAACACAATTTGTATCGTTCCTATCCAAGGTGTAACATGGACAGGACTGAACGATGACGTAGAAGCCTTGGACAAAGCGCTCGACGCATACAATGCCAAGACCGGTTATGATATACCTATCCACGTAGATGCCGCCAGCGGTGGTTTTATCCTTCCGTTCTTAAGCCCGGAGACAAAATGGGACTTCCGTTTGAAATGGGTTCTTTCTATCAGCACATCCGGACATAAATTCGGATTGGTTTACCCGGGATTGGGTTGGGTTGTTTGGAAAGACAAGAAATATTTGCCGGAAGAAATGGCATTCAGCGTAAACTATCTTGGAGCGAATATCACTCAGGTTGGTTTGAACTTCTCTCGTCCTGCCGCACAAATCCTCGGACAATACTATCAGTTTATTCGTCTCGGATTCGAGGGCTACAAACAAATCCAATATAACAGTATGGAAATCACGAAATACATCCACCAAGAAATCGGTAAGATGGCCCCATTCGTTAATTACAGCAACGAGGTTGTGAATCCATTGTTTATTTGGTACATGAAACCGGATTACGCTAAGAACGCCAAATGGACACTTTACGATTTGCAAGATAAATTGCAACAAAGCGGTTGGATGGTTCCAGCGTATACACTACCGAAGAAGCTGGATAACTACGTGGTTATGCGTGTCGTAGTTCGTCAAGGTTTCAGCCGTGATATGGCCGATATGTTATTAGGTGATATCAAGAACGCTGTAGAGGCATTGGAGAAACTTGAATATCCGACTCCTACTCGCATCGCTCAAGACAAGAACGTTCCGGTTAAGGGTAAGGTATTTACTCACACCGCAATGAGCAACGCTAAGAAATAAAAACAAAATTCATCAAGGCGTGCATGAAAGGGCTATCAGTGTTTTCATACACGCCTTCTTTAATCCAATTCATATATGGACAAAAAAATAACGATCGCCCAAATTAAGGAAGTAGCTCAACAGGCTTACGATCTTTACAAGACAAATACGGATGGTAAGAATGCCGATTACATTCCTTATCTGGCGAATATCAATAAAAATCTATTCGGAATCAGTATTTGCCTTTTAAACGGACAAACCATCGAGGTGGGAGATTCAGAATATCGTTTCGGTATCGAATCCGTATCGAAAGTACACACTGCTATCTTGGTACTGCGCCAATACGGAGCGAAAGAATTATTGGAGAAGATTGGTGCCGACGCTACCGGATTGCCATTTAACTCCATCATCGCTATCTTATTGGAAAACGACCATCCTTCTACCCCATTGGTAAATGCCGGCGCTATCACGGCTTGTAGTATGGTGAAGCCTGTCGGTGATTCCAAACAGAAGTGGGATGCTATCGTAGCCAATATCACGGATTTGTGCGGAAGCGCACCGCAGTTGATCGACGAACTCTATAAATCCGAGTCCGCAACGAACTTCAATAACCGCTCCATCGCTTGGTTGCTAAAGAATTACAATCGCATTTATGACGATCCGGATATGTCTTTGGATCTGTATACCCGTCAATGTTCTTTGGGTATCACGGCTAAGCAACTATCTGTCGCTGCCGCTACGGTCGCAAATTTAGGTCTTAATCCTGTGACAAAGAAACAAGTATTCGATGCAGAGTTATCTCCGAAGATCACTTCCATGATCTCTACCGTAGGTTTTTATGAACACACCGGTGATTGGTTGTACACTTCCGGCATTCCCGCAAAAACTGGTGTAGGCGGTGGTGTCATGGGTGTACTTCCCGGACAATTCGGTATTTCCGCATTCGCTCCTCCTATTGACCAAGCTGGTAACTCTGTAAAGGCACAGCTTGCTATTAAGTATGTAATGAATAAACTCGGATTGAACGTGTTCAACGGTCACCGTGTGACGATCGTTGACTAATAGACAGAATCAGTTTAAACGAGAAGTAGTATAGAAAAAGTGTTTCATTACGATGGGCTGTTATACCATCTAAATGAAACACTTTATTTTTTTTTTGAATAAAAATCGGATCAATTCTCCGACACGACCCAAGCCGAATCGTATACTTCCGTATTCGGGGTCTTATAATACATATCCTTTTCTTGAGGAATGCTTAATTTATAGGTCTTCCCACCTGTCACCAACTTCCGATCACGGAGCCAAGGATTAAAACGTTTCAAGTCCGCATAAGTGATCCCATGCTCTTTAGCGAAGGCCGACAGATTCTGTATATCTTGGCTTACAGCCACGTCTACGGTAGGGATCGGCTTATACAGGTCACGGGCACGAAGCACAAAACCGTATTTCGACGGATTCTCGAAAATTTGCTTGATCGCCATGATTCGATAAATATAACGGGTAGTCTCCTCCACCAGCCAGAGATCAAAGGAGGAATCCGCATCTTGTTTGACCAGCTCACCGGATATACGTCCCATGCCGCCATTATAAGAAGCGGCTACCGCGGCCCAATCTCCATATTTCTTATAGGCGGCTTTCAAATAGCGGCAAGCGGCCCCAGTAGCTTTCTCCACATGGCAACGCTCGTCGACCGTCGGGGTGATTGTCAAACCATACTCCCTTGCCGTGCCCTCCAGTAATTGCCACATCCCGACAGCACGAGCCGGAGAGGATACACGGGGGTCCAAATGGCTTTCTATCACCGCTAGATATTTGAAATCATCGGGAATGCCGTTCGCCTTCAAGATCGGCTCGATCACCGGGAAATAACGGTTCGCCCGCTTGATCAGAAGCATCGTCGTAGAATGGAAATAAGTAAAGCTACTCAATTCACGGTCATAGGCTTCCCGCATATCATAGCGGGTAATATCGATTAGTTTCCCACAAAAAGGAACCGAGGACGGAACATCCGGCGACAGGGTCATGGATGAGACAACCGGACGGCTCTCTATCACTTTTTCCACGTCATTCGAACCCATCGAGATGCATGCGGTCAAGCAAACGACGCCTCCACATAAAAAACTAGCTAAATTATTCTTGGATATTCTCATTTTCATCTTGAATTGTTTTAGGTCTAAGAATGTTTATATCGCCTTTTTCCTTGTACTTAATACCATCGGAACCTTCGGCTTCTATCACATAAAAATACACACCCGGCTGAACGTATTTACCACCTTTCTTACCATCCCATCCTTGGGCCGGATCTGTCCAGTAATACATCTGTAGGCCCCAGCGATTAAATATCCATGCCTTAAATTTCACCAACGACTTATAGGCAACCCGGAACTCATCATTAATTCCGGGCGTGGTACCCGGGGAGAATGCGTTCGGTATCATCAGATAAGACTCCGAGATATCAATCTGAACCTCATCTTCCGTGCTGCAAGTAGTGCTTTGGTCGCTTACTTCCAACTTGATGATAAAAGTCCCGGATTGGTTGAACGTATAATCCACCTCCTCACCCGTAAAACGAACAACCGGATTATCTTCTTCCCCTTGCCGATAGATTTTCCAATTAAACAGGGCGGCTGTCGGCGTATTCGCGATAGCCGAAAATTGAACAGTGGCGGGAGCGCAATAACCGCTCTTCGTCGTATTCATATTCGGGGCCTCTTGCTCAATCAGCAACGTGTCTATATGAGCATCTACCGCAGCGGCCTGATATTCATCGATACAAAGCGTAACCTCCTTTCCAAAATGACGAGCGAAATAATCGCCTTTCACACAGATCTCCGTATCACACCAAGGAGCGGGAATGGATTTACCGAACAAATTGCCCTCGATGACCGCCGTCTCTTGTTTAGAGGTATATTCTTTTTTATCCGAATTATATTCCAATGTATTATAAATAACATCAAATTGGCGAGACAGTTCACGTCTTGTTCCCGTATTCGGCCAATAATAATAAATAGGTTGGATCGTACCTGTCCCAGCCAAGACCAATCCGCTACATGGATCGCTATTATCGGAGACATGCAGGTTGGATATGTTTAAGGTGTATTTGCTGTAATCAACGATCCAGACGTAACGAGATACGGCTCCTTCCTCGACAAAATAGCCATATCCCTCCTCTACATTCCGAATGGTGGAAGTAGTTCCATTTTGGGTGGAGGCCACCTTCTCGGCCTCCAATCGCTTGGTTTTATAACGATACCATTGATGCGAAGAAGAAGATGATGAGGTATAACTAATCGTCACGTTATCCATTCCATACACCAAGTAGACCTCAAGTCGCTCGGCGGAATCGCCGGAACTCTGCGTGGCTTTCATCGGGCTACCACTTCCTCCCGTCACCACATACTGGGCACACGAGACAGCCGCTACAAACACAAAACTTAGCGATAACAGTATCTTTCTTAATTCCTTCTTTAGCATATATAGTCTAAAAATTACGGTTCCAAAATTAGGGAAATAAAAGGACATACGTAGCATGATAAGCAAAATTCACTATCTTTGTCACAAAATACTCCGAACAGCAAATGAACAAGATTAGTATATACGCATTGACGTTCTTTTTAAGTTTATCGAGCGTAACCGTTTATTCCCAAAAGAATAATAAGCAAGTTATTTTTACTAACGAACAAGGGAGCGATATATTTTATCATACCATCGAACGCGGACAAACCGTATACGCCATAGCGACCATGTATGGCGTAAGCGTAGAGGATATTTATCGGTTGAATCCGGAAAGTAAAGAAGGGATCAAGGCCGGTTCTACGTTAAGAATCCCGCAGAAGGACTCCGCTATCGCACCTTCCGGCAAAGCAGATAACTATACATACCATACGATCCAGCCGAAAGAGACCTTGTACTCTTTATCCATTAAATATTCAGTGCCCGCTACGGATATTATCGCCGCCAATCCGGGTCTCTCCACATCGACCTTTACGATTGGTAAGAATATCCGGATCCCGCCGACACGACTGGAGACCTTGCCTACTACGGAAAAAAAGACCGTACAGAAGGAAATGGAATATACCATACAGAAAAAAGAGACCATGTACCGTATCTGCCGGAAGTTCGATATTTCCAGCGTGGAGCTTTTAAGACTCAACCCCGAGCTGAAAAACGGAGTGAAAGCGGGCATGGTTATCAAGATACCGGTAGCCAGTGAAGAAGTGATCACCCAAAACATAAGACAGCCGGAAGAGCGTGAGGTGAACGCCCTCCTCTCTACTCCTAAAGATATAAAGAAGGTGAACCGTATCCAAGTCGCCTTATTGTTGCCGTTCATGACGAACGAGACAACGCAATCATCCGCAACCTCCCGTTTCGTGGAATATTACGAGGGATTGCTATTGGCGGTCGACAGCTTGCGAAATATGGGAACCTCTATCGAGCTATCGGTATATGATACTGGAAACGGTACGAAGAAAGTCAAGGAGATATTGAAAGAAGATGCGTTATCAAACGCTAATTTGATCATTGGCGCCGTACAGAACGACCAAATCGGATTGATCGCTGATTTTGCCCAAAAGCATAATATCAAATACGTGATCCCTTTCACCTCCAAGAATGATGATGTCTTGTCAAACGCGAATGTTTATCAAGTAAACACACCTCATTCCTATTTATACTCCAAGGCGGCACAAGCCGGATGCGATTTATTCTCGGATTACAATATCATACTTGTCAATATAAAGGATAAAGAAGAAAAGCCGGAATTTATCAAAGCCTTCAAGACGGAGATGCAGCAACGCGATATCCCGTTCAAGGAAGTAACTTATAAAGGGGATACTTTCGCCACGGATATAGAGGCAGCCATGGTAAGGGACAAGCGGAATGTGGTATTGCCAACCTCCGCCTCCTTAGATGCGGTGAATAAGATCAAGGCACCGCTCCGTATGCTTTCCGAGTTGAAAGAGGAGGAGAAAGAGCCTTATATGGTCAACCTATTCGGTTATCCGGAATGGCAGACCTATACAAGAGAGTGTCTGGAGGACTTCTACGCATTGAACACCTATATCTATAGTAATTTTTATGCGGACAACTTATCTCCGGAAGTCCATAGCTTTTATTCCGATTATAAAAACTGGTACAGCAAGAATTTAATCAACACATTCCCGAAATATGGAATCCTAGGCTTTGACACGGGTATGTATTTCCTAGGCGCCATCAATAAATATGGCTCGAACTTCGAGAATAATTTAGACAAGATCCATTATAAGAGCATCCAGACCGGATTCGATTTCCATAGAGTGAATAATTGGGGCGGTTTTATCAATACGAACTTGTTTATTGTACATTACAAGAATGATTATACGGTAACCCGCAGTGAGGTAAGATAATTGATATGATGACGAAAAAGATATTTGTAGCGATATTTCTGTGCATGGCAAGCTTATCGATTTGCCATGCGCAGAAAAGTACTTTTAAGCAAGAGCTTGCGGTTGGAGCGTCCTTCGGATTAAATTTCTCTAGCGTAAGTTTTGCCCCAAAAGTCCCTACGAAGATGAAACTTGGATTTAACGGGGGAGCGACGATACGCTGGAATACGGAACCCAATTTAGGTATACAGGCGGAATTGAACTTTACCCAACATGGATGGGAAGAGAAGTTTGAGGAGAAACCTCAATATAAATATAGCCGTACGGTAAACTATATGGAGCTTCCGTTCTTGACTCACATCCATTTCGGAAGCAAGCGAGTGCGTGTATTCGTCAATCTAGGGCCTAAAATCGGTTATGCGCTGAGCGAAAGCACGGAGTCGAACCTTAATGGCGAGAACCCGAACGCGAACCGTCCGGACGAACAACATACATTGGAAGTCCAAAAGAAGTTCGATTGGGGGCTTTGCGGCGGACCGGGAATCGAGCTCCGCACCGGAATAGGCTCTTTCTTGTTGGAAGGTCGTTATTACTATGCGCTGGGCGATATGTTCAATAGCCGTAAAGGAGACACTTTCTCTAAATCTTCCAGCCAAATAATATCCGCGAAACTAACCTATCTGATTCCCATCTTTAGTAAATAAAGGGGATGGACTCGTGATATCGTAACAATCAATTGAAGATCTGTGCCGCAAGTAATCCCACTCAGGGGATAAGAACGGTGGATAATATAGCCAAGCTCCGGACGATCTGATCTTTTCACGGATGTGAAGAGATCTTTTCACGCTCGTGATACGATCGTTTCACCCTTGTGAAAAGATCATTTCACATCCGTGAAAAGATCTTTGGATACAGGCGTACAAGCTACTTCCGATAATACCTTTATCCAACAGGAAGGTTCTACAGTAATAAATCATGAATACAATGGGGAACGCATCTAACTATCATTATTGTTGAGGTGACCTACTATAAAAGAAAAGGCCATCCATCACGGACAGCCAATCTCATTGTTAACCTTAAATCTAATACCATGAAAAACACAGTGCAAATATAGAGACTTTATGTTATGCAGCATAATTTTCCAACAAGAAAAGCTCACCCATTAACCTTATTTAAGATAAACATGCTATACAACATAGAATTCAGCTCTTTTTATCTCGTTTTTTCTATTAATAGCGAAATACTACCACTATAAATATTTCTTACCTTTGCATTTATAAACATAAATATGGATTAATATAAGAAATCATGCTAATTATAGGTATAGCGGGCGGGACTGGTTCCGGGAAAACTACAGTGGTAAAAAAGATCATAGAAAGTTTACCTCCCGGTGAGGTCGTATTACTCCCTCAAGATTCTTATTACAAAGATAACAGCCATGTGCCGGTAGAGAAACGTCAATATATTAATTTCGACCATCCCGACGCATTTGATTGGCCGCTCCTCTCAGAGCAAGTCACCTTGCTGAAAGAGGGGAAATGCATCGAGCAGCCGACTTATTCTTATCTTACCTGCTGCCGATTGCCCGAGACCATTCATATCGAGCCTCGTGATGTTGTCATCATCGAAGGGATCCTCGCTTTATGCGACCCTCAATTACGAGACTTGATGGACTTGAAAGTATTTGTCGATACAGATTCGGACGAACGTCTTATCCGTGTGATCCAACGGGATATGATCGAGAGAGGACGCACGGCGGAAGCGGTAATGGAACGCTATACCCGGGTACTAAAGCCTATGCACCTGCAATTTATAGAGCCTAGCAAACGATATGCCGACCTAATTATACCCGAAGGAGGAAGCAACCAGATCGCCATCAATATCTTGAAAATGTTTATCGAGAACAATCTGGGGCTTCCCCATACAGAAAATCAATAAACCAATCGTTCCGACAGGGATCTCCCCAATATAAATGCGTGTACCCCGCCAATACGTTCTTGTAGCGATATAGCGGGGTATCCGTTTGACCTCCTTTCGCCGTAAAGGCTTTCGCTACCGAAGGCAGCGGGCTTTCCATAGGCACGATCCGGGAATAATGGAACTCATGCCCTCGTAAGACATCATTCTTATAGCATAAAGTCCGATACCCTAAACGTAACTTCATGTTCTCCATCGTGGCGGATTGTGGTAATACACCGGCCATTGGATAGGCATTCCCATCCGTACCGATAATCTCTTTACAGAGATACATCATCCCCCCACATTCCGCCAGCAACTTGCCCCCCACTTCCACAAAGGAATGAATCGATTCACGCATCCCGGAATTCATGCTCAACTCCGATAAATATAACTCGGGATATCCACCCGGCAAATAGACAAAATCGGCCTCCGGTAAACAATCATCCCTCAATGGACTGAAATAGGTAATCTTGCCTAGAGTAGATAAGAAATGTATATTTTCCTCATATGAGAAATTAAAAGCGGGATCACGGGCGATGGCTATATTTAAGTTTGCCTTTGAAACAGTCCTCATGACTTCCTTAACCCGAGGAACTGGCTGTCGCTCTGGCAAAGCCGTGATTGCCAACAGGCGGTCTATATCCACATGCTCCTCCACCAAGCAAGCAACCCGGTCCGCAAACTCCTCAAAGCAAAAGTCCTCATCCAACGACAACCCCAAATGCCGGCTCGGGATCTCTACATCCGCACACTTCGGTAGATAGCCTAACGCTTCCACACCCGCATCCTCACACGCTTGTCTCAAGAAAGAATAATGACTCTCCGACGCCACGAAATTAAATACCGCCCCCACGACATTCAGATCTTTCCGAAAATTCCGGAAGCCATAAAGCAAGGGAGCCACCGAATAAGCCGTACTTTTAGCGTTCACCACCAATACGATCGGTATCCGCAATAAACCGGAGATCTCCGCACTACTCCCTCGCATGGCATCGTAGCCATCGAACAGCCCCATCACCCCTTCGGTCACGGCTACATCCGCATTCGAGGTATACCGGGCATATAAATCCTTGATATGCCCTTCCGACATCATGAAACCATCCAAATTCACGGAAGCGCAACCAGCCGCCATTTTATGATGACGAGTATCTATATAATCCGGCCCACACTTAAAAGGCTGCACCCGTAAAGAACGATTTCTCAAGGCACGAAGCAATCCTAAGGTAAAAGTAGTCTTCCCGCTTCCCGACGAAGCGGCACCTATTAGCAAATGAGATCTCATGTATTCTGTTTCTAATATTGCTCCTTCTCGTTCGGGAAGTCTTGAGATTTCACGTCCTCGATGTACGCTTGTACGGCACGGGTAATCTCCTCCCCTAAATTAGCGTAGCGACGTAAGAAACGAGGAGAAAAGCCTTGATTGATACCGAGCATATCATGCATAACCAACACTTGACCATCTACGCCTCCACCGGCGCCAATGCCGATAACCGGGATCGTAAGCTCCGAAGCGACACGAGCCGCCAACTCCGCCGGGATCTTTTCCAACACCAAGGCGAAACAACCTATCTCCTCTAGCAAATGGGCATCCTCGATCAGTTTCTTAGCCTCGGCCTCTTCACGGGCACGTACCGTATACGTACCGAATTTATTGATCGATTGCGGCGTCAATCCTAAATGTCCCATAATTGGAATACCGGCACACAAGATGCGTTCGATAGATTCCCGAACCTCAGCCCCGCCTTCCAACTTGATACAATCGGCATGCGTCTCTTTCATCACCCGGATAGCGGAGGCCAAGGCTTCTTTAGAGTTTCCTTGGTACGTACCGAAAGGCAGGTCTACCACCACCAGCGCACGATTCACCGCTTTCATGACCGATTTACCATGGTAAATCATCTGGTCGAGCGTAATCGGCAAAGTGGTCACGTTTCCAGCCATTACGTTAGAAGCGGAGTCTCCCACCAAGATCACATCCATTCCTGCTTGATCGATCAATTTCGCCATCGAATAATCATAGGCGGTAAGCATGGATATTTTCTCGCCACGCTGCTTCATCTCTATCAGGCGATGTGTGGTCACCTTTCTATTATCATCTACTTTTGCGACAGACATATTATATTTTTATTAATTGTTTCGGCCGCAAAGGTAAGTATTATTATTTATTTTCAAGACAAACATTCACGGCACTTAAGCCTCTGTCGCCACGTTCAAGGTCGAACGTCACGATATCGTTCACGGAGATATCATCCACAACATTGTTCACGTGAAAGAAATACTTTTCCGTCCCCGACAAGTCACGGATAAACCCGAACCCTTTTGCCTCATTAAAATAGTCTACCCTGCCCCTTAAGATAACGGGAGCCACATCCTCTTTCTTAGGAGTCGAGATCAAGATATCTTCCTGATTTATCTCTTCTTTTTGACGAAGTTCGGGAGGGACAGAGGTGATCATCCCATTTTCATCCACATAAGCGATCATATCCTCAAAGCTAGTCGCCTTGCCGGACGATTTTCTTTCCTCTTTCCTGTTCTGTTTCTCTACTCGGCGGGCTTGTTTCTTTTTCTCGTTTTCACGTTTACCAAATGATGCGTATTTTGCCATACAGTCGATTTTAATTTATACTAGGGCCTCACGTTCCGTGAAGCGTTGTTTATACTAACTTAGCGTGAGAATTGATGATTAAAGGAGAGATCCGCTTAATAATAATATAAAAAGAAGAACTATGTCGATAATGATTCTAGACTCAAACTTTCGCAAAGATAATAAAATAAACGGAGAAAACCTTATAGATCCTCTCATTTAAGAATAAAAAAACTTACTTTTGCATCCTATACCAAAAAGCATTTATGAAACTACTTTTTTTTGATTTAGAGACTACCGGCATAAAATACTGGAGAAATGGCGTCCACCAAATAAGTGGGGAGATCGTAATTGATGGGGTTACGAAGGAATCTTTTAATTTCAATGTCTGCCCACACCCCCAATGTGAGATAGAGGAAGAAGCGCTTCGCATTTGCAACGTGTCCAAGGAACAGATACAGGCTTATCCTCACATGCGAGAGGTGTACGTTAAATTTGTGAACATGCTGTCCAAATACGTGGACAAATTTGATAAAAAAGACAAGTTCTTCCTCGTTGGATACAACAACGCCTCTTTCGATAATCACTTCTTGAAAGCCTTCTTCGTACAGAACGGAGATAATTATTTCTACTCATGGTTCTGGGTGAACTCGATCGACGTAATGGTATTGTCTACCCAGCATTTGATGCGCAAACGGCATGAGATGACAGATTTCAAGCAGGAAACGGTGGCAAGGGCTTTAGGCATACAAATAGATTCCGCGAAATTGCACGACGCGTCCTATGATATTCAATTAACCAAAGAAATTTATAATAGGATATCCTCCCTCTCATTTATGGGTTGATTGATTCTTTTTATAAATTATCGTTTTTGACTATAGGTTGATTTAATTATCTTTACGGCGTAGAATCAATTTTTAAGATGTCTGTGAAACATAGTATCCGTATTTTCTTCTTTATTATCGCTCTCGTATATACAGGTTCCTTGACTGCCCAAGAAAAGGCGTATCCGAAAAACGGAGAGGGCATCACTCTTTTTCTCAAACGCTTCAACCGTACCGGCGGGACGTATCAGAAAGAGTTTATCGAGCTTAATAAAGGGAAGTTGGGTAAAAATAACACTCTGCGCATGGGCGTAAAATATACCTTGCCTCCGCTCGCCTCCGCCCCTCAGAAGAAGAATTATCAGCCCCTATTCGGCAAGTCGCTAGCCAGTTACAAAGTAACCTCTTCCGATTTAAAGGGAGCTTGCTTTTATCTGGTCAGCGGTCATGGCGGTCCGGACCCCGGGGCGATCGGTAAAATGGGCTCCCATGAATTGCATGAGGATGAATACGCTTACGACATCATGCTACGTCTGGCACGCAATCTTTTAACGCGAGGCGCAAAGGTACATATTATCATCCAAGACGCAAAGGACGGAATACGTGACCAGCAATTCCTCAATAACAGCAAACGGGAAACTTGTATGGGTAGTCCGATCCCCCTCAGCCAAGTAAGCCGTCTGGATCAGCGTTGCGCCAAGATAAACAGCTTGAGCCGGAAAGATAAAGAAACTTATAAGAGAGCGATATTCATCCATGTGGACAGCCGGAGCCGACATCAAAGGACCGATGTCTTTTTCTATCATAAGCCCAAGGATCAAGCGAGCAAGCGCTTGGCTAAAACGATGAAATCCACTTTCTCGCGCAAATACAACCGCCACCAGCCGGGCCGGGGATTCTCGGGCACGGTAGACGATCGTAACTTATATGTATTACGTCACACGACCCCGACCTCCGTATTCGTCGAATTGGGCAACATACAAAACCAATACGACCAACAACGGATCATCCTCAGCAACAATCGGCAAGCCTTGGCCAACTGGCTTTGCGAGGGTTTTGTCACGGATTATAATTATTATAGGAAGTAGCATCCCTAATGATCTATTATACTAACACATATCCTGCGGCAGAAATGTCATATGAGCGATCTTAACAGCAATGTAACATATATTTCATTTCTCCGAAATAAGAACATCCGTTCTTTGCCAAAAATAATTATATTTGTATATGGAGAGCCGTAAGGCACTCTTTTAAAAACAGAACAGCTTATGGCAACAACTCGTATTCTTGTAGTGGATGATGAAGAGGATTTGTGTGAGATCCTTAAATTCAACTTAGAAATAGAAGGTTATGAAGTAGATACCGCCTATAGTGCGGAAGAGGCATTGAAAAAGGATCTGACCGTTTACAATTTATTGTTGTTGGATGTCATGATGGGAGAAATCTCCGGTTTCAAGATGGCACGTATCCTGCGACAAGATGAGAAGACGGCCAATACCCCTATCATCTTCCTCACGGCCAAAGATACGGAGAACGATATGCTCACAGGGTTCAATCTCGGGGCGGACGACTATATCTCCAAGCCTTTCTCCATCCGCCAAGTGATAGCGCGTGTTAAGGCCGTACTAAGAAGAACTTCCGAGAAATCAAAAGAAAAAGAGATTGAGAAACTCGAGTATGAGACATTAGCTCTTGATACGAAACGCATCAAGGCTACGGTAGACGGGGTGGAAGTTCCATTGACCAAAAAAGAGTTTGAGATACTAAAACTTCTATTGGAAAATAAAGGGAACGTCTTCTCCAGAGAGGAAATACTGTCTCGCATCTGGAAAGACGAGGTATATGTTCTAGACCGTACCATCGATGTCAACATCACCCGGTTACGTAAGAAAATAGGTCCTTATGGAAAGAACATCGTAACTCGCTTAGGTTTCGGTTATTGTTTTGAATGCTAATATTGTCGCTGAATCATGGTAAAGATAGATGGTGAGAAAAGACACCGGATACCGTTTAGCCAACGGCTTTTCTGGTCGGTCTTTTTTATGTTCTTGGGCTTTACGGTCTGTTTCCTGCTATTCCAATATCAGCGGGAAAGGGAGTTCGCACAAGAAAAGTTGAACAATGTGTTGAGTAACTATAATTACCAATTATTCCGCAAATGCCAACAAAGTACGGACATCAACAAGACCGTAATAAGTTTCATGGACGACATCCCTCAAAAGGATTTGCGGGTAACCATTATAGATCCATCCGGCGACGTATTGTTTGATAATAGCGGGACGGACGAGTTTAATAACCATAACGACCGGAGCGAGGTACGCAAAGCCCGATTATATAATGAAGGATTCGCTATCCGTTCCTCGGAATCTACGGGAAAAAGGTATTTCTATTCGGCATCAAATATAGGAGGTTATATTTACCGCTCAGCCCTGCCCTATGATCCATATGTAAGAGGGATATTGACGGTAAACAAGGACTTCATTTATTTCATGGCATTGATGACCTTGATTTTCTTCTTTGTCCTTTCCCGTTTTACTTTCAGCATAGGTAAAACGATATCCAAACTAAGGGATTTCGCCTTAAACGTAGAGAAAGATCGAATGCCTGCGGTCGATTATGTTTTCCCGAATGATGAACTAGGTGATATCTCACAGAATATCGTAACCTTATACCATCGGCAGCAGAAAGCGAAAAACGAGTTATCCATGGAACGGGAAAAGCTTATCAAACATTTCCAATATTCCAAGGAAGGCTTCGCCATGTTTACAAGTGAAGGGCGGGAGATTCTTTCTAACATCCTATTCATTCAATTCATAAATGTCATATCCGACACCCAGATCCACCAAGTGGAAGACGTTACTGATATAGCCGAATTAGAACCAATCCGTACCTTCTTGAATAAGAATATCCGGAATCTGAATCGGAAAAAGAAAGTATTAAGAGAGTCCGTGACTATTGACAAGAACGGTAAAATATTCTTGATCGAATGTATTTTATTCCTCGATAATAGTTATGAGATCTCTATTAATGATATATCCCGTCAAGAAGAAGAAAGCCGGATGAAACGACAGCTTACGCAGAACGTCTCTCACGAGCTGAAAACACCGGTCAGCAGCATTCAAGGGTATTTGGAAACAATCCTATCCAACCCAGATTTGAGTTCGGACAAACGTCAATTTTTCTTGGAACGTTGTTATTCCCAAAGTACCCGCCTTACAGGATTATTACGAGATATTTCCGTATTAAACAGACTTGACGAGGCATCCGAGATGTTCGACCTCACGGAAGTAAATATCACGAAGCTTATTGCCGAGATACAAAAAGAATGCTCCCAAGATATGGAAGAAAAACACATCACGTCGGAAATTATCCTCCCGGGAGATCCGACCGTGTTCGGGAATAACTCCCTACTCTATTCCATATTCCGGAATCTATATGACAACGCAATCGCTTATGCGGGAGAAAACATAAAGATTACCGTCAACTGCTATAAAGAAGATCCTAAATATTATTACTTTAGCTTCTCCGATAATGGAGTGGGTATCCCGGAAGAACATATCAATCGCATATTCGAGCGCTTCTACCGGGTAGACAAGGGACGCAGTCGTAAGATCGGAGGAACCGGATTAGGATTATCTATCGTTAAAAACGGGGTTAATTTTCATAAAGGACAAATATCGGCGAAGAGCAGTCCGGGAAAAGGGGTTACTTTTTTCTTCACTTTGAAAAAGAAACTATAAGGCAGACCTCGAAAATTCCATAACATACGCTTGATATTTAATATTAAAATGTATTTTTGTATTGAACATCATACAATATCATGAGAAATACCTATTTAGTATTATTTATCTATTTAATGATCCCAATGTTTTCTTTAGGGGAAAACACCTATACTACCCAACAAAGGGAAGACAGCCTTTTATCCCTATTAAAGTCCTCGCCAGCCATAAATGAACAGATCGAGTTATATAAGGATTTAGCGACAATGTACAGGCAAATGCCCAAGGAGATTGTTTACCTAAACAAAATGGCAGATGTGGCAAGCTCCACTTCGAAAGGTCATGCTTCCTTATATTACGCATGGGCCAATTTATCCCGCCATTATTACAATATACAAAACAGGGATAGCCTGATTTACTGGTCGCATAAGATAGATTCATTGGCCGCGGCCAAGAATGAGGTTCCGGACGCATTATTCGATGCGCGAGGATTCATTTGCCAAATGGATCTATGGGACGGCAATTATGAGTTAGCGATGAACGGGGCGATCAGCCTATACAACTATGCCCGTGATACAAAGAGTGAATATGGATTGATTTGTTGCAATGAGAACTTAGGTTTAATCTATCAAGAAATACATCGGGATAGTGACGCGATAGTAGCTTATCGGGAAGGTCTCGATTTATTACAGAAACGAGGTGACAATCCGAAATTCGAGATGCAATACATGGGAAACCTCATCGAATCTTATCTACGAACCGACCATTTCACCGAGGCCGAGGAATTATTAACCCGTTACGATGAAATGATCCAAGATAGGGAAAGAGAGAATGAAGAACAAGGCACCGCATTCCCCGTGGATCGTTGCCGTGCGCTAATGTATGTTTTTTATGCGGATATGTATGTCCTTCAAGACAAGCCCAAGCAGGCATTGGAGACCTTGTTGAAGGCGACACCGATCGTAGAGAAAACCGGAGATGATTATACGGAATTCTGCTACAACTTCGTTTTCGCCAAGTATTATTATTTAATAGGTAAGTATGGAAAGGCGCTGAATATCATAGACACAAATAAATTAACAGAAGAAGATATACGAACCTCGGAGCTGAAAGTCGAGATACTTGAAGCATTGGGACGTTATAAAGAAGCGCTCGCATTTAGTAGAGAAGTTGTAGAACATACCAAAATGTTGCATGACGAGGCCTTCAACCGGCAGATCAATCAGCTCCGGACATTACATGATCTAAACAATCAAGAGATGCAGGCATACGAGCTACAGCTACGTGAACAACAACTGCATACCCAAAGGTTGTTAATGATTATTCTACTCGTAGTATCGATCGTTCTTTTAGTGATGCTATACATCGTATACAAGTCCTATCGCTCCGCACGCCGCTACCAACGAGAACTTATGAAAGACAAGGAAGCCTTAGTAGAGTCCGAGCGTCAACTTCGTACAGCCAAAGAGATAGCGGAACACGCCAACCAGATGAAAAGCACGTTTATCGCCAATATCAGCCATGAGATCCGTACGCCACTTAACGCAATTGTCGGCTTTTCGGAATTAATATCCGATGAATCTATTTCCGCTGGCGAAAAGAAAGAGTTTTTCTCCATTATCAACAATAACTCTTATTTATTACTTAATCTGATAAATGACATTCTTGACCTTTCTCGCCTAGAATCCGGGAATATGAAGTTCATTATAGAGAAGACAAGCTTATCAGATTGTTGCCGGAACGCTTTGGCAAGTGTAGAGCACCGGGTCTTTCCGGGTGTTCAATTGACCTATACACCTTCTGAAGACCCCTTACATATCCAGACAGATTCGATACGTCTCCAACAATTATTGATAAACTTATTGACCAATGCCTGCAAGTTCACGAAAGAAGGAGAGATCAACCTATCTTATCAAATAGATGAGGACAAGCAGCATGTACGTATCACCGTAACCGATACCGGATGTGGAATACCGGAGGATAAGCAGAAAGCCATATTCGAGCGTTTCGAAAAGGTAGATGAATATGCACAGGGTACAGGCTTAGGGTTATCCATCAGCCAAACAATTATCGAGCATTTAGGTGGCTCCATTCAATTAGACCCGACGTATAAGCATGGAGCCCGGTTCATCGTACTCCATCCCTACAACCCTCTTGATAATCCATCATGACGTAAACCACGTCTTGAAATCCGGCACTCTCGCCTTGCTAACCAATATACGGTCCAAGGTCGGTACGATCAAATTGATCGCAAGGCGTCCGTTAAACCAGAGATCGATATCTTGCACCGCCTTTCTGGATATCAAGTACTGACGATTGATCCGGAAGAACAAGGCGGGATCAAGGCTATCGGCGAGCTCATCCAAGGTCTGCGTGAAAAGGTATTCTTTCCCGTCCGTCATCACCGCCTTTACATTTCCGTCCGCTATATAGAAAAATAAGATCATATCCACGGAAACAGGTAGCAGCTTATCCCCTTTCATAGGGATCAAGAAATGCGTTTTATATCCTTCCACCCGCTTCAAGGCTTGCATGACAGCGGAATAATCGATCGCTTCTTTCTCCACAGCCGTCGATTGTAACCGTGACAGCTTATCCAAAGCTTTCCGTATATCATCCGCATCGATCGGTTTCAGCAGATAATCTACGCTATTCACTTTAAACGCCTTCAGCGCATATTCATCATAGGCTGTCGTGAAAATGACCGGGCAAGAGATATCTACATGGCCGAAGATCTCGAAAGCCGAGCCATCCGCCAAATGGATATCCAGAAAGATAAGTTCCGGCATTGGATGCGATTGAAACCATTCGACACTATCCGTAATACTATCTAGGACATCGATCACCTCGATATCCGGATCAACCTCTCCCAGCAATGCCATCAAATTACGGACAGCCGCTTTCTCGTCTTCTATTATCAAAGCTTTCATACCAAAGGGATTGTTACGCTGAATATACTAGCATCTTCTTTTATGGAAATATCTTTCTTATACAAGAGGTTATAACGTTTACTCAGGTTCACCAAGCCAATACCGGTGCCTCCGCTATGTGTCAATTTCGGTTGGATGGGATTGCTAACCGTCAAGGAATCATGGTCCGAACGAACGGAAATGGTCAATGAATGACGGTTGCTAATCTCGTTATGCTTCACGGCGTTCTCGATCAAAAGCTGCACCGACATAGGAGGCAGTTGCTTAGACTCGTGCTCCTTCCCTAAGTCTATATCGAAGACTAGATTATCCTCATAGCGCATTTTCAAAAGGAAGATATAAGCGTTCACGAAATCCATCTCCTCCCGTAAAGTAACACTACGGCACTCATTCTCTTGCAAGGTATAACGTAAGACACGGGATAACTCCTGCAAATATTCTTGTGCCTTCCCGGGAGTCTCCCGGATCAAGGAACGGAGCGTATTCAAGGAATTAAATAACATATGAGGATTAAGCTGGCTCTTCAAGGCCTCATATTGGTTCAATAGATTCTCCGCCCGCAATTGCTGGTTCTCGACCTGTACTTGCTGGCTTTGACGAATCAGGTAAATCATATAGCAACTCCCCGTAACGACACACGACATGATAAAATCCCTCAACGGATGCAGATAATGATGCACCAAGGCGTCGATCGCCGGAATATCAAACTGATGGTGCAAGAACACGAAACCTTTTCCTAATAAATTATTCACGCACCAAGTCATTACGAACGAGATAAGGACCTTCTGCCAAGAGATACGCGCTTTCTGCCGATTGAAACCAAAGACATACGTGTTCATCGCAAACAACAGTAAGAGGGACACGAAGGTGAAAAAGACCTCATTCGCTACATCCAATACCGACATATCCGGAAAAAGAGCGTTCTGCCCGGTAACGTCAAACAACGACACCAATTCCGGGAAATGGATCAAGAAGGCCACCATGATCGATATGATGACCAACGAGAACACATATTTATTCTTTATATTCATTTTCTTCATGAAGGCAAAGATAGTCATTTCTTCTCTACCCGTGCGGAAACATACATACCGGGACGAAAACGGGGATTCGTCTCTTTCACCCGAGCGTACATTTCCAAGGAACGGCTCGTCTCGTCCACCTCCTGTCCGATCGAGATCAAGACCGCGTGGAAGGTCTCCTTCCCCATTCCATTCACCCGGAACTGTACTTGGTTCCCAATGGATAAGTCCGCTAAATCCTTCTCATAAGCGGTTAGGCAAAGGAGAGTCTCGCCTTTATCGATCACATCACAGATCGGTTCGCCCGCGTTCACGTATTTACCGAGATTAATGGACAGCCCGGCGACATAACCGCTTAATGGCGCTTTTACCTCCAAATAAGGTTGGATACCGTCTTCCAGAAGATCGCCGGCGGAGACACCTAGGATAGCAAGTTGCGCGGCGGCGGCATCTTGACGGCTCTTCATGGAAAGATAATCCGCCTTGCTTTGCTGGAAACGTTTTTGCGAGGCCGCTTCTTGCTCGCTCAAACGCTGTTGCCTTTTATACTCAGCCTCTAAGTATTCCGTTTGGGCATGGGCATCCAAATAGGTCTGTTGCAACGTGATAAAATCCGGATTCTCCAAGCTGACGATCACCGAGCCCTTCTTCACATAATCGCCCGGAAGCAGCGTAGTAGCATGAACCGTGCCTCCCATCGTCAACGTAACCGTAGCCTGCCGCTGCGGGGGAACTACCATGATCCCGTTGAAAGAGGAGTGATTCGGAAGGGCCGTTGCCGAGGAAATCCCATCCACCTCTACGCTATCCACGGATGGTTCGGACGGTACGTTTTCTGCTACTTGAGTAATAGCGGGCCGGGTAGTTATGTCTTGCGAATCGCCCTGTCCTTTCTCCGCGTTGTTTGTCATACTGCATGCGGCCAATGCCATAAGAACCGCAGGAATCCATATCTTTTTCATCTTATACTATTTTTCTGGTTATCTACTATACAACTCCAACTCAAGCGCCGATATATTATAGGCATATACGGCTTCGATATATCCCCGCCGGATCTCCCGGGCGGCGTTCAGGCTTTGAACAAACTGCGTGATATCTGTCTCGCTCTCTTTGAACTGTACCGTCGCGCTCTTCAACAAAGCATCCGCTTCCGGTAAAGCGCCGGTCGTATAATAGCGGATATGCTCTCCTTCCTTACGAAGCGCGACGCTCAACTCCTCCACCTTATTGTTCAATTGACGGATGTTGCTCTCCGCTTCCGTACGGGCGATATAGGAATCGATCTTCGCTTGCCTTACCCGGCTATGCTGCGGGAAGAACAATACCGGGAACGAGATCCCGACCATCCAAGAGTCCAGACCGCTCAACGGGGCTATTTTCTGACGCACATATCCTACCGATAGTTCCGGGAAGAAACGGCTCCGTTCGATACGAAGCATGGCTTTCTTCTCATCGGCCACGCTCCGGAAGTAATTCAGATGGATATCGGACGGAGCGATCTCGGCTACGCGAGCGGGGAATAAAACCAATGTCGTATCCATAGGCAGCAATGGGGAATCCGAATAACAAGTCCATGAGAAACGACGGGCAGCCAATTGCAACTCCTCCTCCGCCTGCGACAAACGGGTTTGCAGATCGGCGACCAAGGTAGATGACATATTCCGCTCCAATAGCGTGATATCCCCTTGCTCATAACGCAACTGACTTGCCTTTCGCAAACGTCCGGCCCACTCGATCTGCTCTTTATACAAGGCACATAGATGAAAGGCATATTGATAATAAGCCCATGCCCGTTTTACCTCGGCCGTAATCTCCTTCTTCACCAAGTCCCGGTAATATTCTCCCGTGGCGACTTGACGGTTCACCAAGGCGTTCTTATAAAATGGGGTCAATAGAGAGCCTAAGGATTGCGTGATCTCCATCTGATTGTCGTTTCGTGTCTCACCGTTGATCTGTCCCCATGAATAATTAAAGGTGGTCGGTGACACCTCCCAGCTCTCTCCCCGTGAAGCACGACTACGTTCAATGGATGCCGTGGCAGTCTTCAGGCGAGGATGATTCTCCAAGGCGATCGTCACGGCTTCTTCCAACGACACCGTCTGTTGGGCATGCGTGGGGAATAAGATACCTAAAAAAAGAAGAAACGGCAATAGGCGCTTCAACCAGCGTTGGCGCTTCCAAGCGGCCGAGCTATTTACCAACCGATAAAATACCGGGATAATAATCAACGTCAAGATCGTGGAGACAATCAAGCCTCCGATCACGACCGTCGCTAACGGACGTTGCACCTCCGCACCCGCGGACTTCGCTATCGCCATCGGCACGAATCCTAGAGAAGCTACCAAGCCGGTCAAGAATACGGGGCGAAGTAGATGCGGACATCCTTTCGCGAGGATACGATTCGTTGTCATTTGATATTTAGTTTGTTTTCGTAAGTTATTAAAATGATTAATCATTAATATACCATTCAAAACCGCTACGCCAAACAAGGCGATAAAGCCGACCCCCGCCGATATACTGAAAGGCAACCCTCGTAACCAAAGTGCCAGAATACCCCCGATCAAGGATAACGGGACGGTAGAAAATACCACCAGCGAGTAGGTAACACTCTTAAAGGCAAAGAACAATAGCAATAAGATCAATGACAAGGCGACCGGTATCACGATCGTAAGCGTATCGATCGCATTCTGCAAGTTCTCGAACTGGCCGCCATACTCAAAGTAGTATCCCGGTTCCAGCTTGATATGCTTGTCAAGGGTTTCTTGGATAGTACGCACGACTTTCTGGATATCAGCGTCACGGACATTCACCCCGATCACGATACGGCGTTTCGTGGCATCCCGGTTAATCTGTAGAGGCCCGTTGACCAGCTCGATCGTAGCGACCTCGCTAACCGGGATCTGGATTCCCTCGGCAGTCCGTACAAAGAGCTTATCCAAATTCAGATCCGCCACTTTATCGTTATCCAGACGAAGCACCAAGTCGAAACGTCGCTCATTCTCGAAAACGACACCCGCCGCCTCTCCCGCATAAGCCGTACGGATGATCGTGTTCAACTCCTCTATATTCATCCCGTAACGGGCGATCTTGGCACGATCGTAGTGTACGACCAATTGCGGCAGCCCCATCGCCTGCTCCACGATCACATCGGCGGCTCCCGGTACTTGCTCCACGAAAAGAGAAGCTTCCTTCGCCTTCTTATAAAGCTCCGCCATATCCTCTCCATATAGCTTGATCGCGATATCCGCCTTGGCCCCCGTCATCAATTCATTGAAGCGAAGCTGGATCGGCTGGCTGAAATTAAACTCCGCCCCCGTAATCGGTTCCAAGGAGGCCTTCATCTTCTCCACCATCTCCGCACGGCTGGAGGCCGAGGTCCATTCCTTGAAAGGTTTCATCACGATCATGATATCCGCGTCTTCCACCGCCATCGGGTCGGTCGGAACCTCGGCCGTTCCGATCTTGGCTACCACATGCTTGATCTCCGGGAAATTCTTCATCAAGGTCTCTTCCGCTTGCTTCGATAGCTCGATACTATGCGTCAGGGAACTACCGGCGGGAAGCGTCATCTGCATGGCGAAATCCCCCTCATCCAGCGTAGGGATAAACTCCGCCCCTAACCTCGTGAATAAGAAAAGGGACACAGCCAGAGCCGCGAAAGAACAAGCGATCGTTCCCCAGATATGACGCAAGCAGAAATGAAGCGTACGCCTGTAAACCCCGTTTAATTTCCCGAAGAAACGATCGGCGAATGTAGGCTTCGAAGAGATCGTACGCTTTAGGAACAGGGAGGCCATCATCGGCACGTAGGTGAGCGAAAGGATCAAAGCCCCGATAATACAAAACACCAAGGTCTTCGCCATGGGGGTAAAATATTTGCCCTCTATCCCGGTCAGCGTAAGTAGCGGGAAGAAGACGATCAAAATGATCAATACGGCAAAGGTAGCGCTCCGAGCGACATGACCGGCTCCGGCCTCGACCTCCCGGTCCATCTCCTCGGCAGAGAGCGTACGCCCCATCAACCGCCTCGAATAGATATGCGCCAATATCCCCTCCAATATAACGATCGATCCATCGACCACGATACCGAAATCGATGGCCCCCAAACTCATCAAATTGGCGGAGACCCCGAAAACACGCATCAAGATAAAAGCGAAAAGCATCGCCAACGGGATCACGGAAGCCACGATCAAGCCGGCCCGCACATTCCCCAAGAAGATGATCAATACGATAAAGACGATCAACGCTCCCTCTATCAAGTTACGGATCACGGTGGATATATTTCGGTCTACCAATTCGGAACGATTCAAATAAGGTTCTACACGAACACCTTCCGGCAACATTTTCTGTACCCTTTCGACCCGTGCCTCCAGTTCCTTGGTCACGACATTGGCGTTCGCCCCCTTCAACATCATGGCGATACCGCCCACGCACTCTCCCTCGCCATCCTTTGTCATGGCGCCAAAACGCTTGGCGGAACCAAAGCGAACCGAACCGACATCGCTTATATGAATCGGTATCCCTCCACGGTTCGTGATCACAATGCGCTCGATGTCCTTTATCTTACCGATCATTCCCTCGCTACGGATGTAGTAAGCCTTATTGATTTTCTCGATATAACTGCCGCCCGTATTCTGGTTATTCCGGTTGAGCGCCTCGAACACCTCGCCGATCGTAATATTCAAGGAATAAAGGGCATCCGGATCTACCGCCACCTCATACTGTTTCAGATAGCCGCCAAAGCTATTGATCTCCACGATACCCGGTATACCGCTCAGTTGCCGTTTCACGATCCAGTCCTGAATGGTACGGAGTTCCATGGCGTCGTATTTCTCCTCATAACCGGGCTCCACGCTCAATACATATTGATAAATCTCGCCCAAGCCGGTCGTGATAGGCATCAGCTCCGGCGTACCCAGTTCCGTGGGGATTTCTCCCGCCACGGTTTGTATCTGCTCGTTTATAAGTTGGCGGGCATCCAAGGTAGGTACGCTTTCCTTAAATACGACCGTTACCAATGACAGGCCAAAGCGGGAAACGGAGCGGATCTCTTCCACGTTCATGATATTACTCATCGCTATCTCGATAGGCATGGTGATCAATTGCTCTACCTCTTGCGGGGCCAAGGTTGGCGATACCGTCACGATTTGCACTTGATTGTTCGTTATATCCGGTACGGCATCTATCGGTAAAGTCATCATGGCATAGATTCCTCCCAGAAGCAGAAACAAGGTTGTCAACCCAACGAATAGTTTCTTCTGAATAGAAAAATGGACAATCGCTTTAAACATCACTTCATTTATTTAATAGAATAGTTACAAAAATAAAAGGTAAGCGTTTGTCTGCCCCGTATAAAATAATGAAGTGACCGAAATCAAGGTTGAAGTATCGGTATGAGGAGTTGGAGCATATCTATAGAAAAAGGCTTCACATGCCCTCTATGACACATGAAGCCCCTTTTGTTATCCTATATAAATAATAAGAATCGTTGCCGTTAAAAGCGGATCAGCACTTAATGCTCAACTGTCGCAACACCTCACGGATCTTCTCATACGTGACGATACGTGTAGGAACCAAAGGCAAACGAAGCTTATTCTCGATAAAGCCCATCATATTCAGCATACTCTTCGCTCCGGCAGGATTTCCATCCACGAACAACAGGCTGAACAGCTCCGTGAAGCTGTGATGGATCGTACGTGCGCTATCATAATCACCCGCCAAGGCCAGACGTACCATACGGCTAAACTCACGAGGGAAGGCGTTACCGATCACGGAGATCACTCCCACCGCACCTAATGTCATTAAAGGGAAAGTAATGCCATCGTCACCGGAGATCACGTTGAAACGGGCCGGCTTGTTCTTGATGATATCATCCATCTGGGTGATATTGCCGGAAGCCTCTTTCACGGCGATCACGTTATCGAACTCACGGGCGATACGAAGCGTGGTCTCGGCCGTCATGTTCACACCCGTACGCCCCGGTACGTTATAGAGTACGATCGGTAAATGAGTAGCGTTGGCGATCGCCTTGTAATGCTGGTAAATCCCTTCTTGGGAAGGCTTATTATAATAAGGTACGACCGAGAGGATAGCGTCGATACCCTCGAAATTATCGGTCTTCAACTTCTCGACAACCGACCGTGTACAATTACCTCCCACGCCTAATACGATAGGGATACGGCCCCGTACACGAGTCACTACCAAGCTTATAATGTTTTTCTTTTCTTCTTCCGTAAGTGTAGGGGTTTCCGCTGTAGTTCCCAGCACTACCAAATAATCCGTACCGTTCTGCACCTGATAATCCACCAGCTTGCCTAACGCCTCGTAATCTACACTCTCATCTTCCTTGAATGGCGTGATCAACGCCACACCCATTCCTTTTAAATTTATGTCTGCCATGGGGAAAATATTCCTTTTTGTTATTTAGCACTGCAAAAATAAGGAAATTATATCATTTAGCACGGATGGAACGCAAATAAAATAATATCTGTCCGAATAAATACTGAATATCGTCCTTATCTGTTACAGTCAAGCCTAAGTCGTACCATTCTTGGCCCGGATACTTAATCCCGACCTTGAAGGCGGATGGATGCCGGAGAGCGATGTATTGCAAGGCATAACAACCCGGCCGGGTGATATCGATCAAGATATCCGCCTTGAGAGCGCCCACCTTTTCCAAGACACTATCTGAAGGGAATCCCCACGCGTTGAGATCGCTCTTTGAATGTACAGGAATATTGGAATCGTCGAAAGGAATATCCGCTCCTCCGGACGGCACATACACACACGTCTTGATATCCTTCTTCGCCTTGCGCAAAGGCTCCAAGGCCCTCATGACGTCCTCGTGATCCTCTATATTATACAAGACCAAAAGCGAACGTGCCTCATCCAAGGAAAGGGAACGATGCGGACGCCCCCCAGCGTCCGACACTAAAGCCTGTATCTTCTTCTTGATAAAATAATTGGTGAACATTTATTCCAGCATATTTAAGAACGCATCCTCGTTGATAATCTTCACACCCAGCTTCGCCGCTTTCTCCAGCTTGGCCGGTCCCATATTCTCGCCGGCAAGGATATAATCGGTCTTCCCTGAGACGGAGCCGCTATTCTTGCCGCCATGTTGCTCAATCATCGCCTTATACTCGTCACGTGAATGCTTGGAAAATGTCCCGCTGATCACGATCGTCAATCCTTTCAACTTCTCGGAACGGTTCGCCAATTGCTCCTCGGAAACCGCCATCCGCAAGCCCTGTTCCTTTAATCGGTTCACCAACGTACGGTTCTTCTCGTCCGAGAAATAACTCAATACACTCTGGGCGATCCGCTCGCCGATCTCGTCCACGGCTACCAAATCCTCTAAGGACGCCTGCTCCAATGCCTCGATCGAATGGAAAGCCGAGACCAAGCGTTTAGCGACCGTCTCTCCCACGAAACGAATCCCCAGACCGAACAAGACTCTCTCAAAAGGAACTTGCTTGGATTCCTCCAGACTCGACATCAGATTCTGGGCGCTCTTCTCCGCCCACCGTTCCAGACGCAATAAATCGGCAACCGTCAACGTATATAAGTCCGCCGAGTCTTTTACATAACCGGCGTTGTACAAATCCTCCACCGTTTCCGGGCCTATATTGATATTCATCGCCTTCCGGGTCACGAAATGCTCTATACGCCCCTTGATCTGAGGAGGACAGCCCGACTCGTTCGGACAGTAATGCGCCGCCTCTCCCTCCGGACGCACCAAAGGAGTCCCGCACTCCGGACACACATGGATAAAGCGGACCTTATCCCCCATCAGCATCGAACGAGCCTCCACGTTCACTCCCACGATCTTCGGGATGATCTCCCCGCCTTTCTCCACATACACTTGGTCGCCGATATGCAAGTCAAGCCCCTCGATAATATCGGCGTTATGCAAGGAAGCCCGCTTCACCACCGTCCCCGCCAACAATACGGGCTCGAGGTTCGCCACCGGAGTGACCGTCCCCGTCCGTCCCACTTGGAAAGAGACCGAGTTCAAGCGAGTCTCGGCACGCTCTGCCTGAAACTTATAAGCGATCGCCCAGCGAGGGCTTTTCGACGTAAAACCTAAGTTCCTCTGCTGACGAAGCGAGTTTACCTTCAACACGATTCCATCCGTCGCCACGGGCAGGTTCTTACGTTCCACATCCCAATAAGCGATATAATCGAATATATCCTGTAGGCTCTGGCATTTACGGATCACGTCCGGAATCTTAAAACCCCATGCGCGAGCCGCCTGCAAATTCTCATAATGCCCTTCGGCCGGCAGGTTCTCACCCAATAAATAATAGAAATAAGCATCCAGCTTACGGGAGGCCACGATAGCCGGATTCTGCTGTTTCAACGTACCGGAAGCGGCATTGCGAGGATTGGCGAACAAGGGTTCCTCCTGCTCCTCCCGTTCCTTATTCAAGCGATCAAACTCCGCCCAAGGCAGCAATACCTCGCCACGGATCTCGAACTCCTCCGGAAAATCAGAACCCCGGAGTCTTAATGGAACCGAACGGATGGTCTTGATATTCGCCGTCACGTCATCACCACGAGTACCGTCGCCACGGGTCACGGCACGCGTCAAGCGTCCTTTCTCATAGGTCAAAGAGATAGAAGTGCCATCATATTTAAGCTCCGCCACAATCTCGAAAGGCTCATTCAAGGAGCGGACCGTACGATCATAAAAATCTCGGATCTCATCCTCGGAGTACGTATTACCCAACGAAAGCATCGGATATTTATGTACTACTTGCTCAAACTCTTTCGAGAGGTCGCTCCCCACTCGCCGAGTCGGGGAATCCGGATCGGCGAACTCGGGATGCGCCGCCTCCAGTTCCTGCAACTCTTTCATCATCTTATCAAACTCAAAGTCTGATATTGTCGGTGCCGAAAGCACATAATAATTATAATTATGCCGCTCCAGCTCATCACGCAGGGCTTTTATCTTTGCTTCGACCATATTAGTATATTAATTCTACGTTGTCTATCCAAAACGTATTTCCCGGAGAGCCGATATAGGCCCCTCCGTGGCTGGAGGTGAACTGCAACACCATATGCGTAGGTGCCTCGCCCGGCTCCGCCCAGCCTACCTCTTGGATAGGAACGCTTTTTCCTTTACTATTTAACGTATAACGTTCCTCTACTTGTATACGCATATACGGTTTATATTCGGGCTTGGATGTTATATTTCCATAAAGGATCGGGTAAGTAGCGTCATTTACCCAATCAGGGGTAGATTCCGTATAGCGTTGCACCATCGTACCGACCCGCTTGGAATAAACATTCCCTTCCGCATCTTCCCATCGTTTCTGCAACAACAAGATCACCGCCAAGGAATCCTGCCCGGCCACCGTACTCTTACGGCTGAACCCCGTACTACGTACCCGATTCTTCTCGGGAGCGGCTTTCACCTTATAATCAAACCGCAACGCTTTCGGCTTCTTGGAGAAAGGCACTCCTGATTGTAACATCGCTTGGGGGTTCTTTGTTCCCTTGATCGGCTCATGCACCGTACCCAAGAAAACGGAGCCGGCGGCGATCACCTCGATATCCACCAAACCGAAAACCTTCACGCTCTCATAACGGGTCTCCATGCGGGCGCACATCCCATCCCCCCGTTTCTCCGGGAAAACAGACGTATTGGTTTTCACCACTCCCGCCACTTTCGCCATCACGTTGGAAGTAGCCCACGGAGAACCGCCCATATTACGAAACGCCGTATTACCGACAATCGTATCCGAGGGCCCCAGCTCATAAAGCCATTTCGTATTTCCCCCGATAATGCCAGACTCATGAATCTCACGGACAATCCAATTATCCATGTCTCCATAAGCGAAGGGCACCACATTCTCCGATGTCACCCCATCCCCGTCCGCGAGAACCACGGACAAAGGCATACAAGCGATTGCCAAAAATAACGCTTTCTTTCTTAAACTCAAACCCATCCCTCTATCAATTTAATACCTATCTAACCCTTTATTTATAAGCTATAGCCCCATTCCTTCAAGGCCATGCCCCAATTTTCCTCTACGAGCCGGACCGTACGATCCTCGTACTTGTATTGGTTCTTCTTGTAGCCCTTCTTCTTGCCCAGATACTTCTCTATATCCGCCTTAGACTCCTTAAAGCCGGGTAAGTTTAATGACCCGTAAATATTTTCCGTCATGGCGAAAGCGTCTTTCTCGAAATCCTCGAACTTCACTTCCACCAGATTGCCTTCCGGTATCAGGTGCTTCTCTTCCTCGTACTTATAGAAAAGACGGCGATATACCTCGATGAAGTTCGCCTCGATCTGCTCGTTCGTGATATCCTGCAAACGCAATGGCTGGATCGTATTCGTAAAGAAACTGCGGGTACTCTCGAATACCGTATACGGATTTCGCTTCAAGTAGATGAACTTAGCGTTCGGGAACATCTCCAGCAATGTCTTCACACGCCCCGTATGCGGTGGGTTCTTGCTCAAATACTGCGTACCGTTCGTATTCCAGAGGGAAACCTTAACCAGACGCATGAAAGTATCCATGAAGATCCGCCGCTCCTCCTCCGTGATATCGTTAAACAATAAGTAACGATCGCAATACTCCATCCAGCGTTTCGGGAAGAACCAGAAATTATAATATGTATAAGGCATCATGTTCGACAAGGCGAACTCCTCCTCTTGCGGAAGATCCACCTTCAACTCCATATTATCGGTCGGACGCTTATCCGGCATCAAGAAAGCCATGTTCTTCTTGAAGAAAGGCTGTCCCCAGAGCATCAGGTGCGGGAATACCGTCTGGTACGTCGTAGTATAACCGAAATGCTTATCGCAGGCGAAGATGTTATGTACAAAGGTCGTACCACTCCGCCAATGCCCCAAGATAAACAAGGGGTCCATCTCCAGCGGCTTATCGGCCAATTTCTTGAACCGGCTATCCTCGATCGGCTTCAAGGCACTCAACAGGCGGCAAACACCGGTCGTAAGGCGATACTTACCCTTAAAGCCCTTGTCTATCTGCTGCCGGGCCGTCACCTTCCTGAACGTATCCCAATCCGCCCCGACCAACGTATTGATCGGTAGCTTATCAAACTCCAACAATCCCATATCCTATCGTTTTTCCGTTATACATTTCACAGATACGCCCTGCCGGCCCAACTCCTCACAAACCTTACGGATCGCCTCATAGTGCTCCTCTCCGATTCCCATCTCCGGGAGGTTCAAGGTAGCCAAAGCGTCTTCCGTCACCATATCTTTAGCGTCCACACGGTCGATGATCATACCCACGGCGGACGTATTATTCGTAATCGGATCGATCAAGATAAACGAGCCGGTCTGCTTATTCCTCCTATACGGATCGAAGAACAACTCCTTGCCGGTAGTAAATACCACACGGCCGATCTCGTTCAGCTCCAGATGATCCACGGAAGACTGCTCCATCGTGTTCACGTTCACCTTATAGCGGATACTATCCACACGGGCACGTGTCGTATGAGTGGTCTGCTTGATGTAGAACTGCTTGTTCACGTCCATGGCTTCCTCATCCATCCACACCAGCATGGCCTCGAAATTACGGTCGCGGATCGGCAAGTTATCCGGGTGCACCAGCATCTCCCCACGGGAGATATCGATCTCGTCCTCCAAGGTGATCGTAATACATTGAGGAGGGAAAGCCTGCTCCAACTCACCCTCGTAGGTGACGATGCTCTTTACCTTCGAGGTCTTCCCGGAAGGCAACGCCATCACCGTATCTCCCTTACGCACGATACCGCTGGCCACCTTGCCGCTAAACCCACGGAAATCCAGATTCGGGCGCAACACGTATTGCACCGGATAACGGAAGTCCTCGTAGTTACGATCCAAGTCGATAGGCACGTTCTCCAGATAATCCAATAAAGACGTACCCTCGTACCAAGGCGTGCGATCACTCTTCTCCACCACGTTATCGCCATCCAAGGCCGACAAGGGGATATACGTGATATCCGGGATATCCAGCGGCTCCACGAAACGTTTATAATCCGCCACGATCCGGTCGAACGTATCCTTGTCGAAGTCCACCAAGTCCATCTTATTCACGGCCAGCACCACATGCTTGATCCCCAGCAAAGATACCAGATAGGAGTGACGGCAGGTTTGCGTGATCACGCCCGTACGGGCATCCACCAAGATGATCGCCAGATTCGCCGTGGAACCACCCGTGATCATATTCCGGGTGTACTGCTCGTGCCCCGGGGTGTCGGCGATGATGAACTTACGGTTGTTCGTGCTGAAATAACGGTAAGCCACATCGATCGTGATACCTTGCTCACGCTCGGCCTTCAAGCCATCCAGCAACAAAGCGTAGTCGATATGCTCGCCGGCGTTGCCCATACGCTTGCTGTCACGCTCCAAGGCATCCAACTGATCCTCGTATATTTTCTTACTATCAAACAGCAATCGGCCTATCAAGGTCGATTTGCCATCATCCACCGAGCCGGCGGTCAAGAATCTCAGCAGGTCCTTCTGCTCGTCCTTATCTAGGAATTCCTTTATATTTAATTTTGTATCTGCCATGTCTCTTCTGTGTTAAAAATACCCTTCCCGTTTCTTCTGCTCCATACTAGCGTCTTGATCGAAGTCGATCACACGGGTCGTACGCTCGCTCTTCGTCGTGGTCATCATCTCCTCCACGATTTTCTCGATCGTATCCGCCTCGCTCTCCACGGCGCCGGTCAGCGGCCAGCAGCCCAACGTACGGAAACGGACCATACGCATACGGATCTGGTCCCGGTATTGCTCCGGCAAGCGGTCGTCGTCCGCCATGATCAAATTACCGTCGATCTCCACGCACGGACGCTCCTTGGCGAAATACAAGGGAACGATCGGGATATTCTCCAGACGGATATATTGCCAGATATCCAGCTCCGTCCAGTTCGATAGCGGAAATACACGGATGCTCTCGCCCTTATGCACACGGGCGTTATAGATATCCCACAACTCCGGGCGCTGGTTCTTCGGGTCCCATTGATGGAACTTATCGCGGAACGAGAAGATACGTTCCTTCGCACGGCTCTTCTCCTCGTCACGGCGAGCGCCGCCGAAAGCGGCGTCGAACTTATATTTATCCAAGGCATGAAGCAAAGCCTGCGTCTTCATCAAGTCCGTATGCACCTTGCTTCCATGCGTGAACGGGCCCACGCCCGCGTGGAAAGCCTCCATATTAGACTCCACGATCAAGTTCCAGCCGAATTTCTTCGCGTAAGAATCACGGAACTCTATCATCTCCTTAAACTTCCATTTCGAATCGATGTGCATCAACGGGAAAGGAACCTTACCCGGAGCGAAAGCCTTCTCGGCCAGACGGACCATCACGGAAGAATCCTTCCCGATGGAATAAAGCATAACAGGATTCTCGAACTCGGCGGCTACCTCACGGATGATGTGGATAGACTCGGCCTCCAGCTCCTGTAAATGACTTAACTTGTAATCAGACATATCTTTTTTCAGTGTTTAATTTCTACTTTCGGTACGATCAACTCCAACAACCGGTTCACGGATTGCTCCACGCTCAATACGGAGGTATCCAAGGACAGGTCCGGACGCTCCGGTGCCTCGAACGGGGCGGAAACCCCGGTAAACTCCTTGATCTCGCCTTTCCGGGCCTTGGCATACAGGCCTTTCACGTCACGGCGTTCGCACTCGGCGAGCGGCGTACTTACGTAAACCTCCAAGAAATCCGCTTTACCGATGATAGCGGACGCCATCTCTCTCAACTCATTGTTCGGGCTGATAAAAGCCGCTATGGTTATAACACCCGTATCGACAAACAGTTTACCCACCTCGGCGATCCGGCGTATATTCTCCACCCGGTCCTCCGGCGAGAACCCGAGATTATTGTTGATACCACTACGGATATTATCCCCGTCGAGGATGCGGCAAAGCAATCCCCGTTTATGCAACTCACGCTCCAAAGCGATAGCGATCGTGCTTTTCCCCGAGCCACTCAAACCCGTGAACCACACCATCACGCCCCTTTGCCCCAAAAGCGCCTCTTTATCCTCACGACCCAGCATACGGTCGAAAATCGGATAGATATTATTTTCTAAAACTTCCATATCATAGGTATTACAAACACGGAGATCAAGAACGTGATCAAGTTCAAGGGCAAGCCCACCTTCACGAAATCCGTGAACTTATAGCCTCCCACGCCTTGTACGATCAGGTTGGTCTGGTAGCCGATCGGCGTACTGAAACTAGCCGACGCCGCCATACAGATCACGACAAAGAATGGGGTCGGATCAACGCCTAATTGCGTAGCTACCGACAAAGCGATCGGGAAGCTCAATGCCGCCGCAGCGTTATTCGTGATCAACTCCGTAAATATATTGGTAATAATAAATAAAATCGCCAGCAACGCATACGGCCCCAAATTGTCGGCCATACCGATTATATGGCGGGCTATCATGGAGGCAAAGCCGGAATTCTCCATGGCCTTGCTGATAGCGAAAGCGCAAGCGATCGTTATCAAGATATCCCAAGAAATGTATTTCGTGTATTTTTTAGGCGGGAAAAGCTTCGTCCACGCCATGATGATTGTCGTAATACAGACAAAGAAGAACATATCCAAGCGCATACTTGGAACGGCCTCTTTCACGACTGGCAACTCTCCTACCGTCGCCCCCGTAATCATAAAGATCAACAGTCCTAAAGCCAGCCAACGTTTCTTCTTCGATACCGGCTCCGTTGCCTCATTACCATTCGCCAACATCAAGAAGACACTAGACTCACCCCATGTAGGGATAAAAGAATCGTCCGCCCACAACACCAAGGTATCGCCCTCATGCAATACCACCGTATCCAGATTACGGGTAAAACGCTGTCCGCCGCTTTTCACCTCTTTCACGATCGCCCCGTAATGGCGGGTAAAGTTAAACTCTCCCAAGGTCTTGTTGATACCCGGGAAGCGTGCGCCCAGCACGGCCTCCACCCGGTGGAAATTCCCGGGATTCTCATCCTCCCCGTCTTCGGATACCGTATCCGTCCTCGAGTCCGGAAGCAGCTTGTTCGAGAAAGCGAACAAATATAAAATACCGGCGATAGCGATAAAAATACCGACTTTCCCCAGCTCAAACATCGTAAAGCCCTCATATCCCGCCTCCAGAATCATGCCGTGCACCACCAGATTCGTAGAAGTACCGATCAAGGTACATATACCGCCCAATATCGTGACATACGAGAGAGGGATCAAGAATTTCGTGGCCGGAAGCTTCACCGCCTCTGCCCATCGCTTGATGATCGGGGCGAAAATAACCACCACCGGCGTATTATTCAGGAACGCCGACACGAAAGCTACGGGCGGGAGCATCCTCGCCTGCGCCTTGAAGACGGTGGTCTTCCCCTCGGGAAGCAGTTTCTTGATCAATTGGCCTAAAGCCCCGCTCTGCCGCACTCCCTCACTGACAAGGAAGAGCATGGCTACGGTTATCATCCCTTTATTGCTAAAGCCCTCCAGCATCTCCTTGGGAGTAAGAATGCCTACGCAGAGAAAAAACACGACCACTGTCAGAAGAACCATTCCCGGCCGCATCTTATCCCATACCAAGGCTGCGATCATGCCGATCAGGGCCAGCAACACAAACACTATATCAAAATTCATGTATTTACTTTTAAGAGCGCAAAAATAATAAGAATACTCAAGTGCGCACTCCTTTCGCTAACCTATTTTTAGGATTATATGGGATATAGACCAATAATGATTGATTCTGGGCCAACTTATATTCTTACAAGGTAGTCTTCTAAATTTCGTTCATAACCAAATAAACAAGAATGCATTGTACGGCTTGTAGAGACGGAGCATGCTCCGTCTCCCACCGCTGACAATAACTTAAAATACACATCCCCCTCACTTCACGATAAACCACGGATTATGCAAATCTTCCTTGTTATAGCGAAGCGGGGTCTTACCGTCGATATGATATATGTCGCAACCGGCAGACTTGGCGATGGCGTGGCCGGCGGCGGTATCCCATTCCATCGTCGGGGCGAAACGGGGATAGATATCGGCCGAGCCTTCCGCTACCAGACAAATCTTCAAGCTGCTACCGCTACTGATCAACGTAACAGGCTTTCCCTGCTTGCGGAGATTATCGATGAAAGCGGTGGTCTCCTCCGTTTGGTGAGACCGGGATGCCACTACCACGATTCCCTGATGCGCCAGCGCCATCGGCAAATGTATCGCCCCCTGCTTCATCTCGTCCATCGAGGGCTGGCTACTGCTATCGATTCCCGTAAACTTATAAGCACCCACAGAGGAGGAGGCGAAATACAACTCCTTCCGGACGGGCACATAAATGACGCCCAACACGGGCACACCTTTCTCCACCAAGGCGATATTCACGGTAAACTCGCCGTTTTTCTTGATAAACTCTTTGGTACCGTCCAGCGGGTCCACGATCCACAGCGTCTCCCATTTGGAGCGCTCCTTGAACGGGATCTCCTTTCCTTCCTCGCTTAAGACCGGAAACGGGGTAACGGACAAAGCGTTTGTTATCAATCGATGGGCCGCCTTATCCGCCTTTGTCAACGGCGAGTTGTCTGCTTTTCTCTCTATCCCGAAGTCTGATTCGGGGTCGTTATAAATATCCATGATCGACTTGCCTGCGTCTACCGCGGCACGGATCGCTATGTAAAGATAATTGGCGTAGCTCATCATCACTTCTCGTTTTATTATTTGTTAATAAGCAAATATATGGAAAAAAAAATAAATTAACGCCCTGTCGCCTGTAAATATTCCGTACGTTTGATCAAATAAGCCGTATAATCACCCGTATACTGGTCACGGCTTTGCTGGAGGAGCGATTGGGCGTCCAGAAGATCGCTCAGCGTTACCGTGCCCGCCTTATAATAGTCCGTATTAAGGCGGACATTCTCCTCGGCCGTCGCTATGGACTCCTCCGAGAGCTTGACTTGCTTATAAGACTCCTCCAGCTCGTTCCAAAGCTTCCGCATTTGTACCAACAGAAGCTCATTGGCGTTCTGGCGGGAATACTCGGCCGCCTTCACCTGAAGCTTTTGCTTCCGGATGGCGTGCGAGCCGCCCCACCAATCACTGATCGGAATCGCTACGGTAGCGAAAACCATGCCGAACGGACGGTCCTTATCCAGTAAGTTGTGATACATATACCCGGCTCCGATCCCCACGGTGGGCAAGTATTGCCCAACCTTCAGCTTTTGTTGAAGACGAGCGGCCTCCACGTTCTTCTCCAGCAATTTATAAGAGAGTGTCGTAGGGAGCGCCTCCTCATGGCTCACCCGGTAAAGCTCCGGGGAGGGCACCTCGGCGGGCAGCGTGAAATCGATCTCGAAATCATCTTCCCCGATACCGATATATTGAGCCAGCACCATCTTGGAGAGACGCAAGCCGTTCTCCACCCGCAGGCGGTCGCTCGCCACGCCGTTCTTTTTCAACTGGACTTGCAGTAGGTCATTACGGGTCGTCACGCCGGCGCCGACCGCTACCTCCACATCCTTATAAAGACTCCCCACCAAGGATTCCACGATCTCGATCGTCCTTAATTTCTCGTGAAGGGAGATCCATTGCCAGTAATACCGCTCCACCGTCAGGGCTACCTCATCCTCGGATTGGCGCATCTGGTAACGGCTCACCTCGAGCGCCAAGTCGGCCAGCTTATTGCCGTTCACGATCTGTCCGCCGGCGAACACGGGCTGGATAGCGGTCACCCCACCCAGCAAGCCGTCATCCATCATCGACAACTCGAGAAGGCCCGGTATCACGCTCATATCCATCATCCCGTGGTTCGCCTTAAAAGCTGTTCCCACGGCGCTGACATTCGGAAAGTATTTCGTAAAGGCCTCTTTTTTTCCCTCTCTCGCCCCTTCTACGTCCAAACGGGCGTTCTTCATCTTCGCGTTATTCTCCAAAGCCATTTCCCGGCATTCTTCCAGCGATAATGTCCGCTGGGCGCTCACGGTCCCCACGCATAAGACGAGGGAACCGACGATGCCATATATCCATCTTTTTATCATCTCTTTTTTCCGCATATATTCATTCCTATATTATATCCTAATCCACATCCGTATCATTCATTTATTCCCGAATATCTTCCAATAGAAAACAGGCAGGATGATGACCGCCAAGATCATCGAGAAGACCGTTCCCGAGCAGATCACCACACCCATCGGCATCCAAAGGGAACTGCCGCTGATGATCATGGGAACCACGCCCACGGCCGTTGTAGCCGAGGTCAGGAAGATCGGGAGCATGCGTCGCCGGCCGGCGTCGAAGGCGGCATCCCTCGGGCTATAATGCTTATGAAGCCGCAAGTCTTGCGCATGCTCGAATATCAAGATAGCGTTTCGCACCACGATACCGATCAAGCTGATAACGCCCAAGACGCACGTCAAGCTGAAATCGATATGGAACGCCCACAAGCCCAGCGCCGCCCCGAACAAGGTGAGCAGCAACGAGGACAGGGCCGCCAACGCCAAGCCGATCTTCTTGAAATTGACCAACAGGAAGAAGAAAACAATGATCACGGCGATCGCCAAGCCCTGCATCAGCGGGTTCATCGTCTCGAAATCCAGCTCCTTGGCTCCACCGTACTCGTACGTCACGCCCTCGGGCAAGGTCGGGATAATACGGCTTTCCATGACTCGCTCGATCCGTTTCTGCATAGCGTTCTGGTTGGTCTCCCGGGTTACCTCGGCGAAGACGCTCAAGGTACGCACGCCGTTGCGACGGACGATCTGCCCCTCATTCCAGCCTCCCTCGATCGTGGAGACTTGCCGGAGCGGGACGCTCACGCCGGGGACGATGGTGGGAAGATACTGGTCGCCGACCTTATCGAACGCGTCACCCTCCCCTTTCTTATCGGATCTCAGCTGGATCGGCAAAGCGTAATCGCCTTCCCAGAGGGAGCCAACCGAGAGGCCGTCGTAACGGATCGCCAGATCGGCCGAGGCCATCGCCTTCGTGATCCCGAGGCGGGAGGCTTCCACCGGGTCCAATCGAACCCGTACGTCGGGCAAGGCCTCCTCGTAATTGGTGTGTACCCAGACCAAGCCGTCCATCTCACGCAACACGGCCATCAGGGAATCCCCGGCCTGCTTTAACCGGGCGATATCGTCTCCCATGAAACGGACCTCTAAAGGAGAGGATACGTTTTGGTAATCCAGTTGCTTGAACTTCACGTAAGCGTCGGGGAAATAATCGGCGTAGCGGTCCGTATAATCATCCAACACGCTACGGGTGGCCTCTATCGAGGCGGTGTTGACAATGAACTGGGCGTAATTCTTCCCGGCCAAGTTCGGGGCGTAGGTAGCTTGGAAACGGGGCGAGGAAGTTCCGATAAAGGAGGTGACGGACAGGATGCGCTCATCTTCCGACAACAGCTTATAGAGACTATCGCTCACGGCGGCGGTACGGTCCAGCGAGGTTCCCTGCGGGAGATAGATCTCGACGGCGAACTGATCCCGGTCGGCTATCGGCATCATACGCTGGCTCAGTTGAGTGATCATCAGGATCGCCAAGGCAACCGTCAGGATGCCTAGACCGATCGTGGCTTTCGGGAAACGGAAAGTCCACGTCAGCGCCCTCGTATAGACGGCCTGTACGGTATCCAGCAGATTGAACCTCTTCTTTCCCTTATTCTCCCGCCCGGACTTCAATCCCTTCTTGATCAAGACCCGCTCCAGCAGCGGGATAAAGACCATCGCCACCGCCAGCGACACCATGAGGGAGATGGAAAGCGTCCAAGGGAAGAAGGTCACGAAATCCAACATCTGCCCCGTCATCGTGAAAAGCAACGGGAAAAAGATCACGCAAATACACAGCGTAGCCAACAAAATCGAGCTGAAATAGTTCTTGGCGCTATAGACGGCGGCGTACCAACGGGAATAGCCCTTGTCCAGATATTCCAGATAGGCGTCTATCACGATGATGGAGTTATCCACGATCATGCCCAATACCACGATCAAGGCGGCCAGCGTCACCGTATTCAGCGGGATGCCGCAAGCGTACATGACACCGATCGAGATAAAGACACTGATCGGGATGGAAGTAGCCGCCACCAATGCCGAGCGGAACGGGAAGAGTACCATCATCACCAAGATCACGACCACGATGGACACGAACAAATCCCGCACGAAGGAACTTACCGAGTCTCCCACCACCTTCGGCTGGTCGGCGATCCGGCGAATCGAGACACTCTCGGGAAGATCCCGCTCGAAAGCGTGCAATACCTCGTCTACCTCCTTTCCGTATCGTACGATATTATGGCCCTCACGCATCTCCATGGAAAGGATGATCGCTTTCTTGCCGTTGTTCGTTATATAGCTATCCGGCTCGGGATATTCCCGCACGATACGGGCCACGTCTTTCAAGCGGATCATATGCCCGTCGGCATCGGCCAGCAGGATCTGCTCGCCTACCTCCCGCTCCGAGGGATAGGTCACGGAAAGGTGGATGGGAATGTCCAAGCCGCCATTCTCCAAGGAGCCGGAGGCGGTGGTAAAGCCTTGGGTGAACAAGGTTGTCATCAGCATACGGGTATCTAGGCCGTAAGCGGCTAGCTTGTCTGGATCCAAGTAGACCGAGATCTGCTCGTTTTGTACCCCGTAACGGCGCAGGTTGGATACGGACTCGATCCGGCGCAGGCGGTCTTCCAGCGTCTCCATGTATCGCTGCAATTCCCGGTAGGTCTTGTCTTCCGATTCCAAGGTGATCAATAAGGCGGAAGTATCGCCGAAATCATCATTCGCGATGACGGCGAGTACGCCCGAGGGCAGTTGCGACTTGAAGTTCTGCAAGCCGAGCTTGATCTTCGACCAGACCTCGTCTTTATTGTTCACGTCGTCGTTCAGCTCCACCATTACGTACACCATTCCATCCCTTGACATGGAGTACGTCTTTTTCTTCTTTACCTCCTTGAAGGTAAACAGGTATCTCTCCAAAGGCTTGGCCAACTGCTCCTCCACCTCTCCTGAAGTCGCCCCGGGGTAAACCCCCACTACCACGCCTTGGCGGATGGTGAACTCCGGAAACTCCTGTTTCGGCATGTCCACCAAACCCAAAATACCCAACCCGACCAGCACGGTAATCACCAGCAACGTGATCTGGTAATGACGCATGGTCCATTCGATCACTCCGTTTTTACGTTCTCTCATAACGCACGCACTCTCATGCCCTCACTGATTTTCTGGTAACCGCCTATCACGACGATATCCCCCTCGTTCAACCCTTCCAGAATAAACAAGCCTCGCTCCGTCAAGTCGCCCGTCCGTACGGGCGTAGCTTTCGCCTTTCCGTCTACGACCTTCCAGACGAAACGCCCCCCGTCGTTCGCTATCAGCACGGCGTTGTTCGGCAAGGTGATAGCCGGCACGGATTCCTCTCCCGACAGGCGTACATCGCAAACCATGCCGGGCAACAAAGCGCCAGACGGGTTCTCCAGCCGGATCTTCGCCTCGTAAGTATGGGAGATAGGGTTGGCCACGATGCCTTTCTCCGTCACTTTCCCCTCAAAACATTGTCCGCCCAGAGCGGCTACCTTTATCATGGCGGCTTGATCGCCGAGCGTGGCGACCTCGTTCTCCGGAACGGCGATCTTCACGTTTACCGTCTCTATCCTTAACAAGGAGAAAACCGGTTGCCCGGGCTGCACGTTCTCTCCCGCCTCAACCATGCGCTTGCCGATAACGCCGCCGAACGGGGCATACAGGTTCCGGTCCTCAAGGTTTTTCCTCGAGATTCGCTCCATGGAACGGGCCTGTTCCAATTTGCTCTCCACCTCTACCCATTTCATATCCGGCAGGCTCTTATTCTCGTGCAAGGTTCTCATGCGGGCATAGGCGTCCTCCGCTTGTCGCAAGGAAGCGGCCGAGGCGTTATAGGCGTTTTCCAGCGTCGCCTTGTCTAACACCGCTAGTAGTTGGCCCTCACGGACCTTCTGCCCCTCGCCCACCAATACTCGCTCTACATTACCCATCACCTGAAAACTAATCGAGGAGGATACGACCTCCTCTACCGTTCCCACGTAATTCCTTGTATCCGCCGGAACGGTCTTCGCTACCTTCACGATCTCCACCGGGATCTCTTTGCTATCCCGTCCCTCTTTTTGACTGCCCGAGCATCCGGACATCACGAACACGACGGATAATAATCCTCCATAAACAATGCCTTTCATCCTTTTCATATCCTATGATTTATTATACCGCGAAGATGATGAGTTTATCCACTCCAAAGAAGTTCCGTTTTGCAACCAAATTGTCCCATTTGACACATTTCAATTGGATTATTCTATTATTTCACTAATTTTATCGCCCAAACAAGAATAAATTATGAACGTAACAGATCTACCTCAAGCTTGTATCTCTCTTATCGAGAACGTACCCGGCATAGACTTCATCGACGAGGATTTCGCCATATTCGATAACATCGACGATATTCCCTCGCTCGACCATCCGATGCGAATAGACGCCGTCGTATTCGCGCTTTGTACGAAAGGCTTCATGCGTATACGGATCAATATGGAGGAATATGTCGTAGGGGAAAACCATCTCGTATTGTCCTTGCCCGATCAGATCATCCAACACGTGGAACGTAGCGAGGACGTGGCCGGGATCTTCATCGTCATCTCCAAGAATTTCATGGAGGAGATCATTCCTCATATACAGAATACCTTGCCGGCGTTCTTCTACATCAAGGAGCATCCGGTCACTGAGTTGAATGCCGAGGAGATAGGTTGTATCAAGGAATATCATTCTTTTCTCTGGAAGAAAGTGAAAGCGAAAGGGCATCCTTACCGGAAAGAGATTGCCCAGAGCTTATTGTTGGCGGTATTCCACGAGGTTTACGGCATGTTTAAGAATCATATGCCGATCGAGGTGAAGAAGAGCCGGCAAGAGGAGTTGTTCGCGGCGTTCATACAAACGCTCGCCTTACATCATAAGCAGGAACGGTCGGTAGCTTTCTACGCCGGGAAATTATGTGTGACTCCCAAATATTTATCCCTTTTGGTAAAGAACGTCAGCAACCGTACAGCCGGGGAATGGATCGATAATTACGTTGTCTTGGAGGCGAAGGCGTTATTATCCTCCTCCACCCTTTCCATCCAAGAGATATCAGACCGGCTAAACTTCGCCAACCAATCCTTCTTCGGTAAATACTTCAAGCAACACGTCGGGATATCGCCTACGGAGTATCGGAAGAAATGGTAATAATCAGAAAAATAATTATCTTTGTCTCACGACATAAGTCATTTAATGAAAAGATAAAATGAAACGAACAGAAATTATAAATCAGATAAAAGATATCATGCGCCGGATAGCTCCCACGGCACAAACTATCTTATTCGGTTCGGAAGCACGTGGAGACGCTCGGATTGATAGCGATATCGACTTACTCATCTTGATAGACGGAGAGAAAATGACTTTGGAACGAGAGGAAGAAATTACTTTACCCTTGTATGAGCTGGAACTAAAGACTGGCGTAAATATCAGCCCCATCGTCATGTTAAGAAAACTCTGGGAAAACCGTCCCTTTAAAACTCCTTTCTATATTAATGTTATAAACGAAGGTATTATATTATGAAAGAGATCCTAGATGAAGAAAGTAAGAACGCATTGATTAACTATCGAATCCAACGTGCTTATGAGACATTGAAAGAAGCTCAAGTGATGATGCGTGAGTCTTTCTATAATGCTGCTGTTAATCGCCTCTATTATGCATGCTATTACGCAGCGGTTTCCCTGCTATTAAAATATGATCACCAACCACAAACACATAATGGAGTTAAGACTATGCTTGGATTACATTTTATCTCTACCGGAAAGCTTCCTATAAAAATCGGGAAAATATTCTCGACTTTATTTGAGAAAAGACATAGTGGAGATTATGACGATTTTGTTTATTGTGATAAGGAAATGTTGGATAACTTATATCCGCAAGCCGAATTATTCATTCATACAATCAACCAATTATTGAAAGAAGAATAGTTCCCAAAGAGAACTATCCTCCGATCAACGCAGTTATCCCGCAAGAGGCGAATTGATCGATACACCTTTGCAGGACTGCCTCGGAAGGGGTGGATAGCGGAAGGTGCCCGGGGTTGTAGAGGGTTCCTCGCTTATCGTGCTTACCTTTTCCGATGTCGTGGTACGGGAGGAGATTGACGACTTTGCGTTTCCACGGCAAGGAGGCTAGGAAGGTGGCAGAGCGGGATATATTCTCCTCGTCCGCATTGACGCCCTCGATCAAGGGGACGCGAATGAGGAAGTCTATGCCGGCCTCGGCGATCATCCGAAGATTGGAGAGGATACGCTCGTTCGGGACACCCGTGAAACGACGATGGCTACCGGAATCCATATGCTTTAAATCCACCAGAAAAAGATCCGTGCGCTCCATTACGCTCCGGACGGTATCCGGCGAGGCGAACAAGGTCGTATCCACCGCACGATGGATTCCCAACGCTCCGCAACGATCCAGCAGGGCAACCAAGTCCGATGGATGCGACAACGGCTCTCCCCCGCAGAAGGTAACGCCTCCCTCGGAGCGATCCATAAAGACCGTCTCTTTCTCGATCTCACGCATGACCTCGTCGATAGAATACTCACGGCCGGACATCTCCATCGCCAAGGTGGGACAAACCTCGGCGCATCTACCGCATGTCCGGCACAGAGACCGATCCGTGACGATACCCGCCTCCGTCAAGGTCAACGCCCCGGTGGGGCAGGCATTCACGCAGGCCCCGCAACCTATGCACTTCTTTCTCGTATACAGCTTCTCCGCCCGGGGCGAGATGCCTTCCGGGTTATGGCACCATACGCAGGCAAGCGGGCATCCCTTCATGAAGATCGTGATACGGATGCCCGGCCCGTCGTTTATGGCGTATCGTTTGATATCGAATAACAGCATGGCTCAGAAAGTCTCTTGCTCCGTACGTGCGATCACGTCCGCTTGCAAATCGGCGTTCATATCGTTGAAATAGTCGCTATAGCCCGCTACACGGACCAGCAGATCCCGGTAGTCCTCCGGGCACTTCTGGGCGGCGTAAAGCGTTTCCGTATCCACGATATTGAATTGGATATGATGGCCACCCAAGGCGAAGTAGCTACGGATCAAGGAGGCCAGCTTCGAGATATCCTCCTCCCTCCAGAGCAGGCTGGGCAGGAAGCGTTGGTTCAGCAGCGTGCCGCCGCTCTTCACCTGATCCAGTTTGCCAAGCGACTTGATCACGGCGGACGGCCCGTGGATATCCGCCCCATGCGAGGGCGAGGTACCATCGGAGATGGCACGCCCGGCCAAGCGACCGTTCGGGGTGGCTCCCATCACCTTGCCGAAGTAGACATGGCAAGTGGTGGATAACATATTCAAATGGAAACACTCCCCTTTCGTATTCGGCTTGCCCTCGATCGCGTCATATAAATCGTCGAAGACACGGACGGCGATCTGGTCGGCGTACGGATCATCGTTGCCAAAGAAAGGCGTACGGTTCAGGATCATTTGGCGCATCGGCTCATGTCCCTCGAAATTATCCGCCATCGCATCCAACAAGGCTTCCATTGTGAAGGTCTTATCCTCGAAGACGTGTTTCCGCAAAGAGGAAAGGCTATCGGTTATCGTGCCTAATCCGGTACACTGGATATAAGTGGTGTTGTAACGAGGCCCGCAATTGTAGTAATCCTTACCCTTCGCTATACAATCATCGATAAACAGGGAGAGGAACGTGGCGGGGGCGTACTTGGCGAACATGCGGTCGATATAGTTGCTGACCCGCACCTTCATGTCCACGAAATAATGGATCTGGCGCATGAATGCCGCGTAAAGCTCCTCATACGTCCGGAAACCACGGGGATCGCCGGTCTCCAGACCGACCTTGCGACCGCTTACCGGATCTACGCCGTTATGCAGCGTCACCTCCAATATCTTCGGCACGTTCAGATAACCGGTCAACACGTACGCCTCCTTCCCGAAAGCGCCTACCTCGATGCAACCGCTGCAACCTCCCTCGCGGGCGTCACGCAGCGACTTGCCTTGCCGCATCAACTCCTGCACGTACACATCCGGGTTGAATACCGACGGGTAGCCATGGCCTTGGCGGATCACCTTGCACCCGGCACGAAGGAAACGCTCCGGCGTACGGGCACTGACGTGGATGGCGCTGCCGGGCTGGAGGATATGCAGCTCCTCGATCGTCTCCAACATGATATAGGAGACCTCGCTTACGCCATCGCTACCGTCCGCCCGGATGCCGCCGATGTTCAGGTTCGTGAAATCGTTATAGGTTCCGCTCTCCTTCGCCGTGATACCCACTTTCGGCGGGGCGGTATGATTGTTTACCTTGATGAAGAAGCAAGACATCAACTCTTTCGCCTCGTCACGGGTCAAGGTTCCGGCGGCGATTTCTTTCTCGTAGAAAGGCGCCAGATGCTGGTCGAAATGACCGGGGTTCATGGCATCCCAACCATTCAGCTCCGTGATCGTACCGAGGTGGACAAACCAGTACATCTGGATCGCTTCCCAATAGATACGGGGAGCGTGGGCGGGAACCCGGCGGCATACCTCGGCGATCTTCCTCAGCTCGGCGGCACGGCGGGGATCTTTCTCGGTGAGAGACATCTCGTCAGCCAAGTCCGCATGTCGCTCGGCCAGCAGGATAGCGGCGTCGCAGGAGATAGACATGGCCGTCAGTTCCTCCTGCTTGTCCGTGGCCTCGGGGTCGTTCATGAAATCCAAGGCGCTTAGTTCCCCCTCGATACGTTTCTTCAAGTCCAGCAGGCCATATTGGTAGACCTTGCCGTCCAAAGCGGTATGCCCGGGGGCACGTTGCTCCATGAACTCGGTGAACATACCCACCTCGTACGCCTCTTTCCATTCCTTGGGGACGTGGCTGAAGATGCGTTCCCGCTGGGTACGGCCTTTCCAGTACGGGATCACCTCCCGCTCGTAGGTATCGATATCTTCTTGGGAGATAGTGTAACGTTGCAACTCCCGGGTATTCAATATATGCAAGTCCTCCACGCTATGGCAGGTAAGTTCCGGGAAGGTAGGCACGGCCTTGGGACGGGGCCCCCGCTCGCCGACGATCAACTCGTCCTCGCCGATATAGATCGTCTTCCGCTTGCAGATCTCCAAGAAGTTCAGGGCACGCAGGATAGGGATCGGATACTTCCCGTAATTCTCCTGATAGAAACGGGTCTCGATCAAGGCCCGCTCGATGGAGAGGGAAGGTTGGGCCTCGAAGGTCTGCCGGCGCAGACGTTTGATACGGTCGTTCATCCCGAAATTGTTCGCTCCCACGGAAGAGACGGTATCATGTACGCATGAATGTGTGTGATGGGTTGTATTCATAAAATTATATGTTTTATCGTAGAGGTAGGATCTATCCGCCCTCATCAAGGTTATTTTTTATTGTTACACAGGACGGGCATCCCCGCCCCCATGAGTTTATATAGGGAGAGTATCTGCTAGAGATAAAACATCAGGCAGTTGAAAAGCATCCGATAGCCTTTGTGTAACATAGCGCTTGTTTCTTTTTGAAGTATGATGGCAAAAATAAGGAAATTATTGATAATATCACAATTCATCAACTGAAAGTAACCGTTTGTCAAAAAAATAACACAGGAACGTAAATAAAGGAATAGCTTTGCTTTGTATTTCCAGATCAAAGGGTTTAAAATTAAAAGAACTTATACCATGCAAAGTACATTCAAGAACCTGCTTTATGTCTTGAGACATTATAAATTAGCGACGGTCACTAATCTTTTAGGACTTAGCTTCGCTTTCCTGTTATTCATGCTGATAAGCATACATGTCGGTCATGAATATAGCTTCGACGCTTCCCTCTTGAACAGGGAAAGGATTTTTCAGTTAGAAAACAAGCGGGATGACGGGATATGGGAGGCTAATTTCGCACGTCCACAACTCGAGCGTTTCATCGCCGCCTCCCCTTATATAGAAGCGGCCGCTATCACAAACAACCTTGTTTACTCCTCCGTACGTTTTGGGATATCAGCCAGTGAAGGGCCCGACGCACGGAGCTATATGGAGCAGGTGGAACGGATCACCCCGGGATATACTAAGGTCTTTGGCTTCGAGCTGGTGGCCGGCGATACGGATTGCCTGAAACGTCCGGAAGGGACGCTGATCCCGGAGAGCATGGCCCGGAAACTCTTCGGCGAGGAAAATCCTATCGGGAAGCCGGTTTATCTGTCGGAGTTCGCCGGGGCCGAAGGCTCGATTATATATGGGCTTAGTTTTGAGCCGGCATATATCGTGAGAGGCGTCTTTCGCGATTTCCCGGAAAACACCCGGGTGAAGAATGCCCTGTATATCCCGATCATGGAGAAAGAGATGATGGAAAACTGGCATACCGGCCTTTACTATTGTTATCTGCTGATGTCGACGCCGGAATCCGCCTCTGTCACTACCGAGACCTATATGGCCGATAGTCGGGCTTTCCTGAAAAGTTTCACGATCGAGGATATGCGCCTCCGGCCCTTGTCTGATCTCTATTTCGGCCATCCGGTCCGAGCGGACGCCGCTCCCATCGGTAATAAGCTACGGACGAATATGTTATTCTTTATCGCCATCCTGATCATAGGTATCGCCTTGGTCAATTATATCAACCTGTCGATAGCCTTGGCACCGATACGTACCAAGTCGATCACCATCCAGAAAGTGCTGGGAAGCTCGGACACCACGCTACGGAAGTATCTGGTCTTGGAGTCCTTGGGAATCTCGGTTGTCGCCTTCTTCCTCGCCTTGCTTTTCCTGTTATTTTTGAATAACGTGCAATGGGTCACGAATATGGTGGGGCATCCGTTGGATCTGTATGCCAACTGGAAGATTCCGGCGTACACATTCTTCCTTGTCGCAGGCGGCGGTATACTGGCCGGTTTGTATCCCGCTTTCTATATCACCTCGTTTCCTCCTGTCATAGCGCTGAATAAGTCTTTTACCCTTAGCGACCGGGCCAAGAACACTCGCAAGTTACTTATAGGGTTCCAGTTCGTTATCTCGATCACGCTGATTGTCGGAGCGTTGTTCGTCTCCTTGCAAAACAGATATATAGGGAACGTGGACTTGGGGTTTAACAAAGAAAACGTACTGGAGGTAAGACTAAGCATGGGGGCGGCCTTGAAAAAGGGCGAATTGTTCAAGGCACGTCTCTTGGAAAGCCCCGCTATCCGTGATGTTTCCTTTAGTGAGTTCAAATTTGTCTCGGACGAATCACGTTCTTTCATCGGGTATAATTACAAAGGCCAACATTACTATATGAGCTGGCTGGGAGTATCCGCCAATTTCCCGGAGCTAATGTATGTAAAGATGATCGCCGGAAGGAAGTTCCGGCCGACGGATGAGGCGGCGGATAACACGCAGGCCGTTTGCCTCCTTAGCGAGACGGCAGCGAGGGAGATCGCCTCGGGTCTTTCCCCCGAGAAACCGGACGACCTATCGGACTTGGTAGGAACAAGCATCACGGATAATGATATACCGGTACGGATTGTCGGTATCTTTGAGGATGTCCATTATGAATCCCTGTATAAAGAGTTACGCCCGATGGGACTTTGGACCTCGGCTAAGAATCATTACCGCCGTTCGGTGCCGGAAAGATACGCTTATGTCAAGATCGCCAGCGGAAATCCCCGGACGGCCATCGAGCATATCCGGAAGGTAACGGATGAATTGATCCCGGGTTATCCGGCCGATATCCATTTCTTTGATACGGCGCTGGAGGAGCTTTACAGTAAAAGTGTGCGGCAGGGAGCGCTGATTACCGCCCTTTGCCTGATGGCCGTCTTTTTATCCCTCGTGGGAGTATTCGGACTGGTTATCTTTGAGCTACAGGGACGGGAAAAGGAGATAGCCGTGCGGAAAGTACATGGGTCCACGGTCCGGCAGATCCTTTGGATGCTGAACTCGTCTTTCCTCCGGATCACGCTCGTCTGTTTTATTATCTCGATCCCGCTTGCTTACTACGGGGTGCATATTTGGTTACGAAGTTTCGCTTATAAAACGCCGATCTACGTATGGGTATTTTTAGTGGCTTTGGTAATCATAATGACACTGACCGTATCTACGGTTACTTTCCAGAGTTATCGGGCGGCGATGGCAAATCCGGCGTCTAAATTGGGGCATTAAGGTTCATTACGAAAAAAGGACGGGTAGATTGATCCGTCCTTTTTTACTCATATATTATCTTGTCTCAGGTTTGGTTACCGTTTCCAATAACCTTCCATCTCCTCCAGCGTCTTTCCTTTCGTCTCGGGGACAAATTTCCAGATGAACAACGCCGCCAATATACCCATCACGCCATAGATCCAATAGGCCATACCGTGATTGAACGTATCGGTCAAGTATTGATTCTTATCCAGCATTGGGAATGTCCATGATACCAAGAAGTTGGCAATCCATTGCGCCGCTACGGCGATACTCATCACCGTGGAGCGGATCGAGTTTGGGAAGATCTCGGCCAGCAGCACCCAGCAGACCGGGCCCCACGACATAGCGAATCCCGCCGTATAAACCAGCATGCAGACCAATGATCCCATACCCACCGAATGGGTGTAGAAAGTAGTTCCCAAGATCAACATAGATACCGCCATGACGAGCGCCCCGATAATCATCAACGGACGGCGTCCGAACTTATCCACCGTGAAAATAGCCAATACGGTAAACGACAGGTTCACCGCCCCTACCACGATCTGTTGCAAAAGGGCGGCGTCCGTGGCCGCTCCCATCGTCTTGAAGATCTCCGGGGCATAGTAAAGCACCACGTTGATCCCCACGAATTGCTGGAAACCGGAGAGCAGCACGCCCACCAAGATGATCAGCACGCCAAACGACCGGATCGGGAACAGCAAGGCGATACAGAAACTAGCCAACAAGGCGATCTCCAACGCATTCGTATTACCTGCCCACGACAACAACCCGTAGCCGGCCAAGAACAGCGCCAGCCAAGTCCCCATAAACCGGAAGTAAGGCTTCATCGACGGAGCTTTCTCCTTGAAACTATTCCGTATGTCCTCCAGCTCACGGCCAGCGTCCGCCCGATCCATCAAATGGCTCAAAACGCCCAACGCCTGCTCCGTACGCCCACGCATCACGAGGTAACGAGGCGTCTCCGGCACGAACATCAAGAACGAGAGGAACAATACCGCCGGAATAATCTCAGAAGCGAACATCCAACGCCAGCCGATCGTATTCAGCCAAGCAGCATCTCCTTGAAGGGCGATCGTATAATTCACGAAATATACCACCAGCATACCAAAGATAATGGCAAACTGGTTCCATGCCACCAGATTCCCCCGGCGATCGGCCGGAGCCACCTCGGCGATATACATCGGCGATACCATAGAGGCCAGCCCCACGCCGATACCTCCCAGAATACGATAAGCCACGAACGCATACATAAACGTATGATCGCCACTTCCGGGCATGCCGATAAACAGCTCCGGCCAAGCCGAGCCGATAGCAGAAAGCAAGAAAAGGATAGCGGCCAGTATCAACGTAGGCTTCCTGCCGTAACGCTGGCTGATCCACCCGGCGAACGAGGCGCCGAGGATACATCCGATCAACGCACTACTCACCACGAACCCCTCCAAGGCGTTGGCTTGATCCAACGGAAGCCCTTGCGGCTCGATGAAGAACTTACGCAAAGACTCCACCGTACCGGAGATCACCGCCGTGTCATACCCAAACAGCAGACCTCCCAAGGTAGCGACCAAGGTAAGAGCGAAAATATAAGTGTTGTTACTTTTCATGGAATAGATTTATTAATTAAAAACTGAGAATTGAGAGCTGAAAACTAGGGCTTACGCACGATAATTTTCAATTCCCAATTCTCGATTTTCAATTATTTAGATATGCAGATTTACAATCATCTCGTATAATTCCTGCTTACCGCTGATCTGTTTCGGCTCGCCGTCACGCAAAGCGATCGTACGAAGATCTTCCAGCGTAAGCTTGCCATCCTCGAATGCCTTGCCCTCACCGGCATCGAAACTAGCGTAGCGCTCGGCACGCATCTTGCGGTAATCTGAGTGCTCAAGGATATCGGCGGCGATCATCAAGGCACGGGCGAAAGCGTCCATACCACCGATATGAGCGATGAAGATATCCTCCAAGTCCGTAGAATTACGGCGGGTCTTGGCGTCGAAGTTCGTACCTCCGGTAGTCAAGCCACCTCCCTCAAGGATGACCAGCCAAGCCTGTGCCAGCTCATAGATATCCATCGGGAATTGATCCGTATCCCAACCATTCTGGTAATCGCCACGGTTTGCGTCGATACTGCACAACATGCCGGCGTCGGCGGCGGCTTGCAACTCATGCTCGAATGTATGTCCGGCCAAGGTAGCGTGGTTCACCTCGATATTCAAGGCGAAATCCTTGTCCAGTCCATAATGGCGAAGAAAGCCGATCACGGTCTCCGAATCCACGTCATATTGATGTTTCGTCGGTTCCATCGGTTTCGGCTCGATCAGGAACGTACCCTTGAAACCGTTCTTACGGCCATAATCACGGGCCATCGTCAACATCATGGCTAAATGATCCTTCTCTCGTTTCATGTTCGTGTTCAATAGGCTCATATAACCCTCACGGCCGCCCCAGAATACATAGTTCTCGCCCCCTAAAGCGATACAAGCGTCGATAGCGTTCTTGATCTGCGTGCCAGCGCATGCCACGGTCGGGAAATAAGGGTTCGTAGCGGCGCCGTTCATATAACGCTTATTGCTGAAGACGTTCGCAGTAGACCATAGAAGCTTCTTTCCGGTAGCGGCTTGATGCTCCTTGGCATGTTCCACCATCGTCTGCAAACGTTTCTCGAACTCGCCCAGCGTAGGAGCCTCGTCCACCACGTCCACGTCGTGGAAGCAATAGTAAGGAATATTACATTTGGTCATAAACTCGAAAGCGGCGTCCATCTTGTACTTCGCACGGGTGATAGCGTCCGTGCTGTCGTTCCAAGGGAATGATTTTGTTCCACCACCAAACTGATCACCTCCCTCTGCACATAAGGTATGCCAATAAGCCATAGCGAAGCGCAAATGATCCTTTAGTGTTTTACCCATAACTACCTTATCCGCGTCATAATAATGAAATGCCAACGGATTTTTTGACTCACGTCCCTCAAACTGAATCTGTCCGATTCCCGGGAAAAATTCTTTCTCTCCTTTAAAGTAACTCATAATAATATATATTAAAAATGTAAATAATTCAGCCGTTAAATAGATTGTTCCAAGCGTTCTTTCCACGTCTCGAACGCCCCGCAATAAGCATTCGCCTTGAAACCGTCCGGCTCGATCACGTTGATCTTCTTCAAGGAAGCGAACGCTTCTTCCGCGTTCTTGTAGATACCGGCACCAATACCGGCACCCTTGGCCGCTCCTACCGCACCATTCGTATCATACAGTTCGATCACCGTACCCGTCACGCCCGCCAAGGCATCCCGGAAGATCGGGCTTAAGAACAAGTTCGCGTTCCCCGCACGGATTACCTGAATATCGATCCCCATCTCATTCATGATATCCATACCGTATTTAAAGGCGAACACGATACCTTCTTGCGCCGCCCTAGCCATATGGGCCTTGGTATGTATGTTGAAGTTCAATCCATGAACCGAGCAATCGATCTGCTTATTCTGCAACATACGCTCCGCCCCGTTTCCGAACGGCAAGATCGAAAGACCATCGCAGCCGATGGGAACCGTAGCCGCCAAATCATTCAACTCATTATAGTTGATACCTTCCGGCGCTATATTCCGTTTGATCCAAGAATTAAGGATACCGACCCCGTTGATGCACAACAAGACACCCAAGCGGGTCTGCTCCGTCGTATGGTTCACGTGGGCGAACGTATTCACACGGGAAAGCGTATCGTAATTCACCTTGCCGTTCACGCCATACACCACTCCGGAAGTCCCGCCGGTAGCCGCTATCTCGCCCGGATTCAATACATTCAATGATAAAGCGTTATTCGGCTGATCACCCGCACGATAGGTAACCGGCGTACCTTTCTTCAGTCCCAACTCGGCCGCAACCGAGGCGGTAACCTCGCCCTGCAAACCGAACGTCGGACGGATATCGGCGATCAGATCCTTACTGAATCCATAATAATTCATCAACTCCTCCGATAAGGCATTATTCTTGAAGTCCCAGAAAATCCCCTCCGACAAACCGGAAACCGTAGTCACGATATCCCCCGTCAGACGCATAGCGATGAAATCTCCCGGCAACATGATCTTATGGATACGGTCGTAGATATCCGGCTCGTACTCCTTGATCCAAGCCAGCTTAGAAGCGGTAAAATTACCCGGCGAGTTCAATAGGTGGGAAAGGCATCGCTTCTCGCCTATATTCTTAAACGCACGCTCGCCATAAGGAACGGCACGGCTATCGCACCAGATAATAGATGGACGAAGCACCTCCATCTTCTTGTCCACCACCACCAAGCCATGCATCTGGTACGAGATACCGATCGCCTTGATATCCTCGCCTTTCACCTTCGCCTTGCTCATGGCACCTTTCATAGCGATCTTCACGTACGACCACCAATCCTCCGGATTTTGCTCCGCCCACCCCGGACGCAACGCCTTGATCGGGGCCTCTTCTTTGGGATAAAAATCCGCACCTATTGTTAACCCGGTCTCCTCATCGACGATAGAGACCTTGATGGAAGAACTTCCAATATCACATCCTAACAAACACATAATCGTATGGTTTTATATCTTATTAAACTTCGAACGTTGTTGATTATATTTCACCTTATCAAACCGATAATACCGGGCGGCACGATGGGCGACCCCATCTTGCATATCCTCCGTGGGCACCACGTAATCCAAGGAATTCATCTTCTTATGAAAATTGCGCACGTCCATCTCACGGTTATAGATCACCTCGTACGTGCGCCTAAGCTGGAACGCCGTGAACTTCATCGGCATATAGTCGAAAATGATGGCGGGCTCCTTCTCTACCCAATTACGGATCTCCTGTATGGCAGCCTCGATAATCTCTTTATGATCGAATGGCAAGCGAGGAAGATCGTCGATAGGGCACCAACGGATCGAGTCGGATTTATCGGCCGGACACGTCTTCCTGCTATTTTTGCACAAGGCGAGATAAGCGACCGTGATCAACCGTCCGATCTTCACCTTGGAAGTCGCCTCCAGCCACATCACGTCCAACCGGTTCGAGGTACGGGCGGGGGAACCGAAACAACGGAATTGTTTCAATTGGACACGCTTCAAGCCGGTCGAATCATTCAGTATCCGATAGGCGGCGTCATCTAAATCCTCGTTCTCATAGATCAGGCTGCCGGGTAATTTATAGCCGATCAACTCGCCTTCCTCACTTTTCCGCTCCGCCAACAGCACGGTGAGCTTGTCATCATTGATGCCGAGAAGAACGCAGTCTACGGAAACATAGGGGGAAAGCATCTCTCTATTCTCGTTTTGTGTATCCATGATATCAGTAATTAGATTTGCGCAAATATAAGTATTTTTCTAAACAAAGCAATTACAAAAGGTCTTTTTTGCACCTCCTAATTGATTATTTTTCTGATATTTCAGTATCGTACATCATACAATATGCTATACAACACATAATGTAAGTAAAACAATTAGTATGAGAACAAATAATGAAGGCGCTTTCACGTACCTCTAACTTTTATTTCCTACATTTGTTATATTTATAAAACATCGGACATGAATCTAAAAAACATATACTTCTCTTGGCTGATTTATTGGGGTAAAATGAAGGGATTATTGAACGGGATAGCAGAAGCGATTATCCTACTCGCCTCCTTAGCCTCTTTCTTCGTATTGATCTACCAATTCGGCTTTGTACAGACACCCGATTCCGTCCATATCCTAGAGCGCTCCCGCCCATTCATCCTGCTAGCTTTTTTCACGGGCATAACACTCCGGTACGTGGTGAGGTTCCAAGAAATCATACAGGAGAAAATGTTGTATCTCGATATCAGCATCTATTTCCTTTTATTCGCCGTATTATCCAGCAAGATATTTTTCAAGGATGCCATAGCGCACTCTTTGCCTTATTTGTCTTTCCTTACGAAACCTCTCTTCGTATATGTCTTATTACTGCTGCTTAGCACGATTCACTTATCCCGGCAGACGTTCACGCTGATGCAGACACGGATCAAGCCCTCGTTGCTTTTCTTGCTCAGTTTCGTGTTCGTGATATTGGTCGGGGCCGGGTTGCTATCGTTGCCGAACGCCACTACGCACCGGATTCCGTTTATCGACGCTTTGTTTATCTCCACGACCTCGGTATGCGTAACCGGACTAACCACCGTCGACGTAGCCACTAGTTTCACGCATATCGGGCATATTATCATCATGATTTTAATACAGATCGGCGGTATCGGGGTCATGACATTTACCTCTTTCTTCGCCCTCTCCTTCATGGGGAAATCCTCTTTTACGAGCAAGATGATGCTGAAAGATATGTTGAACGAGGATCGGACGGGAGGGTTGTTCCGGGTCATCTTAAACATTCTTTTCGTGACCTTGTTTATCGAGGGGATCGGCGCCTATTTTATTTATATGGACGTACGGGGAAGCCTGCCGGGAGGTACGCAGCAGGAATTATTCTACGCAATGTTTCATGCCGTGTCCGCTTTTTGTAACGCAGGGATCTCTACCTTGAGCGGCAATATGTACGATCCGTTAGTGGCGGATAAGTACAACCTCCATTTCTGGATAGCCATGCTGATTATATTCGGAGGCTTGGGCTTCCCGATCGTCTTCAATTACCTGAAACTCTTGCATCACTTGCTGATGAATGGTATCAAGATATTGATCGGTAAGCAAAAGCATTATATCCATACGCCCCGTATTATTAATGTACATACGTACATTGTTGTTATATCTACCTTGATCCTGTTAATTACCGGAACGGCTTTCTACCTCTTTTTCGAGTATGACAATACCTTGGGCGACCTTCCCCTGCGGGGGAAACTGGCAAATGCGTTCTTAGGCGCCGTCACGCCTAGAACGGCAGGATTCAACGTAGCGGATATGGCTACATTGGCCCCTCCGACCTTAATGCTGACGTTGATCCTTATGGTAATCGGAGCCGCCCCTATGTCCACCGGCGGCGGCTTGAAAGTGACCACCGTTTTCGTAGCTCTGGTTACGACCTTGAACGCCGCACGTGAGAAAGATAAAGTGGAAGTGAGAAAACGGGAGATCGCCCCATTCGCTATCCGCCGGGCATTCGCTATCATCATGATGTACTTCATGTGGGTGGCGATCGCTACGTGGGTATTATCCTATACGGAAAAAGGGGCGCCGCTGTTCTCCCTATTGTTCGAGGTTGTTTCCGCCTTGAGTACCGTAGGCTTGAGTATCGATTATACCCCTCACCTCACCCCTATCGGGAAAATCATCATTATCAGCACGATGCTGGTCGGACGTATCGGGGTATTGGCCTTCCTCGTAAGTTTCTGCAAGGAATACACGAAAAAGGACTATACATATCCACAAGAAAATATATTAATGTAAAAATAAGATAGCATGAAATATTTAGTAATCGGATTAGGGAATTTAGGACGTGCGATAGCGAAGGACTTGACACGTGTCGGCAATGAGGTGATCGGCGTAGACATGGATCTGCATCGTGTCGATATGCTAAAGAACGACATAGCGGGGGCGATCGCCTTGGACTCCACGGACAAAGAGGCATTGAGCACCCTGCCATTGAGCGAGATGGATGCCATTATCGTAACATTCGGTAAGGATTTCGGGACTTCCGTTCAGACCGTCGCTTTATTGAAGAGTCTGGATGCGGGCAAACTGATCGTGCGGGCGATCTCATCGATCCATGAGACTGTGATCCGTGCGATCGGGGTAAGCGAGATTATCACACCGGAAGAGGATTTCTCTACGATGTATACCTCCCAAGCGTCTTTAGGCGGCCTGTTCAGGCATTGGTATAAAGTAACCGATACGGAACATCTCTATAAGATCAAGACACCGGCCACTCTTGTCGGGCAAACGATCAAAAATATTGATTTCGAGGAGAATTTCGGCATCCATCTGGTAGCGATCGAACGTCCTTACGAGAAAAAGAACCTGATCGGACTCACACAAACAGAATACAAGGTTATCAGCCGCATCAGCGAGGAATTGGTGATCGAGGCTGATGATCTACTGATCTTATTCGGGAAGATGGAGCTATTAAATAAAATAGCCAACATCTAAAACAAAACATAGGCAGACGATCACGATATAATCAGCGTCGTCTGCCTACGGCTAATATCAACGAAGCGATCAAGCCCCCGCTATCTCTATCGTATAGGAGGCATCGAAGACCTCTCCCGGTTCCAAATGCCATGCCCAATCCCGGTCTTTATACTCACCCGTATAATCCACCCGGTCGCAACGCCCATACCAAGGTTCGATACAGACAAACGGAGCGTTTTTCGTAGGCGGAGACCATAAGCCTACCACCGGAGCCGTAAAGGTGAGCGAAAGGTACGGACGTTTCTCCACATCCAATAAGTCCACCCGCTTAATCTGGCTGTCCTCCAAGATAAACGTATCGATATCGAACGTATGGATATTCAACGGCAGCAAGCCGTCCGCATCCAAAGGTACCGGACGAACCACGTCCCCTACGCACCCTTTCTCCACCAGCGCACGGTATACGAGATCTTTTTTCACATCGAAAGCGAAATACCCTCGATCCGGTTGATCCACCTCATAATTCGGGTACAGGAAAGCCGGATGAGCGCCGATCTGGAAATGCATCGTCTTATCTCCCGTATTCTTCACACGCCAAAGCACCTCCACCTTATTGCCCTCCAAACGATACCCGATCTCCAGAAGGAAAGGGAACGGATAGGCTCTCAGCGTGTCCGGGGTACTTTCCAGCGCGAAACGCAACTCGTTCTCCGCCTCATCGATCAACGTAAAATCCATATCCCGTGCAAAGCCGTGCTGCGACAGCGGATACACGGTTCCCTCGTTCCGATACTCGGCCTTCCATACGCTCCCGACGATCGGGAACAATACCGGGGAATGACGTTTCCAGAAAGCGGGGTCCGCTTGCCAGAGATACTCCTTTCCCGTAGCGTTCGCTACGATACTACTCAACTCCGCTCCATGTTCGGAGACACGGATCGTTAGTTCTTGATTTGATACTGTCTTCATTCCTTATGATAAGTTTAGTAATTGTTCGGCGGGAAGTCCCTTGCTTTTCAAGAAACCGTTCAAAGTCCCGAATAATAAGGGCTGTCGCCGGAAATCTTCCAGATAAACCCGTTTCAGGCAGTCTACCGGCATCGATATCGGAACGTATGGGATCAAGTTTCCATGCTCATAACGATAGAGCACCTCATCCGTAGCTTGCAGCGAGGCCAACCGCCATTCCTTATCCCCCACCGAGGAAGGCTGCTTCACCTCCAGACAGGCGTTACACAGCATCGAGAAAAAGCGGGAATCAGGCGTAAAGCCCGTGTGCTCCTCATCAAAAAAGAAGGTATCGTATTCCTTTTCCAATTGTGCCGTAAAATGGTTCAAGATAGGCTCCTTCTCATACTTGCAGGACAACAGGGAATAATTCTCGAACAGGCAAAGCTCGCCCAACGACTGATAGTCCAGCTCAAGGACCAGAGAAGGCTCGGCAGACTGGGCCGGCTCACCGGGTTCCTCATACAAAGGGATCACGTACATGCCTATCTCCGGCCCCACCAGCATCCGGCTGTCCTGTCTGAAAAAGGGCATCGCTTTCTTGCTCTTTTCCACAGGTATCCCTTTGCGTTCCTCATACAAGCCGATAGACTCCCTAAGCAAGGAAAGCCCATACTCGATCTCCTCTTGCGGCACGATATGCATCAACCCCTTCGCCGGAAGCGTGAAAAAGGAATCAGGCCCCGAGGTAGTCCGAAAGCTTTCGACAAAAGCGTTCAATGATACTCTACAATATAAAACCATACAATCTGTTTTTTGCCTCGCAAGGTAGAAAAATATTATCAGAACCGATATGCCTTCCGACAAGAATTTATCTTATTACGCAAGATCACTGCAACCCGGGTTGCAGTAAAAAGCAGTTCTACTTTGTAAAAGGAGTTGACTCGCATATCAAAATAATCATTATCTTTGTTCGGAATAACAAGCGAGTAAAAAAAGACCGTACCGTAAATCAAGTATAAACCAATATAGTATACAATTATGAAACGTCGTGATTTTTTAAAGACCAGTGTCATCGCTAGCGCGGCTCTATCCTTAAATTTTGAAGGTCTGCAAGCGGCCCTTTCCACGAACACCGTAGCCGTAGAGAAGGCTCCCGATATGGTAGCCGTTATGGGTGGAGAGCCGGAGGTGATGCTAGATAAAGCCTTGGAAGCCCTTGGCGGTATCGGAAACTTCGTAAAGAAAGGACAAAAGATCGTAATCAAGCCGAATATCGGTTGGGACCGCTCTCCTGAATTGGCCGGTAATACGAACCCCAAATTAGTGAAAGCCTTGGTCAAGAAATGCTTGGAGGCCGGCGCCTCTAAAGTGACCGTATTCGACCACACCTGCGATAACTGGCAGAAATGCTATGAGACGAGCGGGATCGCCGAGGCCGTAAAAGAGGCCGGAGGTATCATCATGCCTGCCAACGATGAGAAATATTTTAAGGAAGTATCCATTCCGGGTGGCGTGAACCTGAAAAGCGCCAAGATCCATGAGGCCCTGATCGAGGCGGACGCATGGATCAACGTCCCCGTATTGAAGAACCATGGTGGGGCGAAGATGACTTGCGCCATGAAGAACTATATGGGAATCGTATGGGATCGCCGTTTCTTCCATCAAAATGATTTGCAACAATGTATCGCCGATATTTGCACTTGGCAAAAGAAACCGGTATTGAACATCGTGGACGCTTATCGCATCATGCACCAAAACGGCCCGCAAGGAAAAAGCGCGGCCGATGTGGCTACCTTGAAATCCTTGATCGCCTCCACCAATATCGTCGCTATAGACACCGCCGCCCTTCGCCTGTTCAACCAAGTGAAGAAGCTGGATATGGCCGCCGTAGGTCATATCGGTAAAGGCGAGGCTTTAAAGCTGGGTACAACGAATCTGGATAATGTCACGATCAAACGTATTAAGATATAATCGAGGATGAAGAAGCCTAATTACTTAAAAGGATTGCGGGTCGTACTCGCGATCCTCATTTTCGTACCCATACTTTTATTCTTCGTTGATTTCGCCGATGTATTGCCGGACAACCTGCACACGTTGTTGCATCTCCAGATCATGCCCGCTATTTTAGGGGGAATGGCGGGGTTGGTAGTCTTCCAATTCGTATTGGCTTTATTGTTCGGCCGGATCTATTGCTCGGTTATTTGCCCGGCGGGCGTATTGCAAGATATTATCAACCGGGTTTTCTGTATCGGAAAGAAGAAAAAGAAAGGAGTACGCAGGTTCAGCTATCATAAGCCCATAAATATCTTACGGTACTCTATTCTCGGGCTTACATTCGTACTGGCTGTTTTCGGGATGATCGAATTATGTACGTTGCTAGATCCGTACAGTAACTTCGGCCGTATAGCGAACAACCTGTTCCGTCCGGTCGTCATGTGGGTCAATAACCTGCTGGCCGACGGATTGGCACGGATGGATAACTATACGCTTTATCACGTCACGATTAGCAACGTGACGGTATTCGGCGTGATATCCGCTTTGGTTGCGCTACTCGTATTCATCATCATGGTCGTATTCCGGGGAAGGTTGTTCTGCAATACGCTTTGCCCGGTAGGAACGCTGTTGAGCCTGATCTCCCGGTATTCGTTTTTCCGGATCTCCTTTGACAAAGAAGCCTGTACGCATTGTGGTAATTGCGAGCATACTTGTAAGGCGGAGGCGATCGACAGCAAGAACCTCACCGTAGATACCTCCCGTTGCGTAAATTGCTTCAACTGCGTGTCCTCGTGCGCTAAAGGAGGATTGCAATATCGTTTCAAGCCTTCCTTCAAGAAAGAAGCCGAAACAGCTCGCATACAAACGGACGTGATCCAACAGGCTACCGCTCCGAACAGCCGCCGTACATTTCTCTCGGCAGGGGCTACCGCCGCGGCCTCCCTCCCGATCGTATCCACCATTGCCCAAGGAATGGAAAAAGGGCATGGCAAAGGGCAGCACGGGCAAGGTAAGCACGGCAAGAAATGGCCCCCTATCGTACCGCCGGGAGCGATCAGCTTAGAGCGTTTCAAGGATGTATGTACCGGATGCCAGATTTGCGTGACTCAATGCCCGAGTCATGTACTACGTCCCACGGGACTGGAGTACGGCTTTGATTATATGTTGAAACCCCGTATCGCTTACATCGACAGTTATTGCAACTACGAATGCACGGTCTGCTCGGAGGTTTGCCCCACGCACGCTATAAAACCGCTTACTAAGGAAGAGAAAGCTACTACGCAAGTGGGCATCGCCACCTTCTTCATCAACCGCTGTATCGTAAAGACGGAGGGGACGGACTGCGGGGCCTGCTCGGAGCACTGCCCTACCCAAGCCGTGCATATGGTTCCTTACGAGGGCACGCTTACCATCCCGCAAGTAAACCCGGATCTTTGCATCGGTTGTGGCGGCTGCGAATCGATCTGTCCCGTACGCCCGATGAGAGCGATCATCATTAAGGCGAACGAGGTTCACAAGTTCGTGGAGAAGCCCAAAGAGGAAGAGGTGAAAAAGGTAGAAATAGATGACTTCGGATTCTAAGAGAAAAATGCTACCTTTGTCACAAATTTTTGATACATGACATTTGAATTACAGTATAACGATACGAAATCGAACGCTAGGGCGGGCTTGATTACCACCGATCACGGGGTAATCGAGACGCCTATTTTTATGCCCGTGGGTACGCAAGGTACGGTAAAGGGTGTACATATGACCGAGCTAAAGGAAGATACCAAAGCACAAATCATCTTGGGGAATACGTACCATCTGTATCTTCGTCCCGGTATCCAGATCTTGGAGCAGGCCGGAGGCTTGCATAAGTTTAATACATGGGATCGCCCGATATTGACCGATAGCGGGGGGTTTCAGGTATTCTCCCTTTCCGACAATCGTAAGCTGCATGAAGAGGGAGCCGAGTTCCGCTCGCATCTCGACGGCTCCAAGCATATGTTCACGCCGGAGAAGGTGATGGATATCGAACGCTCTATCGGTGCGGATATCATCATGGCCTTCGATGAGTGTTGCCCGGGAGATGCCGACTACAATTACGCCAAGCAATCACTGGGCCTGACCGAGCGTTGGCTGGATCGTTGTTTCGCCCGCTTCAACAGCACGGAGCCGAAATACGGCTACCGGCAAAGTCTCTTCCCGATCGTACAGGGATGCGTCTATACGGACTTGCGGCAGAGGGCGGCGGAGAACGTGGCCCGAAAAGGCGCCGATGGAAACGCTATCGGGGGATTGGCCGTTGGTGAGCCTACCGATAAGATGTACGAGATGATCGAGGTCGTGAACGAGATCTTGCCGAAAGATAAGCCTCGTTACTTGATGGGCGTAGGAACCCCGATCAATCTGCTGGAAGGGATCGAACGAGGCATCGATATGTTCGACTGCATCATGCCGACCCGTAACGGACGCAACGGCCAACTCTTCACCCGCTTCGGTACTATCAATATGCGTAACAAGAAATGGGAGAACGATTTCTCGCCAGTCGATCCGGACGGACATTCCTACGTGGATACCTTATATAGCAAGGCTTATCTGCACCACTTGATCAAGGCGAAAGAAATGCTTGGCTTACAGATCGCTTCTATCCATAACCTCGCTTTCTACCTATGGTTGGTGAAAGAAGCGAGGGCACATATCATCGCTGGCGATTTTACTACATGGAAAAGTGGTATGGTCCGTCAATTAGCGAACCGGTTATAAAAAACGAGACAGATGAAATTTAAACTAAAACGGATCGATTGGTATATCATCAAGCAGTTTCTGGGCACGTACGTGTTCGCTATCGCCTTGATTATCTCTATCTCCGTCGTTTTCGATATAAACGAGAAGATCGATAAGTTCTTGAATCCGGATGTCCCCTTGAAGGCGATCATCGTGGATTATTACTTGAACTTTATCCCCTACTTCGCCAATTTGTTCAGTCCGTTGTTCACATTTATCGCCGTGATCTTCTTCACGTCGAAGCTAGCGGATCGTTCGGAGATCATAGCGATGCTTGCCAGCGGTATGAGTTTCCGTAGGTTAATGCTTCCTTACGCGGTCTCGGCTACGATTATCGCTATCGTGACGTTTATCCTGAACGCTTACATCATTCCCCCGGCGAATGAGACTCGTATCGATTTCCAGAACAAGTATATCCGCAACAAGAAGGTGGACTACGTAAAGAACGCCCAATTGGAGATCGAGCCGGGTATTATCGCTTATTTCGATAGCTATGACGCTCGCTCGAACATGGGATACCGTTTCTCTCTGGAGCATTTCGAGGATAAGAAATTGATCTCCCGTCTGACCGCCAAGTCAATCAAATACGACTCGCTTTATCAATGGACCGTTATCGATTATATGATCCGTGATTTTGATGGCATGCGGGAACATATCACCGAAGGCTCCCGTAAGGATACGACCTTGACCATCGTGCCCTCGGACTTCCTGATTTCCGTGAATGATTGCGAGACGATGACAACGCCCGAGCTGAATACGTATATCAACCGGCAGAAAAAAAGAGGTATCGGGAATATACAGACCTTCCAGATCGAGTATCATAAGCGCTTCGCCACGATCATGGCGGCGTTTATCTTGACTTCTATCGGAGCGTCGTTGTCTTCCCGGAAAATAAAGGGAGGTATGGGTATGAATATTGGTATCGGATTGGCGTTGAGTTTTTCTTACATCCTGTTTATGACGGTTACTTCCACCTTCGCTATTAATGGTTATGTGAGTCCTGCCGTAGCAGCTTGGATACCGAATATAGTTTATACATTTATAGCGATATTCTTATATCAGAAAGCACCAAGGTAATTGATTAACTCCTATATTGGTATAACTCTGCCAAATTTCATCCAGTTGTAGAGACGGGTGTACTCCGTCTCTACAACCTAGGATTTTCAATTATTTCGTGAAATTAAGTCCAAACTCTAACGTTTTTGCGTTCGGAAGTAGTTGCAATACCATATCTACCATTTGCTGATAATTCTCCGGAACCATCGGTTTCAAGATAGGAGCTATCATGGTCAAAACCGGTACGATTAAATCCTTATCCGCATAAAAAGTAGCCTCACTTCCATCCACCTTCATGTTAAGAGGTAGACCATAATAACCTCCTAAATCAACCAAAAGCTTCATGATCTCGTCAATAGAGATACCAGCGGCCTCCAATTTGTCACCAGCAGCCTGTTGTAATAAAGTAGTCAAGACTGTCACATAATTTTTATCCACAGCCACCATAAATTTCCCGTCTACCACACAATATTGGATACTTGCCATTTTTGTGATCTCACCGATTCCTTTATCCTCAGAAGCCCCCATAGGTCTCCAAGAAACATCGAAGATTCCATCTTCCGGTAAGTTAACATTTACAGCGCTTACTTTGCCCCAAATCAAGTTACTGATAGCTGGCTTTATCATACGCACGAGATCATCGATCGTAGAATTTCCGGTAACGATATTCGCATAGATAGCTTCCACGCCCGCTTTCAAGCTCCAATTACCTACGATAGAAGAAGTTAATTTACGAGTATAAACAACAGAAGCTACGCCCTCTTTCACCGTACCATTTACTGATACCACGCAATCGCCAACCGTACTCTCGCCGGTAAACGTATAAGTGCCATCCGCTTCCTTCAACGCGGCATCGATAGCGACCGACTTATTTTCGGGGATGATATTGTTCAAGGTTACGGATGCCTTCTCCGCAGAGGAAGCGGCAATCACGACCGATTTACCGTCAACAGGGATTGTCACTTCACCCATTACCAGATTAACGCTCTTACCCTCGTACGTTTTCGACAGATCTTGCCAGTTACCGGAAGAACTTGAATCGTCATCATCACCACATGCCGTAAAAAAACCCATCGTGCAAATCACGGCAAATACATACAACAAACTCTTTCTCATGACTCTTGTTTTAAATTTAACATAAATAGCTATTAATATTATCACAAATATATCCATTCCAACTTCCACTAACAACAATAATTTAATATCAGATGTTCGATTCCTGTGTTTAGATCAAAAATTCACTACTTTTGTCGTATCAAATACTTAAAAACAATCTATCATGAAGAAAGTGTTTATCTCAATGGCCTGCGTATTAATCGCTCTATCCGGTTGCACGAATGGAGGAAGCAATAAAGAATCCATGGAAGTCGTACTGAATATCAAACGGAAAGTAAAACCCGAATGTGTCTCCGCCTTAAAGGAATCATTCTTGAAATGCAAGGAAAGCACGTTGCTAGAACCGGGATGTATCGACTACGGCATGTACCAGTCCCTCACCGATAGCACCGAATTCTTTATCGCCGAGACTTGGAAAAACGACGGGGAATTACAAAAGCACGGCGAAACCGCCCATCTTAAACAACATCTGAATGAGATCAAAGATATGGGAGACCCTTCCTATAAAGGTAGTTTCCGGAAGATTTATGTCTGCCCGAGTGTAAATGACTAATCATTAAGAATTGAAGATTAAAAATCAAGCTTCACATAAGCGTTTATTTTCAATCTTCAATTCCCTATATTTAATTACAAAAGATCTGACGCTAACTCAGATAACTCGCTTCGCTCGCCTTTTATCAAGTTGATATGGGCGAACAAGTCCTGTCCTTTCATCTTGTCGATCATATAGGCCAAGCCATTACTTTGGGCGTCTAGATATGGGGAGTCAATCTGTTGGATATCTCCCGTGAAGACCATCTTCGTTCCCTCTCCCGCACGGGTGATAATCGTCTTGATCTCATGCGGCGTGAGGTTCTGGGCCTCATCGATGATACAATAAGTCTCGGACAAGCTACGACCCCGGATAAAGGCCAACGCCTCGATCACCAACTGGTTGTTCTTCTGCATATCGTCGATCTTACGGACATCGGGATTACCCGGGGCAAACTGAGTCTTGATCACGTTCAGGTTATCGAATAGAGGTTGCATATAAGGAGCGACCTTTTGCTTCTCGTCACCCGGAAGGAAACCGAGATCCTTATTCGCCAAAGCGACGATCGGACGGGCCAAAAGTATCTGTTTATACGTGCCGGCTTGTTTCAAGGCAGAGGCCAACGCCAACAACGTCTTTCCGGTACCGGCCTTTCCGGTCAGCCCCACCAGCTTGATATTCGGATCGTTCAACACCTCGAAAGCGAAACTCTGCTCGGCATTACGGGGCTGGATACCAAAGTTCGTGCCTTTATCCACCTTCTTGATCTTATCCGTAAACGGATTGTAGCGAGCCAATACACTATTACGTACGCTTTTCAAGATAAAGCATTCGTTCGGGTCGAGCTTAGACTTGATATCCAACGAATCTGCGTCCACGCCTTCCGGAGAGCTGTAGATCTTGTCGATCAAATCGGGGTCTATATTCTCATAGGTCTCTTGCGCACGCTCGAAAATATCTACATTCACGACCTTATCCGTGATATAATCCTCAACGGGAATACCCAAAGAACGAGCCTTCATACGAAGGTTCACATCCTTGCTGACCAAGGTTGTCTTGATCTTCGGATTCTTCTCGGCGATCGTCAACGCACAAGACAAAATACGGTGATCTGGCGTTTTATCCGGAAAAGAATGCGCTATTTTCTCCTGGTACTTATCACCGGTCACGATATAGAGTGTACCTTTTCCCGGTCCTAGTGAGGCGCCTTTCAAGAACAGGTCATTACTGGTCAATAAGTCTAGCTCCCGAACAAACTCACGGGCATTATAATTGATCTGCTCACTCCCCTTCTTGAACTTGTCCAACTCTTCTAATACCACAATGGGTAGATAGATATCATTTTCCTGAAAGTTCTCGATGCACTTATAGTCATGTAATATGACATTCGTGTCCAACACAAAATTCTTCTTTGCTCCCATGGCCTTTCGATTTAATGATTATTGCTTCTAATATAAGAACAATTCTGACACGTTGATAGTTCAGGCCTGCTAAAATTAGTTACACACACCAATAATTTCGTCATATTGACCAATTCAAGGAAAAATATGTATCTTTACGAGGATTAAAAAATAGAGGAGGATAACGTCATGTTCACAAATTTCAATTTCCAACAAATACTTAGCGCATTCATCGTATTATTCGCTGTTATCGATATAATCGGAGCTATTCCCATCATCATAGACCTAAAGGATAAAGGCAAGGATGTCAATGCGTTGAAGGCAACCCTAATCTCCTTTCTATTGTTATTAGGGTTCTTCTACGCCGGGGATATATTACTCAGGCTTTTCCATGTGGACATCGAGTCGTTTGCCGTGGCCGGCGCTTTTGTGATCTTCCTCCTATCTTTAGAGATGATTCTCGACATAGAGATTTTCAAGAATCAAGGGCCAATCAAGGAGGCTACGTTGGTGCCGCTGGTATTCCCGTTGCTAGCCGGAGCAGGATCATTCACCACTTTGTTGTCGCTCCGTGCGGAATATGCCAGCGTGAATATTATCGTAGCCTTGGTACTGAATATGCTATGGGTCTACTTTGTTGTCCGCATGACACGCAAGGTAGAGAAAGTCTTGGGGAAAGGCGGCATATACCTGATCCGTAAATTCTTCGGTATCATCCTGCTGGCGATCTCCGTCAAGCTATTCATGAGCAATATCACCCTGCTAATGGAACAGATAGAAGCGAGTACGAAAGCAATATAGGATTTCCTTTAGAAGAGCATCCAGTTTCATCCTATTGAAACAAAGAGTTCATTAGGATGAAACTACAAGGCATCTATTATTTTCCGAAACGGGATGTGTCTATCGAATCATGTTCCCTCTCCTTGTAACCACCAAACTTCCAGACAAAAGATAATTTCAGACATCTCTCATCATTCAATTTCCTCATCCGGCTCCATTGATTGCCTTGGTTTATCTTGATGGTACGTGGAATGCTGCTGGCGAAAATATCGTCTCCTTTAAGTGTCAAGCTGGCACGGTCATTCAAGAAAGTCCATTTTAATCCAGCGGATATCTCATACATGGAACCCAAGTCGTATATACCTTGGATGGCACCGGGAGTCACGTATTGGCCGTCTATCGTCATTTTTAAATTCGGTTTATCACATAGGTTAAATGTGTTACTCATATGCGCTAACCCGAGATAAGCCTCACGGTTATATGAGATGCCGTGGAAGTTATCATTCTTCTCTTGCATCCTCCAACCTCGCAGTGTGATGCGGCTATTCCAAAAACGACCCACATTAAAAGGAATGATCACCGCCAATCCCGCTTCCAGACTATAATCCATATTCTCGAAACGAAAAACGGTCTTCAGTTCCGTATCGCTTTGATAAGGAAGTTGGACGAAATAATCCGGCGTGTATTCACAGAACGCTACCAGCATATACTTTTGGCGGAAGATATAGACCATCTGCCCCTCATACGTGCGATAAGGTTTCAACAAGGGATTTCCCGCCACCTCCGAGTAAGAGTTTAGAGGCGTTACTTGCGGGGAGACTTGCCAATAACCGGGATAGGTCTTATCGCTACTTATATCGAACTGTAAAATATGTCGGGGAGAAAACGTATAGCTCAGGGATACGGTGGGAAACAACGCCCCCTCATTCCATAGGTTCATATTTTCCCGGCTAGAGGCGTAGTCAGACTTAAAATACTCCCCTTTCAGCCCGACCGTAGCAGAGAAACGCTCTCCGAAGCTTTTCGATACCTCGGCGAAAATATCAGCGATGTATTCCTTTTGTGTATTATCCTCCAACGCTTCCTCGTCCATCTCATAGCCAGCACCTTGATCATATAAATACTCCGAATAGTTTTTCGACGAAGCGTAACCTCCATGCACGCCGTAATTCAATCCCCACCCGGAAGCGAAACTATGTGTCTTATTTAGGAATACGGACCAGCGGGATACATCCTGTCTCGTATTATTTATCATATCAGTCCGGGAACCATTCGTATTCGTATCCTGGTAATCAAGTACCGAGGGCGAATGATAACGGGTGAAATCCGCTCCTGCCGATATCCCGGCATGTCCGTCATATTGTAAACGTATATTATGAATAGCGGAGTGCCCGTCATCACGGACCAAGCTCGTACTCTCACTTTTATTTTCCGGCTTCGACAGATCCAGATATGAGGTAAAGGCATCACGGTCCGATAAGACTTTATCTCCCTTCAGATAATATGCCAAAGAGAGTTTATCCTCATTCGCGAACGTATAATCCATTCCCAGACGAACCGTTCCTCTATTTACATGGACAAGGGCCCGATTATGTTGGCTTATTTCCGTCATACCACTATTTAATGTATGGCGGGCCAACATATCCTCCCCCATCACATCCCGTCTCTTATTACCATTCAACAGGAAATCTATGCTAAAGCCCTTATTCGTATAAAGTAAATTCACATGCGCATCTCCCCCCGCATGGCGATATTGGGTGTAATCCACACCCGTTTCACCTTGCCAAGAAGGAATCTCGGACTCATTCTTACTCAATACGACATTGAGTAACGCCCCCTTGACATTATATTTAGCTGGAGCGTTATACATCACCTCAGCCTTTTCGACCCTTGAGGCCGGCATAGTTTTCAGTAACTGGATTAATTGATCTGCCGACATTGTCGTCAACTGCCCATTCAAGATTATATTCAAACGACTGGCCCCTACCAGTTCCAGATTATCATTCCGCTCGATAAGCCCCGGTAAGTCCTTGATGATCTCAAAAGCGTTCGTGGCAGTCTTATCCTTCATCAGTTGAGGGACATCATACGTCAGCTTGCCTCCCTCCAGTTTCACTTGCGGGCGTTCTCCCTTTACGGTAATCTCGGCCAACTGATAATCTTTCTCCTCCAGCACCACCGTACCTACGTTGGCGGTAGTTATCTCTTTCTCTACCATATTATATAAGATGTGTTGGAAAATAAGTCGATACGACTGGTCTAGCGGATGATTCAATCGAAAATCCCCAAGCGTATCGGTAACCACGGCATCCACATATACAGAGTCGAGGGTCTGTAAAATCACCGCCACTCCATCTACCGGCTGTTCCTTGCCATCCATCACCTTCCCGGAAATACCTTGTGCCATCATCTCACCGAGACTCATCAGCAAGCATAAAATCATGTAGTAAATAGTACGTTTCATATCGGTTTGTTTTTATCATTTTTCGTTCATACAAAAGAAACGTATTCTTAAAAGAAACTATGTTACCACTCACTTACGAAGTCTTACCTTGTCTTATCAGGAATGTTATTTAGTCTTATCGCCATTTATCAACCCCAACAAAGAGGAACAAGGTAATCTAGAAAACACCTTCGGAAAAGTAGTACGAGTGGTATCCTTTGTGCTAAATCTCACCTAAGGGAATTGCAGGAAAAAGGTTTCAAGGCCGCCGTACTCTTTGACGCGAAAACGTAAACTGAACATTAAGAGGTTCTAACTGTTGATATATCAATCAAATATTTGAAGATAACCTATTAAAAGTTGAAAATCATGTGTACAAGAGTAGTTTATTCGGGAACAAACGGGATGGTAGCGACTGGTCGCACGATGGACTGGAAGACCGATATGCATAGTAACCTATGGGTGTTTCCTAGGGGGATGGAGAGAAACGGGGAGACAGGAAAGGATTCTTTAAAGTGGAAATCCAAATACGGCAGCATCATCACCTCCGCTTTCGAGATAGCCAGTACGGACGGAATGAACGAGAAAGGTTTGGTAGCTAATTTGCTCTGGTTACCCGAAGCCCAATATCCGGCCAGAGATAAGAATAAGCCGGGCCTTGCCATAACGATATGGGTACAATATATGTTGGATAATTTCGCTACGGTGGAAGAAGCGGTCTCTTTTATCAACGAAGATACGTTTCAAGTAGTATCGGATAAGATGCCGGACGGTTCCCGCTTGGCGACCTTACATTTATCGATTTCCGACGCAACCGGTGATTGCGCTATCTTCGAATACATAGGAGGTAAACTGACCGTTTATCACAGTAAGGAATACAAGGTGATGACTAACTCCCCTACTTATAATAAACAGTTGGCTCTTTGTGAATATTGGAAGGTAATTATATACTACTTTACACTATCACTAAAATAATAAAAGGACACATAACCATGTATCCTTTTATTATTCAATCGTTTTTCTCATTTTTCTTTCCCTTTCCTTCTCTTTTAACATCTCAAGAAGGGTTTTTCTTAAAAAGAGGGTCACGAGGATCTGTTTTCGGATTATAGCTAAATATACCTTTAGCTATTCCTTTCATATCTTCTTCTATGTTCGGATCTCCACATTCTCCCCTCATTATCTTATCATACAACTTATCTTGTATTGGAAACGCCTTGTCTAACATTTCCTTAAATTTATCCCAATCGTAACCCGAAGCTCTTCCCAGGGCCTCTATTGCAGCTAAATGTTCTTTTAGTTTAGGCTTGCCAAGATCTTCTGATAAAAACTGGTGATCTTTCTTAGACTTATGTCCTTTATCGTTTTTAGGATTCCTTGTTTTAAGTTCTTCAAGAACTCCCGGTCCAAGTCTTTTATAAACAATATCATTGATCCACTGGCCAACAACAGCGGGTCTCTTATGTATATTCTCCCAATCCCATCCCCTCATCTTGTAAATCATTTCAAAAAAACTGTCATTAAATATTTTCACCCATTTACTCGCCTCTTCTGTAAGGAATTGATTCAGGAATTTCTGTAGTTCGTCTTTCGCCCTATTCTTGTCTTCTTGATACCCTGTGGCTTCATCTACCAATGCTATGATACCAACTTTTGCGAGTGCCCTAACAATTATATCACATCTATTTATGACTGTTTGTTGATTGACACCTAAAGATGTTTTTTTGCTTAATGCACAATCTCTAGCATTAAGCATGATTTCGCAAATATCAGGTAATATTGTAGCTTCATAAGCCATTATTTTTCTATTTCCGTTAAAACAAGGAAACGACTTATCTTTTACCGATAAATAACCATCTGAAATACAATCATTTATAGCCTTAGAAGATAGTATTTTTACTAATTTTGTACCCGATCTATCATTAGGATCGTCAAGCCCTAAAACGTTTTGCATACCCGTAGTAGATAACACTCTTCTCCCATCCTCTAACACATAACAAGGAATCTTTAAACCATTAAGGTCTAATTCTCCTTCATACTTAATCTTATTGTCTATTTTTTCCATCGCATTAGTTTAACTGTAAATATCTTAATCGGTGTCCGATATTCTGCAAAAGTACGTCGAATCTTTCACATTCGGAAAGATGTTTGGTATTATACCTAAAAGCCGATGAGTCTACATACCTTTGCAAATGCTTCTTTGACACCCAATGATGGACACCCTTCAATGTTCTCTTTAGATGTCCCCAGAACCCTTCGATCGTATTAGTATGTCTATTCCCAATAACGTAAGCGCCTTTCTTATGATAGACTACACCGTGATCGTATAGGTTAGGATCTAAGTTTCTATAAGCTTGCCATTCATCCGAGAAGATTGTAGATCCCGGACATACAACATCGTTTATAATCGGGATCAAGGTTCCGGCTTTCGTATCGCTAACAACCTTAGCTATAACAAAGCCTTCTCGTTGCAGCATACCAAATACCGGAACCTTGTCCTTACAACTCCTGCCTCTTGCGTTTCTTACCTTCTTACTACTATGCCTATTCTTATTCAATCCCCCTATATAAGTCTCATCTACCTCAACCTCTCCGTTTAGACATTGGCTGGCATCTATATTGAAACAATTTTGGATACGTTGCAACATAAACCAAGCAGTCTTTTGTGTTACGTTAATGAACTTAGCCAACTGAACGGAAGAGACACCCTTCTTAGCGTTTATGACGATATAGCAAGCCAACATCCATTTCCTCAACGACACTTTCGTGTTCTCGAAGATCGTGTTTGTCCGGACGTTGAAATACTTCCCCGTATTCTTGCACTTGTATCGGTTTCCTTTGCATTTATAAACCTTTGAGTCTGGATCGTACGGAGACACGACATGATCACCCCATCTCTGCCTCTCCAAAAAATCAATACATGATTGCTCGGTAGGGAAGAACTTCACTAACTCATCAATAGATTTAAAATGATTCATCTCAAACATAACACTCTGATTTTTACCCTATAAAGATAATAAATTCGTTTCAAACCAGCAATCAAACCATAATCCAATACAATCATATTAAAATTGTTTTAGTTTTAATTAGGATTGTTTAGAAATAAGATCGCTATATTTGAAAATAAACTTTAAAATCTAATGTTATGGAAAACAAAGAAACATTTGAATCTGTGCCTTTTATCTGTAAAATCTTGGAATTTAATAAAAAAGTTCCTATTTGTTCAGAAGAAAATATTCCTTCTGAATTTTTGGCTGAAATAAAAGCATATCATCTACATAATAATATTATTAGAGTTAATATAGTATCTTCAATCTCTCCGTATGACTCAATTTGCGATCAAAATTTTAATAAAAAAGTTATTTATAAGTCTGAGACACAATATTGTATACAATTCTTGATCGATAAAGCAAACGAAAATTATATTAAGAATATGCTAGTAGAATTAATCTATCGACATTTTATTCATGATATTGAATATATACATAGTATGTATACAGTACCTTACGAAAATATGTTTTTACCCTCTATACATGCATTGTATTTTAATATAAAAAATGAAGAAGTTTTAGAAAATTATTCGTTGAAATTTTCAGTTAATATCCCTATCATTTTTAATGCGAATTGACCAATGTGTTACGGGTGCATCTACGGAAAGTTCATCAACGATTTTGACTAACTCATCATGCTCATCTTTGGTTAGACACGGTTTAAATGCTAGGTAGTCAAGTCTTTTAATTAATTCTTCTTTTTTCATATTTGTAATTTTTTAAAAGTTAATAAATATAATAAAACAAAAGCGGGACTAGCCTAAATCTAATCCCGCTTATCTTTTAATTTTACTGTTTAGTCTACTCATCCATTATTCTGAATAGCTCAAATGAGTAAGTATCCTCATGTGTTAAGCCATGTCCAGCGTCCCAGATCCCGTGATGTGTTAGGATCATATAAGATTTTCCTTTCATTTCCACGGTCCACTCTGAGTATATTGCATTATCAAACTCCTTATCATACTCATCGTATTTGGATCAAATTCATATGTGAATCCATCTACACTAACAATATTGTTTCTTCTATCAGTTGTTTTTTCATACCCAGTCCCGTCTTCAAAGAACGCATATACCATTTGTTCTTTGCCTGCTTCTCGAAGCCACATTCCTACGATAGAGGTATTATTGCCAACTACCTTTTCGACACTAAAACGATCGTCATCGTGGCAAGAGATAAGCAGGAAACATGATACCGCTAATAAGTATATGATACGTTTCATGTTAATCCCCATAAACCGTTATCGTATACTTGGCGAACAGCCCTAAGACGCTTGTTGACTTCTGATCAATATGACTGATCTTTGTGATACCGCCGTCTTTAGCCGCTTTTTGTACGCTTGCGTCCCCGAATGCGAACCAGCCCAAGACGCTTGTTGCCGTAGCCTCTCCTTTCTTAGATCCTAAAGGATTTGAAGTTACCGAGACTGGTGATTGAGTCTCTTGATAAACATAACCTGTTACCGGAGACTTTACCGCTGCGCAACTTGATAACAAGAATGCCGTACTGATAAATAAGAATGCTTTTTTCATTGTGTGTTTGTTTTTGCCCTCCCTGTCCCCTTCGTTCGGTGGTTCCTAAATAAAAGAAGCGTGGAACTGCAATATATGTTTCAAAAAGAGGAAAAAGAAGTAAGAATTGAAAAGAAAAGCATAACAAAAGCAAATATAACCACTAATTTACAGTACTTTATGTGGTATCAGTTTTGGGGATGACTTCTTAATTTGTTTTAATCCGTTTCAAGTTTCTTCGAGATATATGGGAACATATACGGGAATTTATTTACCTTTGCGATGTGAACCAAAAACGCATTGCCGATGAAAGTTTCCGTCTATCTGAAAAAGTGTTCCTCCACGACCTCGAACATCTGCTTCCGTGTTCGCGAGAAGAATGTGGATATAAAGGTGGTCTCGTCTCTTACAGTCCATGACAAGTACTGGGACGCAGATACCCTAAGTTATAAACGCACGACAGCCGTACCTGCCACCGACCAGAAACGCCTGCCCGAACAGATTGCCGCCATTATCGAGAAAGTGGAGAAGACCTTTTCGGACAAGGCGAACAGCAAATGGCTGAAGCAGGTTATCGAAGATGTGCTGTATCCTGCCAGTGCCTTCGAACGCAACTATCCGAACTTGCTCTACCGTGTTCATGAATATCTGGAGAAGTACGAAGGGGCTGATAGAACCAAAGAGCATATCATACGTTTCGAGCGCAAGATGTCCCGCTATCACGACTACCAACGTGAAATACTGGGCAATCGTGACTTCACACTCTTTGTGGAGACTGTCACACTGGAACAGATGAACGGTTTCCGGGATTATGTCGCGAATGAGTACCTGCTGCGCCAGGAGCATCCTGAGTTCTATGTTCCCCGTATGCTTATCAACCACAAGCCCAAGCCTCTCTCCAACACGACCGTCATCAACATCATGAACTTCTTCTGTACATTCCTGCACTGGTGCAAGAGGATGAAGTATTCCGACAACGAAGTGTATGCACTCTACGGCTGCAAGGAACCGACATACGGGGACCCGTTCTACCTTACTTCGGAGGAAAGGAATGTCCTGTACGATGCGGATTTGAATGATAATCCTAAACTGGCGGTCATCCGGGATATATTCGTGTTCCACTGCTATATCGGCTGTCGTGTCGGAGACCTTTACCGGCTGAAAAGGGAAAACATCAAGGACGGCTTTCTGGAATACATGCCACAGAAAACGAAAAAGTGTCAGGCAAAGACAGTCAGAGTCCCCTTGCACGAAAAGGCCTTGAAGATACTGGAACGCTATGATGCAAACGCAGACAGGCTGTTTCCTTTCAAGCCCATACATACCTATAATCTGGGCATACGTGAACTTTTGAAGCATTGCGGCATAGACCGCATGGTCACCATTCTTGACACGCATGGCTACAACACCGTGCAAAGACCATTGTATGAAGTCGCCAGCAGCCATACGGCACGCAAGACTTTTGTAGGCAACCTGTATAAACAGGTCCCCGATCCGAATCTGATCGCTTCCCTGTCGGGACACGTGGAAGGAAGCCGGGCGTTCAGGCGATACCGCACCATAGACGATGACATGAAGCGAAAACTGGTAGAAATGATAAACTAAGGAGGAAATATATATGAAAGTAACGGCATTCATCAGAAAGACATCGGCCAAGAACAATGTGACGGATCTGGCACGTGTCTATTTCCGTGTCCGGGATATTGGCGGAGTCGATATAAAAGCGGCAAGCGAGCTTTCCATCAGCCCCAATCACTGGAGTGCGGAGAAACAAGGCTACAAACCTCGTGTGGCTCTGGTATCGGAAGAGAAGCGGATGAACTTTGACAGGGACATCCAGCAAATCACCCACCTTATAACAAAGGAGTACCACCGTGGTGTGGATGGGAACTGGCTGAAAGGACTGATAGAGGAATATCACCATCCCGACATCAACGCAAGGGGCGGCAACAAAGCAGAAGAATACCATCTCGTCTATCAGATCAGCCGGTATATCGCAGAAAACACTTTGGCGGACGACAGCTACAAGCACCACCTTGGCAATATAGACAAGATAAGCCGTTACGAGCGTTTCCAGCATGAAGTGCTGCACCGCAGAGGCTTTAAGTTGTGTGTTGACACGGTTACCGCCGATGATTTGCGGGAGTTCAAGAGCTGGCTGCAGGAAGAACATAATCTTGCCGGACAATACCCTTTGTTCTACAAGGACGTACAAAAGCAGAAATATGAGCAGATCCGCTCCGAGAACAGCATTACAGGCTATTTTTACCGGATAAGGACGGTTATCAAGTGGTGCATCAAGCGCGGGATGACAAGAAACAATCCGTTTGACCAGTACCAGATTACCCAACCTATGTACGGCGACCCGTTTTATCTGACCCTAGAAGAGAGGGACAGGGTGTACTATGCCGACCTGAGCGGTCTTGGGGCCACCCATCCGGTCTATCGGGACATATTCATGTTCCAGTGCCTGATCGGTTGCCGCGTCAGCGACCTAAACAGACTGACCAAAGCCAATGTCGTGGACGGATGTGTGGAATATATTCCACAGAAGACCAAAATGGAGCACGCCAATACAGTCAGAGTTCCGCTCAATCAAAAGGCTTTGGACATACTGGAGAGATATAAGGACTTGGAAGACGCATTACTTCCCCGGTTCTCTCATTTCGGTTACAACAAGAAGATAAAGGAGATTCTCAAATATGTGGGCATCGACCGTATGGTCAGAGTCCTTGACCCCAAGACACGCGAGGACGTGGCACGGCCTCTGTATGAGGTGGCAACCACCCATACGGCACGAAAAACTTTTATAGGCAACTTATACAAGCAGGTCAAAGACCCGAACCTGATCGCCTCCATGTCCGGACATTCGGAAGGAAGCCGGGCTTTTGTACGCTACCGCAAGATTGATGACGAGATGAAAAAGGAACTGGTAAACCTTTTGGATTGACCGTTTCCCTCTTTTCTAATATCCCCTTTTATACTTTCCAATAATATAATACACTATGAATATGGATGAACGAAAATTGACATACGACCAGTTCAAGGCGGATATCCTTCATTGGAAGAACACGCACAGAGAGGAATACAACCGTTTCGCGCGACTGATGACAAACGGGGACGAGAGGCAGTACCTTGACATCTGTAAGGCCATATTCAGACAACTGCCCAGAATCAAGACTGAATGGGAGTTATGTTGGGATGATGACAATAAGGGGAATTTTGAGAATATAGACCTCATGTTCAAAGAGGATGCAGTACCCAAGCGGATAGTGGAGTTATACCATGAACAGAGGGAGGAGAGTAATCCTTTGCCTGATATTGCTCCGGCCACATTATGGGACAGGATAAAATCCATTTTCAGCAGCAAGCCCGAAGAACTGCGCATTATCCTTTCAGCACCTCTTGTGTTGAGCTGGCTGTACTACGGAAAGAGTTTCGAGGCGATGGTCAGCATGGTTAGCAAACAGGCAGGGAGTCCGGAAGCAGACGAAGCGGACAGACAAAGCTGTTCTTTTGTTACCCGACAAATCATTAGCGTATCCATCAAAAGTGGTTTCCGTACCCGTGCCGACTGGGACGAATATTTCGCCATGAACGAAGCCGTTAAAGAAAATCGCATCGGTGAATGGGCCTTGCAATCCGCAACAGCTGAAATGGAATCCGATACAGACAGTAACGTTGATGCCGCAGAATCAACAGATTCCGGCATTGATGCAACATCAAAGATACAGCGTACAGCCGGAAGGAAAAAGATACAGGAACGACCTCTTATAGATTATCTTAATTGCAAGAATAAAACGGGGGGCCTGCAATGTCTCCGCAGTTTTGTTTCCATTAACAGGAGTGCCGTCCATCAGGCATTGCCGTACTATGTACTGAAAGAATTGCGGCTGGTGGACGGTATGCATACCGCCAAGGAATACAGTGTTGGATTGACCCTGCAATTTCCGGATTTGCCGTCTTTGAAGAGCGAAAGTGCCATACGACAGGCCGTTGGATCTCTGAAAACGGCAAGGCACATAATCAAGGACGGGAAAGACCAGTCCGCACCACTTATAGAAAGTGACGAAAACCGGGAACTATTCCGGACATTAGCAGAGGAAATCAGTGGCATTATCAGAACAGATGAAGAAACAGATATTGCAGAATAAGGTAAAATAAGGCTGTTTTATATTGTCATGCAGTCTTAAATTGTCATGACGATTTAAGACAAAGTATTATATATCAATTAGTTTTAATTCATACATACTTTTGCACCGTCAATCCTTTCCCCGAAGGTTGGCGGTGCTTCTCTTTTACAAGCCATCGGGAGTGAGGCATCAGGGAACTTTTACAGATGGTCGTGATAAATTTCAAAACTGACATTTATGATTACCATAGAAACTCTGGTCGAACAGGGAGCTAATGTAAAACTGGAAATTACTCCCTCGGACCTCAAGATGTTTGCCGAATCCATCGTACAGCGTACCATCCTGGCACAGCAGGAAGAGCAGAAGGCAGTAATGCAGCGTGAAGCGGAAGAAGTCTATCTCAACACGAAGCAAGTCCGGGAACTGCTGGACGTATGCGAAGGCACGCTCAACCTGTGGGCGAAGCGCGGCTACCTCGTGCCTGTCAAGGTAGGCAACAAGAATATGTATGCCAAGTCGGATGTACGCCACGTGCAGACAGGGGGCAAGTCCGAAAGTGTAATATCCTATTGCAAGAAGAAAAATGGCTGACATGAAAAACAGCCGGCTTGAACTGTGTAACCGAATCCGCATGGAGGCGGAGCATACCGAAGACACAGGTTTTCCTTTGGATGCATTCCCTCAGGCCGTACAGTCCGTTATACTTGACATGACCAAATACGAGAACTACATGATTGAGTTCATCGCGACGTCCATGCTGTCGGCAGCATCGACAGCCTTGGGTGGTACTTACCGTATCCGTATCAAAAGTGACTGGCAGAGCAACGGCGCACTGTACATCATTTTGGTGGGCCGTCCCGGACTAGGCAAGACTCCACCGTTGGAAGCTGCATACCGTCCAATCCGGAAACATGACTATGCCCTTTTCAAGGCGTATGAGGTAGAAGTGGAAGCATGGAAAGCGGCAGGAGAAAACGGAAAGAAACCTGTTCTTCACCGCACCATCGTATCCGACTTCACACCCGAATCGCTTCTACAGACACATAACAACAATCCACGGAGCGTTGCCATTCTGGTGGACGAGATCATGGGCATGTTTAATTCCGCCAACCGCTACACAAACGGGCAGCTCATAGAGCAATTGCTGACCGCATGGAGTGGCGGGGCCTTGGATGTAATAAGAGTAAGCAATTCCACTCCTGTACATATAGAACGCCCATGTATCAATATCATCGGGACTGCACAGACCAAACGTATGCACGAACTTCTCAAAAAAGGATTCGAGGAAAACGGACTGCTTGACCGTATCCTGTTCGTGCTTCCCAAATCCCGGGAAGTGTCAAAATGGACAAACCGGGATGATGACGGAGAAAAGACCTCTTTAGCAGCAAAACGTTGGGAAAAGATACTGGACAAGGTGCTTGCCTTGGATTATGATACCGAAACGGAAGGAGATGGAATGGAAGAACAAACCGCCCATGTGCTTTCCATGAACAGTGAAGCCAAAGAGTATTTCTTCTCCTGGTGGAACGAAAAAGTGGAACGTATCAACCGGATAGAGGACGATGCCGACGTTGACAGCCGGGAGATGAAACATCCGGCTCACGTGGCACGGCTGGCTCTGATTATCCAAGTCCTGCGGTATGCTTCCGATGAAAGCCACCTGCAGTTTGTGGATCCGGTGTCGGTGAAAGCCGCTATCCGGCTGAATGACTATTTCGAGGATTCATACATACGCATCCGTTCCTTCGTGGCAGACAATACCTGTGAAGAGCCTCCCAAAGTATTGTTGTCGTTGTTACCCGATACCTTCGATACGAAAACGGCCATAGCTGTCGGTAAGGAACTGCAGAACATCAGCGAGCGCACGGTGATGAACTATCTCAGGGAGTTGTGTCACAGCAGGCTCTTGAAAAAGTCCAAAGCCGGGCATTACGAGAAAATGGTGTATGAATCCGGTAAATATTCCATAAACGGAAATGAATCATCAACCTAAAACTGCAATAAATGACCCCGCGTTGCAGCTTGCAGTTTCTTCAGTCTTGCAGTCTTGGGGCTCTGAAAATGATGCTTTCCTGCAAAACTGCAAAGATTGCAGACTGCAAATGGCGTTTTGGATTTGCAGTAACCAAAAACGAAAGCATTATGAGTGAGTACAGATTCCATCTTCAAAAATACAGACCGGGCAGTAAAACAGTGTGCCCAAAGTGCGGCAGAAAGTCCTGTTTTACCCGATATGTTGACGAGAATGCGCAAATTACATTCCCTAACCATGTGGGCAGATGCGACCATATCAACAGTTGCGGCTACCATTATACCCCGAAGGAGTATTTTCAGGATAATCCAACCATCAAAGAAACCATGATTGAACAAAACAACAGAAGCGATACCCCATCAAGAGCCGTCAAGCCAATAGCGAAGCCATTATCTGGTTCTGCACCACAGACTTCTTATCTTCCCTCTGATTGGGTTAGCCAGTCCATGCAGAAGTTTGACGTCAACCCTTTATACCGATACCTAACCAAAGTGGCAGGCAAGGAGAAGACTGACAGGCTGTTCAATCTCTACAAGGTCGGTACATCTAAGATGTGGAATGGGGCAACCGTGTTCTGGCAGATTGACATCCACGGCAATGTACGTGCTGGCAAGATTATGGGGTACGACCCCGAAACTGGGCATCGTATTAAAGAACCGTTAAGTCAAGTCAGCTGGGTACATTCGGTAAAGAAAATTCATGACTTTCATATGAAGCAATGCCTGTTCGGTGAGCATATGTTGTCTGGCAACTCTGTCGAGCAATCCATAAAGACCATTGCCATTGTTGAAAGCGAGAAGACAGCCTTGATTGCCGCTCTCTTCATTCCCGATTTCATTTGGTTAGCCACCGGAGGAATGCACGGATGTTTCAACAGCAAAGCCATGCAGGTGTTGTGTGGGCGTGAGGTGATTTTGTTCCCCGACCTGAAAGCAACAGAGGAATGGAAACGTAAGACAGCGATGCTTCACTCCATTTGCAAGCGTGCTACTTGTTCCGACCTGTTGGAAACGATAGCTACCGATGAACAGCACGAAGCAGGATTGGACATTGCAGACTTCCTTCTGATAGAAGACACCCCGCAAATGATTCTTGCAAAAATGATACAGCGCAATCCGGCTTTGCAGTTGCTCATTGACGAATTGGATCTGGCACTGGTGGAGTAATCTGAAGGCTTGCTTCTGGAGTTTATAGGAAAGTCCATAACACAATAAGGACTTTTTGCCTGACAGCAATAAAGGTCCGTCTGAATCCGAATTAGAGTGAGCAAGCTCAAAGCAAACATCAATCATTTATCAAAAGAACATTCATTATGACAGTAGATAGAAAACAGGCCATGCATGTTGACGCCTGCAAATCATTCAGCACGGCAGAGGCTAACGAGAACGAACGGCGTTGGAACGAGGATAAGATTGACAGGAAGAATCTGGATCCGACCAACCACTATGACAAGACTAGAATGAAACTGAATTTCGAGATTGGCTCTGACGGTAAAATCCATCCGTTGGGCTATCATGAGAAACCGCTTGAAGTTCGTCTGCAGGAACGGCTGGCTACATTAGGTTGGAAACCATTCAAGCCGGACAGCAAGATTCAGCCGAACTGTTGTGCAAAGTTTATCTTTGGCGGCAATCATGACAGGACGCTTGAAATGGCGTTCGGAAACCAAAATATCAATTTGGAGAAAGGTGCGGACAACGGTCATCTGCGTCGTTGCGAGGAAATCGAAAATTGGGCGAAAGACGTTTATGGTTGGTGTGCCCGAAGATACGGACAGGAAAACATTGTAGGATTTCAGGTACACCTTGACGAGAGCAGCCCGCATATTCATGCCCTGATTGTTCCGGTCGGAGTTCGTCCCAAAAGCGGACGCGAGTGTGTGATGTGGTCGGCAAAGTTCGGGAAAGACAGGTTTGAGTATGGCAAGATTTTAAAAGATATGCACACTTCTTTGTATGAAGATGTCGGTAGCAAATATGGCCTTGAACGTGGGGACAGTGTTGACAGGCGCAATGTGCAACATCTTCACAAGCGCGATTATATCCGCAAGTTGGCCAAAGAGGCGAAACAGGCTGAGAAAGCGGTAAAGGGGCTTCAATCCATGATACGTAATCTGGAATCAAAGGTTTTCAGTTATAAGCTGCAACTTGAAAAGGCTGAAAATGAATTAGCTTCCGGCAGGATTACACTTGACAGATATGAAGAGCAGAAAGCGGATATACAGAAACTCATTGCCGAATATCAGGTCAAACTTGAAGACAAGGCAGACAAACTACACGCAAAGGAGCAGGAATTGGAGCGACTGACCGCAGATGCGGCAAAAGCACGTTCGGTTGTCCAACCGTTTCGTAATCACAAGGTAGATTTCACGCCACCTCGAATTACCGGGAAAGTTCCATTGTTTGGTACGGATAAGTGGGTTGAGCGTCAGAACCAGCATATCGCCAAACAATTCACCGAAATTGTCCGCAATATAGAATCCCTATACAGAAATGATGCGGCACGACAAGTCGAAGCAGCCCAGCTCAATGTGTTGACAGATTATGGCGAGTTTTATCAACTGAAAAGAGAGAACCAATCTCTTTCCGGCATCAATCAAGAATTGGAATCCGAACTGAATACGTTACTTGAACAGTTGGCAATACCATCAGTTCGCAATTTAATTTTTGCCGTTGCCGATGCACTTATCGGAGGGCAACCAGTACCTATTTCTTCTGGTGGCGGTGGATCTACATCCGATCTGCCTTGGGATGGACGAAGACCGGATGAAGATGAAAAGGCATATAGGCGCAGATGTCTATCATACGCAGTCCAGGTTGTACGCAATTCTCAAAAACAAACTATGTGTAGAAAAAGATAACATAACCCCCATGTTAGATTTCGTAATCTTCCGATAAAGCACTAATAGCGTGTTCTTCGGGGGGTATGGATGTTATGACAACATATACTCTTTCATTGAACTGAGTAAGTGAACGACCTCGGCATTCTTTCATATGCAAACTCAACAAATTTAAGATAACCGTTGGACAATAATATGGCATGTTATGCAGGTGGAATCTTGATAATGATTCTTAATTTATCAAGAAAATGGTAGTTAGTATCATTGCTTGATATAAAAAGAATGAAATCCGACTCACGAGATTTCATTCTTTTAGGCAAAACCTATTAAGGTCGTATGCAGAGCTATGTGTGTGAAGTTATTGCGAGCCTTGCTACTACATTGTTTCCGAAATCCGCATCAAGTGTACACTTCCTGCGAAACTTTCGCGCCTAATTCTTTTGTTAAATCAACATTAGTCCATTTTGTAAACATAAATTTATGTTTATGAAAATACCGTTCTATCAAAGTTTGTTTAGCTTCATCTATTTGCAAAGCCTTACACATAACTTTTCTATCGTTATGGGTTATATACGGGCATGCTAATAAGTCTAAAGCAAGAATTATTAATTCAGCATCTTTCCTTTTATCGGGCAAATTTACAGATTTATATTTATTGTTTATTCCTTCTATTAGATATTTTTTGTCGTTTACAAATGCTTTTGTGTTGCCATAATAATACATTAGAATAATGATTGAGAGAGCATTGAGTTTGGATGTATCAAATTTATCATTCCCTCTACCAGATAAATAGTTATTTAGAGAGTTAGAATCTATACCATAATGTCTTGGCATAGATTTCAAAGTTATTAAAAAGTATAATGTCTCTATTTGTGAATTAATATCAAATGAAGTTGTTTTTAATACTATCGTTATCTCATTTTGTATCTTTTTGAAGATTTCATCTTTCAATGTGGACGAGAATCTTTTGATAATCTTACCATCTTTCTCTTTATAATTACTCCCCAAATAGATAATCATATTGTTTAATATGTTCATCATTTTAAGAGTAGTATTCACTCGTTTGCAGTCAGAATACAAAAAGAATATTACATTTATCATACCATCAAGATATTGATGCAACATTTTCTCCATTTGGTGAATTTTCTTTTGACATTCGTCTTTGCGTTTCTGCTGTGTAATGGCTTTGCTTAATATATAAAAATTTTTATCAAATTTCTTTAAAAGAGACTCGAGCTTTGTAGAGATTACGGCAAGAGTATAGTTCATAATATCTTTGCTTTTTACATCATTTTCTACCATTAATGATTTGAACGATCTATTAACCTCTTTAGAATTGATGTAAACAAAGTCTTTACATTCTAATGCTTCCTCAATTTTTCTATCATCAATATCATCTATTTCCTCATCTCCAGCGATTTCATCTTCCAGCATCTCTATACACTGATGAGATTTACGCATCCTTATAAAGTCTGATAACAGTGCGTCAATCTTGATTTTAGACATTGAGATAGGCGTAATGAAAGGTCTTTCCCAATCAATACTTTTTTCTTTACTAATGCACAGTTTATATTCATGCAATAAGTGCTCAAAAGCAGACATAGCCCGTTCAAGAACTTTATCATCATTGTAATAAAAGAACACATCATCAACATATCTATAACAACTATAGTGTTCGTTGTTTATATAACCCGCATTCAAAAGGGTTTGCTTTACTTTTTTATCAATATATTGGAGTATTATTTCCGCAAATATTCTGGAAAATTCTGGACCTATAACAATGCCATTAGTTTCATTGTAGTTCATTCTCTGCATAATACCATCCCAATCATCTCCGAAAGACCAACTTTTCCCCTTAAAATGTTTTTTATATTCTTCCTTTCCTCCACTAACAGCCCAAGCGATAGAATGGGTGTATATGCTATCAAAGCAACTTTGAATATCAAATTTATGCAAATGCTCAAATCGTTTTTCTGCATTTTGATACCTATAATCCTCATAGAACTTATATATATTAGAGTATTCTTTATAACTAAAATATGTTCTGAGATTTTCATACTCATTGAAGAATAACTCCAATTTATCCATCTTTTGACCAAGTAATGTGTGATGTAATCTATCTTTATAATAAAAATAGCAAGCCACTCGTTCTGGATACCGCAATGAAAACTCATCCTGACCACAATAATATAATATCAAGCTCTTATATTTCTCATAGAATGATACTATTTCCATTTGGTTCACAGGATGGATCAATGCAAGTCTACGAAGTTTGTGTGGCTTATGTTTAATCTTATATAAAAACGGAATACTTACTATCTTATCTTTAAATACAATCCGATTATTTGCTAATGTTATTAGATCTCTTTTTAAATACGGCGAGAATATAAAATTTAACACAGCTAAAGCATCTTTCTTGATGCCTTCTTTCCATGACAATTCGGTACCGTCAAACTTAACTCCATTACTAACAAGAAATCTATAAAAGTAACGGTTAGTAAATATTACAGGTAGTTCATATGGAAGAACATCGGATAGCAACACACGTTCTTTCTTGTATTTTAGACGTATTTTTCTTCTTTTTTTCATGACAACCAATCACTTATTTCTGCCAATCTTTGTGGGCTGAATTTAAACATAATATGGTCACGCCAACATTGTTTAAAGTCTATTTTGCTTATCTTTCGTTGGATTGATGCTATGTATTTTTGTCTATCGTTTGACCCCTTTAATACGTTTACATACGGTATTATGACCTTGCCAGATAGATAAGTAGTTAAATCCTCTAAACTCTTTAAGTCTGTCAAAAGATCATTTCCAAAGAATAACCCCGCCTTTACTCGTTCTTTAGACTTGGTTAATCTATAATTACCTGATATAAAATCAAGCGAGTCTAATAAATCTCTTTTGGCCCGTTTAATATCTATCGCACTTGTTTGTTCAAAATGTGTAAAGGCTGCATCTATCTTATGTTTAATTTTTGCCACTTTTTTATCTGTCATCCCAAATTCCACATTACTAACATTACTAGTTTTGCTAATAGTAATATTATAGCCTAAATATGTAAATTGTTGTTTAGCTGTACTATTGTAGAAATCAATAAGCTTACACTTATTTTCTTTAGGGTCATTCTTTTTAAGCTCTAACCCATAGTTTTGAAATAGATTCTTTAAGCCTTTATAATATTCCGATATGCGTTGATTATTAGGAAGTCCAGCTAATATTATCAAAATATCATCCACATAACGAGCATAAAATACAACCTCTTCTCTATTTTTAATATGCTGATCAATATCATGCATATATATTTCCGAAAGATACGAACTTATACCAACCCCTCTAGGTACACCATAATCTGGTTTGACTTTATTGAGGTCTTTTTGTTTATTATATTCTGCTAATATCCCTTTAATCATTCCCTTCGTCTTGTTGTTCACTAAGTTGTTGGCATTTATTTTATCCAATAACGTTTGTTGCGGAATAGACTCAAAGAAACCAGTAATATCTGTACGGATAAGATAGAATGGCATTGTTGTATCCAGAAGCAATTTAACATTAGACATAATCTGATGTTTATTTGCCTGTTTTACATTAAATAATCCTCTCAGTGTTCGCTGTAGATTCTTAATGGCATAAAAATATTCCCATTGACAGGTATCGATTGTAAAGATCTGTTTATCATCATCTATATAATTTGTTATAGGGAATACAAATCCTTTATTATTAGCAATTTGAGCATATTCGCTTAATTCTTTATATAATTCTTTATCTCTGTCTGCTTGTTTGACTTTTATTAAGGACTTAAGACTTTCCAATGCTATTGCCTCTTCTTCTGTTCGATTATTCTTTTTCTTTTTTGTTATTTCATTGACCTTACTTTTCATTATTTTCATCTCCACGACAATATCTCTATAAGATTCGGGCATATCATCAAATGCAATATGCCCCTTACGATTCTCCTCGTGAAAGATAGACAAGTAATTCTCAACTGAAAATGATTGGTCAAACATATTCGAATAAATCTTTTTGTTTATCGTTTAACATCTAATTGCTTTGTCGAAATTCTCGAATAGGAAAAGACTATAAATTTATTCACCCTGCTCCTCTATCCACTCTCTCAATTTTGCTTGTAGCAACTGCTTATCAGGAAGGTAAAGAGCATATTGTTGCGCATAGATATTGGAATCTTTCGGCAGAGTAAGTTCTACCAACGCATCTTTCTTTTCTTTGCAAAGTAGAATGCCGATTGTCGGTTTTTCAAAATCCTGTTTGACATAACGGTCATAGTAGTTGACATACATCTGCATTTGTCCCAAATCTTGATGAGCCAGTTTATCCACTTTCAGGTCAATCAGCACATAGCATTGTAAAAGTCGGTTATAGAAAACCAAGTCAACATAAAAATTTTCTTCATCGAAGGTAAAACGCTTCTGACGTGCTTCAAACAAGAAACCTTTCCCTAGTTCTAATAAGAAATGCTGCATCTTTCCTATTATAGCATTTTCCAACTTGGTCTCAGAATATGATACATCAGATTTAAGTCCCAAAAATTCTAATGTTAACGGATTCTTGATGATGTCAGCAGGATTATTAATAGTTTGTCCCTCTTGAGCCAAACGCATGACTGCCTCTTTGTCTCTGCTGAGAGCCAATCGTTCATACAGGCTTGAATTATATTGTCTTTGCAGTTGTCGAACACTCCAATTCTGCTTTTGGCATTCAATTTCATAGAAACTCCGTTCTGCTTCGGATTCGATACGCATTAACACCAAATAATGAGACCACGAAAGCGTAAACGGGTATGTGCCAGTCAATCTTGTTGAGCTTTTTACCGTTTTTTGAATTTGGTCAACAGTGTTGACCAAATTGCCATCCGATGATTCGGTCAACACTGTTGCGCCGATTTGTTTTACCGAATATATCGTAAAAAACTTACGGCATCTTTTCAAGGTTTCTACCGACCATCCATCGCCAAGTCTTTCTGTCAATACCTCTGATACACCTTTCAATAACTGTTTACCGTATGTTGCACGTTCTTCACCTTCTTGTACGACATTTACAATAATGCGCCCTATTTCATATTTGGTGATGACTTCGGTAATATTAACTACTTGTGCAACATTTGCTCGTGCATTCGTAATCAATCGCTCGATGCGTTCCGCAATATCTGCGATGATGTGTCTATCTATATTTTGTATCTTACTCATGGTCTTTAGAGGTATCTTTACTTATCAAATCTTGCACTTTGACACCTAAACATTCTGCTATTTGGAATAGCGTTTCAAGGCTCGGTTGACTAGTATTAGTACACCATTTAGAAACCGTAGCTTGATCTTTTCCCAATTGTTTTGCCAACCATCTATTCGTGCGTTTTGTCTCCGCCAGCACCACTTTTAGACGATTCATATCTTTATTCATGCGTCATAAATTTATCGAGACTACAAAGATAAGCATAATTCAAATATTTAGAGATATAAAGATAAAAAATATCTATTATAAGATAATTGTTTTGCGTTTTTAGGAAAATACATATTGAAAATTATCGTTTGCATTATTATTTCAGGCTTTTAGGAAGCCGCCATCCTGTTCCTGAATTCCTTCGGAGTACAGCCCTCTTGTCGTTTGAAAAACCGGACGAAATGCTGTGGGTGTTGGAAACCCAATGATTCGGCAATCTGCTTGATGGTTCCCGCCGGGTCGAGCATCCGTTCTTTGGCTACGGCTATCATTTTCAACTGTATGTACTCCTGCGCTGTCTTTCCCGTTTCCTGCTTCACCAAATCCCCGAAATAATTTGGCGAAAGGCAAATCTTGTCGGCGAAATATTTCACGGTCGGGATTCCTTCCTTCGCCGCCGTATCTGAATAGAGGTAATCGTCCAGCAACCGCTCGAAACGTGCCAACGCATCGTGATTCATGTCCTCGCGCGTGATGAACTGCCTCTCGTAGAAACGCATGCAATAGTTAAGCAGCACCTCGATGTTGGAAATGATGAGTGATTTGGAGAATTTGTCGATGGGATGTTGCAACTCACGCACAATCTTCTCCATGTAATCTTGCAGGATGATACGCTCCTCCGTCGATAGATGCAATGCTTCGTTGGAAGCGTAGGAGAAAAACGAGTATTGCTTCATCTTCTGTCCCAACGAAGTACGGTGCAGGAAATCGGGATGGAACAGCAAACCGACAGCCTCCGGCGCGGGGCCGTCCTCTAAACGATGAATGCCGACGGTCTGTCCCGGAGCGAAACTCACTACGGTTTCATCATCGAAATCATAGACCGTCTTTCCGTAGTTGATGATGCAGCCGGTCGTTTTTTTGAGAAACAGCGCATAAAATCCCAGCGTCATACGGTGTGTCGATTGCGGCACGGAGCCATCGAAATGCACGATGCCGACCAGCGGGTGGCGTGTTTCGAACCCAAAGAACCGGTTGTACTGTTCGATGGTGTCCGCATTTACTATATCCGTAGTATGATCCATAATTCTATAAGTATTTTTTTCAATAACGTAGATTTTTTATTCGCAATACAAAGGAAATGCTTTTTGCCCGATTATAAAAGCATCATAGGGCAAAACACGTAATTTGGGTACTTTTATCCGTAAGCCGGGTACTTTGTTGATTATCATACCGAAACACAATATAGAAAACCCGTAATCGGGGTACTTCTGCCCGTAGGAAAGGTATCGTGCCGCATGATGGAACGCCCTAATTTTGCATCGTACAAAAAACAATAATTCAAAATCAAGCAAATATGAAACGGATAGTAATTACAACCATGACGGCTTTGGCATTCTTCGCTTCTGCCGTCGCACAAAACCAAAACGAGCGTGTCCCTGCAAAGGGATTCGTCCTATTCTCCGCCGAAGACAACTTCCATCCTTACGAGTTTACCCGTCATGCCATCGGCGACAACGACATCCAGATTGAAATTCTGTATGCCGGTATCTGCCATAGTGACCTGCATGCAGCTTGGGACGAACAGCAGGAACAGGGATTGCACGCCGCTTACCCCATGATTCCGGGACACGAAATCGCCGGACGTGTGGCGAAAGTCGGCAAGAACGTCACGAAATTCAAGGTCGGCGATCTGGCAGGCGTCGGCTGCATGGTCAATGCCTGCGGACATTGCTCCTCCTGTGAAATGCACAAAGAGCAGTTCTGCGAAAAGGGTACGACATTTACCTACAATTCCAAAGACATCTACCACGACGGCGAGATGGCGATGGGCGGCTACTCGGACAACATCGTGGTAAGCGAGAACTTCGCCATCAAGATACCGGCAAACGCCGACTTGAAACGGGTAGCTCCGCTTTTGTGTGCTGGTGTGACGACTTGGTCGCCCATTCATTTCAGCAACGTCAAGAAAGGCGACAAGGTGGCGGTTGCCGGTTACGGCGGACTGGGACACATGGCGGTGCAGTATTTAGTGGACTTGGGAGCCGATGTGACCGTGTTCGACCGCACCGAGGAAAAGCGTGCCGATGCCGCCCGTATGGGTGCTACCCGTTACGTGAATGTGAACAATCCCGAAGAGATGAAGGGACTGCGCAACACGTTCGATTTTATCATCAGCACCATCCCTGCCAACTACGAGCCGATACAATATGTCGCCATGCTGAAAATGGGCGGTGAAATGGCTATCGTGGGGCTTCCTGACAAATCGACGCTCAACATAGCCAACATGGCTTTCCTCTCCCAGCGCAAGGTGTACGGCTCGCTTATCGGCGGTATTAAGGAGACGCAGGAGATGCTCGACTATTCGGTGGCGCACGACATCTATCCCGAAGTGGAAATCATCAAGGCGGATGCTTCCGAAATAGACAAGGCTTGGCGCAATGTAGCCGATGGGAAAGTGAAGTTCCGCTATGTAATCGACATGAGTACGATAAAATAAGGAGACAGAACGATGAACGATATTATAGAAAGAATGCGGCGCAGAAAGCGGATTTCGGAAACGGATTCCGACTTTCCCCGTTTGTGCGAGGAGATCGAGAACACGAAGCGGATCGTCGGGGAACTGAACACGGGTTATCACACACCCGATGAAGTGCGTGCGCTGCTCGAACGCATCTGGGGACAGCCGCTGGATGCCTCCGTGCGTATGTTCCCGCCGTTCTATACCGCTTTCGGAAAAACGACCCGTGTGGGCAAAGAGGTGTTCATCAACTTCGGCTGCACGTTCCTCGACCAGGGCGGCATTACGCTCGAAGACGGTGTATTCATCGGACCGGGAGCGAAAATTCTGACGGAACACCATCCCGAAGAACCGGCTTTGCGGCATCGGCTGCTGGTCAAGCCCGTAATCATCCGCCGCAACGCGTGGATCGGTGCGGGTGCGATGATACTGCCGGGAGTTACCGTCGGCGAGAATGCCATCGTTGCCGCCGGGGCTGTCGTGACGAAAGACGTACCCGACAATACCGTTGTCGCAGGAGTTCCTGCTAAGATATTAAGGAATATAAACACCTCGAATCATGAATAGAAAGTTAATTACGCTCTTCGTGATATGCACTATGATTATCACTGGAACAGGTTGTAAAAGGACAAATAATTTGAATAACGAAAAGAATATGGAAAATCTGAATTTAACCGCCGAATGGGATAAAACGTTCCCCAAAAGCGATAAAGTAATCCACAGCAAAGTAATATTTACCAATCGTTACGGCATCACGCTGGTGGCTGATATGTATGTACCGAAAAATACCACTGGAAAACTGCCTGCTATCGCCGTTTGCGGTCCGTTCGGGGCGGTCAAGGAACAGGCTGCCGGGCTTTATGCCCAGACAATGGCCGAACGCGGTTTCCTGACCGTCGCTTTCGACCCGTCATACACCGGGGAGAGCGGTGGTAAACCCCGATACGTGGTATCACCAGACATCAATACAGAGGATTTTTCGGCTGCCGTCGATTTCCTTGCCACTAACGATAAAGTCGATGCAGAACGAATTGGTATTATCGGCATTTGTGGTTGGGGTGGTCTTGCCATCAATGCCGCAGCCGCCGACCCGCGCATCAAGGCTACTGTAGCTTCTACTATGTACGACATGAGCCGTGTGAATGCCAACGGCTATTTCGATGCCGATGACAATGCCGAAGCACGCAACGCGCTCCGCAAGAAACTGGCAGTGTAGCGCACAGAGGACTTCCGCAACGGCTTCCCGAAGCCGGGCGGTGGCGTCCCCGATGAACTACCGGCCGATGCTCCGCAGTTCTTCAAGGATTACCATGCCTACTACAAGACCCCGCGTGGTTATCACAAACGTTCGCTCAACTCTAATCAGGGACGGAACGCAACGGAGGCCATTCCGTTCATCAATTTCACGCTGATGAGCCGCGCTGACGAAATCGAAAACGCCGTGCTTGTCATTCATGGCGAAAAGGCGCACTCCCGTTACTTCGGCGAGGATGCCTACAAGAAACTGCGGGGCGATAACAAGGAACTGATGATTATCCCCGGCGCAAGCCATACCGACCTTTACGACAATCTATCGGTAATCCCATTCGATAAAATAGAAGCATTCTTTCAAAAAAATCTCAAACAATAAGACAATGAAAATGTGGTTATTATCTATAATATTACCAGGACTGTTGCTCACTTCCAATGCTTGCAGTCCGACTGATGAGCCGATAAAAACCGAAGAAACGACACCCGTTCCCGACCCGGAACCGAATCCCGATCCTACACCTGACCCACAGCCTACGGGCGGCCGTACCTTGGTGGTCTATTTCTCCTGCACGAACACGACCAAAGGCATTGCCGACCGGATTGTCGAGGCGACCGATGCGGCGACCTGGCGCATCGAGCCAGAAACGGCTTACACGTCCGAGGATTTGAACTACAACAATTCATCGTCCCGTGCCAACCGCGAGCAGAACGACCCGTCGGCACGTCCCGCAATCAAAGGTAAATGCGAAAACCTCGCCGACTACGATGTGGTTTTCCTCGGTTATCCCATCTGGTGGGGTAAAGCTCCGAAAGTCATTTTCACTTTCCTCGAAAGCCATGACCTCGCGGGCAAGACCATCGTTCCGTTCTGCACCTCGCACTCCAGCGGTATCGGGTCGAGCGATACCGACCTGCATCATCTGGCGACCGGAGCCGAATGGAAACAGGGACGGCGGTTCAGTGGAAACGAATCAATAGAAACAATTGAAAAATGGATTGAAAGTATGGACTTGAATTTCAACGAAAATACGAATACCGGGGTATTCGATCTCTCGAACGGGATGAACGGAAACGCCCCTACAATCAAGCTAAGCAGCGGTTACAACATGCCGATTGTGGGATTGGGAACTTACAGCCTGCATGGAACTACCTGTATCAACTCCGTGAAAACAGCCATTGCCGCCGGTTTCCGCAAATTCGATACGGCTTCCGTTTATGGCAACGAGGAGGAAGTAGGCCAAGGTGTCCGCGAGTCGGGCGTGCCGCGCGAGGAAATCTTCGTGGCAACCAAACTCTACCCCAATCAATACGCCGACCCGGAAGCCGCCATTGAAGAATGTCTGCGTAAACTCGACATCGGATATATCGACCTGATGCTGTTGCACCATCCGGGGGCAAACGACGTGAAAGCGTATAAGGCGATGGAAAAATATGTGGCGGCAGGAAAAATCCGTTCGATAGGCGTATCGTGCTATTATGTCAAGGAAATCAATGAATTTCTGCCGAAAGTGAATATCAAACCGGTATTGGTTCAAAACGAGGTTCATCCGTATTATCAGGATACGGAGGTGGTCGAACACCTTCACGACCTCGGCATCGTCGTAGAAGCATGGTATCCGCTCGGAGGTCGCGGACATCAAAAAGAACTCTTGAGCGATCCGGTTCTGTCCGAAATTGCAGCCGTGCACAATAAGTCCGTAGCGCAGGTCATCCTCCGGTGGGACTTGCAGCGGGGCGTGGTCGTCATCCCCGGTTCGAGCAACCCCGAACATATCAAGGAGAACATTTCGATTTTCGACTTCTCCCTGACCGATACCGAAATGGCACAGATTGCCGCCCTCAACCGGAACGAGAAGCACGATTGGTATTAGTATGATAATAATCGAAATAGTATAAGACAATGAAAACGAATCTGAATTACGACCAGTACATTCCTACCCGCATTCTTTTCGGGGCAGGACAGTTGAACAACCTTCATGCGCAACCCATGCCGGGCAAGCGGGCGTTGATAGTCATTTCCAACGGCAAATCCACACGCTCTAACGGCTATCTCGCCCGTACCGAAGAAGAACTGCATCGGGCAGGCGTGGAAACCGAGGTGCTCGATAGCATCATGCCGAATCCGACAGTAGCCAACTCTGAAGCCGGAGCGAATGCCGCACGTACCTGCAATGCCGATTTTCTCGTGGCATTAGGTGGCGGCAGTGTCATGGACTGCTCGAAAGCCATCGCACTGCTGGCTACCAACGAGGGCGATTTGTGGGATTATGTGCCCATCGGCTCTGGCAAAGGACAGCCGATAAAGAACCGTCCGCTACCCATCATCGCCATTACGACCACTGCCGGCACAGGCTCGGAAACGGACGGCTGCGGTGTCATTACCAAAGAGGATACGAACGAAAAGGCGTTCATCATGCACCCGTCGCTCTTTCCCGTCCTCGCCATCGTCGATCCGGAGCTGATGCTTTCCGTGCCTCCGCAGTTTACCGCCTTTCAGGGTTTCGACGCACTGTTCCACAGCGTGGAGGGATTCATCGCCGCCAGTGCCAACCTTGCCAGCGACATGAATGCACGCGAGGCTATCCGCAACATCGCCGAATACCTGCCGCGTGCCGTGAAGGACGGTTCCGATCTGGAAGCCCGCACCCGTGTGGCATTCGCCAACACCCTGTCGGGAGCCGTGATGACGCTTACGCTGCTGACCAGCGAACACGGACTGGAACACGCCCTTTCCGCTTATCATCCCAATTTGCCGCATGGTGCGGGACTGATAATGATTAGCAAAGCCTATTTCAGCTATTTCATCCGCAATCACGGTTGCGACGACCGTTTCATCGAACTGGCACGACTGCTGGGTATGACAGAAGCCACGCAGCCGGAAGATTTCATTACGGCTCTTGTTCGCTTGCAGGAAGCCTGCGGTGTGGCGGACTTGAAAATGTCCGACTATGGCATTACGCCCGATGAGTTCGAGACCTTCATGCGCAACACGCGGGAAGTAATGGGTATCATGTTCACTGGCGACCGGGTGCAGATGACGGATGAAGACATTGTACGGATATTCGCGGAATCTTATAAATAACGAAAATGAGTGAGAAAAATAGTATGACCCGCCGTGAAGCACTCAAAAAGATGGGTGTGGTAGCGGCAGGGATAGGACTGGGCATCGGTGGCATTCACGCCACCGATGTGCTGGGACTATCTGAAAAAGAAGAAAAACAAGGAAAAATGAAAGTATTGGCAATCAACGGCAGTTCACGCAAGGACGGCAATACGGCGGACATGCTGAATCTCGTATTGGGCGAACTGGAAAAGGAAGGTTACGAGACGGAACACATACAGTTGGCAGGACATACGATAAATCCCTGCAAAGCCTGTTTCGGCTGTGTCGGAAAGAAAAATTGCGTGTTCGGCGATGATATTTTTCAAGAGCTTTATAAGAAGATGACCGAGGCCGATGCCATCATTCTCGGTTCTTCAACCTATTCGGCAGATGTTTCATCCACACTGAAAGCAGTAATCGAACGTGCCAGCGTGGTGAGCGATACCAATCCGGGAATGTTCCGTCACAAAATAGGCGGTGCGGTCGCCGTTGCCCGAAGAGCCGGAGCCATGAACACCATCGACACCATCAATCATTTCTTCCTCAATAAAGAAATGTATGTCGTGGGTTCCACTTATTGGAACATTGCATACGGTCGTTTGCCCGGCGAAGCCATGAAAGACGAGGAAGGCGTCACCAATATGAAGAACCTCGGACAGAATATCGTGTGGCTACTGAAACGGCTTAAATAGATAAACATATCCCATGAATATAAACTCGTAAAAAAGTATTAAGTATGAAAGAACAAATCAAAAAGTCTTCTCTTTTTTTGAAGGGAAGCAACACCTGAACCATCTTGCTACCGAACAGGATGTAGCGGAAGAACTATTCGAGTTACTCTCCGAAGCGAGAGAACTCTATCTCCAAAATGTGATTGCAGATGGCAAGCGGTACAGCCGCTATGTGGATGATTTCATCAACAGTCACCGATACATCAACTGCGATAATGCTGTTTGCCAGAACTGTCACGAAATGAATATCCATATCGTCAAGGGGCTACTGACAGAATGCACCCACCTTATCCAACCTCTTTTTACCGCATCAGACTTCTCTTTTAAGGAGTGCATGGAGTTGCGAAAGCGGTATGACAGTTCGGAGCCATTGCCAATACCAGTCGTGCATCGTAATGATGATTTGGTAAAATCTCTGCCGCTTTCTTTCGGCTGCAACTTCACTCAAGAACAGATGACAAGTATTGTGTCTTGTGCCAATACCTATCATCTATTTTGTGTTTCTATGCTTCGAATCGAGGATATGGAAGCTCTCTTTTCTTGCAAAGAGGGTTTTCATATCCGGGTGAACAATCTACGCCATGTAGCCATCCTTTTCGATGCGCTTCTCGAAAATTCGTTCATCCAATTCCGCTGGCAATCAGTTCTTGACAGAGGCAAATTTCTACAATCCAAGGACGGTTCACGGTTTGTCTCTGCCTCAAGTCTTTCATCTGCACTCTCTGCGGTCAGAGGTAATATGACATCAGTTGCCTATATCATTAGGCAAACTATTAGACAATTGAAAGAATGATATGAACTCGCTATTGTCCTATTAAAACTGGGACAATAGCGAGTGATAATATTTCGATTATAGACTTGTGCTTGTTTCAGTTACATCCAGTTTTACTATTTACCAATTGGATGAAATCTGCGGTTCGTTGATTATAATTGATCCAGTCTGTAGACAAACTGTAAAATGCACATAGTTCAGTATATAATTCATCTAATTTAGATTTGTCTGTTATGTCTGCACCCTGTTTGACAACATTAAGAAATCCCATATCGTTGAAGGAGATATGGGGAAATTTGAAAGGAAGAATGCGCTTTCCGTCCATTGCCCATGCAGCACCCATCTCATTGGTACACACCTCACTTCTTTTATAATTCTCAGAAATCATACATAAAATGAAGTCGCAACCTTTCATGTTTTTGACAATCTCATTTCTAAAATCCTCACCAGTATGAATTGCAGAATGATCTAATGTACAAAAAATATCAGTTCTCTCAAATTTACATCCCAACATTAGAATTTCCTTAACAAATCCATTTACGATATCTTTATCTTCAGAGGAATGGCTTATGAATATCTTTTTAGGGTGGTTATAAAGGCTTGCTAAAATCCGATAACAAGTTCTGATATCTCCGAAGGAATATGCTGAAATGAATCCATTAAAATTAATGGTAGAAAGGGCATTATTTAAAATATCTGCGATCTCTGGCTGCTCTTTTTGTAGGTTTGGTATTAATTGCTTAGAGATATTTATTAGTTGCATAGTATTAGGCCCTATTGTGGAATTATAATTAATCTTCATTCGCTGTAATACTTTTATTCCCTGATTTACCAGTTCTCTTATTGTATTCATAATTATTTGTATTTCTAATTTTCAACTTATTCAAAAATCCCCTTTATTTTATAGTGGAAGATATACCTATATAGACATATCACCAATGGGTAATTTTTTCTTTCTTGTTATCTCGATGCAGTGTTTATCAACTCTGCATTTAACCTAAAAGCGTTTGCGTCAATTCCCATTTGGTAAATCTTAATGTCAGGATTAAGTTTCTGTGCAACGCTTATTATTTTTGATTTCTCATCTGCATTCATGTTGATTCCCAAATAGACAGACTCAAAACACTCTCCTCCGATTTCAGGAAAAGCCCGAACCTCTTTCCAATCAATCGGCCCCTTATCATCATTTTGACCTGGCAATAAACTCATATATGCTGGCCAAGGGTCTAAAATGAATAACCTCACCTCTTGTTCATGCTCCCATGCCTTTGCTTTTGTGGATAATTGATAATGGAAGAAATCTTTTGCATCCCTGAAATAATCAGGTTTTTCCACAATATCCTTATACTGTACTTCCACTTCAGCACAGCCAATCATAATTCCACCCTTCATATGAGAAAGGTATTTTCTGACTTTCTCCATATCCAAACCGATGCAAATACCTTTGTGTTTGCTGTAATAGCTCCACATCAAGATTGAATCATGTATCTTGGAAAGGCTACATATCCACACCTCTTCTCTGGTTCTACGAAATGGATCTCTTCTTAATTCTTCGATAATTTTCGGAGTCCATCCTCCACACGCTTCTTTCGGAACATTGGAGAAATCAATTAACGATGGGTGGCAATCAAACGGGTCGTTCAACTGCGTAGCATTGGTAAATTGAAGATTACTATAATGTAGCATCATCAATCCACCGGTAAAATCAAGATATTTATATAATTTGACTGCTCCATAAACTTATTATTCCGTCCTCAATAATTCATCCACAGTGACATCCAAAACTTTGGATATTTGAATTAGCGTCTCCACATTGGGCTGAGTTGTATTGGTAACCCATTTGGAAATTATGGCAGGATCCTTATCCAATTGTTCTGAGAGCCATTTATTATTTCTATTTTTCTCTGCGAGAACGACTTTGATTCGATTTAATAGTTTACGCTCCATGTTATATATATTCTATCCATACATGTACAAAGATAGGCATTATTTGGAGAATATATTTGATTAAACAGGATATATTTTGTGGTAAAACCGCAACAAAATGAGTAAAACATCAATTTTGGTTATACGATTTTATAGCACCTGCTTTTTTAAGAATGTTAATCACTTTTTTACATCACAGATACAGACGATTTAGAATATATTTATGGGAACTATATGGTATCAAATGTACGATATAATAACATATAGTAGCTGTGTATTAGATTGATATAAAATATATTTCTGTTCAAGCGTGGGGACTATTGGATGTTACCGTATTTGAGGCTCTGGACTGCCCACCACTCGATAACAAACAACAGCCCCACGCCTTATGATTGTGTATAGTTTGCCCCTAGAGGTATAAATATAACAACATAGGCGTAGGAGGCATCTTTGTCTATTATCCCGAGTGGTTGAAATTGTCCAGATTTCAAATACGAGATAATATCTTAACGCTTCTACGTCTTTATTCTAATACGTGGGGCAAAGATACTATATTATGAAACTTAATCAGATCGAGTAAAATATAACTAATGTTAATTATAAATATAAGAATCTGGGACACAATCATTCAAAATATATGTTTTAACTATATTTGTGACAAATATTATAAAAAGCTCTTAGGTATCTTGAATTAAAAAAAACTGACTGAAAATCAGTCGGCAGCTGGTCGTGAATCAGCGTTGTTTAATGCTATAATCTTAAAAATTATGGCTAAAACAAAAAAGGGAAAAAAGATCGTATCTGTGCATCCTTACCCACGTACAAAGAGCGATGGTAGTATAACCGTCGTTAAAGGATACAGACGATCTACACCTTGCAAGTGTAAACATAAAAGGTGATTCCCGCCGGGAGGAACATCCTCCCGGTTTTTCAATCCAGATACCTAAAGAGCTTTTTACCTAACAAATATAATATTTATATAGTTTATGGTTGTTGGTAATAGTTATTGGTAGGGAGGTGTAAACTGGTATATAATTACCTATTGGAAATCGATCGGAGGGCTGAGTTTCCTTCCGGGTACCAACCGTGCATCCGACCGTTTTGCCAGAGCTAGTTTTTATATAGATGCCGTACCTAAGACGGACGATGAGAAGATAGCTATCGCCTGTGTATTCAGCGTGATCCGTAACGCCTCTGTCCCTTATGGCATATCGACTCCCGAGAGTCCGGAGATATCCACCACGCAATGGAGAACAGTATCCGAAAGCAAGAACCTGATTTATTTCTTTGAGTCGAGCCTGACCCCGAACACTTTCTGGGTACGACTGAGAGACATGGACTTATCGGAGGGTGCACCGGTACTTAAACTATCCATCGCCAACGGTGAGACCTATCATGGCAACGCTTCAAAAGACTTTAAGCCGGCGCAACCATTCAAGTTTATGGGTGTAAAGGATCTTATTTAGTCTTGGCTAACTATTTTTTAGGATAATATGTTCCATATTTCCTTTTACAATATTTGAGTTTCCAGACGTTTCGTGGGAGCGGACGTACCGATCATCATTCTCTCCGCATACGATCTTGAGGAATATGAGGCAGAGGCTAAGGAGGTTAAGGCCAATGGATTCATCACCAAGCCTCTCTATAAGTCCAAGCTACTCCAAGTATTGAGATCTTTCCTTGACGAAGGAGACCAGCCGGAACCGATCCGCCCATTCAAGTTATCAAACGTCGATTATTCCGGCAAGCGCATCTTGCTGGTGGAGGATAACGAGTTAAATCGTGAGATCGCCGTAGAGATCATCGGCAGCACCGGTATCACTATCGATACGGCGATAAATGGGCTCGACGCCGTACATAAAGTCGCCCAATCGGAAGAAGGATTTTACCAGATAATACTGATGGATATCCAGATGCCTATCATGGACGGTTATGAGGCGACCCGGCAGATTCGTTCCCTCCAACGAAGGGATATCGCACATATGCCAATTATAGCCATGACCGCCAACGCTTTTTCCGAAGACGTGACAAACGCTATCAAAGCGGGCATGAATTATCATTTGGCTAAACCGATTGATATTGGGGCGTTGATGGGCATCCTTAGTAAATATTTACAAGCGCCCGCATAAAGTTTATCTTGCGTATTAAAAGTTCATGTAATAAAATTGTCTATTTTTAGCGATCAATTCGATTATAAGCATAAAGAGACTTCATGAACATCAGACTTCGTTTTAAGTTAATCGCTTTGTTGATCGTCCTATCGCTGGCCGGGCTTTTGGTTTTCCAAGGATACTGGCTGAAAGGTTTATATGATACATTATATAAACAGATGGAGATCAATATAGAGGAAGCGATGAAGATCGCCGACTATAAGGAGTTGTTCCTGCGCATCCGATCTATCAAAAAAGAACAGGGAGCGCTGGGACCTCAAACCCAAGATGTGTACTTCAGCTCAGAGCTAGATCCGTCTAATAAGCAGAAGATGGACGCAAAAGCTTCGATCCATCCGCAGAAAGAAGATCCTGACCTTAACCGGGAAGATATCTTCAAGACGGCAAATCCCGACTCACACATGAAACTACATATCGATTACGGGGATGAGGAAGACTTTAGCTCGATAGACTCTACCCTAACGGATTACCTATATGTAATCGGCGAGGTGGAGGACATGGTGCAGCAAGCGATGCATGCGAATATAGATTCTATAAAACCAATTGATTTCAAGACCTACAACAAATTATTAACCTCGGAACTGGAGGCAAGAAACATCGTAACGGAACATGAGCTGGTAACGATTTATAAACCAAACAACGGGGACGAGAAGGGTTGGATGCATCTGGACAAGCCGGAACGATTCACTACGTGGAAAAACCCCGTGCATTTCGATTACCCGCTCCATAACGAGAGCACGTTACAATATCGCCTATTCCTCAAATCACCGGCCAGCGTGATACTCACCCAGATGAAAGGCATCCTGATCTCCTCCTTCCTATTACTTTTGCTGATCATTTGCGCTTTCATATACTTACTCCGCACCATCTTAAAGCAAAAGACCGTGGAAGAATTGAAGACCGATTTCACCAACAATATGACGCATGAGCTGAAAACCCCGATCAGCGTCAGCTATGCCGCCGTAGACGCATTATTGAACTTTAGCGATCCCGTCAACGAGAAACAGAAGAAATACCTGACGATCGTTAAAGACCAACTTATCCATCTTACCGGATTGGTGGAACAAATCTTGACACTCGCCGTAGAGAACCGCAGTACCTTCCGCTTGCGCCCCGAAACCATCTCATTAAACGAGTTGGTGAACTCCCTCATCGAGCAATACAAACTGAAAGCGAGCAAACCCGTGGAGTTTACTTGCTCCATCCCCGAGGATATAGAATTGGTGGCCGATCGTACCCACCTATATAATATGTTGAGCAACCTTATCGATAACGCAATCAAATACGCCGACAAGGAACCTTGCCGCATCGAAGCGACAGCCCGGCAAGACGATCACGAAACGACAATCTCCATAACCGATAACGGCCCGGGTATCAGCGAAGCCAACCAGCGGCAGATATTCGACAAGTTCTTCCGGGTTCCCAGCGGGAATATCCACAACGTAAAAGGTTATGGCCTAGGATTATATTACGTAAAAGACATGATGGGTAAACATGGAGGAACAGCCCGTGTGGAAAGCGTCCCCGGCAAAGGCTCCACCTTTACCCTGCATTTTAAATAATAATCCGAAAATCAAGTATCAAATATGGAAAAGATAAAAGTACTACTAGTAGAAGACGAGCCTACATTGGCCATGATCATCAAGGATACGCTGGATGGGAACGAGTTCGATATCACCCTAGCGGCGAATGGCGAGGAGGGCCTCTCCCGTTATGCGGAGATCAACCCGGACATTATCGTAGCGGATATCATGATGCCCAAGATGGATGGTTTCACGATGGTCAAATTGATCCGTAAGACGGATACGCACACCCCTGTCCTATTCCTATCGGCCCGTTCCGCGGCCAACGACGTGGTAGAGGGCTTCGAGACAGGCGGCAACGATTACCTGAAAAAGCCTTTCGGCATGGCGGAATTGATCGTACGCATCAAGGCGTTACTGCATAAGGTGTCCGTCCAAAGACCGGAAGCCACCTCTTTCCGTATCGGGCTTTATACGTTCGATTCCATCACGCAGACATTGGTCTACCGGGGAGAGAAACAACTCCTCAGCAACCGGGAATCCGAGATATTGAAGCGCCTTTGCGACAATAAGGACCAAGTATTACCGATGAAAGAGATCTTGATAGACCTTTGGGGAGATGATTCTTTCTTCAACGCACGCAGCCTGCATGTCTTTATCACCAAGCTACGTCATAAGTTATCGAAAGACGAGTCTATCAAGATTTTGAATATCCGGGGAATCGGATATAAGCTGATCATCGATTGAATTGCTTCAATGCCTGTGCCATCTGGTCCGGGCATGAAGTTCCCCTTCCATGACAATCGATGCCAGACAAACGGCCGATAGCGTCTTCGATGCGCATACCTTTCAATAAGGCGCACATGCCTTGCCCGTTACCGTGGCAACCTCCTACAATCTGCACATTCTCGATCACGTCCTCCTTCGCATCGATCACCATCAACTTAGAACAAACGCCTCCTTGAGGCGTATAGGTTATACGCCGTGTTTCCATTTTCTTTTTCTCTCCTTTTTATAAACGAGTCGCAAAGGTATAAATAAATTTAACTACATTTGTAGCATCTAATTTACAAAAACATGACATACGAGGAAACGCTACACTATCTATATACCAGCATCCCGGTCTTCCAACACAGCGGAGCTTCCGCTTACAAACCCGGTCTTGGTACAAGTATCGCCCTAGATGATTATCTGGGAAATCCCCATAAAGCCTATAAGACCATCCATGTAGCCGGGACAAACGGCAAAGGCTCGGTCAGCCATCTATTGGCGGCCATTCTCCGGCAATCCGGTTTCAAGGTCGGGCTTTATACCTCTCCCCACTTAGTGGACTTCCGGGAACGCATCCGGGTGAACGGGAAAAAGATCTCCCAAGATTACGTGGTCGATTTCGTCGAGCGTCATCGTTCTTTCTTCGAGCCTCTCCATCCTTCTTTCTTCGAGCTGACGTCCAGTATGGCTTTTGAGTATTTCCGCGACCAGCAGGTAGATTACGCGGTTATCGAGGTCGGGCTTGGCGGTCGTTTGGACAGTACGAACATTATCACTCCGATCTTGAGTATCATCACGAATATCAGTCTGGATCATACGCAATTCTTGGGAAATACGGAGGAGAAGATAGCGGCGGAGAAAGCCGGCATTATCAAAAAAGGCGTACCCGTCCTTCTGGGGGAGGCTGAGAAACGCTCCGTTTTCGACCTCTTCCAGAACGAGGCGAGAAAGGCAGGAGCACCCTTCCACTACGCCTTGAGCATGGGAATGCTGGAGGGGACCGGAGGGTTGTCGATGGTACACTGGAAGTTCCCCTCCGTAGAATACGGCGAGGTGATCGGCGAGCTTGCCGGAGAGGTACAACAAGCCAACGCCATCACGGTGTTCTCCGCCCTGCACCTGCTCCGCGAGAAGTGCGGCGTTGACATCCTGCCCGAGGCCGTCCATGAAGGGTTCGGGCACGTGACCCAACTGACGGGTTTGATGGGCCGCTGGCAAACCTTGCGGACAAAACCGACCGTCATTTGCGACACCGGGCACAACGTGGGTGGATGGAAACACATAGCGGAACACCTGAATGCCATGAGAAGCCGTTTCCGCGAAATTTATATGATCGTCGGTATGGTGAACGACAAGGATATCGACGGCGTATTATCCTTGATGCCACCAGATGCTTCTTATTTCTTCACGCAAGCCTCCGTGGAGAGAGCGATGCCCGTAAAGGATTTCGCCATGAAAGCCATGCGGAAGGGACTGCCCGGAGTCCTTTGCGAAACGGTGAAAGAGGCGGTCGAGAAAGCGTTAAAAAGTGCCGATAAGGATGACTTGATCTTTATCGGCGGAAGCACCTTTATCGTAGCGGACGCTCTCCCCTTGTTCATGAAAGAAGACGAATACAAATAATATAACTCTATAAAACAAATATCATGATAGAAAAAATTCATCAGAAACTAAGCGACTCGAAAGTCGCACGCTGGAGTGTACTCGCTTTGGCGGCATTCACGATGCTTTGCGGATACTTCCTTACGGATGTAATGGCTCCGCTTAAACCGATGTTGGAAGAACAGCTAAGCTGGACGAGTACGGAATATGGTTGGTTCACCAGCGCTTACGGTTGGTTCAACGTATTTCTTTTCATGTTGATTATTGGTGGTATCGTTCTGGATAAGATGGGTGTCCGTTTCACGGGTGTCGCTTCCTGTATCTTGATGATTATCGGTTGTTCCATTAAATATTACGCCATCTCGGACGCGTTTACGATGGAAGGAGAGCTTTTCGGATGGAAAGCGCAAGTGATGGTGGCCGCCCTCGGATACGCGATCTTCGGTGTCGGCGTGGAGACCGCCGGTATCACGGTATCTAAGATTATCGTACGGTGGTTCAAGGGAAAAGAGATGGCGTTGGCTATGGGCTTGGAGATGGCTACGGCTCGTTTGGGTACGGCCTTGGCTTTATCTATCACGGTTCCCGCCGCCAAGTACTTCGGTAGTATCTCCGCTCCTATCTTGCTTTGTCTTTGTATGTTGTGTATCGGTTTGATCGCCTTCCTCGTATTTTGCGTGATGGATCGCAAGCTGGACGCTTCGATGGACGCTATCGAGCAAGCCGAGGAGGAAGAGCCTTTCCGTTTGAAAGATATCTTATTGATCGTTACCAATAAGGGTTTCTGGTTGATCGCTCTGCTTTGCGTATTATTCTATTCGGCCGTATTCCCCTTCTTGAAATACGCTACGGACTTGATGGTCAATAAATATAACGTAGATCCGGAGTTGGCGGGAAATATCCCGGCTATCTTACCTTTCGGCACGATTCTTCTGACTCCGTTCTTCGGTAATTTATACGACCGCAAGGGTAAAGGGGCGACGATCATGATCTTTGGCGCCTTGATGTTGATCGGCGTGCATTTATTATTCACGCTTCCGATCTTGAATCAGTGGTGGTTCGCCACGATCGTGATGATCGTATTGGGTATCGCTTTCTCCTTGGTCCCATCGGCGATGTGGCCATCTGTTCCGAAGATTATCCCGGAGAAGCAATTAGGCACGGCTTATGCCTTGATTTTCTGGGTACAGAATATCGGTCTGAGTATGGTTCCCTTATTAATCGGCTGGATATTGGATACGTATTGCAAGATAGACAATGGCACGGGTAAACCGGCTTACGACTATACGATACCGATGGCAGTCTTCACCTGCTTCGGCGTGCTCACCCTCTTCATCGCCTTGATGTTGAAACGTGAGGACCGGATCAAAGGCTACGGCCTTGAATTGCCGAACATCCAAAAGGACGCCGATAAAGCCGAGGCCGAGATAATCGCTAAAGAGATGATCGCGGAGCCTTAATAAAGCTCATAACCCTAAATAAATGGAAGGCGCTGTAAACTTGATTTACCGCGCCTTTCTTTTTGATGACTGAAAACCATCGTCATTGGAACACACAAAAAGTTCGTTTGAAAAAGAGGAGTAGCGAAACAACTACAAATTGTAGCCAGTTGGAAAGACTAATAAGATAGGGACCGTAAGCTAAAACACTATAATCTTGACATTATGATCAAAATAACAGAATAACGATGTCAAGACCTTTTTACGAATAGAGGAAATGAGGGAGAAACCTATGATGAAATCATACGTTTTCCCTCATTTCTTTACATAAACACCCCTGTTTAGACCCAAAAGTAATAGAGTTAGGTAACACAAAAGGCTGTATTAGGCAACACAACCGTATGCATTAGGTAACGCAACCGTATGTATTAGGCGATACATAAGGAAGAAACAGCCCTCGCATCCTATAGAATCAATCGATACACTCGTATAAAATGGCTATTTTCACCTAAGAGTATGAGATACGATGAATTAATCTCGCTAGAATGAAAGGGCCTATTTCCATAAAGCACTACAAGACAATTAGATGCTATTATTCTATCCCATTTTCGGAAGTAAGGCGTACCTTAGCCCGGAAAAAACGCTTCTCCGGGAGTTCAGATAACAGAATGTCAAAACGTCAATCCTCCTCTTTTACACGTGAGCCTACTTGAGCATAATAAAGCATAACCAATTCGCAGACTACCACGATGCCCCAAGTCCAACGCCACGAACCGAGGACATCCGCCAACGCCCCTTGCAGGACAGGAAATACCGCTCCTCCAAACACGCCCATCATAAAAACGCCGGAAGCCTTCGAGGTATATTTCTTCAAGCCTTGGATGGCTAACGTGAAAATACAACCCCACATCACGGAATGAAACAACCCGACAGCTACCAATACCCAAAGATTATTGGCCAGTATAGCCACGATCGTAAAAACCGCCGCAAACGAAGTTGCCACCGTCAGTTGTACCCGGGGAGATATCTTGCTGAACATGCTCGAGACGATACGGCCCACCATCAAACCTCCCCAATAAAGCGTAGCCAATAAGGCCGGCGTATTCAGGTTCATGCCATTCGTCCCTTCCAGTTCCAACGCATGCAAGTTGATATTCACCCCAATGGAAACCTCCGCTCCCACATAAAAGAAGATAGCGATAACCCCCAGCCTCAAATGGCGAAACGACCAAATGCTTCGTTCCAATCTTTCCCCCTCGTTCGCTTTCGTATTCATCACATCCGGCAAATAGAGCCGATGGGTAATGAAAGCGGTCAAGGCGATAAAAGCCGCCAAGACGATGAACGGAAACATCAATTGCTCCACATGGATCTCCTCGATAGCGACCCCTCCAAACATCACGCTCGTAACGAAAAATGGGGCGATCGTCGTGCCGAAAGAGTTAAAGGCGCAAACGATATTCATCCGTTGTACGGGTTGCGTGCCCCGCACCTCGTAAGCCGCTACATAGGGATTGATCACCACCTGCAAAAGCGTGGCCGATGTTCCCATCAGATAAGATCCCAGTAAAAAGATGAAGTAGCCATAAGGCACATGAGCTGAGGTAATCGAGATATTCCATGCCTCATAATTCACCGTAAACCAAGAGGAGAAGAAAAAGACCGTCAGGCCCACCACCATGATCGACAAGGCCCGGATCAAAGTTCTCTTATAGCCATAACGGTTGATCCATCTACCACCCAAGGTGCCATTTAGCAGGTACCCCAAGAAAAAGAAGAAGGAAATCAAGGTCACAAACGTATTCTTAAACTCTCCGGCCTCTTTCAGGAAAGCCATTTTCAAGGGGCCTTGACACTGCCCATTGACAGTAGTCAAGAAACCCACAATAAAGTATATGAATATTAGGACGATGAAAGGCCCTAAAGAATTTGTTTTCTGTGTGTTCATAGGTAAAAGATCAAATACGCCCCGTTATGAAAGTATCGATTCCAGCACGGGAAGCGTTCCCTCCTCCCGTATTCTCCGGACCATCGATTGATAAATCTCCACGAAATCTTCCGACGCACGCAAGTCCGTACCGGCGAAGGGAGACAAGGAAAGAAAATCCAAGGCATCGTTGCTGGCGATCAAGCGGTAATCAGTCGCCGTCAACCAAGGCTCGTTGATCTCGAACGACATCCCATGATCGTCTACCTTATATTTCAAATAATGACGATAAGCCGCCGTAAAAAAGGCCACACGAGTCAAGTCCACATGCTCCCGGATCATCTGGATCAAGTTCGGCATCATATACACCGGAATCTTGGAGACGCCATCGAAACAAAGGCGGGCCAACTGATCGCTAACGGAACGATTCCCGAAACGCTCTATCAGCGTTCGTTTATATACGTCCAAATCCGTATTGCCGGGAGCGGGAACATAAGGGGTGATATCCTTATCCATAAAGACGCGCAGGTAACGGCTGAAACGCCCGTCACGCATGGCATCGTCTACCTTCCGGTAACCAGATAGAAAGGCGGGATAAGAGAGCATTTGGTGAGAAGCGTTCAGCAGGCTCAGCTTCATGTTCTCATAGGCGGTGACATCCTTCGTGAATTCTACGCCCACCTTTTCCCATGCCGGACGACCCGCAATGAAATCATCCTCGATCACCCACTGGATAAAATCCTCGCAATAGACGGGAGCCTCGTCTTCGGTACCGTTCTTACGATTCAGCCGCTCGATATCAGCGGGAGTCGTGGCGGGGGTGATACGATCCACCATGCTGTTCGGGAAAGTGACGTTCCGTGACACCCATTCCAATAATTCCTTATCCTGAGCGGCGATAAAAGAGGTAAACGCCCGTTTAGCCGTATTGCCGTTATGTTGAAGATTATCGCAAGAAAGGATCGTGACAGGGCCATTGCCCAGATTCTTCCGGCGGCGTAACCCCTCGGCGATAAAGCCAAATACGGTCTTCGGCGTTGAGGGATGGAACAGATCATGACTTACGCCCTCATTATCCAAGATAAACTCCCCGCTAGTCTTATCCATATTATAGCCTCCTTCCGTTATGGTCAAAGTAATGATCTTAATGGATTTATCGGCTATTTTCTCAAGAACCGCCTTAGGTTCTTCCACGCCCCAAATAAGGTCTATCAAAGATCCGATCTCATAAGCCTCGTCTTTACCGTCACGACCGCAAACCGTCAATGAGTAGATTAAGTCCTGTTTGCGCAGGGCCTTTACCAAGCGCTCGTCTCCCGGCAACAAAGCGACCCCGCAAATTCCCCAACACTGTTGGGTTTGATCTTCCAATAGCTGATTCGTATAGTACTCCTCGTGGGCACGATGGAAGTTCCCGACTCCGATATGTACGATACCTGCTTTTACTTGTTCACGATTGTAGTTGAGCGATCTAAATTGTGTCTCCATGATTTCTTCTGTTTTTAGGATTGTTTGAGGCAAATGTAAACGTCCGGAAAGAAACAGGCTCCCGTATCTCTCCGAAAAATACCTGCAATCGTTCCCGCAAACGTTCCCAAAATCCGCAATCGTTCCCAAATTCGCTTGCCGGAACCAATTCATCTTATTAATTTTGTTTCAACGTAAAAAGAGCGTGCCATGAAACATATAACCATCAAAGACATAGCCGAGGCCTTATGCCTCTCCACTTCGACCGTATCGCGAGCGTTGAGCGATGACAAGAATATCCGCAGGGAAACGAAGGAGAAGGTACTTACCACGGCGAGACAACTCGGTTACAATCCCAACCCCGTAGCCTTGAACCTCAAGTACGGGCGTACGAACACCATTGGGGTGATCGTACCGGAAATGACCACGCCTTTCGCCGCCGAGGTTATAAACGGCATTCAAGAGATCTTATATCCGGAAGGGCTTAAGGTAATCATCGCACAATCGAACGAAGATCCGTTGACCGAGCGGGAGAACCTTCACCTGATGGAACGTTTCCGAGTAGACGGCATCATCATCAGCCTTTGCCATCAATCCGAGAACCAAGACGAATACATACGTATCCAACGACAAGGCACCCCGTTGGTGTTCTTCGACCGCATCCCGGGCAATCTGGATGTCTCCAAAGTCCGGGTAGACGATTACGCCAAGTCCTTCTTCTTGGTCGAGCACTTGATCCGCTCCGGCAGAAAACGGATCGCCCATATCCAAGCCCCCTCTTATTTACACAACGCCACCGAACGGGCCAAAGGCTATAAGGATGCCTTAGCCAAATTCCATATCCCTTATGACGATTCGCTCGTCATAAAGACAGGCGTTACGATCGAGAACGGGAAAGAGGCCGCCCGGTATCTCCTCGCCTCTCAAGTCTCTTTCGACGCGATCTTCGCCTTCACGGACACACTCGCCATAGGAGCCATGAATGAGCTAAGGGAGCGGCATGTGAGAATCCCGGAAGAGGTAGCTATCGCCAGTTTCTCGGGTACGATCCTGTCCACGATCGTGAATCCGCAGCTTACCACCGTAGAGCAACCCCTCCGGGAGATGGGGCATGTAGCCGCCGAGCTTGTCTTGGAGAAGATACGGAGGCCCTCAGCACCGAACCGTACCGTGGTGTTGGATGCCTGCATCAAGTTGAGGGCCTCCACGGAAACCGATAGTTCACCCGATAAAACAGAACGTTTATAAGGATATCTTCTTATCTTCGCGTATCATATAAAACAAACATTAAATACTATGATCTGTTTCCCGAATGCCAAGATAAACCTAGGTCTGAACGTGGTAAGCAAACGTCCGGACGGTTATCATAATATAGAGACCATCTTCTATCCGATCCCCGTGAAGGATGCCCTCGAGATCGTCGCCTCGGATCGGACCTGTTTCACCGGGACCGGAATCCCGGTAGACGCTCCCCAAGAGAAGAACCTCGTCATAAAAGCGCTGAACGCCCTAAAGACGAGATACGAGATTCCCCCGCTAGAGATCCATTTGTTGAAAGCGATACCTTTTGGCGCCGGGCTTGGAGGAGGTTCCGCCGATGCCGCTTTTATGTTGAAGCTGGTCAATGATTTCTGCGGTTTGGATATTCACCCGGATGAGTTGGAGGCGATAGCGTCCACCATCGGAGCCGATTGCCCGTTCTTTATCCGTAACACGCCGGTATTCGCGACCGGCACGGGAAACCAATTCGAGCCCGTGGACTTGTCCTTAAAGGATTATTATCTATGCTTAATTAAACCGGATGTAGCCGTCTCCACCCCCGAAGCCTATTCGATGGTAACACCCGCCACGCCCGAGACCTCCTTGAAAGAGATCATCCGGCTACCGGTATCCGAATGGAAAGAGCGGATGGTGAACGATTTCGAGCGGAGCGTATTCCCGAAACATCCCGTGATCGAGCGGATCAAGGATACCTTATACGAGGGAGGCGCCTTATATGCCGCCATGTCCGGCTCCGGATCGTCCGTGTTCGGTTTGTTCGAAAAACCAACCCATTTCAAGGAACAATCCCTGTTCAGCGATTGTTTTCTATGGGAAGGACAATTGTCATGAATCAAATAGAGACTTTTTTTGATACGATGGCGGAACGCTGGGACGCTGTCTGCGTACATGATCCGGAAAAAATCCGGACGATATTGGATCGTACCAACCTGCGGCGGAACGCTCGCATCCTCGATGTCGGTTGCGGCACGGGGATATTGGAAAGTTACCTGCTGCCGTACGAACCCCGCCAAATCGTAGCTATCGATATAGCGGGCCAAATGATCGAGAAAGCACGCGTGAAATATCCGGATCATCCGCTCATCGAGTTCCTCCAAGAGGACGCTATGAGCTACGAGGGGAAAGGATTCGACTATATTATCCTATATAGCGCTTACCCGCATTTCATGCGGCCGGAACGGTTGATCGAGCATATGAGCGACTTGCTCGTGCCCGGCGGTAAATTGGTTATCTGCCACAGCGAGAGCAAGGAAAAGATCAATACGCACCACCATCGGCACGCCGATCGATTATCGCTGCCCTTGCCCCCGGCCCGAGAGGTGGCGGCATTGATGGAGCCTTATCTTCTTCCGCTCGTCGTAGAGGATACCGAACAGCTTTACATCGTTTGCGGAAAACGTTTATCCTAAACTAATTATATATGAACAGAAAAACTAACTTAATTCCGGCATTGCTTCTTTCCGCCCTTTCGCTTTACGCCATGGAAGACGTGAAAGTAACGCAATTCCTGCACGCAGGCCCGTTCACGGTCAACAAGCCGATCCTAGCGGACAGCCTCAACGTAAACGGCAAGCCTTTCGAGGCGAAGAATCTATTAAAAGCGACCTTACCGTTCGAGCAAACGCTTGCGAACGCCACGGTACTCGACGCTGACACGGCAGTTGCGATCACCTTCGCCGCCCCGCAAAAGGGATATGCCCTGCATCTATTCTCTTTCTTCTTGAACAGCGACCGGTACGTAAAAGGCACGCTCGATATATCGGGTCCCGGGGCGTTCGAAGTATTCGTCAATGATAAACCGGTCGGAGCCTCTTCCGAGTTGGTGATGGAACCCCGCCGCTATCAAGTAGTCGTTAAATACCTGACAGCGGAAACAGACACTTGTCCTCCCAGCCTAAAGGCTACCTTCAAGAGCGAGGCGGAAGCGAAAGTCGTAGCTTCCTTGAACCCGGAGAAACGCTACACCCTTCTGAATATCCTAGAAGGAAAGGATTTCCAAGGCGTAAGTGTCTCCCCGAACGGGAAGTATGCCTTGGTAAAATACGTCAATCGATTCCCGGAGGGCAAGAGCGAATCGTACGGGCAATTGATGGATGCCGCTACGGGACGGGTCTTATTGCAAGACGGAAGTTTCTTGACAACCGCCAAATGGATGCCTAAAAGCAATCGATTGTATTACACCCGCACCGGTCTGGACGGTACGGAGTTGGTAACCGTAGATCCGGCGACCTACCAACAAACGGTATTAGTCCCGAACCTTCCGAAAGGGCGGTTCGTATTCACCCCCGATGAGTCCACGCTTCTCTATACCGTAGAAGAGGAAGGTCCCAAGGAAGGGACGGACTTGATCCGTGTATTAGAGCCGGCAGACCGTATCCCGGGTTTCCGTGACCGCTCCTTTATCTGGCGGTATGACTTAAAAACAGGTTTGTACGAGCAACTTACTTTCGGGCATACGGACACTTATATCAATGATATCAGCGCTGATAGCCGCTATCTATTGTTCAGCACCAGCGACCGGGTGTACACCTCCTTACCGCACTCCCGCAACTCCCTTTATAAATTGGATTTGCAGACCATGGCGATCGATACGATCTGGGAGAAAGCCCCGTACGTAAACCAAGCCGCCTTCTCGCCCGACGGTAAACAGTTATTGGTAGCCGGGGCAGGCGACGCTTTCGACGGGATCGGACGAAATATCAAGCAAGGACAGATCTCCAACTCATACGACGGGCAGTTATTCCTATACGATCTGGCAAGCCGTAAAGCCTCCCCTCTCACCAAGGATTTCAATCCGAACGTGATCGATGCCGTATGGAACCGCTTCAACGGGCAAATCTATATCCTCTGTGAGGATGAGGATTACCAACGGATCTATACGTGCGATCCGGCAAACGGGAAGATCAAGCAAGTAGCCGCCTCCGAGGATATTATCATGTCGTATGCGTTGGCCGACAACGCTCCGGTTCTCTTCTATTACGGACAGAGCGCGTCCAACGCCAACCGCCTTTACGCTTACGACCTGAAAGGTGGAAAGAACCGCTTGGTGTATGATCTCTCGCAAGATAAATTAAAAGATATCGCCTTGGGCGAGGTACACGACTGGAACTTCAAGTCGGATGAGGGTACGACTATCCAAGGCCGTTATTACCTGCCGCCTCATTTCGATCCGAATAAGAAATATCCGATGATCGTTTATTACTATGGCGGTACTTCTCCGACGAACCGTGCGCTGGAGATGCGTTATTCCATGCATATGTACGCCGCTCTCGGATACGTGGTCTACACCTTGAACCCTAGCGGAACGACGGGCTTCGGACAGGAATTCGCCGCCCGCCATGTGAACGCATGGGGCCTGAAGACCGCCGATGAGATCATCCAAGGTACCAAGCTGTTCTGCAAGGAGCATTCTTTCGTGAACGAGAAGAAGATCGGTTGCATCGGTGCCAGCTACGGCGGATTCATGACACAATACCTACAAACCCGTACGGACATTTTCGCCGCCGCTATCAGCCATGCCGGTATTAGCGCGTTGAGTAGCTATTGGGGAGAAGGTTATTGGGGATATGGCTATTGCTCCGTAGCGAATGCCGGCACTTATCCTTGGAACGCCCCGGAGTTCTTTACCAAGCAAAGCCCGTTGTTCAACGCCGATAAGATCAAGACCCCGCTCCTGTTGCTTCACGGCAACGCCGATACGAACGTACCCATCGGGGAAAGTATCCAGATGTTCGCCGCCTTGAAGATCCTAGGGAAAACCGTGGAGTTCGTGCAGGTGGATGGCGAGAATCATGGTATCGTAGGCTATCAGAAACGTATAGGCTGGCAAAATACCATCTACGCATGGTTCGCCAAATGGCTGAAAGACGAGCCGGAATGGTGGAAAGCCTTATATCCGGATCGTACTTTATAAGAATATTTATTTGAACGAAAGCGTCTGTGTCTCCCGCAAGGGAATCGCAGGCGCTTTATTCGTTTGCTCAACCCCGGCTGTCATCCGGATCAGCTCCGTTTACGAACGGTAATTTTGATACAAAGATCCGTAATATATATACATATACTTGAGATAAATCCGAATATTTTTGTGATGTCAAACAATAACGATATCCTCATGAAAACAAAAGCAATCGCACTCTTCCTGCTAGGCTTCATACCAGCCTTCGCACAAGATATCCCAACTTCTAAAACAGAACAAAATATGGACAGAATCGAACGCTGTAAAAAGAATTACACCGAGCTATTCGGAGGCGAGGCATTGACCGGACAAGGAACAGATCCGGAAATGATGGACATTCTCCAGAAATTCATCTTCGGGGAGGTATTCCGCACAGGAGATCTTGATAAAAAGACCCGGGAGCTTATCACTTGCACCATATTAGCCACGATGCAAACCTTGCCCCAACTGAACGCCCACGCCAAAGCGGCGCTAAACGTAGGCGTCACTCCCATCGAGCTACGGGAGGCAATATATCTATGTGCCCCGTTCATCGGTTTCCCGAAGACATTGAATGCCTTAAATACCATCAATGAAGTCTTTAAGCAACAAGGCATCGCTTTGCCTCTGGAGAGACAAGCTACCGTTACGGAAGAAGATCGCCACGAGAAAGGACAAGCCATACAAAGCCGGCTTTACGGCGAGGGAATCAAAGAGGCCATGAGGAACGTCCCGGGAAATATGGGTCCGGAAGTAGAGCGATTCCTCACCGAATTCTGCTTCGGAGATATCTATACTCGCAACGGGCTAGACCTCAAAACCCGGGAGTTACTGGCTTATTGCATACTAACGACCCTTGAAGCCGAAAGCCAACTACACTCGCATCTCGAAGGGAACTTACTGGCCGGCAATAGCAAGGAGACCTTAACGGCGGCGGTTATACAATGTCTTCCTTATATCGGCTTCCCTTCCGCTATCAAAGCGTTGAAGATCATTAAGGAGTCCTCTCAGCCCGCCCCTGAGAAGAACTTAGTCCGCCTATCCAAGATCACGGTCGATCCCGCCCAGTTGGAACGTTATAACGCCTTTCTGAAAGAAGAGATCGAGGCTTCCATGCGTCTAGAGCCGGGTGTTCTTACACTGTATGCCGTATCGGAGAAAGAAGATCCGCATAAAGTAACCATCCTAGAGATTTACGCGGATCAAGACGCTTATAAAAGCCATATCCAAACGCCCCATTTCCAGAAATACAAACAAGGAACATTACAGATGGTGCAAGAGTTGGAACTGGTAGATAGCACGCCCCTGATCCCCGGACTAAAGATAAAATAAAACAAGAATCCCCGCTTTCCGGCACGAAGCCATCTAAGCGGGGATTCCATATATCCATGAAAATCTAAATTACTTGTTATTCGATCATTTGATATTCGGATTCAATTTATGCCATTCGGAAATAGCGGGAAGCACGCCCATAGCGATCACCTCGTCACGTAAAGCGCAAAGGTGCTTGTAGCTCTTCTCCAAGGCAGCCTCTTCTTCCGGTGTACCATGCACCTCTTTCAACGTTACGCCGTCTTTCGTAATCGAGGTCTCCCAAGCCATCATGATATGATCGAACTTACCGTTTGATACATAAGCGCCAGCCGGCCAACGGAACGGTTTACCACCCATTGCCGCAGCGATCATCTCGATAGATACATACGATGGGCTTTGGAAGGAAGAACGGCCACGCAAGGCGATAATGTTCGCGCCACCCTTCGTAACCTTTGTCTGTATCTCCGCCCATTGATCTTTCGTCAAGGCATCCGTACCGATAAGCTCAGTTAAAGGTTTACCATCCACTTTAGCGGTAGAGGCGAAAACAGCCATTTGCTCGCCATGGCCACCATACGTACGGCAATTCTCAACCTGATCCATAGAGATACCGAAATGTTTTGCCAACTCACTGCGTAAACGAGTAGAATCCAATGCGGCCAACGTCGTAACCAGAGAAGGTTTCAAGCCGGAATACAATAAGGTAATCAAACCGGTAATATCCGCCGGGTTAAAGATAACCACGATATGCTTTACGTCCGGGCAATAAGCCTTTACGTTCTTGCCGAACTCCTCGGCGATAGCGGCGTTTCCTTTTAGGAGATCCTCACGGGTCATACCTGCCTTTCTTGCGGCACCACCGGAGTTAACGATATATTTAGCGCCAGTCAAAGCCTCCTTGATGTCTGAGGTAAAAGTGATGTTTACACCCTCGAAACCACAATGGAATAATTCCTCGGCAACTCCCTCCAAACCCGGTGCGTAAGGGTCGTACAAACAAATGTTGGAAGTTAGTCCCATCATAATAGCGGTCTGTGCCATATTAGAACCGATCATACCTGCTGCGCCGACAATCGTCAGCTTCTCGTCTGTGAGTGTTTTCATAAGAAACCTTGTTTTTAAATGTTTATTTTTCTTTTCGACACAAAGATACGAGATTGAGAACTCTTGTCCTAATCATAAAAACGAATCCCCCATAAATAAAAGTTATGAATAGCGTCTCTATGATTATTCCAAGATTATCACGTACCTTTGTATTATGAAAACATTTAAACTAGACAATTGGTTGCCCACAACGAAGAAAGAAGTCGAGGCACGGGGATGGGATTACCTCGACGTGATCCTTTTCTCGGGAGACGCCTATGTGGATCACCCCTCTTTCGGGGCGGCCGTGATCGGTCGTGTATTGGAAGCGGAAGGATTACGGGTAGCGATCGTACCGCAACCGGATTGGCGGGGAGATTACCGGGATTTCAAGAAGCTCGGCGTTCCCCGGCTTTTCTTCGGTGTATCCGCCGGTGCCATGGATTCAATGATCAACCATTATACTGCCAATAAGCGATTACGCAGCGACGACGCCTATACGCCGGACCAACGTCCGGGAATGCGCCCGGATTATCCGAGTATTGTCTATACTAAAATACTGAAAGAATTGTATCCGGATGTCCCCGTCGTATTGGGTAGCATCGAGGCCTCATTACGCCGGCTTACGCATTACGATTATTGGCAAGATAAGCTATTACCGGGAATCCTTGCCAGTAGCCCGGCCGATTTATTGATTTACGGCATGGGCGAGAAGCCGATCAAGGAATTGGTGCGCCGCCTAAAGTCCGGCATTCCTTTCAACGAGATCAAGGACATCCGCCAAACGGTTTATCTGGCAGACAAAGAGGATGCGAAAGACGATGATATCGTGCTCTTCTCACACGAGGAATGCCTAAAAGATAAATTGAAACAAGCGAAGAATTTCCGGCATATCGAAGAGGAATCCAACAAATACAATGCCTCACGTATCTTGCAAAAGGTAGGAAAGCAAGTGATTGTGGTGAATCCTCCCTTCCCTCCAATGACGGAAGCGGAGATAGATGCCTCCTACGACCTTCCCTACACCCGCTTGCCGCATCCCAAATATAAAGGGAAAGTGATACCGGCTTTCGAGATGATCAAGTTCTCGGTGAATATCCACCGGGGTTGTTTCGGAGGATGCGCGTTCTGTACCATATCGGCGCATCAAGGGAAGTTCATCGCCTCCCGAAGCAAGGAATCGATCTTGAAGGAAGTGAAAGCGATTACCGAAATGCCGGATTTCAAGGGATATCTAAGCGATCTGGGAGGCCCTTCCGCCAATATGTACCGTATGAAAGGGAAAGATGAGCGGATTTGCGCCAAATGCAAGAAACCGTCTTGTATCTCCCCCGTCGTTTGCAAGAACTTGAACGCGGACCATACGCCGCTACTGGATATCTACAAAGCGGTAGATAGACTTCCCGGGATCAAGAAGTCGTTTATCGGAAGCGGTGTACGCTATGACCTGTTATTGCACCGTTATGCGGATGAGTCTTTAAACAAGGCAGCTCAAACCTATACCGAGGAATTAATCGCCCGCCACGTATCCGGCCGTTTGAAAGTGGCCCCGGAGCATACGCAAGACGAGGTGTTGAAACAAATGCGTAAACCGTCTTTCTCGCAATTCGGACAGTTCAAGAAGATATTCGATAAGGTAAACCGGCAATATGGGTTGAACCAGCAACTCATCCCCTATTTCATTTCCAGCCATCCGGGATGTACCGAGGCGGATATGGCGGAGCTGGCGGTGATCACCAAGAGCTTGCATTTCCAGTTGGAGCAAGTACAAGACTTCACGCCTACGCCGATGACATTGGCTACGGAGATGTATTATACCGGATATCATCCTTATACGTTGGAGAAAGTATATACGGCCCGCTCAAAAGAACAAAAGTTGGCACAACGCCAGTTCTTCTTCTGGTATAAACCCGAGTCACGCCGTCAGATCACACAAGTATTACAAAAGATGGGACGAAAGGATTTGATTGAGAAATTATTCGGACAGAGGGGTGACATGAATCCCGCTCCCAGAAAAAGAAGATAATAGGCTTTTGAGATTAGCTGTATCGATGAATTACGAGAGTAGTCGCATCGTATCACGGGAGTAGTCTTGATGGATAACGAGAGTAGTCTCGACAAGTGATGAGACTACTCTCGTTATTCCTTATGATTATTCTTTCACGGCGATCACCTCGATCTCTACCAAACCATTCTTCGGCAGTGTCTTAACGGCTACCGCCGAACGTGCGGGAAACGCACCTTCGAACTGAGAGGCGTATACCTCGTTCATAACGGCGAAGTCGCCCATATCCGCTAAAAATACGGTTGTTTTTACGACATCATTGATGCTATAACCTGCCTCTGCCAAGATAGCGTGAACATTCTTGAACGCTTGGGCGGTTTGTTCCTTTACGGATCCCTCAACGAAAAGTCCCGTAGCAGGATCGATACCCAGCTGTCCGGAAGCGAACAGCATATTGCCTACTTGCACCGCTTGGCTATACGGACCGATAGCGGCGGGAGCGTTTTTTGTAGCGATAACTTTCTTCATTTTCTTCTTTAGTTTATATACATATTATTATTGTTGCTCGTTCATACGTTGGCGAACCACCTCGTACACCAGAATGGAAGTGGCTACAGATACATTCAAGGAGCCAATCGTTCCGAATTGCGGAATCTTTACCATATTATCGCAGATGCGCAAGTTCTCCGGAGACACACCCGTATCCTCCGCTCCCATCACGATCGCTACCGGTCCTTCATACTTCACCGCCGTATAATTCTCCGCCGCTTTCTCGCTGGCGGCAAATACCTTCACCCCGCTTTGCTGCAAGAAACGGATCGCTTGGTTGATACTCTTCTCCTTACAAACCGGCAATACATGCAAGGCGCCGGCAGAGGTCTTGATCGCGTCGGCGTTTACCGAAACGCTTCCTTTTGCCGGAATCACAATCGCATCGACTCCCGCACACTCGCAGGTACGGGCAATAGCGCCGAAATTACGCACGTCCGTAACCCCATCCAGCAATACGATGAAAGGATCTTTTCCTTGCTCATACACAAAAGGAATGATATCTTCCAAGCTCTGGTAGGTAACCGCCGACATAAAAGCGATCACCCCCTGATGATTCTTTCGAGTCAAACGATCCAAGCGTTCAGCCGGAACACGTTGTACCGGTATCTCACGGCCTCTCAGTACCTCAAATAACTCTTTGGATAGATCCCCTTGTAAATCCCTTTTCACAAGGATCTTATCTACCTCCTTATCAGCCTGTATAGCCTCAATCACGGCACGAATGCCGAACACCATCTCGTTTTCTTTCATACTTTATATAACGCAAAACTATTAATTTCACAAATGTAGGGATAAATAATCAATTCTTCAAACCTTCAGCCTTCGCATAGCATTCCCGGCATAAAGGCTCGTATTCGGATTGTTCCCCTAAGAAGACCCGTTTATCATTTCCCACGATACGATGGGATACGTAAGCCAAACGTCCGCATTTCACGCAGATGGCATGCACTTTCGTCACCTCATCGGCGATAGCGCATAGCTCCGGCATAGGACCGAAAGGAACTCCCTTATAGTCCATGTCCAACCCAGCCACGATCACCCGGATACCGTTAGCGGCCAATTGATTGCACACGTTTACCAATCCCTCATCGAAAAACTGGGCCTCGTCTATCCCCACCACATCGATCTCGGAAGTGAACAATAGGATACTGGAGGAAGAATCCACCGGAGTAGAAGGAATCGAATTACTATCGTGCGAGACCACGTTATCCTGCGAATAACGGGTATCGATCGCAGGCTTGAAAATCTCCACCCGCTGCTTGGCGAATTTAGCCCGTTTCAAACGGCGGATAAGCTCCTCCGTCTTACCGGAAAACAAGGAACCGCAAATCACCTCGATCCGCCCTTGTCCCGGATACTGGAATATATGTTCTTCTGAAGGCAATGTCATTACTTTCTCCTTTTTTGCCGGCAAAAGTACATAAAAAAGCGGAACCGCGGAAGTTTACTCACCGTATCACCGGTTCTAATTGTCACTGCACAGGCGTTGCAGTGGGCACTGCCTATAGTGATACACGGTGTAAGGCATCCATCGTCCGCCTCGTTATAAATTAAGGTTGGGCCGGTCTATTTTCCAGTTGAGCGACGGTATCTTCCGGTTCAGTAAAAATCCGCCTTATTCCTTCATCCATTGCCTCTATTTTTGCCCGGTAACAAATAACTAGGTATATCTTATGAGAAGAATTTCATACATCCTGCTTCTGGGCATCCTTTTATCGGCATGCCAAAAGAACACAAAGTCCGAAGGCACGAACTTACCTGTCGAGGTGTCTTTTCCTGATTTATCTAGACACTTTTTTTGTTTATAAACGTAATCAGTAGA
>ERZ777306.151-NODE-151-length-139499-cov-16.176236_pt1 | contig 139499 bp, 107 predicted proteins | sample MGYA00374966_ERZ777306 | MGnify/ENA primary metagenome ERZ777306 (study PRJEB29329, sample SAMN06343882) | mouse gut metagenome | isolation source: Mouse cecum | place: Austria: Vienna | collected 2014-11-15 ... | reverse complement strand
ACGAGTTCCTGAACCTCGAGGGCGACAAGATCTCGACCTCGCGCAACTGGGCCGTCTGGCTGAACGAATATCTGGAGGAGTTCCCCGGCAAGGAGGACGTGCTGCGCTACGTGTTGTGCGCCAACGCCCCCGAAACCAAGGACAACGACTTCACGTGGAAAGACTTTCAGGCCCGCAACAACAACGAGCTGGTGGCCGTGCTGGGCAACTTCGTGAACCGGGCGCTGGTTCTGACGCAGAAGTACTACGGCGGCAAGGTGCCGGCGTGCGGCGAACTGAACGACTACGACCGCGAGACGCTGGCCGAACTGGCGAAGGTGAAGGGCACACTGGAGCAGAATATCGAGAACTACCGGTTCCGCGAAGCGCTGAAGGAGGCGATGAACGTGGCCCGTATCGGCAACAAATACCTGGCCGATACCGAGCCTTGGAAGGTCGTGAAGAGCGACCCCGAACGGGTGAAAACCATCCTGAATATCGCCTTGCAGATCACGGCGAACCTCTCTATCGCCATCGAGCCCTTCATGCCCTTCTCGGCCGCTAAAATCCTCCGAATGCTCCTCGTGGAACCTTTCGGATGGGAGCGGCTCGGCCGCACCGATCTGATCGCCGCGGGGCACGAAATCGGAGAGCCGTCCCTGCTGTTCGAGAAGATCGAGGACGACGTAATCCAGAAGCAGATGGACAAGCTGGCGGCCATCAAGGCGGCGAACAAAGCGGCAGAGTCTGCACAAAATATTGATGCTCAAAAAGATAGTATTTCATTCGACGATTTCCAGAAGATGGATATCCGCGTGTCGACCATCCTCGCTGCCGAGAAGGTCGCCAAGACCAAGAAGCTGCTGAAGCTGACCGTCGACACGGGAATCGACAAGCGGGAGATCGTTTCGGGCATTGCCGAGCACTTCGCACCCGAAGAGCTCGTAGGCCGACAGGTACTGGTATTGGTGAACCTCGAACCGCGCACCCTGAAGGGTATCGAGTCGCGCGGCATGATCCTGATGGGAGAGGACGCCTCGGGTAAGTTAGTGTTATTGCAACCGGGTGAGAAAACGAATAACGGAGCCATTGTTGGCTAAAAACATTACAAGCATGAAAAACACGGCAAATTTGGATTGGAGCTCGCTGGGATTCGACTACACGAAGACCGACTGCAACGTTCGCTATACGTATAGCGACGGCAAATGGAGCGAAATGATCGTTACGGACGACGAGTATGTCCCCATGCACATGTCGGCGTCCTGCCTGCACTACGGCATCGAACTCTTCGAGGGTCTCAAGGCCTTCCGGGGCGTGGACGGTAAGGTGCGTCTTTTCCGCGTCGACGAGAACGCGAAACGCCTGATTTCGTCGGCCGAGCGGTTGTGCCTGCCGCTTCCGACACAGGAGATGATCGTAAATGCCTGCATCGAGGTCGTCAAGCGCAACGCACGATTCGTTCCGCCCTACGAGACCGGAGCCACGCTCTACCTGCGTCCCGTGCTCTTCGGCACGACGGTCGGTCTGGGAGTCCGTCCTGCGAAAGACGCGCTGCTGGTGATCTACTGTTCGCCCGTAGGCCCCTATTTCAAGGCCGGCATGAAGCCCATCCGGGTCGCCATCGACCGCGAACAGGACCGCAGTGCTCCACGTGGAACAGGCGACGTGAAGGTCGGCGGCAACTATGCCTCGTCGCTCTATTCGGGCGAACAGGCGCACGCCAAAGGCTTCTCGAACGTACTCTATCTGGATGCCGTCGAGCGTCGTTTTCTGGAGGAGTGCGGCGCCGCGAACTTCTTCGGTATTCGCAACAATACCTATATCACCCCGAAATCGACCTCCATTCTCCCCTCCATCACCAATAAGAGCCTCCGGCAAATCGCCCTCGACCTGGGCATGACCGTCGAGGAGCGCCCGGTGCCTATCGAAGAGCTGGAGACATTCGAGGAGTGCGGAGCCTGCGGCACCGCTGCCGTTATCTCTCCTATCGGCGAAATTTTCGACATGCAGACCGAGAAAACCTATCGTTACGGAACGATGGACAAGGTAGGCCAAACCAGCCAGAAACTCTATACCGGTCTGCAAGATATCCAATACGGCCGTATCGAGGACAAACACAATTGGACGACCGTGATCGAAAACATCTAAAACGATCCATAACAAACAAGAAGAGAGGTTGCGGATTCCGCAACCTCTCTTCTTGTTCCACGTGGAGCAATCAACGTCCGAACCGCACAAGCAGGACATTCACGTCAGCCGGCGATACTCCGGGAATGCGCGACGCCTGGCCGATTGTCTCCGGACGCATACGGGAGAGCTTCTGCCGCGCCTCGATGGTTAGCGACTGCATACCGTTGAAATCGAAATCGGCCGGAATTCGAATATTTTCGAGACGATGCAACTTCTCCGCAATCATTTTTTCGCGTTCGATATACCCTTTGTACTTGATCTGGATCTCCGCCTCCTCGATCACCTCCTCGGTAAAGCGCGGATCGGAGAGATAACGGTTCAACTTCGGCAGCAACGTGCGCAGATTGGAAAAGGTGAAAATATTGCGCAAAAGCAGATTTTGGAGCTTGCAACCTTGCGCCAACGGATCGGAACCGACCGTTTTCAAATAGCCGTTAATATCGTCCGGTTTGATACTCTGTTCGCGGGAGAATGCTACGAGCGATTCTACGGACGATTTTTTTTCTTCGAATTCAGCCCACCTTTTGTCTGAAATCAAACGGATTTCGCGACCGACCGGAGTCAGACGCAAATCGGCATTGTCCTGCCGGAGCAGAATCCGGTACTCGGCCCGGGAGGTGAACATCCGATAGGGTTCATCGACCCCCTTCACTACGAGGTCGTCGATCAGCACGCCGATATAGGCTTCGTCGCGACGTAGCACGAGCGGCGGCTCCCCCACCCTCTTCCGGTGGGCGTTGATTCCGGCCATCAGACCTTGCGCCGCCGCCTCCTCGTAGCCGGTGGTGCCGTTGATCTGCCCGGCAAAGTAGAGCCCCTCGACCAGCTTCGTCTCCAGCGTATGATGCAGCTGGGTGGGGAGGAAATAGTCGTACTCGATGGCATATCCGGGCCGGTAGACGTGCAGGTTCTCGAAACCGACGATGGTCCGCAGCGCCTCCAGCTGCACCTCCCAGGGGAGCGACGAGGAGAAGCCGTTCAGATAATATTCGTTGGTCGAACGACCCTCGGGCTCCAGAAAGAGCTGGTGCGAGTCCTTGTCGGCGAAGGTCCGCAACTTGTCCTCGATGCTCGGACAATAGCGCGGACCGATCCCCCGGATCGTGCCGTTGAAGAGCGGCGAACGGTCGAAACCCGAACGGAGAATGTCGTGCACCCGCTCCGACGTGTGAACCAAGAAACAGGGCAACTGACACTTAACAATCTCTGTATCAGACAAAAACGAAAATTTCTGCGGATTGTCGTCCCCGTACTGGGGCTCCAGAATCCCGAAATCGATCGTGCGGGCATCCAGCCGGGCCGGAGTGCCGGTCTTCATCCGCCCGGTCTCGAAGCCGATCGCAGCCAGACACTCGGTGACGCCGAACGAAGCGGCATCGCCCGCCCGGCCGCCGGGCGCGTGGGCGTCGCCGCAGTGCATCATGCCGCCCAGAAAGGTTCCGGCGGTAAGCACGACGGCACGCGCGGAGAATTCCACCCCCATGCGCGTTTTTACGCCCCTTACGCGGCGTTTCCCCTCCTCCATGACGAAGAGTATCTCCGTGGCCTCATCCTGCCAAATATAGAGCCCCTGCGTGTTTTCCAGCACGTGCCGCCACTCCTCGCTGAAGCGCGTCTTGTCGCACTGGGCGCGGGGGCTCCACATAGCGGCCCCCTTCGAGCGGTTGAGCATGCGGAATTGAATGGCCGTACGGTCGGTGACGATACCTGTCATACCGCCCAGCGCGTCGATCTCCCGCACGATCTGCCCCTTCGCCACCCCGCCGATGGCGGGATTGCAGGACATGTTTGCCAGCTTGGTCATATCCATCGTGAGCAGCAGCGTCCGCGACCCCATCCGGGCCGCCGCCGAGGCCGCCTCGCAGCCGGCGTGTCCGCCGCCTACGACGATAATATCGTAATCGAGCTTCATACTCATTCGCGGTTAGCGTTTTCAATCAGCTTATCGCCCTCGACGAAGGGAACCTCAGCTACAGACAGCTCGGTTTCGTCGGAAAGCACGCTCCGCACGCCCGCACCGGGCCGCGTCGGATGCTCGTCCCAGAACTTCAGGTATTTGTCCTCCTTACGGTGCATCTGGGCGTTCGCCCGGGGCGTCTTGTCCTTCTGACCGCAGAGGTGCAGCACGCCGTGCACCACTACCCTGCGCATTTCGCAGAGGGGCGTGGCGCCGTAGATCCGGGCGTTGTCGCGCACCGTATCCACGTCTATGAAGATATCGCCGGATACGATCCCCTCCCCTTTCAGGTCGCTGTAATCGAAGGTGATGATGTCGGTGAAATAGTCGTGTCCGAGAAACTGCCGGTTCATCTCCAGCAGGCGGCGGGCCGAGCAGAAGACGTAGGTCACGTCTCCAAGCCGATAGCCCTCGCCGCGGGCCACCTCCTCCAGCCATCGGGCCGTCAGCCGCTTCTGCGGCAAAGAATAGGTACAGTCGTCGTTGTAGTATTTTACAGCCATAACAATCGGATTTCTTCCGTCGGGATTATTTCTTGAAGCAGTCCGCGGCCGACATCTTCTGTCCGGGAGCGGGCGGATAGATGCCGAACACGAGCTTGTATTCGCTCTTCATGGTGAGCACATCGACCGACGAGCCTATCACGCCCAGCGTGCCGTTGCGCGCCACCTTGTCGCCCTTCGCCACAGCGACCGACGAGAGGTTGGCATAGGAGGTGATGTATTCGCCGTGAGCGACATATACGTCGTACTTGTTGGTGATGCGGTTGCGCTTCACGTCGACCACCTTGCCCTCGTAGATCGAGATCACCTGCGCGCCGCGCGCACCCAAAATCTCGGCCATGTTGCCGCGGTATTTCTTCACCGAACCGCCCACGACGGGGAGCCTGAGATTGGTGGTCCTGGCCGAGAAGCCGGCACCCTCCCTGTTGCCCCGGGTCAGCTTGCGCAGTTCGGCGATGGCCGCATCGAGCCGCTGCTCCTGCTCCATCTTGCGCTTCAAGGTCGTCTGCTCCTTCTTCGACAGCTGGCGGACGCTGGCCCGCGCCTCCTCCGAATCGCGTTGCAGACGTTTTTTCTGCCCCTCCAGACTCCGATGCACGGAGTCCAGTTCGCGGCGCCGCAACGCCAGCCGCTCGCGTTCGGCGACCGTGCTGCGCTCCAGCGAATCGATGATGCGGATCTGACGCTCGCGCAGCGAGGCCACCTCCCGCAGATTGGCGAGCCGACGGGCCATATCGGAGAAGCTCTTCGAGGCGAAAATATAGGTCAGGTAATTGTTCTGCCGATAGTTCCTGTAGGCCTCGCGGACCATCTCCGCATATCGGGCCCGGCTCCGCAGCAGAGCGGCATTGAGCGACCCGGCCGCACTGTCGGCGCGCTCCACCTCGACCAGCAGGTCGCGGCGGCGCCCCTCGCTCTGGGCCAGCAGATCGTTGCGGCTCTCGATCTGCCGGGCCAGCCGGCGCGCGCGGCGTTCAGCCGACGAGCGGTCCTTCTTGATACCGGCCAGCTCCCTCTCCCCCTCGGCGATCTGACGCTCCAGCCGTTCCACGACCTTCTTCTGGTCGTCGAGCTTGCGGTTCGCGACGCCTTGCTGGGCCGCCAGCGGGAAAATGGAGACAAGGGTGAAAAGAAGAGTGATCAGCGGTCGTTTCATGGTTGTTCGGGATTCTTCAGTCGTTGGATGCGAAGCTCCACCTCTTTCGGGTCGTATCCGTTCTCGAGGGCCTTTTTCCAGTAGGTCTCGGCCATGAATTTCTCGCCCAGCGCCGCCAATACGTCGCCGTAGTGGATCAGCAGCTCGGGGCTCTTGCGACCGTCAAAAGCCACCGCCTGTTGCAAGTAGCGCTTCGCCTCGTCCAGCCTCCCGAGCTTGAACAGCACCCAGGCATGCGTATCCAGATAGGTGGGGTTGTTGTCCGTGAGCTCCACGGCCCGGCCCGACATCTCCAGCGCCCGATTCAGGTCACGCCCCTCGAGCGAGAGGAAATAGGCGTAATTGTTCAGCACGGAGACATTGTCCCTATCGTAACGCAGCGCCCGGTCGTAGGCGGCATAACAGCGCCTGATCCACTTGCGCCATGTGCCCGAACCGTTTTCACGCCGCGCGAAAGCCTCCTCCGCCGAGGCATAGTCGCCTTGGCTCCGCTGCTGATAGAGATCGCCCACGAAACCCCACACAGCGCTCCGCAGAGAATCGCTTCCGGCCAGCTCCAGCCCCCGGCGATAGTAACTCTCGGCCCGGTCATAGTCCCGCTGCATGCCGCCTGCGAGATGGCCGCGGCGGATGTAGAGATCCGCCCGGTCGGGAAAGAGCTCGATGGCCCGGGCCAGGTAGCGGTCGGCCGAATCGGGACGCTGGAGATAGCTCTCTACGTCGATCACCATCTGGTAGTAGTCCAACCGCGGCGGACGGTCCCCCAGCCGCATCTTGTAGAGCTCGCCGGCTTGCTCCACATTGCCCGTGGCGATCAGATGGTCGGCATAGAGCTCGACCACGGTCGGCTCCTTGGGATAGAGCATCGCTAGCGTGCGGGCCAGCATGCCGATCTGCGTGTGGAACTCACGGTAGAACCGCAGGTCGCCGGTGTAGCGCTTGTAGATGCGCACCTTCTCCTCCAGCGGCAGGTCCGGATTCTCGAAAATACGCCGCGAAACGGCGAAATAGGGATCGTATTCCCGGCGGCGGTTGTAGTAGTCGGCCAGCGAAACCAGCGTCCCGATGTGGGTGGAGTCGATCTCCAACGCCCGGTTCAGCGACGCCAAACCCAGCGAATCGCTGCCCGTCATAAGGTAGATCTCGCCCAGCGCCTGGTAGCCGTCGGCCTCGTAGGGCACCGCATCGACCATCGCCCGCGCCTCGTCGAGCGCCTGCTCATAACGGCCGCCCTCGATCAGAATATGCCGCTTGATAGCGTTCAGATGGCTGTTTCGGCCGAACATCGTCTCAGCGGAATCGAGCACGGCCAGCGCCTCGTCCGAGCGGCCGGCGCTCTGCGCCAGCAGCGCCGCCATGCGATAGTTGTCGGGGTTGCGGTTCTCCAGCCGGATCAGCCTGCGATAGGCCGAAAGCGCCCGGTCGATCCTGCGGTCCATCACCAGCGACTGGGCGTAGAGCGTCAGATAAAAGCGGTTGGAGGTATCGAGTTCGCAGGCCTTGAGAGCCAGTTCCGCGGCCTTAGCCGGATCGGCGGGAGCCTCCAGCACGGCCAGTTCGTACCAGGCCGGAGCATACTCGGGCTCCAACTCCACGACCCGGCGGAACCGCTCGCGAGCCCCGGCGCTGTCGGCCCGCACGTGCAGCCGCTTGATCCCCTCGGTGTAGACGTAGAGCGGCGAACGGAGGGTATCCGCCTCCGGCGGGGGCGCAACCGTGCCCCGCGCCGGCAGAAACCCCGCGACGAGCACCGCTCCGATCAACCCCGATATGTAACGCCGCACAGCCATCCGGAAAAAGTCAAAGCGCCGAATCGAACTGGTGGAGGAAACGCACGTCGTTCTCGAAATAGAGACGCAGGTCCTTCACGCCGTACTTCAGCATGGCGATTCGTTCAACACCCATGCCGAAAGCGAATCCGGAGTACTCCTTCGAATCGATTCCGTTGGCCTCCAGCACATTGGGGTCTACCATGCCGCAGCCCATGATCTCCAGCCAACCCGTGCCCTTGCAGACGTTGCAGCCCTTGCCTCCGCAGAGGTTGCACGACACGTCCACCTCGGCCGACGGCTCGGTGAAGGGGAAATAGGAGGGTCGCATGCGGATGGTGGAGCTCTCGCCGAAGAGCTCCTTGGCGAAATAGAGGATCGACTGCTTCATGTCGGCGAACGAGACGTTGCGGTCGATGTAGAGGCCCTCGATCTGGTGGAAGATGCAGTGCGCCCGATAGGAGATCGCCTCGTTGCGGAACACGCGTCCGGGACAGATCACGCGGATGGGCGGTCTCTGGTGCTCCATCGTGCGCACCTGAATCGACGAGGTGTGGGTCCGCAGCAGCACGTCGGGATTCTTTCCGATGAAGAAGGTGTCCTGCATGTCGCGCGCCGGATGCTCGGGCGGGAAATTGAGCGCCGAGAAGACGTGCCAGTCGTCCTCGATCTCTGGCCCCTCGGCCACGGTATAGCCCAGCCGCGAGAAGATCTCGACGATCTGGTTCTTCACCAGCGAAATGGGGTGGCGCGACCCCGACTGTCCGGCAGAGCCGGGACGGGTCATGTCGCCCACCGACGCAGCAGAAGCCGACTGACGCTCCTCCAGTTCGCCTTTCAGGGCGTTTATGCGCTCCAAAGCGGCACTTTTCAGGTGGTTGATCTGCTGTCCCAGTTCGCGCTTGAGCTCGGGCGCCACGGACTTGAACTCCTCCATCAGCGCATTCAGCTCGCCCTTGCGTCCCAGAATACGGATGCGGAACTCCTCGATTTCAGCCGCGGTGCGGGGAGCGAAAGCCTCGACCCGATGCAGCAGGTCTTGAATTTTATCGGTCATGATGTTCGAATTTTTTTGTATCTTTGCCCTTGTTATACTTCGTATAAGATGCAAAGTTACAAAAAAAGTGAAAACCGGCGAGCCGAACGGGGAAAAACTTTCTTCCGATAGCCCCGGCACCCGATTTTCAACCCTCAACCCCCGAATCTAAAACGACATGATACGCAAACCGATCCTCGCACTCTGCCTCATCCTCGCACTCGCCTTCGGCGCTTCGGCCCAGCGCGTGGGCGTCGTCATGAGCGGCGGCGGCGCCAAGGGGCTCTACCACATCGGCGTCCTGAAGGCGCTCGAAGAGAACGGCGTACCGGTGGACTACGTGGCCGGCACCTCGATGGGATCGATCATCGCCGGCCTCTACGCCGCCGGCTATTCGCCCGAAGAGATGGAGGCCATCGTCGCTTCGGGCCAGATCAAGGAGTGGGTGAGCGGCCGGCTGGACAACAGCCGCTACCGCGACTTCTACCGCGAGATCGGCAACGTTCCGGCCGCCATCACCGCCCATATCGGCTTCACCGAGCAGGACGGACGGCGCAAGCTGCTGCTGCCGCGGGGACTGATCTCCTCCACCCAGATCGACATGGCCCTCACGGGCCTGCTCGCTCCGGCATCGGCCGCGGCCGGAGACGATTTCGACCGTCTGTTCGTCCCCTTCCGGTGCGTGGCGGCCGACCTCAACGCCCGGCGGCCGGTCGTCATGAAGCGGGGCAGTCTGGCGGAGGCGGTGCGGGCCTCGATGTCGATCCCGCTGGCCTTCCAACCGCTGAAAAAGGACTCCATGCTGCTCTACGACGGCGGCATCTACAACAATTTCCCCTGGCAGACCGTCGACGGGGACTTCTCGCCCGACCTGCTGATCGGCGTGATCTGCACGGCCGGCAACTCCCGGCCCGACGAGACGAGCGGCCTGATCGACCAGGCGCTGCTGCTCGCGATGAACGAAACCGACTACACCCTGCCCGAAGAGCGGAGCGTAACGGTGTCGCGGGCCGTCCCGGTGGGCATGCTCGACTTCAACCGCGCCGAAGAGATCATCCGGTGGGGCTACGAGGATGCCCTGAAACGGATGCCCGAGGTGCTGGAGAAGATCGAACGCCCGCGCCCGAAGGAGCAGGTGGAGAGCCGGCGCGAAGCGTTCCGCTCGGGCTGCGCGCCGCTGGTCTTCGACCACTACCGCATCGACGGCCTCAACAATGCCAAGACCTACTATGCCCGCGACTTTCTGCGCATCGACGAGCGCTCGCGCCGCGGCCGCCGGGGCGCCGAGCAGGAGCTGACCTTCGAGACCCTGCGCGACAACCTCTTCTCCGTCCTGGCCAACGGCGACTTCACCACGGAGTTCCCCGAGGTGACCTTCGACAGCCTGACGGGCCGCTACGACCTCGCGCTGAAGCTGAACTACAGACCCAGTTTCCGGGTCATGATCGGCGGCAACATCTCCTCCACGGCCTTCAACCAGGCCTATATAGGCCTGCGCTACCAACTCATCAACCGCGTGGCGCAGACCTTCTTCGGCGACCTCTACGTGGGTCCCATCTACTCCTCGGGGTCGATCGGCGGCCGCACGGATTTCTTCATGTGGAAACCTCTCTTTCTGGACTACAGCTTCAACTTCTCGGCCAAGAACCTGCGGCACGGCACCTTCGGAGCCCTGACCGAGGTGGACAACACCGAGCAGGTGCGCCGCAACGAGATGTTCGGAACACTCGGATTCGGCTTTCCGCTGACGCGGCGCAGCATGCTGTCGCTCCGTATGAACGGCGGACAGATGAACCTGCGCTACACCCCCACCTACATCGACATCGGGAAGATGAACCTGACCCGCTTCTCGTTCGTGGCGGGCAAGGTCGAGATAGCCCGCAACAACCTCGACCGTCCGCTCTATCCCACCCGCGGCTCCTCCGTATCGCTCTCGGGCATCGCGGTCTACGGCAACGACCGCTACTCCCCCTTTGACACCTCGAAATTCATCTCCGCGAACCACCGCGGATGGATCGGCGCCCGGGTGAAGTGGGACCACTACTGGCCTTTCGGGCAAACGCCCTGGTTCTCGCTGGGCGTCAACCTCGATGCGGTCGTCACCGACCAGCCCGATTTCGCGACCCGCAAGGGAACCGAAATGGCGCGCCCCTGCTACCAGCCCATCCCCCACTCCCATATGGTCTATATGCCCGACTTCCATGCGAAGCGCTACCTGGCGGGCGGCGTGATCCCGACCTTCACGCTGGCTCCCCAGTTCCTCTTCCGGCTGGGCTTCTACGCCCTGTTCCGCGACCGGGAGACCGCAGCCAGCGAGATGCACTACATCGTCGAATCCTCGCTGGTCTACCACACCTCGCTGGGCCCCGTCAGCCTCTCGCTCACCAAGTACGGACTGGACTCCTGGAAAAACACCTACCTCACCTTCAACTTCGGCTACGCCATCTTCGCCCCGCGGGGCACATTCTATTGACGCCCAGCCGACAAAACACACGCAACGACATAAAAATGTCATGTTGAGCGGAGGGCCTTTAGGCCCGCAGTCGAAACATCTCGACGGTACCAAGTATTCACAATCAGGATTTGCACAGGCTCTCGCTAATCCCACCCTCGAGACCCCTCGACTACGCTCGGGGTGACCGGCTTTGTCCGGGATGGAAGGTCTTGAAGTTTCCGAATGGTGTGCGCCGTGAAATTTCGAGATTCCTCGACTGCGCCTGCGGCTTCGTTCGGAATGACAGACTCTCTGTCACCTTGAGCGGAGCACCTTCAGGTGCGTAGTCGAAAGGTCTCGACATTGCAGAACATCCACCCTTGCGGGTCGGGCAGACCCAACCGTCGAGCCCCCTCTATTACGCTCGGGGTGACAAATTAGGAGAAACGAACGCTCTACCGTTCGCCAATATCCTTGTAGGTGGTCTGAAGCAGCGCCTTTCCCCGCTCCAGCCGTCCCGATGCGGGGTCGTCGTCGATCAGCACCCTGCCGCTCGTGCAGTCGTAAACCGTCTCGCCCTGCGGGTCGGCGATGCCGAAACCCTCGTTGAAGCACCAGTAGCCGAACTTCGGCACGGAGGGCGACAACAGGTCCTTGCTGTAGATGAACGGCGTGTGGTCCACCTCCATCTGACCGAGCAGCGTGGCCGCCAGATCGATCTGGGAGCCGTATTCCTCCACCACGGCGGGCCCGGCCACGGCGCCGCCCGTCCAGATCATCGGTATGCGGTGGCGGCGTCCGACGTTGTAGGGCAGACCGGCGGGATAGGGATAGGCATGGTCGGCAATCAGCACGACCAGCAGATCGTCCCAGGCCGGGCTCCGGCGCCATTGCCCGATCATGCGCCCCACACAATCGTCGGTGAAGGCTACGGCGTTCAGAATCTTGTCTTCGAACCGGACATAGGGCACCTCGAAGGGCTCGTGGCTGCTCAACGTGAGCCACCCGGCCAGAAAGTGCCGCCCCGTGCCGGCGAGCCGGAGCACTTCATCGCCGAACCAGCCGGCCATCACGTCGTCGGCATAGCCCCACTTCGATACGGGAGCGTCGAAGCGCAGCTCCTTCTGCCACACGAGCCGCTCCCACCCCGTGGCATACATGTAGGAGGCCTGGTCCGTGAAGTTCAGGTCGCCGCCGTAGACGAACTCGGTCTCATACCCCTCTGCGGCCAGCGAGCGGGCTATGGAGGGCAGCGTGCGGCTCTTGGCCGGATATTTCATGATCGACATCCGGGTCTGGGCCGGAAATCCGTTCAGTATGGCGACCTCGCCTCGGTCCGTCCGGAACGAGTTGGCGAAGATATTCTCGAACCAAACCCCCTCGGCCTTCAACCGCTGCAAATTAGGGGTCACCCACTCGCCGCCGACCCGCTCGTCGGTAAAGGTGCGGCCGAAGCTCTCCAGAATGACGACCACCACGTTGGGGCGCGTCGTCCGCAACAGCCGGGGCCCCACTACGCTGTCGGGCCGGTCGCCGCGAATCTCCCCGAAGCGGGCCGCCCGCTCCTCCTCATCGAAAAAGAGGTACTGCGGCCGCAGGTCCTTGTCGTCCCCCAACGTGGAGAGGAGCGAGAAGAGCGGATTGGTCGCCGCATGATTCAGAAACTGGTTGCTGCTGAAATAGACCTTGCTGACATTGGCCGTGGCGACGCTCGCACCGCCGCGTATAGCCAGAAAGCAGAGACCGCCCAGCAGAAGCATCGCCGCCGTGCCGGCCGCCCGACCTGCGGACGACAACTTCGGCGTCTCCAGCAGACGCGACACGGAGAGCAGGACGGCCGACAGAACGGCCGCCGCCAGCAGAAAGATCGACCCCTGCACCAGCCACTCGCGCCCGCTGACCGACGCGGCAGCCTCCTTCGGACTCTTCAGATAGAGCAGGACGGAGCTGTCGATCCGAAACCCCCAGTAGCCGTATAGTCCCAGATCGACGGCGAACACCGCCGCCGCGACAACGGAAACCGCAACCAGATAGACCGCCAGCGCCCGCCGCCAGCGCCGCCCGTCGAGGGGCACCCAGACCGACGCCAGCGCCAGCAGCAGAGGCAGAGCCGTCACATAGCCGGCTACGGTAAGATCGAGCGTCCACCCGTGACGAACCACCTGCCACCACGCTTCGGCGCCGCAATCGGCGCATCGGGCGGCATGAAACGCCATGAAGAGGGGTTTTTGAACCGCCATCAGTACGGCCGTCGCAAAAAAAAGAACGACGACAAATAAAATTCTCCGTTTCATGGCCTAAAGATACGAATAAGCGGAAGCAAAAACAAGTTCCCCCGCATTTTACCCCGCAGAAACAGCCAAGCCCCGCCGACATGCGTTGTCGGCAGGGCCAGCTGTCGAAAGAAGACGGACGGCATGAATGGATCAAAACCGCAGTATAAGTAGTACGCAATCAATTAAGATGAGAACTCCGTTCGGAAATCGTCCGTCATGGAAAGGCTCGGTTAAAACGGCATGCCCTCCAGAGACGGATGACAAGATGAGGGCATGCCGGCCATTCGTGTGAAATATGGCACAGACATGTCGGAACGCACCGCCGTCGAGGCAACTGAATGTAGAGTGATAGGGTACGAAGCCTTCGACGGCGGGCATTCCTCTTTCCAATCTTGGTATTATGCTGCACCGGGACCGGTCATTTATGTTCGTTTCGGCGTTCTGCGCATTGCGTATATGGTTCGTGAAGGTGAATGCGCCGACAGGTCGGGATGTTTCGACTTCGCTATCGCTCCGCTCAACATGACAGACAATTGTGCATCGTGAATCGTGCATGGTGAATTGTTCTGTCACCCCGAGTGAAGCGCAGCGGAATCGAGGGGGCTCGACGGTGAAATGGCAAGAGCCCTTGCAAACCACACCGGCAAATGTTCTGCCGGCTCGAGACCTTTCGACTACTCATTCCACATGTTTTCAACTCGTTGTTTGGATTTTACGAAGCTTATGATTATCTTTGCGCTCCCAAAGCAGGCGGAATTGGGGCCCGGGGCCGGAGCAGTGCGATACGCACAGCAGGACGGCCGGGGGCTGAGAACCGCCGAAGGTAACATCAACAAACAAAAAAACGAATAAAGATGAAAGTTCTTTCGATCAATGCCGTAAAGCGTGAAGAGTACGGCAAGAAGGCCGCCAAGGCGGTACGTCGCGAGGGTCTGATCCCCTGCGTTCTGAACGGTGCGGGCGAGGCCCTTTCGTTCTCGGTGGATGCCAAGAGCGTGAAGCCCCTGATCTACACCCCCAACTCCTACATCGTCGAGCTGAACATCGACGGCACGACCTATCAGGCCGTGATGCGCGAGGTGCAGTTCCACCCCGTTCGCGAGGAGATTCTCCACATCGATTTCTACCGCGTGCAGGAGGGCAAGCCCGTGGCTATCGCCGTTCCCGTACGTCTGACCGGTAACGCCGAGGGCGTGAAGATCGGCGGTAAGCTGGTGCTGTCGGCCCGCAAGCTGGTTGTCAGCGCTCCGCTGGACAAGCTGCCCGACGAGGTGGTCGTCGACGTAACCACGCTGGCTGTCGGCAAGACCATCTTCGTAGGCGATCTGTCGATCGAGGGTCTGAAGTTCCTGACCCCCGCCACCACGGCTGTCTGCGCCGTTCGCGTGACCCGTGCTTCGCGCGGTGCCGAGGCTGCCAACAAGTAGTACCCGACGCCCGCAATGAAATACCTGATCGTCGGACTGGGGAACATCGGCGCCGAATATGCCGAGACCCGTCACAACGTCGGTTTCAAAGTGTTGGATGCCCTCGCAGAGGCATCCAACACCTCTTTTACGACCGACCGTTACGGCGCCGTGGCCGAGATGCGGCACCGGGGACACATCGTCACCCTGCTCAAACCCTCGACCTACATGAATCTATCGGGCAAGGCCGTGCGCTACTGGCTCGAGGCAACCCGCACGCCGCTCGAAAACCTGCTGGTGATCGTCGACGACATCGCCCTGCCCTTCGGTACGCTCCGCATGCGCACGAAGGGGAGCGACGGCGGACACAACGGCTTGAAGAACATCAACGAACTGCTGGGATCGGACGCCTATGCGCGCATCCGCTTCGGCATCGGCGGCGACTTCCCCCGCGGTTTCCAGGTCGACTACGTACTGGGGCAGTGGACTGATGAGGAGCGGAAGCTGATGCCGGAGCGGCTGAAGCTCTTCTGCGACGCGATTCTGTCATTCGTCTCCATCGGTGCGGCCCGCACGATGAACGCCTTCAACAAGAAATAGCGAAACGAGGACCGGACATCCGGTCCTCGTTTCTCAGGTGGGCGGAATCATTCGCCGGCCAGATCGACGGTATCCGTCACTCCGACCTCGCGGACGAAGCGGTCGTCGTGCGAGACGACGATCAGCGTGCCCCGGTAGTCGCGGACCGTCCCGGTGAGAATCTCAAGGCTTTCGATGTCGAGATTGTTGGTCGGCTCGTCCAGCACCATCAGGTCGGGAATATGGTCGGAGAGCATCATGCAGCAGAGCAGAAGCCGCATCCGCTCGCCGCCGCTCAAGGTCCGGCAGGGTTTGTCCCACGTCTCGTGCGGGAACAGCGCCCGGTCGAGGCGCACCTTGACCGCATGGTCGGCCAGTCGCTGCGCATTGTATCGCACGGCCATCTCCAACACCATCAGGGGGCTGTCGAGCGCCTTATACTCCTGATCGAGGTAGACGAACGAGAATTCGGAGCGCTCCACCCGCCCTGACAAGGGCGTCAGCTCGCCCAGCAGCAGCCGCACAAGGGTCGTCTTGCCGCTGCCGTTGCCGCCCGCCACGTGCACCCGGTCGCCGCTGCGAATCTCCAGATCGAGCGGCCGGGGCCATAGCGACACCCCCTCCTCATAACCGAATTCGAGCCCCTCGGCCCGGATCAGCCGCTTGCCCGCGTGCAGGGCGGCATCGTCGAAGTCGATCTTCAGCTCCCCGTGCCGCGTCCGGCGGCCGCGCAGCTCCGCGAGGCGCTGCCGCGTGTCGTCGATGATGGCGGCGTGCCGGTCCCGCAGCCGCGACGCGCTGTTCTGCGCCTGCGATCCGCGGGCATTGACGACGATACGGGCCAGTCCCGCCTTCGACTTGCTCCTTTCGCCCTGCGCGGAGCGCCGCTCCTGCCGTTCGCGCACCACCTGCGCCCGCTCGCAGGCCCTGCGCAGCGCCGTCCGCTCCGCCCCGATCCGTTCAGCCAGCGCCTCCTGCTCGACACCCTTCTGCATGCGGTAGAGATCGTAGTTGCCTCCGTAGATCCGGATGCCCGCCGGCGTCAGTTCGCAGGTCGTATGGAGCCGCTCGAGCAGCGTAAGATCGTGGCTGACCACCACGAGGGTAGCGTGCGTGCGGTCGATCCGATCGTATAGCCTGAGCCGCGCCGTGCGGTCGAGGTGGTTCGTCGGCTCGTCCAGCAGCACGATTCCGGGCTCGTGCAGACTCCACCCGGCCAGCAGGACCCTCGTCCGCTCGCCGCCGCTCAGGGCGGCTGCCGGGGCATCGGGGGAGACCCGCCGGAGCCCCCACTCGTCCAGCGCCGCGCGACACCGCTGTTCGATCCCCCAATCGTCGCCCAGCGTGTCGAAATCGGCCGGATCGACCGATCCGGCGCAAATGGCCCGCAGGGCCCGCAGCTTGCCGGCGACACCGAGCAGTTCGGCCACGCTCCGCGCATCGGGAGCCGCCTGCTGGGGAACCAGGTAGGGGAGCGACGAGACGACGATACTCCCCGATCTGGGCTTCAGTCGCCCCGCCAGCAGGTGCAGCAGGGTCGACTTGCCCGCGCCGTTGGGGCCGATGAGCGCGATCTTCGCACCATCGGGCACGGAGAGGTCTACGTTTTCGAAAAGGGACTGATGTTCGGCAGGGCGGTACGAGAGACCGCTGACAAGGATACTCATGATAAACGTGCGATGGCGACCCGTCTGGGGGTCCGGTTAAACCTGAATGCTTCTCTGAAGGGGGGCACCGGTTCCCGGGAACCGGCCTTATCGAACGTTTATTCTCATCGGAGTAAATTCGAATGCGTCGGCAAAAGTAGGAAAAATCGGCGAAACGTACAAATCGGGTGCGAAAAATTCATCCGCACCCGTTCATCCGGCTCCGTTCTCCGGAACGGACTACTCCTCGTCGTCGAAGCCGCCGAACGACATGTCGTCCATGAGCGAGTCCAGCTCGCGACGCTCCTTTTTGGTGGGGCGGCCGGTACCGCGGTCGCGGAACACGAAGACCGTTTCGCGCGGGGCGACGAGCTTGTCGAGCTCCGACTGCGGAGTCACGTTCATGCAGTAGAGCGGGACGTTCTTGGCCGGCTGACGGCTCGAAACCGGTTCGACGACCTGATACTGATAGGTCACGGGCATCCGTTTGACGGCGATGCGGTCGCCTCTCTTCACCTCGCGCGAGGGTTTGCAGGCAGCATCGTTCACCAGCACCTTGTTGTTGCGGATGGCGTCGGCGGCATCGCTGCGGGTCTTGAAGATCCGCACCGCCCAGAGATATTTGTCCAGTCTGATATCGTCCATAAGGCTATTTTTCGTAAATCGATTCGTTTTTCGGCCGGTCGTGCGACTGCTCCTCGTTCTGACGGCTCACGGAGAGGATCATCCCCAGTGCGATGGCCGTGAAGAGCGTCGACGAGCCGCCGCGCGAGATAAGCGGCAGGGTCTGTCCCGTTTCGGGGATCAGATTGATCGTCACCATGATATGCAGCAGCGCCTGGCAGGTAATCAGCAGCGCAAGCCCCAGCACCAACAGTCCCGGAAAGGCCGTTCCGCACCGCTCGAAAATCAGGATGGCACGGAAGAAGATCCAAAGGTAGAGCATCAGCAGCACGATAGCCAGCAGGATGCCGTACTCCTCGACGAAGAAGGCGTAGGCATAGTCGCTCTCGGGATGGGTCATCTCCACGCGCATGGCGCTCTGGCCGGCCCCCTGCCCCAGCAGGCCGCCGTTGCGGATGGCGATCATCGACCGTTCGGTGTCGGTCAGCTGCTCCACGGGAATCTCCGTGCGGTCCTGGGTCCAGAGTTCGATCCAGGTGCTGACGCGTCCGCCGGCCGTCTCGCTGCGCCCCAAGTTGAGCAGCATGACGAGAGCGACCCCCACGACGGCCCATCCGACGATCTTCGCCAGCTCGCCCATACGCACCCGGCCGATCAGCATCATCACCAGCGACGAGAGAAAGACCAGCACGGCCGACGAGGTGTGGGCCGGAAAGATGACGATGCAGGAGGCCACCACGGGGAGCAGGATGGGGCGCGTCCCCTCGCGCCAGATCTTCAGGAAACGGCCTGACGTCGGGACGATCCGCAGCTTCTCGATACCGTGCTGGCGCGAGGCGAGCTGGCGGGCCAGAAAGAGGATGGTCGCCACTTTCAGCCCCTCGGAGGGCTGGAGGTTGAAGCCGAAGAGGGGGATCCAGCGGGCCGCACCGTTGGTGGTGTGGCCGATGAAGTAGACCGCCACGGTGAGCAGCAGGAACAGACCGTAGATCCACGGCGCGAAATAGTTGTAAACGCGGCTGTTGATGCGCTGCACGAAGAGCATGGCCGCTCCCGAGAGCACCAGAATCAACAACTGGTCGCGCAGGAAGTGGGCCGACGTCCGGAGGGTCGAGGCGGCATAGGCCATCTTGGCGGTCGACGAGTAGACCACCAGCACGGAGATGACGGCCAGCACGAGGGCTGTGATCCAGAGCACCTTGTCGCCGCGGAACGTGCGCGAAAGGAGCGACGGGGCGGGCTGATCGGCGGATTCGGGCTTCATCTTCGGGGCTTATCGTTTTTCGAGCATCCGCACCTGCTCCTTGAAGAGCTCGCCGCGGTTTTCGTAATTCCTGAAAAGATCGAACGAGGCGCAGGCCGGCGAGAGCAGGACCGCATCGCCCGGACGAGCGGCCGCCGTGCAGGCCTGCATGGCCTCATCCAGCGACTTCGTGGAGACGATCTCGGGCACCACACCGGTGAAGGACTTCACCAGTTTCTCGTTGTCGAGCCCCATGCAGACCAGCGTATGGACCTTCTCGCGGGCGAAAGCCTTCAGCGGCTCGTAGTCGTTGCCCTTGTCCGTGCCACCGGCTATCCAGACCACGGGGCGGGTCATGCTCTCCAGCGCATACCACACCGAGTCGACGTTGGTGGCCTTCGAGTCGTTGATCCACTGCACGCCCCCGATCTCCGCAACCGGCTCCAGCCGGTGCTCTACGGGGGCGAACTCGTAGATCGCTTTGCGGATTTTGGCGGGCGACACCCCGGCTGCCAGCGTCGCCAGAGCCGCCGCCATGGCGTTATAGGTGTTGTGCAACCCTTTGATCTGCATTTTGCGGGTGTCGATCTTCACCTCGCGGGCCCCCGCCACGGCGGTGAACTTACCCGTATCGCCGTCGGGAAATGCGTCGCCGGCACCGCTCGCCACCACATTCTTCACGGCGAAGGGGAGCTGCTTCATGTGGAGCGCCGCGCCGCGTTTCTCGATCTCGCGCCAGATCACCTCGTCGTCGCCCGAGTAGATGAACCAGTTGCGGGAGTGCTGGTTCTGCGTGATGCGCATCTTCGAGTCCACGTAGTTCTGGAAACAGTAGCCGTAACGGTCCAGATGGTCGGGCGTGATGTTCATCAGCACGCCGATATCGGCCCGGAATTCGAACATACCGTCCAGCTGGAACGAACTCAGCTCCAGCACATACCAGTCGTATCCGCCCTGAGCGACGGAGTAGGCGAAGCTCTCGCCGATGTTGCCGCCGAGGGCCACCCGCTTGCCGGCGTCGCGCATGATCTTGTAGATGAGCGAGGTCGTGGTGGTCTTGCCGTTCGATCCGGTGATGCAGATCGTTTTGGCCCGGCCCAGGTAGCGGCCGGCGAACTCCATCTCCGAAATGACGGGGATTCCCTTTTCGCGCAGCTTCTGCACGATGGGGGCCTTATCGGGTATGCCGGGCGACTTGATGACCTCCGAAGCGTCGAGGATCAGCTCCTCGGTGTGTCCGCCCTCCTCGAAGGGAACCTTCCACTCCAGCAGACGCTCCTTGTAACGGTCGGCGATGCGGCCGGCATCTGACAGAAAGACTTCGAAGCCCTTTTTCTGGGCCAGGATGGCGGAGCCGTAGCCGCTGATGCCGCCACCCAGTACGACGATGCGTTTCATGGTGTTTTATGCTGTTTTTTTCGTTTTTTAGCTTTCGGTTTATCGGATCTTCAGCGTCACCAGCGTCACGGCCGCCAGCAGCAGCGAGATGATCCAGAACCGGACGACGATCTTGGTCTCGAACTGGCCCTTCTTCTGGAAATGGTGGTGCAGGGGCGACATCAGGAAGATGCGGCGTCCCTCGCCGTACTTGCGCTTCGTGTACTTGAAGTAGCTCACCTGGGTCATGACCGAGACGCTCTCCAGCAGAAAGACGCCGCAGAGCAGGGGCAGCAGCAGCTCCTTGCGGATGCAGAGGGCGAAGACGGCGATGATGCCGCCGATGGAGAGTGACCCCGTGTCGCCCATGAAGATCTGCGCCGGGAAGGAGTTGTACCACAGAAAGCCCACCAGCGCTCCGACGAAGGCGGCCGCGAATACGACCAGCTCTCCGCTGCCGGGTATGTACATGATGTTCAGGTAGTCGGCATAAACGATATGACCCGAGAGGTAGGCCAGCACGCCCAGCACCACGGCAATCGGGGTCGATACGCCCGTCGCCAGACCGTCGAGTCCGTCGGTGAGGTTGGCGCCGTTCGACACGGCGGTCACCACGAAGATGGCTACGGCGATGTAGAAGAGCCACGACCACCCTTCGTCGCCGCCCACCAGCGAGCGGTAGTCCAGCTCGTTGTTCTTCAGGAAGGGGATGGTGGTCTGGGTGGTCTTGACCGCCTCCGAGCTCAGGACGACCCGCTGCGTGACGCTCACCTCTCGCCCGCCGTCCGCATTCAGGTAGACCGTTTCGACGGGTCGGGTCACCTTCTCGCGCACCACGATATCCTCCGAGAGCCACATCGTGAGCCCGACGATGACGCCGAGACCCACCTGCCCGACGATCTTGAAGCCCCCCTTGAGTCCCTCCTTGTTGTGGCGGAAAACCTTGATATAGTCGTCCAGACCGCCGATGAAGCCGAGCCAGAGGGTCGACACCAGCATCAGCAGCACGTAGATGTTGTCCAGCCGGCCGAAGAGGAGCATGGGCACCAGCACGGCCAGCAGGATAATGACGCCGCCCATCGTGGGGGTGCCGCGTTTCTGGAGCTGGCCTTCGAGACCGAGATCGCGAATCTCCTCGCCGATCTGCTTGCGCTGCAGGAAACGGATGATCGGCTTGCCGCAGTAGATGACGATCAGCAGCGCCATGATGAAGGCAGCCACGGCACGGAACGAAATGTACTGGAACACGCCCGAACCGGGGAGGTTGTAGTACTGATCGAGGTATTGGAAAATGGGGTAAAGCATGGGAATATTCAATCGGAAATTTAGTAATTGTTCAAAGAGACGGTCGGGTTATTCGAATTTCGTCGTTTCGCTTCTAATCAAGCCGAAGGCCTTCTGCAGCTCCTCTCTGTCGCTGAAATGGCGCTTTTCGTCGCCGACGATCTGGTACTCCTCGTGACCCTTGCCCGCCACGAGGATGATCTCACCGGGTCGTGCGCAGAGCACGGCCGTGCGGATGGCCTGGGCCCGGTCGGCGATACGCAGATAACGCTCCCCGGGATCGAGCCCCGCCGTCATCTCGTCCAGAATCGCCTCGGGCGATTCGTGGCGCGGGTTGTCGGAGGTGAAAAGAGCCGTCGTGGCGTATTTCACGGCGATGCGGGCCATCTCGGGACGCTTCGTCCGGTCGCGGTCGCCGCCGCATCCGCAAATCACTGTCAGCGGCTGTTCGGGGCGGCGGATCTCCCGCACAGTCTGAATCACGTTCTCCAGTGCATCGGGCGTGTGGGCGTAGTCGACGATGGCCGTGATGCCGTTCGGCCCCTGCAACGCCTCGAAACGGCCGTTTACCGACCGCAGGGTGCTCATCAGACGCAGCACCTCGTTCCGGTCGGCCCCCAGCAGAACCGCCGCGGCATAGACGCCCAGCAGGTTGTAGGCGTTGAAGCGGCCCAGCTGGTTGACCCAGAGTTCGCTGCCGTCGATCCGCAGCAGCATGCCGTCGAAGTGCATCTCGATGATCCGGCACCGGAAATCGGCATCGGAGCGCAGCGAGAGCGTATGGACGGCGGCACGGGTGTTCTGCACCATCACGCGGCCGTGGGAGTCGTCCGCGTTCACCACGGCGAAGGCTTCGCGGGGGAGCGTGTCGAAAAAGCTCTTTTTCACGCGAAGATACTCGGCGAAGGTCTTGTGGTAGTCCAGATGATCGTGGGTGATGTTCGTAAAGAGCCCTCCTGCAAAGCGAAGGCCGGCGATGCGCTCCTGATCGATGGCGTGCGACGACACCTCCATGAAGCAGTAGTCGCATCCGGCGTCGACCATCTCGCGCAGCAGCGCATTCAGACGCAGGGTGTCGGGGGTGGTGTGGGTCGAGGGGAACTCGCGCCCGTCCACCCGGTAGACGACCGTGGAGATCAGTCCGGTCCGATATCCCAGCGCGCGGAAAAGGTCGGAGAGCAGGGTCGCCGTAGTGGTCTTGCCGTTCGTGCCGGTAACCCCCACCAGCTTCAGCTCCTCGGAGGGATGCCCGTACCAGGCGGCGGCCATGCAGGCCATGGCCCTGTTCGTATCCCCTACCGCAATGTAGCAGACCTCCTCGTCGATGAGTTCGGGCAGACGCTGGCATACCACCGTGCGGGCTCCGGCCGCTACGGCGCGGGCTATATAGTCATGACCGTCGGAGGCGGTTCCCGGAACGGCGAAGAAGCAGTAGTCCCGGCCGATCCGGCGCGAATCGTAATCCAGCCCGGCGACGTCGCGCTCCGCGGAGCCGATGATCGCCGTCGTCTCCACGTCAGCCAATAATTCGTTCAATCTTTTCATATTCGTATCGCTATCTCTTTCATCTCAATGTGACGGACACCGTTTCTCCCCGTTTGCAGGGCGTGCCGGCGGCCGGTGTCTGTGCCGCCACGGCCCCCTTTCCCGAGAAGCGGACCCTGAGGCCGCGGCTCTCGAGCAGATAGAGCGCATCCTTCAGCCCCATGCCCCGCACATCCGGAACGCGGTCCGGACGGTCGTCGACGGCCCGCAGGGTCAGCCCGGTCGAGTCGCCCGCAATCCGACCCCACCCCTGCCGGATCTCGCACCGGAGCGGGATGTCGTAGCGGGAGGCCACCTTGCGCACCTGGGTGGCGTCGCCGCCCTTCAGGCGTGCCGGCACAGCCTGCCGTTCAGGCTCCGGAACCCGCCGAACGGGGTCGCGGGCAGCGAGGCATGCCGCCACCTGCCGCTGCACGGGACCCGCCAGACCGGCTCCGTAGTAGGTGGTGCCGTAGCCGCGGCGGGTGAAGATCGAGGTGAGCAGCGTATAGCGGGGCTTGTCAGCCGGCAGATAGGTCACCATCGAACCGAGGTAGTAGCCGTCGGAGTAGTGGATATCGCCCTGCGCGAACTTCGCCGTGCCGGTCTTGGCTCCCACCCGAAAACGGGCCGTGTCGCCGAAGTAGTACTTCGCCGTGCCGGTCAGCGCCACCTCCTCCAGACATTCGCGCACCTTGCGGAGCGTGCTCTGCGAGCAGATGCGGTCGACCAGCACCTCGGTTTTCATGCGTTCCACCACCTTCTCTCCGCGCCGTATCTCGCGGATCAGCCGCGGGGCCACCATGCGGCCCTCGTTGGCGATGGCGTTGTAGAGCGTCAGCACCTGAATCGGCGCCAGCTCGATGGCGTAGCCGTAACCCAGATTGGGCAGGGTGACGTGCGGATACCAGATCTTCTGTCCCGGTTCGGGCAACAGAGGGGTCCGTTCGCCATAGGCCTCCAGCCCCATCGGCCGGTCGAGGTGGAGGTGTTTCAGAAAGTCGACGTACCGCTGCGGCTCGTCCCGGTAGGCTTCGTAAATCGCTTTGGCAAAGAATACGTTGAGCGACTGAGCCGTGGCGGTCTTCAGGTCGACCGCGGAGAAGCCCGCATGCGAATCCTGCACCTTGGCCCGACCCACCATGACCGGCTTTCCGTCGCCCGAGTCGTAAGTCAGCGAGAGGTCCGCGCCCCGATCCTCGATCAGCGCCAGCAGAGCGGCCGCCTTGAAGGTCGATCCGGGCTCCATGCGGCGGCTCAGGGCGTAGTTCTCCTTCTCGCCGTAAGTCCCGTCGTCGCGCCGCCCGAGGTTGACCATCGCCAGAATGTCTCCCGTCCCGCACTCCATCACCACGGTCGTGCCCCACAGGGCGTTTTGCCGCTCCAGCTGGCGGCGCAGCGCCTTGTCGGCTATATCCTGCACATCCAGATCGAGCGTCGTCACGATGTCGGCGCCGTCCGTCGCCTCCACATTGCCCTCGTGTCCGGCGACCCGTCCCGAGAAGCCGCGGGCGATGCGCTGGCGAACCTCCCTGCCGTCGCGGCCCGTCAGCGCTTCGCGCCAGATCGCTTCGATGCCGTATTCGCCCCTGTCCCCCACCAGTCCGATGGTGCGGCGGGCCAGCTCGCCCTGCGGATAGACCCGCCGGTCGTGCTTTTCGAGCGTGTAGACCATGCCCATGTTCCAGTTCAGTATCGGATACTCCTTCAGGGTCTGCCACTCGGCGTAGTCCACCTCGCGGGGCAGAATATCCACGGGCCGCGGGTCGCGGATCGTGTCGTAGAGCTTTATTTTCGAGGTCTCCTCGCCCCGTAGCCGGTCCCAGAAGCGGCCGAACCACCCCTCCGAGTTGTAGACCACCGTGTCCTTGCGGAATACCGTGCGGTAGTGGCGGGCATGTTCCCGGCGGAAAAAGGCGCGGTATTGCTCGGCCGTGCGGTCCCTGAAATAGAGCGAGAGCAGTTTGGCGAGCGAATCGCTCTGCTCCTCGAACAGAGCCAGCGAGTCGAGTCCCTCGGCCGAGAAGTCGAAGGCGACCCGGTAGCGGAACAGCGAGGTGGCGAGCGGCTCGCCGCCGCGGGCCAGGATGCTGCCGCGGCGGGCGGTCACCACCTCCTCGCGGAAGATCCGCTTCTCGATCCGCCCGGCGTTGATCTCCGTCTCGCGGCTGAAGGCCTGCACCCATATCAGACGGCTCAGGATGACGATGCCCGCCAGAAAGAACAGCAGGTAGAGCATCCTGACACGCAGCAGGATGTCGCTCTTGATCTTCGATCGCTCTTCTCTGGGGGTAGCGGCCATAATCACTCTTCGATGATTTCACCCGGGACGACCGGGTCGTGAAGGGGGATGTTTCTCCGGCGCAGCTCCTCGACGACGGCCGAGTGGGTCGTCAGGCGGCTCCGCTGCTCCTGAAGGCGGACCGCCTTTTCGCGCAGCAGCTCCACCTCGCGTTCGGTGCGCGTATGGGTCATGTCGAGCCGCAGGGCCCAGAACATCACCACGATGCTCAACAGAAAGGTCCCGGCAATCAGCAGAGGGTAGCGGTAGTGACCCACCAGCCACTCCTGACGCAGCACGTTGCCCGTCAGCAGCCCCCGGAACGGATTGGCCGCCCGGCGGCGTTCGCGGGCCTGCCGGGCGGCCGTCTCTTCGGCTTCGGCCTCCTCGCGGGCACGCTCTTCGGCCATCTCCTCGTCGGCTTCGCCGCTCTGGATGCGCCGCACCTCCCGCCGGATCCGGCGTTGCAGCTCCCGTTCGCGCTCCTCCTCCCGAAGCTCCTCCTCGCTTCGCGGATTGAAATCGGTATCCCGGTACATGGCTCGTTCAACGTTTGACTGCGGCGCGCAGCCGGGCCGACCGCGAACGGGGATTGCGCTCCAGCTCCCCGGCCGAAGGAACTGCGGCCTTGCGCGTTACGAGTTCGAACGGCGTCTCGGTCCTTCCGAAGAAATCCTTCTCGATCCGGCCCTCGAAATTGCCGCTCTTCATGAAATTCTTTACCAGTCTGTCCTCCAGCGAGTGATACGAAATCACCACCAGCCGGCCGCCCGGTCGGAGCACCTTGAGACTCTGCTCCAGCGCCATCTTCAGCGCCTCCATCTCTCCGTTCACCTCGATGCGCAGCGCCTGGAAAAGCTTGGTGAGGAATTTTGCCTCCTCCTTCTTCGGCGTGCAGGGGCGGACCGCCTCCACCAGATCGGCCGTCGTCAGGATCGGCCGCCCGGCCCGGAACCGTTCGATGCAGTTGGCCGCCTTCCAGGGGGTCTCTATCTCTCCCCAGTCGCCCAGAATGCGGGTCAGCGCGGCGTTGTCATAGCTGTTCACCACCTTCGCGGCGTTCAGCTCGCCCCGCTGGTTCATGCGCATGTCCAGCGGTGCCTCGCCCCGGAACGAGAAGCCCCGTTCGGTGGCGTCGAAGTGGTGCGACGAGACGCCCAGATCGGCCAGAATACCGTCCACGGCCGGCACCCCGGCCCGACGCAGCTGTCCGCGCAGAAAGCGGAAATTGCTGGCCACGAAACAAAAACGCGGATCATCGGGGCGGTTGGCTTCGGCATCGCGGTCCTGATCGAACGAAAAGAGCCGGCCCTCGGGGCCGAGCGATTCGAGGATGCGTCGCGAGTGTCCGCCGCCGCCGAACGTAAGGTCGACGTAAGTCCCCCGCGGGTCTATATCGAGCAGCGACACCGACTCTTCGAGCAGGACAGGTGTATGGTAAACGGTCGTCATCGGGCGAAAATTTGCATATTTGGGTGTAAAGTTAGGGATTTTACCGGAAATAATCCCTAACTTTGTAAGGATAATTTTTTTCTGCTCATGCCACAGATCGATATAGAAGCGGTGCTGCGAAGCAAGGCGCCGCGCCTTTCCCGCTGGGTGCCGAAGTTCGTCGTCGCCTACCTGAAGCGGATCGTCCACGAACGGGAGATCAACGAGATCATCGCTCTCGGCTGGGAGCTCCCGCCCCGCGATTTCATCCGCCTCGTGTTCGAGCGGATGCAGATCAGCTACACGGTGGAGGGGCTCGACCGGCTCGACCCCGCGGGCCGCTACCTTTTCGCCTCGAACCATCCGTTCGGCGGAATGGACGGCATGATGCTGGCCGACGAGCTGATCGGGCGTTTCGGCGACGTGCGCGTCGTCGTGAACGATCTGCTGATGAATATCGAACCCCTGAGTCCGCTCTGGGTGCCGGTCAACAAGCACGGAGCGCAGAGCGCCGCCTATGCCCGCCGCTTCGACGAGGCGATCTTCGGCGAGCTGCCCGTCCTGACCTTTCCGGCCGGCCTCTGTTCGCGCCGTCACGGCGGCGTGGTGGCCGATCCGGAGTGGAAGACCAGCTTCGTGAAACGGGCCTACGCCTCGCAGCGCCGGATCGTACCGATCTTCGTCGAAGGGGAGCTCTCCGACTTCTTCTACCGCCTCTCCGACCTCCGCACCCGGCTGGGGGTGAAGTTCAACATCGAGATGCTCTATCTGGCCGACGAGATGTTCCGCCAGCGGGGCCGCAGTTTCCGCATCCGCGTCGGCGAACCCATCCCGGCGGAGGAGCTGGCCTCGTGCGGATCGTTGCGCGAACAGACCGAATACGTACGTACAAAGACGTATTTATTGGGAAAAGAGCTCGATTCGCACGCCGAGGAGCGGTAAAAAACATATATTTGTGAAATTATTTAGAAACAAAATCCCATGCAACCGATCATCGAACCCATAGACCGCGACCTGCTGCTGGCCGAGCTGACCCCGGTGCGGAAGGTGCGCGACACAAAACGCGCAGGCAATGAAATCTATATCTTCGATGCCGCGGAGTGCCCGATGCTCATGCGCGAGGTGGGGCGCCTGCGCGAGGAGGCCTTTCGGGCCGCGGGCGGAGGTTCGGGGCTGGAGGCGGATATCGATGCCGAGGACCTGGCCGAGGACGGCTATTGCCAGCTGATCGTCTGGGACCCCGCCGCGAGGGAGATCGTGGGCGGCTATCGCTTCATCGTCTGTCGGACGACTCACCCTCACCACCTCTCATCGGAACACTATTTCCGCTTCAGCGACCGTTTCCGCAGCGAGTTTCTGCCCTATACCATCGAACTGGGACGGTCGTTCGTGCAACCCTGCTATCAGGCGCGCCGCAACCCGAAAAGCCTCTATGCGCTCGACAACCTCTGGGACGGTCTGGGGGCGCTGATCGTCCTGAATCCCCGGGCGAAATACTTCTTCGGCAAGGTGACGATGTACACCTCCTACAAGCAGGTGGCCCGCAATGCCCTGATCTGGTTTCTGAGGCGCTATTTCGCCGATCCGGACGGACTGGTGACGGGTATCCATCCGATCCGGCTCGATCTGGACGACCCCTACTACGAGGAGACGTTTACGGGCGCGAGCTACGAAGAGAACCAGCGCATCCTGATGCAGCTGCTGCGCCGCTTCGACGAGACCATCCCGCCGCTGATCCACTCCTACATGAATCTGTCGCCCACCATGCGGCTCTTCGATACGGTCTCCAATCCCGATTTCGGCGACGTGGAGGAGACCGGCATTCTGGTAACGATCCGCGACATCTACCCCGAAAAGATGCTGCGCTACGTCCGCTGGATCGGCTGGCGCGAGAACCTCAAGCGGCGGCGCGAAATCTTCCGGCAGCGCCTCTTCGCCCACTTCCCGCGCATGAAGCGGGCAAAATAGCCATATCGTATGAAATACATGGTGTCAAAGATGACGCTGGTAGCCGTTTTCGCACTGGCGTCGGTCCGTTGTTCGACCGCCTCCGACGAGAAACTGGTCTTGTGGTACGACCGCCCTGCCCGACTATGGGTAGAAGCCCTGCCGCTGGGCAACGGTGCGCTGGGAGCCATGGTCTACGGCGGCGTAGCGCAGGAGGAGATCCAACTCAACGAAGAGACCGTCTGGGGAGGTTCGCCGCACAACAACCTCAATCCGGCTGCGGCCCGCGCACTGCCCGCTGTCCGACAGCTGCTCTTCGAGGGGCGCAATGCCGAGGCTCAGGCCCTTTGCGGCCGGGCGATCCTTTCGCAGACCAGCCACGGCATGCCCTATCAGACGGTCGGGTCCATCCGGATCGGATTTCGGGGAATCGATACGGCATCGGTTACCGAATACCGGCGAGAACTCGATCTGCGCCGGGCCGTCGCCGTAACGGAATTCACGGCAGCGGGCGTTCGTTACCGGCGCGAATATTTCACTTCGTTCGCCGACAGCGTGCTCGTCGTGCGGCTGACTGCATCGAAGCCGGGAAAACTCTCCTTTACGCTGGACTACGCTTCGCCGTACGACGACGCACGCTCCTCCTGCTCCGAACGGGGCGATCTGGTGCTGGAGGGACACGCCGACGATCACGAAGGGGTGAAGGGACAGGTGCGGTTCGCAGCAGCCTCCCGGCTGCTCGCTCCGGGAGGGCGGATCGAGCGTCGGGACGGCCGTCTGATCGTTGCGGACGCCGACGAAGCGACGCTGCTGCTCGCCATCGGAACAAATTTCATCGATTACCGGACACTCGGTGGCAATCCGCTCGGCCGGGCGGAGGCACGGCTCGACCGGACGGCCGAACGGTTCGACTGCGAGGAGGCCCGACAGGCTCACGCCGCACTTTACGGCCGGCAATTCGCCCGCGTGGAGCTCGATCTGGGCCGAACCCCGGCGGCGGACAAGCCGACCGACCGGCGGATTCGGGAGTATGCATCCGCAGACGATCCTCAACTGGCAGCCCTTTACTTTCAATTCGGACGCTATCTGTTGATCTGCTCGTCCCAACCGGGCGGTCAGGCCGCCAACCTGCAGGGAATCTGGAACGAACGGAGGTCAGCCACCTGGGACAGCAAATACACCACCAACATCAACCTGGAGATGAACTACTGGCCGGTAACGGTCACCGGCTTGAGCGAGACGGGCGAACCTTTCATGCGGCTGATCGGGGAAATCGCCGCCAGACCCGGCCGCGATGCGGCGGCCATGTACGGCTGCCGCGGATGGATGCTCCACCACAACACCGACATCTGGCGCTCGACCGGAGCAGTGGACGGAGCCGCCTACGGAATCTGGCCCACCTGCAATGCCTGGTTCTGCCAGTATCTTTGGGATCTCTACCTCTTCTCGGGCGACCGGAGACTCCTGGAACGGATCTATCCGATCCTCCGCGAAGCCTGCCGTTTCCATCTCGATTTCCTGACGGTCGATCCCATCTCCGGTTACCGGGTGGCAGCCCCCTCCTTCTCTCCCGAGAACCGCCCGAAAGTAGACGGAAAACGGGAATTCTCGGTCGTTACTGGCGCTACGATGGACAACCAGCTGCTTGCAGACCTGTTCCGCAATACGGCGGATGCCGCCGACCTGCTCCGTGAACCCGAAAGGTGGCGCGACTCCCTGCTGGCAACGGCGCAAAGCCTCTCGCCCATGCGTATCGGACGCTGGGGCCAGTTGCAGGAGTGGGCCGAAGACTGGGACTCGCCCGACGATCACCATCGTCATGTCTCGCATCTCTGGGGGCTCTATCCCGGACGACAGATCACCGACCTCGCCACACCGGAGCTGTTCCGGGCCGCAGAAGTTTCACTCCGGGCACGCGGAGACGTCTCGACTGGCTGGTCGATGGGCTGGAAAGTCTGCCTGTGGGCCCGGCTTCTGGACGGCGACCATGCCGAACGGCTGCTCCGCATGCAGCTCTCGCCAGCCGATGTCGAGGCCGTGAAGGGAGAGAGCGGAGGTTCCTATCCCAATCTGTTCGACGCCCATCCCCCGTTCCAGATCGACGGCAACTTCGGCTGCACCGCCGGAATTGCCGAAATGCTGGTACAGAGCCACGGCGGCTATGTACACCTGTTGCCGGCCCTGCCGACCCGCTGGCAAGCGGGCTCCGTGCGAGGACTGAAGTGCCGCGGAGGCTTCACGATCGAAGAGCTGGCATGGCGGGACGGACAGACGGTCCGGGCCTCGATCCGATCGACAGTCGGCGGAGAGTTGCGAATCCGCTCGGAAACTCCCCTCTTGCTGGACGGACGAGAACCCACGCCTGCTTCGGAAGAGGAGGTTGCAAATCCGCTTCTCCGCAGCCAGAAGACTTTGCCGCCGCTGATCTGTCCGGAAATGACAGCCCGGCCGACCGACAACCGGACACCGGTTTATCTGTACGATGTAAAGACCCGCCCCGGCGAACGGCTGAATTTTCGGGCCGCCCGATAAACAAATAGGGAGGAGCCTTGGGCTCCTCCCTATTTGTCATATTTCCTATCCTATTCCAGTTCGATGGCGTAGGGGCAGTACATCAGCACGCCGCGCTGCGAGAGGATCTCCCGAGCCTTCTTATAGGGACCGAAGGCCTCGCCGAGTTCGTTCATGTCGAACCGGGCCTGCAGGCGGGCATTCATGCCGGCGAAGAAGGCAGCGAAGCCGTCCAGCTCTTCGAGTCGCTCCTCCACCCGGAACTGCTCCAGCCCGGCCTTGTCCGCCGCCACGGCAATGGCCTCTTTCAGACCGCCGTAGGAGTCGATCAAACCGATTCCGAGGGCATCCGCGCCCGACCATACACGGCCGCCGGCGATCTCCAGCACCTGCTCGACGGGCAGGTTGCGCCCCTCGGAGACCTTGCCGGTGAAGCCCTCGTAGATCCGATCCACGTTCCTCATCAGGAACCGCTTCTCCAGCGGAGTCGTCGGGCGGATCGTTCCGAGCAGGAAACCCTGACCGAAGTCGGCCGCGGCATTCGACTTCACGCCGTCGAAGGTGATGCCGGCCTTTTTCTCCAGCATGCCGCCCGTGACGGGGAAGGCTCCGAATACACCGATCGAACCGGTAAGGGTCAACCGGTCGGCCACGATCGCATCGGCCGGGCAGGAGATGTAGTAACCTCCCGAAGCGGCATAGCTGCCCATCGAAACCACGACGGGCTTCTCGGCCTGAAGAAGTTTCATTTCGCGCCATACGACATCCGACGCGAGCGCGCTGCCGCCGGGCGAGTTGACACGCAGCACGACCGCCTTGACATCCTCGTCTCCGCGCACCTCGGCTAATTTCGCCGCCAGCGTATTGCCGAAGATCGTCCCCTCCTGGCTGCCCTCGCCGTCGACGATAGAACCTTCGGCATAAACGATGGCAATCCGGTCGGCCGTCAGCGTCTCGTAAGCGGGCTTCACCTGCGAAGCGTACTCGCCCAACGTGATGAAGTTGAATTCGTCGTCGCCGTTCCTCTCCACACCCAGTTCGGCAAATACGCCCTCCATCTCGTCCTCGTAGATCAGACCGTCCACCATGCCGTTCGCCAGCGCATCCTCGGGCAGCGAGAGCCGAAGGGCGTCGGTCAACTCGTTCAGCTTCCCGACACTCTCGAAACCGCGGCTTTCAGCTACCGTTTCGGCCATCGTATTCCACATGGAGTTCACCATTTCGGTCATCTGCTCGCGGTTGGCATCGGACATCTTCGTCAGGAAATAGGGCTCCACAGCACTCTTGTATCTGCAGGCCGTCGGACGGAAAATCTCGTACTGCACATCCATCTTGTCGAACAGCCCCTTGAAGAAGGGAATCGTGTAGGACATACCCATCCAGGAGATCTCTCCCTCCTTCTGGAGGTAGATCCGGTCGGCCGCCGAGGCCAGATAATAACGGCTCTGGCTGTAGGTTTCGTCGTAGGCCACGACGAACTTGCCGCTCTGCCGGAACTCCTCGATGGCGGAGCGCATCTCCTCTACAACAGCCAGCGAGGCGGTACCCATGCCGCTCATGCGCAGATAGATGCCCTTGATCCGATCATCCTCGCGGGCGGCGTCCAAGGCCTGTAGCACCTGGTAGAGCGACAGACTTTTGGTCATCTCCAGCGAAGGAAAACTCAACCCTGAGAAGGGGTTCACCGAGGGGGAGTCGGTAATATTCTCCGCCATATCGATCTTCAGAATGGAGTTCTCCTCCACCCCGACGCCCGACTCCATCGATCCGGCGATTCCCACCAGGACCATGATCCAAATCAGCGCGGTCAGAAAACTGCCCGCCACGACGGCCAGCAACGCCGCCAGAAAAACTTTCATGAACTTCATACGCTCGATATTATGCTATTATTACACTTTCGTTCGTTTCTTACTCGACAAAGATATAAATAATATTTGAAAAACAAATAAAAATTATCGAAAAACGATAAAATTATTTTAATAATCCTGTCGGTCGAACCGAAAATATCGTTACCTTTGCAAAAAGTATAGATACAGGGCCGGCCCGCCGAGGCCGCAACCGCACGGCTGCGGCTCCCCGAACGGGCGCAACGGCCCCGGAAACAGAAAAATACGGAACATGGAAAATTCCATCAAGCAACTGCTGGACGGCATCGTCCATCCCGAGACGGGCGAGGGAATCGTCCGCAGCGGCATCGTCGAAAAAGTAACGGCCGACACCGAAAAAATCACCGTCACACTCCGCTTCAGAAAGGCTCGCGACCCCTTCGCGCTCAAAATCAAAAACGAGGTAGCCGCCCGGCTCCGGGAGCGCTACCCCGCCCTGAGCGACCGCATCACGGTCTTCATCCGCGAGGGCGAGGCGCAGCAGCCGGCACAGCCCGCCGAGAAGCGCACCACGACGGACCGCATCGCCCATATCATCGCCGTCGCTTCGGGCAAGGGCGGAGTAGGCAAATCGACCGTTACGGCCAATCTCGCCGTCACGCTCCGCAACATGGGCTACCGCGTCGGCATCCTCGACGCCGATATCTACGGACCCTCGCAGCCCAAGATGTTCGGGGCGGAAGGGTACGTGCCCGACGCCGAACACGACGACGCAACGGGCGCGGACTATATCCTGCCGGCCGATGCGATGGACATGAAGCTGATGTCCATCGGCTTCTTCATCCGCCCCACCGACGCCCTGATGTGGCGCGGCGCGATGGCTACCAACGCCCTCAAACAACTCATCCACCAGACGAAGTGGGGTACGCTCGACTTTCTGCTGATCGACATGCCTCCCGGCACGGGCGACATCCACCTCTCGATCCTCTCGGAGCTGAAGCTCTCGGGGGCGGTCATCGTCTCCACGCCGCAGCAGGTGGCCGTCGCCGACGTGGTGCGGGGCGTGGAGATGTTCCGCCACGAACAGGTAAACGTACCCGTGCTGGGCATTGTGGAAAACATGGCCTGGTTCACCCCCGCCGAACTGCCCGAGAACCGCTACTACCTCTTCGGACGGGGCGGAGCGAGGGAGTATGCCCGCGCGAACGGAATCGACTTTCTGGGAGAAATACCTATCGTTCAATCCGTTATGGAGGGGGCGGACGGCGGCGCTCCGGCGGTTTTGAACGACGAACGGGTCGAGCGTTACTACCGGGAAATCTGTTCACGAATTGTCGAAAACACCCTGAAAAGTTGTTGACAAACCGTTGAAACCCGGTAAAAAACTATTCACAACTCAGGGGGTCGAAAATTTGGAAAACGGGAAATCGTGATTATACGGCCATGATTCGGAAAAGTCCAAAAAAAGTTTTCACAAGTTGTAGCAACGGTTTTCCCCTACATTTCCGGAGCGGATGTTTATAAAAACGGAGTGTGGAAAAGTGGAAAAACTTTTTAACAGCTGTTCAAACTCCGAAAATGAAGTCGCCTAACGAACTTGAAAAGAGCGAAGGAGAGAAGAGATGAAATAAACAATGCACCGACGATATGTGGACAACGAAACTCTTATAAAACTTATTCACACTATCGACAGCGTTATATATTCTTCTTTCTTTTATATAATTAAATATTAAAAGTAAAAAATAAAGAAAAAGAGAGTTGACAATGACCGAACCCAACGAAAAACTCCTGCAACGGATCGAGGAGTTGAAAAAGAAGAAACGGGCCGTGATCCTGGCGCACTACTATACGACCCCCGAGGTGCAGGCGGCCGCCGACTTTCTGGGCGACTCGCTCGCCCTCTCGGTCGAGGCGCAGTCGGTGGATGCCGACATCATCCTCTTCGCCGGCGTTCACTTCATGGCCGAGACGGCCAAGGTGCTCTGCCCCGAAAAGAGGGTCCTGATTCCCTGCCCCGAAGCGGGCTGCTCGCTGGCCGAGTCGTGCGATGCCGCCGACTTCGCACGCTTCAAGAGCCGCTACCCTGGCCATACGGTGGTCTCCTACGTCAATACGACGGTCGGGGTAAAGGCGCTCACCGACATCTGCTGCACCTCGTCGAACGCCCTGAAGATCGTCGAGTCGATCCCCCGCGACCAGCCCGTGATCTTCGCTCCCGACCGCAATCTGGGCTCCTATATCCAAAAGCTCACCGGACGCGACAACATGGTCCTTTGGGACGGGGCCTGCCACGTGCACGAGGAGTTCTCGCTCGAAAAGATCCTCGAACTGAAGCGCGAGCATCCCGACGCCCGCGTGGTCGTGCACCCCGAATGCAAGGCCCATCTGGTGGCTGCGGCCGATTTCGTGGGCTCCACGGCGGCCATCCTCGACTACTGCGGCAAGTGCGGCGGCGACTGCTTCATCGTCGTCACCGAGCCGGGCATTCTGGCCGAGATGCGGAAGCGATACCCCGGAAAGCGGTTCATCCCCGCACCTCCTATGGACTCGACCTGCGGTTGCAACGAGTGCCGCTACATGAAGATGGTGACGCTGGAAAACATCGCCGCCTGCCTGGAGAACGAAGGTCCCGAGATCACGCTCGACGAGGAGACCCGCCGCAAGGCCGAACGCTCGATCCGGAACATGATCGCCGTCCGCTGATCCTGAGGCCGGAAAACGAAAGAGAGACAATTCAAACATAATTTTAAGGTAAGAAAATGAAAAAACTGATCGCCTTTGCGGCAGCCGTGACGGTTGCCTTTACGGCTGCGGCCGACGAGGGTATGTGGCTGCTGCCCTACCTCCAGAAAATGAACGGCAAGGATATGAAATCCAAGGGTTGCAAACTGTCGCCCGAGGAGATCTATTCGGCCAACCGCTCCTCGCTCAAGGATGCCATCGTAATCTTCGGCGGCGGGTGTACGGGCGAGATCGTCTCGCCCGAGGGTCTGCTCTTCACCAACCACCATTGCGGTTACGGCTCCATCCAGGCCCTTTCGTCGGTCGAGCACGACTACCTGAAGTACGGCTTCTGGGCCATGTCGAACGAGGAGGAGCTTCCCGTCGAGGGGCTGGCCGTGCGCTTCATCCGCGAGATCCGCGACGTGACCCCCGAGCTGGTGGGCAACGTCCCCTCCATCGCCGGCGAGCAGGAGTATCGCAGCATCGTGGAGCAGAATCGCAAGGCGCTGCTGGAGCAGCTCCAGGCAGAGCATCCCGACAAGGAGGTGATCGTGCGCAGCTTCTTCGGCGGCAACCAGTACTTCGCCTTCATCATCGATGTGTTCCGCGACGTGCGTCTGGTGGGCACTCCCCCGTCGTCGATCGGCAAGTTCGGCGGCGAGACCGACAACTGGATGTGGCCGCGCCATACGGGCGACTTCTCCATTTTCCGTGTCTATGCCGACCGGGAGAACAAACCGGCCGCCTATTCGCCCGACAACGTGCCCTACAAGGCCGAGAAGTACCTGACCGTATCGACCAAGGGCTACAAGGAGGGCGACTTCACGATGATTATGGGATTCCCCGGCTCGACCCAGCGCTACATGACTTCCTATGAGATCGACAACATGCTCGACATCGAGAATCCGCAGCGCATCTTCATCCGCGGCGAGCGTCAGGCCATCCTGAAGGAGGATATGGCCGCCAGCGACAAGGTGCGGATCCAATACGCCTCGAAATATGCCGGCTCGTCCAACTACTGGAAAAACTCCATCGGCATGTCGCGCGGTCTGAAGCGGCTCAACGTCAAGGCCAAGAAGCAGGAGCAGGAGGCCTCGTTCCGCAGATGGGCCGCCGAGAATACCCTGCCCGAGGAGGGATACATCGATGCGCTGGACAAGATCGAACGCGCCGTGAAGGGCAACTCGGAGCCGAAGGCGCTGCGTCAGTACCTGGGCGAGGCGTTCTACAACGCCGTGGAGATTCTGGTTCCCGGCCGCACCATCGAGCGGCTGGCGGCCAAGGGCGATACGATCCCCGTCGAGCAGGTGCGCGACCTCCGGGAGGCTTTCGCCGACTGGTACGGCGATTACAGCCCCTCGACCGACCGCAAGGTGGCCAAGCGGATGCTTACCATCGCCCGGGAGAACATGAAACGCCTGCCCTCGTTCTACACCGAGATCATCGACAAGGAGTTCGGCGGCGACATCGACGCCTATGTCGACGACCTCTACGACCGTTCGGTCGTTGCCGACGAGCAGAAGACCCTGGCGCTGCTGGAGAACTGGTCGGCAGCGGAGGTGGCCGACGATCCGGTCTTCCGTCTCGTGCGCTCGATCGACGCCTTCTCCGAGACCGTCGAGCTCGATCCGGAATTGCAGGCGCTCTACGCCGAGGGTCACCGCAAGTACATTGCCGGTCTGATGCGTCAGTTCCCCGACAAGTCGTGGGCTTCGGATGCCAATTTCACGATCCGTCTGACCTATGGACAGGTGCTCCCCTATCGTCCGGCCGACGGTGTGAAGTACGACTACTACACCACGCTGAAGGGTGTGATGGAGAAGGAGAACCCCGACAACGCCGAGTTCGTCGTGCCTGCGAAGCTGCGCGAGCTCTACGAGGCGGGCGATTACGGCCGCTATGCCAACGAGCGGGGCGAACTGCCCGTCGCTTTCCTGGCAAACTGCGATATCACGGGCGGCAACTCCGGCTCGCCCATCATGAACGGCCGCGGCGAGCTGATCGGTCTGGCTTTCGACGGCAACTGGGAGGCGATGTCGGGCGACGTGGCCTTCGAGCCCGAGTTGCAGCGCACCATTTCGGTCGATGTCCGCTACGTGCTCTTCATCATCGACAAGTTCGCCGGAGCCGGCTGGCTGCTGGATGAGATGAACATCAGGTAATCCGGATGGAACTCGACGCATTGGTGGCGTGGCTGCACGAACAGGCCGATCCCGACTTTCGGGCCGGGATGGCCCGTTTCGGCATCCCTTCGGGTCGTACGCTGGGGATTCGCATTCCCCGGCTGCGCGCCGAAGCGAAGCGGATCGGCCGCAGCCACGACCTGGCGCTGGCGCTCTACCGCGAGAATATCCACGAGGCGAAGATTCTCGCCTCGATGATCGCCGAGCCGGAGCTGTTCACACCCGGGCAGATGGACGAGTGGGTCGCGGATTTCGATTCGTGGGATATCTGCGACCAGTGCTGCATGAATCTTTTCCGCCACCGTCCCTACGCCTACGACAAGGCGGCCGAGTATATGCAGGCCGAACGGCTCTTCACCCGACGGGCCGGATTCGCCCTGCTGGCTACGCTGGCCGTCGGGGACAAGAGGAGTCCGGACGACCGTTTTCTGGCCTTTTTCCCGGCCATCGAGCAGTGTGCCCTGTCGGATGATCGGGATGCCATCAAAAAGGCCGTGAACTGGGCGTTGCGTCAGATTGGCAAGAGAAATGCAACCCTCTATCCCGAGGCGCTGCGGCTGGCGGAACGGCTGGCCGCTTCGGAGTGTCGCACGGCCCGCTGGATCGGCCGCGATGCCGTGCGGGAGTTCGGACTGGAGCGGGTGCGCCTTCGTGCCGGAGTGAAATGAACCGTAAAAAAAGTATGAATTATGACCGAATTGTTTTCCGTCGAGGATAAAGTGATCGTCATCACGGGAGCTACGGGCGTGCTGGGGCGCAGCATGGTGCGACATTTCGCCCGCGAGGGGGCGAAGATCGTCTTGTTGGGCCGCGACCGGAAAGTGGGCGACGAGCAGGTAGGCGAAGTGGAGCGCGAAGGCGGCAGCGCGATTTTTCTTGCCACCGACGTGACCGACAAGGCCGTCGTCGAGCGGAACCATGCCGATATCATGCGCATCTACGGCCGGATCGACGTGTTGATAAACGGTGCCGGAGGCAATATGCCCGGAGCGACCATCGCTCCCGACCAGACCCTTTTCGATCTGGACGTCGAGGCGATGCGCCGTGTTGTGGATCTCAATCTCTTCGGTACGGTGATTCCCACCCTCGTCTTCGCACGGGCGATGGTGGAGCAGGGGAGCGGATCGATCGTCAATATCTCCTCCGAATCTGCACTGAGACCCCTGACCCGCGTGGCGGGTTATGGCGTGGCGAAGGCGGCCGTGGTCAACTTCACGAAATACATGTGTACGGAGCTGGCCCGCAAGTTCGGACCGGGACTGCGCATCAACGCCATCGCCCCGGGTTTCTTTCTGACCGAACAGAACCGCACTCTGCTGACGAATCCCGACGGATCGCTGACGCCGCGGGCCGAGTCGATCCTGGCCCATACGCCCTACGGACGGTTCGGCGAACCCGAGGAGTTGCTGGGAACCTTGCAGTGGCTCGCTTCCGACGCCTCGAAGTTCGTGAGCGGTACGGTGACGGTGATCGACGGCGGTTTCGATGCCTTCTCGATCTGAACGGACAGAGGATTCTCATCGGAAAAACGCTTGAAGAAAAAATGATTAATTAATTGGTATATATTGTATTATAAAAAAGCCCGGACCGCATCCGGGCTTTTTCGTCGTCATCGCTGTCCGTTTTGAAAACAAAAAAATATCGTTTTTCGATAATTTTTATTTGTTTTTCAGAATTAAATCGTATATTTGTACATCCGATTATCCATTGTAAACAGAGTACAGGTTATGGAGCATTTATTGAGAGTAGAGCACGTTACCAAGCGTTTTGCGGATCATACGGCGCTCGACGACGTATCGGTGTCCGTACCCCGCGGGGCGGTCTACGGTCTGCTGGGGCCTAACGGTGCCGGCAAGACTACCCTGATCCGCGTCGTCAACCGGATCACCGCCCCCGATTCGGGCCGCATATTTCTGGGAGACAAGGAGATTACGACCGAGGATGTACGCCGTATCGGCTACCTGCCCGAGGAACGCGGTCTCTACAAGAAGATGAAGGTGGGCGAGCAGGCTGTCTTCTTCGCCCGGCTGAAGGGGCTTTCGCGCGCCGAGGCGGTCGCCCGGCTGAAGGTCTGGTTCCGCAAGTTCGGCATCGAGGAGTGGTGGAACAAGAAGGTAGAGGAGCTGTCGAAGGGCATGGCCCAGAAGGTGCAGTTCATCGTCACGGTGTTGCACGAACCCGACCTACTGATCTTCGACGAGCCCTTTTCGGGTTTCGACCCCGTGAATGCCAACCTGCTCAAGGAGGAGATTCTCTCGTTGCGCGACCGGGGTGCCACGGTGATACTTTCGACCCACAACATGGCTTCGGTGGAGGAGGTGTGCGACCATATCACCTTGATAAACAAATCCAAAAATATCCTTTCGGGACGGGTCGACGACATTCGCCACCGCCATGGAAACAATATCTTCCAGCTGGATTACCGCGGGGAGGAGTCCGCACTGCGCCGTGTGCTGGAGGGGTGCTGCGAGGTGTTGGAGGGGAGCGTCGAAGCCTCCGTCTACAACTCGCTCAAGATTCACGTACCGACCGACGGCGAGGTGCGGGGCGTGCTGGCGAAGGCGAACGAAGCCGTCGAACTGCGCTCGTTCCGGGAGATCATCCCCTCGATGAACGATATCTTCATCCGGGCGGTGCAGGGAACCTTGTAAGCCGGAATGGAAAACGAACTTAAAACAAGCAGACCCATGTCGAACGTTTTGATTATCATTCAGCGCGAGTTCAACGAACGTGTGCGCAAAAAGTCCTTTATTCTCACCACCGTGCTGGTGCCGCTGCTGCTCGTGGCTATGATGGCCGTGCCGACGCTGCTGATGCTCTATACGTCGAGCGACACGAAGGAGATCGCCGTGATCGACGAGAGCGGCCTGATTATGCCCGCCCTGCAGAGCAACGAGGAGATCGTCTACCTGCCCACCGAAGAGACGCTCGAAGAGGCGCGCGCCAATACGGACCGCTTCGGCGTGCTGTGGATCGGGGAGGATATTCTGCGGAACAGCAACAACGTGAAGCTCTATACGAACTCCTCCTCGTCGATGATCCTCGAGGAGAGTATAGAGAACCAGATGTCCAAGGCCATCGAAAGGGAGAAGCTGAAGAGCTACAACATCGAAAACCTGCCCGAGATCATGGAGGCCGTCAAAACGTCGGTCACCTTGCAGAATTTCCGCAACGACAAGGAGGAGGGTACGAGCCTGTCGGCGGGCGCTTCGTTCGCCATCGGCTACGTGCTGGCCTTCGTGCTCTACATGTTTCTGATTATCTACGGCCAGATGGTGATGCAGGCCGTCATCGAGGAGAAAAACAGCCGCGTGCTGGACGTGCTCGTCACCTCCGTGAAACCTTTCCAGCTGATGGTGGGCAAGATTCTGGGCGTCGCTTCGGTCGCCGTGGTTCAGGTCGCTATCTGGGGTGTTCTGCTTTTCGGTCTGGGTGCCGTGGGCAGTTCGGTGCTGATGCCCAAGCTTCTTTCGGGTGAAGAGATGGTCCAGCTCTCCGAATTGCAGGCCGGCACGCTCGACGTGTCGACCATCGATCCCGACGATCTGGACGGCATGCAGCTCTTCGCCACCTTCACCGATTTCGGCTATCTGGCGATGATTTTCGCCTACCTGCTGCTCTTCCTCGTCGGCGGTTATCTGCTCTATTCGGCGCTGTTCGCCGCCGTGGGAGCCAGCGTCGACAACGTGATGGATGCCGGGCAGCTCACGACACCGATCATTCTGCCCATCATTCTGGCGCTGATGATCATGTTCGTGGTGATGAAGGATCCCAACTCGTCGCTGGCCTTCTGGTGCTCGATCATCCCCTTCACCTCGCCCATCGTCATGATGGCCCGGATTCCGGCCGGAATTCCGGCCTGGGAGCCTATCCTCTCGCTCGTCGTGCTCTATGCCACCATCGTCGCGATCATCTGGATCGCCTCGCGCATCTACCGCGTCGGCATCCTGATGCACGGCAAGAAGCCTACGCTCAAGGAGCTCTGCAAGTGGATGACCTATAAGTATTGATCAGATTGCGGATGCAAAAGAGCGCCTGAGTTTCGAACTCAAGCGCTCTTTTGTGCTATCCGGTATCGGGTTACTTCAGGCTCTGCTGCCATTTCCAGGCCGAGGCGAGCGTCTCGTCCAGCGGCCGCTCGGCCTTCCAGCCCAGCTCGGTGTTGGCAAGCGTCGGATCGGCCCAGATGGCGATGATGTCGCCCGCGCGACGGGGTGCGATCCGGTAGTTCAGCTTCACGCCGTTCACCCGTTCGAAGCCCTTCACCAGCTCCAGTACCGAGACGCCGCGTCCCGTGCCGATGTTGAAGACCTCGTATTCGGACTTGCTCTTGCCGTTGACCATGCGGCCGATGGCTGCGACGTGGGCTTTCGCCAGGTCCGTGACGTCGATGTAGTCGCGGATGCACGAGCCGTCGGGGGTGGGGTAGTCGTCGCCGAAGACCGACAGACACTCGCGGATGCCCGCTGCGGTCTGCGTGACGTAGGGCACCAGGTTCTGCGGCACACCGCGCGGCAGTTCGCCGATCAGGGCCGACGGATGGGCGCCGATGGGGTTGAAGTAGCGCAGCGCGATGCCTTTCATGCCGGCGAAGGCCTTCATCGAATCGCGCAGGATATCCTCGCTCATCTGCTTCGTGTTGCCGTAGGGCGAGGTGGCCGGCTTGCGGGGCGTCTGCTCCGTGACGGGCTGCTTGTCGGGTTCGCCGTAAACCGTGCATGACGACGAGAAGACGATGTTGTGGCGTCCGAATTCGTGCATCAGGTCGATCAGATTCATCAGCGAGGTGAGGTTGTTGCGGTAGTAGAGCATGGGTTTCTCTACCGATTCGCCCACGGCTTTCGAGGCGGCGAAGTGGATGGCCGAGTCGAAGTCGTACTGTTCGAACACCTTTCTGAAGGCTTCGCGGTCGCAGCAGTCGACCTGAACGAAAGGAACCTCGATGCCCGTGATTTTGCGAACGCCCTCGACGGCACGCATCTCGGAGTTGGAGAGATTGTCCGCGATCACGACGTCGTAACCGGCGGCGATCAGCTCCACGGTGGTGTGGGAACCGATGTATCCGGCACCTCCCGCTACCAATACGCATTGTTTTTTCATGGCTTGTATGAGATTTGATTCTTTTCCGAAGACAAAGTTAGCGATAATTTTGCAAACGAGCAGGTTTCGTCCGTAAAAAAAAGACCGCACGACAGTTGCCGTGCGGTCTCCCGATATCGGAGCGGGTTACTCTACCGGAATATCCTTGTTGACGTTCTTCGAACCGATCACGGCGTAGAAGAGCAGGTAAGCCAGCGCCGCGATGATGAGCCAATAGCTCGCCAGATAGCCCTCGCCCCCCTTCAGGTCGACGATGGCATTCTGCAGCAGGGGCAGGATACCGCCGCCGCATACCAGCACCATGAAGATGCCCGAAGCCTTCTCGGTGTACTTGCCGAGGCCTTCGACGGCGAGGTTGAAGATGCCGCCCCACATGACCGAGGTGCAGAGACCTACCAGCACGAGCAGAGCCGCGTTGACCGGAACGTTCACCAGATCGAAGCCTTTGGCGCCGTTGAAGGCGGGAAGAACGACCGAAACGGTTTGCGGAGCCACGATGGCGGCGAATACCAGCACCAGACCTGCCAGCGAAACGACCGAAAGCATCTTGCGGGCCGAAACCTTGCTGCCGACGGCTGCGCCGAGCAGACGGCCCACGAGCATGAGCAGCCAGTAGGTGGCGGCTACCGATCCGGCGATCGCCTCGGCGTTGACGCCGCTGCCCAGTACGTTCAGGTCGGGATTCTGCAGCCACTTGTTGAGGACATTGGGTATGCCTACCTCGATGCCTACGTAGACGAAGATGGCGGCTGCGCCCAGCACGAAGTGGCGGAACGAGAGCGGGCCGTAGGGCGATTTCTCCTCGGTCTGCTTCTTGTCGGCCTGCTTGGGGCTCTCGGGAATGTCGGTCAGGGCGATGACGATGAAGGCTAAGGCGAAGACAGCCAGAGCCGTGTACATGAGCGGGAAAACGTCGCTGATGCGGGCTTCGGTGATGTTGGGAATCAGCAGACCGGTCAGGATGATGACGGCCGTACCGCAGAGCGAGTTGAACGACCCGCCCGTCTGGATCAGCTGGTTGCCCTTGTTGCCGCCGCCGCCCAGCTTGTTGAGCATGGGGTTTACGACCGTATTGAGCAGACACATCGAGAAGCCGGCGATGAAGGCGCCCAGCAGGTAGACGCCGAAGCTGCCCATCGTACCGGAGAGGGTCTGGATGCCCACGCCGATGAAGCCGATTGAGACGGCGATCAGAGCCGTTTTCTTATAGCCCAGACGGGAGAGCATGTTGCCGGCCGGGTAGCCCATGATGGCATAGGCGATGAAGTTGGCGAAAACGCCGAGCGTACCCATCCAGTTCGCGACGCCGAACTGGCTCTTCAGAATGTCTCCCATGGGAGATGCCAGGTTCGTCACGAAGGAGATCATTCCGAACAGGAAGATCATGACGATGATGGGCAAAATGTAGTTCCGTTTTTGTTCCATACTGCTTTTTGGTTTATTAGGTTTTGAAATCGTGTTGCGGGATCGTATTTTCCTACCGGTCGCGCCGGGCGACGTAGCGGCAGAGGTTTTCCAGCGCGTCGCGATAGGGCGAGGCGGGATATCCTTTCAGGTACTGCAGGGCTTCGTCGACGAAATCCTGCATGACGCGCTCCGCTTCGTCCAGACCGCCGCAGCTCTCGACGGTGTGTTGCAGATATTCGACCGATTCCGGATCGGCATGGCAGGCTGCCAGCCGTTCGAGCAGTTCGCTGCGGCGCTCCTCGGTCGACCGCTCCAGCACGAAGAGCAGAGGCAGGGTGATCTTCCCCTCGCGCAGGTCGTTGTTGGCCGGTTTGCCGGTGGCCGCCGAGCGCGTGTAGTCCAGCATGTCGTCGCGGATCTGGAAGGCCATGCCGAGCGCTTCGCCCAGTCGGGTCATCATGGCTACCTTTTCGCGCGGCGCTCCGACGGAGAGGGCTCCGGCCGAAACGCTCACCCCCAGCAGCGAGGCCGTCTTGCGGCGGATGATCCGGTAGTAGCTCTCGCGGTCGACGATCTGCCGGCGGGCGCAGTCGCTTTGCAGCACTTCGCCTTCGCAGAGCGAGGTGATGGCCCGCGTGATGTGGCTTACCAGATCGAACTGACCGCTCGCAAGACCCGTCTCGATGGTCCGGCCCAGGATGTAGTCGCCCAGGATGACGGCGTTGTGCGACTGCCAGAGGGCGTTGGCCGAGGGGCGGCCGCGCCGCATGTCCGCCTCGTCCACCACATCGTCATGGATGAGCGACGATACGTGAATCATCTCCACCAGCAGGGCAGCCACGTGGCTGCGGCGTCCCACCCGGTCCGCATCGCCGGCGTGCATGGCGGCCGAAAGGAGCACCAGCATCGGACGAATGCCCTTTCCGCGGGCGGAGAGGGCATGTCGGAGCATCTCGGTGAGGAACTCCCCTTCGGCGACGATTTGCCGGAGGACGAAGGTTTCGAATTCGGCCAGTTGGGCGGTTATGGGTTGACGGATATCGTCGAGTGTAATCATGTTAACGGTCGTTTGCTATGCAAAGATAGCTATTTTTCGCAACTACGCAGTAGGATATCCGTGTTTTTTCGTAACTTTGGACCTTGAAACGCATTATGATGATGAATCGATATCGGGAATATCTGCTGCGGGCATTGCCGTTCGCGGCGGCTTTCGTCCTCTTTTTCGGGATCAGCGCGCTCTATTTTTCACCCCAGTTCGCCGGCGAGGAGCTGCCGCAGCACGACGTGGTGCAGTACGAGGGCATGGTCCGCGACATCCGTCTGCAGCGGGCCGAAACGGGGGAGGATCCCCAGTGGACCGGGGGGATGTTCGGCGGCATGCCCGCCTACCTGATCAATGTGGCCTATCCGGCCCAGGCGGTAAAGAATACCGTAGGGGCCGTCGTGCGGGTGATCGATGCCCCGGCCGCCTTCCTCTTCTTCGCCATGCTGGGCATGTGGCTCATGCTGCTGATGGTCGGCGTAAACCCCTGGGTAGGAATCGTCGCGGCGCTTGCCTACGGACTCTCGACCTATCTCCTGCTGATTATCGGCGCCGGACACGTCACGAAGAGCTGGGCGCTCGTCTACGCGCCGCTCATGATGGGCGGCATCTATTGTACGCTGAGGCGCAATCCCTGGATCGGAGGGGCCGCTACCGCCCTTTTCGCCTCGCTCCAGATCGGCGTCAACCACCCGCAGATCACCTATTATTTCCTCATGGCGGCCGCGCTTTTCTGGCTCAGCGAGGGCTTTTTCGCCCTTCGCGGGAAGCGGCTGCGCGACTTTGCGAAGCGCACGGCCGTGCTGCTTGCGGCAGGGGTGCTGGCCGTGGGGTCGAACTTTTCTCCTTTGTGGTACACTCTCCAGCATACCCGCGATACGATCCGCGGCGGTTCGGAGTTGGCCGCAGCCGATAAATCGGACGGCGCTTCGGGACTCGATCTGGAGTATGCGACCGCCTGGAGCTATGGCCCGGCGGAGAGCTGGAACCTGCTGATCCCCGACTTCATGGGGGGCGATTCGATGCGCTCCTTCTCTTCGGACGGCGAGGTGGCCGGGGCCTTGCGCGAATACGGGCTCTCGGAGCTGGCCGGGCAGCTGCCCGCCTACTGGGGCGACCAGCCCTTCACGGCCGGTCCCACCTATTTGGGGGCCGTGTCGCTCTTTCTGGCGCTGATGGGGTGCCTGCTGGCCCGCGGACGTGACAAGTGGTGGGCGATAGCGGCCACCGTGCTGGCTCTCCTGCTGGCGTGGGGACGTCATTTCATGCCCTTTACGGAGCTGTTTTTCACTTATCTGCCCGGATACGACAAGTTCAGGACCGTCTCGATGATTCTGGTCATTGCGCAGTGGACCGTTCCCCTGCTGGGGGCCGTGGGGCTCATGTATCTGTGGCGGAACCGCGAGGAGGACCGGACGCGGTTCCGTCGGGCGCTGGCGTGGTCGCTGGGTGTCGTGGGCGGGCTCTGCCTGCTCTTCGCCGTGGCGGGCTCCGCGATCTTCGATTTCGGACGGCAGGCTGCCGAGGAGCAGATGACCGCCACCTTCGGCAACTGGTTCCGGCAGGCGGGAATGACCGCCGAACTGCGCCAGGGGCTCGATGCCGAACTCGGACGCACGACCGCCGAAGCGATGGCCGCCGAGCGGGTCTCGATCATGCAGGCCGACGCCTGGCGTTCGTTCGTGTTCGTCCTGCTGGCTGCGGGTGCGGTGTTCCTCTATCTCCGCAGATGGTGCGGCCGGGGGGTGCTGGTGGCCCTGCTGGGGGTATGGATGGCGGTCGATCTGGTCAGTGTGGATTTGCGCTACCTCTCCGCCGACGATTTCGTTCCGGCCCGCAGAAACCGGGTGATGCCGACGGAGGCGGACCGGCGGATACTGCAGGACAAGGAGCCGGGATATCGAGTGCTGAACCTGACGGTGAGCCCCTTCAACGATGCGACGACCAGCTATTTCCACCGCTCGGTGGGCGGCTATCACGGGGCCAAGCTGGCCCGCTACCAGGATCTGATCGAATGGTACCTGACCGATCTGGACGAGTCGGTGCTGGATATGCTCAATACCCGTTATGTGATCGTTTCGCCCGATTCGGTGATCCGTCGCGAAACGTCCCTCGGAGCCGCCTGGTTCGTGGAGGGCATCCTCGCGACCGATTCGGCCCGGGAGGAGATCGAACGGTTGGGCGAGGTGGATCTGCGTCGTGTGGCGGTGATTCGCCGGGACGACCTCGGAAAGAGTGCGCGTCTCGAACCCGAGTCGAGGGAGGGCGGTTTCGAAGGCTCCATCCGGCTGACGGAGTATCGTCCCAACTGCCTGAAATACGAATATTCGGCCGACCGGCCCGCCGTGGCGGTCTTCTCGGAGATCTTCTACGACAAGGGGTGGACGGCTTATGTCGACGGCGAGGAGGTGCCCGCCTTCCGGGCCGATTACGTGCTGCGGGCCCTGCAACTGCCTGCGGCGGAGCATGGAACGGTCGAGTGGCGGTTCCGGGCGCCGAAATGGCGGGCCGTGGAGAGCGTGACGCTCGTCTCGTCGCTGGCCATTCTGGCGGGATGCGCCGCCGTGCTGGTATACCTCCTCGTGCGAAGAAAAAAGAGATAAGGGAATGAAAGACGACAGACGACTCAAGCGCAAGGTGCGCAACTCCTATATAGTCTCCACCGTGAGCATGGCTCTGGTGCTCTTTCTGCTGGGGTCGGTGGGGTACCTGATCGCCACGGCGATGTCCGTGGCCGCGACCCTGCAGGAGAGCGTGACGGTCACCGTCGAACTCCGCAACGATGCCGATTCGACGGCCCGGGCCTCGGTGGCCACCGCCCTCGCGAAGGAGGAGCTGGCGCGCGAGGTGCTGTTCCTCTCGAAAGAGGAGAAGGCCGCGGACGGCGATTTCCGCAAGATGTTCGAGAGCGAATTCGAGGAGATTCTGGAGGAGAATCCCCTGCTGGACTCCTACGAGGTGCGCCTGACGGCCCGCGGAGAGGAGCGGGCGGAGGTCGACGCCTTCATCCGCCGCATCGGACGGCTGGAGGGGGTGGACCGGGTGAGCTATCCCGAGCGGATGGCCGACCGGCTGCACGCCACGGTGGGCAAGATCCGCTTCGTGCTGCTGCTCTTCGGCGGAGCGCTGCTCGTCGTATCGCTGATCCTGCTCGCCAACACGATCCGCCTGGCGATCTACTCGAAGCGTTACCTCATCAATACGATGAAGCTGGTCGGGGCGACCAAATGGTATGTCATGCGTCCCTTCCTGGCCAGCAGCCTGGTTCAGGGGCTCTGGGCCGGCGTGATGGCGGCGGCATTGTTCGGCGCCTCGGTCTGGGGGCTCGGCGAGGCGGTTCCCGAGTTCGCTGCGCACTCCGACGCCCTGATCTTCGCCGGCTCCATCGTCTGCGGCATGATCGTGTGCGGCGAGGTGCTGTCGCTGCTCTTCACCTTTGCGGCCGTCGACAAGTTCGTCAACATGAAATCGAATAAAATATACCTCTATTGAATATGAAAAAGTGGAAAGAGATATCCCATCCGAACGATGAGCGGATGCCCCTCGCCAAGCAGAACTACATCCTGCTGCTGATCGGCTTCGCCGTGATTCTGCTGGGCTTCGTCCTGATGGCGGGCGGCGGCAGCTCCTCGCCCGACGAATTCAATTACGAGATGTTCTCGTGGCGACGCATCACGCTGGCCCCGATTCTGGTGGTGGCCGGTTTCGCGTTCGAAGTCTACGCCATCCTGAAGCGGCCCCGGTAAACCGCGGACGCCATGTCTTCGCACCGCACGGGAAGCCTTCGCGGGCGGCTCCGGTGCGAACGGACCGATTTGTCATAACATAAAGAACGAAAATGGATACGTTACAAGCTATTTTACTCGGCATCGTGCAGGGTATTACGGAGTTTCTGCCCGTATCGAGCAGCGGGCACCTGCAAATCGCCAAGGAGCTGCTCGGCGTGGAGCTCTCGGACAACGTGACCTTCGATGTCACGCTGCATGCCGCCACCGTGCTGAGCACCATTGTGGTCATGTGGCGCGAGATCTGGAAGCTCCTCTCGGGGCTCTTCTCGCGCACTTTCAACGACGAGCAGGCCTATGTGCTCAAGATTCTTCTTTCGATGATCCCGGCCGGTGTGGTCGGCGTGCTCTTCGCCGACCGGATCGAGGCGCTCTTCGCCTCGCTGCCCTTCGTGGGATTCATGCTGCTGCTGACGGCGGCCCTGCTGACCTTCGCCTACCGGGCCAGGCCCCGCGAAAAGCGCGAAATCTCCTATCGTGACGCCTTCCTGATCGGCTGCGCCCAGGCGGTCGCCACCCTGCCCGGCCTCTCCCGTTCGGGTTCGACCATCGCCACCGGTCTGTTGCTGGGCAACCGCAAGGAGGAGGTGGCCCATTTCTCGTTCCTGATGGTTATCCCGGTCATTCTGGGCAAGATGCTGCTGGACATCCTCTCGGGCGATATGGCCGCCATGAGCGTGGGCGCCGTGCCGCTCGCGGCCGGATTCGTGTCGGCCTTCACGGTGGGTGCGCTGGCCTGCCGCTTCATGATCGACATCGTGAAACGGGGCAAACTCATCTGGTTCGCCTGGTATTGCGCAGCCGCCGGAATCATCTCCATTGTCGGATCGCTTCTCTAATTCCGCTTATGACCCGCTACAACCCCAACGACGTGCAGCCCTTCACCTTGCGCGGCATTCGCTTCGACGAAGGCTATATCGCCGTGATCGACAAGCCGCTGGAGTGGACCTCCACCGATGTGGTGCGAAAGATCAAATACGACCTCCGCAAGGTCGGCTATCCCAAAATCAAGGTGGGGCACGCCGGAACCCTCGATCCGCTCGCTACGGGCATCCTGCTGGTCTGCATCGGCAAGGCGACCAAACTGGTCGACTCGCTCCAGTCCGAGGAGAAGGAGTACGAGGCCGAGCTGATGCTGGGCGCCACGACGCCGAGTTTCGATCTGGAGCACCCCATCGACCGGACCTATCCCACCGAACACATCACCCGCGAAGCGGTCGTCGGGGCGTTGCAGTCGCTCTGCGGCGAACGGCTCCAGACTCCGCCGCTCTACTCGGCCAAGAAGGTGGAGGGGGTGCGGGCCTACGACATCGCCCGGGCCGGCGAGAGCGTGGAGCTCCGCCAGGCGCTGGTGAACATCTACGAGATCGAACTGCTCTCCTACGACATGCCGCGCGTCCGCATCCGTGTCCGGTGCAGCAAGGGAACCTACATCCGTTCGCTGGCCCGCGAGGTGGGCGAGGCGCTCGGGAGCGGAGCGCATCTGACGGCCTTGAGGCGGACCCGCAGCGGCGGCTTTACCCTCCGCCAGGCCCACGAACTGGACGATTTTCTGAAAAAACTCGCCGAGAGCGAAACAAAATAGCCGTTTTTACGTATAATCATTAATTGCACATTGCGCAAAAACGGAAAATACATCAACTTACGTCATGAAACTGTCTCAATACGGATATGAATTTTCGCCCGAGATGCTGGCGAAATACCCCGCGACGAATCGCGACGAATCGCGACTGCTGGTGCTGAACCGCTCGACGGGCAAGATCGAACACCGCATTTTCAAGGACATCATCGAATATTTCGACGAAAAGGACCTCTTTCTGTTCAACGATACCAAGGTATTTCCCGCCCGTCTGTACGGCAACAAGGAGAAGACCGGGGCCGAGATCGAGATCTTTCTGTTGCGCGAGCTGAACCGCGAACTGCGTCTGTGGGACGTGCTGGTCGATCCGGCGCGGAAGATCCGTATCGGCAACAAACTCTATTTCGGCGACGACGATCTGCTGGTGGCCGAGGTGATCGACAACACCACCTCGCGCGGCCGCACGCTGCGTTTCCTCTTCGACGGCTCCTACGAGGAGTTCAAGGAGGCCCTTTTCAAGTTGGGCGAGACGCCGCTCCCGCGCTGGGTCCGCCAGCAGGTGGAGCCCGAGGATGCCGAGCGCTACCAGACGATTTTCGCCCGGCACGAAGGCGCCGTGGCGGCGCCGACGGCCGGCATGCACTTCTCGAAACATCTGCTCAAGCGTATGGAGATCAAGGGGATAGACCGGGCCTTCGTGACCCTGCACGTCGGTCTGGGCAACTTCCGCACGGTGGATGTCGAGGATCTGTCGAAGCACAAGATGGACTCCGAGCAGTTCTTCGTCACGCCCGAGGCGGCCGATGCGGTCAACGGGACCAAGCGCGCCGGCCGCAAGGTCGTGGCTATTGGCACGACCGTCATGCGCACCGTCGAGACGGCTGTCTCGACCAACGGCATGATCAACCCGCAGGAGGGGTGGACCAACAAGTTCATCTTCTCGCCCTACGACTTCACGGTGGCCGACGCCATGGTGTCGAATTTCCACCTGCCTTACTCCACGCAGCTGATGATGGTGGCGGCTTTCGGCGGTTACGAAGCGGTGATGACGGCCTACAAGGCAGCCCGGGAGGAGGGGTATCGGTTCGGTACTTACGGCGATGTCATGCTCATTCTTTAGAAATTTTTCGTATCTTTGCGTTTAAGTAAAAACACCATTCGAAATGGCAAACAAGATTCTGTACGTGTGTCAGGAGATCACGCCATATCTGCCCGAGGGCGAAGAGGCGTCGTTGTGCCGGTCGCTGTGCCAGGCCATGCAGGAGCGCGGTAACGAGATCCGCACCTTCATGCCCCGCTACGGCTGCATCAACGAGCGGCGTCATCAGTTGCACGAGGTGATCCGTCTGTCGGGCATGAACCTGATTATCGACGACAACGATCACCAGCTCATCATCAAGGTGGCCTCCATCCCCTCGGCCCGCATACAGATATATTTCATAGACAACGACGACTACTTCTCGCGCAAGGCGGTGCTGCACGATGCCGACGGGAGCGAGTTCGCCGACAACGACGAACGGGCCATTTTCTTCGCCCGCGGCGTGCTCGAGACGGTCAAGAAGCTGCGCTGGACGCCGACCGTCGTCCACTGCCACGGATGGTTCTCGAGTGTCGTGCCGCTCTATCTGAAGCAGGTTTTCGCCGACGATCCCATTTTCCGCGACGTGAAGGTGGTCGTGTCGCTCTACGACGACGCTTTCAGCCGGCCGCTGGATGCCGCTTTCGGCAAAAAGATCGCTTCGGAAGGGGTGAAGGATGAAAATATCGGGATTCTCGACGGGGCGTCATACGAAAACCTGTTCCGGTTCGTTATGACATATGTCGACGGAATCGTCATCGCCTCGCACGGGGTGGGCGACGCAGTGAGAAAGCTGGCCGCCGAGAGCGGAAAGCCCGTTCTGGAGGATGGAGATCCGACGGCACCGGAGTTTTTCGACAATTACAACCGATTCTATGAAGCACTCTGATATTTTGGGACGTATCGTCCGTTCGCTCGGCCTGGCAGGCGTTCTTTTCGCCCTGACCTTCTCGGGCTGTACGGAGGTGGACGATACGCTCGGTGCGGGATTCGCACCCGACAACCAGCGGATGAAGACCGGACGGCGCACCCTGAAGCCCTGCTTCAAGACCTCGCTGTTCCGCACCGAGGGCATTCGCACCTCGAACATCCGCGTCGGTCTGATGGGATCGACCCTCAGCGACACGTTCGGTCTGCGCACGGCCGGATTCTATACGCAATACACCTGGGGCGAGTGCCCCGACGAGGAGAAGGGTTTCGGCTATCGGCCCGTCTTCGACTCGATCCTGCTGGGTTTATCCGTGACGGGTTTCGGCGGCGACACGACGGCGGTCAACACCTTCGAGGTCTATGAGGTGATCGACGACGCCTTTCTGAAGGAGCATGCCGACACCGTTTTCTACGGCAATTTCGACATGAAGCCCTATCTGTCGGCCGAACCGATCTTCACCTTCGAGTTTCCCGACCAGAAAAAGGGTGTCTATACCACCTCGACGGCCGTCAGGCTGCATCCGACGGCCGGGGCCGGCCGCGATTTCATCGAGAGGCTGATGCTTCAGAAGGGCCCCTATGCGGGGAACGTGATGACGGGCTTCACCGACACGGAGGATTGGATCTCCCGTTTCAAGGGAATCTACGTGATGCCGGCGCAGAAGGCCGCCTCGAAGCAGAGCGGCATCTATCAGCTGGACCTCACCCAGTCGGGCATGGTGCTCTTCGGGCGCAACCGCGTGGAGGAGGACCCGACGCTGATTCGCGACACGACCACCTCGCTCTACTATTTCTATGACGAATATACCGCCGGCGGCAAGGTGTCGATCAACACCTTCGAGCGCGACTATTCCCAGTCGCTGCTGGCCGGTCTGAAGTTTGACGAAGAGGACGAGGAGCGCAGCGAGACGACTCTCTGCCATGTGGAGGGCATGGCCGGCGTGGTGACCGAGATCGAGATCACGAAGTCGTTCTTCGAGCAGATCGAGCGGATTCTGGAGGATGCCAATGCTGAGCAGGCTGCCGCAGGGCTGGACACCCGCTTCGACTGGCGGTCGCTGGCGGTGAACCAGGCCACGCTGACGATCTACGACCAGGAGATGGCCTACGAGTGGGCGACCGACCCGAACGGAGACGAATACGTGCTGCCCGACTGGGATTTCACCCCGTCGGTCGGGATGATCGACCGCATGGACACCTATCTGCCGAGGCTGGGCATCTACACCTCCTACAAGGATCTGAAGGCGATTCCCGACTATGCCTATGCCTACGAGGCCTCCTACGGAACCGTGCTGGCTTACGGCGGATACATGAACCGCAGCCGCGGCTGCTATACGATGGATATCTCCATGTACGTGCAGGAGTTGTGGAACAAGTACAGGGAGCTCAGGGAGCTCTCGCCCGGAGCCGGGACCGATGAGCTGGTCGGGGAGCTCGGCGCGGAGGCCCGCACGATCTATCTGGCTCCCGAGGCGTACGGCGTGAACGATTTCCGCGTCATGTCGGGGCAAGGCATGGAGGGCGGCGGCAACAAGGCGCCCATGAAGTTGGACCTTACCTATACGTTGATTAAGTAGCAAACCGGGTTACCTAAGTGAAGAGCTTAGGTTTTCTCGTGTTAAGAGCGATAAGAAGAGTTTGGAATGAAAGAGAATTTAGTAATTGTCGAGTCGCCGGCGAAGGCGAAGACCATCGAGAAGTTTCTGGGTGACGATTTCATGGTACGATCCAGTTTCGGACACATCCGCGACCTCTCGAAGAAGGATCTCGGTATTCATATCGACCGGAATTTCACCCCTCTTTACGAGATTCCCGCCGACAAGAAGAAGCTGGTCGACGAACTGACCAAACTGGCCAAGTCGAAGACCGTCTGGCTGGCATCCGATGAAGACCGCGAAGGAGAGGCCATCGCATGGCACCTGACCGAAGTGTTGGGTCTCCCGGTCGACAAGACGAAACGCATCGTCTTCCACGAAATTACGAAGCGGGCCATTCTGGAGGCCATCGAGAAGCCCCGCACGGTGGACATGAATCTGGTGAACGCCCAGCAGGCGCGCCGCATTCTGGACCGCCTGGTGGGTTTCGAACTCTCGCCCGTCCTCTGGAAGAAGGTGCGCCCGTCGCTCTCGGCGGGCCGCGTGCAGAGCGTGGCCGTGCGGCTGCTGGTGGAGCGCGAGCGCGAGATCATCGCTTTCCGCACGACGCCCTATTTCCGCGTCGTGGCCCAGTTCCACCCCGTCGATGACGAAAAGGCGATCTTCAAGGCCGAACTTTCGAACCGCTTCGAAACCCGCGAACAGGCCGAGCAGTTCCTCCAGCGCTGCGTGGGGGCGGAGTTCTCGGTCGTGAAGTCGGAGGAGAAGCCCGCGCAGCGATTCCCCGCTGCCCCCTTCACCACCTCGACCTTGCAGCAGGAGGCCGGCCGCAAGCTGGGCATGTCCGTTTCGCAGATCATGTCGGTGGCCCAGCATCTCTACGAGCAGGGTCTGATTACCTACATGCGTACCGACTCGGTGAACCTCTCGCAGCAGGCGCTGGTGCAGTGCAAGGAGGAGATCACCAAGCTCTTCGGTGAGAAATATTCGGCCTGGAGAACCTACAAGACGAAGACCAAGGGGGCTCAGGAGGCCCACGAGGCGATTCGTCCCTCGTATATCGAACGGCATACCATCGAGGGTACCTCGGCAGAGAAACGGCTCTACGATCTGATCTGGAAGCGGACGGTCGCTTCGCAGATGGTGGCGGCCGAACTGGACCGCACGACCGTGGTGATCGAGGATGACAAACATACGGCCCAGTTCACCGCGACGGGCGAGGTGATCCGCTTCGACGGATTCCTGCGGCTGGATACGTCCGACGGCGGCGACGACGAGACATCGGCCGAGACGACCGAGGGGCTGCTGCCCAAGATGAAGGCGGGCGACCGCGTGGAGTCCGACCAGATCACCGCTACGGAGCGCTTCACGCAGGCCCCGGCCCGCTATAACGAGGCTTCGCTCGTCAAGCGTCTCGAGGAGCTGGGTATCGGCCGCCCGTCGACCTATGCGCCGACCATTACGACCATCATCAACCGCGGCTACGTGGTGAAGCAGAACAAGGAGGGGCAGAAGCGCCCGTACGTCCAGCTGACCCTCGGTGCCTCGGGAAAAATTACGGCGAAAAACCTCTCCGAGAACTGGGGCAAGGAGAAGAACCGTCTGCAACCCACCGACATCGGCATGATGGTAAACGACTACCTGGAGTTGCAGTTCGGCCCCATTCTGGACTATAATTTCACGGCCAGCGTCGAGAAGGAGTTCGACCGCATCGCGGAAGGCGAGATCACCTGGCCCGCCATGATCGAAAATTTCTACGGACCGTTTCACAAGATGGTCGATTCGGCGATCGAGACGCAGAACGCCAAGGTGATGCAGATCCGCATCCTGGGTGCCGATCCCAAGAGCGGCCGGACGGTGAAGGCCCGCATCGGCCGCTACGGACCGATGGTCGAGATCGAGGCTCCGGAGGGGGAGAAGCCCCGCTACGCCTCGTTGAAGAAGGGTCAGCTGATCGAGTCGATCACGCTGGAGGAGGCGCTCGAACTCTTCGCGCTGCCCCGCACCGTGGGTGAATTCGAGGGCGAGGAGATGGTGATCGGCATCGGCCGCTACGGCGCCTATGTCCGCCACGGCAAGTCGTTCGCATCGCTCGACCGGTCGGACGATCCCTATACGATCACCGCCGAACGGGCGCAGGAGCTCGTCGTCCGGCAGCGCGAGCGGGCCGCGGCGGCCCAAACGCCGCTCAAGAGCTTCGAAGCCGATCCCGACATGCTGGTAAAGAACGGCCGCTACGGTCCCTACATCGCCTACAAGGGGAAGAATTACCGGTTGCCGAAGGGCAAAACTCCCGAGGAGTTGACGCTGGAGGAGTGTCTGGAGATCGTCGCCAAGTCGAAAAAGTAACACACATCCATAACCTTAAAACCCAAAAGACCCATGAAAGAAACTTTGCTTTCGCTCGCCCTGCTGCTGGGAACCCTCGTTCCGGCAGCGGCTCAGGAGGAGAAGCCCGCTGCGCCGGGGTACCAGTTCACCGACACGAAGGTGATTCCCACGACCCCCGTCAAGGACCAGCACCGCAGCGGCACCTGCTGGTGTTTCTCGACCCATTCGTTCCTCGAGAGCGAGATCCTGAAGGCCGGCGGCGAGCCGATGCACCTCTCCGAGATGTGGGTGGTGCGCAACTGCCTGCGTGAGAAGGCGATCAAATATGTCCGCATGCACGGTGAGATCAATTTCGCCGAGGGCGGAGCTGCGCATGACGTGATCCACAGCATCAGCCGCTACGGCATCGTGCCGCAGGAGGCCTATCCCGGCTTCAACTACGGCACCGAGAAGCCCGACTTCCACGAGTTGTCCCTCGTGTTGCGCAGCTATCTCGACGCTGTGCTGAAGGCCAACAAGCAGAGCGGCAAGGTCCTTTCGACCGCTTGGCTGCGCGGCTACGAGGCCTTGCTGGACAGCTATTTCGGCGTCAAGCCCGAGACTTTCGTCTGGAACGGCCGTGAGTACACGCCCGAATCGTTCCGCGATGCGCTGCCTATCCGCATGGAAGACTATGTCGATCTGGGATCCTATACCCACCACCCCTTCTATACCTCGTTCGTGATCGAGATTCCGGACAACTGGCTCTGGGGCTCGATGTACAACGTTCCGCTGGAGGATATGATGCGCATCGTCGACAACGCACTGGCCGAGGGCTATACCGTAGCGTGGGGTACCGACGTGAGCGACAAGGGATTCGGCGGAGCCAAGGCGGTCGGCGTCCTGCCCGTGGCCGATCTCAACGGCATGGACGGCACCGAAGCGGCCCGCTGGAGCAAGCTCACCGCCGCCGAGAAGGAGGCAGCCCTCTACAAGTTCGACAAGCCGGGCAAGGAGCGCACCGTAACGCAGGAGATGCGTCAGGAGGCTTTCGACAATTTCGATACGACCGACGACCACGGCATGCTGATTATGGGAACCGCGACCGACCAGAACGGCACGCAGTACTTCAAGGTGCAGAATTCGTGGGACGTACGTCCTCCCTACGGCGGCTTCTACTACTTCTCGCGTCCCTTCGTCGAGCTGAAGACCACCTCGCTTACGGTCAACAAGAAGGCGATTCCGTCCGATATCCGCAAGAAGCTGGGAATCAAATAGGAATCCGGAAAAGTAAAAAGCGTAGCGTATTTAGTGCGCTACGCTTTTTTTCGTGTCTGCTCTTATCGGCCGAGAGCCGTCTCCCGTTGTTTGCGTCTCAAGTCCCGAACCTGATAGTAGAGCAGCACGGCGGCCAGAATCGAGGCCGTGCTGTCGGCGATCGGCATGGAGAGCCAGACGCCCATGGCGCCGAAGTGCCTCGGCAGCAGGATCAGCAGGGGTACCAGAAAGAGCATCTGACGGGTCAGAGACATGAAAATCGCCTTTTTCGGTTTGCCGATATATTGGAAAAAGTTGCTCGTCACGATCTGGAATCCGACGATGGGGAATACCATCAGGACGGTGCGCAACCCCTGGCGGGCCACCTCGATCAGCTCGGCGGAGTGGGCGTCGTTCGCCCCGACGAACAGCATGGCTACCTGACGCGGAAAGAGCTGTCCCATAAGGAATCCGGCCGTCGTGGCGCAAACCGCGCAGAAGATAGTCATTCCCAATGTCTTCAATACGCGCGTATATTGTTTTGCGCCGTAGTTATAGCCCACGATGGGCTGCATGCCCTGGTTCAGACCCGCCACGATCATCACGAAGAGCAGCACGACGCGGTTCACGATGCCGTAGGCTCCGATATAGAGGTCGCCTCCATGCTCCTGGAGGGCCTTGTTGACGAAGATAACCACGATCGAGGCGCAGACGTGCAGCAGGAAAGGGGCCAGACCGATCGATATGATGCCGTCCACGATCTTGCGCCGCAGCCGGAAGATGCCCTGCTTGAAGTGCAGGAAACTCTCCCGATTCAAGAAGTGGTGCAGGGAGACCGACAGAGCGGTCATTTGGGCGATGACCGTTGCGCAGGCCGATCCGCGGATGCCCCAGCCGAATCCGAAGATGAAGAGCGGATTGAGGATGCAGTTCACCGCTACGGCCGTCAACATGATGAACATGGCTTTCTGCGGGTATCCTGAAGCTCGCAGCACTTCGTTCAGTCCCAGATACATATGGGTTACGACGGCTCCTGCCAGGATAATCTGCATGAAGTCGCGGGCGTAGCCTATCGTCTGTTCGCTCGCCCCGAAGAAATAGAGGATGGGGTCCAGAAACAGCAGGCTGACGATCATGAACAGCATGCCGATCAGTATGTTCAGGAGGACGACATTGCCCAGCGTGTTCTCGGCTGCCGTCCGGTTTCCCTCGCCCAGCCGGATGGATATGATGGCCGCCGCTCCGATTCCCACCATCGAACCGAACGCCGAGGCTATGTTCATCAGCGGCAGGGTGATAGCGAGTCCCGAGATAGCCAGTGCTCCGACACCGTGACCGATGAAGATGCTGTCGATGATGTTGTAGAGCGATGACGAGGTCATGGCTATGATGGAGGGTATGGCGTATCGCAGGAGCAGGTTTGCAAGTCTGTCCGTGCCCAGAGAGAGAGGTGTTACGGCTGATTTCATGTGGTGCAAAGGTACTAAATATTTTGCAAACGGAGCGGCGACCACCTCCTTTTCGGCACCTGTCGGAACCGGTCAGGCCCGCTTTTGGCCATTCCGCAGCGGCGGGCGGCGACCGCAGAAAAGTCTTTTAGCGGCATCCTTCTGCGCGAGGATGATTAAAAATGTGTATATTTGCGCTGTGAATCAATCCGTTCGGATGATTATAGAGTCGACAACCGACATTTGAGAATATTAATATAAAAATCATGAAAAAATTTTACCTTTCAGTTATCGCGGTTCTGGCGGTCGGGTTGCTGACTTTGCTGCCGCTGGCGAACCGTCCGGTGCGTGTCCTGCTGAATGACGCCGAATCCCGTGTGAACGAGGAACCTGCGCGTGTGCTGGAGCTTCTCGACAGCATCTCTTATTTGCAGGCGAGATGGGGCAGAGGGTTGCGGGCCCGTTTCGCATTGCTTTATACCCGTGCTCAGGATAAGAGCCTGATCGACGTGGACGATGATTCGCTGATCGTCCGGGCCGTGGACTACTATCGGACCCACGGAAATCACCGCTCCCGTGCCATGGCTTACTACTATTACGCTGTGGTTCATCACAATGCCGGAGATATCGACGGCGCGATGGAGGCTCTGGTCAAAGCCCAGCTGGAGGTGGAGGAGTGCGACGACAGCTACCTCCAAGGCCTCATCTACAGCGAGCTGGGAAATGCCTACTACGAACAGAACACCTTCGGCGATGCAATCGAAATGTATACGCTGGCGGTAGATGCGTTCGAACGATGCGGACATAAGGAGAACATGTTCATCGCCCTGAATAGTAAGGGTATGGCGGTCTTTCTGAATGTTCAAAATGAGAAAGCATTACCTCATTTGGAGGCAGCGCTTGAAAAGGCAGAAGAATTTCGCGATGTTCCATCTATCTTGGAACTTTCAGCGGCAATTTGTCGGATTGAACTGGATAGATCCCCTCGTCAAGTTCACCCTGAAATACTTCGAAAACGTCTGCAGACTTTATATTATAGATATACTAAGGGAATACTTCCTCCTGATCATTATTTGATTTATGGGAATATTTATTTGGCTGAATGTAAAATAGATTCTGCTAAATATTATATTTCTCAACACTTAATGTGGAATAATGATATGAATTTTTCTCAGTCTGGAGCATATGCATTGCTCGCAACGATTGAGAGCTCTTGTAATCATTACGAAGAAGCATATTATTATGAGAAATTACATTTTAAGTATTGTGATTCTATAAATGCAGTTTTTCGAGAACATGAGGTTCGAGGTTTAGAGAGAAAGTATAAGAATCAAATTTTGAAAGAATCTTATAAAAAGTTACAGCGAGTACACAAGTATGAACGTGTAGGGGTAATTATATTTTTAATGATCTTGGGAATAACTATCTGGATTGGCTTTCATTATTATCAGCAGAAACGTATAAGGGAGCGAGAAATGTTCGATATCAGCATTAGTGAGTACCAGCGATACCATGCTGAGTTAGAAGAGCGACACGAAGCGTTGATGAAGATGTGTAATGAGAATGATCAAAAGCTTCAAGGCATGCTGAAGGTTTTGAAGAATAGAACATTAGATTTACAACGTATTTCCGAGTGGGCATCTGTCCATGAAAAGAATCCGGATACTTTCTATGATCGAGTCAAGGAGTATTTTCAAATGTCTGAAAGCAAGAATAAAGAGTTGGTTCGCGATATTCAGACGATTGCGAATATATATTTTTATGGGGTTATTGACTATCTGCGTCATATTTGTCCAACTCTTTCACCTCGTGAGCTGAATTATTGTAGTTTGGTTTGTCTTGGTTTCACTCCGGAATGTATTCGTATTCTATTCAATCATACGAATATTTATAGTATTTATACGATTCGAAATAAAGTGCGTGACAAACTGGGGTTGAAACGAAGTTCATTCAACCTAGAAAAACATATATATGATTTGGAAGATGAAGCGAAGGTTTGGACTGAGAAACGACGAATGATCTGTCAATAAGGCAGATAACCTTAAAAACTCCTTTTAAATCATACTTAAGTATTAAACTGTTGATAAACAATGGTTTAACACGTAAGCCTTGTTTTGTGTTTTATCTATATAACTTTAAATTTTTAAGTTGTTAATAATGAAATAGTTATTGCTTGGTATATCATATCGAAAGTTAAACTTTTATTCCCAAAACAAGGATTTGATTCAATAACTTTGCCGAAACATTAAATGCAATTTTTTATGAAGAAGTTATTGATCGGAATCGCACTTTTATTGTGCATGGGGTTAGATGGGTTTTGCTGTGAGAATCTTTTGATGGATTCTACAGAAACGCATATTAAAATAGCAGTAACGGGCGGCCGCCCGCGCCCGCGTCCCCGAGGAGAGGATAGAGATGCTATTGAGGTCACCGTAGACAAGAATATAGGTCTGCTCTATGCCTTGTTCGACGAGTCTTTCGGTGTCGTGTCGATTTCGGTGAAGAATTCGATGGGCATTACGGTCGCTTCGACGCAGTGCGACACCTCTATCGAGTCGGGTGCTGTTTTGAGCGTTCCCACGACGGCGGATTCCTATACGCTTACGATTGTCGGCAACGACCTCGAGATGGTAGGTTATTACGATCTAGAGTAGAGACGCACCTGAAGACGGAACTTATCGCAAGGGGTCAGCCCCCTGCGGTAAGTTCCCGTTTTCGTATGATTTTCGAGGCGCCTTTGTCGGCCGGAATGTAGAATGATGATTAAACCGAACTGAAAGTATGATACAGAACAAGGAAGATCTTGAGAGGGGAGAACTCTATCTTTTTCATGACAGCGACATGACCTGCGATCCGGACACTTCTCTGTGGGGAATCGTGGACCGGGTCGAGAATGACGAGGTGTATTTGGAGTCGAGCACGACCGATCATCGCAGTTTCAGGCGCTGGCATCCGCTGCCCGCCGATATTCGTTATTGCCGGCTGTCGACGCGGAATGAATTGCGCGACTATATCGCGAACATGATTATCAGCGAGGCGCGTACTTTCTGACCCGATTTGGTTCGTTTTCCAACTAAGTCTGCGGTCTTTTTGGGGTAAATAGCTATTTTTTTTCGTCGTTATTTGGTAAAACACAAAATAGTGGCTATATTTGCACTCCCGAACGAGAGTTTGAGACGTTCTTCCGACGGAGCGGCGATGGGTGCCGACAGCCTCCCGACGAAAAAAGATGGTAGAGCCCAGGTGGTGAAATTGGTAGACACGCTACTTTGAGGGGGTAGTGAACGTTTAGTTCGTGCAAGTTCGAGTCTTGTCCTGGGCACCAAAAACCGCGTCAGTTGTTTCTGACGCGGTTTTTTCATGTTTTTATTACATTTGAAAAGAACGGATCAGTCGAACTGATCCGTTCTTTTGTACGATTTCGAGATAGTTTAGCGGAGAAGGGCATCGATAGCCCGGTGGCCTTCGGCGCCGAGACGGAGCGAAAAATCGTTGACGAAAAGGGCGATGTGGCGGTCGATGACCGAATCCTCCAGCTCGCGGGCGTGGGCCTTGACGAACGGCCGCGAGTGCGCGGGGTGGGCGAAGGCGTATTCGATGCTCTGCCGCAGCAGCTTCTCGACGTACTGCTTCAGGGCGGGGTCCAGCGAACGGCGGATGACGATCGCTCCCAGCGGGAGCGGCAGACCGGTCTCGGCCTCCCATTTCAGTCCCAGATCGGCCACCAGCTCCAGTTGGCGGCGTCCGTAGACGAAACGTCCCTCGTGAATCAGCACGCCGGCGTCGTAGTCGCCCCGTTCGACCGCTTCGGCTATTTCGGAGAAGAGAAGCGGTCGCAGCTCCCCGATCTGGGGGTAGAGCCTCCGCATGAGGGCGCAGGCGGTCGTGTGCAGACCCGGAACGGCAACGTGGTGAAGGGGTGTGGTGTCGCCGCGCCGCCGCACCAGCAGCGGGCCGTTTCCGCGCCCCAGGGCGGAGCCGCTTTCGAGCAGTTCGTAACGGTTGCGGATCAGCGGCCAGACGGCATAGCTGATCTTCGAGATGTCGGGTTCTCCGGCCTGAACGGCACGATTCAACTCTTCGATGTCGAGGAACGAGACCGAAAGCGGGAGCCCTTCGTGATCGATCCGGTCGTTGAGGAGCGCATCGAACATGAAGGTGTCGTTCGGGCAGGGCGAGATGGAGAGCTTCAGCGGCTCCACGGCTATTTCTTCTGGATGTTCTTCTTGCCGCGGCTGAAGAAACCGATCAGCCAGCCGGCTACGAAGACGATCAGGTAGACGAACAGCGAGGTGAGCTGCCGCATCAGCCAGAGATAGATTTCATTCGCGTAGAAGATGATCAGAAAGATCGCCACGACGGCCAGCACGCCGCCGACGATCCATTTGGTTTTGGTTGTCATGATTTTATTCGAATACGGTTTGTGTTAAAATCTCGGTCAGGTTTGCCAGTGCCTCCTCGGTGTGCCAGGTTTCGAAGGGCTCGCCCACGCGGTTCGATATGGCGCGCAGCTCGGCGCACTCCACCCCCAGCGCGTCGCAGACGGCGAAGAGGGCGGCTCCCTCCATGTTTTCGACCTGCGCCGAGGCCTTTGCAGCAAACTCCGTGCCGCCGCCCGAGCGGTCGACGGTGAGCGATCGTACGGTGCGGAGCTCGGTCAGCGGCTCCACGGCATAGCTCTCGGCGTAACGGTCGGGGATGCCCGCCGCCTGCTCGCGAACCACCTCGACAACTTCGCCGTAAGCGAGTTCGCTGTCGTAGCTCCCGGCCAGCCCGGCCAGAATCACCAGGTCGGGCTTCTTGCTTTTGACGGCCCGGATCACCCCCGCAGCCACGGCCGCCTGGCCGACGCCCGTGACGAAGACGGGATATTTGGGTTCGGTGAGCAGAAATCCCTTGGCCTCCTCAACTGTGGGGAACAGGTAGACGATCTTCATGGCTCTCTGTTAGCGTCCGACCACCTCTTCCAGCTCCTCCGCCGTGACGGGAATCCGCTTGTCGCCCAGCATGCGGCAGCCCTCCTCGGTGACCAGCAGGTCGTCCTCGATCCGGATGCCGCCGAAGTCGCGGTAGCTCTCCAGCCGGTCGTAGTCGACGATTCCCCGGTAAAGCCCCTCGGCCCGGCTCTTGTCGATCAGGGCGGGGATGAAGTAGATGCCCGGCTCGTCGGAGAGAATCGTGCCGGGCTGGACGCGCCAGGCCGCCCGATAGATGCAGGTGGCCGATTTCGCCGCCCGTTCGGCGATGGAGGAGAAGTCGAAGCTCCGTTCGCCGAAGGCCTCGCAGTCGTGTACGTCCATGCCCAGCCCGTGCCCCAGTCCGTGAGGCATGAAGAGGTAGAGGGCGCCCGAAGCGACGGCGTCTTCGGCCGTACCTTTCAGCAGGCCTACGCCGATCAGCCCCTCGGCCAGCTTGCGGTAGGCTTCGAGATGAATATCTTCGTGGTATTTCATGCCCGGCCGGACGATGCGGGCGATATGGTCGTGGGCGTCGAGCACGATGTCGTAGATGTCGCGCTGCCGGTCGGTGAAGCGGCCCGATACGGGGTAGGTGCGGGTGTGGTCGGAGCAGTAGCCCTCCAGCGACTCGCCTCCGGCGTCGCAGAGCAGCAGCCGGCCGTTCTCCAATATCCCCTCCGAATTGAGGTTGTGGAGCGTCTCTCCGTGCTGCGAGACGATCGAGGGGAACGATACCCCTTGGCCCATCGAGCGGGCGATGCCCTCCAGCGCTCCGGCGATCTCCCGTTCTACGACTCCCGCGCGACACATCCGCATGGCAGTGGTGTGCATGGCGTAGCCGATATGGAAGGCGCGCTCCATCGCTTCGATCTCTTCGGGTCCCTTCTTCTCGCGCATCTCCGCCACGGCCAGCATCAGGTCGACGGATTTGTAGTCGTGCAGCAGGGCGGGGGCTATGCCCAGCAGCTCGGAGAGCTGCAGTTTCAGCTCGGCCCGGTAGATGGGCAGATAGTGGATGCGGCGTCCGAGCGAGATCGCCTTGCGGATGCGGGCCGCCAGCTCCTTCGCGGGGGCGGTCCTTTCGATTCCCGTTTCGGCAGCCAGGTCGCGCAGCAGGGGCTGGGGGCCCGTCCAGATGATGTCCTCCACGGTGAAATCGTCGCCGAAGAGCCACTCCTCGCCCGAGTCGGCGTCGATCAGGCCCGTGAGCGACGGGATGTTCAGTCCGAAATAGTAGCGGAACGACGAATCCTGACGGAAATAGTAGGCGTTGTTGGGGTAGTTGTTGGGCGACAGGGTGTTGCCCGGGAGCAGGATCAGACCGCTCCCCACCTTCCGACGCAGTTCGGCACGACGCGTGCGGTAAATTTCAGCTGAAAACATGGTTTATCTCTTTTTAATTCATAACTTCGTTCGCTCGGTCCCGCTCCGGCGCACGGCCGGGACATCCCGCTTTTCGGGGTACGACCTCCAAATATAGTGAAAAAATGTAAAAAACGGAAAAAAAAGGAGAGACGGATGGCTCGTCTCTCCTGCTTGAAAAGGTTCCGGCGGGGTGCTATGCCTCGCCGATCTTCATCCCCTGCTGGGGCTGGGGCGTGTGAATCTCTATCTTTCCGTTGTTGGTCTCGTAGCGCGTGATGTTCTCCTGCAACGAGAGCAGGAGCCGCTTGGCATGCTCCGGGGTCAGGACCAGACGGCTCTTGACCTTCGCCTTCGGAAGCCCGGGGAGCACCGTCGCGAAATCGAGGATGAACTCCGAGGTGGAGTGCGATATGATGACCAGATTGGAGTAGTGGCCCTGGGCGACCGTTTCGTCCAACTCTATGTCCAGATTTCCCATTTTCTGTTCCGCCATTGTACTTTTCTTATTTAGGTGAATAACCGTTTTGCTTTGCAAAAATAGGTAAAAACATCGTTATCTATCCCGCCTCGGTCGGTAAAGTTGTGTTTATTTATCAACAATCCGCATGCTGCGGTGTAAATAAACCCTGTCGGATATTAAATTCGGACACGAATCGGACCGTTTTCGATATCGGAAATTCGCTGTCGCAGGCTGCATCGCATTTTTTTTCGGTTACCGGAGTTGCTTTTGTGAAAAATTTCGTATATTTATGATTGCATTTTGCGACAAACCTTAAAACACGTTGAGAATATGAAAAATTATTCAGCAAAAGAGATCAAGAACATCGTTCTGATCGGTGCCCCCGGAACGGGTAAAACCACCCTTGCCGAAGCGATGGCCTACGAAGGAAAGGTCATCGACCGGCGCGGAACCATCGAAAACAACAACACGCTGTCGGACAACACCGATATCGAACACGAATACAAACGCTCGATCTACTCGACCATCCTCTTCACGGAGTTCATGGACCGGAAGCTCAACATCATCGACTGCCCCGGTTCGGACGATTTCTGCGGCAGCCTTTTCTCGGCGTTCAAGGTGGGCGACGTGGGCGTGATGCTCTTCAACGCCCAGAACGGCTGGGAGGTGGGCTCCGAAATCCAGGCCCGCTATGCCCGCGCCCTGCGCAAGCCCGTGATCGGATTCATCAACCAGCTCGACGCCGACAAGGCCTCGTTCGAGAATACCTTCGAGATGATCAAGGCCAACTCGCGCGTCAAGCCCGTCATCGTGCAGTATCCCGTCAATCAGGGGGCCGGTTTCGATTCGTTCATCGACGTGCTGCTGATGAAGATGTACCGTTTCAAGGACGAGAACGGCACCCGTGAGGAACTCGACATTCCGGCCGAGGAGCTGGAGCGCGCCCGCGAGCTCAACAAGGAGCTGGTGGAGATGGCCGCCGAGCACGACGAACAGCTCATGGAGCTCTATTTCGACAAGGGGACGCTGCACCAGGACGAGATCCGCTCGGGTCTGAAGATCGGAGTGGCGAACCGCGAGGTGATGCCGATCTTCTGCGGCAGCGCGAAGCGCGACATCGGCACCAAGCGTCTGATGGAGTTCATCATCAACGTCGCCCCCGGCCCGATGAAGGCGCCGAAGTTCCTGACTACCGAGGGCGAGGAGCTGGCCGCCGAGGCTTCGGAGCCGACCGCAGCCTTCGTGTTCAAGAGCCAGCTGGAGCAGCATATCGGCGAGATCTCGTACCTGCGCGTGGTGCGCGGCAAAATCACCGAGGGGATGGAGCTCGTCAACACCCGCACGGGTAACAAGGAGAAGATTTCGCAGCTCTTCGCCGTGGCCGGCAAGAACCGCATCAAGGTGGCGGAGCTTTCGGCCGGCGACATCGGCTGTACGGTGAAGCTCAAGGGTACCCGCACGAACGATACGCTGGCCGCCGCCGCGTCGCCCGTGGCGGTGGAGCCTATCGTTTTCCCCGAGCCGCGTTATCGTGCCGCCGTGAAGGCGAAGGAGCAGAACGACGAGGAGAAGTTGGGCAAGCTGCTAAACGACGCCAAGTACGAGGATCCGACCATTTTGGTCGAGTACTCGAAGGAGCTCAAGCAGACCATTATCCAAGGGCAGGGCGAGCACCATCTCAATATCCTGCGCAACAAGATCCAGAACGAGAACAAGCTGGAGTTCGAATACTTCGCGCCCAAGATTCCCTACCGCGAGACCATCACGAAGGTGGCGCAGGCCGATTACCGCCACAAGAAGCAGTCGGGCGGCTCGGGCCAGTTCGGCGAGGTGCACATGGTTATCGAGCCCTACTACGATGGCATCGGCGAGCCGAAGAGCTACAAGGTCGGCAAGGGCGAGATTACCGTGAATATCAAGGGCAAGGAGGAGTACGACCTGCCGTGGGGCGGTAAACTCCAGTACTACAACTCGATTGTGGGCGGCGCCATCGACGCGCGCTTCATGCCCGCCATCCTGAAGGGTATCATGGAGAAGATGGACGAGGGTCCGCTGACCGGCTCCTACGCCCGCGACATCCGCGTGGTGATCTACGACGGCAAGATGCACCCTGTGGACTCGAACGAAATCTCGTTCAAGCTGGCTGCCCGAAATGCTTTCAAGGAGGCTTTCCGCAACGCCGGTCCCAAGATCATGGAGCCTATCTACGATGTGGAGGTGCTCACCCCGAGCGAGTATATGGGTTCGGTGATGAGCGATTTGCAGAATCGCCGGGCGATGATTATGGGCATGGAGTCCGACAAGGGCTTCGACCGCCTGAACGCACGCGTGCCGCTGGCCGAGCTCTATCGCTACTCGACCACCCTCTCGTCGCTCACCTCGGGCGCCGCCACCTACTCGATGAAGTTCGCCTCCTACGAGCAGGTGCCCTCCGACGTGCAGGAGAAGCTGCTCAAGGCCTACACCGATACCGACGAGGAGTAGACGCTCCCGTCCCTACGCAAACCGGGGAGCTCCTTAAAGAGGAGCTCCCCGGTTTGCGTAGGAAGCCATCACGAATGACAGCAAAGCTGTCATGTTGAGCGGAGCCGGTCGAAGACCGGCGCAGTCGAAACATCTCTACATTCCGGGACATCCACCTTTGGAATACCTGGCTGCGTACTGCCGGCGCAAAGCGCCGATTTATCCGGCATGGAAACATTTGCGGGTTCCGAATGGCTTGCATCATGAATCGTCTGGATTCCTCGACTGCACTCCGTTTCGCTCGGAATGACAGCAGAGCTGTCACCTTGGGCGGAGCACCTTCAGGTGCGAAGTCGAAAGGTCTCGACATTGCGGGACATTCGCCGATAGAGTTCGTAAAGGTTCACGCCGTCTCGACCCTCGGGATCCCTCGACTGCGCTCGGGGTGACAGAACAACAGCGGAAAGATTTCTTTCCGCTGTTGTTTATTTGTTTTCTTTCGGAGGATAGTTCATCGGAGCAAAAAACTCGTCGAGAGCAATGTTATAAAATTTGCAAAGAATAGCAAGAGAATCCAGTGTAGGCGGATAGTGTTTCGCTTCGTATTGAGGAAGATTCAATTTAGTACGCTCTATTACAAACTCTTGTGAATAGCCTCTCTCCGAACGCAATTCTTTCAGGCGCTCGGCAATCAACTCCATCAACGCGGCATCGCGTCTTTTCGGCTGGCCTTTTTTCACAAGTACAAAATTCGACCGTTTAGTAATTTTTTGCACTTGTATTAATACAAGTATGGAATTTTTATTTACATTTGTATCGTAAATTGATTAATAGCAGAAATTATGCTACCTTTGCGATTTACACGGGTTCTCGTCAATCTACCGTCGAGCCTCCCCGACAAGCTCGGGGTGACAAAAAAATAAAGTTCGTTTTAATTCTTTGTCAATAATTTTTTTGCATATTTCCCTGAATTCGAAAAATCTCCGGATTTATTATTGCCTGTTTTCTTTCGGCGGATAATTCATCGGTGCGAAAAACTCAGATATGGGGATATTATACAATTTGCAGAGCTTCAATATGGATGGCAACGAAGGTGTCGAATCGCCCGTTTCATAACGAGAGATATCTAAATGTGTAGATTCGATAACTTGTTCTTGAGATAAAGCGCATTCGTTTTTGAGTTGTCGAAGTCTTTCTACCAACAACTTTTGAAATGTGCAATCCCAAGACTTATTATCTTTTTTCATTTAGTGCAAAAATGTGACTCAATTTGCGTTATTTACGCACGTGATTTCATATGTATTAAATTCTTTTTGAAGGTTAGGATATCCTTTATACCTTTCCGGTAAACTTGCAGTAAAATTTTACGAAAGCAGAATTATGTTACCATTACGAGGGCTCCCGCCAATGCGACCGTCGAGCCCCCTCGACAAGCTCGGGGTGACAAATAAGGAGGAAAGAATTTATTTGTGGCTATTCTATCTCTTTTGGATATACTATCCCCTTGAAAAAATCTTCGAGCGCTATATTATATAATTCGCAAAACTTTGATATTGAAGACAGCGTAGGGGATTTAGCTTTTCTTTCATAGTCGGAAATGCCTAAACCGGTTTGGTGCATAACATATTCTTTCGTGTCGTTATGCGCTTCCCGGATTTCTCGCATCCTTTCAGCTATAATAGCTACCAATATCGGGTCTGTCTGTTGCAAATCGGATAAATTTGTAACAAAGCAAGAGCCAAATAAATATTTTTAGCAACATCATATGATGTTGGTTGGGATATTTTATATATCTTTGTCAAAGGCCAAACAAAAATTATAGGAATTATGCTACCTTTGCGATTGAATAGTTCGGCATAGCCGACGGACATAACTATAAAGGGTAAACGACTCTTTATACCTATTCGAAAACTTGGGACCCTCGAGAGAGGTTGTTTAGCGTGGTATAATGGTTGTCAGTCTTTGTTATGTTCCGCCCTATTAGGGCGGAACAGGCAAGGGCGCAGGACAGTCTCACGCTATGGGTTCCCAAGACCTGCAATGAGGGGCTGACACCGCGCCCCTTTTTTTATTACCCACCTTAAAACTTTCTGCCTTATGACATTGCGTCCCGATCCATTTGCGGCTTACTGGAACGATCCTCGGACCTTATATAAAAAACATCTGGTCCGCATTTTCGAATTTTGGAAAGAGTATCGCCCCGCTTTCTACACGCTGTTGTCGAACCTTCCGCTGACCTCTTTCCGGATCGTTGCCGACGATGACTATCGCGAAACGCTGGATGAGTGGACTGTTCCGGGCTTTCTGGAGCATCTCGACCTTTTTCATGAGCGTCTTACCTATTTCTCCGTCCATTATCAAACCTATCTCTACCGGTCCGAGTGGGACGATTGCGCTCCGAACTGGAGAAAGAGCTCCGAGTATTTCTGCGGTGTCGAACGGTCGTCGATTCGTCATCCCCGTGCATTGCTGGATCTGTCGGAGCTGTTCGAACCGATCCTGGCCTGCCAGCTGCGCGAGTCCATGCTGGAGGGGGAGAGGTTCGACCTCGAACCCGTTTACCGGGTTCTCTCGACCGAGGCGCGCACTCAATTCGATAAGATGGTTCAGGAGTGTTCCGATCGCCTCCGCGGCGAGTTCCGGGAGCTGGTCTCGAACTTGCAGCCGCTGCTGTAGCGGAGGGTCAATCCAGCGGCAGGTACTTTTCGAGGGTCTCCCGCAGATGGCGGTCGTCGAGGTGGGTGTAGATCTCGGTCGTGAGGATGCTCTCGTGCCCCAGCAGCTCCTGCACCTGACGGATCGAGGCGCCCCCTTCGAGCAGGTGGGTGGCGAAGCTGTGGCGGAAGGTGTGGGGGCTGACCTGCTTGTCGATCCCGGCTCGGAGTGCCGCCTGCCGGATGATGGTGAAGACCATCACGCGGGTGAGCGCCCTGCCCCGGTTGCTGAGGAAGAGGGTTTGCGAATCGGGCCGGCGGATCAGCCCTTTGCTCCGCTCCCGGTCCTCGTTCGTGCGCCGGTCGTCGAGGTAGATCTGTATCTTGTCCCGCGCCGTGCGGCTGATGGGCACCAGCCGCTGCTTGTCGCCCTTGCCAACGACCCGGATGTACCCCTCGCCGAAGAAGAGGTCGCTCGTCCGCAGCGAGGTGAGTTCCGAGACGCGCAGCCCGCAGGAGTAGAGCACTTCGAGCATGGCGCTGTCGCGGCGACCCTTTACGGTCGAGGTGTCGATGGCGGCGATGATGCGGTCGATCTCGTCGGTGGTGAGCAGGTCGGGCAGCTGGCGGCCGAATTTCGGGGTCTCGATGAACTCGGCCGGCGAGCTGGGAATCAGCTCTTCGAGCAGCAGAAAGTTGAAGAAGCTCTTCACGCCGCTCAGGTTGCGGGCCTGCGAGGTCGCCTCGCGGCCGCGGTCGTAGAGCCAGGACATGTAGCGCTCGATCATGACGGGTTCGACCTTCGCCGGCGCGACGTCCCACATGCGCAGGATGTAGTGGGCGAACTGCAGCAGATCGTGCATGTAGGCCTCCACGGTGTTGGGCGACAACCGTTTTTCGATCTTGATCCAGGTGCGGTAGCGTTTCGAAATTTCCGCCCATCTTTTGGTGTTTTCCGCCATATATTCCCTATCTTTGTTCCCGGCAAAGATAGCTATTTTTTAACATAATAATCGAAAAATGGATTATATCGAACTCAATATTCCGGCCCCCGGCGACGAGCAGGCGGAGATCCTGACGGCCGAGCTGGCCGAATTCCCTTTCGAGAGCTTCTGCCGCGAGGGGGGCATCCTGAAGGCCTATATCCCGGGCGAACGCCTGATCGACTGCAAGGAGGCGGTGGATGCCCTGCTGACTCGTTACGGCATTGCCGGACAGCGCTATATCGCCATCGAGACGCAGAACTGGAACGCTTTGTGGGAGAGTAATTTCACGCCGGTGGATGTCGACGGTAAGGTCCATATCCGGGCGCCGTTCCACGCCCCCGCTCCGGCCGGCGAGCTGGAGGTGGTCATCATGCCCCGCATGTCTTTCGGTACGGGCCACCATGCCACCACCTGCCTGATGGCCTCCTACCTGACCGATCTCGACCTGACGGGTCGCGAAGGGCTGGATATGGGCAGCGGCACGGGGGTGCTGGCTATCGTGGCCGCAAAGAGAGGAGCCGTCCGGGTCGATGCCGTGGATATCGACACATGGGCCGACGAGAACTGCCGCGAGAACATCGTGCGAAATGGCGTGGAGGGGCGCATTTTTCCCCTGCTGGGCGACGTGCGCCGCATCGCGGGCCGCACCTACGATTTCATCGCGGCCAATATCAACCGCAACATCCTGACGGGCGACATGACGGCCTATGCCGCCGCTCTGCGCCCCGGTGGCGATCTGCTGATGAGCGGATTTCTGGAGGCCGATATTCCGGTTATCCGGAGCGCTGCCGAGCAGGCCGGGCTGCAATTCGCGGAGAGCCGCCTGCGCGACGGCTGGGCGGCCGTCCACTGCCGCAAATAGGGGGCGATGAAGAGTTACAAGGGGCGGGGCATCGTGCTCCATACGCTCAAATACGGCGATTCGTCGATGATCGTCTACCTGCTGACCGATGTCGGCGGGCGTCAGAATTTCATGGTGCAGGGGGTGCGCTCCTCCGGCGGCCGCGGTTCGAAGGCGGCGCTGTTCCAGCCCATGTTCGCCGTGGAGTTCGAGGGGCTGGTATCGACGAAGATGCAGCTGCACCGGTTCCGCGAGGTGCGGAGCGGACTGGTGTTGCAGTCCCTGCCGTTCGATGTCCGCAAATCGACCATCGCCCTCTTCATGGCCGAGGTGCTTTACCGGTTGGTGAAGGAGAGCGAGCCTAACCCCAATCTGTTCGAGTTCGTCTGGCGCTCGGTCGAGGCGCTCGACGCCCTCGGCGAAGGCACGGCCAATTTCCATATCTGGTTTCTGGCCCGCCTGAGCCGTTTTCTGGGCTTCGGCCCCGGCAATTCATACGCATCCGGGGACTGGTTCGACATCCGCGAGGGGGCTTTCACCCCGCTCAAGCCCGAACACACCCTCTTCTTTCCGCGATCCGACGCCTCCTACTTCCATGAATTCCTCCACCGGCCTATCGACGAACTGGCTTCAATCGGCATGAACCGCACCGAGCGGGTCGAAATGCTGCAATGCCTTTTGACCTATTACGGCTATCATCTGGATGCCATCCACGCTGTGCAGTCGGTCCGCATCCTGCAGGAGGTCTTTTGATCCCATCATCCCGGGGCCGCTCCGGTCCTACTCCTTGACGCTCTCCTTCGCCCCCTCGGTGCGTCTGCGGACATACTCCGTCGGCAGACACCCCACGTGCTTCTTGAAGCTCGTGGCGAAGTAGGAGGGGGAGCTGAATCCCACCATCGAACTGATCTCCGCGATGGTATATTTCCGGTCCAGCAGCAGCTTGCAGGCGTAGTTGAAGCGGATCTTGCGGATGAATTTCGTGGCCGATTCGCCCGTGATGGAGGTGATCTTCAGGTGGAGGTTCGAACGGCTCATGCAGAGCGCCTGCGCGAAGTCGTTCGACGAGAAGTTCTCGTTGTCCATGTTCTCCTCGACGGCCCGGATGGCCCGTTTCAGGAACTCGCCGTCGATGGCGTTCGAGGTGATCTTGTCGGGATCGACTTCCGCCGAGTTGGAGTAGTGGTGGCGCAGGCGGTAGCGGCTCTTGAGCAGGTTGTTCACTTTGGCCTGCAGCAGCGTGATGGAGAAGGGCTGGGCCACGTAGTCGTCGGCTCCCGCCTCGATGCCGGTGATCTGATCCTCCATGCTGTCCTTCGAGGCGAGGAGGATGACCGGAATGTGGCAGGTGCGGATGTTCTGCTTCACCGCCTGGCAGAGCTTCAGTCCGTCCATGCCGTGCAGCACCCGGTCGGCGATGATGACGGCGGGCTCGATGCTCTTCAGCAGGTCGAGAGCCTGCTGTCCGTCCGAGGAGGCATAGACCGCGTAGCGGCCGCGGAAATGGAGTGTAAGGTAGTTGCGGATCGAGGGGTCGTCGACCACCAGCAGAATCGTCTCGCGCTCCTCGCCGTCGGGTCCCTGGGGCTCGGAGAGCGCCGCTTCGCTGTCGGGGGTGCAGGCCTCGGCCAGATAGCCAGGCAGATCCTCGGATACGGCGCTCCGCTGGGGCTTGCGGTCGCTCTGCAACTCCTCTTCGGTATAGCATTCCAGCGAATCGGGCAGCGAGAGGGTGAATTCGGAGAAGCGCCCCTCTTCGCTGCGCAGCGACACGTCGCCGTGGTGCAGTTCGGCCAGCCGGCGGACGATGGAGAGGCCGATTCCGGTCCCCATGCGGGATTCGTCGATCTGGTAGAAGCGCTCGAAGATATGTTTCTGCAGGTCGGAGGCGATGCCTATGCCGCTGTCGTGCACCGAGATCGTCAGCCGCCCGTCGCGATGGGCGAGCGAGAGGCGGATGATGCCGCCAGAGGGGGTGAATTTGAAGGCGTTCGTCAGCAGATTCGTGAGCATCATCTCGACGAACTGCCGGTCTACGGGCAGCTGCTCTCCCTTGAGCTCCGAGTCGAAGATGTAATCCATGTCGCGGTTCTGGGCGATTTCGGAGAAGAGCGAGAAGACCCCGCCGGCGATTTCGTCGACGTTCTGCATCGCCACCTGGATCTTGAACATGCCCAGTTCGGCCTTGCGGTAGTCGAGCATCTGGTTGACGATGTGCAGCAGTTTGGTTGAGCTGCGGTGGATGTATTGCAGGCGGGTCTGTACGTATTTGTCCGTCGCGCCGTGCTCCTCGATCTCCTGCAGGGGCGATAGAATCAGGGTCAGCGGCGTGCGCAACTCGTGCGAGAGGTTGACGTAGAAGCGGATCTTCTCCTGGCTGAGCTCCTCGATCCGCTCCTTCTCCTTGCGCTCCATGTTGAGCTCCAGCTGCATCCGCATCCGGCTTGTGAGGAATCCCACCACCACGCCGATCAGCCCCAGCAGCAGGGCGAAGAATCCCGCCCTTGCTCCGGCGGTCTGCCACCAGCGGGGCAGGATGCGCAGCAGCAGGGTAGCCTCGCGGTCGCTCCAGATGCCGTCGTTGTTGGCGGCCTGCACCCGGAAGGTATAGCTGCCGGGCGCGAGGTTCGAGTAGCTTACCTCGCGGTTGCCGGTCTCGTACCACTGGTCGTCGAACCCTTCCAGCGTGTAGCGGTAGCGGTTCCGGCTGCCGGCGAGCTGGTTGACGGCCGAAAAGCGGATGCTTACCAGATTCAGTCGCGCGGATAGGGCCGCTTCGGTCAGCGACCCGTCCGCCTCGCGAAGCTGATCCACCTGCTCCCGCTCGCCCGCCTGATCGTTGAAGACGACCAGGTCGGTGATGTGCGGCGCGGGCGCATAGGGGTTGTCGCGCAGTTCGAAGGGGCGGAAGCTGGTGATGCCGTCCAGACCGCCGAAGTAGAAGGTGCCGGAGCGGTCGCGGCAGTAGGCGTAGATGTTGAACTGGTTGTTGGCGATTCCCTCCGTGCGGCGGTAGTTGCGGAAGGCGGCCTCGCGAATGTCGAAGCAGGAGAGGCCGTTGTTGGTCGAGAGCCACAGCCGGTGCATGTCATCCTCCAGGATGCCGTACACATAGTCGTTGGGCAGTCCGTCGCGATGGGTGTAGGCCGTAAAGCGGCTCTGCTCCTCGTCGTATCGCAGCAGCCCCTGCTTGGTGCCGATCCAGACGGTACCCCGGCTGTCTTCCGTAATGCAGAGCACAGAGGGGGCGTCCAGAAATCCCCCCCCCTCCGAAATCTTCGTGTCGCTGAGCGACCGGACGTCGCGACACCCCTCCGAACAGAGGTAGAGCCCCGTGTCGGTGCCTACCCAGACCCGGCGTTTCGAGTCGCGGAAGAGGGTCGATATGTGTTGCGAGGCGAGGCGGGGCGCCCGCTCGGCGGCCGCATGGCGCGAGAAACGGCGGGTCCGTTTGTCGAACGAGAGCAGGCCGCTCAGCGTGCCGACCCACAGCGTGCCGTCGCCCTCGTCCAGAAGCGTGTAGCAGCCGTTGTTGATGGGGCTCGTGTTGCTGATGGGGAAGTTCTCCGCCCGGCGCGTCGCGACATCCAGGTAATTCAGGCCGCCCACGTGGGTGCCGACGTAGAGGCCGCCGCGGTCGTCGGGCAGGATGCACTTGATGTTGTTGGAGAGGCCGCCCGGCGCAGTCGAGGTCACGTTGTGGTCGTTGTAGCTGGTGAAGTGCCCCGTCGCCGGGTCGTAGCGGAAGATGCCGTCGTCGTTCGTGCCGATCCACAGCACCGGTTCCCGGGGGTCGGCGACGATGCAACTCACCGTGCCGTATACCGGCCGCGGTCCGTTCGCTGCCGGGTCCTGCGGCTTCAGCACCTCGAACCGGTCCGCCAGCGGGTGGTAGTAGTTCACGCCGCCGTAGTAGGTGCCGAGCCAGACGCCCTGCTGGTTGTCGATGCAGATCGACCATACGGAGTCGTGGCTGATCGACGAGGGGTCCGAGGTGTGGATATGACGGCTGATGGCGCCGCTTTTCTCATCGAGGATCGACAGTCCGTTGTAGGTTCCCACCCAGAGACGCCGGTTCTGGTCGCACTTCAGGACGCGGATGTAGTCCGAAGCCAGCCCGGGGGCGCTGCTCTGGGTGTAGCGGGCTGTCTGCCGCAGCGCTTCGTCGATGCGGTAGAGACCGTTTCCGTGGGTCGAGATCCAGTATCCTCCGTCGGTCGCCCGCACGATGGCCGAGACGTCGCAGCCGCTCATCTCGGGCAGAATCCGATGAATGCGTTGCTGCTCAGCCTCGTAGCCGTAGAGCCCCGACGACGATCCGACGAGAATCTCCCCGCGGCCGGTCCCGAAGCAGAGGGTGCGGACGTTGATGCCCGCCAGCAGGTTGTCGCCCGGGGTTTCGGGGTGTGCGGGGTCGAAGAAGTGGATGCCTGAGTCGGTAGCCAGCATCAGCAGCGGACCGACCTCGAGAATGTCGGTCACGCGCGAGACGTTGCGGATCGTGTGGTTGCGAAAGCGTCGTTCGCGGAAATCGTAGCAGGAGAGACCGGTCGACGTGCCGATCCAGAGCCGGCCGTCGCTTCCCAGCAGGAGCGCCGTTATGGAACTGTCGCCGAGCGCCCCCTCGCGGCCGGGGTCGCCGTGGAACACCTCGAACCCGTAGCCGTCGTAGCGGTTCAGTCCGTCCTGCGTTCCCAGCCAGATGTTGCCCTGCCGGTCCTGAACGATGGCGGTGACGGTGCTTTGTGAGAGTCCGTCGTTTACGGAGTGTTTCAAGAATGAGAAACCGCGGCCGATTGCTACAGGCGAAACGAAACCGGCCGACAGGAGTGCTGTCAGTATGGCGATCCAGGCTTTTTTCATCGTACGGTCGACGGAGGTTAGCTCCGTCCGAAACGTAAAGATAACGATTTTTTCCGAAACTTGCGTATGGGAACGGAAAAAAGGAGCCTCTCTGCGAAAGATAAAGCTCCTTGTATTAAGAAATCCGAATGCCTCTACCGCTCCTTGCGGAGCAGCTCCCGCAGGCGGATCCGTTTGTTGACTACCAGCGGCCGTACCCAGAAGGCGATCGAAAGGATATAGCCCAGGGTCAGGAAGAGGAAACAGAGCGCGGCGCGCAGTCCGAACAGGTCGCCCAGACCGCCCACGATCAGCGGGCCCAGCGCTCCGCCCGCGATGCCCGTGCAGAGGATGCCGGCGAAGGAGCCGTGGTGCCGCTCGATCGAATTCAGACCGAGCGACAGGATGATCGAGAACATCACCGAGATGGAGAATCCGAGCCCCGGAAAGGCCTGTACGGCTGTTTCGCGACCGCCGAACAGCGCCGCGGCCAGCAGGCCTATCGAGAGCAGGCCGGCGAACTTCAGCACCGTGCGCGAGTCCCACAGCTTCAGGGCGGCCAGCCCCACCAGACAGCCTACCGACATGTAGCCCCAGAAACGGCCGATGACGGCGGCTCCTGCGGTCTGCGGATCGAGACCGTGGTAGAGCTCCAGAAATTTCGAGGCCCAGTTGGCGATTCCCTGCTCGGTGGCCGTATAGCAGAGCATGCCGATGAAGAAGAGGTAGACATAGCGGTTGCGGAGCAGCTCGCGATACGAGGCCGTTCCACCGCTCCGCTCATCCTCCTGCAGTTCGATGCGCGGGAAACGGGCGCAGAGCACCACGACGATGACCGCCGCCAGAATCAGCGCGAAGAGCCAGTAGAGCGACACCCAGGGGAGGTCGGCCGGTGTAACGGTTCCGAAGAGGGCCGCGATGCCGTGCGGCTCCCCGCCCGAGGTAAGCTGCTGCACCATGCTCGTGTAGACGAACGGACTGACGAACGACGCCGCGCCGAAGACCAGCTGCCCCATCACGGAGAAGAAGGCGAAGTTCTCCTCGCCGCCGGCGCTGCGCGTCAGCGGGTTGATGGTCGTCTGCAACATGGCCATGCCCAGTCCGATGGTGAACGACGAGGCCAGCAGCATCGGGAACGAGGGGTTCAGTGCGAATAGAAGCGAGCCGATCAGCGGCAGCAGGAAGCCGGCCGTGAGGACCGCCTTCTGGCTGAACCGTTCGATCAGCAGGCCCGCCGGAATCGACATGACGGCATAGGCCACGAAGAAGGAGGTGGGGATGAACCCCGCCAGGGCGAGGTGCGCCAGCCGGAAATTGTCGATGATGTCCGGGATCAGCGGTCCGATGATGTTCGTGATGAACGAGATGACGAACCAGAAGATCATGATGAGCGCGACCACGCCGTAGTGATGTTGTTGTCTGTTCATGTTCTGCACACCTTTTTTCACGATTTCTTTTCGGTCGGTCGGAAGGCGAGCCCCGCGGCGCCCAGACAGCCCGCCCGGTTGCCGAGCGTGGCTCCCACGATGCGCGTCTCCTCGCTGCAAACCGCCATGGCCCGCGCGAAGACCCGCTTGCGCAGCTCGTCGAGATAGAACTCGCCGGCCTCCGAAATGCCCCCGCCGATCACGACCGTCTGGGGCGAGAAGATGTGGATGATGCTGATGATGCCCGTCGAGAGGTAGTCCCAGTGCTCCTCCATCACCTCGCGGGCCAGAGCGTCGCCCGCATGGTAGAGCGCGACGATCATCTCGCCGTCGCAGCGGGTGCAGGCCCGCTTCTCTTCGGCGCACCGGGCCTGGAAACGACGGACGAGCGCCGCCGTGGAGGCGTAGTGCTCCAGACAGCCCACGCTGCCGCAGGCGCACGGCTCGCCGTCGCACTTGACGGTCATGTGGCCGAACTCGGTGCCGCGGTTGCGGTAGCCGCCGTAGAGCCTGCCGTCGATCAGCACGCCGCCGCCGATGCCGGTTCCGACCGTCAGGAACACCACGTCCGTGGCCCCTTTGGCTGCGCCGTAGAGCGTCTCGCCCAGCGCCATGAGGTTGGCGTCGTTGTTCACCCGCACGGGAAGTCCCGTGGCCAGCTCCAGCCGGTCGGAGATCGGAATCCGCTCCCAGCCGGGAATGTTCTCGGCGCCGCCCAACACCATCCGTTCATCGGCCGAGACCACTCCGGGGGAGCCGACTCCGATTCCTACGGGTTGCAATCCGTTTTCGGCGGCGAACTCCAGACAGCTCTTCGCACCGGCCAGAATCTGCCCCAGCACCGCCTCCGCACCCTCGTCGGCGAGCGTGGGGAGCTTTCCGCTGAAGAGGACTCCGCCGTCGGAAGCGACCAGGGCGTACTTCACCGAAGTACCGCCCAGGTCGATACCTATCGCATAGCTTCTCATGGCCTTACGCTCTTTCCACCCAGATCGGCGTTGCCCATGCCCACTGTCCGTCGCGCTGACGCACGCGCACGTAGTAGTAGTCGGTATCGCGTTCCGCATCGCTGTCTTCCATGTAGGTTCCGATCGCGAAGGCGCTCTCGGGAGCCGCACGGTTGAACTGGATCGCCTCGCTCAGCCAGCCGCGCATGAAGTGCGCCTTGGCACCCTGCAGCAGCTCGTCGAGCGTGTAGGAGATCTGCTGGCCGTTGAAGTCGGCCGTGATGGTCGCCCGGCGCGGCATCTCGACGTCGAGCACCACGCCCTGCTGGGCGGGGGTCATCACGTTGGGGTTCTTCGACGAGTACATGTCCAGCTCCACGTGCTGCGCGCTGCGGTCCAGCAGGCGGTTCACACGGGTCTTGAAGCGGTGTTCGCCCGGCTGCGGCGAGGTGAAGGCGGCGCCGCGGAAGCAGGTCTGCACGTCGCGGATCTCGCCCTCGGAGAGCTTCAGCCGGCCCTGCCAGTGCACGTACTCCTCCTCGCGGTTCCAGCCGAAGTCGATCTTGATCTTGGCGCGCACGACATCGCCCTCGGGGTTCTGCGCGAGGAACGGACCGTTCAGACGGGCCACGCAGCGGCCGTTCTTGATCAGGTCCACGTAGTCGATGAAGTTCTGCGCCTCGACGTTGAGGTATATTTCGCGCTTGCCGGCCTTGACCACGTCGCCCATCGTGGCGCCGTTGATGCGGAAGTCGATCTTGATCTTGTCGCCCGTGATGCCGCACACGTGGCGCTTCGACATGGCGTCCCAGAGCTTGTCGCGGTCGAGCGACTCGGCCAGCACGCCGATGCGGCCGTCGCCGTAGCTGCCCGGATAGCCGGCATGCTGGTCGGTGGAGCACATCAGACCGAACTTGTGGCCCTGCTCCAGACCGTAGAGTACCGAGCCCTCCCAGACGCGGGGACCCATATCGTGCAGGTAGTCGTAGTCGCCCATGTCGCCCTCGGCCAGACCGTGGCGCGAGAACATCTCGACGAAGGGCAGCTGCGGGTCGTCGTCTGTGAAGGCTTTCCACTCGTAGCCGCGGAATCCGGTCTGGTAGCCCATGTGGTGGGGCGTTACGAAGACCTTGTATTTGCGCAGCTTCTCTTTCAGGTCGGGCACGGAGGTGCACTCCAGCAGCGGCGTGTCGTAGTCGTAGCAGAGAGCCACGTGGTCGCCGTGCTCCATCGAGTGACACTCGTAGGAGGTGAAGCTCAGGAATTTGCCGGGGTCGTTGGCCTCGCGGGTCTTGCGGACGTACTTGTCCCAGCCTCCGGCGCGCAGGCGCTTGAAGGCCTCGGTGTGATAGCCGATCACCCAGTTCAGCCGCGGGTCGTTCTCGCCCGGAATGTCGGGCCAGAGGGCGTGAGGCGTCACGGCGCAGAAATCCAGCTGTTCGCGGGCCGCGGCCAGCGCATCCTCCAGATCACCGTGGCCGTAGGTGACGTTGCAGTGGTTGTGGATATCGCCCCAGAACACCTTCATGTCCTTGAGCGACTCGAAGCTGCGTTTCAGCTCTTCGGGCAGCTTCCGGTCGTTCGACTTGCCTCCTACGCAGCTCAGCAGCGAGCCCGAGGCGGCCAGACCCAGCAGCGACCAGCCCGATGCCTTCAAAAAATCTCTTCTATCCATAATTTTAAGGTAGTATTATTAAGTTTAGGTTCTTTACAAATTCTCGACACCCTGGAAAAATTCGCTCTGCAACTCGTCGGGATCGGTATCGTCCGCCTCGGCCTGCAACTCCTTCAGCCGGGCGTGCATCTCCTCGCGGACGGCGGCATAGGCCGGATCGTCGTAGCGGTTCCGCAACTCGTTCGGATCCTCCTGAAGGTCGTAGAGCTCCCACTCGTCCACGTCGTTGTAGAAATGGATCAGCTTGTAACGCTCGGTGCGGATGCCGTAGTGGCGTTTCACGGAGTGCCACGAGGGGTACTCGTAGTAGTGGTAGTAGACCCCCGTGCGCCACTCGGCCGGAATCTCGCCCTTCGAGGTCAGCACCCCCTTGAGCGAACGGCCCTGAATGTCGGCGGGAATCTCCACGCCGGCGAAGTCGAGCAGCGTGGGGGCGTAGTCGATGTTCATGGCCAGCGCCTTCGAGCGTGTGCCGGCGGCTACGGCTTTGGGATAGCGGACCAGCAGCGGGGTGCGCTGACACTCCTCGTACATGAAACGCTTGTCGAACCAGCCGTGCTCGCCCAGGAAGAAGCCCTGGTCGGAGGTGTAGATGACGATCGTGTTGTCCAGTTCGCCGATCTTCTCCAGATAGTCCAGCAGACGGCCCACGTTCTCGTCCACGCCCTTGATGACGGCGCAGTAGTCGCGCATGTACTGCTGGTATTTCCAGCGCACGATCTCCTCGGGCGTAGCCGTGCCCCGGATCTTCTCCCATTCGGCCAGGCGGGGGGCGTAGGCCGCATCCCAGCGGGTCTTCTCCTCGTCGGTCATGCGGTTGTAGGCGTCCTGGAACTGCTTCACGCTGCTCAGCCAGTCATTGGCGCGCTTCACGTCGGCCTTGTTGGCGTCGCTCTCCTGCTCCGCTTCGCCGAGGTCGCTCCGCAGCTGCTCGGGCGAGATCAGTTTCAGGTCCCACTCGGGCCACATGTGGCGGCCGATCTCCATCTCCTGCTCGCGGGCGGCGCGGCCGCGGGTCGCATAGTCGTCCAGCAGGGTCTCGGGTTCGGGGAACACCTTATCGTCGTAGATGCCCAGATGGCGCTGCGCCGGCATCCAGTTGCGGTGAGGTGCCTTATGATAATAGAGCATGGCGAAGGGACGATCCTTGTCGCGCTGCTCGAGCCAGCCGATCGCCTTGTCGGTAATCACGTCGGTGACGTAGCCGGGCTCGATTTTCTCCTCGCCGTTCTCGATGAACAGCGGCGAGTAGTATTCGCCCTGCGCCACCAGAATGCTCCAGAAGTCGAAGCCCTGTGGCTCGGAGTTCAGGTGCCACTTGCCGATCATGGCTGTCTGGTAGCCGGCGTCGTGCAACAGCTTGGGGAAGGTCTGCTGCGAACCGTCGAAGGTGCGCGAGTTGTCCGTGAAGCCGTTCTTGTGGCTGTATTTGCCCGTCAGGATGCAGGCGCGCGAGGGTCCCGAGATGGCGTTGGCTACGTAGCAGTTCTCGAAGAGCATGCCTTCGCGGGCCAGCCGGTCCAGATTGGGGGTCTCGACCAGCCGGTTGTCGTAGCAGCTCAGGGCCTGACAGGTGTGGTCGTCGGTCATCATGATGACGATGTTGGGCTGGCGCGTCGCCTCGGGCGCTCCGCAGCCGGTCAGTGCCGCAACCGACAGCGGTACGGCGGCGAGCCGCACGCTCGGTCGGGCGTGAAGTCGTGAATTCGGTTTCATTGCGTGTTTGTTTTGTCGGTTTTATGTTCAACGGTTCCCGCGGATATGGCCGGAGGGGCGTTCTTCGTTTTCGATCAGATCCTTCAGCTCGCGCTGGAGGCGCTTGTCCCCGGTCTTGACGCCCCAGTCGTACATCTTGCGGCGCAGGCGCTTCAGTTCGGACGCATGACGGCGGTCGACGGCCAGATTCACCATCTCGCCCCGGTCCGCATCCAGGTCGTAGAGCATCTCGCGGTTCTGGAAATGGATGTAGAGCACATATTTGTAGCGGCCTTCGACGATACTCCAGCCCCGTACCTTCGCGCTCGACAACAGCGTCTCGACGAACACCTCGTCGTGCAGGGTCTCGCTTTTACCCTCGGCAACGGGACGCAGCGAACGGCCGCGGTAGCGCTCCGGGTCGAGCTTCACCCCGGCATAGTCGCAGCAGGTGGCATAGACGTCCAGACCGATGTTCGACAGCGCCTTGTCGTTGCTCACGCCCGCCGCGGCCCGGCCTTTCGGAGCCTTGACGATCAGCGGCACGTTGATGCACTCCTCGAAGAGGACCCATTTCTGGTTCCACTGATGGGCGGCCGCTCCGTCGCCGTGGTCGCTGCTGAAGATGATGACCGCATCGTCGTACATACCCCGGTCCTTGAGCGCCTGAATCAGCCGGCCGATCTCCCGGTCGACCCGTTCGACAAGCCGGTAGTAGCCGTACAGATAGCGCCGCCAGTCGTTCTGCGAGTAGTCGAAGACGTCGTGCGAACGGGGCGCGAGCCGCTCCTCTATGCGAATCGCTTCGGCCTCGAAGGTCGAGGGCATGAAGTTGGCGGGCAGGTTGGGGCACTCTTCGAGCTCGAAGGGGGGCAGCTCTCCGTAATGGAGCGACTGATTGCGGGCGAACTCGCAGATCTCGTGCGGGTTTAGGTACGAGGCCACCAGGAAGAGCGGCTTTTCGGGGTCGCGGCGGTCGAAAGCCTCGGCGCACTTGTCGGCGATGATGCGGTCGTCCATGTCGCACAGTTTCCGGAATCCGGTGCCCTGCTCGGGAATGTTCACCTCCGGCACGTGCCACTTGCCGGCGTAGAGACATTCGTAGCCGGCCTCGTCCATGCGGTGGCCGATACCGGTGTCCATTGCCTCCTGTGCGGGGCGGTCGTCGTTGTCGTAGGCACCCACTTCGAAGGGCATGCAGCCCGTGATGAGCGACGAGCGGCAGGGGCCGCTCAGGGGGAAGGGGCAGTAGGCGCGGTCGAAGCGGACGCCGTCGGCTGCCAGCGCATCCATGTTGGGGGTCGATAGCCAGGGGTTGCCGGCGCAGCTCATGGCGCGGGCGGTCTGCTGATCGGTCAGGATGAAGATCACGTCGGGGCGCTTGTCCTTGCGCGGTGCGGTGCGGGCGGCCTGCGCCTGAGCGGAGGCTCCGAGACTCAGAGCGGCTACGGACCCGGCGATCAGGGGGCGGGAAGTGCGGATGAAGTCCATGTTTTGGAAACGGTTTTTCGGTTGTTTTTCAGGTTGAACAAAATTACGCTTTTTTTCGGAACCGGACCCTCCCTGCTGTTGCAAAATAACGTGCGTCTGTTCAATAAGTTTTGAATTTGTCCTGCGGGCTTTCGATTTTGTCCTATCCGCCGGTCGAATCTTGCCGATTCGGCCGCAGATTCGACAAATTCGACGATCGATTGAACAAATTTGGGATAGGAGTGGTAAAAATTGGTGAAACATTGTCCATAGTATAAAACATGCGCCGGCGCTTTTCGTTACCTTTGTAACACTGCGAAAAACCTGAAAAACTACCGAATATGAAAAAACTTACCCGATCGATTCTGATCTGCGGCACCGCGCTGCTGGCCTCGCTTCCGGCCTGGCGGACGAGTGCGCAGGAGCTGCCCGTCAGCGACCAGGCCCTCTTCGAATGTCTGAATCTCGACCGTCCCGGTCTGGAGCCGGTGGCCGAGGCGTTGCGCGGCGGCGACACGGTGCAGGCCAAGAATGCCCTGCTGACCTACTACCGCAGCCGCACCGGTATCCAGTCGCCCGACTTCGACCCCGCCGCGGCAAAGCCGACCGAGACCGAGCGCCGCTGGGCCGACGACGGTCTGGAGCACCGCTTCTTCGTGCATACGGGCTATCAGCCCTCTTATTTTTATGGGGAGGATATCGACTGGCAGTACTGGCCCGTGCAGGACAACGAGCTGCGCTGGCAGCTGCACCGCATGAAGTGGTGGGTGCCGATGGGCAAGTGCTACCGGGCGACGGGCGACGAGAAATATGCCCGCGAGTGGTGTTTCCAGTATCTCGACTGGATGAAGAAGAATCCGCTGGTCGACTACCACGACTCCGACCGCGGCGTCGGCGAGGGCTCCATCGACCACACGCAGGCGAGCAACGCCCATTTCGCCTGGCGGCCGCTCGAGGTGAGCGACCGGTTGGAGTATCAGATCCTCCAGTTTCAGCTGTTCCTGCCTGCCAAGGCTTTCGACGCCGATTTCCTGGCCGCCTTCCTGGTCAACTACGACCGTCACTGCCGTCACCTGACGCAGAACTTTTCGCTCGGCGGCAATCACCTGCTCTTCGAGGCGCAGCGCCTCCTCTACGGAGCTATCTTCTTTCCCGAGCTGCGGGGGGCCGAAGAGTGGAGCCGGACGGCGGTCGATATCCTGAATACCGAGATCAAGAAGCAGGTTTACGACGACGGCGCGCAGTTCGAGCTCGATCCGCACTACCACGTGGGGGTGATCGACATCTTCCTCTGCGCCCTTCGCATGTGCGAGGTCAACGGCCGTGCCGACGTCTTCCCGCCCAGCTACGTGGAGACGCTCCGCAAGATGATCGAGCTCCACTACTCCTACTGCTACCCCGACTGCACCTGCCCCGTCTTCTCGGATGCGCGTCTGCACGACCGCGCCTACTACATGCCCCACTACACCAAGTGGACGGCCCTGTTCCCCGATGACGAGATGCTGCGCTACCTCTATACCGACGGCCGCGAGGGCCGCACGCCGGACTATCTGTCGCGCGCCTTCCGCACTTCGGGCTATTACGCCCTGCGCAACGGCTGGACGATGGATGCCACGATGCTCGTGCTGAAGGCGGGTCCGAAAGCCTTCTGGCACTGCCAGCCCGACAACGGCACCTTCGAGCTCTGGCACAAGGGCCGTCAGTTCTTCCCCGACTCGGGCAGTTACGTCTACGAGGGCAGCGCCGAGATCAACGCCCAGCGCCGCTGGTTCCGCCAGACCCGCGTCCACAATACGATGACCCTCGACAACCGCAACCTGGAGAAGACTGCTTCGGTGAGCCGCCGCTGGACGGAGAACCTGAACGGCACGGACATCGTGACGGTCGAGACGCCCGGATACGAGGGACTGACCCACCGCCGCACGGTGCTCTTCGTCGACCGCCGTTTCTTCGTCCTGCTGGACGAGGCGGTCGGCACGGCCGAGGGCGAGGTGGAGCTGCACTACAACCTCATCGAGTGCGAGCCGGAGGAGAATGCCTCGCAGCTGAGCCTCCGCACCCGGTTCGAGGACGGCAACAACCTCTACCTGCGGGTCTTCGCCCCCGAGGGGACCGAGATGCGCCGCGAAGAGGGTCGCGTGTCGCGCAGCTACCGCGTCTATACCGAGCGTCCGGCCTATGCTTTCGCCACGCCGAAGGCAGCCGGCGAGACCCTGCGCTACGTCACCCTGCTGATGCCCGTGGAGGGCGATGCGGCTGCGCCCCGGGCCGAGGTGCGCTTCGACGAGCATAGCCGCATGCTCCGGCTTAAGGTCGACGGCAAGAGCTACCGCTTCGACCTGAACGAAAAATGGAACAACTGATTAAAACCGATAACCTGATTATGAAAAAACTTTTGATTTTTTGCCTGGCGCTGCTGACCGCCGCCGGTCTCTGCGCCCAGGAGCAGCAGACACTCTACGAGATGCTGAACCTCGACTATCCCGGTCTTGAAAAGGTAAAGCAGGCCGCTGAGAAAGGCGACTGGAAGCGTGCCGACAAGGAGCTGCTGAAATATTACCGGGCCCGCAACACCGTCAAGATCACGGATATCGACATGGAGAACGTGACCATCAACAAGGAGGAGCAGAAGTGGGCCGACGAGTCGCTAGAGCATAAGTTCCATGCACACAAGGGCTACGAGTCCTATTTCTACGGCGACGACATCAACTGGCGCTACTGGCCCGTCGAGGACAACGAGCTGCGCTGGCAGCTGCACCGCCACTACTGGTTCGTGCCGCTGGGCAAGGCCTACGCCATCACCAAAGACGAGAAGTACGCTTCGGCGCTGGTGGAGCACTATTCGGACTGGGTGAAGAAGAATCCCCAGGTGGACATTCGCGCGCTGGAGAAGAGCGGAGCCGCACCCGAAGTCGTCGCCGCCGAGCGTGAGAACATGAAGTTCGCCTGGCGTCCGATGGAGGTGAGCCACCGCCTGCAGAACCAGCCCATGTGGTTCGAACTCATCAAGGGGAGCGCCAGCATTACGCCCCGGTTCGTGAACCTCTTCCTGCAGAATTTCCACCAGCATGCCGACTACATCCGGCATCACTACTCCAAGCAGGGCAACCACCTGCTCTTCGAGGCGCAGCGCATGCTCTACGCCGGTATCTTCTTCCCCGAATTCAAGGATGCAGCCGAGTGGCGCCGGAGCGGCGTCGAGATCCTGAACCGCGAGATCGGCGTGCAGGTGTTTCCGGACGGCGTGCAGTTCGAGCTGGACTACGGCTATCACATGGCTACGATCAACATCTTCCTGAAGGCTCTCTACATGGCGCAGGCCAACGGCTATGCCGACGAGTTCCCCGCCAGCTACGTCCAGACCGTGGGCAAGATGACCGATTTCGTGTGGAACCTGATGTACCCCGACTATTCGAATCCGCTCTTCAGCGATACGAAGCTCCACGCCCCGAGCGTGTTCCGCAACAACTACCGCGAGTGGGTGAAGGTGTTCCCCGAGCAGGCCGATGTTCTCGACTGGTTCATCTCCGCAGGCAAGAAGGGCTCCATGCCGGAACACACCTCCATCATGTTCCCCGACGGCGGCTACTACGTGCTGCGCAGCGGCTGGGATAAGGAGGCGACCGTAACGATCGTCAAGGCGGGTCCCCAGGCCTTCTGGCACAACCAGCCCGACAACGGCACCTTCGAGTACTGGCGCAAGGGTCGCCGCTTCTTCCCCGACTCGGGCTGCTACGTCTATGCCGGCAACGCGAAAGTGACGGCCGAGCGCGACTGGTTCCGCCAGACCCGTGTGCACAACACGCTGACCCTCGACAACCGCAATCTGGAGTCGACCACCTCGAAGCGGCTGCTGTGGGACGATACGAAGGGCAACGTCCGCGTCGTGGTCGAAAACCAGAGCTATGCCGACCTGAAGCACCGCCGTTCGTTCTTCTTCCTCGACGGCGAGGTGCTCGTTATCGCCGACGAGGCCGAGGGTCCCGCGACGGGCGAGGTGGGCATCCACTTCGGTCTGGTTCCCGGCGAGATCTCCTTCGACAGGGACGGTACGATGCACACCCGCTTCACCGACGGCAACAACATCAAGGTGAAGAGCGTCTGCTCGGCGCCGATGAAGATCGAGAAGGAGGAGGGATGGACCTCGGATGCCTATCGCAAGAAGACGGAGCGCCCGGCCTACGTTGTGAAGACCGTGAAGGGCGACCGTCCGAGCGTGCTCTTCGTCACGGTGATCGCCCCCGACAACGACGCCTACAAGGGCTCGATCGCCATCGTGGCGAACGACACCGAGGTAGACGACAAACTGGAGTTCGACGTGCGCGTGGGTGCCAAAACCTATCATGTAGGTTATGAACTTTAACGCCTTGCGGGCGACGGCTTTCGGGCTGTCGCTCACTCTTTTGCCCGCTGCCGGAGGGCTCTTCGCCCAGGAGCTGGTTCCCATTCTGCCGCGGGTGAATGTGCAGGCCGACTCGGCCCGCCTCGAGCAGGTCGTGGACGGCGAGTGGGTGGCTGTGGGAACGCGCAAGGCGCACGCCATCCAGCACGACTACACGCGTCCCTACGACGGCAAGCCCTCCTACCGCTTCGAACTGAAGGCGGACGACAACACCCTCGCGGGCTATGCGCCGGGCGAGACGAAGGGTCGCGCCGAGCTCTCCTTCTGCTATGCCACGGCGGCCGACTGGGCCGGCCGGACGGCGGAAGACTACGATGCGGCGCACCGCATGAAGACCGTCTACCATCAGGGTAAGGGGATCGCTCCGCAGGGCTCCTCGCGCGAGTACCGCTTTGCGGTCTATATCCCCGACGACCTTTCGCCCGACGTATGCACCATCTTCGCCCAGTGGCACGGCATGCCCGACCGCACGCTGACCCAGTCGCCCGAAGGGATGATCCGTCGTCTGACGGCCGAGGAGTTTCTGGAGCTGGAGAGCCGCATGGTCTTCAAGAAGGATACGGGCTACGACAAGCTGGGGGGCGTGGACAAGAAGGGGCGGCCGCTGGTGGCCCGGGAGCCCAACGGCTGGAAGGTGGAGCAGGGAGGCTATCCGCCGCTGGCCTTCGGATTCCAGCAGGGACTGTTCTATATCAAGGCCAACAGCGACCGCCGCTGGCTGACCGACAAGAGCGACCGTTGCAACGCCAATCCGGCCCGGCAGCGGGTGCTGGAGCCCCTTTGTTCGGAGTTCAAGGCCTCGACCATCGCCTATGCACTCCCCTTCGCCGAGTTCCCGAAGAACCGGTGGGTGGAGTTTCGAGTGAAGATCGACTGGACGCAGTACGGCGGCGAGACGGAGGAGATCCTGCGTCCCGGACGGCTCGACGTGGTGATGACCGCCGACGGCCGGTCGGAGCATATCGTGGACGATGCGGAGATCCTGATCGGCCGCAATGACGATGACGGCTACTACTTCAAGTTCGGCATCTACCGCGTGGGCGGTTCGACCGAGCCGGTCTGCTACAACCTGGCCGGCTACAGCGAGAAGTAGCTGAACCCGCTTAAATAACGATAAGGTGTCCGTCTTTGAGGCGGACACCTTATTTTTATAGGCTTCGGGCGGTTACTGTTCGCCGAAGCGGGCATTCTCGCCCAGCCGCTCCTCGATGCGCAGCAGCTGGTTGTACTTCGCTATCCGGTCGGTGCGGGAGAGCGAACCGGTCTTGATCTGTCCCGTCGCCAGCGCTACGGCCAGATCGGCGATGGTCGTGTCTTCCGTCTCGCCCGAGCGGTGCGACGCGATGGTGGCATACCCCGCCCGCTGGGCCGTGCGGATCGTCTCGATGGTCTCGGTCAGGGTTCCGATCTGGTTTACCTTGATCAGAATCGCGTTGCCGCACCCCATCTGAATGCCTTTTTTCAGGAACTCCACGTTCGTGACGAAGAGGTCGTCGCCGACCAGCTGACAGCGGTCTCCCAACCGGGCGGTCAGCTGACGCCATCCCTCCCAGTCCTCCTCGGCCATGCCGTCCTCGATGGAGTCGATAGGGTATTTCTCGACCAGCTGGCAGAGGTAGTCGATCTGCTCTTCGGCCGACAGCCGGCGCCCCTGATTCCCTTCGAAGGCGGTGTAGTCGTAGAGACCGCCCCGGTAGAACTCCGTCGAGGCGCAGTCCAGCGCAATCGACACGTCGCCTCCGTCACACTTGCGGCCCGCCTTGTAACCTGCCACCCGGACGGCATCGAGAATCAGGTCGAGCGCCTGCTCCGTGCCGCTCAGGGCGGGTGCGAAGCCCCCTTCGTCGCCCACGGCCGTCGAGAGGCCGCGGCCTTTCAATACCTTCTTCAGCGCGTGGAATACTTCGGCGCCCATGCGCAGCGCCTGACGGAAGCTGCGTGCCCCGACGGGCCGGATCATGAACTCCTGAAAGGCGACCGGAGCGTCGGAGTGGGCCCCGCCGTTGAGAATGTTCATCATCGGTACGGGCAGCAGTCCCGTGCCCACACCGCCCAGGTAGCGGAACAGCGGCTGACGGAGCGCCGCCGCTGCGGCATGGGCCGCGGCGAGCGAGACGCCCAGCATGGCGTTGGCGCCCAGATTCGACTTATTGTCGGTGCCGTCCATCGCGCAGAGCCGGCGGTCGATGCCTGTCTGGTCGCAGACGCACCACCCCTTCAGCTCGCGGGCGATGCGGTCGTTGACATGCTCCACGGCACGGCGGACGCCCAACCCTCCGTAGCGCTGCTTCTCGCCGTCGCGCAGTTCCAGCGCCTCGTGCGAACCGGTGGAGGCTCCGCTCGGCACGGAGGCCCGTCCCCGGGCGCCCGATTCGGTGGTGATTTCGACCTCTACGGTCGGATTGCCGCGCGAATCCAGGATCTCGCGGGCGTGAATGGTCTCGATTTTCATGATGTTCGTTTTCCGGTCCACCCTGCAATTCGGATTCCAGAGTGACGATTGAAAAAAATAATGTCCGAATATGGTTCGAATCGTCGAGAAATGTTTATCTTTACTTTCGATTTGTCGGATTAAACTCAAATTTCGATATGAAACGTATTCTGATTGTAGGTGCGGGTGGCCAGATCGGCTCGGAGCTGACGACCTATCTGCGCGGGATTTACGGCCACGACCGTGTGGTCGCTACGGATGTGCGCGAATGCAAGGAGATGGCGGCGCAGGGGCCGTTCGAGGTCCTGAACGCCTTGGATGCGACGGCGATGGCTTCGGCCGTGGCGCGCCATCGTTGCGATGCCATCTTCAATCTGGTGGCCCTGCTGTCGGCCGTGGGCGAGAAGAATCCGCAAATGGCCTGGCAGATCAACATGGGTGCTCTGATGAACTCGCTCGAGGTGGCGCGCCAGCACCACTGCGCCCTCTTCACCCCTTCGTCGATCGGCGCCTTCGGCCCGACCTCGCCCAAGGACCGGACCCCGCAGGATACGATCATGCAGCCCACGACCATCTACGGCGTCTGCAAGGTGACCGGCGAGCTGTTGAGCAACTACTACCACACGAAATACGGTGTCGACACCCGTTCGGTCCGCTTCCCGGGCATCATCTCGAACGTCACCCTGCCGGGCGGCGGCACGACCGACTACGCTGTGGAGATCTACTACGAAGCGGTGAAGAAGGGCCGCTTCACCTGCCCCGTGCCGGGCGACGTCTACATGGACATGATCTATATGCCCGACGCCCTGCGCGCCTGCGTGGAGCTGATGGAGGCCGACCCTGCGAAGCTCGTCCACCGCAACAGCTTCAATCTGGCCTCGATGAGTTTCACGCCCGAAATCATCTGTGCAGAGATCCGGAAGCGGATGCCCGATTTCGAGATGACCTACGACATCGATCCCGTGAAGAAGGCGATTGCCGAGAGCTGGCCCAATTCGCTGGACGACACCTGCGCCCGCGAGGAGTGGGGCTGGAAGCCCGAATGGGACCTCGCGCGCATGACCGACGACATGCTGGAGGTGATCCGCCGGCGTTTCCCCGTGGAGGTCCGGTAGGATCGGCCGTCCGACATATATAATAAATAAGGAGTGTCCTTGCGGGACACTCCTTTATCGTTCGGGCAGGGCGGCTTTTATACCGTCATGATCTCCTTTTCCTTCTTGTCGATCTGGGCGTCGAGCAGCTTCGAGAACTTCTCGAGGAGCTTCTGCACCTGGTTCTCGCCATCCTTCGACTCGTCCTCGGGCATACCTTCCTTCACTGCCTTCTTGAAGGCCTCCACGGCGTCGCGGCGGGCGTTGCGCAGGCTGATGCGGGCGGTTTCGGCCTCCTGACGCACCTGCTTCACCAGCTCCTTGCGGCGCTCCTCCGTGAGGGGCGGGATCGACAGACGGATCTGCTCGCCGTTGTTCGAGGGGGTCAGGCCGATGTTCGAGTCGAGAATCGCCTTCTCGATAGCCCGGATCAGGTTCTTGTCCCAGGGTTGGATCAGTATCGTCTTGGCGTCGGGCACCGTTACGCTGGCTACGCCCGAAACGGGGGTCTGCGAACCGTAGTAGTCGACGAATACGCCGTTCAGCGCATTGGGCGACGCCTTACCGGCGCGTACGTTGAGAAGTTCCTCCTCCAAGTGCTCGACCGTCTTCTGCATGCGGTCCGATGCGTCGTTGAGAATCTGTTTGGTCTCCATAATATGATCGTTTATTTCGTTTGTATCGTTTTCTCGATGATCTTCACCAGCTCGGCGAACCCTTCGGGATCGTAACCCAATTCGATCTTGACGATGCGGCCCTCGCGGTCGATCAGGTAGTTGTGCGGAATGCCCTTCTTGGCATAGAGCCCGAATACCCGCTGGTCGCGGTCCATCGCCATCGGGAATTCGAATCCGCGCCGCTTGCGGGTCGCCTCGATCTCCCGCTCCGTGTCGCCGCGCGATACGGGCAGGAAGACGAACTCCTGGCCGGCGAAGCGGTCGATGATCTGCTTCTGCACCACCGACAGCTCCTGCATGCAGGGCGGGCACCAGGTCGCCCAGAAGTTGAGCAGCACCACCTTGCCCCGCAATTTCGAGAGGGTCACCTCGCCGCCTCCGTACATGGGCAGCGTGAAATCGGGAGCCATGTCGCCCACGGCCACGTGGTCGTATTCCGACCCGGCCTCTGCGGCCGCGGGGTGCGGGGTCGTCTCCCTCTCGCGGGCTGTCGTTTCATCCGGCAGCAGGATCATCAGGGCGACCACGGCTGCCAGCAGCAGGATCAGAATCCAGAGCGTGCGGTTGTTCCGCTTTACTTTACGTTCGAACATAGCGTTTTCGTTTTTAGCATTTTACTACGGTTCCGATGGCTTCTCCCGCCAAAACCTTGCCCAGATTGCCGGGGGTGTCCATATCGAAGACCACGATGTTCAGCCGGTTCTCCCGGCAGAGCGTGAAGGCCGTGAGGTCCATGACCTTCAGGTTGCGGGAGTAAACCTCGTCGAAGGTGATCTCGTCGAACTTGACGGCCGCAGGGTCCTTTTCGGGATCGGCCGTGTACACGCCGTCCACGCGGGTTCCCTTCAGCAGGACGTCGGCCTCGATCTCGATGCCGCGCAGGGCCGAGGCCGAGTCGGTGGAGAAGTAGGGGTTGGAGGTGCCGCCGCCGATGATGACTACGAAGCCGGCCTCCATGAGCTCCAGTGCCCGGGCTTTGGAGTAATATTCGCCGATGGGCTCCATGCGGATCGAGGTGAGCACTTTGGCCTTGACGCCGTTGTCCTCGAGCGCCGATTGCAGGGCGAGCGAGTTGATGATGGTGGCCAGCATGCCCATCTGGTCGCCCTTCACCCGGTCGAAACCGCGTTTGGCGCCCGTCAGGCCGCGGAAGATGTTGCCGCCGCCGATCACGATTCCGATCTGTACGCCCGTCGCCGCGGCCGCCTTGATCTGCTCGGCATAGGATTGCAGCACCTCGGTCGAGAGGCCGTACTTCTGTTCTCCCTGGAGCGATTCCCCGCTCAATTTCAATAATATGCGTTTGTATTTCATGATTTTGAAGATCTGTTTTCCATACAAAGGTAATCAAATTTCCGGATAATAGGGCCTGCAACATCCTTCTCTTCGCAATATTTGTCGCTTTCCTTTGAAATTCGTGAAATTCAGCTTAATTTTGCGAAACCATGAGACAGGACAAGGCAAGGATATTGAACCGGGTCGACTCTCCCGATGATCTCAAGACGCTCTCCGCCGAGGAGTTGCGTCTCTATTGCGAGGAGTTGCGCCGTTATATCGTCGACGAGTGCGCCCTCAATCCGGGGCACCTGGCCTCGAGCCTCGGTGCCGTGGAGCTGGCCGCTGCACTGCATTACGTTTTCCGCACGCCCGAAGACAAACTGATCTGGGACGTGGGCCATCAGACCTATGCCCACAAGATCATTACGGGCCGTCGCGAGGCCTTTCACGAGAAGCGCCGTCTGGGCGGTATCAGCGGCTTCCCGCGCATGGATGAGAGCCCCTACGACGCTTTCGGGGGCGGCCACGCCTCGGTCTCCATCTCGGCCGCGTTCGGCATGGCGAAGGCAGCCGGGCTGCTGGGCCGCCGCGAGCGGGTGGTCGCCGTGATCGGCGACGGCGCGATGACGGGCGGACTGGCCTTCGAGGGGTTGAACAACGCCGGAGCCAGCCCCGAGACCGACTTGCTGGTGATTCTGAACGACAACAACATGGCGATCGATCAGGCGACCGGCGCCCTGAAGAACTACCTGCTCAAGATCTCGACCTCGAAGCACTACAACCGGTTCAAGCGCCGGCTGTGGAACCTGCTTTCGCATACCCCTTTCCTGCTGCGCTTCTGCCAGAAAACCGGCAACGCCGTCAAGCAGAGCATTCTGAAGAACAGCAACCTTTTCGAGAGTTTCGGTTTCCGTTATTTCGGTCCGGTCGACGGACACGATATCGAGGGGCTGATCCGGGTTCTCCGGGCCCTGAAGGAGATCGGCGGACCGAAATTGCTGCATGTCCTGACGGTCAAGGGCAAGGGGCTGCCGCCTGCCGAGGAGAATCCTTCGGTGTGGCATGCACCCGGGCGCTACGACCCCGATACGGGGCGACGTCTCGCTCCGAAGCGCAGCGTGGCCCGGTATCAGGATGTTTTCGGCGAGACGCTGGTCGATCTGGCGCGTCTCGACCGGCGCGTGGCAGGCATCACGCCGGCCATGCCTTCGGGCTGCTCGATGAATATCCTGATGCGCGAGATGCCCGAGCGCTGTTTCGACGTGGGTATTGCCGAGGGGCATGCCGTCACCTTCTCGGCGGGACTGGCCGCCGCCGGACTGCGTCCCTTCTGCAATATCTACTCCACCTTCATGCAGCGGGCCTACGACAACGTGATTCACGACGTCGCCATCCAGCGTCTGCCGGTCATCCTCTGTCTGGACCGCGGCGGTCTGGTGGGCGAGGACGGAGCCACGCACCACGGAGCTTTCGATCTGGCCTATTTCGGCGCCATACCCGAACTCACGGTCGCTGCGCCGCGGGACGAACGGGAGCTGCGAAACCTGATGTATACGGCCCTGCAAGCCGACCGGCCCTTCGCGATCCGCTATCCGCGGGGCGAGGGCGAAGGGGTTGCCTGGCGGGGCGAGGCGTTCGAACAGCTGCCGGTCGGCCGGGGCGAACGGCTGCGCGAAGGGTCAGATCTGGCTGTGCTGACCGTCGGCACGACGGCGCGGTTCGCGCGCGAAGCGGCCGATCTGGCCGCTGCCGAGGGGATCTCGGTCGCGCATTACGACCTGCGCTACGCCAAACCGCTCGACGAAAAGCTGCTCGACGAGGTGGCGGAGCGGTTCGATAAGGTGATTACCGTGGAGGACGGTTCGGTCCGCGGCGGCGTGGGCGAGGCTGTCGCCGCCTATTTCCAACGTGGCGGGAAGCCGGTTCGGGTCCGTTCGCTGGGCATTCCCGACCGTTTCATCGAGCACGGTACGCCGGCCGAGCTCTATCGCTTGTGCGGTTACGACACCGAAGGGGTGCTCGACGCGATCCGCACGATCATCCGTTAGATTCGCTCTCCGTTTGGCAGGGTTTCTGCCACAGCCGTGTCGTAAGCATTACGGTACGGGTATGGGACTTTGGTTTTTTACGGGGACACTGGCTGTTTTGGCGGGCATTCTGTTTCTGCGCCGGCGCTCGGCAATCGACCGGACCACGGTGGAAATCGCGGACCGGCGCGAACTGCTGGGGCTGTGGTATGAACTGGCCCGGTTCGACCACCCCTTCGAGCGGGGGCTGCAGGAAGTCGAGGCGCGCTATACGCTGCTCGACGACGGGACCCTGCGGGTCGAAAACAGCGGGTTCGATCCGGCCATCGGCGCCCGCCGCACGGCTGTCGGACGGGCGAAGTTCACCGCCGACTCGGGGCGTCTGCGAGTCTCGTTCTACTGGAAATTCTACTCCGACTACAATATTCTCGAGCGCGGCGTCCGGGGCGAATGGATGCTCGTGGGGAGCCGGTCGCCCCGCTACCTCTGGATCCTCGCACGGAGCGAAGAGCTGCCGGCCGACGAACTGGAGCGCATTCTGGACCGTGCCCGCGAACACGGCTACGACACGACCGGGCTGATTCTGCGCGCCTGAAATCCCTAACCCGCTATGGGGCAGGGGATGCCGAGCGCCTCGACGCGGGCCGCAATGCGGCTCAGCTCCTCTTTCGACACCTTCTCCAGCGTCTGGCAGGGGGTGTCCCGATCCAGCGAATAGATCATCACCCGGCTGGGGTGGATCTGCCCGATGAGCCGCAGCCAGGCCGACACCTCCTCCTCGGTGGTGTTGTCCACCCGCACGCCTTCGCACTCGCCGCGCAGGAACATCGTCTGCACGATCAGTTTTCCCTCGAATCCGCACAGCTGCTCGACCACCCGCTCCACGGAGTAGTTTCCCTGCGGACGGTTCAGCAGCCGGACCGTCTCGTCGAAGGCCGAGTCGAGCTTCAGCAGGTTGTTGTCCACCCGTTCCAGCGCCCGGCGCACGTCGGGCCGGTGCAGCTGGGTGGCGTTGCTCAGGACCGACACCCGGGCCGAGGGGCAGATGGCGTCGCGCAGCCGCAGCGTGTCCCCGATGACGGCTTCGAATTCGGGATGGAGCGTCGGTTCGCCGTTGCCGGCGAAGGTGATTACGTCGGGCGGCGTGCCTGCGGCGACCATCTTCTCGAGCGTCTCGCGCAGCAGGCGCTCCACATCTTCGCGGCGGTTGAACCGTCGGCCTCCGGGGTGATCCCCGTTCCAGCCGCACTCGCAGTAGATGCAGTCGAACGAACAGAGCTTCGATTCGACGGGCAACAGGTTGACGCCCAGCGAGAGGCCCAGGCGCCGCGAACGCACGGGGCCGAAAATGATGTCGTTGAAGAGCGAAGTCATGATGCAGTGTCTCTTATAATTGTCCCGGGGAACTCTCCCCATGATTCAAAATTACGAATAATTTTCCGGATACGGAAATCGATCCGGTCAGGTCTGTCTGAATTCGGTACAGGAACGTGTAAATAGGTATAAATGCGTATCGGGGTGGAATAAAAAAGGCGTACTTTTGTTCATCCGATACGTTTTTGTTATCTTTGCGTAAAGAACGGAACTCAAACTCAAATTACAAAATAGAATTATGGTAGATATTTTCGAACGTCTCGAAAAGAACGCCGGCGGTCCGATCGGTCAGTACATGGCCTACGCTCACGGCTATTTCGCGTTCCCGAAGCTGGAGGGCGAGATCGGTCCTCACATGCTTTTCCGCGGCAAGATGGTCCTCAACTGGAGCTTGAACAACTATCTGGGCCTGGCCAACCTGCCCGAGGTGCGCGAGGCCGACGCCAAAGGCGCCGCCCAGTTCGGTATGGCCGCCCCGATGGGCGCCCGTATGATGAGCGGTCAGACCAAGTATCACGAGCAGCTGGAGCGCGAGCTGGCCGAGTTCGTCGGCAAGGAGGATGCCTTCCTGCTCAACTTCGGTTACCAGGGCATGATCTCGATCATCGACTGCCTGCTCACCCCGCGCGACGTGGTGGTCTACGACGCCGAGGCGCACGCCTGCATCATCGACGGCCTGCGTCTGCACAAGGGCAAGCGTTTCGTGTTCGGCCACAACGACATGGATTCGCTGCGCCTGCAGCTCAAACACGCCACCGAGCTGGCCGAGGAGCAGAACGGCGGCGTGCTCGTCATTACCGAGGGCGTGTTCGGCATGAAGGGCGACCTGGGTAAGCTGGACGAGATCGTGGCGCTCAAGAAGGAGTTTTCGTTCCGTCTGCTGGTCGACGACGCACACGGCTTCGGCACGATGGGCGAGGGCGGCCGCGGTACGGCTTCCCACTTCGGTGTGGTGGACGGCATCGACGTGCTGTTCAACACCTTCGCCAAGTCGATGGCCGGCATCGGGGCCTTCGTTTCGGGTCCCCGCTGGCTCATCAACCTGTTCCGTTACAACATGCGTTCGCAGCTCTACGCCAAGTCGCTGCCCATGCCGATGGTGATCGGTGCGCTGAAGCGTCTGGAGCTGATCCGCAACCACCCCGAGTTCCAGCAGAAGCTGTGGGAGATCACCCGCGCCCTGCAGGGCGGTCTGAAGGAGAACGGCTTCAACCTGGGCGTTACCAACTCGCCTGTAACCCCCGTCTTCCTGAAGGGCGGCGTGAACGAGGCGACGAACCTGGTGGTCGACCTGCGCGAGAACTACAAGCTCTTCTGCTCGATCGTGGTCTATCCCGTGATCCCGAAGGGCGAGATCATCCTGCGCGTCATTCCGACGGCCGCCCATACGCTGGAGGACGTCAACTACACGATCGACGCCTTCAAGGCCGTGCGCGACCGGCTGGAGAGCGGCTACTATGCCAACATGCCGATGCCGATGCGCGCAGACGAGGGTTTCAGCGTCCGCTAAAGGTTCTTCTTTATAAAGAGGTGTGTCGAAATCTCGGTTTCGGCACACTCTTTTTATTTAGGCGCTTTGCGCCGGCAGTCCTTCGCTGGCTGCGAACTGCGGAAGCGTATTGCAAGGGTGAAGGTTCCGGAAGGTCAAGATGTTTCGACTTCGGGCCTAAAGGCCCTCCGCTCAACATGACAGCAAAGCTGTCACCCCGAGTGAAGCGCGGCGAAATCGAGGGGTCTCGAGGGCCGGACATGCCGAAGCCCGTGCGAATCGCAATCGCGAATGTCCGGCATCGCTCTTTCCCGATGCGGCACGGGAAGGACGAAAATTGCGAATTGAAAAGATTTTGCGTATCTTTGCCCCGCAAGTCCGCTCTATCGCTGCCGGCTCTGGCCGGGGGAGGAAAGTCCGGGCAACACAGAGCGCCGAGCAGGTTAACGGCCTGATGTTCGAGAGGGCATAGCAGCGTAACAGAAAAGAACCGCCCGAAAGGGTAAGGGTGAAAAGGCGGGGTAAGAGCCCACCGCGGAGGCGGCAACGTCGTCCGGCAGTACGTCTCTCGGGTTGCAAGACCATGTATACCGACAATCAAGGGTGGCTCGTCCGATGTCGGGGGGTAGGTTGCTGGAGGCGGCGGGAGACCGTCGTCGTAGATAAATGATAGGGGCCCGTCCTTGCGGCGGGTACAGAACCCGGCTTATAGGATTTGCTGCATTACGGGGCTGTCTGAACATCAGACAGCCCCGTTCGTTTTCGATTGCTCCGGACGTTCGCTTTTGCTCTTCGCATGGGTTTCGGGTTGTCCGACCCTCGAGACCCCTCGATTTCGCTGCGCTTCACTCGGGGTGACAGCTTTGCTGTCATGTTGAGCGGAGGGCCTTTAGGCCCGAAGTCGAAACATCTCGACCGTCCGGAACCTTCACCCTTGCGATTCGTTCGGGGTGACAGAGAAGATGCGGATCCTGTTTCGTTACAGCCGCCCCTTCTCCTCCGAGGCGCTGCTCTCGACCGAGCGGCTGCGGAAGCTCTTGCCCGACTTGAAGTTGTAGCTCACCCGCAGCTGGAACGAGCGTTTGCCCCAGTTCTGCGATACGTCGAGCGTCCGGATGAACCCCGGCTGGTCGGCCTCGAAGCGGTCGTCGCGGTCCAGCAGGTTCTTGACGCTGGCGCTGACGGTGAACCGGTCTTTCCAGAACCGCTTCTTGATCGAGGCGTTCAGCTCGTGGCGCGGCGATACGGTCAGATTGCCCATCGTGACGGTCGTCTGTCCGAAGTAGGAGAGTTCGAGCATGAATTTGGCCGGCAGCAGGAAGGTCATGTTCGTGTAGCAGTTGAAGAAATTGAACCGTTCGAGCGGCGCATCGATCTCGGTGCGCTGGGCGAGGCGCACGGCGGTGGCGTTGACGTTCCACGACCACCATTTCGTCAGCTGGAAGGGGAGCGAGAGCGAGGCGTAGTAGAGGTCGTTGTCGGGAAAGTTCCAGCTTGTCAGCCGCAGCTTGTCCGGATCGTCGGGGTCGCTCGTGATCACCTGGCCGAAGCCGTCGGTCGTCAGGCCGGCACCCACCGTCAGACTGTATTTGTAGTGGAGCACCATCGTCAGATTCAGCTGGTTGTTGTAGGCGGGCTCCAGCTCGGGGTTGCCGCTCTGGTAGGTGTAGTCGGAGATCTGCGTGCGGCGGGGCGTCAGGTGCCAGAATCCCGGCCGCTGGATGGTCCGCGAGTAGGCCAGAATCAGGGAGTGCTTGCCTGTCTTGTCCATCGACCACGAGAGGTTGGCGTTGGGAAAGAGCGAGAAGTAGTCCTGCTTCACCCCGTCTCCCTTGCCCTCGGTGCGGGTGTACTCGCCGCGCAGACCGGCCACGATCCCGAAGCGCCCCAGACGGGCCGAGGCTACGGCATAGAGCGCGGCGATGTTCTCGGTGTAGTCGATGCGATAGTCCTCCACCGTGCTGGGCAGCCAGGCATCGGCCTTCAGATAACGGTACTCGGCGCCGTTGCGCATGTCGTTGCGGGTGTATTTGGCCCCGGTCCGCAGCTGCCATTTCGGCGAGAAGGCCTTCTCCCAGCCCAGCGAGGCGGTCAGAATGTCGTAGCGGTTGGAACTGGCGTCGCGGTAGACCGAGTCGCGCAACGTGCCGGGTCCGGTCTGAATCGTGCGGTTGTCGTTGTCGTTCCACGAGGAGCGGCGGGTGTAGTCGGCCAGCAGCTTGAGGGTCGAGCCCACCGTGTCGAGCTTGACGATCCAGTTCAGCGTGGCGGAGTAGTTGCGGCGCTGATCGTCGGTGTTGTAGATGCTGCGGTTGTGGAGCTCGCCCGCTCCCTGACGGATCAGGGTCTGCGAGGGGGTGTCGCGCTCCTCGTCGTCGGACCAGTATTCGAACTCGGCGCCGAGCGAGTGGCGGGGATTCAGCTCGACGATGCCGCCGATCTTGCCGCCCCAGTTGCTCGCCCGCTCCTTCAGGTGCGATTCCGCCGCGAGGCTCATGTCGCTCGTCCGGTAGAGCGTCTGCTCCCGGGAGAGTCCCCGTTCGTCGGCGAAGTGGCCCCAGGCCGAAGCATAGAGATCGTATCGTCCCTCGTGGTAGTTGATGCGGAGGTTCGGGCTGTGGGAGTGCGACCACTCGCCCTGACTGGTGGAGTAGCTGATCGACCCCTCCATGCCGTCGTCGCGCCTGCGCTTGAGGGTGATCTTGATGATGCCGGCCGACGAGTCGGCGTCGAAGTCGGCTCCCGATACGGGGATCACCTCGATCTTACGGATATCCTCGGCCCGCAGCGTGCGCAGGTAGGCGAGCAGCTGCGCCGGCTCCATCTTCAGCTCGCGCTCGTTCACGTAGACCTTCGAGCCGCCCTGTCCGTTGATCGAGATCTTCTCGTCGTCGATCCAGACCCCCGGTGCCGTCTTGAGCATCTCTATGCCGTCCTTGCCCACCGCTGCGGGCGAGTTGGCTACGTCGACCACGAAGCGGTCGGCCTCGCGCCGGATCAGCTGCGTCTCGACCACGACGTCTTCGATCTCCGTGGCCGAGGTTCGCAGCACGAAGTCGCCCAGGTCGGCCCCTTCGGTCAGATGAAGGGGTTGCGTCAGGGTTTCGTAACCCATGTACCGGATGCGGAGGGTGTAGTCGCCGGCCGGCACCTTCAGCACGAAACGGCCGTCGGCTTCGGTCGTCATGCCCGCCGCCTGCCGCTCCGCCTGCAACAATACCACCGTCGCGAACGCTACGGGGGTCCCCTTTTCGTCGATCACCCGTCCGCTTACGGCCGCCGTGCGGGCGGCGATTGCCGGGATTAAGCATGCGGCGGCCAGGATAGCTGTGAGCAGAAGTTTTTTCATGTCCGTTTATTTTAATTGTTTGCGTCGTTAATTATTTCATGCCGCAAAGATAAATGTTTTTATTTATATTATGCAATACATAGTACATGAATTTTGAAAATAATTTTATACCTACTAATAAACGGGAAGGCTCTATTCCCTTCCGATTCGGTCGAATCGCCCTTTCCGGCGGCCGATTTCAACTGTTTTTTTCGGAATTGTTGAATTTTTTTCTTACTTTTGCGACAATAGGAAAATAATGAACTTAAAATGCCGAAGTTGCATGGTCTACGGGACGTAGCGAAAAAACCCGACTGGCTGAAGATCCGTCTTCACCGGGATGCCGCCTTTGCGGGGGTTCAACGCATTGTCCGGGAACATAATCTGCACACGATTTGCAGCAGCGGAAAGTGCCCCAACCAGGCCGAATGCTGGAGCCGCCGGACGGCTACCTTCATGATCCTGGGCGAGGTCTGCACCCGCAGCTGCCGGTTTTGCGCCACCCGGACCGGACGACCCGATGCAATCGACGGGAACGAGCCCCGCGAGGTGGCTCGCAGCGTCAGGTTGATGCAGCTCAGGCATGTCGTCGTAACCTCCGTCACGCGCGATGACCTGCCGGACGGCGGTGCGGGCCATTGGGCCGCAACCGTCCGGGCGATCCGCGAAGAGAATCCCGACGCAACGATTGAGCTCCTTATTCCCGATCTCGACGCCCGCCCTGACCTGCTGGACACGGTGCTGGCGTCGAAGCCCGATATCATCGGGCACAACATCGAAACCGTCGAGCGGCTGACCCCCGAAGTGAGGTCGCGCGCCCGCTATCGGACCTCGCTGGAGACGTTGCGCTACCTGCACGGGCAGGGCGCCGTCACGAAGAGCGGGCTGATGGTCGGCCTTGGCGAGAGCGATGAGGAGGTGATCGAGACACTCGCGGACCTGCGCAAGGCCGGGGTGGAGATCGTGACCCTCGGCCAGTACCTTCGGCCTACCCTGGAGCACTACCCCGTTGCGGCGTACATCACTCCCGAGAAATTCGATCGGTACCGGCAGCAGGCCCTTGCAATGGGCTTCGGCTATTGTGCGAGCGCACCGCTGGTCCGCTCCTCCTACCTGGCCGACGCCGCTCTGGAGGCGCTGAAGCGATAGCCTCGCCGAAGCCTTCACCGCACCATTCGCAGGGCCCCGAAAGGACGGCCTCGTGTCGTCGTATTGAGCAGAGAACGAAATGGAACTCGAATGCAGAGACCTGGGCCGCATGGCCTACCGCGAATGCTGGGACTACCAGCGGCGGCTCTTCGACGAAATGCTCCTCCGCAGAGGCGTTCGCGATGAGCGGGCGGGGTATCTGCTGCTGGTCGAGCATCCGGCGGTCTATACGCTCGGCAAGAGCGGCCGGCCGGAAAACCTGCTCGTAAGCGAGGAGCGCCTGCGTGAACTGGGCGCCGAGTTCTACCGCATCGACCGGGGAGGCGACATCACCTTCCACGGCGAGGGGCAGCTGGTCGGCTATCCGATCCTCGATCTGGAGCGGATCGGACTGGGTCTGCGGGACTATATAGATGCCCTGGAGGGGGCCGTGATCGATGCCGTGGCCCGCTACGGCATCCGGGGCGGGCGGATTGCCGGAGCCTCGGGCGTCTGGCTGACGGAGGAAAACCGCCCTCCGCGCAAGATATGCGCAATAGGGGTGCGCTCGTCGCGTTTTATTACCATGCACGGGTTCGCGCTCAACGTGTCGACCGATCTGCGCTATTTCGGGTATATCAACCCCTGCGGATTCAGCGACCGGGAGGCTACCTCGATCCGGCGGGAGACGGGGCGCGAGGTGCCGATGCAGGAGGTGAAAACCTCGGTTATAACTTGTTTGGAGAAAAAATTAAATGTTAAAATATATAAAAAATAACGATTATGCCCATAGAGAAGAGATGGGTAGTGAAGCCACAGGGGGAAGCCTCGGCGGTGGCGGCACTCTGTGCCGATCCCGAGCTGAGGATCCGCCCGGTGCTGGCGAATCTACTCGTACAGAGAGGCATAGACACGGTAGAACGGGCACGTAAATTCTTCGATCCGCAACTCTCCGATCTGCATGATCCGTTCCTGATGAAGGACATGGACCGCGCGGTGGAGCGTGTGGAGCAGGCCGTCCGAAACCAGGAGAAGATCATGGTCTACGGCGACTACGACGTCGACGGCACCACGGCCGTAGCGTTGGTTTACAAGTTTCTGCGCCACATCGGACACAAGAATCTGTCGTTCTACATTCCCGACCGGTACGCGGAGGGCTACGGTATTTCGCGCAAGGGCATCGACCATGCCGCCCGCAAGGGCGTTTCGCTGGTCATTGCGCTCGATTGCGGAATCAAGGCCACCGAGAAGGTCGTCTATGCGAAAAGCAAAGGGGTCGACTTCATCATTTGCGACCATCACCTCCCGGCCGAGGAGATTCCCCGTGCCGTAGCCGTGCTCGATCCCAAGCGGACCGACTGCACCTATCCCTTCGACGAATTGTCGGGGTGCGGCGTAGGATTCAAGCTCGTGCAGGCGTATGCCCTGAAGAACGGCATGCCCTTCTCCGAGATCGCGCCGCTGCTGGACCTGCTGGTCGTCAGCATCGCTTCGGACATCGTGCCGCTGACGGACGAAAACCGCGTTCTGGCCCACTACGGCCTCAGGCGGCTGAACGAGAGCCCGTCGAAGGGGCTGTTGTCGATCATCAAGATCTGCGGGCTGGACAAGCACCAGATCACCATCGACGACATCGTCTTCAAGATCGGACCACGCATCAATGCCGCCGGCCGCATGCGCATGGACCAGAACGACGAGAACGCCGACCCCTCGGGCGGCCACGCCGCCGTGAGCCTCCTGATCGAGGCCAGCGAGAGCCTGGCGGCCGAGTTCGGAACCAAGATCGACGGTTTCAACCAGGACCGCAAGTCCATCGACCGGAACGTTACTCAGGAGGCGCACGACTACATCGAGCGCAACCCCGAACTGAAGGCGCTGAAGAGCACTGTGGTCTACAATCCCAAGTGGATGAAGGGCATCGTCGGCATCGTTGCGTCGCGTCTGATCGAGACCTACTACCGGCCGACGGTGGTGCTCACCATGAGCAACGGTCTGGTGACCGGTTCCGCCCGCTCGATTCCCGGATTCGATCTTTATCAGGCCGTGGAGTCCTGCTCCGACCTGCTGGAGAACTTCGGCGGACACATGTATGCCGCCGGTCTGACGATGAAGCCCGAGAATGTCGAGGAGTTCACGCGTCGCTTCAACCGCTACGTGGAGGAGAACATCGATCCGCAGATCCTGATTCCGCAGGTGGATGTGGACTGCGAGATTCTCTTCTCGGATATCGACGACGAGTTCCGCCGCAGCCTGAACCGCTTCCAGCCCTTCGGCCCCGGCAATCCGTCGCCCGTGTTCGCCACCTACGGTGTGAGCAACCACGGCGATGCGAAGCTGGTCGGCGTGGAGTGCGAGCATCTGCGCATGGATCTGATCCAGCGCCAGAAGCCCAATACCCGCATCCAGACCATCGCTTTCCAGCAGCCCACCCACTACGAGTGGATTCGTGCCGGACGACCTATCGACGTCTGCTATCAGATCGTCGAGAACCACTACCGCGGCATCGTATCCACCCAGCTGCGCATCAAGGACATCAAGCCGGTGCGTTGAGCAGAATGCCATATCTGCGAGGAGGCTGCCTACTCAGTAGGCAGCCTCCTCTGCTGATAGAGCTTCGTGCAGTCGTTCGTTGTCCGCGGGCTGCCGGGCTTTGCGCCGAATCACCGATACCGGCGAGGCGGGATTTGTTCGCGTGTCCTGCACTCGTAAAAGGCGAGGGCGGCCGTGTCGTCGCGCAGTTCGGAGCGGGTGGCTGGACGCGCATAGCGGTAGGCAGCCGGCAAGGGGTGCCAGAACCGGAATCCGCAGAGGTCGCGGCTGCTGGTCTCCAACCGGACCGCTCCGTTTTCTGTCCGGTCGTAAACGCCCCACAGACTGTCCGATGCCGGACAGCGGGGATCCGAAGGATGATAGAGGTAGAGTTCTCCCTGAATGAATCCGCCGGCCGGGGCATTGGGGATTCCCGACAACACCCGAGCCGGCTTTTCGACAATAGCTCTCTTCGACTGGTTGTACATGATACGCTCTTCGTTTTTCTTTAAAAAGCGCGGTCCCGGTTCTTCATTCACACATCAAGGGATAATAGATGACAAAACAAGACCGGTACCGCGCAAAGCAGCTCGGCTGATCTTGTTCTATCCTATTTTTATCCCTTTTTTTTGTGTGTAATCAAAGGCCATTCAGCCATTTGCTATCACAAATTTAAATATTATATTTCACTTGTCAAAACAAATCTCCGATTATTTGTTCTAATCAGGCGCTATCATGACGCAATGCATGCTTTTCCGGGAGACGAACCGGACCTCCGCTACGGCGAAAGCGGTATTTCGCAACGGTTTATTGGTCCGATACGGGCTATTTCCGGAAAAACCAGCTCTTCTGGCGGCGTTTCTCCTCCTGCGAGCGGGCGACGTAGACCTTCTCGTGCGTATAGGGATTCTCACCCGTCCAGAACATGACCGACGAGAGGGTCATGGGGGTGGGCGTAAGATCCTGCACCTGCTCCAGCGTGAAGCGGAGTTTGCCCAGCACCTTGCGGGCCAGCTCCTTCATGTCGTTCTCGCGACACCCGGGGTGCGACGAAATGAAGTAGGGAATCAGCTGATAGTTGAGCCCTTCGTTGCGGCAGATGCGGTGGAAATCGGTGTTCAGCTGCTCGAAGAGGGCGAAGGGAGGTTTGCGCATCAGGTCGAGCACCTCAGCTTCGGTATGCTCGGGCGCCACCTTCAGCCGTCCCGAGGTGTGGTATTTCAACACCGTTTGCAGGTAGGGGCTGTCGTCGAACAGATCATAGCGGATCCCGCTGCCGATGAAGGCCTTGCGTATCCCCTTGATCCGGCGGATCTTCTCGTAGAGCGCCAGCAGCGGCCGGTGGTCGTTGTCGAGGTTGGGGCAGCGTCGGGGGTGCAGACACGACGGCCGGCGGCACTTGGCGCAGAGCCGTTCGTCGCGGCCGCCCATGCGGTACATGTTGGCCGAGGGGGCGCCCACGTCCGAGAGATACCCCTTGAAGTCGGGCATCTGCACGATCCGCCCGATCTCCTCAAGGATCGAACGCTCGCTGCGCGAGTGGATGAACTTACCCTGATGGGCCGATATGGTGCAGAACGAACAGCCGCCGAAACAGCCGCGGTGGATGTTGACCGAGAATTTGATCATCTCCCAGGCGGGAATATCTCCCTTGCCGCGGTAGCGCGGATGAGGGGCCCGTTCATAGGGGAGGTCGAAGGAGTGGTCCAGCTCCTCGGTGGTAAGCATCGCCCGGGGCGGCGTAACGACCACGAAGCGGTCGCCGACCCCTTCGACGAGCGTATTTTCGGGATGTTTGAGATTGCTCTCCCGTTCGATGGCGACGAAGTTCTCGCCGAAGGACGCCTTGCTGCGCAGGCACTCCTCGTAGCTGTGCAGCCTGAGGGTCGTGGCCGGATCGAGCCGCTCGACATAGGAGCGGTCGGCCACGAAGGCAACCTGCCGAATCTTGCGCAGCAGCTTGGCGTTGAATCCGTTCCGCATGGCACGCGCCACCTCCTGCACGACCCCCTCGCCCATGCCGTAGATCAGCAGGTCGGCACCGCACTCCGCCAGCACGGAGGGTTTGATCGAATCGCTCCAGTAGTCGTAGTGGGTCAGGCGCCGCAACGAGGCCTCTATGCCGCCCACGACCACCGGAACGTGCGGAAAGAGCCGCTTCAGAATCTGCGTATAGACCGTCACGGCGCGGTCGGGCCGGAAGCCCGCCTTGCCGCCGGACGTGTAGGCGTCGTTGCTGCGCAGGCGCAGGTTGGCCGTGTAGTGGTTGACCATCGAGTCCATGGCGCCGCCCGATACGCCGAAGAAGAGCCTCGGCGCCCCCAGCTTGGTGAAGTCGCGCAGGTCGTCGCGCCAGTTGGGCTGCGGCACGATGGCTACGCGGTAACCCTCGGCCTCCAGCAGCCGCCCGACGACGGCCGCACCGAATGCCGGGTGGTCGATATAGGCATCGGCCGTGAAGAGAATCACGTCGATATAGTCCCAGCCCAGGGCCTTTACCTCTTTTGCGGTTGTCGGCAGAAACATCTCTTTTCCTCTTTTATTCGTTTTCTCCCTCCAGCGTCCGGTCGATGGCGGGACGGTTGGCGGCGCAATAGGCGTCCCACTTCTCCAGCACCTGGCGGAAATCCTCGGGAAGGTCGCTCTCGAAGTAGACCTCCTTGCCGGTCGTGGGGTGCGTGAAGCCCAGCGAGCGGGCATGCAGGGCGTGGCGTGGCATCCGCTCGAAGCAGTTTTCGATGAACTGTCTGTATTTGGTGAATGTGGTGCCCTTCAGAATGCGGTCGCCGCCATAGCGTTCGTCGTTGAAGAGCGGGTGGCCGATGTACTGCATGTGGACGCGGATCTGGTGGGTGCGTCCCGTCTCCAGCCGGCACTCCACCAGCGTCACGTAGCCGTAGCGCTTCAGCACCCGCCAGTGGGTTACGGCGTGTTTGCCGTCCGAGCCGTCGGCGAATACGTACATTTGCAGGCGGTCTTTGGGCGAACGGCCGATATTGCCGATGATCGTCCCCTCGTCTTCGTCGAAGTTGCCCCATACCAGCGCCACGTAGCGACGCGTGATCGTATGGTCGAAGAACTGCTTCGCCAGCCGGGCGTGGGCGCGCTCCGTCTTCGCCACCACCAGCAGCCCCGAGGTGTTCTTGTCGATCCGGTGCACCAGACCGGCGCGCATGTCCCCCTCCTGGAACATCGGCAGCGTGCGCAGGTGCCACGTCAGGGCGTTCACCAGCGTGCCGTCCCAGTTGCCGTGGCCGGGGTGGACCACCATGCCGGCGGGCTTGTCGACCAGCAGCAGGTCGTCATCCTCGTACGGAATCGCGAGGGGAATATCCTGCGGGACGATCTCCACCTCCCGCTTCGGATAGGGCATCACGATCGAGATCCGGTCCAGCGGCTTCACCTTGTAGCTCGACTTGGCCGGCTTGCCGTTCACCAGCACGCTGCCTCCGTCGGCCGCCGCCTGAATGCGGTTGCGCGAGCAGTGCTCCATCCGGCAGGTGAGGTACTTGTCCAGCCGCAGCGGAGTTTGGCCTTTGTCCGCGGTGATGGAGAAGTGTTCGTAGAGTTCGTCCTGCTCGTCCTGCTCGTCCTGCTCGTCCAGGTCGTCCGCCGGACGGTCTACGACGGGCTCGTCTCCGGTATGATAGATTCCTTCCATCCCTGTCAATCGAAAAATTCGGTATCCTCGTCCGTCGTTTCGCTCGCTGTCTCCGTGCCGTCGAGAACGTTCTGCACGGCCGCACGGTCCAGCGAGTCGCGCAGCTGCGCCTCCTGCCGCTGCCGTTCGGCGGCCGCCTTCGCCGTCGCTTGCTCGGCTGCCGTGCGTTGTTCGGAGACCGTCTTGTCGTCGAGCGTGAGCCAGACGTCGACCGGCGTTCCCAGCGCATGGGAACGTCCTGGTGCGGGCTCCTGACGATAGACGCGCGCATCCTTCTGATTCAGCAGGTTGATCCCCTTGTCGAAGAGGATGCGTCCCACGTTGAGGCCGTTCTCCCACAGCCGGCTCTTCGCCTCGCGCAGGGTCGATCCGACCACCTGGGGCATGACCGCGGTGCCGTAGCCGCCCTCCACGCCGACGTAGAGCGTCACGCCCGAACCGGCCTCGGCCTTCATGCGGCTGTGGGGATAGACCGGTTGGTCCTTGTAGCGCTCCTCCAGCACGTAGTTCGTCGCCATGTCGGGCCGGTAGACCAGTCTGTCGATCTCCAGACCGGCTATTTCGAGCATGTTCTTCGCCTGACGCAACGACCGGCCGGCTACGTAGGGCAGGTCGACCATCTTCTGCGAGAAGGAGTTGATCGTCACGTAGATCTTGCGGCCCGGCTTTACCTCGACCCCCGCTTCGGGGAGCTGATCGAGCACGATGCCCCCCTCGTAGGCGGGTACGTAAAGCGAGTCGTTCACCACCAGCTGCAGGTCGCGGTGGCGGGCCGAACGTTCGGCCTCGTCGAGCGGAATGCCCGCCAGCTCGGGCACCGTGCGCCGGGCTCCGTGGCGCGTGGAGACCTGCATGAGCAGGTGGGCCGCCACCGCCATCGCCAGCAGGATCAGGGCGATCAGCACCAGATTGTAGAGCGGACGGCAATTCCGGAGCCGGTTCCACCCGTATTTCAAGTCGGTATTCATCTTTTCGAGGTTTCTGTTTCTTGATAGAAGGTGTCGCGCTCCACGGGACGCAGCCCGGCCTCTCGGGCCATGCGCTCCACTTCGGCCACGGTCATGACGGGCCGCCGGTCGTCGGCGCCGGCCATGGAGTAGATTTTGGTGGAGTCGTCGATTGTGCCGTCCACGTCGTCGGCGCCGAACTGAAGTGCCAGCTCGGCGGTCGCCTTTCCGTACATCACCCAGTAGGCCTTCAGGTGCGGCACGTTGTCGAGGTAGATGCGGCACAGCGCCAGCATCTTCAGGTCCTCGATTACCGACACTTCGCCGATCTCGGACATCGAATTGCCGTAGTTGCGGTATTTGAGCGGAACGAAGGCGTCGAAGCCGCGGGTCCGGTCCTGCAACGTGCGCAGGCGGTCGAGGTGGTCGATGCGGTGTCGCCATGTCTCGATATGGCCGTAGAGGATGGTGGCATTGGTGTGCAGCCCCAGCTCGTGAGCCGTGCGGTGCACCTCGAACCACTCGGCCGTCGACCCCTTGTCGGGGCAGATGCGGGTGCGCAGCTCCTCGTCGAAGATCTCGGCTCCGCCCCCCGGGATGGCCTGCATGCCGGCGTCGATCAGCCGCTGCAGCCCTTCGCGCACCGTCAGCCCCGCCTTGCGGATCATGTAGCTCAGCTCGATGGCCGTGAAGGCCTTCACGGCGGCCTCCGGCAGGATGGACCGCACGCGGCGGATCAGCCCGCAATAGTACTCCAGATCGTGGTCGGGGTGGACGCCGCCGACGATATGCACCTCGGTGATGCCGCGCCCTCGCTGCCTGCGGGCCAGCTCCTCGATCTCCTCCATCGTGTAGTCCCAAGCCTCGGGGCTACCCTTCGGCCGGCGGTAGGAGCAGAAGCGGCAGTTGAACAGGCAGAGGTTCGTGGGCTCGATATGGATGTTGCGGTTGTAGTAGAGCTTGTCGCCGTTCAGCCGGCGGCGGACGCCCGTCGCTAGCTCGGAGAGGAGCCACAGCGGAGCCTCCTCCGCCAGCCGGAGCGCTTCGTCGGGCGCAATGCGCGCTCCCGCGCGGACCTTGTCCGCGATATGTTCCAGACGGTCTTTCATCATTTGGGTGCTTTGCGATAGAGGTAAACGGCGATGAAGAGGAAGATCGCGTTGGGAATCCAGACGGCGATCTGCGGCGGCATCGTACCTCCTTTGGCGAACTCCGAGAAGAAGCGGTTGAAGAGGATGTAGGAGAAACAGAGGGCCGTGCCGATTCCGATGTGGAGCCCCGTTCCGCCGCGCACCTTGCGCGACGAGAGCGACACGCCGATCAGTGTCAGGATAAAGGTGGCGAGCGGGTAGGCGAAGCGGGCCTGCCGCTCCACCTCGATGATGTTGATCGAGTCGGATCCCTTCTCGCGCTGCTGGGCCAGGAACTCGTTCAGCTCGCCGATAGTCATGGTCTTTATGAGGTCCGACACGCGGCCCAGTTCGTTGATGTCGAGATTGATGAGCGTGTCCAGATTGCGGTGCTGCGAGAAACTCTCCTCACCCAGCGAGTCGCGCATGCGGCGCACGTAGCGCGGCGCCGTCCAGCGGTGGGTTTCGGGGTTGAACTTCACGTCGGCCGCCTCGACGCTCGACACGATGGCGCCCTTCTCGTAGTGCTCCAGCGCGAAATAGCGCGCCTGATAGCCGTTCTTGGTGAAGTCGCGGACGTAGGCGAACGTGCCGGGCTCGATCTGCCGGTAGATGTTGCGGTCGAACTGGAAATTCTGCCGGTTCTTGCGGTAGCGGCTCTCGAAGTCGACCAGCGTGCGCTGCGAGTAGGGGATCAGCCAGAGGCTCAGCCCCAGCGACAGCAGCGTGATCGCCATCGCCCCCAGAAAGTAGGGCCACATCAGCCGTTTGAAGCTCATGCCGCCCGAGAGCATGGCCGTGATCTCGGTCTGATAGGCGAGCTTCGAGGTGAAGAAGATGCAGGCGATGAAGGTGAACAGGTTGCTGAACTGATTGATGAAGAAGGGGATGAAGTTCAGGTAGTAGTCGAATATCACCGCCTTGAGCGGCGCCTTGAGCTCCGTGAAGTCGTCCACCTTCTCCACGTAGTCGAACACCACCACCACCACGATAATCATGGCGATGGCGAAGAAGTAGGTGCCGAGGAACTTGCGGAGGATGTAGCGGTCGAGCGTCTTGAAGCCCGGCCAGCCGATCCTGAATTTCGGAGAGTTTTCCATGCGCTTGCTCTTGTTTTAGAGGCGTCGGCTCAGCTTCGCGACCGCCCGGTCTTTCCACACCTTGAAGTCGCCTGCCAGAATGCGGCGGCGCGCTTCGCCCACCAGACGCAGGTAGAAGGCGATATTGTGCAGCGAGGCGATCTGGGCCGCCAGCATCTCCTGGCACACGGTCAGGTGGTGCAGGTAGGCCTTCGAGTAGAGGGTGTCGACAAAGGCCGTGCCTTCGGGGTCGATGGGCGAGAAGTCGTTCTCCCACTTCTTGTTGCGGATGTTGATGGTCCCCTCCCAGGTGAAGAGCTGGCCGTTGCGGCCGTTGCGGGTGGGCATCACGCAGTCGAACATGTCCACGCCGCGCTCGATTCCCTCCAGAATGTTGGCCGGGGTGCCCACGCCCATCAGGTAGCGGGGACGGTCTTCGGGCAGGATGGCGTTCACCACCTCGATCATCTCGTACATCACCTCCGTCGGCTCGCCCACGGCCAGACCGCCGATGGCATATCCGTCGGCGTCGTATTGCAGCACGTTCTCGGCGGCACGGGCCCGCAGGTCGGGATAGGTGCACCCCTGCACGATGGGGAACAGCGACTGGTAGTGGCCGTATTTGGGGGCGGTCTGCCGGTAGCGGTCGAAGCAGCGGTCGAGCCACCGTTCGGTGAGTGCCAGCGATTTGGCCGCATACTCGCGCGGGGCGTCGCCGGGGGGGCACTCGTCGAATGCCATCATGATGTCGGCGCCGATGGTCCGCTCCGTGTCGATCACGCTCTCGGGGGTGAAGAGGTGCTTCGAGCCGTCGATATGCGACCGGAAATGGCACCCCTCCTCCTTGAGCTTGCGGCAGGCGGCCAGGGAAAAGACCTGGAAGCCGCCGCTGTCGGTGAGCATGGGTCCCTCCCAGGTGGAGAAGCGGTGGACGCCGCCCGCCCGTTCGAGGATCTCCATGCCGGGACGCAGGTAGAGGTGGTAGGTATTCGCCAGGATGATCTGCGCCCGTGCCTCCTCCTTCACGTCGCGATGGAAGATGCCCTTCATGGCGGCAGCCGTGCCTACGGGCATGAATATGGGGGTTCGGATCACACCGTGAGCGGTGGTGATCTCTCCGGCCCGCGCCTTCGTGGCGGGGTCTTTGCCTTGCAGTCTGAATTCGTTCATATAATGACGCAAAGATAGTAATTTAACGGCAAAGGGCAATGCCTTCGTCTCCGACCGCGGGATTTTCGCGTAAAAATCGAACGGAGGGATTTGTCCGATTGCCAATATTTATTACCTTTGTCGTCGTCTAAACCGGATTACGTCATGTCACTCTTCGATTCTGTACTGCTCCACTACGGCTGGGAAGGCGTTGCGCTGTGCGGCGTGCTGCTCGTCATGCTGGGAGTACAGGTGTATTATTACGTGCTGAACTACGGAGCCGTGCCGGGATACAAGAGCAGCCGCCTGCGTCCCCGTCTGGAGAAGGAGCCTCCGCTGTCGGTGGTGATCGCCATGTTCGCCGAAGACTACGACTTCATCGAAAAACGGCTCCCGCTGCTGCTGGCCCAGGAGCACGCCACCTTCGAAGTGGTGATCGTCTACGTCGGTTCGGACGGCGATTTCTTCGAGGATCTGCAACGCATCCGCCAGAGCTTCCCGCAGGTCGTCGTCACCAAGATCGAGCTCAACCCCCGCTTCCCCATATCGCCGAAGATGGCCCTGAACGTGGGCATCAAGTCGGCCCACTACGAACATGTGGTCCTCTCGACCACCGACGCGGCTCCCACCTCCGACCGCTGGCTGTCGCTCATGTCCCGGGGATTCACCCGCAGCGAGGTGGTGCTGGGCTACTGCGGCATGGCCGACGACGAGGAGAGCCCCGGCGGGCTGACGGGTTACCTGATCCGCACCTCGCGCATGATGTCGTCGGCCGACTGGCTGGCGGCGGTCGTAAAGGGACACCCCTACCGCGGCATCCGGCATGCGACGGGGTTCACCAAGAAGCTCTATTTCGGGACCAGCAACGGCTTCGGGTTCCTGAACATGAATGTCGGCGAGGACGATCTTTTCCTCCAGCGCATCATGACCCCTCACAATACTTCGGTCGTCCTCTCGCCGCGCGCCACCCTGCGCGAGCGGATTTGGGGCGGTATGGGCTGGTGGATCGACCAGGAGCGTTACTACGGCGCCACGAGGCGCTTCTACCCCTCCCGCGCAATCTCCTACCTGAACTGGGAGATGGGCAGCCGCGTGATCTTCTTCCTCGCCGTGCTCTGCGCTCTGATTTTCCTGCCGGTCGAGTTCAAGGTCGCCGCCGGTCTGCTGCTGCTGTTGCGCTATGCGCTGGTCGCTTTCGAGGTGCGCCGTCTGGGACAGCGGCTGGGCGAGACCGATCTCTGGCGCCGCTATTTCCTCTACGACCTCTGGAGTCCGTTGCAGGCGTTGTGGATCAAACTGCTTTTGCAGCGTAAGGATCCCCGCGTATGGAGATAGCCGACTATATCGTCGCGGACGACCAGACCCTCGTGAGCCGGGTGCTGGAGGGCGACGACTGCGCTTTCGAATACCTCTTCAACCGCTATCGCGATGCCATCTCGCGGCTCTTCCTGCAACGGCTGGGCGCGAGTTCCTCTTCACCGGCCGATGCCGACGACTTGTTGCAGGAGACCTTCATCAAGGTCTACGTCAACCTGCACCGCTACTCGCCCCGCTACACCTTCGGACAGTGGCTCTACACCATCGCCCGCAACACCTTCATCGACTACGTGCGGCGACGTCAGGAGGATATGCCGCTCGACGACCGCTTCTTCGCCCCCGTCTCGTCGGCCCCCACTCCCGAAGAGAGCGTCATCAACCTCCAGCAGCGCACCCAGATCGAACACTACCTCTCGCTGCTCACGCCGCGCTACCGCCGGCTGTTCGAGCTGCGGTTCTACGAGGAGTGCTCCTACGAGGAGATCGCCGTCAAGTTGAACCTCCCTTTGGGTACGGTCAAAACGGGCATCCACCGCCTGCGCGAGCAGATGTGCCGGCTCATTACCGAAGGCGAAAACAGGTGATGCGGGAATATAAAAAAGGAGGCTGTCTAACCTTTGTTAGACAGCCTCCTTTTCGATGGTGCGGCGGCTACTTTGCCGTCATGAGCGGCAGGTCGCCTTCGTACTCCAGCTTGAGGGGCGTGCCGTCAGCCAGCCGGACGTCGAGCCGGACGACGAAGTAGTTCTCGCCTTTGGTAGGGTGGGGCTCGACCAGTACGATGCCTCCTTGAAGGGCCCGGTAATAGGAGTAGTAGTGGGCGGGATCCTCATAGACGAGACGGTAGTCGTCGTTGTGGTAGAGGTTTTCAATGCTCTGTGTCTCGCCCAGGTAGACCTTGACCAGCTGGAAGAGGATGCTGGTTGTCATCGGATCCTCCTTGACAGGCGAAAAACGGAATGTGCAGTAGGTATCGTCGACCGCGCAGCTCGCATGGTAGATCGGATACTCCTCCGCCCCGAACGTATAGGTCCCGAGCAGGGGGTGGGCCGGTTCGGGCGCCGGCTCGTGGATATAGACGTACTCTTCGGTCGTTTCGTTGCACGAGGTGAGCGCCGCGAGCAGGCAGAGCGCCGTAAAGAGTCGGAATGCGAATCGTTTCATGGCTTGCTGTCTTTAACGGATGATATGAGCGGCCCCCTCGTAGGTTCCCGACCAGTTGGCGGGGTCCAGGGTGAAGAACTTCAGGGAGAGGCGGTCGCCGTCGATGACGGCATAGTCGATGCGGCCCACCGCGCCGGAGAGGTAGTCGAGCATCCGGCCGCCGTAGGTGATGCTCACGTCGTCGCTCGTCGAGAAGCCGGCGCCGTTCTCGCCCAGCATCGACGCGGGCAGGGTCAGCGTCAGCCGGTCGCTGTCGTCGAGCATGTCCTCCACGGTTGCGATGCCGCGCTGGGAGGAGAGGTAGATCGAGCAGACCGTTTCGCGCAGGTCGACCACGGCCGACTGAACCTCCCAGTTCAGCTCGCCGTCGATCAGGAACTCGTTCTTCTTTTCAGGCTCGGTGTAGATGGCGATCTCGCCCCGATAGGTCAGCGTAGTCACGACCCCATTGCCGTCGGTGCAGTTCACCGATACGTCGTAGCCCGCTTCGCCGGCGGCGATGGAGAAGCTGCCGCGGCACTCGCCGCCGGGCTGCGCCTCCACGGTGTAGAAGGTCGTACTTTCCCGGTCGATCAGATCGCCCGCCATGAAGGCCAGGTAGGGAGAACCCTCGGCCTGCAGGTCGTAGCTCTTGCCGTCCAGCGCCTCGGCAGGCACCAGCAGGCAGGCCCACTGGCTGCAATTCACGATGTTCTCGGGATCGGGATCGATCACCTGAGCGGTGAAGTAGTAGCCGTAGAGACCCTCTTCGATCTCGGCCAGGAAGGCGGTCTGGATGGGACGGCTCGTGCTGCCGATCACCAGCTGGTTCTTCTTGTCCACCTCTTGATAGGGAGCCGAGAACTTGGCGGTCAGGCGGTGGCCGTCGTTGAGGGTCATATCCAGCGTGAACCGCCCCTCGCCGTCGATGACCTCGAAGGTGCAGTTGCCGCTGCGAAGGGCTCCGCGATCCTCCGAAGAGATCTCACGGTCGGCGAACGCCGTGCCGGCGAGCAGCGAGAGGAGGGCATATCCGTCCTCGCTCTTCAGGTCGAAGGTCGCGGGCAGATCCCGGTTCAGAACCGCATAGAAACCCGGCCGCTGGTTGGAGAAGAGGTAGTCGCCCGAAGGTGCGTCCTTCTCCGGCGAGAGGGCCACGATGTTGCGGGAGACGCCGCCCGAGATATATTCGTACATGAAGACCGAGTTGATCTCGACGGGCTGTCCGTCGCAGTGCAGCCCCTCTTCGAGGGAGGGCTCGGGTTCCGGCATGGGAACAGGCATGGGTTCGGGATCGTCGCCGGAGCACGCTGCGGCTCCCGACGCCAGGGCGAAAACGGCCGCCCAGGCAAAAAGTTTCGTCATTTTCATCTCTTGAATGTTTTTTTCGTGTTACAATACGGGAATCGCGCCCTCCAGCGTGCAGACGCCGTGGATGCGGTGGGGATTATCGGCTCCGTCCGTGAAGTCGAACTCGAAGCGGTGACCGCCGTCGGTGCGCACGACCGTCAGCGTTCCGCCCTCGATGGCGGCGAAATCCTGGATCGAATCGGCTGCGTAGCGGCGGTACCAGGCCCCCTTGAAGTCACCGTCGTAGATGCCCGAGGGGATGTTGCCGGGAACGATGTCCGCCCGGTCCACGCCGCCCTCGATGCGGGGGACGATCCGGTAGGTTCCGGCCGGAAGACCCTCCCGCACATCGGTCTCGTAGGGAACGAAGATCTCCATCTGAAGGGTTTTGCCCGAGTCGGCATGGTCGAGGTCGTCGATCACGATGCCGCTTTCGGCCAGCAGCAGCCGGAAGGCCCGGTAGGAGGTGGCGTTGGGTTTGCCCGATCCGTCGTCGGCCGGCAGGAAGTAGGGGTTGCCCGTATCCTTCAGGCGGGCCTGCGTCAGCTTGCCGATCTCCAGATCCGATGTCAGGGTGCTGTTGCCGGTCTCGGGATTTTCGCGGCGGTCGATAGCCTCCAGAACGCCCTTATAGGAGAATACCCGCTTGAGGAACCGGTGCCCCACCAGGATGCCCGAAACGGTGTAGGTGCCGTCCTCGTCGAGCTCCACCTGACAATAGCCCTCGCGCAGCAGATCGGGAGTGTAGTCGGTCTGCCCCTCGGCCAGTTCGCCGAAGAAGGAATAAGCGGGCATCTCGACCGTTCCCGTAGGCAGCGGTATGGACTGCATCTCGCCCTCGTTGAAGGTGAAGGGGCTGAAGCTCCAGTAGTTTTCGGGTTCGGAATAGATTCCGTCGGGGAGGACGAGCTCCGCATCCCCGGCCAGCAGCGGGGCGTTGAGGCTCACGCGGATCAGTTTGCCGGGGCCGACAGGGTTGCCCACCTCGTCGACCGGCATGTCGGTCCAAAGCGACAGCTGCCAGAGGTCCGAAACTCCGGTGCCGCCGTCATCACCGCGATAGATCAGCTCGGCATTCGTGAAGAGAATCGCTTCGGGCTGCGGCTCGTCGAAGGGAAAGTCGGGCTCGCCTTCGTCCTGAATGACGACGGGAATCGTCACGGTGTCATTTTTGCAGCCCGTCGTTACGGCGAGCAGCAGGGACAATGCGGCGAATTCGGTTAAAAAACGCATAATTTGTCGAATTTGAGTTAAAATGTATAAAGGTTTTGTTACAAAGATACAACAAAGAAACGAAAGTGAGCGCGAAACGGGGAAAGAATGTTGTCTGTTAGCGATTTAACAGTATTTGCCAAGATGTTGCAGTGCCATCAAATGCCAATGAAAAGCCAGGGAAAGACAAAGTTTCGTTACTATACCGTTACTTTAATTCTTGATTTCAATAGGTTTATTCGATTGCCTTAACAGATTGAAAAACAATATCTGTATGACGATTTAGGATGCAAATATAGGGAAGTTTCTCATATCTTCGTTCCTGTTTCGCTTCGGCTGATTCTTTTGCACCGATACACTGTGTTTTGCTTACCGTCACTCAACTCTACAAGTAATAATTTCGCAAACAAAAAAGTAGAGTTATGAGCAGAAGCACTTTCAGAGTATTATTCTATCTCAAACGCAATGCCCCGAAAAAGAACGGGCTTGTGCCTGTGATGTGCCGCATCACCGTAAACGGCAAGATTTCCCAATTCAGTTGCAAACTGGATGTAGAGGAAAAGTTGTGGAATGTCAATCTCGGCAGAATGTCGGGAAAAAGCATTGTTACACAAGAAACCAACAGAATGTTGGATAAAATCAGAATAGGCATCAACAAGGCTTATCAGGAGATTATGGACAGAGATGGTTATGTGTCGGCAGAGAAGGTCAGAAATGCTTTCTTGGGTATGGGACAAAACCATAAAACCCTGCTTGCTGTATTTCGACAGCACAATGAAGATTACGCCAGACAAGTGGGCAAGATGAAAAGCCAACGCAGTTATTGGAAGTATTGCACCGTTTACAACCATTTGGAAGAATTCATCAAGCATCGCTACAAGGTAAGCGATATTGCCTTGCGTGAGCTGTCCCCGGCATTCATCACCGACTTCGAGTTGTTCCTCCGTACTGAGAAGAATCATTGCACCAATACCGTATGGTCGTATATGATGCCGTTCCGCAGTATTATATATACAGCCATCAACAACGGTTGGTTACAACGCGACCCGTTTTATGCTTATCGTATTACAAAGGAAGAAACCAAAAGAGGATTCTTAACCAAAGAAGAAATCACGATGCTTATCAACGGAACATTCAAGAAGAAAAGTTACGAACTGATTAGAGACCTTTTCATTTTCTGTTGTTTCAGCGGATTGAGTTGGAGGGATATGTATAATCTCACAACCGACAATTTACAAACATCATTCGATGGGCATTTATGGATTAAGACCAATCGACAAAAGACGGGAACGGAAACCAATATCCGATTGCTCGACACTGCCAAACATATCATCGAGAAGTATCAAGGTCTGGCGGAAGGCAATAAATTGTTACCTGTACCCTGTTATGCCAATTGCCGACATGGAATTAAAGCTGTAGCCAAATTATGCGGAATCAACAAGAATGTTTGCTGGCATCAAAGCAGACACAGCTATGCAACAACCATTTGCTTATCCAATGGAGTACCCATTGAAACACTGTCCAAGTTAATGGGACACACAAGCATACGCAGCACTCAAATCTATGCAAAGATTACAGCCGAGAAAGTAAGTACCGACATCGAGAACCTATCCAAGCAGATCGAATCGATGGAGAGTTTTATTTGTAAAGCCATTTAACAACCTCTAAAACCAAGAAACGATGAAACAAGAAAGAAATATAATAACAATGGATGAATACGGAAGAATCCATTTCCCGAGCACAACGAACAATGACATTTGGATGAGTACAAACGAACTGGTAGAACTATTCGGCATCATGTATCCGACTTTGAAGGCCAATATCAAAGCCATATACAAAAACAGAATCCTTGATGAATGTGAGGTACAAAGGTGTATCAAATTATACAATGGAATAAGCATAGATGTTTATGCACTCCCGATGATTATTGCTCTATCCTTTCGATTGAATACATTGGGAGCATACAAGGTAAGAGAGTGTGTAATGAACAAACTCACAACCAATTTAAGAAGCCAAATTCTGTTTTTGAATGTGCGCACGCACGAATGTATGAATAAAAGTAAGTATGGCTTAAATTGAGGATATCATTCATACGTACCTTTTTGTCAATTCCCATCGGTCGGTCATCTCCTCTATGGGTACAAAGAAATGTGCGAACCGTTTATGAAACCTGCAAGTTCAAGCGGCAAACCGTTTTCGGAACAATCTTCCTCTCATTCTTCGAGAGTATTGATCCGAAAAAACTTGCATCTTTCAAGTCCGCACATATAAAGTACCCATAGAGGAGATGACCGACCGATGGGAAACAGGAAATTCAGACGGATAGTAGAGCATTGACAGCTTTGCTATCCGTTTCTTTTTTAGGAGGAAGAATCCCTCCCTCAAAGAAACAGCAATTCTATATTTACCACAGACCGGTCGGCTTGCTGACCTGCCGGCTATACGGTAGGCACACATGCGGGCTATACAGCCTTATTGCCTGCAAATTTGACAAACTGCCATATTGTTTGCCTATGCTATGGCAGTCCCACCATTCACAAACCACAAGTTGAAAATTTGGACTTGTGTTCTTCCAAACACAGCAAGGTATGTTTTGAGTAACTCAAAACCTTTCGGGTTACTCCCGAAAACCTGCCGCATTCCGCGAACTTCTTCCTCCGAAGTCGGAAGAATTAGTAAGTTGAAAACTTTTCTTGAGCAAATATTCTTTTGTTCTCAATAAAACAAATACCTTTGCGTTAAATTCAATAGATTGATTATAATGGAAGATATAAATCGTCTTAAAATAGTGCTTGTAGAAAAGAAACGTACAGGCAAATGGTTGGCAGAACAATTAGGGAAAAATCCGTCAACTGTGTCTAAATGGTGTTCAAATGTGGCCCAACCGGATTTGGCTACATTGGTGAAAATTGCAACCTTATTGGAGGTTGATGTGCAGAATTTGTTAGTCTCTTTAAAATAAAATGACATGGACAAAAGTAATATCAAAGAACTTCTTTCATTACTGGAGTTTGAACAAGATAATAACGTTTACTCTAAGAGATACATGAATGTAAGTGAGCCATTAAAGGTAGATATTAGTGGTGATGGGCACGTTTATTACAGAGAATGTGGAATTACTGTTGGCCGTGAAACAACTTGTAATCTCTTAGAACCAGAGAATCTTGTTGTGTTGCATTGTGTAGACCGCCTTTTATGGAAAGGTTATAGTCCTTGCCATATAGAATTGGAGCCTACGTGGAAACTAGGGCATAGTGCAAAAGGTGGTTATGCAGACGTTTGGGTAAGAACGTTTAAAAATGGAGGATTCGATGGATCTAACGAAGACAAGGAATCTCTGTTAATAATAGAATGTAAGACGTGGGGACGAGAGTTTGATGGAGCATGGAACGACACAAAAGAAGATGGTGCTCAATTATTCAGCTATTATCAACAAGAACGTGCGACAAAATTTCTTTGTCTTTACACTGCTGATATTTTAGACGGAAAGATAGAACAGAACTATCATCTTATTAACGTCCAGGATAACGAAGAGAAACTTACGAATGAGGATTCCGATAGGAGCTACAAAGATGCGACAAACAACAAGCAACTTTATAATGTATGGCATGAAACCTATCATGATGATTATTCTACGCGAGGACTGTTTGAAGAGGATATAGAGCCGTACAGAATTGGAAAAAGTAAATATACAATCAGAGACTTGAAATCTGTAGATAACGATGCCATCCAGAAGAAATACAATGAATTCGCTTTGATATTACGTCAACATAATGTGGGAGGACATGAAAATGCCTTTGACAAATTAGTGAATCTTTTCCTAGCTAAAGTTGTTGACGAAACTAACAACCCCGATGATTTGAGCTTTTATTGGAAAGGAGCTGCATACGATGACTATTATCGACTGCAAGATAGATTGCAAAAACTTTATCGTGATGGCATGAAGCGTTTTCTGAATGAAGACGTAACTTATATTGAAAACAGTGAAATAGAAAAGGCATTCCGTAGATTCAAGAATGATCCTGATGCAACCAAGAAAACCATTATTGGATACTTTCGTGCTTTAAAGTTCTTCTCTGATAATGATTTTTCATTTATCAGTGTGCACAACAAGAAACTTTTCGAACAAAATGCAGCTATTTTGCTCAAAGTAGTCAAGATGCTGCAAGACATTAAACTGAAGGATTCAGACCAGAACCAGTTGTTGGGTGATTTATTTGAAGGCTTCTTGAATAAAGGTGTCAAGCAGAGTGAGGGCCAGTTCTTTACTCCTATGCCAATAGTGCGTTTTCTCGTTTCTTCTTTGCCCTTAGAACAGATTATAAAGAACTGCGAAGATATACCGTCTGCTATTGATTATGCTTGTGGTGCTGGTCATTTCTTGACAGAGTATGCTGTACAAATAAAAGATTATGTAGAAAAATATCGTCCTTCTATACCACTGAATGAGTTTTATGCTCACATTACTGGCATAGAAAAAGAGTATCGCCTATCAAAGGTGTCAAAAGTATCTGCTTTTATGTATGGTCATGATGAAACAAAGATAATCTATTCAGATGCACTTATTCCAAATGACAATGTGAAAGGAGGGACATACGATGTGTTGATTGCCAACCCACCTTATTCTGTCAAAGGCTTCTTAGAGACATTAACAGAAACACAACGAAAGCAATATTCGCTTTTCAACGATAACCTCAATATAGCCAAAAACAATGCAATAGAGATATTCTTTATCGAACGTGCTGCCCAATTGTTGAAAGCCGGTGGTGTGGCTGGTATTATTTTGCCTGTTTCTGTTTTGAATAAGGGTGGCATATACGCAAAAGCTCGTGAAATCATTCTTCAGCAATTCGACATAGTGGCATTGGTTGAATTTGGTAGTGGTACATTTGGTAAGACAGGAACTAATACCATCACGATGTTTTTGCGAAGGAAAGAAACTAATACTCCTGATGCTGAGCATTATAAAAACAGAGTGGATTGTTGGTTCTGTAATTATGAGAACTGTGAATCCAATGAAATTTATGATGACATAGACATACTAAGAGCATATTGTGATTATTGTGGATTTGAATGGGAGGACTATCGTGCTTTCTTGGCTGGAAGTATGACTGATAAATTCTTGGAACATGAAACTATACAAGCCTATCATACATCATTCTTTGGCAATCAACGTAATGCCATGAAAGGCGTTTGTGACCAAGCAAAGGAAATAAGAACTAAATTTATCAGTCGTCAAAAAACTCAAGCTTATAAAAGATTGCCCGAAGAAGAAAAGAAAAAGCAAGAAACAAAGGCTTTCTTGCAGTTCATCATTGCCATTGAAAAAGAAAAAGTTTACTATTTCATTTTGGCTAAGACAACTCCGAATCCTGTGGTTATAGTGAAATCGCCATCAGGAACAGCAAATATGAAACGATTCCTCGGGTATGAGTGGAGCGACAGCAAAGGAAATGAGGGCATTAAGTATCTAAATGTAGCAAAACAAAATTTGGATGATGATGAAGGCAATGGTGAAGAAGATGACACACTACACCAAATTGAAGGTATAAAAGGTATTCAGACACCACTTTTTAATCCTCAAGATTATAATGATATGGCTAAAATAAATTCTATCATCAGATCCAATTATCTTGGAGAAGAAGTCTCTATTCCTGATGATATGCCTGAGATTCTTTCAATAAGTAATCTCTATGATTTGATAGAGTTTAAACAGACTGCATTTGACAAATCTATAAAATTGAAGGCATCACTGAAGATGAATGTCGAAAGTAAGTATGAGATAATTCCACTAAAAAAATACTGTACGGCTATCAACCCTTCTAAAGAAGAGCTTAGAGGCATTGATCCACTAACCCAAGTCTCGTTTATTGAAATGTCATCATTGGGATTTGGAAGAATTAATAAAATGGAAGAAAAAAGTCTTCAAGAATTATCTTCTGGTGGATATACGAATTTCAGAGAGAATGATGTCCTTATTGCGAAGATCACTCCATGTATGGAAAATGGGAAATGCTGTTTAGCAGAAGGCTTAACAAACGGTTTAGGACTTGGAAGTACAGAATATCACGTATTTAGAACATCTTCAAGGAATCGTTCAAAATTTCTATTTGAGTATTTAAACAGAGAAGAAGTTAGAAAAATAGCAGCAACAAACATGACTGGAGCAAGCGGTCATCGACGAGTACCTGAATTTTTCTATACTCAAATGCCTATTCCAAACGTACCAGATGATATTATTGATAAATTAACTTCTGAATTTGATGCTGTTGACGTAGATTCTAATAATGCTACATTTTGTATGATAAAGATTGAACAAGATATTGAGAATTTAATGCACCAATCTCAATCTTAGGCTCATAACCTTACAATTCTTAGTCAAACCGATTTATTCGATATATCAATTGGCCGCCGTGTTTTAAAATCTGAGATTGTAAATGATGGTTTGTATGATGTTTATAGTGCCAATGTATTCGAACCATTTGGAAAGACCAATCACTCAGTGCTTTCTGATTTTTCAAAACCATCTGTGCTATGGGGTATTGATGGCGATTGGATGGTAGGTTTCCAAAAAGCAGAAAAACCTTTTAATCCGACCGACCATTGTGGTGTTATTAGAGTATTAGATGAGAGCGTTGTTAATCCAAAATATTTGGTTTATCCTCTCCTTAAAGCTGGTGAGGCAGAGCGTTTCTCTCGTTCTAATCGTGCTTCAACAGAAAGAGTGAAGTCTCTTACTATAAAGTTACCTGATATTGATATTCAGAATGAAACAGTCCGACAATTATTGCTTATGGAAGATGAGATTGCTAAACTAAAGCAAAAGATGTGTGAGTGTACGATAAAGAAACAAGAAATATTGGACAAATATCTAAAATAAAATTGAAAAGATTTTATTGGCTTAGCTAAAGTACATTTAATCTAAAAGGAATACAATGACTGACATAACTGTTTTAAAAGGAAATACTATTGAACTGCATTATTGGTTTAATGACAATAGTCATACTATGAATGCAATCGTATTCAATAAGTGTGAATACGAATTTCTTGGTATTGCCAAAGAAATATCCCAGAAATTAAAAGTTGATATTGAAATCGAAACAGAACCGCTTGGTGAAGGTGGATTGCGTAGTTGGTTTAAATTCAAGTCTAATGACAAAAACGCCCTTAAGGTAGGTGTAGCACTTTATCTTATAACAAATGTTCTTGGCACTCCCCTTACTACCACTTTGGATGAATTAACCCGAATGTCAATTCAGTCAGTGTTTGAGAGCGAAGAGATAAAGCAACTTAAGGAACAGAAAAAGGTAGCTGAACTTAAATATGATATAGCCAAAATTGAAGCAGAAACCGCAAGATTAAGTCGTAGTATTGATGAAAATGTTGTAAAGAAAAAAAGATCCAATTACTATGAAGCTATAAGTGGTTGTAATAAAGTAGACAAAGTTACCGTTTCTATTACAGATGTTTCTAAATCAAACATGTATTTCCAAAAGGAAATAAGCAAGGTGGATTTTCCTAATTATATCATGACATCTGATGAAATAGAACCGGACAATGATGAAAATGCAATAATTGAGATTGTATCTCCTGTATTGAAAAAAGGGAAGTACAAATGGACTGGTATATACAATGGTGAAGTGATTTCGTTTACAATGAAGTCAAACGAGTTCAAAACTTTGGTTCAGACTGGTAAAGTTTTATTCAAAAATGGGTCCTCTATCAATTGTCATTTAATAACACATAAAAAAATAAATGCAGAGGGAGAGGTGCGTATATCCGGCTATGAGGTTTTATTAGTCAATCATTATTTTGAAAACGACAAACCTGTTGAAACACCGGAAGGTAAACGCAAAAGACAGATTAGAGAAGATGAGGAAAAACAATTAAAACTATTCTAATTATCATAGTAATACCATTATTAAAAATTAATTACTTTAATTAAAGTGCAATTTATTATGGAACAATACATTACCGCCGGCTTAATAGGCTCGTTAGTTACAATAATAATACAAGCCATCATTAATGCTATCTCTGATAGAGTTAAGCATAACCGCGAACTACGTACTATGGTCTTTCAACGTAAATTGGAGGTAGTTGAGAAAGCTATGTCGTGGTATCAAGAAACGCTTGATATGTATTATATGCTTCAAACTGCATTAAAAGAGTATGACAAAGATTGTAATCCTATTACAGTACAAAAAATACAAGTGGCTTGTATGAAGTCTAACAAGCTATTTCAAGAAACAGAAAGCCGGTTGAATTCCATTTACTTGTACTATGATTTTTCTGACATAGAAAAGAAATATCATGGAAGAGAATCTATGGATTGCATAAACAAATTACTTACTCTTGTTGCTGAAATAGGGCACAAGATAGCAACAGTTGAACCGTCTGAATTTGCAGAACAATTATGTGCGGCATTGCATGAGCAAAGAGTAAAAGCCTCTCATATGTTGGCCAATGCCATAGATAACCAGGTGCTCATAATAGCGGAGATTGGGCAGAAATTAAGAACTGAGTACAAGGAATATTTAAAATAAAATTATGATTTCAAAAGAACTTCAACAATACTTGCTTCGCGAATTCCCACAGGAAAATGCCTGCTGTGAATGGAAAGAGATGAAGAATTTGAAAAACTCCTTTGCAGGAGACGAAAAGAATGATGTAATCTCATATGTATCTGCCATTGCCAATATGGAAGGTGGGCATCTTGTGATTGGTGTGCAGGACAAGACTTTGGAGATAGTGGGAACAGATCTTACGAAGTTCAATCTAAATGCCCAGTCTGCTGTTTGGAAGTTGATAGAACATTGCACAAACCTTTCATCAGAAGGCTTGAGTATCAATGAATATATAACTGAGGATACACAGAAAACAGTTTGGGTGATTCATATTCCCAAGCATTTGCCTCGACGTCCTGTGTATGCCCACAAAAAGGCATGGCAACGTGTGGAAGATTCATTGGTAGAAATGACTCAAGAAAGGCTGGATGCGATTCTTGAAGAACCTATATTTGAAGCTAAGGATTGGTCTGCCGAGATCGTTCCCAATGCTACATTGGCGGACTTGGACGAATTGGCTATTGCAAAGGCACGTGTAATGTTCAAAAAGGTTCATGCTTCTAAAATCCCGTCAGAAGAAATTGACGCATGGTCGGTAGAAGAATTGCTTTGCAATAGCGGTATCATGATTGATGGCAAATTGACACGTGCTGCTATTATTCTTCTGGGTAAGCCTGTGTCAGTTTTTAAACTTCGTCCAGCTGTGGCGGAGGTAACTTGGACATTACGTGATGAACATCAAGAGGTTGTAGATTACGAACATTTTACAGTTCCGTTCATTTTGACCGTAGATCAGATTCTGGGTAAAATACGAAATCTGACTATGAGAGAATTACCTGGAGGAACATTGTTCCCTGATACGATGAAGCAATATGATGATTATACTATTCGCGAGGCACTTCACAATGCCATTGCGCATCAAGATTACACCCTGCAACAACGTATCAATTTTGTGGAAAATCCAGGATATCTGTATTATGAAAACGGAGGTAGCTTCATTCCCGGTACTTTGCAAAAAGCATTGGCAACCAAAGGACCACAGCGTCATTTCAGAAATGAATGTCTTTGCCGGGCAATGGTGAACTTTAACATGATTGACACTGTAAGTCGAGGAATCAAGAAGATGTTCAACGAACAGTGGCGTCGTCATTTTCCGATGCCCGATTATGAAATAGATGCAACGAACAAAGAGGTAGGCGTAAAAATATATGGTAATTCCATCAATGAGAAATATACCAAACTCTTAAAGGAAAATGACACTTTGACATTGGAAGATTGTATATTGTTGGATGCCGTACAAAAAGGGCATCGTATTTCGGAGGACAATGTAGTGGCACTATTGGAAAGGGGCTTATTAGAGGGAGATGTTTCTGAATATCATATTTCGCTTGATGTGGCAAAGAAGACACATCAATTACCAGAATATACACGTAACAGAGGTCTTGACAAATCTAAAATTCAACAAATGATTTTGCAGTATTTGCAAAACGCAGGTTCTACAGGAGCAAAGCGTGATGCGATATTCGATTATTTGAAAGAAGTCCTGCCGCAAAATAAGACACATGAGCAACAAGAACGAATGTTGGGTAACATTCTTTCAGAGATGAAAGAAAAAGGATTAATCACTCCTGAAGGTCGAACTTGGTTCCTGAAGTCGTAATCCATAAATTATGACTGAAATATGACCTATTACGACTATTTATAACTATAAAAGGGGATTATAACTGAAAAAGTAGCCCAATTCTTTGCTCAATCAAGGAATTTGGCTACTTTTGTATCAGAGTTGTTTGACAAAGCATAATGCAGAAGATTAGTGCAGTTCCAAAGTCGCCAAATCGTTACCAACAACTTTCTATCATAGCATTCGCTATATGTGTATCAATCAGATACGGAATAATTGATTATCCCAGACAAAGATAATGAATTTTTCCCACTCCGCTTTTCCGTCCGGGAAATATTTCCGGCGAACGGAAGAAAATTCGTATCTTGCGAAAAATTTTACGGTTTCAGTCATGGAAAAACATGCATCGCCCCTCGGATGGAGGAGGCTGGAGGGCCCGGAGGACCCCTGTTTCGCCGAGGCGTGGCGCATTTACGACGCCTCTTTCCCCCGGTGCGAGAAACGCAGCCGGGAACACCTCGTGCAGGCGCTCGCCGATCCGCTCTTCCTGCCGCAGGTCGTCCTGAGCGGGGAGCGCGTCGCCGCCGTCGTCTTCTGCTGGCGCACCCCCGGGGGCCTCTATCTGGAGCACCTGGCGGTCGACCCCGGCCTGCGGAACGAAAAGTTCGGCTCGCGGATCCTGGAGCGGCTGGCCTCCGGGGGCCAGCCGGTCGTTCTGGAGATCGAACCGCCCGAGGACGAGCTCACCCGCCGGCGCTGCGGGTTCTACCGCCGCAATGGATTCGTCGCGAACGAACACCCCTACCTGCACCCCTCGTATTCCCGGCCTTTCGAACCGCACCCGCTGGTGCTGATGAGCCGTCCGGAACCGCTGACAGGTGCGCAGGCCGAGAGCTTCGGGAAATTCGTGCGCGAAACGGTGCTCCGCTACTCGGACCATGGGCCCGTCCCGGAAAAATAGTTAACTTTGCAACGTGAAAACCGAATGAAAAAAGTGATGTTCAGCGAATCGAAAGGCAACATGCTGCACGGCATGCTGCTCATCGCCCTCTTCTCCTGCTCGGCCTTCTATCTGGCCGACATCCCTTTCGTGAAGGAGCTGTCGCTCAGCCCCCTGATCGTGGGCATTCTGCTCGGCATGCTCTATGCGAACAGCCTGCGCAACCGCCTGCCCGAAACCTGGGTTCCGGGCATCCGCTTCTGCACCAAGCAGCTGCTGCGGGCCGGCATCGTGCTCTACGGATTCCGCCTGACCTTCCAGAGCGTGATCGCCGTCGGTCTTTCGGCCATCGCGGTCGATGCGGTCGTCGTGGTCGGCACCCTGCTGCTGGGCATCCTGCTCGGACGCCTGCTGAAGATGGACCGGGACCTGGCCCTGCTGACGGCGACCGGAAGCGCCATTTGCGGCGCCGCCGCCGTGCTGGGCGCCGAACCCGTCGTCAAGGCCCAGCCGCACAAGACCGCCGTGGCGGTGTCGACGGTCGTCATCTTCGGCACCCTCTCCATGTTCCTCTACCCGGCTCTGTGGCGCGCGGGCGCTTTCGACCTGACGCCCGAACAGATGGGACTCTATACGGGAGCGACGCTGCACGAGGTGGCCCACGTGGTCGGTGCCGGCAACGCGATGGGCGATGCGGTGGCCGCGCCGGCCATCATCGTCAAGATGATCCGCGTCATCATGCTGGCCCCCGTGCTGCTCGTCATGAGCTGGCTGCTGGCCCGTTCCGCCCGCAGGTCGGGCGCCGAGGCGGGCGGCGGAAAGATCGCCATTCCCTGGTTCGCCTTCGGATTTCTGGCCGTCATCGGCTTCAACTCGTTCGATCTGCTGCCCGTGCCGGCCGTCGACGCGATCAACTACGCCGACAACTTCATGCTTACGATGGCTATGACTGCGCTGGGCGCCGAGACCAGCTTCGACAAGTTCCGTCAGGCCGGTGCGAAGCCCTTCCTGCTGGCCGCCCTGATCTACGTGTGGCTCTTCTTCGGCGGCTATCTGCTGGCGAAGTGCCTCGCCCCCTTTATCGGATAGAGACAGAATAATTAAGGTATCGACATGAAACGAATCCTCCTCTTGCTGCTGACCCTTGCCGCCCTGACGGGCGGTGCGCAGGCGCGCACGACCCGCCCGCTCGACGACGGCTGGTCTTTCTTCTTCGTCCACGAAAACAGCGGCGACCGGGCCCGCCCCGTCTCGCTGCCCCACACCTGGAATTTCGATGCGCTGGCGGGCGTCTACCCCTACCAGCGCACGCAGGCCATCTACACCCGCAGCCTCTATATCCCGGCCGACTGGAGCGGGAAACGGCTCTTCCTCCGTTTCGCGGGGGTCGAGAACGCGGCCGACCTCTTCGTCAACGGCAACCATGCCGGCAACCACGTCGGTGCGGGCGTCGCCTTCACTTTCGAGATCACCGACTTCATCCGCTTCGGCGCGGACAACCAGCTGCTGGTGCTGGTAGCCAATACCCCGCGCAGCGACTTGATGGCGGCCACCGAGCGGAACCTCTACGGCGGCATCGTCCGCGGCGTGGAGCTGCTGGTAACCGATCCTGTGGCCGTTTCGCCCCTCTACCTGGGTACGGACGGACTGCTGATCCATGCTGCGGAGATCTCCGAAGAGCGGGTCGAGGGCTACGCCGAACTGCATCTCTCGATCCCCACGCCCCGCACCGTCGAGGTGACCCTGCGGGCGTTCGACCCGCAGAACCGCCTGCTTTTCCGCCAGCACCGGACCCTGAAAAGTTCTTATGACCGCTCGAAACCGCTCTCGATCCCCTTCTCTATTCTTCAACCGCAGCTCTGGTCGCCCGAAACGCCGGCATTGTACCGCTTCGAGGCGGAGGTGTCGGCCGCCGAAAGCTCGGACCGCGTGGAGGTGACGACGGGGTTGCGCAGCGTGGAGCTCACGCCGCAGGGGCTGTTCCTGAACGGTGAACGGATCGACCTGCGGGGCGTTTCGCTGGCCTACGACCGGCCCGATGTCGCTTCGCTGTGGAGCGACAGCGAGGCCGCTGCCGATCTCGAACTGGCCCGCGATCTGGGGGCCAATGCCGTCTGTTCGCCGGCCGCACCCCATCTGCAGGCGCTTTACGACCGGTGCGACCGGGAGGGCATGCTCGTTCGGATCGACCTGCCGTTCCTGCGCACCTCGTTCCTCTCGGACATGAGCTACTTCGCTTCGCCCGCCTTCGAGCAGAACGGCGAACGGCTGTTGCAGGAGATCGTGGCCCAGCATATCAACCACCCCTCGGTGGTGATGTGGGGGCTCTTCTCCGACCTGCGCGGTGTCGACAAGCACCTGACCGACTACGTGGGCCGGCTCAACCGGGCGGCCCGGGCGGTCGATCCCTCGCGCCCCACGGTGGTGACGAGCAGCGAGAACGGGCCGCTCAACTTCCTTTCGGACGGGGTGATCTGGCGGCAGCAGGCGGGCTGGACCCGCGGGCTGGTGGAGGATGTGAACTTCTGGCTGGAGAAGCTGGCCGGCGAGTGGAGCCACCTTGCTTCGGCCGTCTGCTACGGATTCGAAGGGTTCGCCGATCAGCAGCCCGACCGCTACGAACGTCCCACACGGGGCACGCTGGAACTGCCCGAGAGGCGGCAGACCCGTTTCCACGAGGAGTATGCCAGCCGGCTGGCGGCCGATTCGCTGTTGTGGGGGTGGTGGATCGACGGGTTGAGCGACTACGGATCGGCCCGCCGCGGAGGCGGACTGAACGGCTCGGGACTGGTGAGCTTCGACCGCCGGACCCGCAAGGATGCCTACTACCTCTACCGGGCGCTCTGGAACCGGCGCGAGCCGACGCTCCATCTGGCCGAGAAACGCTGGGTCGAGCGCCCCGCCGCCCCGCAGCGGCTGACGGTCTATGCCTCCGAAGGGTTGGAGCCTCTCCTGACGGTCAATGGCGACACGGTGGCGCTGGAGCGGTATGCCCCGGCCATCTACCGCACCGCCGAGCTCGAGCTCGGCCGGGAGAGCGAGGCGGTCGTAACGGCGGGAGCGTTGCGCGACCGGGCCCTTATCCGATGCGGCAGCGACTTAAAACGTCCCGTGCCGACGGACCTTCTGCAAACCATAAATCGATCGCCGAAAGATTAGCCGCGAAGGGCAGGCGGTCGGAGAAGACCTGCACGTAGGGCTCGGCTCCGAAGTCCGGGCCCTCGTTCCGCTTGGGCCGCAGGTCGCAGTCGCCCGGCGCGGCTTCGACGTACCGCTCCGAGAGGCGGGGCATGCGGCTCTCCAGCCCGATCATCGCCAGCATGCGGCGCAGGATCTCCAGGTCGTAGTCGACCAGAAAGTCGTACTTCCGTTCGTAGAAGGGGGCCAGCAGATCCCAGTAGTAGTCGAAATAGGGCGATGACTTGTAGGCCGACAGCAGCGCGACGGCATGCTGGTGCTGCCACCGCTTCGAATAGTCGAGCCGCAGGTCGCGGACGGGTGTCTGCGGACGATTGGCCTGCCGGAGGTGGGCCGTCAGCTCCATCACCCCCGACGAGGCGAGGATGCGGGCGCGGTTGCGCTCGGAGCGCTTGATGTAGTGCTCGTGCAGGTCGATGATGCACTCCTCCTTCAGCAGGTGGGTCATGTAGGCCACCGAGGGCAGGTAGGCGACGGGCAGAATGGTCATGATTCGCGAGATTTCGTGACGCAAAATTAACCTTTTTTTTCGGATTCGCTCCGAAATGTCTATCTTTGCGAAAAGCCTGCGTGAAAATTGCAGGGCAATATTTCCGGTACGGTTTTCGTTTTATCGGAAACAGAAAATGTTTCATTCAAGTCCGCTACGAACCATGAAAGAGTTGCGATTCATCCTGGCTTCGGTGTTGCTGTCGCTCGGTGCGGCGGGGTGTTCCACCGCCTTCTACCCGACAAGCGGCGACCCGTATGCCGACGACCTCTACCAGACGCACGACCGCACGCAGATCGCCCGCCGCAAGGAGGCCGAAGCCGAGGCGGCCCGGCTGGAGGCTCAGGCCCGAAAGGCGCAGTGGGAGGCCATGCTGGCCGAGGCCGAAGCCTCTTCAGCCCGCGACGACTACGAGCGATATACCTATTCGAATGTCCTGGCCGACACCTACGAAAGCGCCTATGCCCGCCGTTTGCGCGGGTTTCGGTCGCCGACCTACCGTATGCCGTCGAGCTATTACGAGCTGCGCTATTCGCCGGCTTACAACTATGTCACGGCCTACGACCCGATGAACTACAACATCGTGGTGATGGGCGACGAGGTGTGGGTCGAGCCCAAATACATCTCCTCGATGTTCGGATCCTGGGGCGCCCCCTCCTACGCCGTCTACGGCGGCTGGGGCTGGCCCTACGGTTTCGGCTACTCCCCCTGGGGATATCCGCACTACTCCTGGTGGGACTGGCACTACGACTGGAGTTGGAACTTCGGCTGGGGTTGGGGCTGGCACCACGGCCCCGGGTGGATCGCTCCGCACCCGCCTCACGGTGTCCGGCCTTCGCCCTACTATCCCAACTACCGACCCTGGGGCGGCCAGTCGGGCTATCGGGGCCGTCCGAACGGTGCGGGACATTCGTCGCCCTACGACTCGCCCCGCCGGGGCAATTATCGCGGCACGGGCACGGGCAACTACCGCGGCAATGGGACGGGCGTCGCCCCCGATCGCGGAAACTACCGCGGGAGAGGCTCTGCGACCGGCACTTCGCCCCGGCGCGACGGTGCGACCGACTACCGCAACAACACCTCCCGTCCGGACCGCAATACGCCGAACTATAACCGCAACGAGAATACGAACTACCGCCCCGCCGGCGGATCGAACTATCGTCCGGCAGGCGGCAGCGGAGGCGGCGGCTACCGCTCGGGCGGCGGATCGGGTTCGTCGGGCTCGCGGGGCGGCGGAAACTACCGCCGTTAGAGGGAGCGCATGAGAATAATGGATAACAGTGCATTTCGAAAGGTTATGAAGTCATTGAAAATCTGGGGTATCGGAGCCTTGTTGTCGCTCGCGGCGCCGACGATCTCCGCACAAAACGGCATCCTGTTCGAGGGGGAGGTCCTGCAGCAGGCGGCTCTTTCGGGCGAGTCGATCGCCCGGCTCTCGCAGCCGCAGCTCTTCGGCACGGCCCGCTCGATGGCTATGGCGAACGCCTTCGCGTCGCTGGGCGGCGACGTTGCGTCGATGTCGATCAACCCGGCCGGTCTGGGCATGTATCGCCACAACGAACTGAGCATCACGCCGCTCGTTACCTCGTCCCGCTCCTCGAACGGCGCGGCGGGCTACGACAGCAACAGCAAAGGCCGCTTCGCGCTGGCCAATTTCGGTGTGGTGTACAATCTCTACGAGGGGACGGGCCGCGTGGTGAGCGTCAACATGGGGCTGGGCTACAACCGCGTAGCCGACCTGAACTACCGCACCTCGTTCCAGTACGACAGCTCCTCCCGGGGCGGAAAGGCTCCGACGATTCTCGATGCGATGGCCGGCCAGCTCACCGCAAACCGGATGTTCCCCGATTCGGAGGGCTTTCTGGGCTACTACGGCGACAGCTATCCCGATCTGTGGGGTGCCATGATGGCTTATAACTCCTACCTCATCAATCCGGTCGACGACCCCGACGGTGCCTACTGGGAGGCCGACCGGGTGGGCGTCAATGCCGACGTGGGCCACTTCTACGATCTGGAGAGCCGCGGTTCGGTGGGCGAGTACGACATCTCGTTCGGCCTGAACATCGACAACCGGATCTACGTGGGTGCGACGATCGGCATCCGCAGCATTTCGCAGCGCATCCGGCTCTACTACGGCGAGGATTTCCTCTACGATGGCGCCCCGGCCGTAAACGGCAGCGGTCAGGAGCTGATCGAGCAGGTCGACTACATGCACTATAACCAGGCGGCCGACGTGAACGGTGTCGGCGTCGATTTCAAACTGGGCGTCATCTACCGTCCCATTCCGGCCCTGCGGCTGGGCTTGGCCTTCCACACGCCGACATACTACTCGGTCGATCGTACCTATGCCGGGCAGATGGCCGCCATGTGCTACAACAACGACGACAAGAAATACTACCCCTCGGATGTCAATACCGACGGATCGTGGACCGATTCGGGCAGCGACTCCTACCGTTTCGTGTCGCCGGCGCGGCTGATGCTCGGCGCCTCCTATACTTTCGGCCGGCGCGCCATTCTCTCGGTGGATTACCAGCGCGACTGGTACAACGGCATCCGGGTGAAGCAGACCCCGTTCTGGATTCCGGACGAAGCGGCTTATGCCCGCAGCACGCTGAAGCGCAAGTTCCGCGCGACGAACACGCTGCGCATAGGCGCCGAGGTGAAGCCTCTCGACCGGCTGGCCCTGCGGGCCGGATTCGCCTGCACCTCGTCGATGGTCCGCCACGCGGAGCTGACCGGGAGCGCTCCGCTCGCCGAACGGGTCTGCTACTACACGGCCGGCGTGGGCTTCGCCCTCTCGCGCCGCGTATCGCTCGATGCGGCCTACCAGTACTGCAAGACCGAGAACAGTGCCTACCGGCTCTTCTACGCGGCCGAGCGGACGGGGGACGCCCTCGCCTACATCGACGCCTCGGAGCCCCTTTCGACCGACTACGCACGCCACAACGTCGCCCTTTCGCTCGGGGTGAAATTCTGATCGTCCGGCAATCGCACGAGGGGGATATCCGACGGGAATATCCCCCTTGTTTTATAAGAATATAATTCGTACTTTTGCAGGCAAAACAATTCAGAATACTATGGCAGTCGAACTGAAAGACTTAACGAAATCCGACGAAAACTACTCGCAATGGTATAACGAGCTGGTGGTCAAGGCCGGACTGGCCGAGAACTCGGCCGTGAGAGGCTGTATGGTCATCAAGCCCTACGGCTACGCGATCTGGGAGAAGATGCACGACGCGCTGGACAAGATGTTCAAGGACACCGGGCACCAGAACGCCTATTTCCCGCTCTTCATTCCCAAATCCTTCTTCTCGAAGGAGGCCCACCACGTCGAAGGCTTCGCCAAGGAGTGCGCCGTGGTGACCCACTACCGTCTGAAGAACGATCCCGAGGGCAAGGGGGTAGTCGTCGATCCCGACGCCAAGCTCGAGGAGGAGCTCATCGTGCGCCCCACCTCCGAGACCATCATCTGGAACACATACAAGAACTGGATTCAGTCCTACCGCGACCTGCCCATCCTCTGCAACCAGTGGGCTAACGTCGTCCGCTGGGAGATGCGCACCCGCCTCTTCCTGCGCACGGCCGAATTCCTGTGGCAGGAGGGACATACCGCCCATGCCACGCGCGAGGAGGCTGTGGCCGAGGCCGAGAAGATGATCCGCGTCTACCGCGATTTCGCCGAGCGGTGGATGGCCGTGCCGGTCATCGTGGGCCACAAGTCGCCCAACGAGCGGTTCGCCGGTGCCGAGGATACCCTGACTATCGAGGCGCTGATGCAGGACGGCAAAGCCTTGCAGAGCGGCACCTCGCACTTCCTGGGGCAGAACTTCGCCAAGGCCTTCGACGTGAAGTACGTCAACAAGGAGGGTAAGCAGGAGTATGTATGGGCGACGTCGTGGGGCGTCTCGACCCGTCTGATGGGTGCGCTCATCATGGCCCACTCGGATAACAACGGACTGGTCCTGCCGCCCATGCTCGCCCCGATTCAGGTGGTGATGGTCCCCATCTACAAGGGTCCCGAGCAGTTGCAGCAGATCGTTGCCCGTTTTGAGGCCATCGCCGGGGAGCTGCGTGCCAAGGGCATCAGCGTCAAGATCGACGACCGCGACAACGTGCGCTCGGGCTTCAAGTTCGCCGACTACGAACTCAAGGGTGTGCCCGTGCGTCTGGCTATGGGACCCCGCGACATGGAGAACGGCACCGTCGAGCTGGCGCGCCGCGATACGCTGACTAAGGAGACCGTGCCGACCGAGGGCCTCTGCGAGCGGATCGAGGGTCTGATGACCGAAATTCAGGAGAACATCTTCCGCAAGGCGCTCGACTACCGCAACTCCATGATTACGAAGGTCGACACCTGGGACGAGTTCGTCGAGGTGCTCAACAACAAGGGCGGATTCGTATCGGCCCACTGGGACGGTACGGTCGAGACCGAGGTCGCCATCAAGGAGGCCACCAAGGCGACGATCCGCTGCATCCCCTTCGATGCCGAAGAGGAGGAGGGCGCCTGCATCTTCACGGGCAAGCCGTCGCACCGCCGGGTCCTCTTCGCCCGCAGCTACTAAACGGGAGAGACGTAACGAATGAGGGGTCGGAAACCAGGTTTCCGACCCCTCATCCGTATGATTCCCGCCTCCCATACCCTGCTGCCCGTGCGGAAATTTTGCCTCCGGACTTGATTTTCTTCTGAAACCCGTAGAAAATAATAAAAAACGGTCTGATAATTTTGAGAAAATAAATAGAA